>OGYW01000003.1_pt1 | contig 181614 bp, 148 predicted proteins | sample 1576621 | NCBI WGS metagenome assembly OGYW01 (sample SAMEA3541528, study PRJEB24748) | human gut metagenome | biome: human gut; feature: human-associated habitat; material: faeces | place: China | collected 2012 | reverse complement strand
GGATCGGATTCTGCACCAACCTTCTGGGATACACGGGCTGCCATAGGAACTGCGGATACACCTGCGGAACCGATCAAAGGATTGATCTTGCCACCGGAAAATACACACATCAGTTTACCAAACAGAACACCTGCGGCGGTACCGAACATGAATGCGATCAGACCCAGAGCTACGATCTTCAAGGTATCTGCATTCAGGAATGCTTCTGCGCTGGTGGTAGCACCTACGGAAGTACCCAGCAGAATAACTACGATGTACATCAGAGCATTGGATGCTGTCTCAGTCAGCTGACGAACAACACCGGACTCACGGAACAGGTTACCCAGCATCAGCATACCTACCAGAGGAGCTGTGGTGGGAAGGATCAGACATACAACGATGGTAACAACGATGGGGAACAGGATCTTCTCCAGCTTGGATACGGGACGAAGCTGACCCATCTTGATCTTTCTCTCTTTCTCAGTAGTGAGAAGCTTCATAATAGGGGGCTGGATAATGGGAACCAGTGACATGTAGGAATATGCTGCCACTGCGATAGGTCCCAGGATCGCCGTCTGTCCCAGCTTACCAGCAAGGAAGATGGAGGTAGGGCCGTCAGCACCACCGATGATGGAGATTGCTGCAGCTGCCTTGTCGTTGAATCCCAGCCAGATTGCTCCGAAGTATGCTGCGAAGATACCAAACTGCGCAGCAGCTCCCAGAAGGAAGCTCTTGGGGTTCGCAATCAGAGGACCAAAGTCTGTCATGGCACCTACACCCATGAAGATCAGGGAAGGCAGGATTGCCAGTTCATCCAGCTTGTAGAAATAATACAGTAAGCCGCCGGCACCGTTTGCTGCATTTTCAGGGTGCAGCATGATATCGGGATAAATGTTTACCAACAGCATACCGAACGCTATCGGGAGTAAGAGCAAAGGCTCGAACTCATGACGGATAGCTAAATAAAGGAAAAAGCATGCAACCAGAATCATGACATAGTTTCCCCAGGTCAGGTTAAAAAACGCTGTCTGATGAATCAGGTTGTTAAGCGTACTAGCTATATATTCCATTTGATGACCTCCTGTTGTTTATAGAGCTGATGTAAAATGCCTAGTTCAGAGTTGCCAGAACTGCACCAGCCTCAACAGTATCACCAACTGCAACGTCAATGCTTGCTACAGTGCCGTCTTCGGGAGCTACTACAGGGATCTCCATCTTCATAGCTTCCAGAATGATGACAGCATCACCCTTCTTAACAGCCTGTCCAACACTTGCCTCTAACTTGAAGATTTTACCAGCTGCACCGGCCTCAACCTTGATGCTGCCTGCTGCGCCGCTTGCCTTGGGAGCTGCTGCGGGAGCCTTGGGTGCTGCCTTGGGAGCTGCGGGAGCCTTTGCTGCTACGGGTGCTCCGGTAGATGCGCCCTCTTCTACTACTACATCATATACGTTGCCATTTACGGTAATGGTATAATTTTTCATTTTAATATCCTCCTAACGTTTTTACGATTATCTTACTTTGCGGATAGAACGAACTACAAATCCGTCAGTGCTTGCCGCACCTTCGCTTGCTGCGATCGCAGCTGCAATAACAGCGACCAGCTCAGTGTCATCTGCCTCGGGCTCTTCCTGTGCAACGATCTGAGTTACAGCCTTATCAATACCTGCGTTCTTTGCTTCCTCCTCCTTATCCTTCTTGCTGAATGCAGCCTGGATCTTCGGAATGAAGTTGAACAGGGAAATGATCAGTGAGATCATGATCAGCATTACGAATACAGTTCCCATACCGATCAGAGTGTTCAGTGCAGCTTTGGTCATCAGGCCACCCATGGACTCCACGGGGTTCAGCGCTGCAGACTCCATGCTCAGGAACATATCGTTGGTGAAGATCACTTCTGCCTGTGCATTCTGTTTGGCACCGGTCACATCTACATGTACAATGATCTGATCATCATCGATGGCAGCTTCTGCATCACCGACTGCGGTAATGCCGCCAATGGACTTTTTAGCGGAGTTGAAGGACTCGATAGCAGTTTTGTATGCATAACCATCAACGGTGATACCTACATTTTCCTGTACCATATATGCCACTTCATCAGCGGTATACTCAGAGAAGCTCTCCAGTGCAGCTTCGTCTTCAAAATTCTCCAGAGAAGGAATCACATACTGGGTAGCTATCTGGATTGCAGTGTCCATCTTGCGCTGCTCATAATCCGTATAGGTCTCCTCACTGCCGCACGCCGTCAAACCAAAGATGCAGGTAATCATACATACTAAGCTTAAAAATTTCTTCATTTTACAATCACCCTTTCTTATACAGTTCCGTGTTTCTTGGCAGGACGGTCTTCACTCTTGGTGAATAGCATCTCGAATGCGCCGATCACATATTTTCTGGTATCAGCAGCATTTACGATCTGGTCCACATATCCTCTCTTGGCTGCGCTGGTTACATTCAGAGTAAGTGCTTCGTACTCAGCAGCCTTTTCATTAATCACATCAGCGCCCTGGCCATCATACATGATCTTGGCAGCCAGCTTGCCGTCCATAGCACCAATCTGTGCATCCGGCCATGCCATGGTGATATCCGCACCGATTGCCTTGGAGTTCATTACCACATAAGCGGTTCCCAGAGCCTTGCCGATCACAACGTTCACCTTGGGAACGGTAGCGTTGGCAAATGCGTAGGTCAGCTTTGCAGCAGCCTTTGCGATAGCCTTCTCGGAAGCCAGAGTTGCTTCGTAACCCTTTACATTGGTCAGGGTCAGTACAGGAATGCCGAAAGCATCACAGAAGTTTACGAACTCAGCAGCCTTCTCACAGCCCTCTGCAGTCAGAACTGCATCCAGCTTCTCTGCTACCTTGCCTTCTTCGTCGCAGATCTCGGAACGGTTAGCTACCGCACCAACGGTAACGCCATCCAGACGTAAGAAACCGGTTACCATGTTCTTAGCATATCCGGCCTTCACCTCGAAGAAGTTGTTGTCATCTGCCAGAATGGACAGAGCAACGGATGTGTCGCCGACGCAGCCTGCGATCTCAGGATTTACACGGTTCAGATCATCAGTGCAATCCTCTAAGAAGCTTGCATCATCCTCGTTGTTGGCAGGCAGGAAGCTTACCAGCTCTCTTACCTTCTCCAGAATGGTTGCTTCGTCAGCTACCACGTCAACAATACCGCTCTCTTCTGCCTGGAATTTAGCGGAAGAAGAATCACACTTGGTGATCACATTACCGTCCAGAGCGTTAGGAGCATTTACGAACAGCTTGGCATTCTTCTCTTCCATGAAAGTGAAATCGGTCATGGTAGGGAACAGTCCTAAGCCACCGCCACAGGTTCCGAATACAGCAGTGATCTGAGGGATCACGCCGGAAGCCATGGTCTGCTTTAAATAGATCTCACCAAATGCAGCCAGTGCATCGGTTGCTTCCTGCAGTCTTAAACCTGCTGATTCGATCAGTCCGATCACAGGTGCTCCGGTCTTCATAGCCAGATCGTAGAGATTGGTGATCTTCTTTGCATGCATCTCGCCGATGGTTCCGTTCAGTACGGAAGCGTCCTGGCTATATACATATACAAGATTACCATTGATCACTCCGTAGCCGGTAATACAACCGTCAGAAGGAGTTTCATTGGGTTTCAGATTGAAATCCGTAGCTCTTGCGGTTACAAGTCCGCCGATTTCAACGAAACTGTTGTCATCGAGTAAAGCTGCTATTCTTTGACTCGCTTTTGAAGTAGTACTCATATGTTTTCAGCCCTCCGTTGATAATATAATAAAATATAATAGAAAACGTTTATTAATATAGAAGCACAAATGCCCCCATGATTAACAGTTTGTAGTATAACATAAAATCTGCAACTCGCAAAGAACGAATTGCAGATTTTTACATTTTTTATATATTGTACCTCATTTTGAACAATTTCCCCGTCATTTTTTCCATTCCATTTTTCTGCAATCCCTACGGGAATGCTACCAGAAAACGTTTCAGGATCTGTCTGCCGCACCAGGAAAGATCCACGGCCTCCACTGTCCAAGCAGCATACAGCCGCTCCCTGCGCCAGATTTCGCCATCCACCAGATAACAGATTTCTCCCACCGTCGTTCCTTCCTTTACCGGTGCCTTCAGTTCTTTCTCTTTCCGGTAGAGAATCTCCACTTTCTCGTCTGTGCGCATAAGCAGGCCTTCCGCTCCTTCCGCCTCCGGATCCAGTTCCACCGCCAGCTGCACTTCTCCTGTCAATTCCTCATCCTGTGCCTCCGTCACCGGGATCGGCATAAGGTACTGTTCCCGTCCGGAAAATTCTTCCTCTCCGAACTTCCGGTAAACAAAATTTTCCAGTCCATATCCAAACAACTCTCTGCTGTCACTCCATTTATAGGTCTTATGATTCGGCCACCCACAGGCCAGAAGTGCCACAATCATACATTTTCCATCCCGTTCCAGTGCTCCCACATAGCAGTACCCCGCCTTGTTCGTAAATCCGGTCTTGCCGGTAAAAGCTCCGTCCATCATCTGCAAAAAGGCATTGTGGTTGTGGCACTGAAAGGAGCGTCCGTTTTCCGTGAAACAGTACTCCTGTGTCCGGGTGATCTCCCGGAACAGATCTCTCTGGGAAGACTCTCTGATACAGTACCGTAAAATACAGGCCAGATCCTTTGCTGTGGTATGGTGCTCCTTTTCCAGAATACTCCCGTCAGGTAATGTCAATGTCTCTGTGGCATCCAGCCCGTTGGGAGTGATAAACCAGGTATCCTCGCAGCCGATCTCCACCGCCTTTTCATTCATCGCCTGTGCAAATCTATGTAATGCTGCCTTACTCTCTTCTGTAGTATGCTCCGAAGTCTCTTTCGTCTCACCCAGAAGCTTTCCGCCGATATATTCCGCCAGTGCCGCAGCAGCATCATTATGGCTTTCCAGCATCAGGGAAAACAGCAGTTCTCTTACCGTATAATGCTCCCCCTTTTTCACATAGAGCTTTACCTTGGGCATAGTGGCTGCATAGGCGGAAATACTGACCTCTTCCTCCACCTTTGCATTTTCCAGCACCAGAATGCAGGTCATGATCTTGGTGGTGCTGGCCATTGCCATGGGAGTCTCTTCATTTTTTCCATATAGTACCCGCCCGGAGTCGGCATCCAGAAGCACCGCCGCCTGTGCATACAGGTGTAAATCCTCCTGCAGCTGCCCGACTTCCTTTTCCTCTGTTTCATGAAAAAGGTGCGTAGCCTGTTCCCGGATTTCCTCGCTGACATACCCCTGCCGACAGAATCCGCCTATACTTTCCAGACACAGAATTCCGGCGAAAAGGGCACAAAAAAAGCCTCGCATAATCATCACTCCCAAAAGAGTCCCTTATTACTATGATTATTATGAGGCTGATTCTTTGTCCTATTCTATTATATGTTTAATGTGAGCTGTACTTCCTGCTCCGCCTGCTGTTTGAATTCCTCCACCTGCACCGGGTTCAGTTCCGGCAGTTCCTCCAGGCTCTTCACACCAAAGCAGCGAAGGAACTGTTCCGTTGTGCCGAACAGCAGAGGTCTTCCGGGAGCATCCAGCCGCCCTAACTCCGTGATCAGATCGTATTCCAACAGCTTATTGATGGCATGATCGCAGCTGACCCCTCTGACTCTCTCGATCTCCAGTCTTGTTACCGGCTGCTTATAGGCAATGATGGACAGGGTCTCCAGAACCGTATCCGTCAATGTCATCTTTCGGGGAGTCTTGGCGATCTTGATCAGGTATTCATACATATCCGACTTGGTACACAGCTGTACCGAATTGTCAAACTGTGTCAGTCCGATGCCACGGTTCTCTTCCTCATACCTCGCCGCCATATCTTTTAAAATGGATTTTGTAGTCTTCACATCCTCTTCGATCACTTCCGCAAGTCTGCTGATCTCCACGGAATCCCCCATGGTAAAAAGGATGGCTTCTATTACTGCTTCTGCTTTACTGCGTTCCATGTTCCGACCTCACTGTATCTTAAACGTTAGATGTAATCATAATATCATCGAATATATTTTCCTGACTGATGTTGATCTTGCCGGTCTTCATCAGCTCCAGAATGATCAGGAAAGTAACGATGACCTCCATTTTGCTGTTCTGCTTCTCCAGAAGCTTTCGGAAACTGAAGGTCTTATGTTCTCTGGCATAAGCTTCCACATACAGCATCTTGATGTCCATATCCACCTCGTCCTTTTCGATATTGCCATACTGGCTGCGGACAGGGTCGATCTTGTCCTCCTGTTTCTTCACAATAGATTTGAATATTTCATGAAGCTTGTTCAAGTTCATATCGCCGATCAGCTCTTCGTAATCGATGGGCTGTCTGTAGGCTTCCACTTCCTTCGGAAGTCTCTGTTCTCTGTACATATTTCTGGCAGCATCCACCTGCCGGTCTCTGAGTTCGAAGGACATATATTTGTACATCTTGTATTCCAACAGCTTCTGTACCAGCTCCGCTCTGGGATCCTCTTCCTCGCCGTCCTCGTTCACTTCCTTGGGCAGCAGCATTTTGCACTTGATATCAATCAGTGTTGCCGCCATTACCAGGAATTCACTCATGACGTTCATATCTTCCCGTTGCATCTGCCTGATGTAATCCAGATACTGGGCCGTGATCTCCACAATAGGAATATCATAGATGTCTATTTTGTTTTTCTCGATCAAATGAAGCAACAGATCCAGAGGACCTTCAAATGCTTCCAGTTTTACAGATATTGCCATGTAATAAAACTCCTATTTCCCCTCATCACTCCCACCGGCCTCTTCTCCCCCCGGCAGCAGATCCACTTCCAGGACCTCTCCAGGATTGAACAGCCGGATTGGAATCGTATGCATTCCCAGTCCTCTGCTGAGCAGCATTCTGGTTTTCCCCAGTGTGAACTCTCCGCCATCATATTTTGGAAAAAGTCTCACATTGGGAGACACCACGCCTTTTCCCCAGATGGGGACTCTCACCATACCGCCGTGGACATGGCCGGCCAGCACCAGATCTGCTCCCCAGTCCGCGTATTTCGGAAAATAATCCGGATTGTGGGCGATCAGGATCGTATACTTTTCTGCGGAAGGTTGTCCCAACAGACTTTTCAGATACTCCGGATCCATGGGTTGGATCCCGAAGCGCTTGTAATACAGCTTGTCGATCTCCGATCCGTAAATGCAGATCCCGGATTCTTCCAGAACGGTATGTTCATTCACCAGCCTCCGGATTCCGATCTTCTGCAGGGCCTCCTCGTACCGCTCCGCCATATCTCCGTAGTTCTCCGGGTACAGTTTCAAACGGTGTTCATGATTGCCGTTGCCGTAGTAGATCGGATATTTCCCGGCAAGCTTCGTAAGCAGGTCCACCGCCGTCTCCAGACTTGCCTTCGGCTTTGCCGTCAGAATATCTCCGGCGATCAGGATCATGTCCGGCCTTATCTCATCAATGGCCTGCAGCAGGCGCTCATTTTCTTTTCCGTATCTCTTATTGTGCAGATCCGCCAGAACCACTGCCTTAACAGGCTTTTTGATTCTCTGATCCCGCAGGAAATAATGCCGTACCACAAAACGATTGCTGTCGTACAGCATTATCCATACAAGAACCACCAGGATCACTGCGATCACGGTAATCACCACATCCAAATTCTTTGCCCCCATGGTCTATTTCCAGTTAATTGCCAATATGTTCTATAGTATAACATATTTTTCGGGCTTACAAAAGATAAAATTCCATTATTTTAAAGAGGTAGTCCTTGTATACCGCTTTCGCCACATCATTTTCATACAGGATCGGAACGCTTCCGATCTCCACTCCGTTCAACAGATAGACCGCTCTGCCTGCCTCTGCCCCCTTTGCGACAGGTGCCTGTGCCTCCTCCGGTAACTCTATGGTTTTCTTCACTCCGTCCAGCGAATTGCCTTCCGTATCCAGATACCGGAATTCGCTCTGGTATCTGACAGGTACAGTATCTTCCACGCCACCTTCTATCCGAAGGTCCTCCAATGCATCCGTATTCTCATCCAGATACAGGTCACTGACATTGAAACCGTAGCTTAACAGTGTCTGAGCATCCTTAAAACGTGCCTTGTAGTCCGGGGCTCCCATGACCACGGCAATCAGGTCAATACCATCCTTCGTGGCAGTGGCAGACAGGCAGAATTTAGCCTTGGAGGTGGATCCGGTCTTCAGTCCCGTGACCCACTGGTACTGTTTCAACAGCTTGTTGGTACTGTTCAGGGTAAATGTAGAGCTGCCCTGTCTGGTCTCATGGGTGATGTCTTCCATCCAGATACCGGTATATTCAAAGACCTTGGGATATTTCACCGTGAGCTCTCTGGACATAATGGCCACATCCATAGCTGTCGTATAGTGTCCGTCGGAATCCGTCAGTCCGCAACAATCCTCGAAATGTGTATCTACCATTCCCAGTTCTGCCGCCTTTTGATTCATCTGATCCACGAAAGCCTCTTCACTCCCCGCTATGTATTCTGCCACCGCCACACTGGCATCGTTGCCGGAAGCTACAGCAATACATTTGATCATGGTCTCCAAGGTCTGTACCTCATTCTCCGCCAGGAATACCTGGGAGCCTCCCATGGAACTGGCGTAAGCACTGACGGTCACCGGATCCTCCAGTTTTATCTTCCCCTGATCCAATGCCTCGAATGTCAATAGCAATGTCATGATTTTGGTAATACTGGCGGGACTTCTGCGCTCTCTGGCATTCTGTTCAAAGATCACTTTCCCGGTAGAGCTCTCCAGAAGCACGGCACTGGGAGCTTCGATTGCCGCCGGCTCCGCAGATACACTGATTCCGTCCCACCAGAATACCTGTATGCTGACCGTAAAAAGTAAGATCCATGTGAAAATCCTTTTCCTGTTTTTTTGCATAAAAAAGCCACACTCCCTTATCCTTTCTTCTAAAAGATATGGTCGTATGGCCTTGTATATACCTGTAATCCAACCGTCCGGAACACTACAGTCTGGTGATCAGTGCCTGACAGCGTTCCTTCAGGGCTTCACCCTTGCTACGCACATCGATGTGAAATACTTTGATCAGCTGGACCACATAATCCACAGCTACAATCGCCAGAATTACCTGAATCAAACGGATGCCCACCTGGATCTGTACTCTGTCAATAATGTGATACATGGCATCGTGAACGAACTGTACGATTCCTATTGCATAAAAGCCCCAGGCAACAGTACTTTCCAGGCAGATGATACCACGGTAATTGAAAGGCTTGTTATTATAATCCCACCAGAGCTCTCCGAGGAAACGGATCATACCGATTCCCACCAGATATTCAAAAGTGGTGGCCAGAATGGCTCCAAGAAAATACAGCTTTACCAGTTTCCCGCGCAGGGGACTTAAAATCAGATATCCCAGCACTCCGCCGAAACCGTAGATCGGGCAAAAGGGGCCTTTGCCAAAGCCACGGTTGGTCAGCTTGTGATTGCAAAAAGACATATAGGTAGATTCCAATGCCCAGCCAAGAATACTGTACAATACAAACGCTGCTAACAGATGATAGATATCTGTTCCCAGTATTTCATAATTCCACATTTTGTTTCCCTCATAAGTACAAAGTCCCCGGTGATTACGCCGAGGACTGTTGTTTTGCATTAGTTATATTTACGTTTTCTTGCTGCTTCAGACTTCTTCTTACGTTTTACGCTAGGCTTCTCGTAATGCTCTCTCTTACGAATCTCCTGCTGGATACCAGCCTTAGCGCAGCTTCTCTTGAAACGACGTAAAGCGCTATCTAAAGTCTCGTTCTCTTTTACGATTACGTTTGACATCTTACACCCGACCTCCCTTCAGTCCCTTCAAGTAACATGACTGACTGGGTTATTCTAATGCGCAGTTGTTCTACACACATTTGATATTATAGCATAAAAAATACATTCGTCAACTACTTTTTTAATTTTTTATTATATTATAGTCTCCGTAGCCCGCATGAAAATAAGGACAAGCAGACCCGCGCGTGCTTTCTTTCGCACGATTCGCTTGCGGACGCTTAACCGTAACGGTACATAAGCGAGGAAAATACCCTCGCAATGCGTCCCTTGGGACGCTATGGTACCGACGGTTGCTTAGAGTCTGCTTGTCCTTATTCTTGTGCAAGCTACTGGATCTTCAAAATCTTATTTAAAAAACTTATCGTAGATACCAAACAGGAAGATGAAGATCACGATCAGGGGCAGTCCATAGGTCAGATAACCGCGCATCCAGTCGTGGACTTTTAAGCCTTTGCCGGTATTTACTTCTGTCTTATAGTTCTCCCATCCCCAGCCGTATCTGGTCACACAGAACAACAGATATACCAGAGATCCTAACGGCAGGAACAGATTACTTACCAGGAAATCTTCGAAATCCAGTACTGCTCCGCCGAAGATGGAGAAGCCGTCCCAGCTCCATACATTGTAGCCCAGTACGCAAGGTACGGACAGTACGGTGATCAGGAACAGGTTCACCAGGGAAGATTTCTTACGGCTGGCACCGGTCAGTTCCATACCACAGCAGATGATATTTTCAAATACCGCCAGTACTGTAGACAGAGCTGCGAACGCCATGAACAGGAAGAACAGGCTTCCCCACAGGCGGCCGTAAGGCATATTTGCGAAAATATTCGGCAAAGTAATAAAGATCAGGCTTGGCCCGGAAGTCTGATCCACCCCATAGGTAAAACAGGCGGGGAAAATGATCAGTCCTGCGGTAATTGCCACGAAAGTATCCAGTACCACAACTCTGACGGACTCACCCATCAGGGAATGATCCTTGCCGATGTAGCTTCCGAAGATCGCCATGGCACCAATGCCAAGACTTAAGGTAAAGAATGCCTGATTCATGGCACCTACCAGTGTAGATACCACACCAACCTCCTGCATGCGTCCAAAATCAGGTACCAGATAGAACTTCAGACCTTCCTTTGCTCCCGCCATGAAGAAGCTGTTGATGGCAAGTACTACCATGATGGCAAGCAGTGCGATCATCATGACTTTCGTCACACGCTCCAGACCGTTCTGCAGGCCACCGGCACATATGACGACACCGATGACTACCACCAGTACCATCCAGAACATCATGACCCCTGGATCTGCCAGCATCCGGGTAAACTGATCCGCTACCGCATCTGCGGAAAGACCGGAAAGTTTACCGGTAGCCGTCATATAAAAATAGTGTAACATCCAGCCTGCTACGGTAGTATAGAACATCATTAACAGATAACAGCCTGCCAGCGTGAAATACCCGTGGATATGCCACTTCTGTCCCGGCTTCTCCAGTGCCTGGTAAGCCTTTACGGGACTTTTCTTACTTGCTCTTCCCACAGCGAACTCCATGGTCATAATCGGCAGACCAAGGAGCACCAGGAAGATCAGATAAAACAATACAAATGCGCCACCGCCGCCCTGGCCGGCCATGTACGGGAACTTCCATACATTGCCGATACCAATGGCACAGCCGGCAGACAACAGTATAAAGCCTAAACGGGATTTCAGATTCTCTCGTTCCATTATGCGAGCTGACCCTCCAGTACTTTGGACGCTTCCGCGATCGCTGCGGGAATGCCTGCGGGATTCTTACCGCCGGCCTGCGCCATGTTCGGACGTCCGCCGCCGCCACCGCCAACCAGTGCAGCAATTCCCTTGATCAGGTTGCCTGCATGGGCACCGGCCTTTACAGCACCGTCTGTTGCCATGGCGATCATATTGACCTTGCCATCCTGTGCAGAGAGCAGTACGACAACGCCTTCACCAAGCTTATCCTTGAGTTGGTCACCCAGGTCTCGCAAGCCATTCATATCCACACCGTCTACGCTGGTTGCCAGAAGCTTTGTTCCCTTGACTTCCACTGCCTGATCCATGACATTGCCCAGTGCGGACTGTGCCATCTTGGCTTTCAGGGATTCGTTCTCAGCATTCAGAGCCTTCAGTTCTGCCTGCATATGCTGGATCTTCTCGGTCAGGGCTGCCGGAGCTGCCTTTGCGGCTGCGGCTGCCTTATTGAAGTTCTCTTCCATAGCCTGATAGTATGCCATCACGTTGGCACCGGTCAGTGCTTCGATTCTTCTGACGCCGGCAGCGACACCGCTCTCGGACAGGATCTTGAAGTAACCGATCTCACCGGTATGCTTTACATGAGTACCACCACACAGTTCCTTCGAGAAGTCTCCCATGGATACCACGCGGACAGTATCGCCGTATTTTTCTCCGAACAGAGCCATAGCTCCGCTCTTCTTCGCATCCTCGATGCTCATGATATCAGTAACAACTGCAATATCCTCTGCGATCTTCTCGTTGACCAGAGCCTCTACTTTAGCGATCTCTTCTGCAGTCATAGCCTGTCCGTGGCTGAAGTCAAAACGGGTTCTTGCGCCGTCCTGGTAAGAACCCTGCTGTTCTACATGATCACCCAGTACGATCTGCAGTGCCTTCTGTAACAGATGGGTTGCGGAATGGTTCTTACATACGCTCTTTCTGTTGTCGGTATCCACTGCCAGCTCTGCCTTGTCTCCCACAGTAACTGTTCCGGATACGACCTTACCCACATGTCCGATGCGTCCGCCTGCGATCTTCACGGTCTCAGTCACTTCAAAAGTACCGTTTTCGGTGCGGATCACACCAAAGTCACCCTTCTGTCCGCCCATGGTAGCATAGAACGGAGTCACATCGGTGATCAGTGTACCGGTCTCACCTATCTTTAAGGTGTTTACCAGTTCAGTCTCGGTGGCCAGTGCTACTACTTTTCCTTCTGCGGTCAGCGCATCATAACCTACAAATTCGCTGATGATCTTGTCATCCAGTCCATCGAATACACCTGCTGCGGTGGTAATCTTCTGGGAGAAGTTCTGTCCTTCTCTTGCCTTCTGCTTCTGCTCTTCCATGGCAGCGGCAAAGCCTTCCTCATCTACGGTCAGATTCTCTTCCTGTGCCAGCTCTACGGTCAGCTCCAGAGGGAATCCGAAGGTATCGTATAAGTAGAATGCGGACTTGCCATCGATCTCCTTTTTACCTTCACTTCTCTTCTGCTCCAGAATCTTCTGCAGCTCCTTCATGCCGTTCTCCAGAGTGCTCTCGAAGCGGGCGATCTCTTTCTGCAGCTCGCTTAAGACGAACTCGCGGTTCTTCTTCATCAGAGGATAGCTCTCTGCATAGATTTCATCAATATACATAGCAGCAATATGCAGTAACTGCTCTGTAGTCATATTCAGGGTACGTCCGTGTCTTACCGCACGACGGATCAGACGACGGAGAATATAACCGGCACCGGTATTGGAAGGAAGCAGCTTTGCTTCGTCACCGATCAGCATCACGCTAGTACGCAGATGGTCTGCCAGAATACGCATGGATCTGGTCAGCTTCTCATCCGCATTGTATTTCACACCGGAAGCCTCTTCAATGTAAGCGATCACCGGGGCAAACAGGTCTGTCTGGTATACATCTCTGGTACCGTTTAAAAAGGCCAGAATACGCTCCAGTCCCCAGCCGGTATCCACGTTCTTCTGCTTTAAGGGGGTCAGATGACCGTCATGATGCTTCTCATACTGCATAAATACATCATTACCCAGCTCCGTGTATTTACCGCAGTCACAGCCGGGTCCGCAGTTCGGTCCGCAGTCCGGTCTGTCTGCAATATAGAACATCTCACTGTCGGGACCGCAGGGGCCGTATTCCAGTCCCCACCAGTTGTCATCGGCAGGCAGATAATATACATTCTCCTTCTTGAAACCGGAAGCGATACGGTAGTGTGCGCCTTCCTCATCTCTGGGTGCATTCTCGTCACCGGCAAATACAGTAGCAGCCAGATGGTCGGCATCAAATCCGAATACCTGTGTCAGTAGTTCGAAACTCCACTGGCAACGCTCTTTCTTGAAATAATCTCCAAGGCTCCAGCTTCCCATCATCTCGAAGAAAGTCACATGGCTCTTGTCACCTACGGAATCGATATCGTTGGTACGAACGCAGCCCTGCACATTGCAGAGTCTGGTACCCAGAGGGTGCTTCTGTCCCAGCAGATAAGGCATCAGAGGCTGCATGCCCGCTACGTTGAACATAACACCGGTGGATCCGTCAGATACCAGGGATACTGCTCCCACATCTACGTGACCACGGTCTATATAAAATTGTTTCCAGGCTTTTCTCAGTTCATCAGAAGTGAATTGTCTCATTCTCTCGGTCTCCTTGTCTAAAAATTACATCTTTCGGAAAATAAACCTACATTTCTACATTATAATGTTATCGTTTCGCCGCGTCAAGGATAAAACATCACTCATCCTCGTCTTCCAGGATCTCGTTCAATGCCTCTCTGGCCTCCTCGATCTCCTCTTTTTTGCCCTTTTTCAATGCAGCCTCGAAAACAGTGATATAACGATCCAGTTCTTTTCTCCGGTCTCCCAGTGCTTCCTCATACATCCGCTCCGCTCTGAGAAGCACCAGACGGTTCTCCTCCAGGTCTCTGGGCTGGATCTTCAGGTAGGACAATTCTTCCATTCGCTTCTGGATCTCATCATCCGTCATCTGGTTGTCCTGTCCCTTGATGATCATTTTCTGGGTCAGTCCGGTGGATACCACCTTGACTTCCACTTCCAGCAGGGAATTGATGTCATAGGTGTAAGTCACATCCACGGCTTCACTGCCTCTGGGCCCCTTGGGAACATCAATGTTCAGTTCTCCCAGAAACAGATTATTTCTGGCGAAACGGCTCTCTCCCTGCAGTACCCGGACGCGCACCTTGTCCTGATTGTCTCTGACAGTGTACAACCGCTCCGTATGACTGGCGGGGATCACGGTGTTGCGCTCAATGATGGGACAGAAACGGCCGTCTTCAAATTTGCCTTCCTCGTATTCCACCACGACTTCCGTTCCCAATGTAAAGGAGCATACATCCGTCAGAATGACTTCCTTTACCTCCGCCCGGCGTTCCTTCATGGCCGCCTGGATCGCCGCGCCCAGTGCCACGGCTTCGTCCGGGTTCAGTCTTGTATCCGGGAATTTGCGGAACAGCCTGATCAGGAAATCCCTGACCACCGACAGTCTGGTGGCTCCGCCGATCAGCAATACCTCATCGATGTCCGACAGCTTCAGTCCTGCATCCGCCAGACTCTTCTTCACCGGTTCCCTGATCTTCATTAGCAGTTCTTCGCACTCTTCCTCATATTCTTTTAAGGTGATCTCTGCCGTTTTGTTCTCTTCACCCAGCATAAGTTCCATGGTCACCGCAGTCTGATCACTGATTCCCCGCTTGGCTTCTTCTGCCTTTTTATAGAGACGCACCTGTTCTTTCTCCGACAGATCCTTATAATGCAGTCCTGTCTTTTGCAGAAAAAGTTTCGACATCACTTCCGTGAAATCTTCACCGCCAAGATAATTGTCTCCGGCTACCGCCCGCACCTCCAGAATATTGTGATACAGCTCCAGAATGGAGACATCAAAAGTTCCGCCGCCCAGGTCAAATACCAGAAATCTGGTGTCTTTTTCTTTTTCGTACAGGCCGTAGGCCACCGCCGCTGCAGTAGGCTCCGAGATCATACGCTCCACCTTCAGCCCGGCCAGTTCTCCGGCCCGCTTGGTGGCTTTTCTTCTCTTGTCGTCAAAATAGGCCGGTACACTGATCACGGCCTCTGTGACTTCTTCCCCCAGATAGGCTTCCGCATCTTCTTTCAGATAACGCAGGATCATGCTGGACAATTCTTCTGGGCGGAACTTTTTGCCGGACAGGTCATAAGTGCGATCCGTTCCCATGCTGCGCTTAAATGCCTGCGCCACACTGTCGGGATAGAGGTTTCTGCGTTCCTGTGCCGTCTCCCCCACATAGACATTGCCGTTCTCATCCACGCTGACCACAGAGGGGGTCAGATGTTTTCCCAGACGGTTGGGGATGATCACAGGTCCTTCCTCCGTAAATGCTGCCACCAGACTGTTGGTGGTTCCCAAATCGATTCCGACTATCATATGTTTTCTTCTCTCTTCATTTTAATTTTTTACTTCTTCCCGAACAGCCTCTGCCAGAATCCCCGTTTCTCCGGCTGCGGCTTTTCCTTGTGAAAAGCGGCTACGGCAGGATCCGTATCCTTCGTCACCTGTTCCGAATGATACCGGTGCCAGATGGCCTGCAATCCCATTCCGGGATGTTCCTGCATCTGCTCTTTCAGCCGCTCCAGTGCTTCTTTCTCCCGGCCCTTTTTCAGCATCTGCAGTATCCGTACCATCTCCAGTTCCTCGCAGACGGGATGTACACAGCCATGGCAGAAGGAACAGTCTTTGTCCAGTTGCAGGAGCGTATCCTGTTCCTCATCGGTGGCCGTATAATATCCCGCCAGATATTCGTGTACGATCCGAAGCTTCGGATATTTCAGATACACATCCTTGCCGCTTTTATCTTCTCTTTCCATGCAGGCTTTCAGCGCCTGTGCATAGTCAGCACCTTTCTTCTTATCTCCGTACAGGATGCATGCCAGGATCAGGTCCGCAATGTCATCCTTTTTGCTGAGATCCTCCTTATTGAAGATCAGTGCCTTATCCATATTCTCGATGGCCACCTTTCCGGAACCACAGATCAGCCCATACCATCCCAGATGGAAAAAGTAATCTTCGAAATACTCCTGGGTATTCCCGGTATTTTTCCCAAGCAGTTCGATCTTCTCCGGCCACGATGTCAGAATATTTCCGGCGATCGTCTTTTCCCCGCACCAGACACACAGATCCAGCTTTTCTCCTGCCGCATCCAGTACATTGACGAATGCCTTCTCCAGAACTTTTAATCCCTCCGTAGTCTTGTCATTGCAGGCCAGACATCTGGCGAAATCCCTCATACGGTTCCGGTCCCGGTCTCCGGCACTTCCCATCATCTCACGGTATCTCCGGTAAAACTGTTCCGCCATTTCCGTATTGCCCAGCAAAAAATAAATTTCTGCCTGTTCCGCAATCAGTTCCGGCCAGGCATGATTCTGTGTTCCGCTCTTTTCATAGAAAAAAACACATTTTCTCAGGCAGATCATGGCTTCATCGTATTTGCCGCGGCATCTGTGGATCCGTGCCAGTCCTTTCCAGGCAAAAGGATTGGCCGGGTTCGTGGAAAGCGCCTTTTCATAATCCACTTTTGCCGCCTCCAGACAGCCTGCCGCATTATGAAAATCTCCCCGCTCCACCAGTAAAAATTCACAAGGGTAGGCATACAGATATTCCGTAATGATCGGAAGTCCTCTCCGGTAAAATATGGTCTTGCCCGCTTCCAGTCTGCTCAGATATTCCTTCCGGAATTTATCTATGGCGTGGTTCATCTGTTCCTGGGGAAGCCCCGTATTGGTCAGCTGCCATTCATAGGCATCCAGGATCACACTTTTGACATTATTATCCTTCGCCTGTTGTAACAGTTCCTTCAGTTCCTCCGGATGTGCCAGATCCATGTACACCTTTGCCATCATTTCATAGGCCTTGACATAGGTTGGAAAATAATTTAGACAGGCTCTGCCGTTCTGGATCACCCCTGCTGCATTCCACTGCCTCTTCGCCGCTTCCAGTTCGTTGGCATATGCAGCGTAAACCTGATAATCCCCGATCAGTTTCTGGGATATCTCCGCACAGCGTTCATACTCTTCCATCTCCACATAGATCTGTGCCTTTTCGATCAGCATACCGATATCCTTCGGTGTTCCGGTCTCGGCTTTTTCCGCTTCCGCAATGGCTTCGGCGAATTTTTCCGGCTGTACATAGCCATAAGCCCGATAGCACTGCATCCGGATCATATGTGACTGTCGGATCCGGTCTCTGTCTTTTTCCTCCTCTTCGGCATCTGTATCCCGGAGGATCTTTTTCTCCAGGCTTTCTTCCCATTTGGCTGCCGTGGAAATTGCCTTCTCATATTCTGCCGCTTCTGCCAGCAGTTTTGTCATAAGTCCCAGATATTCCTCACACCTGTCCGCAGGAACTTTTGCTTCCAGTTCCCTGACCGTGCGGATTCCCAGATCGGTCCTGCCATCCTGCAGATAACACCAGCCCAGATCCAGTCCCAGACCGGGATCATGGTTCTGCGCATATTCCCGTTTCATTTCCCGTTCCAGTTCGGTGTTGATCTTCTGCAGTGTCTCCAGAAATGTGTCGTCTCCGCCTACGGAAAGAATCTCTTCCGCACATTTTTTTGCCTCTTTATAGTTCCCCTGCTCATAATACCAGTCCGTCAGGCGCAGGTTCGCCATGTAGTGTTTCGGCAGCTTCTCCCGAAGACTCTCATAAATAGCAGACGCTTCTACGCGCCCTTCATTTCTCCACAGTATTTCCGCCGTATTGTAAGCGATCAGATCATCCTCCGGATATTTTGCAGACAGTTTCTTTAACAAAGTAATGGCTTCTGCGGTCTGTCCCTTTCCTTCATAGAGGGACGCACGGCAGATCTCCATAACAGGGTGGGTAATCCCCAGAGCATCCCCACATCCGATCATCTGCTCCGCTTCCTGTAATTTTTTCTCCTGCAGCGCCTGATAAGCTCTGTCATAATATTGCAGAAACTGATCGTAATCCGCATCTTCCGCACCACGGAACTCGGAAAAATCCACTTCTTCCCCGGATTCGCACTTATGTACCATATAGCTTACAAACTGTGCCGGAAAGCGCTCTCTGAAGGCCCCCGCATTCTGTACAATGTGGATTTTCTCATCCAGAAGCTTCCAGATTGCGGTCGGCAGCTTATAATGTTCCATCAGAAAACGAAGCAGATAAGTGGTGCAGTTTTCCTCTTCCTCCAGAGAAAGAAAGTCATCCGCCTCAAAAAGCGCTTTCCATTTTTCCACATCACAGCGGTCCGTAATATTCTCATAGACCTTCCGAACACCACGTACCCACTGTCCTGCCGGAGTATCGTCCTCCAGCGTCGGTTCCGCCTCCTCGTTCTCTTCTGCATCCGGCGTTCCGGCATAGCGGCAGGCCTCCTCATAAGCCATCCGCAGTCGCTTGAAGCCTTCCGGATCATCCTCCGGATTCGTTACCGTCAGCTTGTCACGATAGGCATTCTTCAGTGCCCTTTCGTCTTTTGTCTGTTCGATTCCCAGAATCTGAAACACTTCGATCGGTTCCACGCTGTCCCCTCCACTGTAAGTATCAAAGTTTTCGTACCAATAGAAAAAGATATTGAAAAGGAGCAGAAAAATCTTTCTGCTCCTGAATAGTGATCTTAGAATGTAAACTTATCTGCAAAGTAAGCATCCAGATCTTTGATAGCAACACGCTCCTGCTCCATGGAATCACGGAAACGTACGGTAACGCAGCCATCTGTCTCGGAATCAAAATCGTAAGTTACGCAGAAAGGAGTTCCGATCTCGTCCTGACGACGATATCTCTTACCAATGTTTCCTCTGTCATCAAATTCACAGTTGTATTTCTTGGAAAGCTCTGCGTAGATCTTCTCCGCACCCTCGTTCAGTTTCTTGGACAGAGGCAGCACACCGATCTTTACCGGTGCCAGTGCGGGATGGAAATGAAGCACAGTACGAACATCGCCGCCCTCTAACTCTTCCTCGTCGTAAGCTGCACACAGGAATGCCAGAACCACTCTGTCTGCACCAAGAGAAGGCTCAATAACGTAAGGGATGTATTTTTCCTTCTTCTCATCATCGAAGTAAGTCATATCCTCGCCGGAGGTATTGGCATGCTGGGTCAGATCATAATCGGTTCTGTCCGCAATACCCCACAGTTCGCCCCATCCGAAGGGGAACAGGAACTCAATATCGGTGGTTCCCTTACTGTAGAAGCACAGTTCCTCAGGAGAGTGATCACGAAGTCTCATCTCGTCTTCCTTGATGCCAAGAGACAGCAGCCAGTCACGGCAGAAGCCTCTCCAGTACTGGAACCACTCCATATCGGTGCCGGGCTCGCAGAAGAACTCCAGCTCCATCTGTTCAAACTCTCTGGTACGGAAAGTGAAATTGCCGGGTGTGATCTCGTTACGGAAGGACTTACCGATCTGTCCGATACCGAAGGGAATCTTCTTGCGGGAAGTTCTCTGTACATTTTTGAAGTTAACAAAAATACCCTGTGCGGTCTCGGGTCTTAAATAAACCGTGTTCTTGGCATCCTCGGTAACCCCCTGAAAGGTCTTGAACATCAGGTTGAACTGACGGATGTCGGTGAAGTTGTGCTTGCCGCAGGTAGGACAGGGAACATTGTGCTCCTCGATGAAATTCTTCATTTCTTCCTGGCTCCATGCGTCCACACTGCCTTCAATGGCAATGCCGTTCTCCTCACAGAAATCCTCAATCAGTTTGTCTGCACGGAAACGCTCATGACACTCCTTACAGTCCATCAGAGGATCGGAGAAACCACCCAGATGTCCACTGGCCACCCAGGTCTGGGGATTCATCAGGATCGCACAGTCCACACCTACATTGTAAGGGCTCTCCTGCACGAACTTCTGCCACCATGCCTTTTTCACATTATTCTTCAGTTCTACACCAAGATTACCGTAATCCCAGGTATTTGCCAGTCCTCCGTAGATCTCGGAACCGGGATATACAAAACCTCTTGCTTTTGCCAGGGCTACGATTTTCTCCATTGTCTTTTCCATGTCAGTACCAAACCTTTCTTGCTCTATATTTGTATTACTGTAAAGCCTATTTTTTCATCAGTATCGTAACGACACCATCGGATTGGGAGGCATCCACATACCCATCCTCTCCCATGACCACACCCTCGCTGATATATAGCACCGGATAAGGACAGTATATATATGCGCTTGCATTTGTAATGATCAGATGATTCTTTTCCAACGCCTTGTCCAGCTTCTCAGAATCCGCCGGAGTGCCGTCCGCTGCGTTTACAAGTTCCCGATTCACCGTGAGTCCCTGTGCCAGCGCTTCCACTCTGGTCCCGTAGAACAGGTCCTGTTCGTTGTACTCGGCATAACTGTCCGTATCGGCGAACTCCTGTACCACCTGCACCATGGCTCCGTCTCCCAAAACCTGCACCGTTTTCACATTCATGGGATTCTCTGTAGCCTCTGTATGTGTGGCATTGAATTCCTCAGCCTCTTCCTCCACCATCTGTGTAAGGCCGTCCAGATTGTAGAAGTCTTTGTCAAAAGTATTCACCAGATAAGAGGTCACTTTGCCGTCCTTCTCCACCACCAGAGAGGTATTCTCTACAGTCTCGGGAAGCTTTGCCGCCTGACCGCAGCCTGTGAGGGACAGTATCAAAAGCCCCGACAATCCTGCCGTAAGAAACTTTTTTATTCTATTCTGCCTCATAAATGAGTCTCCTTTTTTGGCATCAGCCATAACCGATTTTAACATAGAGTTTTCAGTATTTCAAGACTTTTGAACGACCTGTCCATGAAACGCTTCCGATATTCCGACGCGATCTGTGAAAGTTCTGCAAGAACCTTGTCCGATACGGTAAAGGTATATAACTTTTCCACAGAACTCTCCGCTATGTAATTCAGTGCATACCGTGTGGATTCTTCCAGTTTGCGCTCCTCCGGTACTCCCGGATATTCTCCGTTGACAACGATGGCCTTCAGTTCAAAAATACTGCGCACCAGTTCATTGGGAAGTGCCGGTGCACACAAAGCCCGCAGCGACTGGTAGACCAGTTTCATCATTTCTTTCTCATCGTTGTTCTCCCGGCAGTAAAAATCCGCCACTTCCGCAAAATACATACCGTAGCATGCCCCCACGTAGTCCGTCATCAGTTCCGGAAAATAGTTCCGGATCTCTGCTTCCGATATCGTATAAGAGTTCCGTCCTTCATACAGACGAAAAGAGCCAAAAGCAAAAGGGTTGGTCGCTGCAGCCAGCCGGTTACCGGGCTTTCTGGCCCCTCTGGCAAAAGCAGTGATCTTCCCTTTTTCTCTGGTAAGCAGGCATACACGCCTGTCATATTCACCGAAAGGTGTCTGTTTTAATACAATTCCCGTTACATACAGGGATTCCTGCATGATCCATCCTCCCCTGCGGACAGGTCTGTACGCCCCTCCGCTCTGCAATCCACCAGGGGGCTTTTACATTCCGCACCAGCCAAAGGTTCCTCCTTTCCCGCGCTCTGCAGGTATTTCAGGTAATCCTCCACTCTGCCGGTATGTTCAAATTGCTGCCAGTAATTCGTGAATTGCATCTTACGCATCCCCCTCTTCTATCAGTGTATTATCCTCTGTAAAAATAGGGTCTGCAAATTTCGTTTTTCTATTCGCCCATCTCAATGTCTTTCGGATTATATCCGAAGTTTTTCAATAAGATGTCGCTGTCTCTCCAGTCCTTCTTCACCTTCACCCAAAGCTGCAGATTGACCTTCATCTCCAGCATATCCTCGATCTCCGGGCGGGCCTGGGAGCCGATCTTTTTCAGCATTTGTCCGCCTTTGCCGATAATGATACCCTTGTGGGAATCTCTCTCACAGATGATCGTGGCCTCGATGTCACAGATCCGGCCTCTCTCCTTCATGCTTTCCACCGTCACGGCAATACCATGGGGAATTTCTTCGGACAAAAGTCTCAGAGCCTTTTCACGGATCAGCTCCGCCACGATCTGACGCATGGGCTGGTCGGTGATGGTATCTTCATCATAAAATGCCGGGCCGTAAGGCAGATATTTTAAAATACACTGGATCAGCACATCCGTGTTGTCTCCCTTCAGTGCGGACACCGGAACGATCTCCTGGAAATCCAGTTCTTTGCGATAGGTATCGATGAACGCCAGGATCTCTTCCTTTTTCACGGTATCCGTCTTGTTGATCACCAGAATCACGGGAGTCTTGGTCTTCTTCAGCTGCTCAATAATATGACGTTCTCCGGCACCGATAAAGTTCGTGGGCTCCACCAGCCACAGGATCACATCCACGTCGTTCAATGTATGCTCCGCAACATTGACCATGTAATCGCCCAGCTTGTTTTTCGCCTTATGGATACCGGGAGTGTCCAGAAATACGATCTGTCCCTCTTCCAGTGTCAGCACCGTCTGGATACGGTTACGGGTGGTCTGGGGTTTGTTGGATGTAATGGCAATCTTCTGTCCGATCAGTCGGTTCATCAGTGTGGACTTTCCTACGTTGGGACGTCCGATCAGTGTGGCAAAGCCGGATTTGTATGCCGGATTTTCGTTCATTATCATTTCTCCTGTTCTTGTCTTTTTCCCTGACACTTTTCTGTCAGCCGCCGGTCCGTCCGGCTTATCTTATAGATTCTCACTCATTGCTGTTTTGTGTGGCTACCGTATTCTCTGCTGTATTCTCTGCCGTGTTCTGCAAAGTCTTCTGCATTCTTGCTTCCTCTTCGGCGAATTTTTTCTGTTCCTCCGCCCGGATCCGCTTCGTGCGCTTCTTGATCTTTTTCAGGATCAGTACAATGATCACGATCACGATGGCCCAGATCACCAGATAGGGGATATGGATCACGAACCAGATGGCTGCTTCCTTAATACCCTCGCCGATACTCTTTAAGCTGTCCATAAAGCCTGCAGAAATACGTTCCCATGTGGTCTCTTCCTCTACCGGAGTATAGACCTCTACTTCATCAATATAGAGGTATACGGTGCTGTAGTCAACCTGATTATCATAACTTCTCAACTGGGATTCCATACTTTCCAGCTGGTATCTCACATCGGACAGGCGCTGTTCGATGGTAATGATGTCTTCGATGCTCTCCGCCTGTTCCAGCAGCTGCAACAGTCTCTCCTGTTCTGTCTGCAGGGCATCCCTGTGACTTTGCAGATCCACATAGGTCAGTGTCACATCCTGTACATTCTCCGAGCGACTGGTCACATTGCCCAGCTCTGAGACCGTATTTTGGAACTCCTCCAGTCTGTCCTTCGGGATGCGGATGGTCAGATTGGCATTCCTTGTAGAACGATAACTATAATATGTACTGCCGTTATAGGCATCCAGACTTTCGATATAGCCGCCGAGCTCTGTTACTTTATTCTCTACCGCGCTTAACAGCTTATCATACTCCCTGGTCTCGACATCCATATTCACGGTCTTGATCAGTTTCCGGTCTGCTGTGGCTGCAGTCTCCTCAGGCACTGTAGTACTTGTGTCCTGAGCATTTTCTGCGGAATCGTACCCTTCTGTCATGCCAAATCCATCTTCATAAGCGGACGCCTCCGGTGCAGCTGCCTCATTGGAAGCAACAGAATAATCCGCATCCATGAGATCACTGATTCCGTAACTGCCGTTCGATGAGCTGCCGCAGGCGGTCAGCGATAATATCATGCCGGCAGTGAGCAACCCTGTAATGATCTTTGTTTCAAAATTTCGTTTTTTCATAACCCTCTCCGTTCTGCGGACGGCATCCTGACAGCCTGTCGGATCCGCCTGCTGTTGACTTTTTATTGTTCACCTCTATAAACGAAATAATATCACAAAAGTTCTTTATTTATTTGATCTTTTTACGATTCAGAACCACTTTTGCAAAATCGCAGCTTTCCTTTTGCCGTTTTAAAAAAGATTTTCCACCTTCAGGAATCTCTCCTGTTCCTCCTTTATCTTAGAAGCCGTACCTACCACACAGAGCAGATCCTCCTGCATAAATGCACGGATATGTGCGGACAATGCACGGATATCCTCTTCGGTAGCCGCCAGCAGTTCGTCGCGTTCTCTCTGTAAAGTGGCATTATCCAGTCCTGTCATATAGGCACTCAGGGAATACAGTCCCTTTGCCGCCGGATTCATGGGTACGTCCAGATCACTGACCGCACCGATGATATACTGGGTCATGGTACGTTCATCTGCTGTGAACTCTGCAATGGCATCTGCAGCTTTCTCGTAAGTTTCAATGGTCTTGCCCAGATTCGGATCTCTGTAGGAGACAAAGTAGCTGTCACCGGATCTGCCGAAGCTGCACATGCAGCCGTAGGCACCACCCTTGACACGGACATTAACCCACAGATATTCATACCCCATCATGACTTTGAGTACTCTTAATGCTCCCGTATATTGCAGTCCACTCTTGCGGAAATTACCGGCACGGCATACGTAATTGACCTGACCGGAGGTTAAGAAACCTTCGTTTTTCCGGGAGGTTTCCGGAATGTAATGTTCTTTTTCCACGTTTTCCATATAAAGTGCTGCTTTGAAAGCCTCCACCGGAGCATCTAAAAGAGCCACGGCTTTTTCCTCACCTACGAAATCCACCATGAGGTTTTCCGGACGGAAGATCATTTTCACTAAGGTTTGTAAGATTTCCACCAATTCTTCTTTTTTCTCGTCAAAATGAGCTTCCAGATCCGTGATCAGACGATAGAACGGGATACCGGAAATCTCTTCGCTCACAGCTCCGGGAATACTGCCGTAGGATAAGGCTCTTCCAGCCGCCACACTGTGTCCTCCGGAGGTCATCTGTGCCTGCATCCGGGACTTGCCCTCCGCCAGAATCTCATACAGTCTCTTGGCATCCGTAAAATCACTGGTCATTACGATCTCACGCATCAGATCGATTGCTTCCGCAAGGCGGTCATAAAATACCTTCGTCTTCAGTTCCAGAGTCAGTGTAAACTGATCCGTATCCTGCAGCTTGCCATAGACATTATTTACCGCAGCCATGCCGCCGGTGACCAGATTCATCTCGTTAAACAGATCTCCATAAGCATAATGCTCCGTATTTAACAGTCCCAGGCAGCCCTTCAAAATGCCGATATACGGGAAATATTTACCGGGGATCTGATCCAATCTGAAGATCAGACGTAAATAGCCGATGCCGTTTGTAAACAGATCATGATACAAAAGTGTGGTATCTCCAATGCTCCGCACTTCGTTCACCGGCAGATTTGCCTCTTTCTTCATATCTTCCCGTTTTAACAGAGGGATTTTCTCCAGATCTTCCTTTGCGTCTTCGCTCTCCTGGAATTCGGTCAGCTTCTGGAAGGTCTCCTTCACGTTCTCGATCTCTTCCGGACTCATGGCAGCTTTCACCTGTGCCATCTTTTCCCGCTGTTTCTGCTCCTGCTCTTCCAGAAGTCCCAGCTTCGGCTGCAAGATCACCACGCTGCGATGGGTATTGTCCAGCAGATATTTCTGTACCAGACCCTCAAAATATCCGGTCTTCACTTTCCCTCGAAGTTCAGCGAAAGTCTCGTTGGCCTCAATGTGAATGAACGGCAGTCTGTCATCGTACAGCCAGCTGTCCAGCACCTGTAAACCGTACATAAGTCCCTTGGGGTAGGAACCGAAATCCGCCTCTCTGTATTTGAATTCATAATAATTGATGCCGGCAAGCAATGCCTTTTCGTCGAAGCCGTCCTTTACCAGCTTTTTCAGCACTTCTTCCGTTACCTGTAAAAATTCCTGTTCTTTCTCTACGGAAGTGTCCTTCGCCACCACACTGAAATAGGGCTGGCGGATACCATTCTCATAGATGCTGTAGACATCCTTACCCACACCACAGTCCACCAGGGCCTGTTTTAAGGGTGCTCCTGGAGCGGAACACAGGGCATAGTCCAGGATCTGGAACGCAATGTAAAGCTTCGGGTCCAGACTATTGCCCACGCAGAAGTTCTGGGACAGGTAGGTATTCTCCTCCTCGTCCTCTCCCTCGCCGATGGGACATTCCCTGACAATACGATTCGGTGTGGTAAATGCCGCCTCTTCCGTCACTTCGGAATCCACCTCAAGGGCATCGTAGGCAGACAGATAATGCTCATCGATAAAGGTCAGTTTCTCCGCCATATCCATATTGCCATAGAGATAGATATAGCTGTTGGAGGGATGATAGAATTTCCGGTGGAAATTCAGGAATTCTTCGTAGGTCAGCTCGGGGATTGCTTCCGGATCACCTCCGGATTCGCAGCCGTAGGTGGTGTGAGGATACAGGGAATTCATGATCTCCCGCTCCAGCACATCATCCGGAGAGGAAAAAGCACCCTTCATCTCGTTATAGACCACACCGTTGACTTTCAGCTCCTCGTTGTCACCTTCCAGCTCATAATGCCAGCCTTCCTGTCGGAAAATAGATTCGTTTTTGTAAATATTCGGGTAAAAAACCGCATCCAGATAGACATGCATCAGGTTCTGGAAATCTTTGTCATTGCAGCTGGCCACGGGGTATACAGTCTTGTCCGGATAGGTCATGGCATTTAAGAAAGTGTTCAGAGACCCCTTTACCAGTTCCACAAAAGGATCCTTCACCGGGAATTCCTTCGATCCGCATAATACGGAATGTTCCAGAATATGGGCTACACCGGTGGAATCCTTGGGTGTGGTGCGGAAACCGATATAGAATACCTTGTTCTCGTCATCATTGGATACAAGTGCCACCCTTGCTCCGGTCTTCTTGTGACGGCACAGATAGGTCACGCTGTTAATGTCCGGGATCTGCCGTTTCTCTATAATCTCATATGTGGATAAATCTTCTACTCTCATTTCTGATGTGTCCTCTTTTATTCTATCTTAATCGATTTCTCCGTGCTACGCACTCTCGAAATCGTAACGACCATTCGCAATCCGGACTATCGTCCTTCTTGCTCATGTTCGTTTGCTCCCCTCATAGAAAGCCTTCGCCGCCTGCAAGCAGTCGCTCATGCTTTCTATGGGTGAGCTTCATCTGTCAAAACGCGGCCAGTGCCAGCTTGCTCATGGAGATTTCCTGAATCACGACACCCTTCGCCTCTTTCTCCTCCGGTGTCATGGCAACTAATTCCCGGATGTTCAATTCCTTCGTGACATAACGCTTTTTGCCTCTGCCGAAAATCCTTTTTTTCTCCTCGATGATATTGATCTTCACCCGAGCCTTGATCCGGTCGTAGATCTTCACAAGAAAACTGTCCGGCTTCAGATAATACAGATGAGTCTCCAGCGTATCCTGAGGATCCACCTCTTTTTCCGCTAAAATATAGCGTTCCACGATCAGGCGGAATTTAAACGCCACCTCGTCCTGATCCAGCAGCTCTGCAAAGGTATATTTTGCGCCTATGTAGACCTTTGCCGTATCCTGCAGGCTGTATTTATAATTCTCATAAACTGTCTTTTGCATTGTTGTCGATATCCTCAATCTTGAAACCGCTCATTCTTATGGCATCCTCGATCATCTTGCGGGACATACCGGTCTCTTCCATCAGTTCCTCCGTGGTCACCTTGCGGTGCAGTTCTTCCGCCAGTTCTCTGGCCTTATCCGCTACCTTGTTGACCTTATCTTCCACTCGCTTGTCGATCTTGGAATTTTCTGCATGTTCGGCAATGTATTCTTCCATGGCATCCATGATCATTTTGCCGAGCATTCCCTCGACTTCGTCCGGTTTCTCCAGACTGCCCAGCATGGTCACACCGAAGGAAAGCGCCAGATTGCCTTCTCCCACCAGATCTTCCAGCAGGACACCCTGTCCGGCATAGAGTTTTGCGATCTCTGCCACATCCGCCAGATGCAATTCGATCAGGCGCTGCTGCGCATCCGTCTCTCCCGCCATGGCTGCGATGGAAAATGCCAGTTTTTCACCGTCACTGTAGGTCGGTAATGCTGCTACTTCATCCAGATATTCCTGTAAGTAATCCTTTTCTTCCTCCGTCAGGAATTCATCGGGATCCATAGGCTGCCCAATACCGATTTTATGTTTTAACAGATAGTCAAATACCATCTGCAGCTGTTCATTGCTCAGATCCAGCTCGGCGAATGCTTCCTTTACCTGTTCTTCGCTGATGCAGTTGCCCTGCTCCTTGGCGGTCTTGCGGACCTGCTCTAAGGTCTGGGCAAATAATACTTCTTTGTTCATATAGGGTCTCCTTTATAATAACATCACTTTCTCCGTGCTTCGCACATTGCCTGCAAGCAGTCATGCCGTATGCCTCTTGCAATAATACACTTTCTCCGTGCTTCGCACTCCCGAAAGTGTACAGACATTCGCAATCCGGACTATTTTATGTGCTCATGGGTAAACAAATGATACTGGCAATATTCGTAGTTGCCGTTACATTTGGAGCAGAAACGGAACTCCAGATTCGGATCGTCCTCTTCTGTCCGTCCGCAGACGGCACATTTGTGTCTTGTGACTTTCGCCCGTCCAGCATTGGATTTTCGTTCGAACTGCGCCTTGCGGTGCATCTGTTTCGGCGAGATACGGCTGCGATGCAGTCTGTAAAAGTATAACACAAAGTTCAGCAAAGATGCCACTACCGCGAATTTAGTAAATAAGTTTCCTGCGATCACGGTATAGATCATCAGTACCGCATCCAGGATTCCCATCCATTTTACTTTCACCGGTATCACGAACATCAGCAACACCTGCATATCCGGATACGTAGCAGCAAAGGCAAGGAAGATCGACAGGTTGATATAATACGTGCTGAACGCATAAGAACCGCTGTAAAATACCAGGGAAGCCGCTTCCGTACTCATGCCGCCGGTGATCAGATATGCCACACCCATGCACAGGAAGCTTCCGATAATCGTAAACAGCATGCCGGAAAAGATATACACATTATAGCGATAAGTTCCCCAGGTACGCTCCAGCGCCGTACCCAGACTATAATAGAAAAACAGCATAATGATTGTGAAGATATCCAGACTTTCCGGAGGAACGATCACCCAGGTCACCAGTCTCCAGACTTGTCCGTGCAGGATCCGGTAAGGGTCCAGTGTCAGAAATCCCAGCAGATTATTGCCGGCTGCTTTTCCCATCAGTTCGATCACATATCCCGCCACATAACACATGATCAATACCATGGTCAGGTTATGGATCGCATATTTTCCAAACTTTTTTTCGAATTTGCTCATAAAACAATGTCTCCATAAATAGTTATATTTTGATTTTTCTCTATCGAGATTGTAACATCCGGAAGAGAATAAGTAAACTGCACGTTCTCTTTTTTCAGAGTTTTCCCGAAAAATTTAAGTTACATTTTACAAAACTTTAACAACTAAACTCCCCCATTATTCGTTGCATTGTGGTGTTTTTTGTCGTATAATTAGAATGTTTTGTTGATGAAAAAAAATGCATTAAATAAGTAGATTTATTTTTATTTCAGGAAGGATGTATCACATGAATTCACAGGAAAAATACGCAACTCTCGGCATAGATATCGGTTCCACCACTGTCAAGATTGCTATTTTGGACGAAGAACACAATATTTTATTTTCCGATTATGAGCGTCACTTCGCCAATATCCGGGAAACTCTGTCTGAGCTCCTTAAGAAAGCTTATGACCAGCTGGGAGAATTGCAGCTGCACCCCATGATCACCGGTTCCGGCGGTCTGACACTGGCCAACCACCTCGGCGTTCCCTTTACTCAGGAGGTCGTAGCCGTGGCTACTTCCCTGCAGGAGCTGGCACCCAAGACCGATGTAGCCATTGAATTAGGCGGTGAGGATGCGAAGATCATCTATTTTGAAGGTGGTAACGTGGAGCAGCGTATGAACGGTATCTGCGCCGGCGGTACCGGTTCCTTCATCGACCAGATGGCCAGTCTGATTCAGACGGACGCTTCGGGCTTAAACGAATATGCGAAAAATTATAAATCCCTCTACACCATTGCTGCCCGCTGTGGTGTATTTGCCAAAACCGATATCCAGCCTCTGATCAACGAAGGTGCTACCAAGGAAGACCTGTCTGCTTCTATTTTCCAGGCAGTGGTGAACCAGACAATTTCCGGTCTGGCCTGTGGTAAGCCGATCCGCGGTCACGTAGCTTTTCTGGGCGGGCCTTTACATTTCCTGTCTGAACTGAAAGCTGCCTTTATCCGTACCTTAAATCTGGATGACGAGCACATCATTGACGTGGACAACTCCCATCTGTTCGCAGCCATCGGTTCCGCACTAAATGCGAAGGAGGAAGTCTGCATCAGTCTGTCTGACATGGTGAAAAAGCTGTCCTCCGACATCAAGATGGAGTTCGAAGTAGAACGTATGGAGCCTCTGTTTGCGGACAAGGCTGCTTATCAGGAATTCGTGGAGCGTCACAGCAAGCATCACGTGACCACTGGAGACTTACAGTCCTATCAGGGCAAGGCTTTCCTGGGTATCGATGCCGGTTCCACCACCACGAAGATCGCTCTGGTAGGTGAAGATGGATCACTGCTGTACTCTTTCTATTCCAGTAACGACGGAAGCCCCTTGAAGACAGCGATCCGTTCCCTGAAGGAGATCTACTCTCTCCTGCCCGAAGGCGTGGAGATCGTACGCTCCTGCTCCACTGGTTACGGCGAAGCGTTGATGAAAGCTGCTTTTCTGCTGGATGACGGCGAGGTAGAGACCGTGGCCCATTACTATGCCGCTGCTTTCTTTGACCCCAGCGTAGACTGTATCTTAGACATCGGCGGTCAGGATATGAAGTGCATCAAGATTAAAAACCAGACCGTAGACAGCGTACAGCTGAACGAAGCATGTTCCTCCGGCTGTGGCTCCTTTATTGAGACCTTTGCCAAATCCCTGAACTATACCGTGCAGGATTTCGCTCAGGCTGCCCTGTTTGCAGAGCATCCTATCGATCTGGGTACCCGTTGTACCGTATTCATGAACTCCAAAGTAAAACAGGCGCAGAAGGAAGGCGCTTCCGTAGCAGATATCTCCGCAGGACTTGCTTACTCCGTTATCAAGAATGCTTTATTTAAGGTAATCAAAGTCTCCGATGCTTCAGAGCTTGGTAAAAATATCGTGGTACAGGGCGGTACTTTCTACAATGATGCTGTTCTGCGCAGCTTTGAGAAAATTGCAGACTGCCAGGCGATCCGTCCCGACATCGCCGGTATCATGGGTGCTTTCGGTGCGGCGCTGATCGCCAGAGAGCATTACGAGGACGGTTATGTCACCACCATGCTGGATTACCAGAAGATCTGCGATCTGCAGTTCGAGACCAGCATGGCGAAATGTAAGGGTTGTACCAACAACTGCCGTCTGACCATCAACAAATTCTCCGGCGGCCGTCAGTTCATCTCCGGCAACCGCTGTGAACGTGGTATCGGCGGTCAGAAGAATGCCCATAATGTGCCGAATTTATACGAATATAAATTACATAGATTATTCTCCTATGAATCCCTGGATGCCGACAAGGCTCCCAGAGGTGTGGTAGGTATCCCCAGAGTATTGAATATGTACGAGGACTATCCGTTCTGGTTCACTTTCTTCACCGAACTGGGCTACCGCGTGGTGCTCTCTCCCAGCTCCAACCGCAAGATCTACGAGCTCGGTATCGAGTCCATCCCCAGTGAATCCGAGTGTTATCCGGCAAAGCTGGCACACGGTCATGTGACCTGGCTGATTCGTCAGGGAATCAAGTTCATCTTCTACCCTGCGCTATTCTATGAGCGCAACGAGTTCGAGGATGCCAACAACCATTACAACTGCCCTATCGTTACTTCTTATTCTGAGAATATCAAGAATAACGTAGAGGAAATCGCCGGCGGTGAGATCACTTTCCGCAATCCGTTCATGTCCTTTAGAGATCTTGGTACCGTGACGGATGCACTGACGAAGGAATTCACCGAGATTCCCGCCGCAGAGATCGCCGCAGCCTGCGAAAAGGGTTGGAAGGAACTGGCAAATGCCCGTCACGATATGGAGAAAAAGGGCGAAGAGACTCTGGAATACTTACGCAAGACCGGCAAGCGCGGTATCGTGCTGGCAGGCCGTCCCTATCATGTAGACCCGGAGATCAACCACGGTATTCCCGAGCTGATCACCTCCTACGATATGGCCGTACTGACAGAGGATTCCATCTCCCATCTGGCAAAACCGGAACGTCCTTTGATTGTATCCGACCAGTGGATGTACCATTCCAGACTTTACGCTGCCGCAAGCTATGTAAAGACGGTGGAGAATCTGGATCTGATCCAGTTGAATTCCTTCGGCTGCGGTCTGGATGCCGTTACCACCGATCAGGTGAACGATATCCTCTCCGGCTCCGACAAGATCTACACCTGCCTGAAGATCGATGAAGTCAACAACCTGGGTGCGGCCCGTATCCGTATCCGTTCCCTGTTGTCTGCAATCCGTGTCCGTGAAAAGATGGGCAAGCACCGCAACATCCGTTCTTCCGCTATCGAGAAGGTACCGTTTACCGAAGAGATGCGTAAGGACTATACCATCATCTGTCCGCAGATGTCCCCGATCCACTTTGAGATCTTGCAGCCTGCGTTCAATGCCTGCGGTTACAATTTCGTGGTATTGGACAACGATAACAAGCACTCTGTGGATGTGGGTCTGAAATATGTTAACAATGATGCCTGCTATCCTTCCCTGCTGGTAGTAGGTCAGATCATGGAGGCTCTGCTGTCCGGTAAATATGACCTGAACAAGACAGCCATCATCATGAGCCAGACCGGTGGCGGATGCCGTGCAACGAACTATATCGGCTTCATCCGTCGTGCCTTGAAGAAAGCAGACATGGAGCAGATTCCCGTTATCTCCCTGAACCTGGCAGGTATCGAGAGCAATCCCGGCTTCCATCTGAATGCGGATCTGCTGTTACGTGCCGCTGTGGGTGCGGAATTTGGTGACATCTTCATGCGTTGTGTATATCGGATGCGTCCTTATGAAGCAACTCCGGGTTCCGTGGATGCTCTGCACAAAGAATGGCTTTCGAAGGGACAGAAATTTGTCTCCGCGAAGCATATCAGCATTCCGAAGTTCCGCAGGATGTGTACCGAGATTATCCGGGATTTCGATGCGGTTCCGGTACTGGATATCAAGAAGCCCCGTGTCGGCGTGGTCGGTGAGATTCTGGTGAAATTCTCTCCTGCAGGCAACAATCATCTGGTAGAGCTGCTGGAGAGCGAAGGTGCGGAGGCTGTAGTACCCGACCTGATCGACTTCATGCTGTACTGCTTCTACAACCAGATCTACAAAGCAGAACACTTAGGTACCAGCAAGAAGACTTCAAAGATTTCCGCGCTGGGTATCTGGGCCATCGAACATATCCTCCGCGGCTCTGCCGTGAAGGCTTTTGAAGAAAGTAAGCATTTTGATCCGCCTACCAGCATTTACAAGATCGTCTCCTATGCGGAACCGATCGTATCCATCGGCAACCAGACCGGTGAGGGATGGTTCCTGACCGGTGAGATGGTGGAACTGATCAAGGAAGGCGTACCGAACATCGTATGTACCCAGCCCTTCGGCTGCCTGCCGAACCACGTGGTAGGTAAGGGCGTTATCAAGGCTCTGCGGAAGGCATATCCTTCCTCCAACATCGTAGCCATCGACTACGATCCCGGTGCCAGCGAAGTCAACCAGCTCAACCGAATCAAACTCATGCTCTCCACCGCCCAGAAGAATCTGAAGAAGGGCGAAGGAAGCGCGGAATAAAACATTTATAGTCTGAAACCACTGCCCGCGGCAAGGGATTCCATTGGAATTCCATGCCGTGGGTGTTTTGTATTCAGATCTCTTTTCCCAAACAAACATCTTCTCAAAATCTCCCCTGTCATGTTATAATACACTCAGATATGCTTGTGCCTTCAAAAGTGCCCGCTCTATTGCTTATCTGCATGTCCCACAATGTTCATTTATCTCCATTTTCGCTAAAAGCTGTTTTCCGGCTATTTTAGTACAAAATTTCTCATATTTTTTCTTTTTTTGTATCTATTTTACCCTTTTTCTTTATTTTGATACAATCATCCCTTTTTCCACTTGAAAATTAGACTTTTTTGTATTTTTTTCTGGTATTTTATCCTATTTACACCAAACCATTTTGAAAGGAGTTTTTTATGATTCAGAATTTAGACACTCGCCTTAATAAATTACAGACACAATGTGACTACCTACGCCGCAAAATTTCCGCCTTTCCAGAAGGAGAATTATCCATTCAAAAAAATGGATCTTACCAACGCTGGATTATCAGAAAAGAGGAACAATCTGTATATTGTCCTAAATCAAATCGTTCTCTTGCAGAGATTATGGCCTTGAAAAAATACTACTCTCTTCTGCTACTGGAAGCCGAAGAAGAATTTTCTCTGCTAAGTTCCTATAAGAAAATTTCATCCTCACAAAGCCGCTCCAGGAAATTATCCTCCTCTGACCTTCTAGAGGAATCTTCACCATATTATGAATTGCTGCAAAGTCATTTTGCGAAGGACAAGCTTCCGGTATCGATGCAGAAATGGTGTGCGGAAAGCTATGAAACAAACAGTTCTCACCCGGAAAATCTAATTCATACTACACTGGCGGGACATAAAGTCCGTTCCAAATCCGAGGTTATCATCGCCAATCTTCTGTACACAAATCATATTCCATATCGTTACGAGGCAGCTCTGGCCTTAAATGAGTTGACAGTCTATCCTGATTTCACGATCCTGCATCCCACCACGCAGCAGTTCTTCTACTGGGAACACTTCGGGATGATGGACAAGAACAATTATTGTGATGCTGCCTGCAACAAACTCAAGTCTTACTGCTACAACGGAATCTTTCCGTCCATGCAGCTGATCACCACTTACGAGACCGGCAAGGTTCCCATTCGTTCAGAACAGGTACAGCAGATTATCACGCAGTACTTTTTATGATATGATGAAGCAAAATCACTTGCTTGCAAGTGTGATTTTGCGAAATGCATTGAGTGAGCTGTGCTCACGATATAATGAGCGCAAGAGAGCCAACATGCTTGCATGATTGGCGATAACCAAACGGGCACAAAAAAAGACCGGGCGTGTATCGGCCTCCAGTCATTAGATTGATTCTGTTTCTAACTTTTGGGCGGTACAGCTCCGGTTCTTTAAGGTGAGCAAGCTCTCTTTCACCTGCAATCTCACGATGCATTTGCGCTGCGGTTCTCAATGTATTGTTGCAAGACTTCGGTGACTTCCTCCGGTGCCAGGCCGGCATCCTCGATCAGGTCACTTACTGCCTCCAGTTCTTTGCGCCTCTTCTGCTCATATAATTCTTCCAGTTCCCGTTCCTCGGATTCAATGCGGATATTCAGCGCATTGATCAACTCCTGTTTTGCCTGGATCTTTTCCTCCAGGGATTTTCTCTGTCCTCTTGGCATATACTGTGTGCTCCTTTCCTTATGGCAATACTATCGAAAAGGCCATTCATCAGGGATCACAAGCGTAGCATAAGCTGCCGTGATCAGTCATGAATGGCCTGATATGTTACAGTATATGGACAACATTGTAAAAATATACCATATGTCTGTTAATATTATACCGCTATAATTTTTGTCCTATCGGAACAAGCGTCCACAGATATTTTTCTTTGCTCACATCAAATCTGTCGGACCTAGCCCAGGTTGTCTACTGCCGCCTTCAGCTTGTCCAGTGCAAGCTCTAGAGTTGCTCTGGGGCAGGCAATATTCACTCGCTGGAAGTCTGCTCCACTGGGTCCGAACATTGCTCCGCCATCCAGCCAGAGTCCCGCTTTCTCTACGATAAACTGATCCAGTTCCTTGCCGGAAATCCCAAGTTCACTGCAATCCAGCCATACCAGATAAGTACCTTCCGGCTCTACCAGATGAATCTGTGGAATTTTCTCCTGCAGATATGCTCGCAGGAAGTTCAGATTCTCAAGCAGATAAGCTCTCAACTGATCCAGCCACTCCTGTCCGCCACGATATGCAGCCTCGCAGGCTACCGCTCCCAACGCATTCGGCTCATCGTATCCGGTCTTGTCGATTTCCTTCTGGAATGCTTCCCGCAATGTCTCATTTGAGATAAAAATATTGGAAATCTGTAAGCCTGCCAGATTGAAGGTCTTACTGGGTGCGGTGCAGGTCACGGTGAACTCCGCAAAACGGGGATCCACATTGGCAAACACCGTATGCTCAAATCCGGGATATACAAAATCATTGTGAATTTCATCACTGACTACGATCACATGATGGCGCAGGCAGATCTCTCCCAAATACTGCAGTTCCTCTCTGTTCCATACTCTTCCCACCGGATTGTGAGGATTGCACAGGATAAACAGTTTTATATTCTCCTGCACAATCTTGCGCTCGAAGTCTTCATAATCTATGCTGTACTGCGACTTTCCTTCAGTTACCCTTTTTTCGTATACCAATGTATTATCAATCACCCTACGGTCATTGTCCCTAATGATATTGGTAAAGGGATAATACACCGGATTTTGGATCAAGACCGCATCTCCCGGCTTTGTGAAAGCTTTTACCGCTGCACCCAGTGCAAATACCACACCGGGGGTCTTCATGATCCACTCTCTCTTCGTCTTCCAATTATGGTTTTTTTCCATCCAATTGGTTATGGCATTATAATAAGCATCCTTAGGCTGGGTGTATCCGTAGATTCCATGATCTACCGCCGCGTGAAGGCTTTTCGTAATCTCCTCCGATACTGTAAAGTCCATGTCTGCGACCCACAGTGGCAGCACATCCGCAGGCTTGCCTCTCTCCACGGCATAGTCGTACTTCAGGCAGTTCGTTCCCTTACGATTTATAATTTTATCAAAGTTGTATGTAGCCATACGAATCCTCTTACCTTTCGACAACCTGCAAGCTTTCTGCCTGTGGCCCCAAGTTGCAGGTTAAATTTTTCTGTCAATCGTACCTATTCTACCAGGACCTTCTGCACGTCCTGACTCGTTGCGTCTGTTGTGGGACTTCCGTGAAACTTTCCGCGGAACTGGCTAAATTACTATGTATACCAGTCAACCCCACTCAGGCAAAGGCCTGCTCCAAGTCTGCCAGCAGGTCATCAATATTCTCAATACCAACAGACATTCTCAAAAGCTTTTCATCCACACCCAGAGTTTCCCTGACCTCTACAGGTACATCTGCATGGGTCTGCTTCATGGGATAGGTCAGAAGACTTTCCACGCCTCCCAGGCTTTCTGCAAAACGGATCAGCTTTACGCTCTCCAAAATTTTAACAGCTTTCTCCGCAGAATTCAATCGGAAAGAAATCATTCCGCCATAGCCGCTGCACTGTCTGTCAATCAGCTCCTTATCCGGTCTGGAATCCAGTCCGATATAATAGACTTCTTCCACTTCCGGTCTCTGTTCCAGCCAGTGTGCGATGGCCAGAGCATTCTTCTGGTGCTGTTCCATGCGGACTGCCAGTGTCTTGATACCGCGGAGTAACAACCAGCTGTCAATCGCAGACAGACAGGCTCCTGTAGTCTTGTAGATATTATAGAGCTGGTCATACAGAGCATTATCCTTCACCACCAGAAAACCGGACAAAGTATCATTATGTCCTTCCAGATATTTGGTTCCACTGTGTACCACGATATCAGCTCCTAATGTCAACGGCTTCTGGAAATAAGGAGACAGAAATGTGTTATCCACGATCAACAGGCATCCATTCTCATGCGCAAGATCTGCAATTGCCTGAATATCCGCTACTTTCATCATCGGATTGGACGGTGTCTCCAGATAGATAGCTTTTGTCTCCGGGCGCAACGCTGCCTTCACCGTATCCACGTTGGAAGTATCTACACAATCCACGGAAATACCATTCTTGTGACTGATCATGTTCCACAGTCTCAACGTACCGCCGTACAGATCATCGGTAGCGATCAGATGATCTCCGGGAGAAAAGATTTCCATCATTGCAGTGATTGCCGCCATTCCCGTAGAAAATGCCAGTGCCTCTGTTCCCTGTTCCAACAGAGCAACCGTCTTCTGCACTTCGTCTCTGGTGGGGTTGCTGCAGCGGGAATAATCATATCCCGTACTCTTCCCCAGTCCCGGATGCGCATACGCCGCATTCTGATAAATGGGCATGCTGATGGCGCCGAACGGATCCTTTCTCTCATTACTTCCCTGGACACATATGGTCTCTGCTGCAAATGCCATCTTTTTCTCCTCCTATGTCTATGTATACTATATTATTCCCTTTATATTTCCTACTGTTCCAGTAGGTATAGTATATATTTATCATAGTACATAGAAAAAGTCAAGTTTCTATTCCATATTTACCAATAAAGTTTCATTTCTTTCTCAGCTTCCTGCTCTGAGATATTCAGTTTCAGTCTCACCTTTTGTAAAGTTTCTTCATAACTGGTATTAAAATCCTTGCACATTATAATAATCCCTTGCGCAACTCCCTGAGAAATCCCCTGCGAAATTCCCTGTGCAATCCCTTTTCTTGTATACTGATCAAATAATTCACACACCCTGATCTCATCCTCCTCTTTGATTCCCATTTCTTTTAATGCATCTCCGGTATCATCAACATTTGTATCTCCGGATAATACCCGTAGCATCTTAACTGTTGCTTCTTTATGAATCACTTTTCGGTCCGACCGATAGCTATCTCCCTCTGCAAGATAATCCACGATGATTCTCATATCACTTTGAAAAAGCTCTCGTATTTCTCTGGGTAAATGACGCATTTCCCAAACATGAAGTTGTACATCATCTACATACTTCCATATAATATCTGCAGTCGCCCCTTCTTCATCAAATAACCGGTGCAAACTGCATCCCCCTTTCCACCTGCTCTTTCCCCAGTATAACACAATTTCTATCACAGGATATAGGCTCGGATTTTGTTTTTCATATTGTCTGCGGTATTCTCCACCTGCATACCCGGCCTTGCGCAATACCATGCCCTTATCCACCTTTGTCTGATTGGCAAATAAATACAATACCTTAGGCACCCCATTTACCACATGGTACTTTGCTACATCTTCCAATTGATTTCGCAATCCATTTTCTTTATCCAAGTAAAGACTCTCAGTAGCCGCCGACAACATTTCATAATCTTTAACCCTTCTTCTCCCTTCATGTAACAGAACATTAATTATGTCCGCCGCCACATCCGCATAGCTTTCAAAATTTTTCGTCACAATATCGTTTGTTTCCAATAGTTTCCTCCCTGTCCGATTGTTCTGTCAATCCATGAATTCGCGGCGATCCGCCATCGACTGCATCTACGCATTAAAACTTTTTCAGAATATTGCCTATATAGACTTTCTTAAGATGTGATTACTATAGCATACATATATTGATTCTGCAAGAAAATCCCGCCCAAAAACTCTCACAAAAACAAGGCTGCGGAAATTGGTTATTTTCCACAGCCCTGCTTTTTGTGCAATTTGTCTTTTCTGTTTTGAGTGCAAATTCTTTAATCCAGGTCAAACAGTTCCGCTGCGCTGACGGTCAGGCTCTTAACAGCGCCTTCGGTCCGCTTGGCTCCGTTGTCGTAAACGGTTGTCGCCCGGATGTAGATGGTGGCGGCATCCTGATCGTTAAGCGTCATCTTGCCGCTGCCGGAGAACAGGCCCATCTCCGATGCAGGGAATGCCAGCGTGTATACACCGTCACTGGTCACAGAATAATACGACGTACCTGTGACATAATAGTCCTTTCCACCTTCCGTAAAGTGATTGTCTCCGCCGGCAATCACATGTGCTCCCACTTCCGCTTTGGAAGAATTTGTCACTGTAAGTCCGGTCAGAGGCTTCACCTTCAATGTGCCCTTGCCGTATGCGATCTCCATAGCATCCGCATCCGTGGACTCCTTGAAGAACTCTACCCGGATCTCCGTTGCCGAAGACAGGATGTTGTAATCGGTAGCCTTGAAATCCACCTGAATCTTATTGCTGCGATCCAGGATCATCTTGTTGGCAGCATCATACATCATATATACGGAGTCAATGGTGTTGCCGTTGTCATCCCGGAAAAATACGGAAGGTGCCTTGGTTCCGGCATTGTAAGCTGCTACCATGGTGTTCACAAACAGCTTCTTCTCCGCCATTCCTGTAGGCTCCGTATGTCCAGCACCGGAATACGTGACATTGCCCATGCTGTAAATATAATAGTTATTTACCACATCTTTGGGGCTGACATTATACAGGTTCACACCATTGTCATTGCCCCGTCCGTTGTTCCTCTCAGTCTGTGTCTTTCTGGTCTTGGCATTGTCGGACAGGTCAGACAGACAATACCATACCACAATATCATTTTTGCCGTCTCCATCCTTATCCAGCTCCATGTTCGGCTGCAGCCACTGATAATGTGTTGCCGCCACTGTCAGAGTCTGCTGTTCTTCTGTAGTGATCTGATAAGGATAATTAGTGATCTGTCCCTGATTTACCTGCGTAACGATCATATCAGGACCGGCACCGTCTCCGAATTCCTTGTAATCTCCCAGCACCGTGATCTGCCCCTGAGAGTTCGTCGTCTTATCCATACCCTGATAAAACAGAGAATTGCGAATCGGAAAATAGAAACTCGTATAAGACGTTCCCTTCCGCAGGATCGCATTGATCCGATTCTGCACATACCGGACTGTCGTATATTTGGTCGTGCCCTCGATATTTCCGACCGTCTGATCACTGCTCCGGTCCGTTCCCGGCTTCCATGCCGTATCGTAATTGTACTGCGTGTCCAGAATATTGTAATAAGCATCATAACGCTTTCTCTGGGCATCGGATAAACTGGAATTGTTCCTCTGGTCATCATAATATTCCAGCAACGCACCATAACGATCCAGCCCTACCGCCGCACGCATGGTCTTGTTGAACTCGTAGCCCCAGTACCAGCCTTTACCGCTACCAGCCTTACTGTTGATATAAGAACTGCTGTCATGGGTAAACAGGACACTCTTACCATCTTCGATATAATCACGGATGGCTTCGGATACTGCCATGTTCTTCAGGCTCTGATCCTTGCTTCCGAACTGATAGTTGTCTCCGAATCCCAGGATCAGCATATCGTACTGCTGGAAAGTATTGTATGCCGCATTGTAATAAGCCTCAGACTTCTGTTCATCGGTCTTAAGCTTTTTCAACTGATCGTCTGAAATCAATCCGTTGATAAAAGTTGAAGTCTTCACGGAATCAATAGATACATTAAATTCCCGGATACCGCTTAACAGTGACTTTACATCACTGTCACTTTCCAGATCCCACAGTGTCTTGTCATTAGATGCTTTTCTGTCGGACATCAGCTGCAATACCTGAATATCCACTCTGGAACCTCTGTCCACTGCCGTATAACCGGACACTGCGGTTCTCACCAGTGCATCAGAATTATCAAAGAAGATCATCTTCCAGGGCAATACTCCCTGATAATCATCCGGCAGCACTCTGACTACCTTATAGGTATATCCGGTGCGCAGCTCGTAATGGCCACCGTCATTCTTCGCCACTTCCTTCCATTCCTGCCCGGATCTGACATACAGATTCAGTCCGGAAAGCTCCTCCGTGGAGGAAAGTGTCTGCCCGATCACATCGGAACCGGAAAAGCGACCGTCGGAGTTCTTATCAATATACAGCTTGCAATCATACGTCGTGCTCACCTGGGAGGCAGCCGCATCATTGGACAGAGCAAAAATATACTGCAGATAGAACTTACCGTCCGTCATCTTCAGGAATGCATCGTTGATACCGTCATCGTTGTAATGCAGCTCGGTGGGCATATAGTCCTCACCCAGATTCTTTACCCATTCGATCTGCAGCTTGGACAGATTCAGATGGTTGCCAAAGTTTCTCTGTCTCTCTTCTCTTGCTTCCTTTGCCGCCTTTGCGGCAGCCAGCGCCTCTTTGCTGTCATCCGCCGCCTTTTCTGCTGCTCCGGGTACTAACTGACTCTCCGCAAATACATTCTCCTGCCAGTATTTGTAATTGCCGCTTTCATCCGTGGACAAGGCAAACTGTATCAACTGGTAAAAATAGGAACTTTCGTCCACTGTTGCCGTATTGGCACTCACCTTACCGTCAATTCCCGTCAGAAGTGCATCCGCAAATACTACCGGATACCCGGCGGAAATATACTGCTCGAACTCCTTTTCTCTGGTGGAGTTCATATCATTTCCCGGGCCACGGTACTGATTGGAAGTGTGACTTAAAGAATCATCCTTCAGACGGTTCTTGTTATCATCCGATTCATCCTTATAATCATACAGATCCCCGATATGCGTATAGATCAGCCCATTCATGGACCTGTCATTGTAAACGGTCTGATTGTTTTTCACATTCATGGTTCCGGTGCGGGCACCCACATAGATCATATCATATCGATCGTTGATATCCTCTATCTTGCCAATGAATTCTGCGGAAGCCATCTGGGTAATGGAAATCCTTCCACCGTAACTGCTCTGCCCCAGAAATCCTTTCACGGAATCTGCAGATAAAGCTCCGGTTCCGAAATCATAACAGGGCTCCAGATCCAATACCGCAAGGCTGTCCTTTACCTGGCTTCTGTGCAGATACCAGTTCATAATATATCTGGTGATGGAAGCTTTGCTGATCTCTTCATTCAAAGTGACCGCCGTGGCATTTTCCTGTGTGATCAGAAAATTCTCGTAGCGGATCTCTTTCAGGACATCCGTGTAGATCCATGCTCTTGTCTTATCTGACTTCAGATCCGTCAGATAATCCTCTGCCGCATAAGCTTTGGAACTGTCGTTGTTCAGGTATACATTTTCGTTCAGGTATTCCTTCAAGGTATCCAACGTCAGGGTATCCGCATTTGCCGCCTGCATTGCAGACGCATAGGATCTGATATTTCCCTCTGCCGCGCTTTTCAGCGTATCGACACTTACATTTTCCCAATAGGAATCTCCCTGACCTGCGATTGCGGTTGCCACATTGTCATCCGACACCTGCAGCAGAGTCAATGCCAGTTTCGTCAACACTTCATTGCTCTGGGTGCTGTTCTTGGCATAAAAATTATAATCCATGATCACCGGCACTCTGGCTGCAGCGGTTCTGATCCCGCTGCCGTCCACGCCAAATGCCAGCTTTGCGATCACGGTTGCCGCAGAGACCATATTGGACGGCTCTGCCCCGTAATTTCCCTGACCGGAAAAATAGAACAGATCCACATCTGCCAGATCAATTCCACAATAAGAATCCTCCGCTGTAATGGAAGCATCTGCCAGATCAGCCAGTTCCTGCAGGGTAAGTGTTGTCACTTCGATCTTCAGTGTATCGATATCGTCTCCGGTGGCTGTACCACTCTCATAACGACTGGTACCGGACAGATTCAGGACATTTTTCTTGAACCATTCTTTGTTGTAGAAACCGCCGTTATAGGCAATAGTCTCCGTAGCATCCTCTCTGTCATCCCCTACAAAATCATAGCTGTTGGCGGTGTCAAAGCCCGCTTCCCCCTTGTAAGTAACCTGAAGGGAACCCGGTGTCACCATAGTGTAGCTGCCGGCCTCATCCTTACGATAGGTATCGATCAGACGGTAATCACCGTTTTTGTCACTTACTGTCATTGCAGATACATAATAGTCGCCGTTATCATTTGCTGTGAAATCCACAAGATAGGCACTGGCTATGGTCTCAAATGTATATGCCTTCGAAACATCATCCCATTTTGCCCAAAGCTGTGCGCTATCCGGCTGTGCATGATCCAGGATGTAGAGATTCTGGGTAATATCTCCGGCAGAATAGGCTGCTATCGCATCTCCTCCGGATGTCGTGCGTGCCTGCACAGCAGTACCTGCATCATTTCCGGATACCCCTCTGGACGTAGTCTTTAATCCATCCGGCAGTGCCGCATCGGTACCGTATACAATCTGTCCAAGATAGGTATAAACTGCAGTCTCACCCGTACCTATCTTCTGATAGATTGTCCTTCCCACATAATCTTTTGCCTGAAAACTCGTTTTATCAATAGCGGCCAGATCCGTCTCCGAAATTGCATATAAGCCCTGCGCATATCCCCTGGTGCTGTCTGAACCATTGATAATCGTAGTCTCCAGTCCGTTGCTTCCTCCGGTAGATCTATGGGAAAATACCGGGGTCACGCTTTTGGCATCCCGGTTACTGTCTCCGGCGGCCTCCAATGCACTGTATCGGTTATAACGTTCTCCTGCTGCCACCGTCTCCCCATTGGCAATCTCACGATAGACCGCATCGATCTGTTGGTAATTGTATCTGCCGGATCCGTCCTGTCGGAATACAAAGCGTCCTCTTACGTCCTCGGTTCTGGAAGCTCCGGTGCTTTCGCTGTAGGCAGAAAAAGTAACCGGACCTGTCGTCGGAAACTTTGCAGCATCCAGACTGTCCATAGCTGTCTGGCGCTCTGTGGCTGACGGCATCTCGGAAAGCTTTCTGCCCTCAGATACCGGCTCCTCGCCGCCTGCCAGATAGCCGATCGTGGCATTTTCCTTCGACGGAACGATCTCCAGAATATGGAAAGTACCGTCAGAAGAAGCTACCGTATCCTGTACCAGTTTTTCAATACCCGGAAGGGTTCTTTCCTGCGCACTGACCTCCATAGAGCCATAGCTCTGACCGGCTCCGACGGCCAAAGCTATGGTGAGGATTCCTGCTATGTACTTTTTTGAATTGCGTTTCCAATTCATGGTCATTTATTATCCTTCCATTCCCACCACTCCGGATTCTTCTCTACTTCCAGTAAAAGATTTCTCTTATGATCCGGATATCGTTCATCATAAATGGTCATAATTAAATAATCATTTTCTTCATGTGCGCCAATATCAAACTGTACCTGCGAAAAAGGAAGATGCATATTATCAATTTCTGCAAATTTCGTGTTGGAATCCAACGGCAGTTCTCCCTGGAAATATCCTGCCAGTTTTGCTGCTCTATGTCCTTTCTCTCTTCCAGACTCAAAACCATACGCATGCAGATCATAACGATTCGTCCAGGTAGGTCTCAGCACCGTAATCACATGCTGATCATTGGCAAATAAGATATCCACTACCGGCACCAGTATTACCGTTTCGGCCACTAATGTGGAATCATCCAGGCTCCATGCCTGAAGCTTCAGACGATATTCGGTATCCCAGGAAATATAGCTAAGTGCTCTTACCTCTGTAGATTCTCCCGTATTTTCTGTTGTCAGATAGGCTTCCTGATGAACATTATCATATGCTCCGTCATAGACTTCAAAACCGACCTGATATGATTTTTGTATTCCGTTCCATACCTTGAAATCATTATTCAGCTCACTGGGAATATCTGCAAATCTCCAATTTACTTCCCCTTTATAATTTCGAATCTCGCAATTAATTTTTCCATTACGGTTTAATACAAACTGACTGGAGTAAATATACGGTTCCTTCGCGTTTACAACCGTCTTCAGGGGAGGGATTGTAATATCGATTTCTCTGGTAATCTTAATATCTGCTGATAAAGCTATCACCGCACGTACACGTACTACCGTATCCGTCATATTTCCACATTCCAGTTCTGCCTGGAACTGTCGACCATCAGAATCTGTCAAACCGGTTATTTTGTAATTATTGGCATAATCATCTACCACACTCCACTCAATCTGTGGATAACCATTTCTGTAATCCGCCCAGGACGGCAGACATTCAATCAATGCCTTATAACCGATCTTTTCCGTACTTCCTTCGGTAAAATCATATGTGGTCAGATTCTTGGCAATCAGTGTTGCATCATATTTTCCGTCAATGTTGGTATAGGGTAATACCGATACCTTTGTGGATGCAGACATTCCGGGATCCGCCACGGAAGTACAGGTTACCTGTAGCACAAGTGTTCCGGTCGGCTCATATCTGTCAGCCGTCAAAAGACCGCTCCCATTTATCGTGGTTCCTGCCTTAAGTCCAGTTGCGTCCACTCTTGCCACGCTCCAGGTCACCCCGGCATTTTTAGCCTCTTCTGTTCCTTCCATAGTATAAGAGTACTGCAGGCTGTCCCCCTGAATCACAGAAGCATCTTTCGGTTCTATATCCAGAGAATCCACCATATGCTTTTGTACCGTTACGGTAGCCGTTGCCGCTATGGTAGGATCCGCTACGGCGGTACAGGTTACTGTCAGAATATTCTCTGCTATGGTCTCATCCGCTGCCACACTCAGTTTACCGTTACCGCTGATGGTGCTCTTACATGCGCTGCCATCCTGATAACTTACGGCCCAGGTCACGCCCTGAGCGATGGCTTCCCCGTCTCCGGTGATCTCGTAATTGAAGACGTAGGCCTGTCCCTGTTTCAGATCTGCGTGCTCGGGAATGATACGGATGCCGCTGATCCAGGAATAGATGCTGGACGGTTCGGAGCTCAGATCATTTCTTAACTTGATGGTCTCGGAAATATCATAGGATTTGTCCTGATAGGTAAAGGTCATATTCAGAACGACTTTCCGCTTATCCAGTTCACTGAGGTCCACGCTGAAACTGCTGACATGCTCTGCCATCAGTGCGGGCTTAGCCGCGTCAAAATCTCCTACCACAACTTTGCCTTCGCCGTCCTTAGTATTTGTTACCTCGTAAAGATATACCTGATTGGCATCGGCGTAATCCGCCCCGGCACCACCCTGCCAGCGGATCATATAGCTGTTGTCATTATTGATCAGACGCAGCTCGCTGACACTGGCATTTGTTACTTCCATGCCGTTAACGTCTTTTGCCACATTGCCATCAACATCAACCGCTTCCTGATCTGTCAGATTGGAAAAGCTGATACCCTTCTCCACATCAATGATCAGATCGATCATCTGGTTGGCGGTCAGCTGGGCTTCTTCCTGCAGAGTCAGTTCCTTGTTTCCCCGCATATAGGAATTGTTGCCGGCGATCACGAATGCTCCCACCGCACCTGCTACTATGGTCATGATGGCAAGAGATACGATGATCTCTACCAGAGTAAATCCTTTCTTTCCAATACCCATGGTCAACCTCCTTACTTCGTCAGGATCTTGCCGGTCTTGCCGACCGTTGTGATTTCTATGGTTCTCGTTCCGTTGCTTACGACGATTTTCTGACAGTACTCCTTCAATACACTGCCTGCGATACAGGTATTCTTCTCAAAGGCCCCGGATGCACGGTTAAACACCAGATGCAGCCCATTTGAAGATGAAACATAAGGTAACAGGCTGTCGGATCCCTTCAGTTCCGTCAGGGAATATCCCGTGGAATCTCCCTCAAAATATACCTTTATATCAATAGGTTCTTTTCCCAGTACCCTGTTGGATACCTCCACATCTCCCTGCCGGATCTGTGCCGTATATTCCTTGGTCGTATCATTATAGCTGATAACGCACTCCACCTGATTCTGTTCTTTTCCGAGGGTCAGCACTCTGGTCCGCTCCAGTGTTGTCACAATTTCGTCCGCACATTTCCGGACTTTCCTGCCGGTCAGGGATGTAATGGATGTGGCCATCACACCCACCAGCACCGCCATGATCGCAATGACAATGATCAGCTCCACCAGGGAAAAACCACTGTTGTTATTCTTTCTGCCAGTTTTCATAAACTATCAAATCTCCCAGATTTATATCACTGTTCTTATAGGACTTACCGTTACTGCTCAGGTAACCGTCTCCGCCATTTAAAAAATCTACCACATGATATTCCTGTGTCTTACCGGCAGCATCTACGATCGTTCTGGAATAGGTCAGGGCATGAAGCACCGCATCCCGGTCAGGTTCCACATTGACATTCTGATCCAGCGTGATCGTTCCGCCGGACAGGATCGTTCCCTGGAATTCCTTTGTCACTTTGACATCTCCGGTAGCAATGATCAGTCCACTGAACTCGCCGAATCCGGCTTCCGGATAGGTATAATCACCCTTTACAATAACTGCCTTATATCCCTGCTCCGCAAGGCTTCCTGTGGTATTGCCGAAATATTTTGACTCCACCTTATTTCCGGTACTGCCGTTTAATACAGCATGGAAGGTCGTTATCTCCCCTTCATTTACCAGATTGGTATAAGCATTGGCTGCATCCGTCTTCTCCGAAGGAAGCAGCTGCTCATAGACATCGATCATCTTCTTGGACAATGCCTGGAATTTCAACTGATCCGATGCCAAAAGTGCCTGATATCCTGCATTGGCACCATCACTGGTCAGTGTGGCATCCAACAGCTTCTCCTGACTTCCCGCAGCCGCACTGCTGTCATACATGGCCACATTGCCTGCCAGATGCATGATGTACGCTCCGTTCTGCTGTCCACGCACCTGAATGGCTTTGGTATACAGACCGGTATAGGCTTCCATGGTCTGCTGGTTGGCACCGTAATAATCCTGAAAATACCGGTTGGCATTGGCTCTCGCGGTATCAGAGGTGCTGTCAAAGCTTACATAATAATACACCAGCGTGATCTTGCTGTTGATCCGCTTGAAAATCTTCTGGATATTGTTCTGGGTCAGTCCGTACTCGGCCAGCGTATGACCATTCAGGGTAGCGGACGGAATATTCAATACCACTTCCGTTACATCCGCCTGGTCCCTGATCTTGTCCTTATACTGCTCCAACGTGATCGGGTTGCTGGCACCGTTTAACACGGTCTTGCCGGAAGCATCCACGCCGATACACTGCGCCGGAACGAGGTAAGCCAGCTGGTCACTCTTCACAGCGATAGACTGTCCCATCATCACATCCTGTACTCCGGTGTTGCTCACACCATCCTCACTGGTAATTCCATCCTTGGCTTTCGTCAGAGAAATGTAAGAATTTCCCGCCAGCGTAAGATTCTTCAATTCATTCAGATAGATCTCCGTATCCGTGCCGTTGACCAGAATGGCGCTGCTGTCCACGCCCTTTCCATTACCGAAGCCGATATACTGTCCGGCATATTCTCCGTCGATCTGTGCTCCGGCGGTAAATACATTCCGTTCCCCGGTCATCCTGAGGTCTCCGGCCACATATACGTTGTTTCCCTGAAAGCTCAACGTTCCGTTGCTTCCCGTATTGCCCGGAATCCCTCCGTTCATGGCAATGGAACCGGCCCATACTTCACCGTACTGATCTGTGGTAAGTGTGGCTCCTTCTCCCAGATATAAGTCGGAAGCCATCACCATACGCTTGTCTTCGTTTTCATTGCCGGTGGTCTCTTTCCATTCCACCGTCACACCGTTACCCTTGCCGGACTCTTCGCTGCCCACGATAAAACGTTCCGCATAAAAGCTGCCGCCGATGACATTGGTGCTGTGTAGCGCAGGATTGGAAGGAAGCGCCTGAATATTCTCCTGTGCCACCATGGAGATTCCCGTAATGGAAGGCAGCGTCACTGCCTGTGCAAAATCCATATCCGGCATCTTCACCCGGATATCGGTCTGGATCACCGATACATAACCGTCGGTATCCGTATAAGTCACCTTCAGGCCGCAGAAGGAAAGTCCGTCGGTGTACAACTGAAAACGTCCGGTAGGAATATCCGTGGTCTCCACTCTCTCCTTGTTGCCCGTCACCGGATCCGTTGTCATTACATATACCTTCAGACTGCCGCTGCTGTCCAGAGCCATCCGGTACACTACTTCCCCGGAGTCATTCAATGTCTCTAGCACCGTCCCCCGCTTTATCTCCGAAGACAGGCTGTTAAACAGCTTGGTCAGATCATAGTTGTTGATATTCATACTTCCTGTCACTGCATAATAATCCTGCATATTCTTCAGGAAATAATATCTCAGTTTGTTCTGCTTCTCCTCTGCGGAGGTTGCCTCATAATTTTTCAGGACCAGTTCATAGGCACTTCCGACAGAAGCGGACACCCGCTCTCCCATAGCCGTCCGGATCTCATCCAGCACAGTCTCTGCAGAGTAAAAATTGTCCTTCGCCTTGAGATTGTTCACCTTCATCTGATAGTTCAGCAGTGACATATACATCAAAACACTGGCTAAAATGCCAATAAAGGCCATGGCAATGATCACAACGACCATTGCTGAGCCCTTATTGTCCGTTCGTCTGTGGAATTGTCTTACCCTTGAAAATATTTTGGGATTTCTTCCGCATATCTTCATTTTTCTCGTCTTCCTTCCGGTATCTTCTCTGTCCTGTGCCTGACGGATCACTCGATCACGGTTCCCGTCATGGTAAGCACAGGGGACTGTACACCGATCGTATCCCTGCTGTACACCTGTACCCGCATGTCATAGATACGGTTGCGTCGCTCCGTCGGTGTCAGACCGCCGTCCGCACCCATAATATCCTTCGCCACGTCTCCGGTAGCATTTCCTGCCGCACCGGACACGCTGAGATCATTGAAAATGTATTCCGTATTGCTGCGGTCTATCAGATTCGTCCGCAGTCTGCAGGCGGAATCAATGCTGGCTCCGGCAGAGGACATCCAGCCCGGCCAGGTCTCCCGCAGTTCAAATGCCGCCTTGTAATTGTTGTTCCAGGAGGAATACGGGTTAAAACCGGTGCTTTCGTCCGTGAAGCTGTCTATTCTCTCCGCTGACGGAGTCTGCTCCACCAGGAACAGATTTGTCTGTACATTCTTCGGGTTATTTACGATCACTTTGTCTACCGCAGAAGTCACCGCACTCTGGGTAGCCTCCACTCTGGGCTGCAGGCACACAATAATATTGGCCAGCTGGGAAATGATCTCCTCTGCATCCACCGGATTCCCGCTCTCCTTCTGTTTCTTAAGTTCCGCTGCTTTGGCTCTTACCGCCTCTTCGTTGGAAAAGATCACATAATCCGTACCGTTCTGGGGGTAGTCTCCGCTGATGCCTGTAAGGATGGCGGAATTGCAATGATAGACTGTGGAGGCCGTCACCAGATACACATCTGTCTCTACGTTCTCTCCATCTCCCAGATCCAGCAAAATGCGGCTGCTGTCTATGGATATTTCGATGGTCTTGGTAGTATTCCTGGCAATCTCCATAACGTCTCTGCCGCCGGAATACGCTTCAAAATAACCGTATGCCTCCTGTGCGGCATCTTCCGATTCGGAATATACCGCATTCAGATTGCCTGCCAGGTTCTGGATATTTACAATATCCTTCTCATTCAGTGCCGTGTAACCGTTAGGATCCAGTGTTACTACCACATCATAGATGCCGGAAGTCGTCTTCTCATCCCGGAAGGTATATTGCCAGATACCATCTTCTGCTGCGCCGTCTCCGTCCACATCCAGAGAGACATCTCTCTGCACATTGTTAGTGAAATCAGTGGGCGTGATCGTCTCATAGGTGTCTGCCATCTCCTCCAGTGTATGTGCCTCGAACTGCTCCATGACATCCTCTGCGATGGCCGTGGCATGCATGGTGTTGCGTGACTTGGCATTGGTTCTGGCAGAAGTCACAAAGCTGTGCAAAAGCGGCACAACGATGATCGACAGGATCACGATGGCAATCAGCAGTTCAATCAGAGAAAAGCCTTCGTTATTCAGTTGTCTTCTCTCCGTGTGCTTCTGCATGTAAGTCGTCCTTCCTGCTTCTGACTAATACCGGTCTCTCCGCACTCCGTGCTCCCGAAACCGGACAACCATTCGCACTCCGGACTATCGTCCTCCCTGCTCATGGTTGTTTGATTTGCTAATCATAGCAGTATCCTGCCTGCAAGCAGTCGTATACTGCTATGATTGCAAATCTATTATTCCACGTTTCCGAAAATAGTGTCTACGCCCATCTGCATATCCGGGATGTAAGGTGAACTGTATACCTTATCGGTTCCCAGCAGATAATAGGTGTTCATGGTCATGTTGCCGGTGAGCATTCCGTCGGTCTCGTTGTAGCTGATGCTGACGCCCTGGATGCTCTCACGTTCCTGCTGATTGTAGATGTATCTTACCAGTCCCTTGAAATCGTCATAGGTGCAGGAAATGCTGATGCTCAGGGGTACCTCATACATATGGGTATCTGCATAAGCAGTACCGTCCGTAGATACCGGACTTGCTACCGTCGTTGCGGCAGATGCTGTGGTATCTGCCGCAGCATCTGTTGCTGTCGTATCCGTGGCTGCTGTTGCATCCGCAGTCGCCGTTGCCGCATCCGCTGCAGGAGTATACACCACCTCTGCTTCGGAACCGAATGCAATATTTGCCACCTCGGTACGAGTATAATCTTCCAATGTCTTTACCATCATAATGCTGTCTTCCGGTAAGATATCTGCCGGGAAACGGTTCTCAAAATTCGTGATATAGGACTGCATCTTCCCGGTAGCCTCAATGTAGTCCGCCTTGCGCTGGTCTAAGGCTTCCAGCGTTGCCACCTGGGATGATAACGTTACATTCTGTGCCTCAAGGGCATCTGATTTTTCATTAAAACTGGAATATACCAGAAAATAAGTACACACAGCAATAAGAACACCGATCACTGCGATCAAAAGCTGAATTTCACTCTTTTTAACCTTCATCTTCCGCTGCCTCCTACTGTGCTGTCTGGGTGTCGGCCTGTGCCTCACCGCTCTCTTCGGTCTCATCCGTCAGCTCCTTATAGCTTCCGGTAATGGAAAAAGTCACTATGGACGTGCCGGTCTCATCCTTGCTGTCCGTAATATTGCTGATCTCTACATCATCAATGCTCTGCATGTTGCGGATATTCAGAATCGTACGGGCTGCCGCTGCTTTCCCTTCCACCGTCACTGACATGCTGATGCCGGTCTGGTCGGAACTGAAGCTGTTGGTATAGAAGCTGTCCGGCAGGATCTGTTCCAGTTCATTGATGAACTCCACCAGATTCTCATTGGGAGTCTGGGTATAAGCATATAAATATGTGTATTTATCATACTGGGCTTCTGCCGCCAGATAATCGTTGTATACTGCCTGTGCCGGCTGCAGCTCCTGTACCCGGTTCTGCAGATACACATTCTGCGCCACATTTCCCAGATATCTGGTCACAGAGGTAGCTGCCATGGCGATGGACAGGATCACGCCCAGCACCAGTACCGCCACGCTGACAAAGGTATAATTCGTGCCACTGACCACGGTCAGTCCCTTGGACTTCTGGGTGCTCTTGTCGATCAGTCCCACAGGAGCCAGTACCGCACCCAGACAGGAAATATAGGCTGCGGGTCTGGTGGAACGGATTGCCTTGCTCATGCCAATCTTGTCATCCATCTCGGACAGGGTATGTACCTTGCGCTCCAGGCAGTTGGTGAACAGCTTGCTCATGCCGCTGAAACTGCCGCCAAGACCGGTAACATAGGACTTTTCAATGGGATTTTCGCTGTTCCTGGAATCATAGAAGTCAATGACACGGCTGACACCCACGATCAGAGGCTCCAGAGAAGCGGTGATCTTCTGTCTCGCTTCCGTGACTTCCACATTACCGGCATCCTCGTCTTCCCAGCGTCCGGCATTTTCTTCCCAGACTTTGTCTCCCTGATGCAGTACTCTATTCAGACATGTTTTCTTCTGGAAACGTTCTACCGCACTCATGGGATCGTTCACGGCATAGGCTCCGGAAGCGATCATAGTATCAATAGCATCCTGCACACCGTAAGCCACCGTTCTCTGTAATAACACCTTACCGGCGGAAAGCACGGTCACAATGGTGCTGTTCTCGTCGATCTTGATAACCATGGTGACCTTCTCGGATTTCTCATCACGAAGCACCTGGTATAAGCTGTTACTGCTGTAGTCGAAACACTCGATCTCCCAGCCGCACATCTGTGCCAACTGATAATAGCTGTTTAAAAGAGCCTTGGGTACGGCCAGAGCCATGACACGAAGCTTGCCATTCTCTGCCAGACCGCCTGCCAGATAATGTCCGATCTCATATTGGGTCAGATCCACCGGGAAATAGTCACTGGCATTGGTCTTCACCAGTGCCTCGATCTTGTTCGCCTTGACATTGGGAATCTGTACCTCACGGCTTGCCACTCTGGTAGAAGAAATGGTAAACAGCACTTTCTTCGTACGAATGCCGTTCGTTCCCAGTGCATTCACCAGATGGTCTGCGTACTCCTGTGTCGGCTGCAGCATACCATCCACCACGATGCCCTCCGGTGTCTCCACTGTCAGTACCTTATAGACCTTCGGCTTTTTCACCTTATAGTCCATCTCGCAGATCTTCGTAAAAGAGTTTCCGATCTCAATACTCAATACGCGATTGTTCATTGCCATGTTTCTACCCTTCCTCTTCCCGGTATTTATCATATCTCAAAAGCCTTCCGCCATCGCGGAATCTTTGAAGAACTTTCTGAAATCATGTTCGAAATGCGGATATCATTTATAAGTAAAAATGCAGATACCACTGTAAGAATTCATTTCCCCAGAGGACGGCGATTGCCACCCCCGCAGAAAGATACGGTCCCATGGCGAGGACATGTCCTTCGCCGCTTACTTTCATACGGATCAGATGAATCACGGAACCGATGATACATCCCAGTAAAAATGCAACAATAATCAATTTCCAGCCGAGCAGCAGTCCACAGACCGCCATCAGCTTCACATCACCGCCGCCGATGGCTCTGCCTCCGGTAACGTAATACAAAATAAGCAAAAATACACTGACACACAGGAAGCCGATCAGGAAATCCAGCCATTGTTCATAATGGAAGACTCCGTGGATCAGCCCCAGTGCCAGTATAAATAAGTTAAATCCCACAGGGATCTCATATGTTCTGAAATCAATCACACTTAAAGCAAGAAGTGCACTAAACAACAAGCAGTAGACTAGGGAATCCACGCTCATCCCATATTTCCAGAATACGATCAGGTACAGCACTCCGTTCAGTGCCTCGATGACGGGGTACTGAACGGAGATATGTGCCTTGCATTTCCGACATCTGCCTCCCAGCGCCAGGTAGCTGAACAGCGGTACGAGGTCGTACCACCGCAGCTGGTAACCGCAGTTCATGCAGTGAGACCTGGTCGTTACAATATTCTCTTTTTTCGGAATACGGTAGATCAACACATTGAGGAAGCTACCGATGACGATTCCGTAGAGGAATACGACTATGTAAAGAAGGATTGTTGGGTGCATGTCGGGTGCCTTTCAAAACAATTTTTACTCAATAGTAAAGTCAACAGTTGTATCAGCCGCTGTTCCATACTGTACGGAAACTTTAATTGCCCCATTTGCATCTACAGCATATTTAACCGAATTAGGACTTGCATATTTGTATTCTTTAGCAAGATTAGCAGCTGTATCTACACCTAAAATAGAATATACTTCATGCCAATATCCAGTTGTTCCAATAGCCGCAGGTGTACCTCCAATAATGTCACCACTAGAAGATTTTGCAGGTGCGTCTTTAATTTCAGGATCAAGCATTGTAGTAGTCATTGCTTGTCTTATGCTATCTGTAAGCTGCTTATCAGCAGAAATCTTAGACTTATCCAGATACTTAATGTACTGAGGTGCCAGCACACCAACCAGGACTGCCATGATAGCGATAACGATAATCAGTTCTACCAGGGAGAAACCTTTGTTTGTTAAGCTCTTCTGTTTCTTGTTCATAATTACATTCTCCTTTTTATGTGTTTTTTAATTTCAGGGTAGTAAGTTTTCCGCCCCATTTATTAATTATCGTCCTGTCCCTACACAGAACGGATAATCCATTTTAATTTACATAGCATCCAGTGCTTCATACATGGACATCATAGGCATCATACATGCTGCAAGCAATCCTCCAACTACTACTGCCAACACAATAATAATCATGGGTTCCAATGCTGCCATAAGGGATTGTACTTCCATTTCAACCTCTTCTTCATAGTAATCAGCTAACTTATCCAACATTTCCTCTGTATTACCGGATTCTTCACCGATACGGATCATCTGATACACCATGGGAGGAAATAATCCACTCTCCTGTAAAGGTCTGGACAAGGGCATACCTATGGTAATTTCTTCCTTTGCATCTTCTAATGCCTCTTTGAAGTATACATTGCTCATAACCCCGGACACAATGTCCACTGCCTCAATCAGTGGAACTCCGGCGCCCATCAGTGTACTTAATGTACGAGCCATCAGAGAAGATGCTGACTTAATCGTAAGCTTACTAAACAGAGGAATCTTCAAAGCAATTTTTCCAAAGAAATGTTTTCCAATATCCGTTTTGGCAAACGCTCGGATTGCAAATACAATAACTGCAATAACCGGCACAATGATAAACCAGTAATTGATTATGCCATGACTCAAATTCACATAGAACTTTGTAATCCAGGGAAGTTCTCCGCCTATCTGGCTGAACATATCCTCATAGGAAGGAATAACTTTTACCAACATTACAATCGTAACAATAATTGCAACGATACACACCGCAATCGGGTAAATCATTGCTTTTTTAACCATCGCCTGTGTCTTATGTGACTTTTCCAGCTGTGTAGCCACACGATCCATAGCCGTTTCCAGACTACCGGACGCTTCACCCGCAGCCACCATGTTCACCATAATCCCCGGGAATACCTTCGGATGCTCTTCCAGGGAATCCGCCAGGGTCTCACCCTTTTCCACGCTGATGCGGACTTCCTTCAGTGCATCCTGTAATCTCTTGTTCTCTGTCTGTTCGCAGAGCATTTTCAGGGATTCGAGGATGCTGACGCCCGCTTTGGTCATACTGACGAACTGGCGGCACATGACGCTGAGATCTCTGGCCTTGGGCCATCCGCCGATCTGGATATCGATGTCTTTCGTCAGGAAGCTCTGTTCTCCCAGATCGATAACGGTCAGCTCCTGCCTTCTCAGTTCTGCCATTGCCAGATCTTTGTTATCCGCTTCCAAACTTCCCTTTACTTCTTTTCCAGCCTTTGTGATGGCTCTGTAGCCATAGGTCGCCATGTGCCTTCCCTCCAATTACGTCTCTATCTTTAACTGTCTCCCCAACTATGTAAGACGGACCCCGGTCCTAGAAAGGCCCAGGTTTTTGAAAAATTTTTATAAATTTTGATAAATTTCTATAAAATTTTGCGGTTTTTATAAAATTATACGTCAAATGATACCTTTACCATCTCGGAGAAGGAGGTGGTGCCATCCAGTACGTAGTCCGTGGCACTCATACGCAGGGTATGCATTCCTTCTTTTAATGCTTCTTCCTTTAAGATATCGGCACCCTCCCGCTTGCTGATAATGGTTTTCAGTTTCGGAGTGATCTGCATGATCTCATAGACACCGATACGGCCTTTGAAGCCGGTATTGTCGCATTTGCTGCATCCACAGGGCTCGTAGATGGTTACATCTTCCTCTTCCCTCATGCCCATGAACTCTTTTTCATCCTTGGTGGCCTGCTTCGGCTTTTTACAGAAAGGACAGAGTCTGCGTACCAGTCGCTGGGCGATAACGCCGATGACGGAATCTGCGATCAGGTAGGATTCGATGCCCATATCCTCCAGACGGGTGATGGTGCTGGCGGAGGAATTGGTATGCAGGGTACTTACCACCAGGTGTCCGGTGATGGATGCCTGTACGGCAATGCTGGCGGTCTCCTGGTCTCGGATCTCACCGATCATGATGATATCCGGGTCCTGTCGCAGGATGGAACGCAGTGCCGATGCGAAGGTCAGGTCTGCCTTGGTGTTGACCTGTACCTGGTTGATACCGTCGATGTTCGCCTCGACAGGATCCTCGACGGTGATGATGTTCACGTCTTCTTTATTCAGTTCGCTCAGTGCGGTATACAGGGTGGTGGACTTACCACTTCCGGTAGGTCCGGTTACCAGGATGATACCGTGAGGATTTTTCAGAATGTAGTCAAACTGTTTTAATTCGTAGGGTTTGAAGCCTAACTGGCTCTTGTCGCGGTTCAGGGCACTCTTCGCGGCAAGACGCATTACAACTTTTTCTCCATATACGGTAGGCAGGATGGATACACGGATATCGTATTCCACACGGTCTACCACCTGGGTGATACGGCCGTCCTGCGGCTTTCTCTTCTCGGAGATATCCATGCCGCCAATGATCTTGATACGGGCGATGATGGCAGACAATACATTGACACCGTATCTCGCTCTCTCATAGAGGGCACCGTCGATACGGTAACGGACACGGATGATGTTTTCCATAGGTTCGATATGGATATCGGATGCACGCTGACGGACGGCTTTTTCGATCATGTCCTTGACCAGCATTACGATAGGGGAGCTGTTGATGTTCTCCTCCGTGGCGATGTCTTCCACCACATCCAGCTTTTTCTCCTTGGCGTAGGCCGCCAGTGCCTCGGTTACTTCCTCCTGACCGAAATATTTATCGATGGCCAGCATGATGCTGCGGGTGGTGGCAACCACGGGCTCTACCTGATAGTTGGTGATGATGTTGATGTCATCGATGGCGTTGTAATCCAGGGGATCCGCCATGGCGACCATGAGAACGTTGAAGTTATTTTCTTTGTAGGCGAAGGGGAAGATCTTGTTCTTCTTCAGGACGTTGACCGGTACCAGATTCAGTACTTCCTTGTCCACATTGACGCTCTGGAGATCGATCATATCCAGATCCAGCTGGCGGCTCAGTGCCTTCGCCAGATCATCCTCCGATACGATGCCTTCATCTACCAGGAATTCTCCCAGCTTCTTGCCCTGACGATTGGGGTTGTCCAGTGCCTGCTGCAGCTGCTCTGCCGTGATCACCCCACTGTTTACCAATAATTCACCTAAACGGACTTTTTTTCTGCCTGTTTCCATAAACTCTCTCACCCATTGCTTTTGTCGATAATTGGAAATATGTGTGAAATTGTAGTATTTTTTGGCTACAACTCACAAATATTTTGTCTCAATACGGAAATATTATAGCATATTTTAGATTTATGTAAATTGTTTTTAGTACTTTTGTTCCAATTTCTGAGAAAAACATTTTTGTTACTTTCTTTCCTGTTACACAGTACAATTATTTCATTTTATTTTGAAAGTTTCTAAATACGCCAATTCTTCGGCGAATTTTCCCAACATTTATTGACTTCACGTATTATACGTGTTGCCTTAAGAAAGGAGAGATAATCCATGCGTTTTCGCGAATTAGAGCGAATCATCCTTGACGATGGCTGGGTTTTGTCTGATATCAGAGGCGATATTCCTTTGCGAGTTGTTAATTCTATTTTTAAACAGGCTGGACTAAAATAATATGGAACAGCCTTTGAAAGGAGTGATCTTATGAATTATATATATCCGGCTATTTTTTACCCGGAAACGAATGGGAAATACTCTGTCATTTTTCCCGATCTTAATGATCTCGCCACCTATGGTGACAGTCTTGCAGATGCCTTTGCCATGGCACAGGAAGCATGTGCACAATATCTGTTTACTTCTCTGAGAGACGGCGATGCTCTTCCCGCCCCTACTGCAATTAATGCAGTGAAATCAGATGATCCCACTGCATTAATAAATCTAATCTGTGTGAATTTGGATAATTATGCCCGTGCTTATGATGACAGGGCTGTTAAGAAGACACTGACTATTCCGGCGTGGTTAAACACTGCCTGTGATAATTGCGGTATCAATTATTCCAAAGTTCTAAAGGACGCTCTCATTGCCAAACTGCAACAAGTGCAAATGTGACCGTATCACAAAGTCACCGCGTATTCACTGTCGTACATTTTCTTCAGATTTTCTACGCTGTTATATTTTTCGCCGATGCAGAATTCCTTGGACCAGGTCATGTAGTAAGCCCAGGGGATTCTGCTTTTTTGCAGAAGATCCACATCTGGAAGGTATCCCACTTCTGCCAGGGCAGCCACTTTGCCACGGGAGGTGGCTGCCACCAGCTTCTCGTAGGCATCCGCATAGTCTGTGGCCTGATACTCCGGGAGGTAGACATCCATGGACACTACATCCACGTAAGAATCCCCGGGATAGGCTTCCGGTACGTCGCTGTTCCATACCCAGAGAAGGTTGTGCAGGTCTTTCTCACCTGTGTAGTAATCGAACATCAGGTGATACAGGTTTCTCGCCACTTCAGGGCCCTGCGCTCCCCACCAGAACCAGGTACCGTAGGATTCATGGAACGGGCGCCAGAGAATGGGAATCCGCTCTTCCTGAAAGCGCCGCAGGATCTCCGCAATCACATCCATGTCATGATAGAATGCCGCTCTCTCCGGGGTTCCCTCTTTCAATACTTCCTTCGCATCAAAATCCGTGTGTTCGGTATAGAAACTCTTGTCTCTGCCTTCCAGAGGCGAGAACCAGTGAAAGGTAAAGGTGAGAATACCACCATTTCCGGCTTCCCGCTGTTTTCTGGCCCATTGCAATGCCGTCTCCACGGTCCCCTTATTTTCTTCCACTTCCTGGATGCATTCCGGGGAAGCATCTTCATAATTGATATTCGGAGAATACGCCAGCAGTTCAAAGCCCCGCAGCTTCGGTTCCTTTCCGGTGACCTGCCTGATGTAATCTATCTCTTCGCAGGGAATGGTCTGGGTGTGCTGACCGGTAATGATCTGTTTACCTGCTACGGCATGTAGGTAATGCCATAATTCTACTGTTTCTTTTGTCGCCTTCGGATCTGCTGTTGTCATCTTTTCTTCCTTTTCCATTTTCATCTTCATACCCCGCCCGCAAAAGCAAGAGGGTACAGAGACTTTTATTTTGTCTCTGTACCCTCAGTTTATGACATTCTGTCGCTTATCGCAAGTATTATTCCGGCTTTACCTCATGGTAATCGGCATTTGCTGTAGAACCAGTCTCTTCAGACTTTGTTTCTTTTGCAAATCCCTTAGCCAGCATCTCATTGATGTCCAGTCCGGTAGACTCCTTGATACCATCGGTAACCTGGGTTACAGTGGTCATGATATCGCCTGCCAGCTTGCTGGAATCGCCGCCGAACATCTTGATGGAATCTACGTTCATGTAGCCCTTAGCCACAGCCTCGGCGATCTTGGGCAGCTGTTCGAAGTATACCTTCAGAGTATCTAACTCCATCTGCTGTCTTGCAGCGTCGCCGTACTGCTTCATAGCTTCCGCTTTCTTCAGGATACCGGCTGCCTCTGCCTCTGCCTTCGCCTGGATAGCTTCTGCTTCTGCTTTACCTTTGGCTGCTACGGCTGCTGCCTCTGCCAGGCCTGCTGCCTTGACTGCCTCTGCCGCCTGCTCCTTGGCAAATCTCTCTGCCTCGGACTTTGCCTTCTCAGCCTCTGCCTGTCTCTGGATCTCGAAGAGTTCGGCCTCCGCTCTCTTCTGTCTCTCATACTGCTCGGCATCTGCCTTCTGCTGTGCTGCGTATTTGTTTGCTTCTGCGGTCTTCTTGACCTCAGCTTCCAGTGCTTTCTCCTTGATGGATACTTCTCTTTCCTTTAACTCCAGTTCCTTCTCCTGACGGGCCAGGTTCGCATTCGCTGTGGTGATCTCCACGGTCTTACGCTGTTCCTCTTCCTGGATCTTGTATGCTGCGTCAGCTTCTGCCTTCTTGATATCGGACTCTTTCTTCAGTTCTGCCTTCTTGATCGCCAGTTCGGTCTGCTTCTGGGCAATCTCGGTCTCTGCGATGACCTGTGCATCATTGGCATCCTTCTGTGCCTGTGCTCTGGCGATGGCCACATCTCTGTCTGCCTGTGCCTTTGCAACGGAAGCATCCTTCTGGATCTGGGACATGTTATCCTGTCCCAAAGCAGTGATCAGGTTGTTCTCATCTTCGATCTTCTGAATGTTACAGGACTCGATCCAGATACCTAAAGCGTTCATATCCTTCTGCGCCTTTGCCTGTACCTCATCACCGAAAGTCTTACGGTCATTACACAGTTCCTTCAGGCACTGGGTACCGATGATCTCACGCATGTTACCCTGTAAGGAATCAGTCAGAGCATCGCGGATCTGATCCTCGTTCATGTTCAGGAAGTTCTTCATGGCTGCATTGGCCATCTCGGTGGTGATTCTCTTGTTCGCATCCGCACCTGCCACGACTTCACCCTTCGCATTTACGGTGACATCTCTCTGGGTCAGGACTCTGACCTTTGCCACGGCGTCGATATCCACACCGATGAAATCCTTGGTAGGTATATAACCGTTGGTCTTGATGTCGATACTGATCTGCTTCAGGATCAGCTCATCCTTCTTCTCCAGAAAAGGAATCTTGATGCCTGCACGTCCGATCAGAACCTTGGGCTCTCTCTTAATACCGGAGATGATGTAGGCTTTGTTCGGTGATGCCTTCACATAACCGGATGCCAGGATGGCCAGGATGGCAATGGCCAATACAATAATTGCGATAATACCAATGTTAATTTCCATATGTACTCCCTCATTCTTTCTGCTTTTGTAATATATGAAAAGCTGCTTGTATGGTATGTATTTTACCATACAGGCAGCTTGACGAACAGTGATATCTATTATTTTTTTCTCATTTTATTGTAGCAAAATGTGCACGATATTCCACGTGTGTTACCGGTCATCGGCATTCCTTCAGGTATTCCATGAAGTTCTGCTTGTTCTCCAGTGCCGTGGTGGTGGGTCTTCCGAGATCTTCCCTTGCGCCGATACCACATTTTACTTCGATAAAGGTCAGGGTCTCTCTCTCTTTTGCAGCGGTCAGTTCCCGGTCCAGTTCCTCATAGGTGGTAACGGATACTGCATGGGGATAGCCGCAGGCCTTTGCAATGGAGACAAGATCAATATCGGCTGCCACGGTAGGCATACCGCCCACGGTCTCATGGGCACCGTTATTGATGACGATGTGTACCATATTTTCCGGGGCCGTGCTACCCAGTACTGCCATGGAACCCATGTGCATCAGCACTGCGCCGTCACCGTCCACGCACCATACCTTCGTCCCGGGCTTCTGTACTGCCACACCCAGGGCGATACTGCTGCTGTGTCCCATGGAACCTACGGTCAGGAAATCATACTTATGGCTCTGTCCGTTGTGTTCTCTGATCTCGAACAGTTCTCTGCTGGCTTTGCCCGTGGTGCTGACAATGGGATCCTCGCCGGAAGCCTGCACGATGTGGCGGATGATCTCTTCCCGGATCATGGGATTGTCGTTGCGATACTCCACCTTTTCCTCATAACTGAGGGCACCCTTCCGGATCACGAACGCTACATCCTCACCACGATCCAGCTCCTTGCGGAACTCCTGCATGGCAGCACTTACTTCCTCTTCCGTTGTGTCTTTTCCGATGACAAAATAGCGGATTCCCATATCCTCCAGCAATTTCAGGGTCACTTCACCCTGGTAGATATGCTGGGGTTCGTCGTGGATCCCCGGCTCACCGCGCCAGCCGATGACGAAGATCATGGGGATGGCATAGACTTTATCGTTCAGCAGGGATGCCACGGGGTTGATGATATTGCCTTCTCCGCTGTTCTGCATATAGACTACCGGGACTTTGCCGGTAGCCAGATGATAGCCGGCGGCCAGTGCCGTGCAGTTGCCTTCGTTCGCCGCGATCACATGATGCTTCGGATCGATCCCATAGGTGTGCATCAGGTAATTGCAGAGGGCTTTCAGCTGGGAATCCGGTACCCCGGTATAAAAGTCCGCATTTAAAATTTTCGCAAAGTTTTCTGCTTTCATGTAAGTATTCCTTTCCTGCCCCTGTCAGTTAAATTTCGTCTATTAAAGTTATAATATCTTTGATCGGCATCAGTCTGCTGTCCACTTCCTGTGCCCTGTGATACCGCAGGATGTCCTCGGCGGTCTGCTGCATGGCGGGGAAGGCACTTCTGGTCAGCTGGTTCGCATAGATCACGATATTGACGCCGTGGGCGGCCAGTTCGTTTTCCGTAATGCTGTTAAAGGAAGACGGCACCACCACGATAGGTGTCTTCGAATCCTCTGCCCGGAATTTATCACAGAATTCCAGAATCTCATCCGGGGATTTCTTACGGCTGTGGATCATAATACCATCCGCTCCCGCTGCTACGAAAGCTCTGGCACGGTTCAGTGCATCTTCCATGCCTCGCTCCAGGATCAGGCTTTCGATTCTGGCAATGATCATGAAATCATCTGTCAGCTGTGCCTTTTTGCCGGCTGCGATCTTGGCACTGAAGTTCTCGATGCTGTCCTGAGTCTGCTCCACTTCGTTGCCGAAGAGGGAATTTTTCTTAAGTCCGGTCTTGTCCTCAATAATGATGGCGGAAACACCCATTTTTTCCAGTGTTCTCACTGTGTATACGAAATGCTCCGTCAGTCCGCCGGTATCTCCGTCAAAAATAATGGGCTTCGTGGTCACTTCCGTCACGTCATCAATGGTACGGAAACGGGAAGTCATGTCCACCAGCTCGATATCCGGCTTGCCCTTCGCCGTGGAATCGCACAGAGAGCTGATCCACATGGCGTCGAACTGGTCCAGCTCGCCGTCATGCTCCACGATGGTCTTCTCTGCGATCAGCCCCGTCAGTCCGCTGTGTACTTCCAGCGCCTTGACAATGGGACGGATCTCAATGAGCTGGCGCAGGCGCTTTCTGCGGTATTCCGGCATGGCCAGCTTTTCCTTGATCCTCGTATCAATTCTTTTTACTTCTTCATTATATGTATAAGGGACATCTATGATCTCACCGCCGTATGTCTTCAGCAGTCCTTCCACGTTGTCACGGATAGCCTTCAAAGCTCCCTCCTGCCAGTTATCCCCATGGATCACGTAGTCAGGGCGCAATTCTTCAATGACCTTATCATACATTACATCATCCTGCACGACCACATTGCTGACTTCCGGGATATCTTTTACCAGCTGCATACGCTCCTCGAAGCTGATGGTGGGAAAACGGTTAAAACGGATCATTGCCGCATCACTTAAGACGCCGATGGTCAGCTCGCCGTATTTTCCGGCTTCTCTGATGATATTGCGGTGCCCCTCATGAATGACATCTGTACAGAAACAGGTATATACTCGCTTCATTTGATCCTATGCCTCCTTATATTTTGCCGGAATCTGAATTTTATTGACTTCCAGTGCTTCTCTGAACACTTTGAAAAAGGCTTCGATATCCGGTCTGTCAATCGCACCCAGCGCACACAGGCGGAAGGTATTGGTAGTAGAGATTTTGCCGGGGTAAATGGTAAATCCCCGCTCATAGCAATAATCATGTACTTTTTCAAAATTCCAGTTTGGATCATCGGGATACTTCACAGACACAACCAGTCCCGACTGCCATTCTCTGCGGATCACATCGTGGAATCCCAGTGCATCCAGTCCCTCATGGATAGCTTCGAAGACTCTGGTGTGTCTCGCCCACTTGGCTTCCTCTCCCTCTGCCCAGTATTCCTTCAATGCCTGGATCGTAGCGTAGATTGTCTGTACCGGCGGGGTAAAATGCATCTCCCCGGTTCTCTGGAAAAAGTCATACTGCTGATACAGGTTACAGTAATAAGAGCGCTTCGGATAGTCCTTCGATGCCTCTAAGACTGCCCGGCTTCCCACGACAAAAGAAAGTCCCGTCATGGCCATCAGACCTTTCTGTGCGGAGGCCATACAGAAGTCGATATTGTCCTCTTCTATATTGATCGGCCGCATGGCATAAGTCGAGGTGGTATCCACGGTAAAGGTGGCATGATATTTGTGGGCCAGTGCACCGATCTCACGGATCGGATTGAGAATGCCGGTGCCGGTCTCATTATGGGTGGTATGTACCAGGGCAATGTCCGGATTCTCTCTCAGAGTCTGCTCCACTTTTTCTAAGTCTGGCAGTTCGTCCACCGGGAATTTCAGGTCAATATAGGGAAGTCCGTAATACTGGCATACTTCCACAGCTCTGGTGCTGTAGGCTCCGTTATCCACCACCAGTACTTTGCCGCCCTCCGGCAGCAGGGAGCTGATGCAGGCATCAATATTGATGGTGCCGGATCCACAGAACAGGACGCTGGTATACTTTTCCAAGTCTCCATGCACAATTTTTACAAGGTCTTCTCTGAGCCCCTTCATCAATCCGCCGAATTCTTTCTCTCTGGGACAGATGTCCGGCACGACCTGTGCGTATTTTACGGTATCAGTGGTGGTAGACGGTCCGGGATTCAATAAAATATTTCTTTTGACGGGTTTTTGTATCAACTGCTCCATTATGGGATTCCTCCTTTTTTTGTTCACGTTCTTTTCCCAATCGTTCATTAATGTATGATATGTTTTAATTCTTTGAACGGTTTTCATAGGTTTTCGGCTAAAATAAGTACACAAAATGTCTGCGTTCCATTTGCAGACACTTTGTGTTAAATATGAACATATCATAATACCATTCGCACAAAATAGCAATACTTATTTTTCCTTAAACATCATACGTCTTGTCGATGGCTTTCAGTTCCCGGAAAGTATCGATCTCGATAATGTCATTTTCCTGGCATTCACGTACTTCTACCTTATAATGCTTCTTGCAGAATACCAGAGGCACCTGCTCCCAGTAGCGCTCTTTTCCGCCGGGTTGCTCATAGGTCATCTTGATATCGTCTGACAGCTTGTGTCCATCCTCTTCGTTCCAGTAAGAGATTCCCACCATCTGCCAGCAATCCAGTCCGCCGACCTTCTCCTCTACGATGACGCCGTCCTTCACTATGAAGCACCAGTCATCGGTTCTGTCCTTTTTAATAGCCAGGAAATCAGAGGTGTAATGATACTTGGTAATGATCTTCGGATTGGAGATCAACAGATCCGCCTCGAAGACATAGGCATTGGAAAGCATGTATCTGGCCACCATGGCGGAGGAAATATTGTTAGCTTCATTGTAAACCGGATTTTCCAGGAATCTGATCATGGGATATTTGTACAGCAGCTGATCAAACTGCTCTGCCAGATACCCCCGGACAATATAGATTTCATTAATCCCGGCATCCAGACAGGCATCGATCAGTCCGTCAATAATACGCTGTCCATGCACACGTACCAGTGGTTTCGGGGTGTTAAAGGTAATGGGCACCAGCCGGCTGCCGAATCCGGCTGCAATGAAGATGGCGCGTTTTGCACGGTAAGGCTCCAGTGCGGAGATTCCGGCACCTGTGATCTCTCCCTCTGTCACATACTGTAATTCGGTCAGTTCCTGCATGACACGGTTGACCGTTCCCAGAGAGTGTCCGCTCTTTTCTCCCAGCTGTCTCTGGGATAAAGTACCTTTTTCCTCTGCCAGTATCGATAAAATATCAAATTGTTTTCTTGTCAGTGTCTGATTCATCTTCTGCTTCCTTTCTTTTTTCCATTCTCCATGACCATCGTCCTGTTTCTATCGAAATTATCGAATTTCCGTTAAGTCATATGGTGTTGTCTGGTATACATAATAATTGAGCCAGTTGCTGTAAAGGTTGTTACAATGAGATCTCCACTGTAACAGAGGTCTCTGCTCCGGGTCATCGTCCGGGTAATAATTATAGGGGATCTGAATGGGCAGTCCCTTGTCCAGATCTCTATGATATTCGTTGTTCAGTGTATAACGGTCATATTCCGGATGGCCCGCTACAAAAATCTTTTTGCCCTCTTCCGCCATTGCCAGGAATACGCCGGCCTTCTCCGATTCCGCCAGGATCGTCAGATCCTTACAGGCATGAATGGCCTCCGATGGTGTCTCGGTGTGACGGCTGTGAGGAGCCATGAAAATATCATCAAATCCCCGGACCAACGGAACTTTCCGGTTGGATACCTTATGCGCATAGACGCCGAACAGCTTCTGGGACAATTGTCTCTTGTTGATTCCGTAATAATGATAAAATCCGGCCTGTGCCGCCCAGCAGATATGTAAGGTGGAGGTCACATGGGTCTCCGCCCAGTCCAGGATCTGACAGGTCTCCTCCCAGTAATCCACTTCCTCGAAGGTAATATCCTCCACCGGTGCTCCGGTAACGATCAGTCCATCGAATTTACGATCCCTGATCTCATCAAAGGTAGTGTAAAATTTGTTCAGATGGCTGGCCGGGGTATTCAGTGACACATGGGTCTTGGTGTTCATGAAAGTGACATCCACCTGCAGCGGTGTATTGGACAACGCCCGCAGCAGCTGCAGCTCCGTATCCTGCTTTACCGGCATATTGTTCAGGATCAGTACCTGCAGGGGACGCATGTCCTGATGTACCGCACGAAATTCGTCCATGACGAATATATTTTCATTTTCCAGTATCTCTTTGGCAGGCAGATCATTTTGTGTTTTGATAGGCATTTTATTTTCCTCCGGGTCTTTCTTGCTTATTCCTCGTAAGGAATATTATAGGTTCTCAGAAATTCCTCTTCTGTCAGAATGGGAACCTGTAATTCTTTTGCTTTTTTATTTTTCGATGATGTAGATGTAATATCATTGTTGATCAGGCAGGTGGTCTTGCCGGTGACACTTCCGGTCACCTTGCCGCCTTTTTCCTCAATGACCTCTTTCAGATCATTCCGGCTGGCATAATGGTTCAGGCTTCCCGTCACCACGAAGGACATTCCTGCCAGTGTCTGTGCACTCTCATCGATCTGTGGTGTCTCTATCGTCAGGATTTCCTTCAGATGAGCTATTTTCTCCAGATTTTCCGCATCCCGCATATAATCCGTAAATGTAGATGCCAGCACCTCTCCCACACCGGGAATGGCACTCAATGTTTCTTCGTCCGCTGCCTGCATTCGTTCCAGATCGTAATCAAAATACCGGCACAGCACCTTGGCATTGGCCACGCCGATTCCTGCGATCCCCAGTCCGTAGATCAACCGGGGCAGTGTGGTATGTCTTGCAGTCTCGATACTGTCCATCATATTCTGATAGGATTTTTCTCCGAATCCTTCCATTCCGGTAATGACCTCCTTGTAACGGTCCAGCCGGAACAGATCCGCATATTCATGGATAAAGCCCTGATCGATCAGCTTCTCCAATGTTGCCTCGGAGAGTCCGTCAATATTCAGCGCATCTCTGCTGACGAACAGAGTGTAGGATTTGATCTCCTTGGCCGGGCATTTCTCATTGGTGCAGTACAGAGACTGTACCTCATTCATCTGTCGGATCTCCGTGGGCTGTCCGCACACCGGACACACCTTTGGAATCTCCACATTATCACTGCCTGTCAGATTCTCAGCGATCTGGGGAATGATCATGTTGGCCTTATAGACCGTGATATGGTCTCCGATTCCCAGTCTGAGGGATCTCATGATACTGATATTATGCACGGAAGCGCGGCTCACCGTTGTGCCTTCCAGTTCCACCGGCTCAAAAATAGCTACCGGATTGATCAGACCGGTACGGCTGGCGCTCCACTCGACCTCTTTTAATGTAGTCTCCCGCAGTTCATCCGCCCATTTGAAAGCAATGGAATCTCTGGGGAACTTCGCGGTTCTGCCCAGGGACTGTCCGTAGCTGATACTTTCATAAGTAAGTACCAGACCGTCGGAAGGAATATCGTAGTGCTCGATCTTGTGTTCAAAATCTTCAATGGCAGATAAAATGTTCTCTTCCGTTACTGCCACATGTTCCACCACTGCAAAGCCCTGCTCCTGCAAAAAAGCAAACTGGGATTCCTTGGAATCATGAAAATCCACGCCATCCGCCTTTACCAGCGTAAAAGCAAAAAAGCGGACATTCCGTCTGGCCGTGATCTCATTGTTGAGCTGCCTCACAGAGCCGCTGCACAGATTTCGGGGATTCTTGTATTTTGCCTCTGCATCTGCGATCTCCCCGTTGATCTTCTCAAAATCACTGTAGGTGATCACCGCTTCTCCCCGCAGGATCAGTTCTCCGGTATAGGAAATATTCAGCGGAAGATTCTTAAAAGTACGGGCGTTATTTGTAATGACCTCACCGATCTCGCCGTTGCCACGGGTAACCGCTTTTGCAAGTTTTCCTTCACGATACGTCAATACAATGGTCAGCCCGTCCAGTTTCCAGCTGAGAATTGCAGGATTGCCTTGCAGCCAGTCCCGCAGTTCTTCCCGGCTTTTCGTCTTGCCCAGAGACAGCATAGGACTCTCATGGCGCTCCTTGGGAAGCTCATCCACCGCTTCGTAGCCTACGTTTACCGTAGGACTGTTGGCCAGGGTAACGCCTGTCTCTTTTTCCAGTTCCACCAGTTCATCATAGAGCTTGTCGTATTCGTAGTTGCTCATGATCTCCTGATCCTTGGCGTAATAGCTTTCGGAAGCTGCATTCAGTTGTTCTACCAGATCTTTGATCCGGTCTATTTTGGAAGACTGCATCTTGTATTCCTGCCTTTATATATTTAATTGCGATTTAACATTCCGGTGTCTCTTTGAAGCTGTTCCAGCTCTTCTCCGGTGACCTCGCGCCACTTTCCCGGCTTCAGATCCCCCAGCAGAACGTTCATGATCCGGATTCTTTTCAGCGCTTTTACCCGGTATCCACAGGCTTCACACATCCGCCGGATCTGTCTGTTGACTCCCTGAGTCAAAACAATACGGAAGGTAAATTTTCCGATCTGTTCAATCTCACATTCTCTGGTAGTGATGTCCAGATCTTTCAGATAAATACCTTTCGCCATTTTCTCCAAAAAATCGGGTGTTATTTCCCTATCTGTCTTTACGATATATTCTTTTTCATGACGGTTGGCGCCCCGCATCATGGCATTGATCAGATCTCCATCATTGGTGAGCAGGATCAGGCCTTCGGAATCTTTGTCCAGACGTCCCGCATAGGTCAGCCGTTCCGGATAGCGGATCATATCCATGATCTTTTTCTCTGCATGAGGATCTCTCTCCGTGCAGGTCACTCCCACCGGCTTGTAAAATGCCAGTACCTTCTGTGTCTGTTTTCCCTGCAGAATCTTCTTACCCACCTGCACGGTGTCCGTTTCTTCCACCTGCTGTCCCATTCCGGCCACCTGACCGTTGACCAGTACTTTTCCCTGTTCAATCAGCTTATCCGCATCTCTTCTGGAACATACACCGCACTGTGCCAGATATTTATTCAGACGCATTCTATTCCTCATTCCTTTCCGAAGCCCTTAACTTCCGGGCTACAGACACACGGCCGCAAGTATATGTTTTCACGCTTCCACACCATCTGCCGCTTCGAAGTCACTGAGACTTTTGACTTTGGGAATACCGTTTCCGTTTGCCACACCCAGCTTTGCGGTCTCATCTGCCAGCTCGTTGTATTTTACCTTCGAATGAGCCGGTACTTTGGTAAAGCGGATCTGAATCTTCTGTCCCCAGCCCAGCATGGTCTGTGCATATTTTTTCGTCAGATCATTCTTACTTTTCCAGGCACCGGTGACCCATTTCTCGATTCCTTCATAGTCGTAGCGGATCTCGATGACTGTAAAGCCGCTGTTTAAGGCAAACCGTACCGCATACATGGCTCCCAGCATCTCTCCGGAGACATTCCGCTGTTTCAGAGAGTCCGGATTGTCACCATTACCGTATTCTGTATAGATGCGTCCATCGGGAAGAATAAAAATACAGCCGAAACCGTATTTTTTCAGTGCATCCTGATAGCTTCCGTCCACATAGGCCAGCAAGGTACCCTCTTCCGGACGATCATTCACATCCGCATCCTCCGGATATCTTCCCAATCCATTCCACTCTGCCATAATTCATCTGTCTCCTTATCGAATAAAGTTGGTCTTCTGCGCCGGTTCTCTCTCCGGGAAATCCACGCCCGCAGCTTTTCCTGCGGCAATGCATTTGAGCAGCCATGCCATATTGTTACCCAGGGTACGCATGGTCTGCATGCCTTCCAGATCCTGTTTTACCTCTTCGGGAGTATTGCCGTGTACCTGATTCCAATACTGGCTGGATACCACCGGCATACAGTTGATGGTAAAATATTTGTTCAACTGGTCAAAGGCTGCGGAAGCCCCACCGCGTCTGCAGCTGACGATGCAGGCACCGGGCTTGCCCTGGAACATGGCGCTCTTGCCGTAAAATGCCCTGTCCAGGAAGGAAGTGATCATACCGGAAGCAGATGCATAATGCACCGGAGATCCGAAGACAAATCCGTCTGCAGTCTTCGCTTTTTCCACAAATTCATTCACGCCATCCTCCCGGAAACACTTTCCGTTCTTCAGACAGGCATTGCAGCCGATACATCCGGCGATGGGCTGTGTACCCACCTGGATGATCTCCGTCTCAATACCGTTTTTCTCCAGTGCTCCCGCTACTTCCTCCAGAGCTGTGTAGGTACAGCCCTTCGCATGTCCGCTTCCGTTTACCAGTAATACTTTCATTGCTTTTACCTCTTTTTCTCTTATTGTTTCTCTTCTCTGTTATTACCACCCGAAATGTGGTATGCTATCTGATAGATTTTGATATTTTTATCAGCATTTTAACAAACCGGAAAGGATCCCTTATGAATCATCGCACCCGTTCTTATCTGCTTTTTGTATTGCTTATCGGCTGTATCTGTTATCTGGTGTCCCATTTCGTGGTACAGCTGTATTTTGTAAACGGTTCTTCCATGGAACCGACCTACACCTCCGGGCAGCCGGTCTTCCTTCAGAAATTCGGTCTGCCAGACTGTCTGGACTATAACGATGTCGTTGTCATCCGCCACGAGACGCTGGGACGCGATATCGTCAAACGGATTGTGGCCCTGCCGGGAGATACGGTACAGATCACAGAGGGAATCCTCTATGTCAATGATGTTCCTCAACCGACCCCCGATGGCTTCTCTCTTATGGAAGACGCCGGCAATGCCGCAGTTCCCATAACTCTTCAGCCCGGAGAATATTTCGTTCTGGGCGACAACCGCAACCACAGCATTGACAGCCGCTTTGCGGAAGTCGGGATCATCCCCGCCGCTTCTATCGCAGGAAAAGTTATTACCGGTCGAACACCCTTCCGGTAGGCACCATAGTTGTCAGATCCTGTGCATGGCCTTTCTGGAGATATTCTACCATGTGTTTCTCGTTGCCGGGAGCGTATTCCAGAAAACGTCTCTCTCTGGTATCTCCCTCTTTCCAGTCAAACACTGCGTCGCTCTGCGCGCCATCCAGCAGTCGGACATACGCCTCCTGCAGGTCTTCGTAGCTGATGGGTGCTTCTGAAATCTGCATGGTATCGTGCTGTTCATTTCTTCCTTTGATCAGAAGCAGCGCTGCCTGCCGCAGAAAGTCCTCTTCCTTTTCTCCCATGCCGTTGTATCCGTGATCCGCCATTACGATCAGAGCGGTGTTGTCATAGGCACCACTGTCTTTCAATGCCTGAATATAATTTGCTGCCAATGTAATGGAAGCTTCCATGCTCTGACGGTAAGATCCCTGTTCCACACCGATAACATTGGCGTCCTTGTCATAGATAAAAGGTGCGTGGGCTCCGTTCAGATGGATGAACTTGAAACGGTTTCCCGTCTCATCCATCACCACACCCTGGGCTGCCAGCCCCTCCTTGAAAGCCGTATTATCCGCAGTAAATGCCTTGGAATCCGAACCTTCCGGATGAGATTCCCGTAATTCATTAAAATAGACTTCTTTGATCACGCAGTATCTTTTCAGATCATACGGTGCATACCGGAATCCAACGAGCTTCAGCTCCTGCTTTGCCAGTTCCAGATAAGAAACGGGGGTGACCTTAGTAAAATAGACATTGTCAAAATTGTCCACGATGGAAGCATCCTGTGCACGGATATCATCCTCATAGAGGTCGATCTGATAATTTCTGCTCTTCAGTTCCTTCCACAACGGTGCCTCTCTGTAGACTCTGTCCAGATAGTCCTGAAAAGATCCCTCATTCTCATACCATTCACCGGATAAAATAAAAGGAATAGCATTCAATGTGCTGGTGTAAGCTCCCGTGGTATTCTCAAAATAAGTAAAATCTCCAAAGATCTCCCGGTACTCCGGATGTTCCTCTAACAGTGAGGTAAACTCTCTGGAATCTGCCGTATCCAACACAAGGATCACGAAATTGTTGTCCGCAGACATCTCGAATTCTTCTTCCACGCTGACATGCAGATGCAGTTTGGAATGCAGTGCCCCGCTGGTAATCACGGTGCTGCATGCGGTAACCAGAAGCATCAGGGTCATGCATCCGCTGATGAACATTACCACATGGACAAATTTCTGCTTTCGCAGCACGATCATTGCCGCAATTACAACGATCAGCACTACTACCCAAAGAAGCAATGTATCTTTCCGGAGAATATCGTATTTGCCCCACCAGATTGAAGTTCCGTCCAATGGCGGCAGTCTGTCGATCATAAAATTCCCCTGGATATAGGTACAGATAAAAAGTGTCAGCCCTCCAGCCAGTGCGATCCGGTACACATACTGATGAATCAGCATGGCAATCAGATATAACACCATCAGTACAGCAAAACAGGCAGCGAACATCCCCAGTGCAGTGATCAATAACGTGGAAAAATCAAACCAGAATTCCGAAACATTCGCGCAGTACAGATCGACAGGTGCATATAAAAACAACAAAAAGCTGATAGCCAGGGATATGAAAATCCCCGGCATCAGCTGTCTGCCTGTTATCTTTTTTCTCACAGTATTTTTACTCACACTTATTCTCCCTGTCACATTGTTGCATTTCTTTCTAACGATTATACTCTCTTCCGGTAGCCTTCATGGTATTCCTGTCAAACGCATATCCCGTCTGCACATATTCCTGCATGTGATCCTCATCCAGAAAAGAATATTTTAAGAACCGGCGCTCCCTTACATCGCCTTCCTTCCAGTCGAAGGCGGCCGTGCTCTGCTTTCCGTCCAACAGACGTGTATATGCTTCCTGCAGATCTTCAAAGCTTATGGGTGCCTGTGAGATCTGCATGGTATCATGGGTTTCCCCCATGCCTTTTATCAACAGCAGCGGACACTGACGCATCCAGGCTTCCTCTCCGCTCTCATCTAGGCTTCCGTTGTATCCGTGATCCGCCATAATGATCAGCACCGTATTGTCATAAGCTCCACTTCCGCGCAGCTTCTCCACATAGTTCCCAGCCCCGGAGAGCACCGCCAGCATCGTCTGTTCATAAGTTCCTTCCTCTTCATCAATAATATTCATATTTTCATCATAGATGAAGGGGACATGGGCTCCATTCAAATGAATAAACTGGAATTTTGCCTGTGTATCCTGTTCACTGATCCCTCTTTGGTCCAGTTGACTCTTAAATATATGATCTTGCTGGCTGAAACTGTATTTTTCTTGTGCATTTTCCACTTTGACCAGTTCATCGATAGCCGCCATCTTGAAAATACATTTCTTCTTCAGTTCAAAAGGGGCATATCGGAATCCCACCAGTTTCAACAAAGGTTTTGCAAATCTGACATAGGAACTCAGTTCAAAATCCACCCGGTATACATTGCTGAACATCTGGGCTATCTCGTCATCCAGATAAAGTTCTTCATCATAAAACTCCATCCGGTATCCCCGTTCCTGTAATGTCCGGAACAGTGGAGATTCTCGGTACATCCGGCGCATATAATCTTCAAACGGTTCATCATTCTCGTACCATTCCCCTGACAAAATATAGGGTACGGCTCTCTCGGTACAGGAATACGCCCCTACGGTATTTTCAAAATAAGTAAAATCCTGAAACTCAGCTGCATATTCCGGATGTGTCTCCAGCAATTCTGCAAAAGTTCTGGAGTCCACGGTATCCAATACCAGAATTATAAAATTCTGTTCATCAGACATTACGAATTCGTTATCTCCGCCAAGCTGATAACGCGCTCTCTCCTGCAATGCCCCGCTGGTAAATACTACGCTGACTGCCGTGATCAACAGCATCAGGGTAAGTCCACCGCTCAGATACATTACGGTTCTGGAAAACAGATCTTTTTTCAGAAAAACGTACATAAGAACGACGATCAGCAAAGCAACACTCCAGAGGATCAGATCTTCTGTCCGCAGTATCGTATAATTCTCCCATTTGATGGTCGTTCCATCCAGCGGAGGCAGCTTGTCGATCATAAAATTGCCCTGGATATAGGTACAGATAAAAAGTGTCAGCCCTCCAGCCAGTGCGATCCGGTACACATACTGATGAATCAGCATGGCAATCAGATATAACACCATCAGTACAGCAAAACAGGCAGCGAACATCCCCAGTGCAGTGATCAATAACGTGGAAAAATCAAACCAGAATTCCGAAACATTCGCGCAGTACAGATCGACAGGTGCATATAAAAACAACAAAAAGCTGATAGCCAGGGATATGAAAATCCCCGGCATCAGCTGTCTGCCTGTTATCTTTTTTCTCACAGTATTTTTACTCACACTTATTCTCCCTGTCACATTGTTGCATTTCTTTCTAACGATTATACTCTCTTCCGGTAGGAATCATGGTATCCATATCAGAAGCATACCCCGTCTGTATATACTCCTGCATATGATCGTCATCCAGGAAAGAATACCGTAAGAACCGGCGTTCTCTTGCATCGCCTTCCTTCCAGTCAAAGACCTCATCACTCCGCCTGCCGTCCAGCAGACGCACATATGCCTCCTGGAGATCCTCAAAGCTTATGGGTGCCTGTGAGATCTGCATGGTATCATGATGCTCATTTCTTCCCTTGATCAGAAGTAATGCACACTGACGCATCCAGGTAGCCTCTCCGCTTTGTCCCAGGCTTCCGTTATAGCCATGATCCGACATCACAATGAGGACTGTATTGTCGTAGGCTTCACTGTTGCGCAGATGTTCGACATAATCCATTGCACCGACCATCGTGGCCTGTGCGCTCTGTTCATAGGTGCCGTCCAGTTCATTGATGATATTCATATCCTTATCATAGATATAAGGAACATGTGCTCCGTTCAGATGAATAAATTTGAATTTTTTGGAGGAATCTTCCACGGTAATTCCCTGCAGATCCAGCTGACTCTTAAATACATGATCCGATTCACTGCAGCTGGTTTCCTCAGGTGTATTCTCTACCTGGAGCAGTTCTGCGAATGCAGCCTTTTTAAATGTACACATTTTCTTCAGTTCAAAAGGCGCATACCGGAAACCGATCAGCTTCAACAGTGGTTTCGCAAATTTCGTATAAGAACTCAGTTCGAAATCCACTACGTGAATGTTGCTGAACATATGCATCAGTTCGGTATCCATATACAATTCAGAATCACAGAGTTCCATATTGTAGCCACGTTCCTGCAATGTCTGAAACAGTGGGGACTCCTGGTACACCCTCTTGCCGTAATCATCAAAGGGTTCATCATTTTCATACCAGTCTCCTGACAGAATATAGGGAACGGATCTCTCTGTGCAGGAGTATGCTCCTACCGTATTTTCAAAATAGGTGAAATCACGAAATACCTCACTGTATTCCGGATGCTCGTCCAACAGTTCCGTGATCGTTCTGGAATCCACCGTATCCAGCAGAAGGATCACGAAGTTCTGGTCTTCAGACATCACAAACTGTTCGTCCGCACCATATTGATAATGTACTTTTTCCTGCAGTGCACCACTGGTAAATACAAAACTGACTGCTGTGATCAGCAGCATCAATGTCAGTCCACCGCTTAAATACATTACCGTTTTGGACAAAAGATCTTTTTTCAGGAAAATATACATGAGCACTACAACAACAAAGCCGATGCCCCAGAGAATAAAATCCTCTGTCCTCAGAGATGCATATTCTTCCCATCGAATCGTCGTTCCATCCAGGGGCGGCAGATTCCTGATCAGAAAATTTCCCTGAATATAGGTACAGATCAGCCCTAAGAATCCACCTGCCAGTCCGATACGGTACAGCACCGGATGGATCAGCCACAAGACAATATAGATCAGAAGCAGCACAACGGTGCTGATCAAAAACAGGTCCAGTGATGCCCTGATCAGAATTCCGAAATCAAACCAGAACTCGGATATATTACTACAATACAAATCTACCGGTGCATATAAAAACACCAGGAAACTGATGGCAGCCGCCACCACGATTCCCGGCAGCAGTTGCTTTTTATCCCGCTTTTTCATGTCAGATTACTTCTCCTGCTTGTCCTCTGCCTGATCCAGCATAATGTCATCGGATTCTACTTCTTTGTTTCTGTTCTCATCGATTCCCAGACTCTTGTCGATCTTCTTCTTGGCCTTTCTCCAGTAGATACCGGCTGCAGCGCCTACGGCGATGACTACACCGGCTACTGCCTGAATAGCATAGTTCATAACAGAAGGGTCAATATATGCATCTGCAGTTCCGGAAAACAGTACTGCGAATGCTGCTGCAAAAAATGTTACCTGTGCGATCTTGCTTAATTTTTTCATGTTTTTACCTCTTTCTTTTACTCTTTTTGTATTTCAGATTTTTATTGTTCTTTTGCTTTTTTGATCTGTTCCTGGACTGCCTGTACAATGTACTTTGCACCTACTTCGGCACTGTTGCCCAGATTGTATACATATTCTTCCACGAACTTTTCGATTCTGTCATGGTAAGCATCCTTCTGCTCCAGCAGATTTCTGACCTTGCTTTCGGTCTCCTCTGTCTTTGCAGGATCCAGACGGTCTCCGATGACATCCCTCATCCAGATATTGATAGGTATGGTGTCGATCTTCTGGTATTCCGGATTCATGACCTTCATGGGAGTATCCACGAACAGAACCGGCTTCTTGGTCGTAAAGGCATATTCATACGCGATACCGGACCAGTCAGTCACCAGCAGATCCGCCTCGAATACCGTGCTGTTGGATGAGAAGTCTGTCTGAATGTCAATATCCGGGTTCTTGGCATAACGCTCTTTCAGGCGATCCATCTTATCCTGCTGCAGACGCACCTGTTGAGGATGAGGACGTACTACCACTTCATAACCCTTACCTGCCAGATCATCCAGCATGCCTTCCAGACAGCTGTCCACGATATTGTCCTTCTGCCAGGAAGGCGCGATCAGAATATGCTTTTTCTCATGAGGCGTCTTATCCGCTTTCCTGTAATCTTCGATCATACGATCCAGCAGGCAGTAGCCCCAGTCGATCAGTTTCTTGGGCGGCAGACCGTAAGCTTCCTCTGTCTTGCGGATTTCCTCAGTATGATGCTTACCGACGCAGTATACGGTATCGTAGTGATCCATGGAACCGGTACGCATGGTCATATTCAGACTGTCCATACAGTGAGGAATATAGATATATTCAATATCCTTCCTTATATAGCTTCGCTTAATATGGAAGTTCTCAATATCCGGCATAGTCATGACCACTACGTCTGCATCCATCTTCATCATCAGTGTGATCAGACGTTTTTCTCCGATATAATACGCCCGGATCTTGTCTTCTTTTTCCGCCAGTGCAAAGATCTGATCTTCCGGATCACTGGTGATATAGTGGATAGTCAGATTGGTATGTGCCAGGAGCCATTCGATAATGCCCTGATAATATTTATAGAAGCCACTGCTCTCGGAATAAAATACCAGATGCTTGTTCACTACAGAGAAGAAACGTTTGAAATCTTTCTTCTCTCTCTTGGCATAGGGATTTTTCTCGAAGAGTTTCTTCTTGCCACCAATGGACTGCAATTCCTCCAGTTCCTGTTTGCTGGCCTCCAGTTCCTCATAATCCACATAATCCTTGGGATTGATGGCCCAGTTCAGCAGATACTGCTGTAAAATTGCGAACAGGTTGCTGGCGATCCAGTACAAAGCCACACCTGCCGGAACAAACCAGCCCAGATACAGGGACAGGCCTACCGAAAATGCCATCATACCGTATTTGTTCAGCTTGGACTGCTCTGCCTGAATGACATTGGCTGCATTCTGTGCCACACACAACAGCCATGCGGAAATACCGGCTGCAATGGGAACGATGATATCAATGCCCCCCACTTCGGAAGGTACCCAACTTAAATTCATGCCGCAGAAGTTCAGGGAAATTCCCTGCACCTGCTGTAATACAGACGCAATGTCCACACCTGCCAGTCCTGACTGCAATGCTGCGAACTGTTCTGCATAATTACCACTCTTGATCATCTCCACTACTGCCAACTGAATAGAGGAGCTCTCCGGATTTGCTCCGGCCAGGCTGACAGCCAGGCCATTGAATGCCGTGATCACATCCTGTGGCAGATGAAGCAGATAATCCAGCGGGTGATAGATAACCTCTACCAGTCCCATCAGCAGAATAATCTGAACTGCCAGCGGAATCAGGGATGCCAGCGGATTGTACTTCTCTCTCTTGAAGATCTTGGACTGTTCGTCCGCGATCCGGTCTGCATCCCCGAAATGTTTTGCCTTGATCCGGTTGATCTCAGGCTGCATCTTTACCATTTTAATGGAATTCTTCTGTACCCAGACGGATACCGGCAGCAGTACAATCTTGCTGATCAAAGTGAACAGAATGATTGCCAATCCATAATTATGCACCAGATAATAGCAAAAGTACATTACATATCCCAGTGCTTCTGATAGTATTCGCATTTTAATTAACCATGCCTTTCTCAAAATCTGCAAAGTTTGGGCCGCAGGCACAAATTTGCGTGTGAAATTTATTTTCACACTGTTCTCCTTTTAGTCAATAGTACTAATTATAACATAATCGTATGTTTTTTCAACATGGAAAGCAATTTTCCGTTCAAAAAACAGGCAGAACCCTCTGTTATTATAACAGCAAATTTCTGCCTGCTTCCCTATTTTTCTGTATTCTTTGTTCTATTTCCGTTTTATTGCGTATTGTCCGTTGTTTCTTCCTCTGGCTTTTTATAGAATGCAAAATCATTCTTGCCGTTCTTCTTCACCTGATACATGGCATCATCCGCACACACGATCAGCTGTTCCAGATTATCCGTATCCTTAGGATAACTTGCAATACCAATGCTGCCGCCGATCTTCCGCTTCGTACCGCAGAGCACCACATCCTTTGTGAATACCTGTCTGCACTGGTACGCTGTCTTCTCCACCAGCATATTCTGGCTGCTGCGCAGGATCAGAATAAATTCATCTCCGGCGAAACGGTATGATGTCAGTATCTGGGACTGCATCTCTTTCAGGCGGTTTGCCACCTGCTGCAGCGCTTCGTCTCCTGCCGTATGTCCGTAAGTGTCGTTGATCTTCTTGAAATTATCAATATCCAGCATCATGACGGTACAGGGAACCTTCGCATCGATCATCTGCTCCAGATCCTTCATGAATTTGCTGCGGTTCGGAAGTCCCGTCAGGAAGTCATGCTGTGCTGCCGCCTCCATAATTGCACGTGCCTGCTCCAGTTCCTGCAGCAGCTTTCGTCTGCGGTAATTATCGAAGCACACCCAGCAGATAATAACATTGAGTGCAGTGATAAGTATAAGTGCCGGTATCAAAGCCTCTCGGTTCCTGACAAAAAAATTCTCCCGATGATTTACAAATTCGGTATCTTTGGGAAACTGTGATGCCTCCAGCCCGAACTTCCGCATGACGTCTTCATCTACACAATAAATGTTGGGACTGTCCTTTACCACATTGATCTCTGCACTGTCGGTACCATTTGCGATATCCATGGCCATCTGTGCTGCGATCTCTCCGGACTTATACATGGATACCACATTACCGCCCAGCAGTCCGTCACCGATTCCGGCCTCCACCATGCGGTAAACCGGTACTTTGGCATAATCCACAATCATACACAGCGCCTGGTCACTGGTATATTGTTTGCCACTGCCGTCCTTAGACATAACGATATAGATCAGTATCGTCTTATCATCCACCTTACTGATAGCCTGCTGCAATCTGGCTGTTTCCAGTTCCGCAGCATTGATCTCAGAAAATTCCAGCTCCGGATAGTTTTCCGCTGAGTTGTAAAAATTCTTCCGTTCTGCATCTGCGGTCACTGAATCATCCAGTATCGCCACTACTTTATCGGCTGTCGGATTCACCTTCAGCGCCATGTCTATGTTCTTCTCTACGGACAGTTTTTCAATAATTCCCGTCACAAGAGGATTCTCTGCCGCTTTCATGGCATATTCTTCATCGTTCACACCTTCGAAGACAACCGGTATCTCCGGGAACAGTTCTTCCCGGTATTCCATGGCAAACTGCAGCGCCGCATCATCTCCCACGATCACCACATCATAGGGATCCGTATTCTCCAGATGGTATTTCAGCATATCATGAAACATATTCAGCCACTCATCTGTCCGAAAACGCTTCGTGTCCATAAATTCATAGTCGATAGTGGTATTCTCGTCCACCCCCGCCTTGATTCCTTCGATCTGCGTCTGGACTGTGTCCCAGCCATAAGAATACGAGCTGATAAACAATACCCGCTTTCCCTGATTCAGATTCTGTGCTTCTGCCGTTACTGACACCGTCCCAATAGTCCCAATGCCTATGAGAACAGCCAGCGCAAACAGCCATGCTTTCCACTTTCTCATATTCCTTCCCCCTAATTCCAACAGGTATGCTACCGGGGTCAAAAGTCTGAACCCAATACCACGATATGAGGAATTACATTACTGGTACTATTGTACCACATTGTCTGTTGAAAGCAAAGAGCTTAATTTAATCTTGCGATAATACCTTCTTCTTTTTTCTGTTTCATTTTTCCGATAACGGTAGGGATTGCTCCGAGCGCCACAAACAGATACTGTAGAACCAGATTGCCTATGTAGCTTCCCATATCAATAATTTCTGCGGAAAGTGCCGCAGGGATCAGTCGATAACACTCGAACAGACTATAACCTGCTTCCGCACCGCCGCCCTGATTGAACAAAATAATCGCCCAGTCCACACGGTCTGCAAAATACGTCATAAGGATCATGATCACAGCGCTGATGACTACTGCCTTTTTGGTCAGTTTTCCGCCCAGCAGCTCATATCCCTTCAGAACGCACACCGCCATGATCACACCGGATAATGCTGCTACATATCCCAACTGGCTTAAGATCAGAACACTGAGCATTCCCAACAGGGATCCTAACAGGGCACCTACAATACCGCCTACGATGTTTTCTTTCTTCTGCGCCGTCTGTTGTGCATTCATCGCGATGTCACTGCGCATCTTCATCTCGCAGTCCGGACATAAATGATAGTATTCACCGCCCATTCTGAACGCTCCGGTCTCTACATTCTGACCGCACAGATCACAGCAGGGGCTGTAACTGTTTGTACGCAGGAATGTCGTTGTAGCTGCAAGTGCTTCGTTCAATGTATCCTTACATTTTTCCGCATTGGACTGTGCCTTCAGTGATACTCTGATATCCAGATTCTTCTGACCAAAACTCGCGATCTTCTTGCTGCTTTTCTGAAACCCTTTCACTGCCTGCTTGTCAAATGTCGACCCGTCAGCGCTTTTTGCCGCCGTATGCAGTACCATCATATACGGATATCTTGCATCGGGTGCATAGACGATAAAGTCAAACCCATCCCGTTCCCCATGAAACAAGTCATTGGTTTCATCATAACGCAATCCGGTTCCCATGGCAATCTGCTGATAATTTTCAATCTTCTTTTTCTGATTCATTTTTCTTCCCATCCTTTGTAATAGAAAATTAGTAATCGCTCTGAAAAGTTACGAAAACCACACTTTTCCATTTTACACTTTACCGTGTCAACATGCAACCCTATTAGGGGGTTTTTAGCCGATTAACCTATTTTCTATGAAAAAACTGTAGGCACATCTGTGTAACCTACAGTTTTTGAACTTCCTTATAAATAGAACAAGGTAATCGAAATCACGCAAATACGGATTTGCATTCCATCAGCATTTGATCTCAAGGTAACCTAACAGCTTGCTCATATCATACTCTTCCATTACGCCCAGATTGGAATCGTAGAACTTGCCATCGTAATGTACCAGATAGTGGCAGAAGCGTCCCATCTTCTCCATCATGATGCAGCACTTAGGCAGTACAGCGGGTCTGCCCTCGGTATATACGATGATATCGGTATGGTCAATGCCGTAATAGTTCAGTGCAGAGATCACGCGGCCCATGGTAGCCTGCCACTCTCTGCAGTCCATAACGCTGATAACTTCTGCAATGGTAACACCAGCTAACATTGCCACACATGCCTGACCGCACAGACCGTCTTCGGGCTGGATGATCACATTCATGCTGTCGATCTTACGGATGGGCTTCTCGAAACTGTAAGGGCTGTTCTGGTCCATGCGGATCAGGGAACCATTGACATGCAGCAGAATCTTATGTGCTACACCAAGCTCTACCTTTACAGCATTCTCATCGGTGATAACGATCTCGTAATTGCCCTTTTCCTTGGGATGAAGTTCACACTCGATGATGTTGTTGTCCAGAACAATGTCTCCTTTGATGACTTCTCTCTGCTTACATACTTCCCATACATTGAAAGGGATCTGGATGGTATATCCGGCATCCTTTTTTTCTACTTTAGATTCAAAAAAATATCTCATGACTTATTCCTCCGTTGCTTTTGCTGTTCCCGAGTATTCTCTTAAGAAAGATATTTACGAAAGCGGTTACATTTGCTATTTATCTTGATTCTAGCAAAAATTTCCGTCCTTGCAAAGGGCTTGTCGGAAAGTACTGAAAAAAAAACATCCTGTCAAATTTTTATCATAATAACAGTGTATAAAATAAGCCATGCTCCACAAAAATGCTTCTTTCGCGGGTGCATGGCTTATCCACAATTTCACATATTTAAATCATTCGAATATTGTCTGATATCTATAGTCCCATGATAGCGGATGCCACACGGAAGTATACCAGCAGGGACAATGCATCCACAATGGTAGTGATAAACGGGCTGGCCATAACCGCCGGGTCGAAGCCCAGACGCTTTGCCAGAACCGGCAGCAGACATCCGATGATCATGGCGATCACTACTGCAGCTACCAATGTCAGGCACACGGAAGCTGCCACCAGCACTCCTACCCTGTCCAGTATCAGAAGTTTTACAAAGTTTGCCGCAGACAGCGTAATGCCGCACATCAGAGCCACCCGGATTTCCTTGAAAATAACCTTGGGCACATCCCGGTATTCGATCTCATTCAGAGACAGTCCACGGATGACTGTAACACTGGCCTGGCTTCCGGCATTACCACCGGTGTCCATCAACATAGGGATATAAGCCACCAGTACCGCACAGACACTCAGAGCATCCTCAAAGGAGGAAATGATGGCACCGGTAAAGGTTGCGGATACCATTAAAAGTAACAGCCAGGGAATACGCTTTTTAAAGGTCTCGAATACTCCCGTCTTCATATAGGGCTTATCGCTGGGCACGATAGCCGCCATTTTTTCCATATCCTCCGTGGTCTCTTCTTCGATGATATCCACGATATCGTCCACGGTGATAATACCTACCAGCCGGTTCTCATTGTCCACTACCGGCATGGCTGTAAAGTCGTATTTTTTGAACTGTCTGGCAACTTCCTCCTGGTCCATCAGGGTATTGATGGAGATGACATTTTCATGCATGATGTCACCGATGATCTCGTCACCGTCCATGAGCAGCAGATAACGCAGGGCCACGGTTCCCACCAGTCTTCTCTGGGCATCCAGCACATAGCAGATATTGATGGTCTCACTGTCGAGGCCTACCTTACGGATCCGCTCGATGGCCTGATTCACCGTCAGATTCTCCTTCAGGTCTACATACTCGACCGTCATGATGCTTCCGGCGGAATCTTCGGGATAACGCAGCAGATGATTGATGTCTCTGCGTACCTCAGGGCTTGCGTTGGTCAGAAGTTTTTTGACAATGTTGGCAGGCATCTCTTCCAGCAGGTCAGCCGCATCGTCTGCCATCAGGTTGTTGATGATGTTCGTTGCTTCCTTATCTGACAGGGAGGTGATGATCTTCTGCTGATTGTCCATATCTAAATAGGAAAAAACGTCTGCCGCCAGGTCCTTGGGAAGAATGCGGAAGACTTTGAGCATATCCTCTTCTTCCAGTTCTTCCAGAAGTCCTGCAATATCGGCATCGTTGAGTTCAGCCAGATACTGGCGCAGTTTGGTATACTGCTTGGTGTTAAGAAGCTCTAAGACTTCTTCCAGTTCTTTGATCTGTTCCATGATGATCCTCCTTATGATGTTTTCTATGGGTGTAACTTATGCAGTAACTTCGCCCCGGAAGTGGGTTGTCAGAACTCTTCTGTGTACACTTCATAAAAACCACCACCTTTCTGTAGGATCCATCCAGAACCCCATTCGCAAAATCGCCTCTACGAGGCTTTCCTTTTGCTCTTGACATATATTCTTACAATGTAAACATTCGACGAATATCCGTCAATATTTAATGGTTCTGAATTGTTAATAATATTTTAACTTTATGACTATTCTTTGTCAATGAAATAAGTTTCTTTCAATTTCTCAATTTTTACCTTTCCACAGGTGGTTTCTGTCAGGTTTTTCCTGAGACCATCCTCTTTTTCCACCGGGACAAGTAAAATAAATTTTACGTTTTCCGCATAGATGCTGTCCGCAGGAACGATGCCCTGCTGTCCGAAATAGTACTGCAGTTTGCCCACGTCATTATAATCTGTTGTCACTTCCAGTTCGCAGCCCTTCCGCATAATGCCGGTCTCGCAGTGGTCCAGTCCCTCCTTCACCGCCTGGGTATAGGCCCGCACCAGACCACCGGTGCCGAGTAACGTGCCACCAAAATATCTGGTCACTACCACCGCAATATTGCGGATACCGGATCCGGTCAATACTTCCAGCATCGGACGCCCCGCCGTTCCGGAGGGTTCCCCGTCATCGCTGCACCGGGTCAGTTCGCCTCTGCTTCCTATTATAAATGCCGAACAGTTATGTCTGGCATCCCAGTATTTTTTCTTCATTTCTTCTATAAAAGCCACTGCCTCTTCCTCGGTTTCACACTTGCGGATCGTAGCAATAAAACGGGACTTTTTCTCCACGATCTCACCTTCCCCACCGGACAAAAGGACTCTGTAGCTGCCTGTTGCTGTCATGTTGTCCATGTATGACCTCTCTTATTTTCTGCTTTATAAATTCTTATTTTCTTTTGCTTTCTTTTCCAGTGTAGCATAACTTCTCCAAAATGTGAAACAATTCTAAAAAGCCTTTATTTACATAGCATTATTTGGTATAATGTCTTCGTCTGTATCTCAGACAGAAAGGACTTGTTTTATGAATTATGGAAAAAAAGGTGTCCGTGCGAAGCAGAAGACACTCAACTCTAAATCACAAAAATGGGGAAGAAAAATCGCTCTGACCTGTGTCAAGGTCATGCTGGCAGCTGTCGTAGGCATCGGCATCTGCGGTGTAGCCGCCGGTATCGGTGTTTTCCGCGGCATCCTCTCCTCCACCCCCACGATCCGTCTGTCGGATGTCGTGGCAGTCGGCGAAGCTACCATCGTCTATGACAGAGAGGGCAACGAGATCGACCAGTACGTCAGTACCAACTCCAACCGTCTCTCCGTCGGCATGGACGAGATTCCCGACTACATGGGCAAGGCTTTCGTAGCCATTGAGGATGAACGCTTCTATCAGCATAACGGGATTGATTTCAAGAGTATTATCCGTGCCGGTTACCAGTTTTTTAAGACCGGTGGTGAAGAAGCCCAGGGTGCCAGTACCATTACCCAGCAGCTTCTAAAAAATACCGTCTTTACGGACTGGACCTCCGAGGGTAATAACAAGATCAAAAAAATCAAACGTAAGATTCAGGAGCAGTACCTGGCACTGGAGATTACAAAGTACTACTCCAAGGACGAGATTCTGCTGCGTTATATGAATGCCATCAACCTGGGTCAGAACACCCTGGGTGTGGAATCCGCCTCCTTACGTTACTTCGGTAAACACTGCAGCGAACTGACCATTTCCGAATGTGCGGTCATTGCCAGTATCACGCAGAATCCTTCTAAATACAATCCCATCCGTCATCCGGAAGAGAATGTAAAACGTCGTGAGAAATGTCTGACGAAAATGCTGGAGCTTGGCTTCATCACCCAGGCGCAATACGACGAAGCCATGGCAGATACCGATGCTGTGTACGAGCGGATCGGCCTGTACGACATCGATTATCAGGAGGCCAATGCCACCACAGGTTCCTACTTCTCCGATGCGGTATATGAACAGGTAAAACAGGATCTGATCCTGGCCGGCTATAATGAAACCATGGCAGAGACACTGCTGACCTCCGGCGGTTTACGTGTGGAATCCACGTTAGATCCCAAGATCCAGAATATTCTGAACGAGGAATACGCAGATGCTTCCAACTACCCGGAGAATGTAAAATGGTATCTGAACTATGCTCTTACCATTATCTCTCCCGACGGTACCAAGAATAACTTCAGTAAAGAAAACATGATGACCTGGTTCAAGCAGAACCAGAATTCAAAATTCAACCTGATCTTTTCTTCCCAGGACGATGCCTATGCGGCTGTAGACACTTACCGCTCCGCAATGCTGGCGCAGCTGGGTGTGGAAGACAATGCGGACAATTACGAAGAAACTATTTCCATGACTCCACAGCCCCAGTCCGCTATGGTCATTGAGGAGCAGAACACCGGCTATGTGGTAGCCATGATCGGCGGCCGCGGTGCCAAAGAGGGCCGCCGAACCCTGAACCGCGCCACCAGTGCCAAGCGTCTGCCGGGATCTACCTTCAAGGTAGTGGCCTCCTACGCTCCCGCTCTGGACAGTGCCGGCAAGACCCTGGCTACTGTATACAACGATGCACCGTTTAACTATGCCGACGGTACTCCCGTCCGTAACTGGTACAAGACCGGTTACCGGGGCATCCAGAATATCCGAAGTGCGATCCGTGATTCCTTGAATATCATCGCAGTTAAGAACATCACGGTGATCACTCCGAGACTTGGTTATGATTATCTGCTGAACTTTGGATTTACCACTCTGACCGACGGTGTGCAGGTCGGCAACGAGATCAAGTCCGACGTGAACCAGTCCCTGGCTCTGGGCGGTCTGACCTACGGTGTTACTCCTTACGAGCTGACTGGTGCCTACGCAGCTATTGCCAACGGCGGTACTTATGTCACCCCGAAGCTGTACACCAGAGTCACCGATTCCGATGGCAATGTAATTCTGGACAACACCAATCCGGCTACCAGACAGGTCATCAAGGAGACCACTGCTTTCCTGCTGACCAGTGCCATGCAGGATGTAGTTACCTCCGGTACCGGTGGCCGTGTAAATTTCGGCGGTATGGCTATCGCCGGTAAGACCGGTACTACCACCGGACCTACCGATGCCTGGTTTGTAGGATATACCCCTTACTACACCGCTGCTACCTGGACCGGGTACGACAACAATGTTGACCTGAACAGTGCCGAGGACGGTGTCTCCAAGACCTTATGGCGTAAGGTTATGAAGCGTGTTCACGAGGATCTGCCTAACACCCAGTTCCCGGTTCCCTCCGGTATTGTACAGGTAGCGGTATGTTCCCAGTCCGGCAAGCTCCCGATTCCCGGTCTCTGCGATGGCTGTGTATATACAGAGTATTTTGCTGAGGGTACGGAACCAACGGAAAGCTGCGATGTACACTATCAGGGCGAGATCTGTGCTTACGACGGATTACCCGCAAGCCCTGACTGCCCGTTCAAGTACACCGGTGTTGCCACCATGCCTCTGGTAGAAGATCCTGCATTACAACAGGGCTCCACTGTCATCATCAACAATCCGGATGGCACGCAGACTGTCAGCACACCGAACACCAGAAGTCAGTGTCAGCATGATGCAACCTTCTTTGCCAATCCGGACTACGAATCTGTGATCAACCAGCAACAGGCCGAGATCAATGCCCGTAATGCTGCAGCGCAGCCGCAGACAGAAGAATAATATGTGAACCATAGAATACCATAGAAATAACAATACCCGCCCCTGTACCACTGCTCCACGCAGCTACAGGGGCGGGTATTTTTTGCATAAAAAAATCACCGGATCAAACGTTTTCACATTCGATCCGGTGCTCATGATATACCTTATGTTTTCAGATGTTCCTATACAATACCCTGTGCAGTCATAGCATCTGCGTATGTTTTCATCATTTTAGCAATTTTCAAGCACTTTTGTCGCCCACCTGTCGCCCACTATTTTCTGATAATTGAGTTTAATTCAGTTTATCTCCCTTATTAGTAATGCTACCAGAATAATTACAAGAAGAAATACAAGGGGAAGAATTTTGTAACAAAGTTCAAAGATGTGTTCCTTCTTTTCTTGCTTTTCTAAAGTATCTTCTAACTCGTTTAATTTCTTCATATACGCCACCTTCTTTCATTTATAATAAAATCCTCATTGCTAGGATCACAATTCCATAAATCAATGCTGCATCTAGGACAAGTGTGAATACAGAATCAAGAAATTTATTTCTTTTGATTCTCATATCATTTTTCTGCATTTCCTTTACCCAGCGATTCATATTGTCAATACCACCAATGGCTTCGATATTTTCTGTTGTATACATATCTTTATAGATTTTATTCATTTCAGCATCCTCCTTATATTCAACCTATTTCTATTACACCATCATTGTAGCATTTTATATTCATATTGTCAATATGTATAAAAAGCAGAAAGACGCTGGTCTCTGCTTTTTCTATCGCTCAATATTTATGTTGTTAATCATTTTTTCAGAATGAATCTGTGTACCATTATTTGTATAGCTATGTTCTTTCAGTTTTTCTGATAGTAACAGCCCTATAATACCTGCTGTAAAAAAACATCCTATTATTATCAGTATAATTAGTTTTGTTTTTATCCTTCTATTCATAAGCTCATACCCATAATAAGTTGATTGATAAAATCCGGATTATTTTCAAATCCGTTCCGATGAATGGCACTGGTTCCTATTTCATCCTTGCTTGATACCTCTGTTATATATTCTAATGTCCTTTGCTCGTATTTTCCTTCTCTAGCAAGAATTTTCAGCGCTTCTTTTGAAGGCAATCCTCTATGATACGGCCGATCTGATGTTAATGCCTCAAATGCATCTATAGTGTGCAACATCTGTGCTTTCTGATATACATTATTATTATCATAATATCCCAGGTCCCGGATGGTCAACGGTCGAAAGCCATGATGATATAATACAATTCTGCATATATCTTCCTCTACTTTTATTGAATTCAACATACAGTAACCAAAGTATGAATGTAAGTCAACCAGTTCTCTCTCCAAACCAGTCAAACGTTCTTTTTTATCAAGTATATCAAATGGAACGTATGCTTTTCCAATATCGTGGAATAGAGCTGCACACATCAATTTATGGTCTGTCAGATTAAGATATTCTTCCACCTCTGCCGAGATCATCATTACTCTTACCGAATGATTGTATGTAGTAGAATCTAATCGCCTGAGCATTTCACCCGCCTGCATGTTTATTTCCTGATTTTTCATTTATCCCCATTCTCCTCATTGATACTCGTTTCCTATCAGTTCATTCTGTTTCTGCAGATCACTTTCTAATTCATATCTATGATTCAGACAGTAATCTTTTAACTCCGGATGTGAATGCGATAAACTATATAAGTCATAATACCTTTTGTTATCTCCCAACACATGAAAAAAACTCTGATTATCTGCTACAGCTATTGTTATTTTCTTATTTGTTTCCATCCTTGTTACCTTCCTCTATGCTTGTTAATCGGTATAATATTACTCTCCTCATTCCCAATTTGCTTTTTTTCTTCCTCATCGTCATTACTATACACATTTTGCTGCATTCCGTATTGATCTGGTTCATCTGTAATGTCATTAAACAAATCTTGCAAAATATCAATACAATTCTGCTCTGTTTTTAATCCATAATGTCCTTGATTTAGGCTTTCCGTTAATGAATTCCAGGAACTCCAGCAACAGTATGCTCCATCACTACTTTTAGCTGTAACAGTATATAAATAATAATCATCCGGATGATTAGATTTTCTATATACATGGCAGATTGATATTCCTGGAAAAGCTTCATTAAAATATTCTTTTAAAGATTTTACAACCTGATCCGGAATGCAAGTCATATTGGGCTGACGCTCTATTATGAAATTCAATATATTTTCCTTTTCCAGAAATTTATGTACAGCCGGCATAGCTTTCTCTATGGTCATACTATCCGGCGTCTCTGACAACCCTTTACACACAATAGGTATCAAATTATCTAAAATGCGTTTGGTAATATTTAACTCCGGATGCTGATCTCTATAATACTCATTAATCATTGTCTTTACATCATTATCATTCACTCTCATTTTTCCTCCCTACTTTAGCTCGATATATATATCTGCTGGTGCAAAATATAATTCAATATTTTGTATATCATTCAAATACAGCTCGTAGGCTATCATTGCAGTATTATCTGTATTATATATAAATAGATGTGGTTTATCCGAATCTGACATAGACAGATAATAAGTATATCCTGCAATGTCTGGATGTTCACTGTCAAAAAAGCCATTGAAAGTACCACCTTCGCCAAATTCGTAAACCATTGTATCTGATATTACCCATTTACCTATTATCTTACTTTGAAAGATATCTAAAACTGAATCACTATAATTTCCTTGAAAATCGTCATTTATACTTACTACAGGCTCACTAATAATTGAGTCTTCAGATTCCATCTCGACATCTTCAAAAACCGTATCTCCAGTAGTTTTAGATGATGTCCCCATTATTGTTTTTTTATCTGTAGATTGTTCTGACAAAATCAATAAAAAAATTGAAACGATGATAATATCAATCAACGTTAATGCTGCCATTAAAAATCGTATTCTATTCTTATCCATATTTTCCCTGCAAAATTATGAGTTTTACATCATCCAGATCTATATAATCCTTTACCATTTCAAGTTCTCGCTTGGAAAACAATAATACTGCATTTTTTTCATGTTCCTTTTTACGATAGAAAAAGTAAAGTGCATTATTCATCATCACAAACGGTCTTTTATAAGGATTGGCATTAGCAATACCACCCTTTCTTAATGCAAGCAGCGAATAATTTGAAGTTATTCTTCCTGATTTATCCGGGGGACAAAATGTTTCTTTGTCTATGCAATACACTCTGCTTTGTTTTAAGTTCAACTTATCAAGCGGAATAAGTACTGCGTCCAGGACATTTAACACATATTTTTCTTTATGTATATCATTTATATATCGTTCTTTTTCATCCGCAAGAAAATTGTCTACTTTTATAAATTCAGGATGCTCTCCTTGCAGATTGCAGGGCAAACCACAATACCTGTAGCTTGTCAAAAATCCGTTTATTTTGATAGCTACGACATCATTTGCTTTCAGTTCTATCCGGCCAGCTCTTACGAAGAATGCCAGATCTTTAAGAATATCCTCAAGTGAATCCCCATCAAAATGCGCAGACTTTATCAAATCATAATATTTACTTTTTCTGTAATCACTGATAAATTCACGAGGGCGGAATATCCCATAAATGTTTTCATATAAAAACAGTAACTCATATCGTTCACTTGTAATATGGTATTTGTCCATTACCGTTATATATTTATTCAAAAAAGCACCTCATTTCCAATATAAAAATTGTAAAAGGAAATGAAATGCTTTTTGTTTCATATTAGGCAAAATATTCTTCTTTTAATTGTATTTTCCACAACTTCCGAACAAGTCTTCAAAATCAAGTCCAAGTACATAGCACACTTTCAAAGCAGTATCTACATGTATTGCAGAAAAATCTCTTTTTCCATACAAATAATCATTCAAGCGCTGGACTGTTATACCGCACAATACACAAATATCTGAGATTGTGTAATCCGATTTGTATAGGGCATCCAGAACTGTCCTGGCTATTTTTTCATCAGGCATTATATTCATGGATGATTTAATATGATAGAAAATAGGAATTATATATTTTTCATAATCAGCAAGCGTTATAACCTGTCCGGCAATATAATTTTTAGGATTCTGAATAAAGAAATCATTATATAAATCATAAATATTTTCCAAATTATCAGCAGTTACTTTCCCTCTGCTTTTAATCTGAGCAATCCTTGCATATATCCTTTTCTTCAAATTATTAAAATCCAAATCGATTGGATGCTCATTACGCCATTTTTCAACTAACTTACTCACCTCTGTGTCAATAGAATAATATTTTTGAAAGAACTCCTCTACCGGAATATCCAACAATCGAAACATTGTTATACACTTATATACCGGAAGATGTTCAAGCAGTTTTTCTCCAGATTCATAATATGATACCATTCTAGGTGTAATATCTGCCATTTTTCCAAATTGACGAACAGAATACCCTTTCTGTAACCGACATTTTTTTATAAATTCGTTTCCTGTCATATTTTCACCTCACGTATCAAGTGTAGCATTTTATATTCTTATTGTCAAATGCAAAAAGAGCCTGGCATATTCCAAGCTCTAGTTAAAACATCTTTAAATACCATTTTTATGAATTTGTGTTTCCAATATATAGCCATCCTCAAACTTCCATCTATTGAGATTATGGTCCTGATACAGTCTCATGCACTTACCATGCTGCTTTTCTTCTTGCATAATATTGTCTTTATCATACTGCATTTGACAAAATAATTGATCCGCTTCTTTTTGACAAATACTCATTTTCACACCCTAAAATTCTAACTTAAAATTTTGATCTGTTTCCGGATAATATAGTTGCATATTTGAATCTTCATCAAAAGATAATTTATATTGTACAACAGATGTCTTATCCTTATTATAGATATTGACATTTGCAACATATGGTGCGCTATTATCTTCCAGGCTGATCACTTCATATGAATAGCCCTTTACATCCGGATTATCTGTGTCAAAGAAACCATCAAAACTGCCATCAATTTCAAAGTGCATTACTTTAGTATCATCAAGATTTACTGTGCTCCCCTGTAACAACGTAGCATATACGCTTAACATCTTATCCTCTGCATCTTCCATTGCTGCGTCAGGATTATTCGCAGAATATTCTTTTGCTACTACAGCAATATCCTGGTTTGATACAGACATACGTTCTTTGCTTATCAAAGAAAATATAAGATATGCAGCAAGACCAATAATAAGGCAAACGTTAATAACGCCTACTGCAATTTTAAATTTTCTCGACTCTAAGATTCCGTCTTTTTTCATAGTATTTTCATACCTCCTATTAAACTTTTCTTTCATCTCATCATATCGAATTATTCGGATAATAATGTTGTACAAAAGTATAATAAAATTGAATTCATTAGCGAAAATTGATATTCAAAGCAAGAGGGAGAATATCTTTCGATACTCTCCCTCTATCAGTAGACTATTGATTAGTTACGTTTAAAAGGAATGGAACCACCATTTCGCTTTTTTGCAATAAAGAACAATGCTGCCAGGCCTCCTATTGCTACAATTAAGAGAATATACATTGCAATTCTAAATCCGGTATTGCTGGATTCTTCCTCCACAAGTGCTTCTGGCGTTTCCTCGGTCTGTGTGCTTTCTGTCACCATCTCAAGTTGTTCGATATCATTCACAGTAATTTTACTTACCGTAACCGGGGATAAATCCGGAATATTGATTTCAATAGAATCACCACTTGCTCTTGAAAGAAGTACATCATAAATGCCTTCACGTAACTGACTTTCATGCACGATCAGGTACAACGCACCATCTTCAATATCAGCAGATGAAAGTCTCAAATCAACATCTTCCTGATTATCAATTGCTGTCTGCTGATCAGCACTCGGAACTACATCTACAGAAGCCAAAATATCACACACAACTGATTTATTCTCATCATTTGCTGCAGCTCTGATTTCGGATGCTCCCAGTTTGCCAAGTTCATCCAGGTTATTCAGATACCAGTTAATGATCTTGAGTGCATTATTTTTCTGTGCTTCAGTTGCATCTGTAAGTGATGCTCCATTAGAAGAAATCTGTGCATCTGCATCCGCTGCAATTTGATTCAGAGTAATTGTTGCTTTTTGGTCTTTTGCCTTTTCCGTTGTCGCAGGCACCTGAGTCTGAGCACTTTCACCAAGCTGTTTCATACTGCTTGAAGAAATGGTCGATGCAGCTACCACATTTGTACTACCCTCCATCTCAACATCATCTTCTACAACAGATACTGGTTTATCTGCTGTTTTTGCAGTTGAAGAAGTATTTTCCGTATTTGTGGTATCTGTTTTCTTATTTGAAGATGCACTCGTACTATTTGCCGTACTATTTACTGTGCTACTCTCCTTATTGGTGCTGGCTGTTGTACCAGTATTTGCAGTTCCTGAACTACTTCCTGTTGAAGAAGTTGTACTGCTACTATTTTTCTTCAAAGAATTTAGCTGGCTCTGTAAACCACTAATTTCAGATTTTAAATTGCTGTTTTCAGTATTCAGCGATGTAACCTGCTTATATAAATCTGTATTAGTATTGGTCAGACTATTCACCTGATCAGTCAAGGTATTGATCTGATTACTCAATCCAGATGTATTAGAGGTCCCAGATGACTTAGATGTACCTTCTTTATATCCGGATGCGTATCCTGTATTATATCCATTGTTATAATACAATGAAGTATTCACAGATTTCACACCCTCTGAATAACCGGTATTATAGCCATTCTTGTAATCTCCGTTACTATCAGAAGTATTTCCAGAATTACCTCCAGCGATCTTTCCGGCTGCGTATCCTGCTTTATAAGCATTTTTGTAAACCGCACTATTCTCAGACACATCTACGCTTGCTACACCGGCTTTATAAGCGTTTTTATATACTTCGCTGTTTTCAGACACATCCACGCTTGCTACACCATCCGCAAAACCAGTCTTGTAACTTGCTGAATTTTTATCAACTACATCCGGATCCGGATTTGTAGAAGTCTGAATTGCATTTTGAACATCTGCTACAAGCTGATCTCCAGTATTGGAAGAATTAACTAACTGCTGGATTTTAGCAAGAGTATCATCAGCACTTGTTTTTGCCGATACATACTGCTGAATTGCCTGGTAAACATCATCGTCTGAAGTTCCTTCTGCAAGTCCCAGACCAAACAATTTATTGGCAGTATCAACCGTCATTTTAAATCCACTTGCTGTATCTGTAAGTGCATCTAACTTTGCCTGCAAATCCTTGATCTCTTTATTTTTAGCTGAAATCTGTTCCTGCAACTGAGTTACAGTATTCTTTGCGGCCTGCAAATCCTGTTCCTTCTGCTCCAAATTGGTTTTTGTAGTTTCAAGTTCTGCGGTTGTCGCTTCTAGCTTCGCAATCGTTGCATTTTTTTCATCTATCTGTGCCTGTAATTTATCTGCTGCTTCTTTATTTCCTGCGGCGATAGCAGCTTCATACTGAGCTTGCAATGCATCTTTATCACTCTTTGCAGTTGCAAGATCATTTTTTGCCGTATCAAGTGCAGTATTGGCTTTTTTAAGTTCATCTTTGGTAGAATCCAATTCAGTCTGAAGTTGAGAAGCCTTATTCTCTGCATTATTCAACTGTGTCTGCAAATCAGTCACAGTCGCTTTTGCTACTGCTAAATCGTTCTGGAGACTCTGAATTTTACCAACGATAGCATTAAGCGTATTTGCAAGACCGCTGATTTGATCTGCACTTAATGATGAACCTGTCAATTTGGTATAAATTACATCTAAAGCAGATGCATAGCTTTTAATCTGAGAATTCGCATTTTCGAGATTTCCAGTAAGTGAATCTACTTTACCCGCCATATCGTTGATTGCATCTACGATCTGAGTATACTGATCATCGGAAGTATCAAAGTTATATCCGGCATCTTCAAGTGCTTTCTTTATTTTCTGCAATCCTGCGTCGCAGTCTGCTAACTGTGATTTAATTTCTGCAAGCTGTGCTGCAGCCTGACGCTTCAATGCTCCAAGGGTATCCTTATAAACTACATCTTTTTCATTTACTTTTACAGGATATCCGTCCTGATCTACAACATGTACACCATCATTTTTTACAACAATGTATGTTTCTTCTGCTGTTCCATCTCCGTTTACATCATATAATACTTTGTAAATTGTGTTGCCATCAGAATCCGTTTTACCGGTATCAACATAGGATGTCGGATTACCATTGATAAATATTACATCTTTGGTTTCCCCTGTGGTATCGTCCTTAGTAGTGCCAAAATAGCCATTACCAGCCTGGTTATTATCAGATACATATTTTTCTAATGTTTTTACAAGCTCTGCGTAGGCTACTTTATACTCATTAAGTTCCTTTGTTAATTCTTCGATTGAATTAACATCGGCTTTCTCCAGCTCCTTCTGAAGTGCAGCGATCTGATTATCAAGTTCTACAAGCTTATCGGCAATAGCATCATAAGAACCATATACCTGCTCAATATAGCTCTTAGAAGTATATTCCTCAACTCTGATAGATACTGGAGTTGAATAGTACTTTCTTGCAGTTACGCTGCCATCACTGTTTTTCACATCATAAAATACAATGACAGTTACAGATACTGTACCTGTAGTTGCTCCAGGATCAAGATCGGAGTCCGCTGCATGGACTGGTTCATAAGATGCAATCGCATCTTCTGTTACACCGCCATCTTTTTTCGCTTCAGTATTAAATTCAGATGTTCTGACAACGTAAAATTCACCGACAGAGTAATTTTCTCCCTCTTCTGAACCATACATTCTTGTAACGGTCATATTTGTTTTATCAATGTCTTTGGTTGTCAAAATAGTGCCGTTATAATATGCATCAATTCCAGTCTGCTCTTTATCAACTTCTGTATCCTTCAGGCTTGTTACGCCATCTTCTTCCATCTGAGTATCAATATTCTGTTTTGCTCTAATGGTTACAGAAGATGTAGTTCCCTTAATGTAATTTGTGTAATTACCAGAATGCGCATAAGATGTATAACCATTCAGCGTAAGAATACCTTCTCCGGACGGATTTACAGACTCTCCTAAGTCAACTGAAGAAGTTGCAGGAACATATACAATTACATCCCCAGAAGAACCTAACGGACTGTAATATGTACCACCATTTCCATAGTACTGAATCAGCATATTCTCATTCTTAACATATACCGTTCTGTTGCTTACGCTACTTGAATGTCCTTCCCAATCATAGGAAATGCTTACCACATTCTTATCTAACACCAATGTATCAATGGCACCGCCATTTTCAAAGGAGTGTGCCGGAAGTGCCACATCTGCTTCAAGTTTCTTCAATGCTGTCGCTCCATTGAAAGAATACTCATGCAAGGTAGTTCCAACAGGTACATACAAACTCTTCAGGGAAGTAAGTCCGTCAAATGCATAAGACTCAATATTTGTAGTACCGCCGATCTTTAAGTTAGTTACTGCACTACATCCACTAAACGCAGATTCTCCAATAGAAACATTTCCGCTGATGTTAATATTTTTCAAAGATGCATTATTACGGAATGCTTTTTTATTGATCTGCACATTTCCTCTTACTGTAACATCTGTTGCAGTAGTATCTGCAAATGCTACAGATGAAATAGTCAGTCCGGATTCTCCGCCCTTCAAGGTCACATTGGCAATTCTTGTCGTTTTACCAAACGCATAAGAACCAATCGTACCATTCATTTCACTAACCTTTACACCAGTAATTTCAGACATATAAAATGCCTTAATACCGATTGCAGTTACAGTTGCCGGAATGGTGATCTGTGCCTGAGCTGTGGTCTTATAAAACGCATAGTCATTGATTGTAGTAACCGTATTAGGCAGTGAAAGGCTCGTCCATGCTCTCTCGGAAGAAGGCACTACCGGCGTATCCTCTGTTCCACCACCAATTTTTACTACTGTTCTTCCTGCTACTTTAGCCGGAATATTAAGTGTACCACCATTATCAACAATTTTAACAATATTGGATTTTGTGTACAGTCCAATAATATCTCCATTGCCATCCAACTTATAATGCCACTCTATATTTGTAGAGGAATCCTTATAAGTGTACCATGTTTCAGCATCAAATCCCGTTGCATTTTCAGATACATCTACCGTCTGTTTCTCTGATGCCCAATACTCATTTGCAATAGATAGATCCCTTACTACAATATAATAATCATAGGTTCCTGCTACGCTATCCGGAATAGTGATTTCCTTTGCTAAATGAGAATTTGATGCTGATTTGTCTGACTCCCAATCAGATGCAGCAACAATGTAAATGTCATCTGCTGCAACAGTATCATTTAATGTGTTATTTTTTGATGTAAATACTCCGCTGATATCCGAAGCTTTAATAACATCACCGTTTGCCAGATTAGACTCATTACCATTGGAAAGTTTTACACCCGTATGGTAATCATCAACTACATCTAATGTCATATATGCAACAGAACCACTCTGGTAATCTGTTTCGTATGCCGTATATGTATGAGTTCCATTAAATGTAGTGCCATTTTTAGAGTTCTTAGAGGTATCATATGTAGATGTACCACCTAACTGCTCCTCAAATAACGCAAGTGTGTATGTTCCCTTCTGAATACCGTTTGGAATGGTAATCGCTACCTTGCCACTTTCAGATGTAACCGTTGATAAAGGACCATAGTATACAATTTTACCATTCTGATCATAAAGAATTGCAGAAATAACAAGTGCGGATCCCACTCCTGCATCATTTACTTTTGACTTGGTTGCACCACTGTAATCTACATTATAAGTATTTCCAATAGTTGCAACACCTTTCTTGTTATTGATACTGGAAGTAAAACCGGATGCAAAACTTTCATCCTGAATTAAGAACTTAATACCTTTTGATGTATCAAGTCCAGCAGCATCATATGCAGAGAGTCCAGTGCTGGCAGCTACTGATGTAGCTGCATTAGAGGCACTTCGTGCCATTACAACCTTTTCAAGGTTGAGATAAAAAGCGGGCGCCACCGCAAACTCGTACGCGACGCTGCCGTCACCGACCTGCCCACTGGAGTAGACACTGAACCCATAGCGGCTGCCGGCAGGGCTGACACCCCAGAAGGAGCGGGACCACAGACCGCTACGAGCCCACTGCCAACTGGTGCCGTCGTAGACATTTGAATAGTCCTTACGGAGATTTGCAATAACTTCTTCAACCTGTACTGGATTGTAGTACATCTCATCAATAGATGCAGCAAACAAATGTGCATTCTGCAATGTGTCCGATGATGATAATGTTGCACTAACTCCACTCGTGCCGTCAGTTTTTACTGTCGCACTCTTTACTGCTGATTTCTCTGCATCCGAAAACCACGACTTCCCGGATGCATTAATGGTAGGTCTTGAATTTTTACTACCATCATAGCTAAAACCATTCGTATACCAGTTTTCTACATTCTGCAAAATAGTCGGTGCGAAATCGCTTGTAACAACTGCACTTGCATTTGTATAGTACTGTGCGAAAAGATACTGATCATCCCAGATCGCATCCGTATCCATAAGTTCCCATGTAGTAGAAAAATCAATGTCGGACCTCTGTGTAAAACTATCAAACTGCGATCCACCAGAATAATTTCCTTTTACGGCCTTATTCGATCCACTTGTTGTTTCTAACAGTCTGGCACCACCATTATCACTGTATATCTTCAAATGTCCGGAAGTACCAGCATCACTCTGCTTCACTCCATCATTCAACTGATTAAGTGCCTTAAATTCATTACCTGCATACCAGTAACTTACTTTGCCAGATGTATCCTTAGCAGGTAAGTTAGCAGCATTCCATGCCGGCTCTGCTACTGTTGATGATATACCTGCAAGAGTTGCTGCTTTTGCTTTCATCGGAGAATAATTATAATAAATATTAGTAGCCGTAAATCCGGACAAAAGCATTGTAGTAATCAATGTAGATGACAATAATCTCTTACTCATTACTGCCAATCTTCTACTCTTTTTCATAAGATTTTTCCTCCTTGTAAATTTTCTGTTTCTTTTTGAAATTATAAGATCTGTCTTTATGCAACAGGCTCTCATCTTTGGTAAATATATATTTATAGGTAAGATATCGCTGCAATTGCTTTGTATCTCCCTGGTTCAAAAATGCAAAGGTTCCATTCATTTTTTGTTTCACATCAAACGATGTAACCTTGCCTTTACAATAATCTTCCGACAATCTTTTCATCCGCTTTTTTGTTAATCTTTTTCTATCTGTTCTTACCCTGCATTTTATTCTCCCTTTATCATCGATTGAGTACTGCCAACCGCAAAAAGTAAATCCTTGCTTGATTGGCATATATTTTGTTTTTTTGGGATGTAACCGTACTCCCATTGAATGTTCTTCCAAATATTTCTCAATCTTGATCTTACAGTCCTTACAGGATGATTTCAGATGAAAGAAAGTAAGAAAATCATCCATATATCGCACCTGCCCCTCATTATCATCTCTTTGTGCAATATACCAGTCTACTTCATTAAGATATGCCAACCCAATCCATTGACTCGGCAAATTTCCTTTTGGCACTCCATACTCCCCAGTCGGATCATTCTCTGCTGCATAACAATCAGTCTTTTTCCATCCATCCACGATGTTCATAAAAAGAATGTACCCCATTGCTTGCATACCAGAAAATTGTTCTTTAATGCGTTCATGGTTCACATTATCGTAGTAACCCTGAATATCACATTGCAAAACGTAGAAATCCGTACCATATTTCTGATACATCTTTTCCAAAATACTCTTTACAATCTTTTGGGCTTCTGGTGGTCCTTTATCTTCCTGACATGCCACATTTCCCGGATGTAATTTAGGCTCAAGAAAAGGTTTTACAAATCTATCCGTTAACCACTCCTCTACAATCCTATCTTTATAATAAGGGGCACTAATAATCCGGTTTGGGTGATAAACTTGGAAATCATAATATCCTTTTGGCTTCCATATCAAGTAAAGTATTTCTGTTGTCAAAGAATCAAGATGATATCCCAGATTGCGTTCAAATTCAAATGCTTCTTTTGTAAAGCTTTTCTGTTTGATTCTGTCAGTCCAACAGACATACAATTCACCCTGAACCTCATCATAAGTTAAATGCCAGGACAGATATGAATCCGTAGAATCATCATATATTTCCAGAGTATCATTTTCATTGAATATGACCTTTATTCCACGCTCACATTCATCAAAAGGAATTTGAAAATATTCAATTTTATTCATAAAAAATACATCCACATCTTTAATATAAAGATGGTTTATCTCCCCATAAGACAATTTGCGCCAAATTGGCGCAGTGCTTATGACAGGAAGGGAATAACTGTACCTTTTTATCTTATACATACACCGTAATGCATGCACACACCGTAAAAAGCGGGCGCCACCGCAAACTCGTTCGCGACGTTGTTGTCATTGACCTGCCCACTGGAGTTGACATTGAACCCATTGCGGTTGCCGTCAGGGTTGACACCCCAGAAGGAGCGGGACCACAGATTGCTACGAGCCCACTGTATAACAGCTATCCCCGATGATTATTCAAACGGTCAATACGTTTCTTATCTGATTCTATCCATTTACCATAAGAAATTTTTAAATTGGACAACTTATTATTCAATTCCCTTTCCTGTCCTAAAGATAAGCATTTGCACTTCCTTATTACTGGAAGCAGATCTGCAATCTTATTCATCAGTTCTATGGAATCCATATGTTTTGCCATTCTATCTGGTGATGCCAGGTCAAATGCATTCGCTTGTCTCGCACTATAGATCAATTCACAGCTCAAGGTTTGCACAATTTTACATATAGTAAAGCGATATTCTTTTGTCGCTCCGGCAGATGCCGTAAATATATCCGATGCAAAAGACTGACACCTATGAATAACATCAAACGAATCTCCACGTATTTTACCGTTATATTTCTTTTCTTCAGCCATAAGGACTCCTTCCCAGCACCATTCTAATTTTCGCTACTCGATTTCTCATAAAACTCACCTCTCATATATAACAATCCCGCTAAGTACAAAGCGTTTTAATGTGTCTTTTTTATCTTTGTTCTTCTGGAATGATAATGCTGCAACGCTACTTCCCTTACTCAATTCAAGGTCAATTTTATTTTGCAGATCTATGTATGCACTTGTCTGATCCGTACCAGAACATTCATAAAATTTAACATACTGCTTTTTTACGGACGATACAGCTGATATCGTATCTTTTTCATCATTGCATACAGACTCTGCTTCAATATCACTATCCTTAACTGAATCAAAAGTTGATACAATAGATATAAAAGAATTATCATCATATAACTCATGAACCACAATTTCTTGCGCATCAAAAACGATATGATTTATCTTCGCTTTTTGTATAAGTCCCATGACTTTATCAAGCGCATTGCAAGGGAATCCACACGTATATAAAGAGTTCTTTGATCTACGCCTTAGCTTATATCCAGTTATCGCAGACAATGCAAACGCAGAATCATCAAAGGATTGATAAAAATTACCTCTTAGCCTTAAAATGAGTGTGTACGGATATTTTTCTTGCAGCTCCCCGATACTTAAATTTTCTGAACTGTCCATTCCCGCCTACCTTCCTTTTCTCCTTAACATTGCATTAAATCTTTCAGTCTCCAAATTTTTCTCAGCGCTTCTGGCAATAATATTCAAAATACATTCAGTCATATCCGCAGCTTCACATTCGATGCTAACTTTCTCTTTGTTCCATGTCCCATGATTGCCATTGATGCCATTCATAAGCTTAATTCCCTTTGCTGGTGGTTCCCATGAGTGTAAATTTGCTGAATAATCATCAAGCAAAAAATCCTTATTGCCAATACTTCCAAACTCTTTTTCAAGAAACTCTTTCTTGTCGGTTCCACAATGCGGATAAAGTCTATGCGAGATATCAATTTCCGGAAGATATTGATCGAGCCAGGCATTTTTTTCAGTTACCGCATAAGGGCTATCAGATAAGACAGCAGATAGAATATATACTTCTATCTCCGAATGATCTGTTACAATACTTCTTATAGAATCTACTACATTCATGTGCGGTTCCAAATTCAAAAAATAGCCTTTCTCGTACAGTTTTTCCAAAGTGTCTACTTTCCTGAACTCAGCAAGTGTTCCATCCATATCTACATACAAACGTAATCTGTCCGTAACCCCATCCTCCTATTTTTAGGCATAATCTTATAGAATAAAAAAATTTTATTATAAAATTCAAACACGATTGTTATTGTTAAAGCAAAGAAAACTAAAGATTGTTTGACTTTATGCAAAAAAAGAAGGTAGAAAATCTACCCTCTTTCATACCCTTATATATGAATAAACACAACAATAATTATAACTTTCTATTATTCCTGTTCAATTTTGAATAACCTGCACAAACATCCAATAAATAATTTATGCTTGCTAAATCCATCCCCTTAGTAATTTCGTCAAACCTCTGACCGTTAGTTTTCCTCTTATTCTGGTCATAAGGAAATAATTCACTCGGACTCACACGCAACGCTGCAGCAATTTTTATTACTGATGACAATCCGATATGTGCTTTATTATTAAACACTTTGGTTAACTGACTGTAGTTAACACATGACAATTCAGCTAGTCCCCTTATTGTCATACGCTGCTTATCCATTTCTACCCAGATATTCTGCGCAATTCCCACCAATACATTTTCCATAAGTTCCTCATTATATATTGGTGTATCAATCAGATCCGGCGTAAAAAACTTGTTATTATTTGTCGTGTAGTTCTTTTTCTTTGAATCACTTGAAGTAGTGTGTTGATCATATTCAACATCATCAGGAAGTATAATACGTTGTGCTGTCTCCATATGCCCACTCCTATAATATTACTTTTGCAATAGTACGATATTACCAGTAATATTACTGTAGCACAAAAACTATTTTTTGTCAAAACTTTTGCATAAAAGCAATATATTTAAGACTTACAATAGATTTAATAGAAAATAGAGCAGAATATATAATTGATTCTGCTCTACTTCTGAATAACTATAATGCTATTTTCCTGCGCACATTAACAGTTTCTACAGTATTCTTTTCCGACTCATTTTTCGATTCTTCCAACAGAATACTATTAAGTTCTTCCTGCCTTTGCAGCAATGATTGTAATTCTTTTTCTTTTGAAAAAGGTTTCTCAAATTCTTCTCTTGTAGATATCAATGCAGCTTCTACTTCTTCTAGTCTATGCTGATATTCCAGCAACTTATCATCCAACTTTTTGACACCATTTTGTATACGAATGGCATTTCCAATATCCGTTTCTGGTTGTGTATCAATCTTATATTCAAAATTCCCCTTCAAAATAATTGAATAAGATACATCACCTGCCCATGAGGTTTCCTTACATACACCTACAGTAAATCCTGCATAAGTGCCAATGTCTAATGTCCTATCATGCACAGAAATCTTTTTAAAAGCTGCCTGAACAAGTTCACCAGCTTTTCTTCTTTCCGTTACTTCAGTTCCATTAAAGTTCATGCTAAATGGAAATGAATCCGTATCTGCATCACGCTCAAATACAAATGAAGAAGTTTCACTACCAGATGCTTGCCGGTATAATGATGAATTATTTCTGACTTCTATATCTCCTCTGATTTTTTCAATTATACCTTTTAAATTATGCTGCTTTTCAGGCAATACCTGACACAACTCCTTTTCAAGTTTATACTTATTGGCTGTAAAACTACGTTTTATCAACTGTAGTCTCGTCACCTCAGCATCGACCTCCATTTTTTCCTTTATCAAAGGATTACCTGATGCAACTGCTTTCATTTCTGCATAATTTAGTACAGCTTCATCCACATCTGTACATGATCTTGCAATATCCCCGCTTGTCATTACCTGGCTGATAAATTTCTGTTTGTTCTCGATAATAGACCAATTATAAGCATCAAACGTACCTTTCGTCACATATCTAATAATATGCACACGATCATACATATTACCTTGACGGAGTATACGTCCTTCTCTCTGCTCAACTTCTGCCGGCTTCCAAGGCACATCTATTTCATGTAATGCAAATAATCGCTTCTGGATATTAGTACCAGTTCCAAGTTTCTCAGTAGATCCAAAAATAATACGTTTCACTCCATTTCTTACATCCTGGAACATATCTTCTCTGTCTTTATCATTCTTTGCATCATGTACAAAACAAATCTCGGAACCAGGTACTCCCTTTTTTATGAGTTCATCTTTAATAAACTGATATACATTAAAAGATTTATCCCCATTCGGAACACCAATATCAGAAAAAATTACCTGTGCACCCTTTTCATTGGCTGATTGCTGCCACAATTCATACACCCTTTCCGCACAACGATACAACTTTCCATTCGGATCAGGTTCTGCCGTTAGATCTAACAATCTTACATCTGTTGACACAAGTTTTGCATCGTGACATATTTTAAGCATATTATCTTCAGAAGGATCTACCATTTTATTTTTTATTGCTTCTGCACGATCTACGAAGCTGTTTACATATTCTTTGACAACTTCACTAGGCTCACATTCCACGATCTCAATCTTATCATTTTCCAATTTAGGAATATCCAAATATGGTAAATTATCCTGTAATTGCACATCAGCAATACTACGGAACATTGTTACAAGCTCAGGTAAATTTGTAAATTTTCCAAACCTTGTTTTTTCCCGGTATCCTTTTCCTTCCGGAGAAAGCTCCATTGCAGTAACAGTTTCTCCAAAATTCGCTGCCCATGCATCAAAATGATAAATACCCTTTTCACGAAGTAAATCCGCTTGCAGATATTTTTGCATAAGATACATTTCACACATCGTATTCGAGATTGGAGTACCTGTTGCAAATACTACATTACGATTTGCATTCAGTTCATTGATATACCTCACTTTCTGCAAAAGATCAAAAGCTTTATTACTGCCATTAGGATTTATACCCGCTACTCGGCTTATTTTCGTCGTAAAGCTCAAATTTTTGTAATTATGCGCTTCATCAATCATAAGACAATCTACTCCCAATTCCTCAAAGGTAATTACATCATCCTTATAATCAGAATTGGTAAGAATCTCCAGTTTTGTACGAAGCTGTTTTGCATAAGATTCCATTTGTTTTACGGACCAGGATTGATTCCTATCTTCCTTCATTGCTGCAATAAAACCTGTTACCTCATCAATTTCTTGTTCAATATTCTTCTCCATGCGTTCTCTTGATATCGGAATTTTCTCAAATTGTGAATGTCCGATAATTATAGCATCATACTCACCGGTTGATATTTTACTGATAAACCTCTTACGATTATTTTTTTCAAAATCCTTTTTCGTCGTAAGCAGAATATTCGCTGCCGGATATAAATTTAAAAATTCTGATGCCATTTGACCAGTTAAATGATTCGGTACTACTATCATAGGCTTATTCGCAAGACCGAGCCTTTTTAATTCCATTGCTGCTGCAGCCATTTCATAAGATTTTCCAGCACCAACACAATGCGCAAGTAATGTATTACCGCCTCTAATAATTCTTGCCACAGCATTCTTCTGATGTGGACGAAGCTCTATATTCGGATTCATACCAGGGAAAGTGAGATAACTACCGTCATATTCTCTTAATCTGATATTATTAAACCTATCATTATAAATTCTGACATACTTTTCCCTCCGATCAATATCCGAAAAAATCCATTCAGCAAACTCTTCCTTAATAAGCTCCGCTTTTGAACGTGCCAGCATAGTAGCCTGTTGATTTACCACATAAGTGCAGCTGCCATCTGCATTATCTATTCTATCCTTAACTGTTATCTGCCTTAAATTCAAAAGATTCTCATAAATCTCCAATGCACTCATCCTATCAGTTCCGTAAGAACTTTTGTTTTCTGTAGATGTACAAGAAGATTTATTTTGAATAAAATATGTATTCAACATGGCACTATATTCTAAATGAATACTACTCTGTCTCCAATACGGTATCTTAAACTTATCATACATAAATTGTTCATAATCTTTGGGGCTGATCCAGTTAGCACCAATTTTAACAGTTATTTCAGATGCATCTAAATCATTCGGAATCACTTGCTCCAGAGCATTTATGTTTTCATGATACCTTGCATCAGTGATTACTGCCAGCTTTGCAGATGCAATTTTTTTACGGACATCACCTGAAAGATATTCTTCCCTCGTCTCATACCCTTCATATTCATCACTAGGATCCGCTTTATCCGGATTTAGATATATTTCTCCATGCAATTCATTTAGCAATGTTTCAAAGGATACAGGATATAATCTCAGCATATTCTCAATATTCACATAACCATAATCTGCAACTGTAATATTCAAAGCTTCCAAGGCCGTATCCACAGATTCTTTTTTTACACTGGGGAAAATAGTTTGTTCTGTAAATATTTTTGCTTTGACATATTTGCCATCTTTGACATCTTCCAATGCACAAAGAAGTGGATATTCCACATCATCACAAAACGCATTTTTTACATCTTTATCATTGATATGACCATACTCGCTCACAAAATGGTCATATAACCGATTCAAAATAATCTGTGCATCCTTTAAATCTGCATCAGAACATCCTTTTATTTGCATGTCAATAATACTATGCAGAGAAATTCTAATATTACAAAGTGCATGAATAATTTTTCTCTGTTTCTCACTTCTTCCATCCTGCAAATACATTTTTGAATTTTCTCTCATATACACTTTTCCGTCTACTATGGTATAAGTGTAATTTTTCACATCCGGATTTGCAGGAATGCTATTATCTTGATCAACACTTGCAACATCAACAACAGTATTATTTGATATAACAGGCTCATATATATCCAACGGCAATTTTTCAACCGCTGCACTTAAATCCGTTTCCAAATCACTATTTGCATTTGGAACAAGATAAGTTATAGCACGTTCTGCGCCAAAACGTTGAGTATCAACTGTCATGTGTCCCATCATCATATCAGGATTAGATACAAAATAACTGTTTAAAGGAATACCATCTTGAGACATTTCTACTGTTTCAAACTCCTGTTGTTCTATGGTAGGTACTGCTTTCTTTTTCAAGAAAATAATATCGCTTGTTACTTCTGTATTAGCTGATTCGGAAAAAGTAGTATTAGGTAAACGAATTGCTCCTAAAAAATCTGCTCTTTCTGAAATATACCTTCTTACACTTCCATCTTTCTTATCAAGAGTTCCTTTAGAAGTTACAAAACAAATAACTCCACCAGGCGCACACAGATCTAACGCCTTTGCAAAGAAATAATCATGAATCATAAATTTTTCTTTATTAAATTTTCTATCATTGACCTTATATTCGCCAAAGGGTACATTGCCAATAACACAATCAAAATAATTCTGCGGAAGTGAAGCATTTTCAATACCTGAAATCTGAATATTACAATTAGGATGAAGAAGTTGCGCAATGCGCCCGGATATAGAATCTATTTCTACACCATAGAGATTGCTGTTCTTCTTCATTTCCTCCGGCATGGCACTATAAAAATTTCCGATACCCATAGCTGGCTCCAGGATATTGCCCCCTTTAAATCCAAATCGATCCAATGCCTGATAAATAGCGTCCATGACTATTCTAGGTGTATAAAATGAATCTGTCACCGTAGAACGTGCTGCCTTATATTCTTCCTCCGTCAAACTGTTTTTCAAAGTACTATAATTGCTCTTGTTACTGTCGAACCATTCAGGGAGTCCACCCCAGCCTATATAGTGGCTCAAAATGTTCTGCTCATCTGATGTTGCACGTCTCCCCTCTGCTTCAATTTGCTTTAACATATTTATAGCTTTGATATTGGCAGATCCTCTTTCAAAACTGTTGCCTACTGTTGCAGACCAGTCATTACCATAAGAAAAGTCAACACTTTCCTGAACATTTCTCTGCTCTTCTTTTATGCTGTCTATCATATGTTTAATATGAGAGCGGGCTGCCATATATACAATATCATCATAGCCGATTACAGACACTTCTTCTGCATGCACTTCCAGATAGTCCTGTAATGCCTGCATATCCGAAAAAGAAGCATCAAAATTAGGATATGGAATCAGGTTTCCATCTTCTCCGATAGTAACAAGTCTATATTTTATCTCTTTATTTCCGCCAAAATGATATTGCGTCACAAATCCAGTCTGTTGATCCGTATAATCTTCCGAACTTTCAATCGCAACCGTAATTTTTTCATCGCTGCCCTGCTGTTCAATAACTTCTGTTTCACTTGCATCAATTTGACTCTGAAAATCAGAATTTTCCGCTGCATCTTCGTCTGCCTTATTGTCCTTAACATTATGCGCTGCCAAAATAGAAATAAATGCTGCAGTTATTTCCTCGTATGAAAATGAAACACAGTTACTTCTATAATACCAACCCTCGGTTTGGATATAATTCTGAGGGAAACAATGACATTCAAGAGTTGCAGAACTGAATCTGGTGTCTACACTATAGCTAAGACCAACTCTAAAATAGTCATATCCTTTCAAATAGAAAGTTTTGTCAGCTCGTTCATTGAAAAATTTGTATACAAAACTTTCTTTTTCATTCTGTGAATACTCATTCGATAGCAATACTGTTGCCATTTCGTCTCTGGCATCAGATAACACATCATGATTCCATATATTCTGTAAAAGAGCATTTTTATATTGCTGTTCTTCTTCCTCGGTCAATAATGGATAATCAGGATACGATGAATTTTTTTCACGTGGAAGATGTTCAGACTCCTTCGCCAGTTCCTGTTCAAATGCTTCATAGGCAGCCTTACGCTCATCCTTATCCTTTTTCCACTCCGGATATTGTTCTTTTTCACCTTCCAAAAATAGCTGATCAGCTTTTATATAATTGCAAATTCGTTTTGCAATTTCCTTATACGAAAACGTTCTCTCCAGCTCATCATTCCCATTATTTCGAATACTGATTTTATATCCCTTAGACACAGAATAATCAGCATTGAATCCTAAATAACCATATCCGCCATCTCCAAACTTACCCTTTATAAAAGCAGCTAATTTTTGTGCATCTGTTCCTTTCTCCGATGCTTCATACACTTCTCTTCTGAAAAGAATATTATTATCATTCTTTCCTCTCAATCCAATTGATGAATCTATGGCATCATTAGGAATAAACGAGAATTCTGGTACATCTATATGATTAGGTAATTCAAATTTGTGTCTGCCATTTAAATAAGCTTCTAAATGCTCTATACGACTATATTGACAAGCATATTTCCAATGTCTCTCTATCTCACCGTTTTCATACATAGCCCAAAGTTTTTTTGCTGCATCCAAAAGAGCATTTCCCTGATCACTATTTCTGATGTATTCCTTTATTGCTTCCGATCTGTCTGGATATACATGGGGAATGGCATTCATTATGTCTGGTTGCTGGTCTTCATCAAGATAAAACGCATCCTGGAAAAAATACATGATATCAGTAACAGTATCTTCCTCGTCTACATCTGCCGCAATTTTTTCCTGCATATAATCAAGGTATTGATTATTTTCAACCATGTCATAAATATGACTTTCAACATCTTCCCATGATATTGTTGCAGTAGGTCTTTGTCTGGATTCGATTCCATAAGACAGAAGCATTCCTTTTTCTTTATCATAAAATACACTAATTTTTTGTCCATCAATGATAAGACCACAAGAAGCTCCTCCATAACAGTTCTTTACCATCTCGATTGCATCTTCAATGATAATATCATTCCAATGCGTACTGTAATAATTAAAGACTTTATATCTACCATGATGATTATATCCAAACGGACCGGCTGCAAGTATTTTATCAATGACTTCATTGGAAAATCTCGAATTTGTATCAAATCTGCTCTTTTCTGCAGCATCACTAATATCAATATGCCCTGCAAGAGCATTTTCCTGTCCCAGACCGTTAATGTAGGAAAATAAGTCAATCTGTTCTGCACCACTTTCTTCCGTTGATGTGTTATCTATAACTTCAGCGGTTTGAATAATACCTCCCGATTCACTGTTTCCATTATCTGCTCCATTATCTCCTGCTCCGCCTGTACTCTGTCCTGGAAATTCATATTCTGTACGTTCATTTTTTTCTGTAAATTGATCTGCATTGTGTTGTACAGTTCCGTTGCTTCCGATATTCTCTGATCCAACAGATTCTCCAGCGTTCCGTTGCTCATCAGTAGTGGCATCTGCTCCTGGTAATTCTCCATTAGATAGTCCACTATCTTTCTTGCCCAAGACATTCGTTTGCTCAGAATTGTTTCCAGATCCTTGTATATCTGTATTCTCTCCAGACCCAGATGCTTCAATGCTTCCTCTTCTGTCATTTCCTGCATTATTTGCATCTCCGGATCCACTACTTCCTGTTCCATAGGCTCCGGCATTTCCTCCATCAGATCGGCTACTGATACGTTGTTCATCTTTTATCCTCCTCTTTTCTGTAATGACATAATTCTTAACAAATTTCAATTCACTTGATGCGATCCTTTGTACAGCTTTCATGCACTTCATAAATGCTCCAGCTTCTAAATTCCCATCTTTAAGGAAATAATAATTGAAAATATTTATAGTATCTGCATCAAGTTCATAGTTACGACCACATCTGCCTAAAAATATTTTCAGGCAGCAATCAGCAATAAACCTATGCATATGAACCCTTTTTTCCACTTGATCATCAAACCACAACTCCATGTCATAAGATAAAACATATCTATAGGTACGATCATAAAATAGTCCTTTGAGATACTCAATATTATCGTCATCACCTTGTTGCATAGATCTATAATAATTCAGGAGACTATCCATGATTCCATCCGTCATGCTCCAAAGCCGTATATCTCTTCCTTTGGTGTCGCTGATATCAAAGATGTAATCTGTAAACCTTGCCGAAATACCCATGGTTTCATCTGGAAAAACTGCAATACCTGTATTCTGCAATGGAAATCGTCCGGTTTTCTTCCATCCATCAAAGCCAGTTACAATGGTAGCATCTGGTTTTTGATAGTACGTTGCCATAATATTTTCAATATTCATCTGATGAATATTGCCGTTACTGCAAAATGACAGAAATTCTCTTAGCATCTCCGGTGTATTTATTTTTAAGACTGTATCACTTACGCATTTTTCCAGTTGTTCAACTTTCATCGCTTATTCCTCCTTTATGCATATCAAGAAATGAAAATGCCACTTTATTGGTACTTTTATCTATACACAACCTTGCTGAAAAGAGTTTCCTTTTCGTAGGACTGAAAAAGCCAGATATAACATCTGTTCTCCCATATACAAGCAGTTTTTTAATCTGTTCTTCAGGAATATTTACAGATGAAATTGTTGTATGTAAAGAAAATCCACATTCTCCGCAATAATATGAGTTTGTCCCCTTATACATTTTCTTGAAACAAATAGGACAGGAATAATTAGACTGTTCTCTGCGTTCCTCTACGCCAGGGAATTCAAAGCCAATTTTTTTATTGTCCGCATCCCATCGGAGATATGCTGAGAATGGTTGTTTTCCTTTTTCTTTTGGTTTAAAGCCAGATATAAGATCTGTTTTTCCTGTTTCAAATAATTTCCTTACCTGCGCTACCTCCAAGCTCACACCTGCAATATTCCCAATGTGGAACTGACACCCTTTCGTCCTATCAATTTTACCGGAACAAAAATAACCATACTTATCTTTCATGACTTCCTGATTGCACAGAGGACATTTAATACCGGTTTTTTCTGCCTGGTTTTCATCGAATTGCAAAGCAATTCGTTTTTCAGATTCATTCCAGTATAGTCTTGCTTCAAATGATTTCTTTTCGCTATTTTTTAATACAACCGGCTCCGTTGTCTGGCCAGATAAAATCTGTTGTAATTCCTTTTTCTTAATCGTATGACCTAAGATGCTACCGGCATAGAAACTACAATCGTTTTGTTTGCGATCCTGGACTGGTTTATAATTTTCGCACCGGAATCCATTACTTGTTTCCAAAATTTCACCATTACATATAGGACACTTTAATCCGCTTTGTATGTCAGTATTATTGGGAAATCTAAATTTTATGTTCTTATCTGCGTCCAGATATAAAAAAGCATCAAATTTATTACCAGCGGAACTTTTAAATCCGCAAATGAGATCTGTTTCTCCCGCTGATAAGAGTTGTTCTACACATTTATCACTCATTGTTTTTCCGGCTATCTTACCGATCCAAAAACTACATCCATGATCCTTATCAATATAATCTGCGCATTTATAATACTTTCCTTGTTTTAAAACATTTTTACCGCATTTGGGACAATGAAAATCCGTTTTTTCCCAAGGCATGTCTGTCAGATCGAACCCTATTTTATGAGTTTCTTTATTCCACGTTAAATAAGCTGCAAAAATCTTATTCTTTTGTGAAACGAAATCATAAAAAGGTCCTGTTCTGCCCTTAATCAGCAATTCTGCAAGTTCCCCAGTCAATAATCTATGCCCCAATATATCCCCATTTACAGAAAAATTGCACCCTTCATGGCGGTTTACATTTCCTTTGCACTTAAATCCCCACTCCATTGTCTCTATTTCATTACCACATAAAGGACATATCAATTTTGTATTCCACGAATCAAAATTTTTATAATCCATTCTTATGCTGCTGGTTGCAAATCGTGAAATTATCTTTTTTACATCTTCCCGATTCTGCGTACCATCCTGTTTAATTAAACTGCATTTTTCTCGAATGAACTTATAAAATTTATCCTGATATGCTAGCTTGGTTGTTTTACCCTCAGCAATTTGAGAAAGACCTTTTTCCCATTCTGCAGTAATTTCCGGAGATAACAATTCAGGAATTTCCTTTTTTACGACCTCATATATCATTTCGCCCAGGGGCGCCGGAGTAAGAATCTGTTTGCTTTCACTAATATAATGCAGCTTGATCAGTTTCTCTATGATATCCGCACGTGTAGCAGATGTTCCAATACCAGATGATTTTATTTGTTCCCTTAAATCATCATCTTCTACAAGAGTACCTGCATTTTCCATGGCAAGAACCATTGAACCGGATGTATATCTCTTTGGCGGAGCTGTTGCACCCTTTTTAATTTCATACTCAACATGATATGCATTCCCTTTTTGAAGTTGTTTCATGGACTGTGACATGGCATTTTTGTCAGCATATTCTCCTGGTAAACCTAACACATCAAAATATCCAGTTTTTGAAATAACCTTGTTGGTACCAACAAATAATTCATTATTTGTTTTTGCTTCAAATCTAACCACTTCAAATTCAGCCGGAGGATAAAAAACTGCAAGAAATCTTCGGACAATCATTTCATAGATGCTCTTTTCAAGTCCAGATAATTCCTTAACTGTTTTCCCCGTAGGAATAATTGCATAGTGATCAGTAATTTTACTATCATCCACATACTTATTCCCCAATGAATAGTGTCTACTTTCTATTTCCTCTGCATATGCCCTGAAATCTCCATTTTTAAGACCTGATAAATTCTTTTTTATTTCTCCAGCAATAGCAGAAGAAAGCACACGAGCATCTGTTCTAGGATAAGTCGTCAATTTCTTTTCATATAAACTTTGTACTACACTCAAAGTCTCTGACGGTGATATATGCAGTACTTTGGTGCATTCTCCCTGTAATTCTGCAAGGTTAAATAACAACGGTGCATTCTTTTTTTCGTATTTACGTTCCATGGATGTAATTACCATATTATCGTTCAGCGTACCCATAAACCCTAGGGCATCAGCTTCGAGATTGAACCCAAATTCCGAATACAATTTAGGCGAATTAAAAAAGGCGCTGTCTGCGCTCACTCTCCATTCGCATTCTACCAAACTCCCTTGCACATTAAGATTTCCCTTGATTCTGTAAAAATCCTTAATTCTAAATGCTCGAATTTCTCGCTCTCTATTAACAATCATGCCTAGTACACATGTCATTACCCTGCCAACAGATATAGGTATTTTTCTTTTCTGACCCGATCCAGAATTAAGCATTGCAGCATAGAAAATAGATAATAAACGAGAAAAGTTGATTCCAACTAAATAATCTGCAATTGCACGCATATATCCTGCATCTGACATATGAGAATACTCTGACAAAGATTTTGCTTCAGAAATTCCTCTCATAATTTCATCTTCTGTTTGAGAGTCAATCCATACCACTTTTTCTGCTACTCCGCTTTTATGACCAGCGAGCATTCTGATAAGCATCTGGATATAAAGTCCCTCCCGCCCTGCATCACCGGCATAATATATAACATCAATATCCTCTCTGTTATATAAAGTTTTTATCACCTGAAATTGCTTGCGTGTATCAGGAATCAATTCGTATTTAAAAGTATCAGGTATAAAAGGTAATGTTTCAGCTTTCCACTCTTTAAGTTCTGCATCATACTTCTCCGGATATGCCAGGCTAACTAAATGTCCTACCGCCCAAGTAACAAGCCATTGATCATTTTCATAATATCCCTGGCCTTTATTAGTTACCCCCAATACCTTTGCATATTCATTCGCCACACTAGGCTTTTCTGCAATGATTACATGCTTCAAAATAGTCCCTCCAAAAAATGCTGACACTGCGATGCAATGCCAGCAATCTATTACTTTTATCTTCCTGTTGCGTGCGTTCTCGCCTGCTCTGCATTCAATTCAGCCTGTCTCTGCTGTTCCTGATCTGCGCGATAAATCTCATGGCGTGCAAAATCATATTTATACACATGATCTGATAGACGATCCTGTAAAGCCACCGCTGATGCATTAACCGTCTTTACCATATCTTCCAACTCCTCAACAGACATCTGATTTTGTTTTACTAACAAAACCTCATGTACGGATGATGGTAAAATGTAAAAATCGTCCTGCATATAACTCCTTGCTAAATCCATATTGTTAGGATCAATAATTGCCGCTGCACCATTTACTTTCTCTGTATTGGACATAATGTACATCATTTCATCTGCTTCAGTTGGTACTCCCATGAGTTCAAACTGTTCCTCTCCACACATTTCCATCAGAGTTTCCGTCATGCTCTTGATTGTGACAGGAGTGAAATTGCTCATTCCGTTTTTAGCTGCTGTAAATAGAACATCTTCCGCTATTCCCCAGCTTTGCATCAACTTATCGGAGATCGGCACAGTCATCATTCCATTCTCCTTTGAAAGTAATACATGATAAGTAACCGCTAGATCAGCCATTTGTCTATACGGTTTTCCTTCAAGCAGCTTCTCATTATTCTCCATACAAATAACTTTGGCAATAATACGATCCTTTACCAGTTCAAAATCAGTGATCCTTGATACATCAAAATTTTTATCAGGTACATTTTGAACATAAATTTGTCCAATTTCGCCCATGACTGTATCCAGATCTTTACTGCCGCTCAAGTAATCCTTATAGAATGGATCCAGATAAATTGTAGGTGATATATTAACCTTTTCCTGATGAATAATAATGCCTGTTAATGTCTCATTATTCTTAGCCACCTGTTGCAAATCTACTTTTGCATCGGAAAATTCTTCTGGCAGATAATCAAGAATAGTATTTTTGATATGTTCCTGAAATTCATTGAAATTAAGCATTTTCTTCTTTTTTCTCCTTTTCCTTTGTTCCCAATACAATTTTTCCTGCATATGCTGCCAATGCTGCGCTTCGATCCTCTGCCTTCTCTTTATTGATCTCATAATTTTCGCACACATAATTCATATTCCTATTCCTCCCTATCGTGATTTGTTCTGTACCATGTTAGGTACATTAAGTAACGTATCAAAAGTGGTTCCGTCCATTTCCTGTAATTTATTCTTATTTGTATCGTACACAAGAATATCATTACAGAGTCTGGACTTATCTTCGATCAATCCAGACAATTCCTTAAATACTCCTTTCAATTCATCCAGAGTAATTCCATTGCCTTCCGGTATGCAATACATATGGTTTACACTGGAAGGCATAATGTAATATTTTTCACATTGTAATGATTCTGCAATGCGCTCAAGCATTCCCGGATAAAACATTGCTGCAGCACCATTAAAATATGTTTCGTTGGAAAGTACTCTAATTCTTGAAATATCAAATGCTTCCTCAAGAAAAACACTCTCGCTGCCCTTGACAAAATCAGTAATGGGTTGCAGTACTGCCGGAAACTGCTTTACGGAGTTCTCAGATGCCATCTGAAAAAGTTCATTCTTAGAAATTCCCCAGCCATTTAACATATCATTTGTTACTGTTAGGCAGGTACTGTAGTGTCCCGACAAATTTTTATCTCCAACACACAGTTGCGTAAGAACAGCAAAGCTGCCCTTACGAAGATGTGGGAAATTCAATAACCGATCTGCACTTTCATCATAATTAATAACTGCGATCAACAATCTTTCAGATAAATCCTGTCCTGTCATGTCTGCAATTTTCATAAATCAATATTCCTTCCTATCTTCCTGAATGTCTGCGAAAACCACTCTGCATCTGATTATTTTGCGTTTCCGCATCTTTTCCTGCTACTGCATCAGCAAGTGTCTGATCATTGTTTTTCTCGTGATTTTTCTTGTATTCTTCACGAGCCCATTCAAAATAATCAATTACATCTTCTGATGTAAGTGTTTTTGTTTCCGTATCGAAACCACCTTCACCATTGTCAAATGAATGCTTCGCTGTAAAGGTATAATCCTCTCCATCCGGTGTATGTCTGAATAAAGAAAGCCTTACTTGCGATTCAGATCCCGGTATTTCTTTAATACGTTCCTTCGGAACAACAATCTCATAAAAGAAATTCTGATTTGTACCCCGCTTATGCATTCCATACATTGGTACGGATATAGCACAAAGTTTCTTACCTTCCTTACTTTCAAATTCTCTCACTAATTTGGCAGAAATGGTTGTAGAAACAAACAGGTCTTTTGCTTCGCTTCTTGAAACAGCCTTATCAAGATATTCCTTTAACTGTACGCTACTGATCTCCATTTCCCTATCTTGGTACTCCCCATCTACCGATACACTGTATCGGAGTTTTACCATATAATCTTCTGGCGTATCTTTCTTCTTTTTAGGGAACCCAAAATAGCTCATGCCTTCATTCTTCTCAGAAGGCTTAAATCTATCCTCCGGTAGTATAAAGCTACACCAAAGATCCTTATCAGAATCTTTTTCCGGTACGGGAACTGAAATAGAAACGAACTTCTTATCCCCTGACACAAATTCTTTTCCCCATGCAGTCGGCACCGTACAATTTACAAAACCATGATTTTCTGCATAGATACGCCTTTCTTCTTCATAGGCACTTTTCAGTTCCTCAATTTTCCATGTTTTTGTAAAGTTCTCATATTTCTCTTCATTTGGTGCAGAATCAGGTACATTCTCTTTTCGTCTGCTATACTGTACCTGAATCTCTGTTCCCTCCGGTCTGCTGAAGTATACACGTTCAGGATTATCACTCCTTACTTTAATGCTGCTAAGAGGGTATAAGAACGTACCATTGCCAGGTGCAAAAACTCTTGCATAATCCTTTCCTGTTTTGTCATTATGAACAGGGTTATCTGTATTTACCTGCTTTCTGTTCAAATCGATCGTTACAAATGTGATATTTTCAGCCATTATTTTTCCTCCTTTTTCGCACATAAATGACCTATCTCAATGTATGAATCTACAATAAAACATTAGATCATTAGAAATGTTATGGTAAAATCATACTTTTCCAGAAATGTGTTGTTTTAAGCAAAATAAAAGAACTCTGCGCCGTACAAAGCACAAAGTTCATTTATTTGACTCAAATATTAGACATTGCTATTCGATAATAATCTTCCTCATCAATACATAGAAAACCATTTTCACAGACTTTACAATACAATTCAGAGATTTCTTTCATATCGGCTGCTATTACCAGCTCAAGAGATTTCTTTTTACTATTATTCTTGTCAAAGACAGTTTCAGTATCTCCATATTCTGCCTGCTCAATGATAAATACTTGTGTAAAATGCTTTGTTTGATTTGCATCCGCAAAAATATGATTCCGCATTTTACCACGACATACTATCTTAGATCCTTTTACAAAATTAGAATTGATAAGTCTTGCTGCATTTTCAAATGCCACACATTCAAAATAATCATATCTATTTTTTACGGGATCTGCGTTATCAAATTCGCAACACATCTCTGCTACTGCTATCGTAAAGACACACATGCTTACAGATTTTCCTTCTATCTGTAAAAGCTTAATCTTCGGTACGGTACAAATTCGTCCACTCAAAACCACGCTATTCATTTAACCCTTGCACCTCTCATTCATAGAACATTTTAATATAGTTTGAAATTTCTTCTGCGGACATTGTCGGTTTAAACATACGCCTCAGCAATCCAGCATCTTCTATGTTTATATGTGCCTTCAATGCAAGCATAGATTTAATCTGTGACAAATCATAATCTTCCAATAAATCTGTCACTATTTCATCACTAAAGAAAAGTTCTCTTTCTTCCGTAACTGTAACAGGTTCCTCATTCACTTCATTATCTATTTCGCCTGGAGAAACATATCCCAAAGAAGATTGTTGATCAACGGTATCACTTATTTCTTCGCTTACCACGCCATTAAATATTTCATTTTCATTGACATTATCAAGTCCAGATTTATCAGCAATGTCGATTATATCCGGGGCAAAAAGGTCTTCTGCAACTTCACCATTTCCTTTCTGGTGCATTAAGATTAAGAAATAAATTCCCTCATATATAATAAAACCGAGAATCATGGTAACCGGAGTAATATTATTAAAATAATTATCAAAAGGACTTCCTACCACCAAACAAAATGCCGTCAGGAAATCAATATTTTCATCCAATACAGCCCCAATAATGCCAGATAACAGATAGCCAAAAAAAATGAAGAATACAGAGCCTATAATGCCGATTGCCAGGAATATCAAGTTTACTCTTTTTTGTTCTTTATTATGCATAACCAATTCATCCTCTCATTACATATTAAGCTGATAGATTGCAGTTATTGCAAAATTGCACCACATCATTATCTGATTCATGATTATAAATCATTTTATAAAGTGTCGTCCTGGATACTCCCTGATCTGCTTTCATAGCTGACTTAACTGACTTAACTGTATCCTGTGCATATTCATTTTCCATTAATTTGATAAATATCAAATTATCCTGCTCTGCTACAGATTTACGTTCAAACTTCATCATGAATAATTTTTCTACCAGGGATGCAAAAATGCCACTATGTTTCTTTATTGTATCCCTTTCATCTTGTATCTCAATAATATCGTCCGGATTATAATCCCAATCATCAACAGGAGCTGAAACATTAAAATCCTCGTTATACTGCTGTCGATCATCCAATTCCGGAAAGTCAAAAGATTCCTGCATATTCTCATGAAAGAAAGTATCTGCTTCAGGCTGAAGTGTGCTTTTATTCGCACTGCCCACGTTCCTTAATACTGCAATCTCTTTTTCCAATGTCTCTATCTGCACACTTTTTATTTCATTTTCTGATTTATGCGCAGCACAATCTTTCTTCAGTTTTTCATATTGCAACTCTAATTCCGCTTTTTCCTGTACTAAGCGTTCATTTTCATTTACAACAGTATTATTTACCTCGCCTAACTGCACAATCATTTCTTTCTGTGCCTGAAATTTCTTTTCCAAAATAGTATATGCTGCTTCACGTTTTTTCAAAGAATTCTGCAATCGCTCAAGTTCGACTTTGGAATTCATGAGTACATGCTTATCAGCAATGGAAGATTCCATAATATTCTTCTGTTCGTCCCGGCATTCATTAAGCTCTTTTAACGTATTGTCTAACCGGATATTTAACTGCTCATTCTCATGTTTCAGATGTGCAATAAACTCCGATTCAAGCCTGCTTTCCGATTTTGGATCTACCGCTACTGGCTCTTTTTCGTCACTCGCATCCAACTCACCAATTGCCTTATCTACCAATGCCATAAAATCTTCTGATCCCGATGAATTTTTCTCAATATCTTTCAAGATTTCACAATCCAATCCACTCTGCAATGCCCTGGTAATAATGTCAAAATAATCAATAATGTTCCCACGCTGATCACTTAAAAATTCAACAAAATCATACCATGTAACATTTACATTATGCGCTAAAAGATACTCAAATACTGGAATATCCGTATCATTAAGTGAATCATAATAATCATAGATAGATCTAAAGATACGGACATCAATATTATCTGCATCCGTTAAATGCAATATAAATTCCTGTACTTTTTTCTTTCCATCCTTTTCAGCCTGTCCAGCAAGTACTTTCAATCTTTCCAGATAATCTTTTACTGAAAGTTCCACAAATACCACCTCCCGCCTATCCTTCAAGATAAGAATATGCGTTTTCACTGTCTTTACGCTCATTCAATGTCAGACTTTGCAGTTCCGAAATTTTCTGATTTATGGCCTCTCTGCGCATTTCCGTTCTTTCAGCATTCTGAATACGGGTATTTAATCTAACAATTTCTCCACGCATTTCATTGATCTTATTCTGTTGGCTCGACATTACACGCTGCTGAAGATTTAAGAGTGCATTTAACCTCTTAATTTCTTCCTTGTCATTCTCAACCTCATGAACTACTTCAGATGAATATGCTGCAAGTTCAGATGCTGCCAACTGAAACTTTGCGACAATCTTATTCAGATTATCACTAACGGTACGTGCTGAATTGTCTCCATCGTTTTTCATGCTCATTACCGTAATCAGACTATTAAACATTTCTGCATATCCGGAATCTACCTGCTTATCACATTCCTTATCATCAATCTTCTCTGCTCCATCCTCCTGCTTTGGTATTTCAAGCAACGAATTGACATCATTATCACTTTCCGGCACTTCATCAGCAGTTTCATTGAACGTTTCCGGCTCATAATCTACAATTTTCTGGTAAATCAAAAGTTGATCTGTTTCAGAGCCAAATAACTTTTTGATCTGCTGTAAAGGAATGTCTTTTTCAACTGCTTCAATAAATACAACTGAAAAATCATCAACATCAACTGCTGTGTTCTTTTTCAGGAATGAATCTACCCATTCCAAATGTTCAGGTGTAATTTTCAGATTGTTCATAAAGCCTGCAATCTGAAACAGGAAACGCTGATCCGTTCCAAATTGCTCTGCTACTCCACTGATATATTGTAAAACATCTTCTCGTACTCCCAAAGACGCATCTTTCTGAAGATTGCTACAAACAAACCGATATAACGCTTTATTGTTCTGTTCCAACTTACTAAAAATATCACTTACATCCGACATAGTTTTGTCTTTTAAATATATAATTCTGCATTCATTGTTCATAGGTATCTCCTCTCAAAACAAATTCATTGAATAATTGTTTCTCCTTCTGTTCCAGGTTCATAAGTATTTTCCGTATCATCATATATAATTTCTGTACCAAATTCTTCGTACTCCTCCACTCCGACATCTCCCTCATTTACAATATTTCCATCCTCATTAGAACCAGATTGTGACTGAATATTTTCTGTCTGAACCTCACCAGAAGTTCCTTCTTCATTACGTTTATCAATCCCTGTTGACGGATCATATATCAGGTTGCCAAAATCATCATATAACTTAATGGGATCATTCCAATTTATATTTTTATCATGCGGACTACCATTATATAAAGTTTCATCGCCTGATGCCACATACCGAAACATTCCCGTACCTGCCACGTAATAATAGCCTGTTTTGAACCATTCCGGAATTTTAATTTCAATACAATTACTGTGCAGGAAATCATAATCATATGTAGTAAATGATTCTAGTGCACCAAATGTATGGATATTGGCTTTCATCTTAAAATCCTGATAAATTGTTCCTGTATACCATTCACATATATAATCTTTATCCTTGTCCAGATTAAGAACAGTTCCTCCATCAGACATAGATTCTTCTCTGACAGGAGAACCACCTATCTTATCAAGAAATAATGTTGCTACAGATGAAAAATTCTCATTGAGCTGATTTACATCAGATCCTCTATATACATACCCATCAAAGCCATCTCCATTAGCATTTTCTATACGGTAATGCCCGCTGGTGTCACCTATCATGTTTGCAACGCCAATTGTATATCCGTAATCAGAAAATCTCTCCCATTCGATTCCTTCATAAGGAACCTTAGTAGATGATACATATAACAACTTATCGCCCGGATATAATGTTGGAATATCTACATCTTCCGAACTGGAGAACCAGACTGTATGTGTAATAAAACTGTCACTATCCCAGTTCACGCTGCCAGAAGGACACAGCCTAAAAACATCTGAATCTGCTATTCCTTCAAGATCTTTTTTTATATCGTTACTATTTTCATTGTGCCAGATATAATAGCAGCCATCAGCCAGCTCATCCACTGAGCTTGTCTGTTTTTTGGTCTGCTCGTTCTGCCCGAAAGTATCAAAACTAATACCACCTGTAGAAATCATTACAATAATAAATGCCACAATACCAAGAACGATTAAGGAAATAATTAAATGCTTTTTCTTCATATTACCTGCCTATCTAGCTGTTTGGTGCTACTATCTGGACAGTATGATGCAATTCTTCCGATTGCATCGTCTTAATGCCCACAAGCACCGCAACAAATACTACAACAACTACTACTGCTACTACTCCCATTCGGATCAGAAGTTTTCTTTGTGCCTCGTCAGACATCTTTTCTTGCTGTTTCTGCTTTAGCTCAGCGTCTTCCTTAATGCGATCTGCTTCCTGGTGTAACTGTTCAAGATCTTCTGCCGGTTTTGAATAGAATGTTTCCACCGGCTTTGAAACCAGCAGTTTAAAATATTTAATCAACGATAGATCCTCATTGAAATTGCACCCAAAAGCCATTCCTAAAATGATGGGAATCAGTGTAAGTATCATTGTAACGTTAATACTGATATCCAGTACAAAAGTTCCTACAAGGTTAATTCCAATTCCAATAACAATACCGCCAATAAAAACCACTTTCTGCAGCATTGATTGATGATTCAGATACGATATACCCATAAATGCATCTGTATTTACTTCCTCAAGATTGACATTTCTGTTCATTGATGCCATCTAATTCACCGCCCTTCTAGAAAAATCTTCCTATTACACTGTCTGCTGTTTTAACCAGGCCCGCAATCACGATTGGAGTAATCATATTCTGTACGGAGATATAAAGCAATTTTTCATTAGTAGATAAACTTGCAAAATCAAATGCAATAAGTCCGCCATTCGTAAGAGCCGTTCCTAATTTGACACAGATTACCATGAATGCTCCACTGATACAGAATCCAAAAAATGTCTTAATGTAACTGACTGTCACCCGTTCTGCCTCGTGTGATCCGGATGCCAACGCTACTGTAATGCTTGAAAAAGGCAATATAGCCAATGGTTTTAAAATCCGTTGAAATGCACTTGACAAAATTGATATACAGGATGCCACGATGATTGCTAATGTAATAATTGATGCAATAAAAAACAGCAACTTTGTCATTGCAATTTCCAGATATTCTTTTGCAAATGCAATAAGGTCCGTTCCGAAACTGGTAAAATGAATTTCTGTCTCTGGCGATAAATCTTCTACTTCTGCAATAACGCTACTCAAATCTCCTGACATACTCATAAGATATGTCGCACTACCATTACTGGAAAGCTTATCTGTAACACCATCTGCGATTTGCATAATATATCCCATTACATCCCATAAATTAGCGAGAATTCCAATCAAAATACATAATTTTAACCCATCACTAAAGAATTTCCTAACTTGTTGATCTGGTGGAGATGATACCACATCCTTGCAAATCGCTATCAGAAAGAAAACAATGGCAACAGGTAAGGATATGTCTGTTATGGCATTATACATTAGCCTACACGTACTGTAGACACTTGAATTAGCTGCTGTTGGCGATGTAGTAAATAATGTCATAGCTAAACTTACCAGACTATTCCATATTCCATATGCCGTGTTAAATATACCTTCTGTCATAATTTATACCTCTACACCTCATTGAAAATGCCCATCTGATACAGATGGGCATTTCCATTTTGCATCTTCCAGCATTAGGTTAATGCTGCAATAATTCCAGAAATACCACACATAATTGCTCCTGCCACAATGGTGTAAATTGCATTATATTCACCATTCTGATCTTTTTTCTGAAACGACTCTGCAAATTTTACTCCACCATATCCTAAGACAATCACGCCTGCCGTTGCAACAATCGAAATAAATACTATCTTTAGCTTATTGATTGGATCAAGATATGAACTTGAACTTGCATATACTGGTGTAGCTGCTGTAGCATAAGCAATTGCTAATGCCGTAACACTACTCATTACTGCCTGCTTACTTCTTTTGCAAAATTTTTTCACTTTCTCCTTGATTTTTAACATTGATTTAACCTCCTGCGTGTTGTTTTTTTATTTCTGCAAGGCGTCCTGATGCCACCCGCATATCGTCAACTGACATATTGCAGTTGAAAAACTGTGTTATTTCTTCAAATGAACATCCCATAGTGATCAATGCATTCAATGCATTGATTTGAGTAGGAATAAATCCAAGATTTCGCAACCTTTGAACAATGATAATCTGATCATCTGAATAATCGTCAAAATCCAATTCTGATTTTTTCTTATCCTCGATATATTCTGCTGTACTTTGATACACCTTTCTCCAGAACTCATTTGTAGTTGCATCCTTGCCCGGAAGTGGCTGATTATTGTTTTTTAAGACAGAAACCGCATCCAGATCAAGCTCGTTCAAATTGATTATCTTTACCCCTGCTTCATCACATTGTTTCAGATATTCAGATGCTTCTTTCCCAACTAAAACCTCTGGGAGCTGCTCGCAGCATGACTTTTCATACTCATATTGTGAAATTCCAGCATCTATTTTCTTTCTAACTGTATATGGCTTTTTTCGGGTTAAAAGCGGACACAGCGGACTATTTTCAAATCTGACCTTGTCTACCCATAAAGGATGCGCTCCTTTAACTCTGATTGCGCAATAACCATCTTTCGCCATATTATAAATATCTTGTGCTGGAAACAGATAATGTTCCATTACATCCTCATTCTCTGATGAGCTGCCCTGTCCTCCTCTGGTAAGTCCTGTTGTCTGTTTATGGATTGTATGTTTTCCAAATTCTTCCGAAAGTGTTTTACAGCTTTCATTATCCGGACCGCCCAGAATAATCGTTGTGGACATATTAGAACGCAAATTCTTATCCTGATCATTCTGTGGAAATTTATCTTTTAACTGCAATAAATTCTGAATGATAATTACTACGCTGATTCCTCTTGATCGCATTGTAGATGTTAATCCTACAAACGCATCCGGCAATGTGACATTGTAAAACTCATCCATCAAACAGGTTAGATGATTTGGAAGCGTCTGATGTAAAGTAGGATCATTCTTTGTAATGGAATAGAGCTTATCAAAAAATAACGAGTATATCATGGATGGAATCCAGTCAAAATGCCTCACACTTTCCGATGTTACTATGTACAATATATATTTTCCGGTAGGTGCTTTCTTCGTTTTTCTTCCGTATCCAAATGTATTGATGAAATCAAGATCATCCGATGATAGTAAATCTACGACACAATCCAACTTCATATATTTACAATGTGCATCCAAAGATGACACAATCGATGATGCTGTTTCCTGTGCATTGGTATATATTTTCTCGACATCTCGGAATCCTTTTAATTCCTGCCCATTATGATCTTCTTTCCATTTATTATTAGCTCTGATAAACCGCTGCATTAAACAATTAGGATCAGAAATATCTATGGCTCCGGTCTGGGGATTAGCACGTACCGTATCACAGTTCAAAAGCTCCACAAAATGTGCCCAGTCCCGCTTACTCTTAGGATAGGTATAATGCATGAGATAAAATATATCTGTCAAAAGCACTTGCGCCATGTCCTCGAAAAATTGATCTCCGGAAGATGCATCCTTATTTTTTGTTGCTTTGAAAAGGATTTCACAAAGACTCAATATGTCCGATTCAGTCTCTATGTACATAAATGGATTAAAATGGTGGCTATTTGCCATTCCCATTTCAGATTCACAGTCAATAACAAATACTCCATATCCATTATCTTCAAAGAACTGTCCACTCTGCTGTGAAAGCTCTCCTTTTGGATCCGTTACAAGATAACTGCCGGCCAATTGAGAAAGCATCGGACGTACCACCCTGAATGATTTTCCAGTACCAGGGGGACCGATAATTTCAATGTTCAGATTTGAAGTAAGCTTGTTATCTATATTCAGAAATACCCCATCTCCCAGCCAGTAATTGTGAGTATTCACAAGCACAGGCTCTTGCGGAGGAGATACATCCCCAAAGTTAATTTCTACTACATGGGATTTATCATGGTTGCCAAATTTTTTTGTGAAATCTACCGCATTCCCCCACTTCGCATCACCATATTCACGACCAGAAAAAGGATGCTGGATCTTTGTGATATATACCAGATATCCTAAAGTCCATACAAATTCAAATACCAGTACTGTACCAGGAGTTGCTCTTGTCACACCTGCTATGAAATGATGCTGTTCAAATACGAAAACATAGAAATTATCAAGCCATTCTACCAAGGTGCAATCCGGTACCCATGATGCACCATACAATAATGCTGCATACAGTACGATACAAAAACCTGCCATATAATGAACTAATTTCTGCTTCGGAGTTGTCTGTTCATTCATTACCATATTAGTTCCAGAATTCATGTCATTTACCTCTTAGTTGCAGATCTGACATGAGATGCTGTATTGGCTATTCCTTCTCCCATGACTTCTTTAATCTTGCTTTGAGCTTCTTCCGGTGTAATAAAGATATTGGTTACTGCCCGCTTTGTTTTCTTAACAAAGGTAGGCTTTGATTTTTCGTCAATAGTAAATTTTGCTTTTCCATTGACTATACCTTCATTTTTGGTTGAAGAAAACTCAAGCCTCTCATCATCAGAAAGGATCATGCAAAGCTTTCCGTTTTCTCTGACAAGCATCTCCGGATCACAAATGATATCAACATCTGTGCCAGTAACGTTCGCAGAAGCAAATCCCTTTTTCTGTTCCGAAACTGCATTTAAAACTTCAGCTTTTGCTTCTGCTGAGGAAAAAACCTCTTTTCCCTCTTTTAACCGTTTCTCAATATTTTCTTCTGCCGGCGACTTAACCTTTCCATGATATTGCAGATATGCCTGCAATTTTTCTTCGGTCTTGAATGCTCTGCACTGTGTTTCTTCAAGGACACCTGCCTTATCCATCAATTTCGGAAGCTCTGTACTGTTCCATTTTTCTTTTGTCATGTCCTTATCAGAGCATGTGTAAATTTCACCATTCTGCGTTTTAACAGAATAATTACTGTAAACCAGTCCAATATCATCCTGCTTAAATTCTCTGGTTACTATTGCTCCAATATCCGGAACATAAAACATGACTTTAGAATTCGGCATATAGCTTTTATCCCTGACAGGCTGAAAGCTCTCGCTGATGCTGAATTTTGCACCAATTTCAACACCTTTTTCATATTCTGCCATAGCAACTTCAGGATTCTTTTCAAAGTCAGTTCCTTCAGATTTCTTTAAAAACTCCTGAAAACTATCCGTTACTTTTTCACCGTTTACTACATCTTCACCGTAGTCTACCCATTGCTGCACTTCATCCTTAGCCTGTTTCAAGTTCTCAATTTTTGTCTCAATCTTTTCTTTTTCTTTGGGATCCGTACAGCTTAACAGCTTTTCTTCCTCCTCTGCAATCTGATGACCATAGTCATTTACAGACTGTTTATCTTCATCTAACCGCATGGATGCCACTGCCTTGTATATCTGACCCCACACAGCAGCTTCCTGTGCCGGAATCATCAAAGGAACAAGTCCATCATTTGGAGTAAAATCAACACATTCGCAATAATGCAACCCTTTGGATGTTGCAACTCTTATGACTTCATCAATATCTACTTCTCGAATATCCAACGCCTGTGGCGGTGCTCCTTCACTCAGTTTAAAGATATCTCGAATGTCTTTTTTCCCTGGTTCTTTTAACTTGCTGTCATCAATTTTCCCTTTTGTTTTCACTCCGAAATTAAACATTGCTTTGATTGCCCTTGCCATGAATGCTGCTACTTCTAAGGATGCCTTAAAGACCATCTTTACTCCATTCAGTTCCATTTCACAGACCTGTGCTATCTCATCTGCCATCTAATAAGCACCTCCTATACTTAATATAAAAATTCTAACAACAATCTGAATTCAAAATGTTATATTAAAAACCATAAAAAAACGTAAATGTTGATATATATGCAACTTTTTTGCAAAAAATTAGCACCCTCTACAGATGCTAATCTTAAAATAATATAATGATCCTAAATCGGTCTACTGATATTCACTACGTTATTGGTACGAACATCGCAATATACCACACCATAGCTCGTCCCCCTGGCTTCCACCATCTTATCTACGCCATTCACTCGCCCTACATAGATTGCAACGTGGTAAATTCCCATATAACGTCCATTGTCCTTTCCACCATAAAATATCAGATCTCCCGGCTTCATATCTCCGGTTATTGTTTTTCCCGCATTCATCATCGCATGACATTCCTCGGCTGCCGAATAGGCTCCATTGTTCGATATATCCATTCCAATATCCCTATATGCTCTATAAGCTAATGACGAACAGTCAAATATATTTGCATGCAAATTACCATGATAATCCTGATCATATGCACACCCAACCTTGCTGAGTGCATATCTGAGCATCTGTTCCTGCTCCGCACTCATATCACTGTAATTTTCATAGAGTGCAGCAATAATACTTTCCAGGGTTTCATCTGATAAACTGGTATAGAGATAACCATCTCCATTGACATCTAAATCATACGACTCTCCAGAATCAGAACCCAGAAGACCACCGACAGCGGTAAAAGTAGCCATTGTAATAGCTACAATCAGAAAAATAAAACAAATAGGAAGAAAAAGCGAAGATGCGAGAGATGCGAAGTATTTTACCAATGTGCCTCCAATACTTTTCAGAACATCTGTTGCAGCCTGCTTCAAACTATTTGTAAATGTTTTCAATAATCCGCTGCTTCCATCTTTTAACAAATCTCCGGTTCCCTGTCCGGACATATCACCAAGCTGATTCTGAATATCTTTTTTCCCTTCAAGCATTTTGGAAACCGCTGTAAGGGCAGCCGCTTTTCTAAACTCTTTTCTTTCACTCTTTTTGGCGGCTTTGTTTTCAGACATGCTTTGTTCAAGTTTTTCCTGCCTGGTCAAGCTTCTAGACTCAAATTGCGGGCTAACAGTATCTGAGTTAAAACTGGTTGCCACTCCATTTTTGTTTGCTGCAGCACCCTCCCCCTTTGAATGATCTGCCTTAGAAACTACTACTGCCTTTTCTACTGATTCCTTTTTTCCGTCCTTTTCTGTTTCGATAAATAGAGCCTGGACTGCTTCAGTCTCGTCGTATTTGGAATGAAATCTTTCATCAATCAGATTTGAGAAATCTTCCATTTCATTTGAAAATGTAGTATCTGACTGATTAAAATAGGAGTTGATGCTCTGGTTCTCTTTTTCTACCTTTTCAGCTTTTATTTCCTTTTTTAATTGTTTAATTTCTTCTTTTGTCGATTGTTCTATTTCTTTATAACGATCTTTTTTTCGAAAGTGACGTTTGGAACTATGCTGAATAGCTGTTTCTATTTTTGCGTCTGCAATGGATGCCAATGCATCCTGATTTTCTGGACGCACATCTTCAAATACCGTTGATGCCTTATCTGAAAAGCTGATTGCTTTATTGCGAAATCCTTTTTGATCTGTCCTATCTCGCCCTTTACTCAAGGATATCTTACTGTGCAATTTACCTTTCTTATCATACGTTGCCTCAAATTTAGCTCCACCTCCGGCATCCGTCTTCTTCTCATTCCGGGCATATTTGTCATGTTCCATTGGGTTTTCATGTTCAAATACTCTTTCCCCAGCTTTATCTATAAAATCATAGTGAATAAATTCTTTTTCTTCTGCTACACTCTGTTTTTGTACATATGTTTTTTTATGTAATAATGGCACACTCGACACAGAGCCTATATTCTTTCCAGGTTTTTTGACAATTTCCGCAGGAATAACTGGAATATCACTTTCTGCTTCAACATTTTGTTCCAGTTGGACCTGTTGCTCAGAAGCTACATTGATAGGAATATTATATCCTTTATTATTTACGATATTGGGTGTAGCTTCTTTAAATGTACCTCCTTGCAATTCTGTTTTTTCACCATTGTTGCTTTTAGCATCAAATGCTTCTGTTCCACTTTTAAATTTTTTTATTGCATTATCATCTGAAAAAGCCGACATAATTAACCTCCCAGCTTTCTGTTTCTTATATAGCTGAATCCTGATTGTTTCCGTCTGTATTCACATACTGATATAGTTTGCACTCATTACTCATACGCATATCGAACGGTACTGTAACCGGTCCCATTTTCAATAACCCGGTTCCTTTGGATGCACCCTCGACAAAATTAAACATTGCAGGACTAATAGAAGGAAGAAAATCTGCCAACAATCTTCTATCAATCGTGGACTGGTTCAACATCGCAAAATATTCGGTATTACTCAATATAGCTGCTAATTTATCAGAATTTGGTGATTTATTGATCAAGTCCGTCATATTCTGGGTAATTCCAGTCATAGATCCATGGAGTTTTCCTACTTCCTTCCACAGCTTAATTACATAATCTGCAACGGCCGGTACTCCCAGCAGCTCATGAAATTCATCAATATATACATTTGTCCAGTTACCTCTTGCAAAATTCCATTTGATTTTCGTTTTTACAATTTCCAGCATAACAAGCATACAGGTAACTCTAAGATTTTCTTTTATGCCACTAATATCAAACACAAGGAATTTACGATTTAAGTCAATATTAGTTTTATGGTTGAATAAGTTTAAGGAGCCATTAACAAAAATCTGCATATGTGCAGCAAGTTTTTGAGCAGTAACATCGTTTTCCATATCCTTTAATTTTTGATATACATCTTGTAACGTAGGACTATATTTTCTCTCTTGCTCTTCTGCTGACATATCAGTAATTACCGGTAATGCCGTAGTATCTTTTTGCATATATGCCGGAACACTAAATTCTGTGACCTCTCCTGATTCTCCATTCAGTTTTTTTCGCATTGCATAATTTTCAGAATAGACCTGATCTATGACTTTATCCAATATACCCTGCTCGCCGGAATCAATATCTCTTCTCATGCAGCTCGATAGCAATGTAATAATAAAGTCTGTCTTTTCTGCTATGATTTCCTGAAGGGTAGCATAATCTACTCCTTCAAAATTTACGTCCATCGGATTAACATATATTTCTTTTTGAGAGTCAAAGGATACTACCGAACCATTTACGCCTGGTGCATGAGCAATCCCTTTATACTCATTTTGAGGATCAATGATCAGTATCTGATCTTCCGGATTCAAGCATCGATTACTTATAATTTCACATTTTGCGAACACAGATTTACCGCTTCTTGTTTTACCTAAAATCATTCCATGGTAGCTATCCAGCAATTTTCTATTGGCTATGATTGGATTCTGGCTTAATTTATTAATTCCATAATAAGTTCCATTATTATCATTCAACTCTTGGGTTTTAAACGGCATATACATTGCAAGACAGGGTGCTGAGAAATTAGCCATACGTTTGAACTCCTGAGCGCCAAACATAAGCGTTGAGTTAATGCCCTGTCGCTGCATATGGAAACATGGTTTTACCTCGAATGATTTTACGCCCCCAACTGCAATGATTTGTTCTGTTATTTCATCAAGTTCCTGCATAGATTTTGCCAAAAACATAATCATGATAGTGGTATTAAAGAAATGATCATCTCCACTTTCAACCTGGCGAGATAATTTAATAAGTGAATCTTTATCTGATAATAACTTATCATTTGCATCTGCCAGGAAATCATGGTTATCACGATTTCTCTTTTTTTCCCGTTCTATCTGAAGTCCTACGGATGAATGCTTTCTGGTTATTTCCTGCTTATATCCTGATAAATCCAGCAATTCATTGTTAATAGTAATATAATTCGTGGAATTGATTTTTGCCAATTCTGCAATTGTATCTGATTCCAGAGATTGAGCATGTTTGGAAATATACATTACTCTGCCGTACTGCTTTCCATTCATTACAAAATAATCATTATAAAATGATATGGTTTCCGGAGATATAACATCAATCCAATTTTTATTATGTCGAATGCATTCTTGTAAATCGAACTTATAATTTGTCATAATTCCAGAATGAGTAAAGTTAAACCATGTCTGCATCCTTTGGTTAATGCTGATTGGTTCTAATGTAGAGCCTGCCATACCATTGATGCCGATCTGCACCAGGGAACTACTCAAAGTAGCTTCAATACTGGAAAACATATTTTTAGCATCCCGGATATTGTTTGCATCTACTGTTAATGTAAAATATATCGTTTGATACAATCCTTGTTTTGCATCTGTTACCTTTTCATTAATCACCTCATTAAATGCATCACAAAGATCATCCATATCATCATTACGCTTTTTATATAAAATTCTGTTACTGAATGAATTTTTATCTACATATTCATTGGCAACTGTATAGGAAAAACGACAATTTACACTATTCAGCACTTTGCTGAAATTAATAATAATTGTTTTTTGTTCCATATCTGTAACACCAGCAAAATTGATATCTGATAAAACAAAACTCTTAGAATACTTTCCGTTATTTAAAGTGAATATTCCCGAATCATCTATTGCCTTTACTGGAAATACTTCTTCCGTAGAGCGTGGATTCATGTATAACGGTTGATCATATAATTTAGTTTTTCCATATTTTGTATGTAAATTCATATTGTCTCCTTCATAGCTTCTTTAAAATAATATTATTGTTGCAATACAAATAGAAAAAAAGAAATAAACATATAAGAACTACCAATAAAAAGAGTTAAACCGATAAGAATTTTTTTTACATCATCAAGTTTCATATTGTCACCTCATCTACAGTAATAAATCACTAATCATATTACAGTTAACATTTTGCATTGAGCTAAAATCTCGCAATCCCAGTGAACTGGAACTAAAAAATATTTCTTTTGCACGCCCGGCTCCTGGCATAATCTGTATCTTTTTAGAATCGTAAAATTTCATAAGATATTGTTCCATATCTGTAACCTGTTCTTCCGTATCCACCATAGCTGTCACTAGATAACTCATGTTTATAATTTCTTTATCATGTAATTCTATTTTTTCTGTGGAATATTTTCTGTTTATATCATATTGATAAATTTCTTTATCATCCTCGTTGTACTTTCTAAAATCAACGCATAACTGATATGTTCCTTCTTTTTCATAAAACATCTGCGACATATCTTTCATCTCGTCCGGATAATTTTTTCCTACCAGCGTTATGCCATACCTGTTTCCACTTACAAATTTTCCATCATCCGATTCCTGGCACTTATTAAAGAGCTTATGTATTCCTTTTTTTATAAATAACTGTCCTGCATCCATCTGTTTCATTTCGCCGGTACTGTTGAGATAGATATAGCTCAGACTACTATCCAGATCGCATTCCAAAATAGATATGTTTAATATGCCTGCAATTTCTGATTTTAATTTTGCCTCATAATCACATATAATCGCCTGTGCTTCATAATAAGATTCAGCTCTATATGAAACCGTAAGAAACATATAAGCAGACAGTCTTTCATTTTTGTTCTTTACACACATCGTAAGACGCATTCTATTGTCAAACAATCTGCAAAGAGCCTTTATAAGTTCATTCTTTTTATTCCTTAAAATCGCTGGTCTGAATGTATATATCTTCTTATAAATCCCATTTCCACAGAAAAATACATGCTCTTGCTCCTGAATTGCCATCACGCCCAATTCCTCTTGTGCAGATCTTGATAATTGTCTTAGTGAATTATTGATATCTCTGATACGTTTTTCTTCCAATTTGCGTTGCTTTTTTTCTTCATTCATGTTTGTTCACCTCTGTCACTTGCGCCAAATTGGCGCAAATATAATTAAAATAATTGTTTAAGTTTCATTTCATCTTTTTTGTTATATACTTTATGATATTTCAATTGACCGACTTCACTGTTCCAACCCTCTATTTCCAAGATTTCGTCAATGCTGAAATTACTCATGTGTATTAGGCAAAAAGGTATAGATGAAAGCATTTCCTCAAGCGTTTCCACAGAATAATCAGAAATATATTTTGCGCACTGCGCCAGTCTCCGGACAGAACCGGCTGCTGTATTACTATGAATCGTCCCCATAAACCTAGCACCGGTACTTAATGCCGTTGTAAACACATACAGAGCTTCCCCGCCTTTAATCTCTCCTACTACAAAATTATCAATATCCTGCAATAGCCCCAATCTTAATTCATCTTCCAATGTATATTCTATTTTTTCATTGCCTCGTTTTACATCCAGTACATGTTCAATTTGCATTTGCGGATGAACATTGGAATATAATTCATCAGATTCCTGGACAATCAATACTGATTGATTATAAGGAATTTGATCGATCATATTATTGAGTAGAGTAGACTTTCCGGAACCACCTCTACCAGATATTAAAAATCCATATCCAGAAACATTTCTATCTCCCAGATACGATATCATTTCATCATCAAGCATATTAGCTTTTTTCAGATAGTCCCATGAGTATTTGTGTTTAGGTATTTTACGAATATGTATGTTATGACAATCAGAAGATGCAATATAAGATAATTCCACATCTATTCTAAGATAGAAATCTGCCACTCCCTTGCGATCAGTACAATGTTGCAGCGATGCCTCCTCATTCATTGTAAGTCGATTGATCCGAAGGATTCTTTCAAACCATCTTTCATAATCTTCCTCACTGGCAAATGATAAATTGGTTATATATCTCTTGCCATTTGCTTTACAGGTAATTTGATTCCAACGATAAACCTTGATATCTGATACATCTGCTGCTTTAATCAATGGCGTAAGTACATAATAACCAAATACACATTCCTGAAACAAATCCATTAAGATAGTCTGTGCAGCTTCACCGCATCCACAATTCAAAGAAATAAATTCCTTTGCTTTATTCATAAGCATAATAAAATCCTGCTCAGTACCCTGAATGCATTTAGTTATCATGGCCGGATTCAAATCCACAATATTCGCTTTTAAATTTATAAAATCATTTTTTATTTGAGGATGTTCGTACAATGATGAAATATGATATAACTCTGATTTTAAATACATTTGTTCATAATCATCATTTCCATGTACCTTATGTGTTTCATAATTCAATCTCATGTTCACTACTTCCTTTGATTACTACTTACTTTTCTATTCTGACTATCAAGTACATATTTTCGTGCATCTTGGATATTACCAAATTCCACAACTTTATCAGAAAATCCATATTTATTCTGCAATTCAACAATTTGCAGAAATCCATCCTGATTCTTTTCTTGTATAATAGGTATTTGAATCGTATTTTGATGCAATCCGAATTTGTTTATAATTTCAATTTTTAAATGGTCATTTTCTTTTGATGAAATTGCTATGTAGTTAGGTGTTTTGCTATCAATAATGACATTTTGCTTTCTCTCATCATATACGTGGTTTATTGCCTGTGCAAAACTATAAGATGCTTTTTCTTGGGATTGCGAATTATTAAATATTTTTTTGTCCTCTACTGCCGAATAAGATTTTGCTATTGCATACTGCTCAAATCGCTTACAAGATGCCACCTCATATTTTTCTTTTATTTGTTTGATTGCATCGTTGAAATTCCGATCATTTCCTTTATTACTTATATGTTCAATGATATTTCCTGTCGAATCCATCACAGATATATTAAACATCTGATAGTTTTTTCCATTCTCATCAGTTCCCAGCGTTTTAATAATTTTAAATACAACATCCGTACCGGTTGATGCTACATAAAATGAATCCATTTCAATAGTCTTATCTTTTCTATTATAAATACCTATAATATCTTCAAAATTATCTTTTATATCCAGCCTCATTCCTCGCTGCAAAGCATACTGTTTTAACTCTCTATACTGTGTAGAAAGTTCATTCAACTGTGCATGGGCATATAGCAAGCGTTCATCACATTCTGCAATAAAGTCAGCCACCTCAAAGATTTCTTTTCCATAGTTATCCTTTAATCGTCTTGTTAATTTTCTATATTGTTCAAACTCTGAACGATATTCTGTAACATTCTGGTGTTCATAAAGGTATGCTCTTTTTTCGATCTCCTTCATTTCATCATATATTTTTATGATTGGTCTGTACTTCTTTTTAGCATACGAAACCATCTTTTTATCATGCTCAATCTGCTTTTTAGCAGAAATTATTCCATCAAGTGCATCCTGAAGGGTACCAGAATCAGAATAATAATCTACATATGATCGTATACGTTCAAATTGATTCAATTCATTTGCAATTTTATTAAGCTGCCAATTCATTTCCCGGTTTTCTCTCCAGGGATTCTTACCTAACTTTAATTCATGAATTACTTCCTTTTTTTCAACGTCTGACATCTCCTTATATTTTTTCATTTGAAATAGCACTGGTTCAAATACATTGTCCGGCTTAATTAATGCGAAGTATTCTTCTTTAGTCTGTAAAGTCAATTTTTCTTTTTTTGAGATAATACGTTCAACGATTGCATCTCTCGTATAGTTTGGTCCCAGATTATGAGTACGAACTGCTTTCGACATTCCTGGTATTTTAAGAGAGATATGTTTCCCAATTCTTGCTGTAATTCCTTGTTCCTGTAAATTATTTAGAAAAGATTCAAAAGTATCTGCTTTTTCTATTGCCATATCAATAGCATCCCTCAACTCCATTTTAAGTTGCACATAAGGATAAGCAGATGCACTTTTCTTCTTGCTCCATTCGCTATTAGGTGTAAAGTTATACCACTTTGCATATTTATTGACACATGGTTGAAGCCGTTCTTTTATATATTTATTATCTTGATGTATCTTTTTTCCATTTAAGCCTACCGAATTAACAATGATATGTATATGCAAATTATCAGTATTAGTATGTACTGCAAAAATCGCCTGGTTATCTGGGAAAAGTTCTTTCAATACATCCTGACATAATTGCATTAGTCTTGGAGCATTGGCAACATCTGATTCTTCTTCTGGCAAAGAAATCATCATATGTAAAGCTGCCCTTCCTGATGTTTTTCCAAAGAATTTTTTTACATTCATCATTTCTCCAACTGCTGTTGCAATATCAGAAGATATAACATTGTGTACACCGACATATGCACCGGAAAAAGTTTTCAAATCATTTTCAACATACTTGCATTCTCTTGTTAATTGATCCAGAGTGTTTATATCTAATTTGATTTCCGTTTTTTCATCATTCAGAATATAACTGATAGAGTCCGAAATTTGTTCTTTTGCTCCTTTTGTGATTGATTCGCCTTTAATATTCCACACTTTAGCCACAATCCCTGAACTCATTTTTTCTCCTTATCCGTTTGCGCCAAATTGGCGCAGTTATCAATCAACAGTTTTATACTGGCGTTTAGTGTCTCAATTTGTTCACATAAATGCATTTTATTTACAGTATCGAAATTGTCATTTATTAAGATTTCATGCAAGTGTGTATTTATTTCTGCCATTTGCCGGATGATTTCTTTGTGCTGGATAAACGGAGGCACTCGATTTTCATTCACCGCAATCAAATACCTGACAAACGCTGATTTGCTAAAGCCTAAATCAGTTCGTTTGCGTTCAAATAAATCAATGTCTTCACTATTCATAGATATAGTGAAACGTTCCATAAAGATACCTCTCTTTTTCTTTGCGCCAAATTGGCGCAATTAGTATTGTTCTAACATACTGTCGTCAAATTCTATTAAAGGCGCATCTTCACTTTCCGGAACATTATCTGAAAGTGTTAAATCATTTTGAAAGATATCCGGAGAAGTTTGTGCCAAATTGGCGCAAACTTCTCCGTCCGCTGCCCAACTGCCTATACACTTACTAATTTTCTCAAGTCTGATTTTAATTTCTTCAATCTCATCAATAGGTACCAGTTGCATTTTTTTGGAAACTCCATTTATTGAAGCAGTAATATACCATTCCCCTCTGACAAGTTCTTCCGCAAGTTCTTGTTTAAGGTTATATTCTGTTCCTTTATGTATTTCCGAAATATACAACTCAATGATTTCTCTATTAAACTTGTCACATGGCTGTTCCAATAGAGCTATTATAAGATTGGCATTCAAATTTAATTCTGACGCCCCTTGCAGAGTTTTTACAAATTCCTTATCTAATCCAGGCGTTAAAAGAAAATACTTTAGATACTTTTCTTCGTTAGAGCAATTTGATTCGAGTAGTTCCAAAATATTCTTTTTCCTGTTTTGTTCATAATCCGTGGCAATCTGATCAATATTTTTTCCACTTTCTGTTTTCCAAAACAATAACTTGTTTTTTAATATGGGCATCGTCCGATTCACATTCTTCTTTTTTACATTTTGCTTCGATAACTCATGCTGCAAAGGGGAGAACCAACTCGGACGCTTTCCTTCATATATTCCCGGAAGTTCAGATATACTCTTTTTAAAAGTTTCCGGATGTAAGTCTGTTTGATTACTCTCAACAGGCCGGATCATAATATCTGATACAACGATGCCAAGATTTACATACTCCTTAATCACACCCAATGAGTTAATGGTGGATTGATTCACGCTTTCCATCTGTGCTGCTAATGATGCATTTTTTTGCGATAATTCTGCAATCTCTTTTTCATAATTTTGCTGATCAGTTGCAAGCATTCCTACCTCATTCAATTTTTCAGCATACTTCTGAGATAATTGTTCAAACAAATATTTATATGTTTGATGTTCTTCTGATTCATATTCGGAAAGATCAACAATCACCTTATTGGGATATTCCTGTTGAAGTATATTTATAATCTCTATTAATTCCATATTTGCATACCTCACTTATTGTAAATAAGCATACCTCACAGCTTATCTGCATTTGTTATGGAAAAAGACATTTTTCCTCTGATAAATTGCGTTTAATAAACATTGCGCCAATTTGGCGCAAATATTTTCAGTATCATTGACCATCAGATATACTTTTCCTCCAGAACCTCCATAAAACACCCTAATTTCATGTAACAGGATACGCATAAATGCATACTCCCACCGCTTCGCTTGCTCGTCTGATTTATGCACCCAAACCGCCAGGCGGATTTGCAGCAAGGGGCAAGCCCCTAACACCCCACCATTACACAGATAAGAAAAAGTCTGCGCCAAATTGGCGCAACATAATGCACGAAAAAAGAGCCATCCGTTTTCATGGGATAGCTCTTTTAAACAAAACCATTCTTTATCTAATTTTATTTTTTTTTACATGAACATCAGGAGTTTTCTTTTGTACAATTTCTTTTAATTTGTCGAAATTATAGTATTTATACAAATGTTCATCCTGGTTAACAACAGCAACTTCTTTTCCTGAAATATGTGTCTGCCAATCAGTTTCTCCCGGATGAATAATAAATCTGCCACATATTTCACTATCCGGAAATTTATCTTTCAATGCATCATCTACCTTACCATTCACAATAGACCAGTTTTCATTATGCAAATTCACTTTATACCTGTGTTTACACTCAAATAAATAGAACTGTTTTTTACGTGAATCATCATTAGCTGAAATCACAATATCAATTTCATAATTATCCGCCTCTTTTGATTCAATATAATAAATCGTATCAGCAGCCTGTTTCTGAAAATACATATCTACCATGCAGTTGGCTTCATATACCAGTCCAAGAATACTTCCCATATTATCATAATCTGGAAATACCGTTTTTATAAACTGACATGTCAAAGACGGATTCACTATATATGTTTTATATCCCTTAAACAATTCGTCTTGAATATTTTCCATCTCATTCAACAAATTGGGGATTTTAACAAGTACACCAACGCTGCATAACAGGTCTGCTACAGCTCTGATATCATTTATACTGATCTGGGTACTTTCCAGATCAATACCCAATCTATCCAAAGCAAGCTGCGTATCTACATTATCTTTACTCTGTAAAAGTTTTGGATTACATCGTAGCAAATCCCATACTGCCCTGTATAAAAGTGTATATATAATATTTGAAATTTTTGTGTCATCAAACAGTGGGCGATAATCCCGTATATATCCTTTTAGATTGGCAATAATAGCTTCCTCTATATAGTTTGCCATTGTATGCTCATTATTAATAACATAGCTCTCAAATATACCACCCTGCGTAAGGTAAATGTCACACGTATTTTGATCCATTGGCTTATCATATATTCTGCAATACTCTGGAAAAGACATATGAGTTGTATGAAGCGTAATTGCACGATGAATCAACGGTCCTGTCTTTAGTGCTTCCAGAGATAATGACTCCGTTCCTGTTACTACAATCCTTTTTCCATGACTCACAAGGGTAAATAGAAATCCATCCAATTCTGAATTTTTTCTATTTTCAATCCAGGTATATTCATCCAGAATAATTATTTTTTCTGTACGGGATTCTAAAACCCGCATCACCTCATCCGCCGATGTATGAATTCCTTTTTCCATTATGATATATACTGCATCTTTCCCCTGCATGGCCTGCAATACTCCAATCGACTTTCCAGTACCTCTCAAACCACTTACGAGAAGAACTTTACTCAACGAAGATTCCATGTATTTTTCTACTTCGGAAACAAAATCACGTTTTTTCCACGAAGAATCTACTCCACTGTCTTCAAGATATTTTTCATAATTTTTCTTATCAATTATTATCATAAAAACACCTCCGTTACTAGAAAGAATTTTTTGTTTATTCTCCCATCTTCCGATCAGCTCCGTATAGTCCATGTGTGTATCCCCAATAGGCCTGTTCTTCGCTGATATTATTCTCCCTTGCAATTTTCTGTACTTCATTCACTATCATTTTAGCGGTGAATCGTTGCTGATCCTGGGAAAGATTTTCTAAATTTCTCTTTTGAGTATATTCAAACGCTTTCATTTTTACTATCCCTCCTCACACTGTTCAGGGCGTTTTCTGTATTGCGCCAATTTGGCGCAAATCATTTTTTATGGTTCATGACAACTCTACCTGGTCCGTCAACGAAATTATAATTATTATCACGAGATTTGTAAATTGGCATTTTCGTGTCTCCAGATACAGGCATACTATATACGCCTTCTACTTGTGCCGGTCCCTTAAATATATCTGTGCTGGCTGCTATCCTCTGATCATGAATCCTGGTGCTCATTTCCAATGCATACTTGTTAATAATTACTGCATCTTCATAATCCATAACTTTATCACAAATACCATAATCATTTACCATACCTACACTAATTGCATTTTTGTCAAAGCGCTGCGTAAATAATATCTGGAACGTTTTCCCGTTTTCAAATTCAATGCTCGTTCCGCATTGGAATACCTGATATCTTTTATGAAGATCTGTTGCTATCTCCGAAAATGCTGTGAAATAGTCATTCAATAGATTTTCCAATGAACTTCTAAGCTCTTTTGCTACCTTTTCATCAAAGACCTCTGGAAGATTAACGATTAAGGAAAAATCATCCATTAACAAGCAACTCCTCCCTGGTCTCTTTCTGCATCCAGTTCTGTACCCAATCTGCAATACCCATTCCTTTTTTCTGCCGGCAATCCTTATCTGCACGAAGAATGTCTTGTCCACTCATGATAGAGTAACCTACAACGCCTTCTAATCTCTTACAAATATATTTCTCAAAATCTGCAATTTGAATTTCCTGTGTAGCATACCATTTTGAAAATATATCATTTCTGTAATTGCCTACTAACACACCTTTTAAATATAATTTTTTTTCTGAACTATCATTCATATCAAATACCTGGATAAAGTTATTAACCTTCATAGTATTGTCTCCCTTCATTCAATCTTGTTAGTTCAATACGTTCCAATTTTCATCAGAGATAATAATTGAACTTTTGCTCATGATGCTTGCATTGGAAGATGCAAGATAATTAGTTTCTCCTTTAAGGGGATAATATAAATATGCCATTCCATAAGTTCCATCACTTCTTAGGATTTTCTTGCACTGGAGATAGCAAGCGCCATCACAGGTAAGCTCCATATCATCCAGCCGATTCTGTGGAATATTACTGTCATATACTCTGAATATCAATTCTCCGGCATTGTTAAAATAATAATCATATACGGTTATTTCATGTCCGGAACCCTGTTTTAAGTATAAACCAATATTTAATATTTTCCCTTGATCGAGATAGTCCATCATTGTCTCAGCAACGCTCCAGTCAACGCTCCAATCATTGCTGATCATATACTCATTCAAATACGGCAGCTTCTCCGATGCTTCCTGGAAGCTTGCTCCAATCATTTTAACAAATTCCTGTTCACCAGAGCTAAGCTTATCTCCGAGGTAATTGCTCAACGGAGAAGAATTGTCGTCTACGAAAGTATTTGTCTTATAATCTGATAATCCTGCATCCATCAATGTTGTGTTGTTGTTATCCCCATTTAAATCCCAAGTAATGCCATTATAGCTTCCGCTGGATGGATAAGTGCCGGTATTAAACAGATAAGAAGTTAAATGAGCAATGCCAGTACAATTTCCTGATGTCCCATATTCAGACTCAAAATTCTGGAAAGGCAATTCATCAACATAAGGATCAAATGTCGTATGATAATTATTATAACCTACTTGAGTCGAATCATCTGAATTACTTCCATTCACAGTATCTGATGCTACAATGCCATCATCATGGTACCAATAGCCGAATATAAGCAGCCATAAATTATTCTTTTCTTTTCCACTCCATACAACTCCGTCCCCTGTTTCCATTCCAGGAACCCGGCTCTTGAGCTTCTCATATTTCATTTGAATTTCATCTATGTTGGATGCTATGAAATTGATTCTGTCAGTATCATTGAGCTGGTATATCTCCATTGCACGTTTTTTCATATTCTCGTTGCCTTCATCTGTGTCCTGCTCCGGATAATATACATCCATTTTAGTAATATGCAGCGTATATAATAGAGATGAATTGTTAAGTAAGAATGCGATTTCATCATCTTTGGAGTTATTAAGCTGCATTTTCTCAGATGCAGTTGCAAAAATCTTATCCATGAGATTTGTTTTTTCAGTAATGTATATATAATAAGCACTTTCTCCATTAAAGTCATAGGAAAGTTCTGCCTGGTTTCCATTTAACTGATATTTGCATTTTTCCAAATCAGAAAGTCCGTATACTAAAAAGTCACCCTCATATACCCAGATATCTATTTCATCGTTTGTATCAATTACCTGTGTCAGATCGATTGTAACTGTTCCTGAATAATTATAGAGCCAATATCCCTTGTAGATCTTATTTATTCCATAATCAGAAAGAGAATAACGGTCTGTAACATCCTCAACTACTGCTTCTAAATCGTTTACATTCTCTGCGCTTAACACAACCTCACTACACTGGTTATTTGTAAACTCAGGTTTCTCCATATCATATGCCTGCAACGGATCCATATTGTTTACTACCTTATATCCATCTGTATATAAATCATCCATTGTAGAGCTTTTCAGCGGATCAGTGTTATAAACTTCAATTTCTTCTTTGTCAGTCAATCCATCATGATCAGAATCAGAACCATCATGATAGTCCAGTCCTGCTTTGTATTTATCGTACTGTGTCATCCCTTCAATGTCAGAGTCTATAGACTTCAGGCTTTCTATAAAGGTATCCTGATCCAGCACTTCAAGACCTGTCAGAAGATTATGATTGCTTTTTATTGTACCGATTCCAGTCTTTACACAGTTCACTATAAGCAATATTAAGAATACAATTAAAAGACCTTTTACAGATTTATGATTTCTAAAAAAGAATCGAAAATAATTTTTACGCTCTGCCTTGGCTAATGCTTCATTTCTCATCATTATGCTTTACCTCCAATCTATGCAGCTTTCCTTATATTTAGTGTAGCATTATATATTCATTTTGTCAACCTTATTTTAAACATAAAAAATAGTGCTACTGGCAGTCGGTATCTTTACCGCTACGAAAGTAGCACCATTATATGTATTATATCAGTTTCACAATCTTTCAACAACAAAATCAATGGCTATATTGCCCTTCTCCTGCGATTTCCGGCTAAAATATTTTCTGATGCACTATTAGAAAAATCATACTTTCCATAAGTACTGTAATTCTCTTTTCTGGCTTCGTCTACAAGTTCCTTAACCATCTTCTCTGCCTGTAGATTTTCTTTCACAACAGGATAATAATGCAGCATATCAAGATCAATAGATCTACCATTCACAATAGGTATTGTTTCAAGCTGCTCTCCAGATGCTGTTTTGCCAACCAGATTAATTCCACCAACAAAATTCTTTTTATAATCCGGAATGTTTTCAAAGATTTTCAATGCCTCCTGTGCCGACATGATGTTAGAATATGTATTTCCCATAGAAGGGAATTCTGCACACTCATTTACTTCAAAAGAAAACGACAAAATAGGCTTATTATCAAAATCAACTGCAATCGGCCTATTTTCTATTGCATTTTTTACATACTCGTCCATCTGATCAGCATATTGCCGGAACACTTTCATAGATGCATCCAATACATCTTCTACATGTTTAATTTTGTCTTCCTGGGACAATGGTGTATCAGATCCATCCATTTCTCTCTCAAACAATTTGTAATGTTCTGCAAGATGTCCTTTTCTGCTGTCTGTAAGTTCTATACCATAATGAGATTGAATCAGAACAGAAATACAATCTGCTTCAAATTCTTTTTGAGCTGAACTAATTTCCCTTTTTCCATGCTGTTCCAGCATATGTCCAATCTCATGAGATAAAGTACTCAATCTTTGTGTATCTTCAAGCAGAGAATTCAGGACTATCTGATTGCTCGATGATTCATAATAACCCCGACCGGTTATTGTTGAAAGATCCCTGGTAAACACATTACATCCCAATGATTCACAGAATTTGATCAGTCCTTCTACAATTTGTGCATGCTCTGCAGAGCTATATCCCATAGAATAAAGTTCAGGATACCTCTCTTTGGGGAAATCTGTCTGTGCTATGTCAAATACAGTACCTATTTTAAAACGAAGTACCTTCTTCCCTTCGATATAGCCATTATAATATCCCTTTTTCTGTTCCTCGGATGCTTCTGATAAAGGAACCGTCTGCCCATCCGAAAGTATCAGTATTGTCAGCTTTACCGGCACCCATATTTTCATTCCCTTTTCGCCCTTTTTTACATGAGCATCCATTTTTTTCCAGGCATCAAAAGACTGCACAAACGCAGCATGATTATTCTGGGCATAGATAAGCTGCATATTATGTAAGGAATACTGATAGAACCTAGATGCAAATTCTAATACTTCTGCCATTTTTTCCGGATTTTCTGTATAGGACTTACTGACTGACAAAATCAACTCACGTGCCTGATTCTGGTTTTCCTTCGCCTGTTCTTTCCATTCCGCCTTTTTATTTTCGGATACCTTATATGACATAATCATCACTCCCTTCCAAATTCATCAATGAATTCCTTATATTGAGCTTCTGGAAGCTGTTCTGCAGGTATGAGCTGCATATCTGAATCACATACAGTTCCGATCTCATAAAGATGCAATGTGTCTTCTGCAACAAAATAATGATTATTTTCATCGATTGCCACGAGCCATTTTCCCCAGTATCCTGCAACCATATAATAGTCTCTAACAGCTACTCCAATATCATTTCTTTTCATCTTCGTCCTCCTCTGCGATGTATAGCCACCATATCATCATTACGATTAAACCGATTTTTATTCTCTGTATCCGAATTGTTTCTTTTTTCATCAAGATACTTTTCAACTTTCGGAAGATACTGCGCCAAACTACCAGTCTCATGTGTTGTTATGGGATTTATATCTACGGTGATTCCATCAATACAAGGCATATCCTCATGAAACATATCAAACAGAACATCTTCTCTTTCATTTGTTGCAAGTTCCACAACAACATCCAGATCAGATTTAGAAGTTTCCATTCCTCTGCATCTGCTTCCTGTAACTGCAATTCCTGTTATCAGCGCATCCATTCTTGTATCATCTATCTTGTTTTGAACAAAGAGCCTGGTGAAATTCTCAATTTCATTACCATCCATACCGCCGATCTTATGGAAGCAGGAAGCTGTTTTCACTTTAAAAGAATAGATTTCTTCTACATAGCCACTCCAGCCTGACAGCAATTCATCAAACGTAAGTGTTTCCAGATCTACTATAGTAATAGGTTCAATACGTTCCGGATATCTATTACCATCAATAAAAGTGCTTATCTCCATCTTTTCTATGTTAAGTACAAACTGAATTTCTACATCATTATCTGTTAAAGTAGTATATCCAATCGGAACTTCAGAAAGATTTTTAAAGTCCTGTTGTCTCTCGTTACCAAATTCCCGTTCAAGATAATCCTTAACCGACTGTATCGCCAGCATAATCTCGCTGCGCCACACAACTTCTCCTTTACCATTTTCTGCATAAAGCAATATTTCATCATCCCGCTTTTTCATTGCATCATCTAATTCATTGTAAGCAGTTTCCCCACTGATATATTTTTCAAGTTCCCATTTATCACTAAAGGTAACCGTATCAGTATCCGATATCCAGCCATTAAGGTTTTTGGATTCCCGGTATTTTATATGCAGCCTGTAATTTTCTCTCTCCATTTCACCTGCCCCCATACGTTTTATTATTTATAGTTTCTACCTGCTGTTTTTTTTGAATTAACAATGCTTCGTTGAAATCCTTTCCAGAAGGTGGAATGATCACATCAGTTATAAATCCCTGGTCCTCATATTTTTTAACCAATCCTTGCGATATAGCATTTCCTGATTCATCCTTTTTGCCGTACAGAGCTTTATGCGCAGCTTCATCATTATCCAGGCAGAAGTGAATTGTATCAATATGATTATAATCTTTCAGGAATTGCACAAGTGGAGTATCTTCAACCATTCCCAGAATCAGCTTATTAGAATCATAATCTTTATACATATCTATATACGACATGCAATCAATAACAGCCTCAAATACCAGAAGCGTATGATTTCCTGGATTCACAATATTGACTCCATAGTTTTTATCATTGCCAAGAACATCCATCTTAAATTTTTTTCCATACAGATCTGCGGTACCTCTTAACCCAGCATATCGAATATTTCCCTGCGGATCATATCCGCAGTATACTATGTTATGATGTACTGCATCCTCATATATGAGTTTATGCTGCACAAAATAAGAAACAACATCCGGCGACAATCCTCTTGTCTGAATCAAATACGCAAATAACCGCCTATAATTACCATTTTTAGGCGGAAGAATCATGTTATGGTTTCGTTCTTTTCTTTCGTTACTCATGTCAGCAACAGAATCTCTCGCATATTTTATATCTGTCGGAGTTCCTTTAAAATCAAGCAGCCATTTAATAGCCTGTTGCGGTGTATCCAGACCGCCAAATTCCATTAAAAAATCAATCTGCGTTCCTCCGGTAATATTGCCTTTTCCACTCCAGCGATTCCAGGTTCTGTCATTGTAAATGACCAGGCTATCCATTTCCTTTAAAGAATAGTGTGTGCCTGTTCTCACTGGTGTAAAACCAAGGCTCGATGCCACAGCACAGAGACTAACACATAATGCTTCCTGGCGTTCCTGTGTTGAATATCCTATTGCATTACCCATTTTATCTAAGATCACAAAATCCACCTCCATTCATATCTAATAATAACCAAATGAAGGATTCTTTTTGTTTGGTTCAAAGCAACTAATATTGATACACCACAGACTTTCTGCAATAAAGCATCTACATTTTTCTTTTTAATCGTATTATTTAACAAGATACGAATAGAATAAAAAGGGGGAACTATCTCTTATCAAGTCAGGTCTTTGAAATCTTTTTTGCAGAAAGCATGTATTTTATATAAAAATCACTTAAATTATTAAAGAACAGAAAATTAATAATATACTATTTACAGGCTTCAATAGCTTATAATATCGAGGTTTTCACATTTTTGTTTCATCCGTAATAATTGAATAAAGTTATCCACAAATGCTCTATAACTTGAAAATGAATGCTTTCAGAAATGCTTTATAAATGGAATGGTATATAAGAGTTATTCCGTAAAACTTGAATAGGAAATCCAAAAATAAGAGGACAAAACTAATTTCATCCTCTTATTTCCTTAATTTGTGTCAGTAAGGTCAGTAAGCATACTAAAACGTTCTGTCAACTTCTTTTTTGATCAACTACAATCAGCCAAATACTATGTGTATTTGGCTATCATCTGTATCTCATTATTTATACCGCTGACTGCTCCAGCAACTCTGTCAGGCATCTATTAACCAGTGCTGCATTTAGTTCTAGTTTCTTTTTTCCTTCTTTACGCTGAATAGTCAGGCTTTTCTTAATCGCTGATAAAACTACTGCAATGAAATTTCTATGCTGCCCTGCTCTCTGGGTATCTACAAGTGAAGCAATGTCTTTAATTGCTTTATCTTTACTGTTTTCTGCCATTTTGCTGAAGTTCGTCTTAATCAAAGCGCAAATATTATTCACATAGTATTCTTTTTCACGAAGCATCTGTATAGATTTCTTAAAAAGAACAGTACTTCTTTTCATCATAATTTCATAATTATATGCTTTATTTCTCTTTCTGGATATAAATAGCAGCTTGGTCATCTTTAATTCATGCACATATTGCTGCAGACTCTTTTTTACAACTCCAAACATTTCACAAAATTTATCATAAAAGTGCTCCATCGTCATATGCTTTCCATTGACAAATCGTTGCACGTAGAGGTACAACAATTTGGAGCCGGCTTTTAATTTTCTAAATTTATGGCTACCGAAATCATTCTGAGCAACATTAAGATAACCCACATCACCTTTCTTGTATTCTGCTCTGGAGAAATCATTATTAACCAGTCGCACTCTTAGATCTGCTGAATTTATTTTTTCATATGATATAAGGCCTTTATCCTGTAGACTATGTATGACATCATAAAATTTTTGAACGGAGATTTCTGTTGCATTACATACATCTTTATAATATACGGACTCAACAATCCCTTCTTCATTCTGATAAACAGCAATATAAAGCAGAAAATCAATTTCTCTGCTTGAAATACCTGCTTCTATCATTTTATCAATGTATGTATTTTTCAATTTATACAACAGAATTCCCTCCTTTCCTCATAAATGCATTCAAAATTTTCCTATATCAAACATAGACATTTGATTATAGGTTTCATAATTACACCATACTGTTTCAATACGTGATTTTCCCTGTTCTGCACAAGAGTTAAACTGAAACTTTGTCCATGAACTTAAATAATCGTTGTACAGATCAGAATCATATCCTGAAATCATTATTTTAGCCTTGCTTTTAACCGCAGCTTCCAACATCTCTATATGATCCTGATCTGACATCTCATGCCTATATTGCTTCCCATTTCTTGTTTGCAAAAGGTATGGCGGATCTAGATACATAAATACATTGGCATAATTAAATCTATTTATCACCTCCAGCGCCGGCTTATTTTCAATTTGTACCTGGCGTAGCCGTTCAGCTATATCAATAATCCATTCCGGGAGCCTATACCAATTCCATAATGCATAAGAGCGTTCTCTCCCAACAACATCATTTTTCCAACCGACCTTATACTGATTTGTCCTAAATCCATGCCCTTGCCAACACTTCACAAGGAATCGAACTGCTTTTTGCATTTCTGATTCCTGACACTGATTATCTGAAGAAAATGCATCATCATATACTTCTCTGCTAAAGGGAGTTGTCATAACAAGTCTGGCCAGATTATCACTATCTGTCTGTATACACCTAAAAAGATTAGTAATATCAGAATCTAGATCATTTATAGTTTCAATATCAGAGTATGGTTTACTGAAAAATACTGCTCCACTACCAAAATATGGCTCCACATAACTATGATGTTCCGGAATCAAATCTACTAATGATCTGGCAATGTTCCATTTGCTTCCTGGGTATCTTAATACACTTCTCATTATTCTCTACCTTGATGAACCTCTTCTATGTCCCTGATCAGGTATATTGTTTTCTTCAGGGCTACTATTTTCGACAAGATTTTTGATATTTTCTTCATACCATTTATTGCACTTTTCTACCTGATCATCCCAATCGTATGCAACATTGCCCATGTAGTCTGCAAAATCCTTTTTTAATTCATTCAATTCTTCTTCTGCACACAAAAGCCATTGTTTTTCATCTTTTATTTCCTGGGTACATTCATTTATGTATTCATCAACACTCGAATATGAATCAACATATTCTCCCTTATTTACATCCCAATGCACAATTTGATCCCAATTTTCAGGATTGGCTATATCCTCCTCCAAAGATGCTATTGTTCTTTTTTCATCCTCTATTCTTTCTTTTATTTCCTCCAAATCGGAAAATTCACGACCAAACATATTATCTCCGAAGAAAAAGTGAATCATATTTTTTTCCGGTTCATCTAGAGCAAACCAACACCGCTCTGCCCACTGATCTGCATACATTCTTTCATCGCTGCCATTGGTATATGTGCCATCTACCAAATCCCCAATAAAATTTTCCAACAATTCTGCCGGTGATAAATTGTAACTCAATGCTCTCTTGGCCAATCGTTCTACATCTGCATCCGACAAACGAATCTTATATATTCTTTCCCTAACAGTTTCTGCTTCTTGCTTATTATCCTTATATGACATAACTATCCCTCCATAAAATTCATAAACAACTAAGAACACATACTTCCGATATATAATGATGCGAGCATTAAAAGCGCAACTCCACATACTTGAAGCACATTCATCATTCCTTCACCTCCCTAATTTTTTCTTATTATCCAAAGGGATAGAGAGGACTCGAACCTCTATAAAAACTCCGGAATACAGTTAGGAGAAAAACCGGAGAACGCTCTACCGTTTTGAGCAACTATCCCACAACATCTAATATTCTGATGTTTAATATTCTCTCTTGTCTTACAGAAGAATAGCATGACGCAGCGCTGCTCTTTGATCATCGTCCACAACATTTTCTAAAATATCATATAACCTATCCATTTCTTTTTCTGTCATCCTTGTACCCACTTTCATTTAAATAGTAATTTAATTTTGCGCTCTGATATTGTGCCAGGGAAGATTATAATATCTCGGATAGAAACCAGCGGAGATCATTTTGTCGGTGTCTTCTAGCCACCATTCAGGATAATCATATTTATCACAGTATTCTTTTAACTGTTCCTCAGATAGATTTATTATCATTCTCATCCAACGAGCTTCATACCATTCACCACCGCCCATTCTCCATCCTATCGTGGATGATGAATATGTCGGAAAAACTATGAATGGTGGAAGTGGAACATGATCAATTGTGTGGTTATCTATTCCAGAATATACAATATCTACATATTGTTTTACCATCTCTGTAAATTGAGGAAATACTTTTTTAAATTCCTGATATCCTTCCGTATCACTACCTAGCATATTGCGGAATCGTCCATTGTTATAAGATATAATAGGATTATACAAGCTGAATATCTCTTCTTCTAACTGAGAGATTGTTTTTGGCATCTTTGACTTGCCAAGAAGTCCAATAGTAGCCAATAATTCACATATTTTAAATAAATATTTTTTGTCTTGTTTTTTAGTCATGTTTCACATACCTCGCTAAATTTCAGTTTAAATACTTATTGATTGCTTCTTCTACATCTGATAAACGCACCCACTGGTCAACTTCCTTATCTCCTTCATAAATTGGTGCATCTTCCTGTTTAGCACGTTCCGCAACCTCTGCCAGCACTGCAACTGAATAGTTTATAATTGCTTCGTTTCTGATTTTTTCATCTGTTATTACAGGAAGTTCTTGTAATGCTGTCATCCTGTCAGATTCGTAGCAGTAATTTTGCATAACTGCGTTAATTGCATCCTGTCTTTTAATTAATTCACCCATCTCTTCTACCTCCACTAAATCTCAGTTTAAGCCCATAAGCTTCTCATATTCCTCTGATCTTCTGCTTACTTCTTCCAACTCTAAAAACTCCCTGTAGGAACATCCCTGGGCTTGTGCTATTTTCCACCGTTCTTCTTTTTCTGCTTCCCGTTTCTGCTTTACCTTGATATCATGAATTTCCTGATTCAGGTTTGAAATGCTATTATCTATGATTCTGCAAATCATTTCGCTCTCTGTCATTGAGTTTTTCATTTCTCCTGCTGTGGCTTTTTTCTTATTGAGTTTTTCAATGAATTTATTCGACTGCTCACAAGTAATATAGTCACATGCATACCACTCATTTATTTCTGATTCTGTATAACACTTTTCTCCACATACCATCACATACACATCGTTTACTTTTTCACGCTCTTTTATTGCTTTCTTCTGGTATTTATCTCTGAGTTTTATATATTCAGTTTTTACCGTTTCAAGTACCTGCAAATTCATCATGGTTCCTCCTTTCACTTAAACTTTAAGTTATTTCCGTTTGTATCTACAATTCAGTTCTTTTCCACCTGGTGTATAATGTCGAACTTTATTTCTGTCCTTGTAAATTCCAGTACAAAAATATCCGGTGCATATGCAAAAATTTTCTATATCCCCATATCTATTATTTTTTGGTGTTTGCACCAACCACTGACAGTTAGCACAACATTCTACATCATTATTCATTGCAGGATGCAAGGAAGCTTTTTTTCCAGTTCAGCCTTGATCATCAATTTTTAATTCTCCATTTTTAAACTTGATTAAGAGTTGCTTGATGATAGATTCCATTTCATCCACACTGGTTCCTTGATCAAAATAGTTCTCCAAATCTTTCGTTTTAAAGGTAACCTTTGTCTTTGGTTTTTCTTTTGATGGTTCAATTAAAAGTGAGACTACTTTTTCATAGGAAAGTGGCTGCTGTTCCGCCGTTTCCCGGATGATTTTGGCTTGTACCAGGTTAGGAATATGATGAAAGTTACTGATATATTCATATAAAGATACCTGGCTCTCCGGATCCAGAAACGCAAGCTCTGTTCCAATTTGAACAGTAAGCTTTCCTGTATCAATAAGTGCCAGAAAATCATCTGACAGATAGGAAAGCCTAACAAATCTTTGTACCTGACGTTTAGAGTCTTTTCCGGCTCCAACTGTCTCTGCTGTATCTGTTCGATTCTTTCCAAGCTTCTTTTCTTCATCAAGACACATTCTATAAGCCTTTGCTTTTTCGCTCGGCAGGATCTCGTCTCTACCGGATATATTACTATGTGTCATAAGCTTAGTCGCTGTATAATCATCTACTGACACAACTACAATAGGTATAGTCTTCAAACCAACGATACGTGCAGCTTCGGTCCTACAATGTCCTGAAATAATCTCATATTTACCATCAGAAAGAGGACGTACAAGCACCGGCTGAATAATACCATTCTCACGTATGCTGTCCACTAATTCGAGAAATTCAGCAGATTCTTTATCAATATGAAAAGGATGCTTCTTAAAATGTACCAGTAAATCAATATCTGTCTCATGCGGTTTATCGGTTTCTACCGTTACATTCTCTGCTTCAAGCTCCTCCTGCAATGACGGATCAAGCAAATATGAAGTGTCCATTTTTTTTAAATTTTCGAATATATTTTTCCCAGCCATTTATATCACTTCCCCTCTATTTTGATAAATTCTTCAATTAGATCTCCATAAACCATTGCTGCAGATGTTTTCGGTGCATATTTAAAAATACTTTCTCCCTCGCCATCTGATTCTGAAATGCGGACGGAATTAGGAATATATGTATCAAACATATTGATTTTCCCCTGGTAAGAATCTCTAAAAAATGCCATAACATCCCTGTCATTATTAGTATTGATACGAACCATTGTAAACAAAATACCTAACACCTCTGGCTTTACTAATGTTCCATTCAGTTTCCTTACCTGGTTGATGTAAGAAAACAAATTTTGCATTGCTCCAACACCTAAAAACTGCGGTTGAACTGGTATAATAACTGAATCAGCACAGAACAGAGCATTGGTAACATAAATGCCTAAACCTGCTGGACAGTCAATAAAAATATAATCATAATCATCCTTAATACTGATTAAATATCTTCTTAAAACAATTTCACGCTGGATAGCACAGATCAATTCGCTTTCAAACGCATGTAATTCTTTAACGCTACAAATAACATCTATTCCTTCTTCATGCTGCATGATTGCATAGCCTTCCGGAACATCTTCACAATCCTTAGACAATTTAAAAATGTCGAGAATTGTCTTCTGCTCTTTAGTTACATGGATACCAAGCGCAGTAGTTAAATTTGCAGACGGATCCAAATCAATCGCAAGAACCTTTTTTCCTCTTGTTGCCAATCCAATAGCTAAATTTTTTATGGTGGTTGTCTTTGCTACACCACCTTTTTCGTTTACACATGCAATAATCTTACTCATATTCATTCTCCTAACTGTAATTTGATATTGATAATTTGCTTGTTTTATGTTATTATTTAGAAAATATGGGTGATTAAGAATTTAGTATCCCTGTTACTAACAGGGCATTCCAGGGGTGGAATCCTAAACTTAATTCCCTTAGGATCCTGTTTGCCAGAACAGGATCTTTTTTTTACTGTGATATATAAGGAGGCTTGTATATGAAGAATACTAATTCCACATTAAATGGAGAGGATTTAAAGAACATCACATCTCGTGTTATATATCTAAGGAATCAGATACTTCATATGACGCAATCGGAGTTTGCTTCTGTTTTAAAAATGAGCCAAACATATTTATCGTTAATTGAATCAGGCAAAAAAACGATTACCAAACCGACCATTGATAATATTTTGAGTACCTTTAAAGTAAATATGGAATGGCTGTTATTCGGCATCGGCACCGATGATGATATCTTCCTTTCAACATCATATACAAAGGAATATTTTACAAAATCTACTCAGGAATCCGCATTGTCTGCTTTACAAAACGCTTATCAGCTTAAAAACGATGAAACAGATTTTGTAAAATGGTATTTATCTTTATCCTCTAAGGAACGTAGCCATTTTTTATCATGCATTGAAGGTCTCTCCGATCTTATGAGTTCTTATCCTCCCGGAACATCATAAGTATCCTTATGTGTTTTTTCCTTTTGCCACATTTCCTGTGCCACATGAGAAATAATTGCAAGATTTTCTTTCTCTTTAATATCATCTATGCAATATTGAATTGTTTTTTTGCGTTCTTCGATGCCTATATTCTGCTTTTGTATGGGTACTCCTGACATTGCTCCACCTCCCTTGATCTATACTTTATGGTTTTACTTCTGGAGCACCATAAAGAATCGTATTTCTATCCCACTCTGTATGACCACTCAAAAATTCTTTATACTGGTCAAGCAATCCTCTATAGATATAATAAGAAAATCTTCTTTTTCCCTCTTTTTTTATAGCATGTCCGATTGGTAAACGATTTTCACGCATTAAAAATTGTAATGTGTCCAGATCCATTTCCAATTCAGACGCAGCTTGTTTAGTTGTTACTCGTTCCATCGCATTACCTCTCTCTTGAAATAAAGTGTCGCTACTGAGTCTCTCTTGCAAACTCTATTTCATCTACTGCTATTCCAAAGAATTGAGCAATCTGTTTAGCTCTTTTTAGTGAAGGAGTTCTTTTTCCTGTTTCGTACATCCCTATAGCTCCTTTAGACATTCCAATTTCACTTGCCAATTCTTCTTGAGTGATATTTCTCTCTTTTCTCAGCTCCACCATAGAATGTGTCATACTTTACACTCTCCTTTCTCACATATTGTTGCCTATGTTTGCATTATACTCACTTATTGTTGCTTTGTCAATACTCTCGTCAACATTTTGTTGCTTTAGGCTATCAAGCACATTCTTAGCCTTTTTTTTATGCTATTTTTTAGTAAAGTCTGGAGGTGCAATGAAATGAAAATGGGACATATAATATCAAAATTACGCTATGAAAGCGGATATAGCCAAGTTGAATTAGCTGAAAAAATAGGTATTACAAAAGGTGCTGTTGGAATGTATGAAACAGATAAGCGAAAGCCAGATTACGACACTCTTATTAAACTGGCTGATTTATTCAATGTATCAACTGACTATTTACTCTCACATACCGTTGACTCTATTTCTAAAACATCAAATCATTCTGTCAACGTTTCGTTAGATAGTTCACGCTATTCAAAACAAGGATTATATATCTTAGAGTTATATGAATCTATGAACGAAGAAAGTCAAGCTATCTTATACGGAAAAGCCAGGGAACTTATAAGAGAACAACGATTAGAAGAAAAAAGTGGGAACAGAGACATACAAAAAGCAAATTAATTCAGTTTCCACAAAACTAGGAGGTGGTAATCGTGAAAATGCCGAATGGATATGGCAGCGTGGTAAAGTTGACTGGAAAACGCAGGAAAAATTGGGCTGTCAGAATATCTTATATAGAAAACATTCCCGGACAGAAGCCAAAACGCAAGCGAAAATACATAGCTTATTTTACTGATCAGAAAAGAGCCTTGGAATACCTTACTGAATATAACAGCGGTGCGATTGTAAAAGAACATGAAAAATATTCAGACATTCCCACATTCGCAGAATTATATGATAAATGGAAAAAGTACCGTAAGGGATTAAAAAATAATCCTTCTCAGAGTTGCTGGAAAAATTACGAAATTGCATTCAACCTTTTTTCTAACCTTCATGACAAGAAAATAATCTCTATTCGTGCAAATGATCTTCAGGAATGTATTTCTGCCAATAGTGCTAAATCCAAGACAACGATTGGAAATATGCGAGCAGTAATACGTGGTATGTGGAATTATGCCATTGTAAACGAATTAACTGAAAAGGATATCACACAGCACCTTGTATTTGACTCTACATACAACGGTGAGCCTATTCATACAAGATTTACAGACAAAGAAATTGCTGCCCTCTGGGACGCTCTAGGAACCATTAACAACGTAGATATTGTATTGATTTATATTTATACCGGAACTCGCCCCTCTGAGCTGCTAGACATAAAATCCAAGGATGTACATTTAGAAGAAAAATATATGATAGGTGGAGAAAAGACCGAAGCTGGTCGTAACAGAATTATTCCCCTGCATAATGAAATTCTTCCACTCATTAAATATCGTTTGGATCAGAACAGAGAATATCTGATTACAAATAAATATGGCAACCATTATACACGTGCTGTATACCATAACTCAAATTGGAATACAGTAATGAGCAGAATGAAGATGAACCATGCTCCGCATGATGGAAGATATACATTTGCCTCTCTTGCCGATCAAGTATCAATGAATGAAACATGCCGAAAAATTATTATGGGACATGCTCTTTCAAATAAAAATGGAACAGCTTTTAAGACTGGAGGGACATCTGATGTCACTCAAGATGTTTACACAGAGAAAACTTTAGAACAACTATTAGAAGAGGTAAATAAGCTCCCTGTTAAGTTTGATGATCCGAAAAAGTAGTGTCGCCCACCTGTCGCCCACCTGTCGCCCACTTGTCGCCCACGATGTCGATTTAACCCCATTTATATCAAGTTATCAGAATATTCACAAAATAAAAAAATCCCCGAAACATCATTGTTTCGGGGAAAATTTTTACTCTTTAGCAAACACCCTGTGCCAACATAGCATCTGCAACCTTCAAGAAGCCTGCGATGTTAGCACCTGCTACATAGTTACCTTCCATGCCGTACTTCTTGGCTGCATCATCCAGATTGTGGAAGATATTAACCATGATGGTCTTCAGCTTTGCATCAACCTCTTCGAAGGTCCAGGAAAGTCTCTCACTGTTCTGGCTCATCTCCAGAGCGGAGGTAGCAACACCACCTGCATTGGATGCTTTGCCGGGGCAGAACAGAACGCCGTTCTTCTGGAAGTACTCGGTAGCTTCCATGGTGGTAGGCATGTTAGCGCCCTCTGCTACAGCGAATACGCCATTAGCTACCAGCTGCTTTGCATCCTCCAGATCCAGTTCGTTCTGGGTTGCACAGGGAAGAGCTACATCACACTTAACAGTCCATACACCGTGCTCACCGTTCTTCTTCTCATGATACTGTGCACTGGGTCTTGCAGCAGCATACTCGGTCAGTCTTGCACGCTTTACTTCCTTTACTTCCTGCAACAGTGCTACATCGATTCCTTCGGGATCATAAATCCAGCCGGTGGAATCGGAACAGGTAACTACCTTGGCACCTAACTGCTCTGCTTTCTGGATAGCGTAGATTGCTACGTTACCGGCACCGGATACAGCCACGGTCTTGCCTGCGATATCCTTGCCATTGCACTTTAACATCTCCTCGGTCAGATACAACAGGCCATAACCGGTTGCTTCGGTTCTTGCCAGGGATCCGCCATAGCTTAAGCCCTTACCGGTCAGAACACCTTCATACAGGCCGGTCAGTCTCTTGTACTGTCCGTACATATAACCGATTTCTCTTGCGCCGGTACCGATATCACCTGCAGGAACATCGGTATCTGCTCCGATATATTTGTAAAGTTCTGTGATGAAGCTCTGGCAGAAAGCCATGATCTCTCTGTCGGATTTACCCTTGGGATCAAAATCGGAACCACCCTTACCACCGCCGATAGGCAAGCCGGTCAGAGAGTTCTTGAAAATCTGCTCGAAACCAAGGAACTTGATGATACCTAAGTTAACGGAAGGATGTAAACGTAAGCCTCCCTTGTAAGGTCCGATTGCGGAGTTGAACTGTACACGGAAACCGTTGTTTACCTGTACCTGACCCTTATCATCCACCCAGGGTACACGAAACAGGATCTGTCTCTCGGGAGTTACCAGTCTCTCCAGCAGAGCATCCTTACGATATTTTTCCTCGTTTGCCTCGATCACCACGCGAAGAGATTCCAGAACCTCTTTGACTGCCTGGTGGAACTCGGGCTGTGCAGGATTCTTTGCGACTACCAAATCAAATACTTCATCAACATATGACATTTGAATGTCCTCCTTCAATTGGTATACAGATTCATGACAACCTGGTTGCCATATGCTTTATTATAAAACGACTTTTTTAATTGTACAATAAACTTTATTTCACTAAATCGTAAAAGTTTTTGGCCATTTTCTATAAAAATTGCACAAAAAGGTATGCAAGTATACAATTTGTGCGTTATGATGTACGTTAAATTGCCGAAAGCGGTCGTTTCGTATGCTATAGATATTCTTTCAGAGTCCGGATGTTGGCATTCTCCATCTCGATCAGTTCCTTCGCCAGACTGCGGCAGGGGCTTCCGGCAAACTCTTCATTGTGTGCCAACACCTTCTCCATCTCCAGCACACCGTTATTACTGCCCTTGATGATCATTTCTGCGATATGACTTGTGCTGGTGTTGAGCAGGGTGTTATAACCGATTCCAAAGCGCAGCATCATGTTCTCCATGGCATTCTCCCGGTAGGTCTGGGCCTTGCCCTCCACCAGATTCTGCACTGCCCTGTCATGCAGCCTGGAGTACTGTAATTCCTGTTCCGCCACCACGGCTGCCAGCCTGTCGTCGTAGATTTTGTCCGTAACGGCATCCAGGGCCTTCATGGCCATTTCCGTGTTACGCTGGATCTCCCGGTAGATGTTGATCTCCTGTTTCTTCAGATTGTGATTTCCTGTTTTATTCATAGAAAAGCTCCTTACCGTTTTTGGTAAGAAGCTTTCCCTGAATTTTCTTATTTTATTCCAAGCCCGCAGTGCACCGCTCAAAAATGCTTCGCATTTCTTCGCTGTCGGGCATTCGCCCTATCATTCGCCGCGCAATACGAATTGCTCCGCTGCCTTCGCCGCTCTCGCAATTCTACCTACATTCGGATTCCGCTGATTTGCTTCCGCAAATTGCTTCTTCCTCATTCCGCAGTGTACAGCTCAAAAAAGCTTCGCGTTTCTTCGCTGTCGGGCATTCGCCCTATCAAAAAAGAATCATCAAAAATCCTGCCTGCAAGCAGTCAGATTTTTGCCGCTTCATTTTTTGGCACTGCTCATTATTGTACATATTCACTCTTGACGTATCCGATCTGGCCATTGTACCTGATCTTGCTCCAGTCGCCTTCTGTGCCGACCAGTTCCGCGGAATCGCCACCGGAAAGAACTCCCAGACGATCTGCAGTCTCACTGGCGGATGCACGTACATTGATATTGGTGGTAGCGGTCACGGTTCCGATGGTCTCGGCACCGGCTGCGCTCTCTGCCAGCTGCAGGAACTCTGTCTTGATATAGCCTTCCTTACCTTCATAATCTACCTTGGTCCAACCGTTGGCGCGCTGCTCCAGTACCTGAAGCTTCGTACCTCCTGCCACTTTACCCAGCTTATCCGCCTGCTCACTGTCGGAGCTTCTGACATTTACGGTAGTAGTTGTCGTCACATACTGCGGTCCCTGCTCTTCTGCGGGCTGCTCTGTGCCTTCGGCAGAAGTATCCTGACCGTCTGCCGCCTGATCACCGCCTTCCGCAGAGGTATCTGTATTCTGATCTCCGGCTACCTGATTGGCCAGCTTCTCTCCTACGGCAATGCTTACCTGAGAATCCAGCTCACTGATATACTGCAATACTTCCGGATGATCTACCATCAGTTCATTGTATTCCACTGTGATCTTGTTGTTAAATTCCACAACATCATCCTGCGTGCTTAACGTCTTGATATAATCGTTGACTTCCTCACTGTTCTCGCCGCGCTTGATATACATTTCTCCCTGATCATTGGTGCAGATATAAAGTGCCTGATAACCGGGCACCTCTTCCTCATGACCCACAAATGCAATCTTGTAATATACATAAGCGATCACCGAACCCTCTTCCGGGCCGGTCTTGGTATAGATCTCCAAAGTCGGATAATAATCAATATACTGTGCCAGTTCCAGATAACGATACATGTCTTTGTCGGAGATCTCATCACAAACGGAACGTAACGTTGTCTCATCACCGGTCGCCATGGCATTATAATAAGTAGCTACCAGAGTATATACCGCACCTTCCTCATTTGCTACCAAAGGTACATCCTCTGTTGTCGGTTCCGTAGCAATCTCACTGGACACTGCCGCTGCGCTCTCTGCGTTCTGCTGCTCCTCACGGTGACGGTTGTTCATACTCAGGCTTACGGATACGGTGACTGCCACTGCCACAACAACGACAGCCGGCAAAACTACTTTACTATGCTTTATGATATAGTTTCCAAGAAAATGTAATTTTTCTTTCCACATATTGCGTCCTTTCCAAATTCTGAAAAAAAGTTCTTTAATCGCAAAAAGCCGCAAGCGGCTTCTCTCATCTCTCTCCCTATAATCAAGGTGATGTAAATGCATCCGACAGGAATCGAACCTGCATTAAAGGCGTCGGAGGCCTCCGTTCTATCCATTAGACTACGGATGCAAATATTACAAATTTGTTACATCACCTCGACTATAATATCATAAAACACTACATATGTCCAGTTTAAATTGTTGGAATTATTTAGTTTTTTTCAAACATAATATTCACTCCGGTATTCTACACTATCCTTACTTCCCTCTCCCGGCTGCAATACAGATATAAATGGTCCGACAGAACTTCCTCCGGCGGCAGCTCCGTCCGGTTCACTTCTGCGATCATTTTCTTCAGTTCTTCCCTGTCCTGTTCCCGTTCCCTGGGAACCAGCAGGAATTCATGAACAGAACTGGGGATCATGTAATAATCGCCGCCGATACGCTCTGCCAGCTGCTCCAGCATCCCGGGATACAGGATGCTGCAGGCACCGTAAGTCTTGCGGGAATTCGTCAGGATCATCATGGATACCTTCCTCAAAAATTCCCTCCGGACTTCCTCCGGAAGTTCCTGCAGTGCGTCTCCCAGCACATCCTCCATGGGAATGGTCTCACCGGGAAACAGTCTGGGGGTATTTTTCACTGCAATCTCCAGCAGATCCCTGTCTGTCACCTTCCAGTTGTCCAGATGGGATCTGTAGATGGGGATCATACCGTTGTCCACTCCTGCTTCGTCAAACGCATAGTAGAAGCAGATTGCCAGATCAAGTATCGGAATATACGGCACTTTTTCCAGCTGCTCCCGGTTCTTCTCCCGGTTCACCAGCCGGAAGCACAGTTTCTCCTTTACCTTCTCAAAATCCTGAAAAAAGGAAACATCGATCTTCCGGCCGATTCCGTCCTCCTTATAGATACTGATGATCTTCTTAATAATATCTGCAAAGGTCACGCCACCCTCATAAGCTTCCCAGAAGGAATTAAGATAAATCGTAGGTGTCACATTGTCCTGTCCCTTACGGATCATCAGTCCCTGAAGCAGCACTCCGTTATTCTTCTGCACTTCCCGCAGTTCCACTGTATACTCCTGTCCCAACACTTCGCTGACAGCCTTCTGTACCTTTACTTTAAATGTAGAAATCTCCATAGAATACCTCCATGCCTCTCCGAAGCAGGCTCCCCTCCTGCTTTTTCCCATGTGGTATTTCCGGTGTAAAAATGTAGAAAATAACAAAAGCAATAAGCCATCCCGAAACAGGATAACTTATTGCCTTACAGGTTCTCTTATCGGATATTGCTCAGAACAGTGGTAGTCTCAACAATTATGCACGAGACAGATATTCACCGGTTCTGGTATCGATCTTGATCTTGTCGCCCTGGTTAACGAACAGAGGTACTGCAACAGTAGCTCCGGTCTCAACGGTAGCAGGCTTGCTGGCACCGGTAGCGGTATCACCCTTGAATCCGGGCTCGGTCTCAGTGATCTCCAGTTCTACAAACAGAGGAGGCTCCACGGAGAATACGCTGCCATTGTGGGAGCAGATCTTGCACATCTCGTTCTCTTTTACGAACTTCAGTGCATCGCCTACAGTCTCAGAGTTCAGTGCAACCTGATCGTAAGTCTCGGTATCCATGAAGTAGTACAGATCGCCATCTTCATACAGATACTGCATATCCTTTCTATCAATACGCGCCTGAGGGCACTTCTCAGTAGGACGGAAAGTCTTCTCGACAACACCGCCACTCTTGATGTTCTTCAGCTTGGTTCTTACGAAAGCTGCGCCCTTTCCCGGCTTAACATGCTGGAATTCGATAATCTGGTAAACATTGTTATCATACTCAATGGTAATACCATTTCTGAAATCACCTGCAGAAATCATAATGTATTCCTCCTAAATATTTTCACGTCATAATTCTTTAACATTTTAATATAAAAACATGCACATTTCAACTACTTTTGAAAAATTTTTTCAAATTTCTCGGGAAACTACTGCCTGTTCTCCCGCAGGAAATCGATAGCCTGCAGATAACCGTCCAGTCCCTGTCCGTAAATCTGCCTGTTACATACCGGTGCTGTCACAGAAATCTTGCGGAACTCTTCTCTGCTCGTAATATCGGAAATATGAATCTCCACCTTGGGAATATCCACGCTTGCCAGAGCATCCCGGATGGCATAGCTGTAATGGGTGTAGGCACCGGGGTTGATCACGATCCCCTCCGTTCCGTCAGAATATGCCTCCTGGATCCTGTCGATGATGGCTCCTTCATGGTTGCTCTGGAACACCTGGATCTCCTCTCCGGTTTCTTTTGCTTTTTTGTCGATCAGATCCAGTAAATACTGATAGTCCTGTGTTCCGTAGATCTTTTTCTCACGGATTCCCAGAAAATTCAGATTCGGTCCGTTGATCACCAGAATTTTCATCTTTTTTCTCTCCTTTTTTCTCTGTATGTCTTTCTGCTTCCGTAACTGCAGCTGTAACTCTTCCGCCAGTTCATCGGAATGCCTGTTATCCACATCCAGTATAATGTCCGCACATTCCGCATAGATTTTGTCCCGGATCTCCAGCAGTTCCCGGATCCTTGTCAGAGGATCCTCACACTGCAGCAGGGGCCTTGTAGTGTCATTTTTCAGCCGCTCGTAGACCACTTCCGGCGACACTCGCAGATATACCACTGTTCCACACTGATGCAGCAGGGGCCGGTTCACCGGATTGACCGGAGTGCCTCCTCCCACAGACAGGATACGTTCGTATTTCTGTTCCCCGCATTTTCGCAGCAGTTCCGTCTCCAGTTCCCGGAAATAGGATTCACCGTCATCCGCAAAGATCTGTGTGATGCTCCTGCCCTCCTGTCTCTCGATCAGCTTGTCCGTGTCTTCTACCGGCATCCGTAGCAGATAGGACAGTTTCAGTCCCAGTGTTGTCTTCCCCGATCCCATAAAGCCGATCAGGACGATATTCCTTCGTTTGTGTTTCATTTTTTTATTTTCCGTCCTCTGTCTTTTTTGCTTTCTGCATCCGTTCATAGACTTTGTCTGCAAGCCAGGGTTCCACCTGGCAGCCTGTCCACAATTCAAAAGCAATGATTCCCTGATAGAGAAGCATCTTCGCACCATTATAGGCTTCACCACCCTGTGCCTCCACCAGTTCCATAAACCGGGTCTTCGGTGGATTGAAGATCAGATCATATCCGGTGTGTACTCTCTTATAAAATGTGGGATCCTCGATCACCGCCGCATCACAGTCCGGATACATACCCACACTGGTGGCCTGTATTGCCAGATAGCGTTCTCCTTCCGGCAGCGTATCATACGCATCTATAGACAGGGCTTTTGCAAATTTCCGTTTTTTTCCGATGAGGTGATTCACCTCGTCCGCTATGCTCTGTGCCTTTTCCACCGTACGGTTCAGGATAATGGCCTCTTTCGCCCCCTTATCCAACAGCATCATGGCTACCGCTCTGGCTACTCCTCCGGCTCCCAGGATCAGCACTTTCTGTCCCTTGACTTTGACGCCGTCCTCGCACATGGCCCGGTACAATCCCGGCATATCGGTATTGTAGCCTTTATAGCCCTTTTCCGTGCGGACCAGCGTATTTACAGCACCGATATTTGATGCCAGCGGATCTATGTCATCCAGGTACGGGATCACATCGCTTTTATAGGGAACCGTTACATTTATTCCTAGCAGATTCAGTGCAAAAGCACCCTTCACGGCATCCTCCAGTCTTCCGGTCTCCACATGGAACGGGACATAGGCCAGATTTTTCCCAAGCACCATGGACAGGGTATTGTGGATCACCGGAGACAGGGTGTGCTCCACCGGGTTTCCGATCAGTCCGCAGGTTCTGGTATAGCCATTGATATCATTCAGCATTTTGATTTCCTTTCCGACGCTTTTCTCTATGGTAGAAAAACAGTACGATCTTTTCCAGATATCTCTTGAGTACGATCTGAATCTCTTCTTTCGGATGAATGGGTTTCGTCAGATAAGTCATGATCCCGCATTTCTTAGCCCCCCACACATCGGTGAACAGCTGATCCCCCACAAAAAGTGTGGTATCCGCCCCGGTATGCATCTGTTCCATAGCCCGCAGATAACCTTCTCTTCCGGGTTTCCCGGCCTTATAGATATAGGAAGCACCTACTGCATCCGCAAAACTTTTTACGCGGGGCTCCTTGTTGTTCGATAACAGCAGTGTCTGAAATCCCAGTTCCCGCAATCTGCCGAAGAACTCTGTTGCCTGCGGTGTTGCCGGTGCCCCGTGCGGTACGAGTGTATTGTCAATATCAAAAATGATTCCGCGATACCCCTGTTCATATAATGTTCTGTAATCTATGCCATAGGCGGAATCCGCCTCATAATCCGGGTAAAACTGATGCAACATCTGTCTCGCCTTTCGTCTGTTTTATAATGTAATCAGTATTCTCCTCTAGGGAAAATGCCTGAAAATATGCTTCTTCCAACGGAATCCACAGCTGCAGGAAGTCCTGTAGTATGTCCTCTCCGTTCCTCGTGCGGATCCGCTCCGTCTGCGTCTCATGGTCTATATCCAGAAATACTTTCCGGTCCATGTATTCTCCCAGTACCGGATGGCAGCTGTAAGCGCCTTCCACGAATACAAAACCGTTATTTTGTACCGGGAGCCAGTCTCCCGGTGCCATGCGGGAACAGTCAAATCTCTGATAGGAAAATGCTTGTCCCGATGCAAGCTTCGGTATGACTTCCGTCAAAAATCGTTCATAGTGCACATTTCCGCCGGGCTCGCTTCTGCGCTCCTGCGTCCGAAGTGCAGGTGGCAGAAAAAAATCATCCATATGGATCACATCTCCGCCCAGTTCTTTTGCAAGTCTGGCAGCCAGTGTTGTCTTCCCGGCGGCGCATCTGCCGTCAATGGCAATAATGCGCATTCCGGTGGGAAGCACACGCAATTCCTCTGTCAGCTCAGAAACAGTTCTCAGCGATCTCATCCACAGCCTCCGCAATGTATTCTCCCAGGCGTCTGCTCTCGACTCCCACGATAGTGGCATGGCATTTACTCATGGGGATCAGGATCAGTTTTGCATCATTCGAAGCTACCGCTGCTGCCATGGTGGGGGTGATCTCACCTAACATGGCATCCGCCATGACGATTCCCACCGGTCCTACGATCACGTCTGCTCTCTTACTGTTATATACCACGGCATTCTCCCCGGTGGCACCGCTTGTAACGCCGCTCTTCATCATATTCGCCGTAGCTGTGGCGTTGGTTCCCACTGCGATCAGTTCCGCCTCCGGAAACCGTTCCTTCAGAGCCTCCAGCAGGCTTCTGCCTACGCCTCCGCCCTGGCCGTCCATTACCATAATACGCATAACTTTACTCCTGCCAAAAATAATACATACATGTTCCATGATAGCATGGCAAATGCTTTTTTGCAATTTATCTTGACAAAAAAATGCCCACCCTTTATTATGTATTATGCTTCAGGAAGGAGCTTAACGCCAGAAGGCATATTTATCCCAGAAGGGAAAAGTGTGCCGTTCTGGCTTTTTTGTTACTGTTCAGGTTTCTCCGTCTCGGAGAGGCTTTTTGCGAATGGAGACTCTGAACAGTTATATCTTATCAGGAGGTTTTCCATGAAAAAATTAACTGTTTTAAACAAAAGCATCCTCACTGCTCTGTGTATTGCCTTATGTGTGGTTCTGCCCATGACTCTGCACGCCATTCCCAAGGGCGGTGTCCTGTTCTCCCCCATGCATCTGCCCGTGCTTCTGTGCGGTCTGGTCTGTGGAGCACCTTTCGGTCTGGTCTGCGGCATTCTCGGACCTCTGGTATCCAGTCTGCTTACCGGTATGCCCGTTTTCGGATATATGCCTGTCATGATGATCGAGCTGGGGCTCTATGGTCTGATCAGCGGTCTGGTCATGCAGTTTCTTCGCAGCGGTAAACTGGTTGTTGATCTGTATGCAGCTCTGGTCATTGCCATGCTGGGCGGCCGTGTGATCACCGGTATCCTGCGCGCACTGATCTTTGCAGGCGGTTCCTACAGCTGGTCTGCCTGGGCTACCGGATATTTCGTATCCTGCCTCCCCGGTATCATTATCCAGCTGATTCTGATCCCCATCATCTATGTTGCACTGGAACGCGCTCATCTCCTGCCGGTTCGTTACGCTGCTGTTTCTGCTGCCGCAGAGACCGAAGCTGCATAAATCCATACACCCTCGAGCCGGCCGGCTCATCGCATCACAGCAAAATGGCTCCTCTGTCTTACGACAGGAGAGCCATTTTTTGTCTGTAGATCCGTATGAAATAGAGGATTTCCGCCACTGCGGTGATACTCCATGAAAAGACATATAGCAGATACAGGGACGGTATCGTATGGAAATAGGCAAATATGGTGTAAACCCAGATTACACGGAACACGCAGGAGCCCATGATGACAATGAACATAGGTATAATGCTCTTGCCCATGGCTCTGGCCGCCGCAATGGTACAGTCCATAAATGCCGAAATACAATACGAAAATCCCATGATTGTCAGACGGTACATACCGGCATTCATAACTGCCGCATCTCTGGTAAACAGGGACAAAAACGCTCTTCCGAAAAATACCAGTGACACTCCCAGGATCAGACCGATGCCGAAGGAATATGCCAGGCTGATGAGGTAACTGTTCCGCACCCTTTTCTTCTTGCCCGCACCGTAATTCTGTCCCATAAAGCTGCCGCAGGCGGTATAGAATGCCGCCATGACATCGTATACCATGGCATCTGCATTGGTGGCTGCGGAATTGCCTGCCACCATGGTGGCATCAAAGGAATTCACACCCATCTGCACAAAGCTGTTGGCAAACTGGAAAATTACGTTCTGCAATCCGGAGGGCATTCCCAGCTTCAGGATATCCTTCGTAAGTTCCGGATCCAACCGCAGCTTTCCCGGATGCAGGGCATAAATGTCTTTGCAGCGACGCAGTGCCTGCAGGATTAATGCTGCAGATACATACTGGGAAATGATACTGGCCAATGCCACTCCTGCCACATCCATATGACAGACGATCACAAAAAACAGGTTCAGAATAATATTCAGCACTCCGGAAAAACCAAGATAATACAGAGGCTTCTTCGTATTCCCCACTGCGCTGTACACCGCATTACCAAAGTTGTAAATGGCCAGCGCCGGCATTCCCAGATAATAGATCCGCAGGTACAATACTGCTTTGTCCAAAAGTTCCTCTCTGGTCTTCAGCATTGTCAGCATCCACTCCGATAAGCCGACTCCCAGTACCAGTAACAGCACTCCCATGATCAGGCTGACCAGTGCGGCGGAATGAATCGTCTTCGACAGACTGTCCTTATCCTTCGCTCCGTAATATAACGCTGTCAGCACATTGATACCGCCGGACAGACCAATGAGGAATCCGGTAAACATGGTGACCAGTGTGGCTGTGGACCCTACCGCTCCCAGCGACAGGGAACCGGCGAACTGACCGATCACCGCAATATCCGCCATGTTGAAAAGCACTTGTAACAGATTGGACAGCATTAACGGCACGCTGAAGATCAGTATTTTCTTTCCTAAGGATCCTTCCGTCAGATCCTGCATGTTCTGTTTCATTTTCAATCCTATCCTTTTATCTTCTTCTCATATTTGTATCTCTGTTATTACTCTTCCCATCAGCATCCACTCTGACGAAAAGAACGGTCAAAGAGTTTTTTGCTCCTTGACCGTTCCTTATTCTAGCATATCTTATCTTTCTTTTCTACCGGAAAATCAATTTTTTTGACAACTTATGCTGCCTCTTTTTCTGAATTTTTCCCGGCACCGAACAGCTTGCGGATGCAGCTGTAAGCAACCATAACTCCCAGTACCATAAGCAGTATGGCTACGATCAGCTGTAAGCCGTCTACCAGGAAGGTTGCCTGTCCGGCTGCCACATTTTTCACCAGGGCAACTGTCTTCTGGATCAATGCAGTAAAGGTTACGACCAGCATCATTCCCATAGGGAAGTACAGTGTCCAGCCGGTACGACCGGTAGTCTTTAAGAATACGGCCAGAGCGATCAATACCAGTGCTGCCAGCAGCTGGTTCGCAGAACCGAACAGCGGCCATACATTGTTGTATCCGCCAAGAGTCAGCAGATAACCGAAAAACAAAGTGATCACAGTTGCAAAATACTTATTGGTCAGAACTCTCTGCACGGGAGTCATCTTTGCGGTATCTGTGGTGTCTCCCAGGAACAGCTCCTGGAAGGACATACGCCCGATTCTTGCTACGGAATCCAGAGAAGTCAGTGCCAATGCAGATACACACATGGTCATGAATACAGTTGCTACGGTTACGGGAACCCCCATCTTCTCCAGGAATCCTGCGACACCGGAGGAGAAAATGGAGAACGGTGTACCATCGGGCTTCGTGCCATTGACTGCAACTGCACCGACAACTACCAGTGCAACCACACCCAGCAGACTCTCTACGATCATGGCACCATAACCTACCATGGGCATATCTTTTTCATTGCTGATGGTCTTGGATGAAGTACCGGAGGATACCAGGCTGTGGAAGCCGGATACCGCACCGCAGGCGATGGTGACGAACAGAGTCGGGAACAGGCTGCTGTTACCTACCTGAAAACCGTTAAATGCATTCAGCTCCATATCGGGATGAGCCACAACCACACCAAGTACGGCACCGATGATCATACCCAGCAGCATAAAGGTGGTCATGTAATCTCTGGGCTGCATCAGAAGCCACATGGGCATTACGGATGCAAGGAACAGGTATGCCATGATGATGTAGATCCATGCAGTCTTGGAAGCATAGATGGGAAGATGCATACCTACAGCGAACATTACTACCAACAGACCGATGGCTACGACTGCCTTGACCCACTCATTCATCTTGCCGACCTTTTTCTGGATCAGACCGAAGATCACTGCTACAACGATGAACAACATGGAAATGGATGCCGCACTGCCGTTGGCATATGCCACACTGGCATCTTCCAGTCCGGTACCTACGAAGGTACCTGCCACCATATCGGTAAATGCCGCAATGACTAACAGAGTGAACAGCCAGCAGAACAGCATGAACAACTTTCTGCCGGTCTTACCAATGTATTTTTCAATGATCATTCCCATGGATTTTCCTTCGTTCTTCACGGAGGCATACAGCGCACCGAAATCCTGTACGGCACCGAAGAACAGACCGCCGATCAGAAGCCACAGGAGCACGGGAACCCATCCGAATACCGATGCGAGGATGGGACCCGTCACAGGACCTGCTCCGGCGATAGAGGAAAACTGATGAGAAAATACAGTGAATTTGGAGGAAGGTACAAAGTCCTCTCCGTCTTCATGGGTAAAAGCAGGCGTCTTCGCCTTCTCATCGATTCCCCACTTTTTTGCAAGCCATCTTCCGTAGAAGACATAGCCTGCTGCCAGCACTACCATTGCGATCAGAATGATTACCAAACTGTTCATTTTTGTTTCCTTCTTTCTTGTGTCTTGTTGTTTTGTCGTGACAGAAAGAAAAATTCTGATTGCCCGTAAAACAAAAAAGCTTTCCGTCTCCAGTGCTTTATAAGCACTCAAAGACGAAAAGCTCTAAGCTCTCCGCGTTACCACTTTGCTTGCCGTATATCTTATACGACCTCTTTTTCCCATCTCCATGAAACACAAATATCTCATTTCCAACAGGCTTCTAAATAACGGTAGAATACCGGTGACACCTACTTAACTGCTTCAGTGTACTTCTCACAGAGGATAGTCTGCCATACTCACATGCCGTCTCACACCAGCCGTCGGCTCTCTGAAATGCTTCCGTATGCAGATCTTGTTCTGCTCATCGAATTTCACTTTCTGTTCGATAGCAAAGATACCACTCTGATTTTATAATGTCAATAGTTTTCTTTTAATTTTTTATTGATCTATTTTATCATTTTCCCTTTTTATCCGCGATCAGAGGTTTGATAGCGGAATAAATCTCGCTGGTACGTTTGCTGTCCTTGAACTCTTTGTTCAGGGCATTGTTGATTCCCTGTTTGGTCTTGTACTGGCGGATGAATTTTACCACCTGAGGGACGATGGTCTGGTCGGAAAGCACCTTTTCCACTGCCTGGGCCAGTTCATCCGGTTCTTCTGCTGCCTTCTTCTCTGAAGCCTTCTTATCAACAGTTTTCTCCGTCGTTTTCTTTTCTGTCATATTTGCAGTATTCTTCTTCCGGGTATTTCCGCTCTTTTTCCTTACCGTTTTTTTCACGGGTTCCACAGGCACAGGTTCCAGTATCTCAGGCAACGGTTCTTCCAGGATCTGCACGCTCACAAATGCTGGCTCTGCAATCTCCTCTGCATCCACTTCCGCCTTCGGTTCCTCCGTCATTACCGCTGTTGCGTTCTCTGTCTCCTGTTCTGTGATTTCCACTGCCATCGGCTCTGCAGCTTCCACCGACAGAGCCTGCACGCTCTCCTGTTCCACGCTTCCCGTTATTTCCTCCGCATTTTCTTCGGCCGCAGGATTCTGTTCCGCTGTCGGGTTCTTTCCCCACAGAAGATTGCGGGTGATCCGCACGGGAACTCCCTGTGCTTTCCAGTATACCATCAGACTGGTGAATCCATTGTCCTTGGTCACGATAAAGTAATCCGGGTGTATTCCTTCCCTCTGCTGCTCACAGATCAGGTAACCGAGATACGTTGCCAGCTGGAAATCCAGTGCATTCTTGGTACCCACTGCTACCTTGTGGTAAATGATCTGTGCTTTCGTCTCATTCAACTTCCGATGCAGGTCAAAAGTCATGCTGTCCGCATTGTCACTGTAGAAAATGCAGACGGTATCCTCCTCCGCCAGCAGTTCCACTCCCTCCATGCCTCGGCTCTTTACATTTTCAAAATCAATCAGATAATAGGCCATTATTTCTCCTCCCCATTTGTTGTATCAATTTCTTCCGCTTTACCAGTCTCTTCCGGTGTCCCCTGCTCCGGTTCCGCAGGTGCATCCTTCTGTTCCACAGTCTCTACAGGCTCTGTGTTTTCTACCGGTCCGGTTGTCTCCGGCGTCCCGGACTCCTCTGCACCTGCCTGCGGCTTTTCCTCCGTCACGGCTTCCGGCTCTTTTGGGATGCCTGTCTCCGTTCTGCTCTCCTCTGTGGCTTTCTTCTTCGCCGGAAGCTTTTCGCGAATGCTTTCTTTCCAGCCGGTGAGCTTCTCATCCCTCCGGTTCTTCCGTTCCCTTCGCTTTGCTGCCCGTTCCTGTCTGGCCTCTTCCTTAAGTTCCAGTTTTTCCTGTTTTCTGGCCTGTTTTGCCAGTGCCTTTTCTTCCAGTTCCACTTCCTTGACAGCGGCTTTTTCTATATCCCGGATATAGCGGTCCGCCTTTTTGTGGTTCTTACGGTCCAGGCGGTATGGGTCATACACAAAGTACGATACCGCTCCCAGCACCAGAATCACCACACCGGCAATCGTCAGTACCGGTACGACGATCCCATACTCCGTAAATCCCAGTTCAAAACAGACAAATACGATCAGCATGGCCGGAAACAACAGCAGATACAGAATTCTTGTCACCATATCCAACAATGCATGCTGTCTTTTCCCATTGGTCAGAAGTGTTCCCTCAATAGCGGTATAAAATGCCATAAAAATACACAATTCCGAACCGAAGCCATGAAGATATCCGCAGATTCCGGTCAGAATCAGCGACAGAAAAAACATGCCGAACGCCGTTCCCTGATACCAGGCATTGCGGTACTCCGTCATTCCCTGCAGCTTGTCCTCACTGATGCCGTGCATCCGATAGACATCCTTGCGGATCAGCCGTTCAAATTCTTCGTTATACCGCTGTTCCTCTCTGGTATTGCGCAGGTGGTCTTCCACCGCCTTGCTCATCTGCTCGATATATTCCTGCTCCTTGCGGATCCGTTTGGTTCTGAGCTGCTCCAGCTCATTCTGGCGCCTGACTTCCTCTTCCAGTTTCCGTACCTTTCCGATCCGGGGATTCTTTACCATAATCTCCGGATTCTCCGGAAGCACAGTTGTTTCGTTCTTCTCCTGATTCTCCATTGGGTCCTCTTTCCGTTTATATTATCATCCAATAGCCTTATTATAGATTTTCCGGCCCAGAAAAACAACCTTTTGTTCCCTGTTTTCATTGCTTTGGCTCTTCATCCTGTCACTCGAGAAAAATGCCGCAAGTACCGGCAGCATTACCATAATGGGGAATAAATAACGTACCTGCACTACCGGCCCCAGCAACATGGTCCCAAAGTATAAAAACGGCAGTAAGCTCATCTGGAAACACCAGTATTTTCTTCGATACAGGCACAACACCATCAAAAAGAACAGGCTCCAGCTGTATAGAGATCCATGAAAAATAACGGAAAGCACCGGCCATTCATTAAAGCAGTTACCACTGACGATCTTTTCCAGCACTTTTTCCAGTGCCGGGAATTTCGACCGATGTTCAATACTGCCGTAGCCTTCGATTTCCGAGGAAGTATAGGTAAAGAGCACACCATACCTTGTGTCTGTGCCATAGCCCAGATTTTCCGCCCAGGAGAAATCATCCCAGAACCAGTATCCTCTGGTCAGTTCCAGAAAAGCATCCAGGAACTCGTTCGGATACCGTTTGCCCACTCGTAGCCAGTCTCTCAAAAACTGCCTGGAATTCTCCGTATATGCCGAAGCATTTACCGCGCCCTTGATGGTATCCGCCAGCGGCGCATAATAAGCATCCCAATGATCTCTCGGCACATATTTTTCCAGCAATGCCGCCAGCTCCGGATCCTGCGCCTCCAGTTCCTCTCCATGATAATATGCCACTCTGGCAAACTGCTGGATGGGAACGCTGTAAGCCTCGATCTTCGGAGCCTCCAGCCGGGTCCCTATGGCTGTCTGGATCACATTTCGCATTCCGGTCTCTCCCAGTACCAGACAAATCCCCAGAATCAGAATACCCAGTTTTTCCTTTTTCGGCCGCAGGATCAATAACAGCAGCATAAATACCGCCACCGCATATACTGCATTATTACGAAACTGCATCATCAGACAGCCCTCAGCCACCAGAAGAATGTTCATGAGGATTTTCTTTTTTCCGTTGCTGAAATAATTTCTCTCCAGAAAAAGTAAAAAGAACAACGTAAACAATATGGTAAACAAGGTATCCTTTGTGGTACACACCACTAAAACCGTGTTGTATGGGAAAAGCGCCAGAAATAGTGTTGTTACCACCACCGGCCATTTTTTAGCAGTCATCCGCCAGATCATGGACGTGGCATAACCCATGACCAGAGCATACAGCACCATCTGGAATACCGCCATACAGGCCATTCCCGCCTCGTAGGATCCGATGGCCGTTCCAATCTGTAAAAACAGCCGGATCAGCCATGTATGTGCAATGGGCTGCAAGGGATAAAACCATTCCAGGCCCTTATACGCTTCGTTGACCTGTCTGTGAAAATCGTAAGACATGATGATCGGGTAATAAGCCAGCCATACCGGAATCAGGCACAGGAAAATAACGACTGCCGTTGCTGCGAATACAATGTCGGTCTTCCAATATCTCCCCGACATCGTTGCTTCTCCTCTCGCAGAGAGTCGGTCTATCCCGTCAAGCAACAGATTTGCAAAAGGAAATGCGGCAACACTTAAGCACAGCGCACGGATCAGGATCATCCCTTTGCCCCGGACTCCGCAATCCGTCATTCCCAGATTCTGCAGCTGATATCCCATGACCATGGACAAGGCAAACAGGAAGCTGATCACTGCCACATAACAGATTCTGCGCTTCCTGTCCCTTTTCTCCTCTATTTTCCGGAGATTTTGCTCCGTCTGCTGCAACATAGAATAGATTCCCACAGCCAGCAGCACATTCAGAACACTGTAATAGATCCGGTTCACCGGCTGTAAGCTGAACAGATATGCCACCCCGTAGACACCGCACAGAGTCAGAACCGCTCTACCCGAAGTTCCTTTGTATTTCATCCATTTATCCTTTGCAATAGTCAATCGTAAGATGCCTCCATACATTTATTTCCATTTCTTCCACTATATTGAAATTTACACTTTCTGTCAATCATTGTAAGTTCTTTTCTATTTGATATATTGTATATATTTAACAAATATAGTAATGATTCCTATTATTATATTTATAATTTTTGCGCATTTCTTTTTTTTATAAAAAGAGATATACTATATACAGAAACAAGGAAATGTTTCCACAAACTCATAAACCAACAGAAAGGATGATAGATTATGGCAAAATTATATACGATCACTTTAAATGGCGTTACAGAGGAAACTTACAATCAGGCTACCGATTATATTCAGAAAAACGCACTGCGTCTGAACTACCGGCCGGTTGCTTCCACCATTGATGCGGAATTTCCAGATGACATCGATCCCGCGAAAGCTCCGGAGCTTACCGACGCAGTGATCCGCGAGGTGCATCAGACTCTGTAATTTTTTTGATTTTTACTTTTGTAAAATAGCAAAGCAAAAAAAGTCCGTCGATGCTTTAACGCTCCGACGGACTTTTTTTGCTTTATTCATACTCCGGTTGTCCTATAAATTCCATAAGTTCTTTTGTATCTCTCACTCCTCTTGCCTTATGCTTGTCTATCAGAAACTGATTTCCCTCCGGAGACAACTTGCCATTCGTCTCAACAAAATTTAAATATCTTTCATCAGGATTAACCCCTATGCTTCCGATTTGCACTCTAATATCACGACTTCCGTCATATGCCAGTTTATCAATCGTTTTGTTTCTGATCAGATAATTAACTTTATCTATACGATTGTTCTGTGCCAATCTGCGTGCTAATTCAGCAATTCCAGACTCATTCGTCTCTCCTTTGGTATGGGAAGGCAACACACAAATACTCACATTTTCACATATTTCATCATCTAATTGTTGAAAGAAATAGGATATGTTCCACTAAACATGTATTTTCAGGTATTCATCATATAAGATATCCATGTGCAGCCAGTCATAGTGGTTCCGCATATAGTAACAATGCCCCCGGTATCTGCCACTTATTCTGAATCCTGCCTTCTCGTAACACTTAATGGCAGGGGTGTTCGTTTCCAGTACATCCAGATGGACACTATACACTCCCAGCGCCATAAAGCAGTACCGCAAGAGTATCTGCACGACTTCGGTTCCAATGCCTTTTCCACGCACCGACTTTTCTCCGATGTTAATGGATAACCAGGCTGACATATCCTCAGTTCGATGGTCAATATGACAATATCCAATCAATGTGTCTGTCTCTTTCAGGACAATTCCCATCCGCATGACAGAATGGTCTCTTACCCAACCGGGCATCCGGGTGATGTCCACCACAGAATGCGCATGCTCTATAAAGACACAGGTGGTTTCATCCGACATCCACTTCGCGTATAAGCCGACTGCCTCCTCATCATCCCTCAGTACGGATAAAAAAATTTGATTTCCATCTAATCTGCATATATTTTTACTCATCATGCCACCTTACATCTGCTCTGTGTGTTGCGAAGTCCTTGATGTTATTTGAATTATAACATAGAACTTCCTTTTTGGGCACTATATTCTTCGAACATCCGCCGCTTACGCAAAGCCCAAAGTCTCCGCAGACAATCACATAGTCCTGTTCGCCTTCACAATCTCATTCAGGCGTACCGGTCCGTATCCATATAACATGCAGCCCACATTATAAGCGTTCTCCCCCTGATTCATATATTCCCATGTTTCATCCCTCTTATCGTGAATATGACCATAAAAGTGCAAGTGACCTCTGTAAGAGCCATTCCATTCCGACATCGGATAATGGTACAGACCCAAGAACCAGATGCTTATGTCCCTTTAGTTGACTCAGATACCATTCCGCACTTTTTTCGTTTCTATAGCAGAAATCCCCCAAAATATACACATTGTCATCATGATTTACTCTTTGATTCCATAAGGATATCATTGCCTCATCCATGACTTCCACATTTTTAAAGGGGCGATGGTCAAAGTCAATTACTCGCCCTGCATCTTGGGCATAAAGGGATACCCGCAGGGTGTTTTCTTAATTTTGCCCTGCTTTCTGGGCATAGAAGTATGCCGCAGGCAAGGGCGGAAAAAAGGAACTGCCGCATAGACAGCCCGAAAAACATGGATTCCGTGTAATTGCGGATTTCTTTATTTATCTTTACTTCCAATCCATAAACACCTCCTTTTTAGCACAAAAAAATTGCCATCTTTGGAAAAATGACGATTCTTCAAGTTTTACTCCGTTTACTTCCAACTCATTCTTGCGTTATATACATTGTTTACAGCTTCAATATAGCATATGAAAGAGGGATGGTCGTGGTCGTTCTGCCGCAGGTATCTGTTTTTGATATTCAAATACTGCGTTCTGACAAGCTGCCATTTTCCCCTTTTCTTAATATACTTAGCCTTTTTCTGTATTCCTGCGGAATGAGGGGCTTTGTTCCAATAGTATTCATCCCGATAAGTGAACCCTGTTTTTTTGTGAATAAGTCTGTAAAAATCTTCCTCTGTATCTCTGCATACAATGCAGACATCCATTGAAAACTCAGTAGGATTTCCTCTAACAAAATGAATTTCCCCCGTAGTCAGAGAAGATGTTGAATCCTCACAATCTCCTAAATCACGCTCGTTTAACGCCTTATTAAAGGATTTCCTCGCACATTCTTTTAGATTTATGCGATCCTCAAAATCTTCACATCTTACAATCTCAAGGTTGTAATCCAAATCTATCGACAACGAAGCATTTTGTACCCCGTCCTTAAATATATATACACGTTTCATCCGCTTTCTCCCTTACAAGCCCATCATTTCACGCACGACACGGTCTGCCATCTTGACCGCACCGACAAGGACGAGCATATTGAATACCAGTTCCCCGATATAGCTCCACACCATCGTGACCGTAGCCGCATCGGGATTGACCACGGGCGGGGAAGCCGCAAACACCGAAAAGATAATGCAGGCAAGCACGATGATTGCACCCTCAAGGCACACGGCGTCCGGCTTCAAACCGCTCAAAACCTCCGTGCACATCGTTCGGTATTGATAGCACGGACCCAGCTTGTCGAAACCGGCCGTCGTTATGATAACGCCGAGGGGATCGTCTCGCATACCCTGCGAGGACTGCAACACATCTTTCAGCTTGGTATTTTTAGCCGCGTGATACTCATCGAGCAGATACATTGAAGCGTTGAAACCATCGAGTTTGCTGTCATCAGCGGCCAAGACCCGCAACGTTGACAGCATCTTATCAAAATTAACCCTATCCCGATAGGGTTTCAAGTATTTACCGATAGGATCGATGCTCTTTACGAAATTCGAGCACATACCGAAGCTGATCTTCGCTTGATCCTTACTGTTAGCCGCAAGATAGACCTCGGCATTCATTTCCTCCTCCCCGATCAGACTATTGAGACACAGAGCCGCCGCAAGTGCAGATTTCCCCTGCTTTCGGGCCATCTCCATGTACACGGATTTCACCAGACGGCTTCCGTCCTCCTTGCGATAGAAGCCGTAAAT
>OGYW01000002.1_pt1 | contig 244052 bp, 193 predicted proteins | sample 1576621 | NCBI WGS metagenome assembly OGYW01 (sample SAMEA3541528, study PRJEB24748) | human gut metagenome | biome: human gut; feature: human-associated habitat; material: faeces | place: China | collected 2012 | reverse complement strand
TCAGGAAACAAGCTAAATAGACCGCAATTAAGCTATGTAAAAGAAATTTTACATGCAATAGAAAAAGCTATTGAAGGACAAAATTGTACATTTACCGCATTTGTAATTGAAGCTGTTAGAGTGGCACTTGGTGGAAAAAGAGAATGGAATCCTCAACTGATTTTATTCTTAAAAGTTGGAATTTGCGGAGGATTTACTACGTTTTCTTCATTTGCATTGGAAACAAATCAGCTTATGGACCAGGGTGCAGGTTGGAGTGCAGCGCTTTACGTTGGGCTTAGTGTAATAGGTGCTGTAGCAGCGGTTTATGGAGCACAGTTAATATTTGGAAAATAAGGGCTTTTAATAAAAACATTTTTTTGTTGAAAAAACAGATTTTATGTATAATTTAATAAAAACATTTTTTTTGTTGAAAAAAACAGATTTTATGTATAAAATATAAGCAGAGATTTAGAGGGAATTAAAACTAAAAAATGTATGAGTAACTATGTATAAAGCAATTTGAAGAGGTATAACATGGTTATTGGAATATGTGATGATGAAAATGTCATAAGAGACAAAATCGAAAAAATCTGCATTAATGAAACAAAAAAATATTGTGAAGATGTTGTAATACAAAAATATTCAGATGGAAGAGAAGTGCTGGAGAAAGATTTTGACATATTAATATTGGATATTGAAATGGAAGATGTGGACGGCATTGTAGTAAAGAACTATTTTCAAAAAAGAAAAAAAGATACAATAATTATTTTTGTTACAAGTCACAATGAGATGATGAGTCAGGCATTTGGTGTAAATGTAATGGGATTTGTTGCAAAAAGTTATTTAGACAATCAGTTGCAGGTTATGTTAGACGGCGCAATGAAAAGAGTAATGAATACTGTAAGCATAGAGGGGGTTGACAGTAGGAAAGTATGTTACATTCAGGCGGAGCATATTTACAATATTCTTCATTTGGAGAATGAAACAGAGGTGTCTGTAAGATGCTCAAGTGCTGATCTGGAGAAAATGCTGGAAGTCGTAGGATTTATACGTGTGCACCGTACGTACATAATAAATATGGCCTATGTTGATCATATCAAAGATAAAACAGTTCTTGTAAATAAAAGAGAGATACCGGTAAGTGCCCGATTAAAAAGCAGATTAAGGAAAGAGTATAGTAGATATTGCCGGGAAAATGCGAGGTATTGTTGATGAAGGAGTTTATTGCACTGCTTACCTATGTATTTGAGTTTCTAGAACTGATTGTGGTTGCTCGTTATATTATTGGATTAAAAAGAACAGAAAGCAAAAGGCGGGCATTAATAATTCCGATTCTTGTAGTTATGGGAGTGGGAACCTATTTTGAAGCAAGCTTTGAATTTTTGGGAAGTCTGGTCTTAGCAGCAGCATTGATATTTCTCTGCTTTGATGGGGAAAAAAGACTATCTGTACTTAGCATTATAATGTCCTGGTTTACGGTGTCATTTATGGATTTAATGATGTGGCTTATATGTGCAGCAATATTGCCTTTGGGAAAACATTACCAAAACTATATGGACATTATAGAAATTATATCAAATGTAATTGGAATTGTTCCCCTGATACTAATTGGCTACATAATGAAAAAGAAAAATATAGTTCTCCGTGAAAAATTAAGAGATATACATATAGTAAAATATCTGTTATTAATATTGGTAATAATTGCAATGTGTGTAGTATCTGCATGCATGCAGGGCTTGGTTCTTGGAGAAATAACTTATGGCACAAGAAGACTTGTAATGATAGCGTCTATTATTATGGCATTTTTTGTGGTGACGCTGTGCATACTTTATATTAATGTTGAAAGCTCAAGAAAACAGTTGATGGAGATAAACGCATTAAATGAAAGATATATTGAGTTCCAAAAAAATTACTATATAGATGTAATGAAAAAGGATGAGAAATTAATAGCCTTTAAGCACGATATTAAGAAGCATATGACAGCTTTGGTAATATTACTGGAGCAGAAAAAATATTCCGAAATGGAAGATTACCTAAATGATGTCAGGGATATTTTAAAAACAGAAATAATATATAATACCGGTAATTCCATTGCAGATTATATTATAAATGCCAATATTCGTGAAATAATGGATAAAGGTCCTTTAGACGTACAGATAATCGGTAAATTTAAAAGAGACATATCTATCAATAATACGGACATCTGCGTAATATTAGCAAATATATTTGATAATGTAAAAGATGCAATATTAAAATATCAGGGAAAGAGAATTCTTCAGGTGGAAATACGTAACTATCGTGAAAGAATATACATTACTGTAAAAAACAGTTCGCCAAAAAGAAATTATCAGGAAGGAAGATCTACAAAGTCTGATAAGGAAAATCACGGATATGGTATGAAAAATGTGCATCAGGTAGTGGAAAAATATCATGGTAGCATGGAAACAAAATGGGAAAATGACATGTTTATCACTAGCATTGAATTATAAAAAAATGTATAAAACAGAAATTTGACATTTGTATAAAAAACGAACGCTTGTATTTTCCGGTAAAAGAGTAGATTATGGAATTAGTGAAAGTCGAATAAAGAAAGGAGATGTTAGTTATGATACTTTACAGTAGTCGCTCATTTTGGAGTTTTCTTAAATGGTTATTTGGTTAATTTATTATGATTGGTATTAAAAAATAAAACAGTTATGGTAATAATTTTATCTGATATATAACTATATAACAGATGCAATTATTACCATGGCTGTTTTATTTTTGTGCTATAAATTATTGTGTTTATTCTACAAGTTTTACGGAATCCGAAACGATGGTTTCCTGAGTGGATTCATCTTTTAGAACTGTATCATATAAATCATCAATGGTAGAATCCTTAAGTGGATAAATATTAATGGCAGAAGTAAGGTTTAACTTGTTGGCAATGAGATTGCCATGAACTGTGGTTATACCGCCAAGTGTAATCGTGCCATTAGGAGCATATACAATACCATTAAATTCCTGTGAACCGGCTGTTAAATTAATATCTCCGTTTTTGCTTACAACTGCTAAGGAACCCTCTACTGTATTTGATGATGATGTAAAAGTGATTTTGTTTTCTGCAACCAGAACACCGGAGATATCGGCATGACCTCCCGGAATGAAATTATTACAGTAAACATAACTGCAATTAATTTTTCCAATAGAACCACCATTTGATTTAATGTCTTTACAGCAATAAATAGAACCTTTTACAGTGGTGTCTCCATTGGTAGCAAATGTTAAGTCCCCTTTAGTATAAATATTACCATTGACAGTAAGTTTGCATCCATAAGCGGAAAGGGTCAAGTCTCCGTCACAATATATGTCACCATTAATTGTAATATTATTAGTACGTGAGTTGATTTCCAAATTTCCGTCAGTATATATATCATGAGAAAAACTCTTGGTAAGTTGTCCGGACTTTCCGGTATAGTGAACATTGCGGTCTGAAGCAGCGTTTATGTCATCAGAAATTGTCTGCCATTCTGTAAAACAGGTAATGGTAGGTCTTTGGGATGGAACAAGTTTATTTACATTATCAGTAATAAAGTTCGGCATAGGTAGAGTACTCTCTTCTTTTATGTAATATTCAGAGTTGGTGATGTCTTCAATTACGGTTCCGTCTTCCATTTTAACCTGTATACGATATGGGTCCCATTGAATATATGCTGTACCAACTTCCTCAAAGTTGCCTGTAGATTCATTTTTCTTAACAATTGGGAAATTGCTGGTAGCATTTAATTCATTTCCGGATCCGGAAATTCCGCCTAATGCACACAATGCAGCATTGATTTTGATATTTCCGTTACCATGAATCTTACCATATATACCTATGCCACCGGACTTAAATACCATATCATCAGTACTGCCCTGAAACAGCAGATAATTAAAAATAGCGCTTAGTCTTCTATTAGTATCTATTTTTGAAATACTTTCTTTGCTGGCAATTGCTCTTTTGCTGACTTTGACCTGATCAATGCCTAATACTCTGGCAAAACCTGTACTTACTTTTTCGGAAATGCTGACCTCAACCCGGGAAGAAGAGTCGTTAATGGTAATTGTGGCATATTTCGGATCAACGCCGTTGTCTTTAACATAGTCTTTAGCTGTTGAGATACAGGCTTCGTTGTCAGGTAATTTTGCTGCTGAGGCTAAAGCAGCTGCATCGCAGGTATTTTGAATTTTGGCACTCTTTGAATAGGCGGCCCCGAGGTCCACAACAAGAGCTGCAGCGCCTAATAAAACAACGAGCATCAACGCAACAATAATTGCGGATGCTCCATCTTCATCTTTTATATGCTTCGTCCATTTCATCATATTAATATTCCTTTCAAATCATATAGATAAAAAATCACATCCTAATATAACAAAATTACGAAACTTCTGAAACTTCTTAATGATTTCATTATGCATTTTTAAGAGAACATTGTCAACAAAAACATTGTTTTGGCTAGTATAAATAAGAAAATCAAAGTAATTAATTGGGGAAAATTCACACGTAAAAAACAGCTAATAAAATTTGCCAGAGGATAAAAACGTTCCAAAATATACGTTTAGAACAAAAAGGTAACGTTTAGAACAAACTGATGGAAATTGAAAAAAGGGCGTGATATAACAGAATAATAACAAGAGTACGAAACGAAAAAAGGAGGTAAGAAATGCTGGCAATAAAAATAATTGCCGGTGCATTGATTGGAGCAATTCTTAAAATCCCATGTGATTTTATTGAAGAAAAGCTTTTATCTAAAAGGAACATCGTGTTTAACCAGATGAAAAGAGAACGGATAATTCTTCATCTGATTATGGCAGTGGCGGGGGCTGTTATAATGTGGAAACAAAGTTTCATTTTTATAGAAATATATTGTTTTCTAATTTTAATGATTTGCGAGATGATTGCTGTGATAGACCTGCATCATAGAATCATTCCAAATGATTTATTGTTATCCATTTTAATTGTGAAGATAGCATTCAGTGTTCCAACAATTTTAGGAGTAAAGGGATTTCCTGAATTTTCAATTCTATATTCAATGATAGGATTGATTGCCGGATTTGTAATCTTTGTACTTCCTGCAGCTTTTGCTAAAAACGTTGGAGCCGGAGATATAAAGTTGGCAGCCTGTGCAGGCTTTTGTCTGGGAATTATGAATCTGTTATATGCCATAGTACTTATGGGAATATATGTTTTGGCGTATGCAACAATTAAATCAAGGATGGCATACCTGACGGTAATGCACGAGATGATTCCAATGGGGCCATTCATTGCAGTGGCGATGGTAATCGTTATGAACTTTTGTTAAAGGGTTCTAAACAACAGAGAGTGCTGTTGTTGGAATACAATAGGAAATTTTAATATAAAGGAGAATACAATATGTTAAAGAGATTTTTTAAGGATGAAAGTGGACAGGGCATGGTAGAATATGCATTAATTATTGCGTTAATCGCAATCGTTGTTATCGTAGCTCTTTCAGCATTAAGTGGAAAGATTAAGGGCGTATTTGAAAATTCATCAAAAGAATTAGAAAAAGTAACAACAGCTGCACCACATACACCATAAATATAAATTTTAATTTAATGCATTAAAACAGACAGGGCAGGTCGAAAGATTTGCCCTGTCTGTTTCTTTCTGAAAAAATCTAAAGGAGGTGTACCGCAATGTTAAGAAGAATCTTAAAAAATGAAAAAGGACAGTCAATAGTAGAGTTTGCACTGGTTGTACCAATACTGCTGACACTTTTATGCGGAATAATTGACTTTGGATGGATATATTCAAATCAGTATAAGGTAGAAAATGCCGCTTATGCAGGAGCCAGGTATGCCTCGTTATATGTTTCGGATTATAATTCTTCAAATATGAATGAATTAATAGATAAAATAGACAACAGGGTAAAAGAAAACCTGTGGAATAATGGAGAGGGAGCAAATGTTACCGTAAACATAACTTCCGACAAAATTGATGTAACGGTTGTATATCCTGTTAAAAATCTGACATATGTGGCACAGACATTTTTTGGAAAATATTATAAGGCAAAATCAGCCAGTGTTACATCTATTTAAAGCAAGGAGCGACTATGAAGAAAATATACATTATTGCTATAATTTCAGCAGCCATATGCGGAATTTTACTATATAGCTTTTTTAGTGGATACGAGAAAAAAGTGGGAGAAACCAAAACTAAGGCAGAAAATCAACAGAAGACGGAAATGGTGGTTGTGGCCGGAAAAAATATAAAAGCATATACGGAAATAAAAAGAGATATGTTGCAACTGGTATCTGTACCGGAAGGCTCCGCTCATGGAAATGCCGCAAGAAAAATTGAAGATGTAGAAGGAAGAATTACTGAAAGAGAAATAGAATCAGGTGAACAGATTCTCAAGAACAAAATTTATGAAAAAGGCTCATCAGGAACAAGTCTTTCATATCAGTTACCAAAAGGAATGAGAGCAATGACTATAGTGGTTGATTTACCACAGAACATTGCAGGCTATATGAAGGAAGGCGATTTGATAGATTTAATATCCGGTGGAAAAACAAAGAAATATGTAATATGTTCGGGAGTAGAGGTTTTACGGTTAGGTGAGGTTACTAATAGAGGCAGTGGAATGGTTAATACAAACATTACCCTGAAGCTTACGAAAAAACAATGCATGACGGTATCATCTTTAGCAGAAAGTGGATTTAGCGTTGCGTTATGGAGTAAGTCGGATCAAACCAATCAGCAACAGCATAGGTAAAACAACAAAAAGAAGGTAGAATATGAAACATTATAAAATAATTGCAATGACAGCAATGGAGAATGAACAAAGAGTACAATATGTTTTAAACAATCCCCAATTTAATTATATTGCAACAGTATCTCCTGACGAGAATGGAGTGAAAAAAATCATAAATACTGCTATTGATGCTCTTGTAGTTATGACGGATAATCTGACGGGAGATCACTGCGCCTTACTTGAACAGATTTATATGGCAAAAAAGAATATTGTGATGATTTTGATAACCAATGTGTGTGATTTACAAATGCTTACTGAAGCTATGGATTGCGGCATAGGGAAGGTTCTTACAACTGATATGGATAAAAAGGAAATTCAGGAAAACATAGTGGCTGAAATCGTAAAGAACCAAAGTCGTGGCAGTGAAAGCGAAGAGAAAGGATACGACTCAAAGATATTATCTGTTTTTGGCACAAAGGGCGGAACAGGAAAGACAACTGTAGCGGTAAATATGGCAGTTGCTTTGCAAAAAAAAGGGAAAAAAGTATTACTAATTGATTTGGATTTGCAGTTTGGTGATGTAGGGGTATTTATGGATGTACCTGTACATGATACCATCTCTGATTTAATAGAAGAAAATGATTTTAGTCTGGCAACTATAAAAAACTATATATATAAACATTCATCAGGAGTTCGTCTTTTACTGGCTCCTCAGTCACCTGAGTTTGCAGAATTGGTAAAATCATCTCATATAAATGAAATTGTAACGGCTGTAAAAGAGTTTTACGATTATATAATTTTTGATTTAGGTCCGACTTTGGATGAATGTGCATTACAGGCATTGGAAATGTCAGACACGGTATACTTTATAGTTACTCCGGAAATATCAACTTTGAAAAATACAAAAACCTGTATGAAGGTAATGACAACTCTTGAACTGGCAGGAAAAGTTAAGTTTATTTTAAATAAGGACGGAGATTCTTATGTAAAGAAAAAAGACGTTGAATCAACCTTAGATAATGAAATCGCCTTTGTAATACCAAGTGAGCCGAAAAATGCTATTGCAAGTATAAATAGAGGCGTGCCAATAGTTATCTCATATCCAAAATCAAAGGTGTCGAAGGAAATAGTAAAGTATGCAAATGGAGATGAAATCTAGGAGGTTGTTATATGAACTTAATGGAGAGAATGGAAAAAAAGACAAGCGAAAAACCTCTTGAAAAAGCTCCGGATAATAAAGTTAAACAGTCCGAAGAAAGTAAAAATGATAATGCTGTTTTCAGAAGCGAACAGCAGAATATAAAAAGTGGAAAAAATGAATATGCAGAAATAATTGACGAAACTCATAAAGAAGTGGCTGCTATGCTGGCAAAAATAGACAATGTTTCTTCAAGTGATGTAGAGACTCTGATAAATGATTATATTTCAGAAAATCATCCTGAAATTGGCAGGATGGATAAGGCATATATAGTAAAGTCAGTTCAAAATGAGATAACAGGACTTGGACCTTTGGAGGATTTAATAAGTGACAGCACTGTAAGTGAAATTATGGTAAATGGTCCTAATCAGGTCTATGTCGAACGAAAAGGAAAACTTGTTCTCTCAGATGTGAAATTTCAGGATGAAGAACATGTAAGAAGAATTATTGACAGAATTGTAACACCCCTTGGAAGAAGAATCGATGATTCTAATCCTATGGTGGATGCAAGATTAAAAGACGGATCCCGTGTAAATGCAATAATTCCTCCTCTGGCACTCTGTGGCTCGACTATAACGATTCGAAAATTTTCAGATACTCCTCTTACCATCGAGAATCTGATGGGATTTGGATCGTTGTCTCCGGAAATGGCAGGCTTTTTGGAGGCAGGTGTCAGAGGAAAATTAAATATATTGGTATCAGGAGGTACCGGTTCAGGTAAAACAACGTTGTTAAATGTTCTGTCAGCATTTATTCCTCATGACGAACGTATTGTTACTATAGAAGATGCAGCAGAATTGAAACTGATGCAGGATCATGTTGTATCTTTGGAAAGCAGACCGGCAAATCTGGAGGGAACAGGAGCGATTACAATAAGGGACTTAGTTAAAAATGCCTTACGTATGAGACCGGATAGAATAGTAGTAGGTGAAGTTCGTGGAGGTGAAACGCTGGATATGCTTCAGGCTATGAATACAGGTCATGACGGTTCACTTACTACAGCTCATGCAAACTCAGCCAGAGATGCGTTGGCACGTATTGAAACAATGGTAATGATGTCTGGAATGGAACTTCCTGTTACAGCTATCAGGCAACAGTGCGCAGGGGCATTGGATTTAATTGTCCAACAGGCAAGACTCCGTGATGGAAGCAGAAAAATTACAAGTATATGTGAAATTACCGGAATGGAGGGTGATATAATTACCACTCAGGAGATTTTCAGATATGTTGTAGATGGACTTGACAGCAATAATAAATTTACTGGTCACTTTGAAAGTACAGGAGTTGTTCCACAGTGTTGTGACAAGGTAAAATCCAATGGTGTGGAAATCAATAATTCCTGGTTCTTCAGGGAATAAATGAAAGGAAAAATATGATAATTGCAATAATTATAGTATGTGCCATGGTATTTTTCTTTTGTATTTTTACAATTATTTTATACGGTATTTCAAAAGACAGACTTAAGGTTGAGGAACGAATAAAAGAGTTTGAAACAGAAGATAAGGGTAAAAAACAAAAAAATGTCCAAAGAAGAAAGAGACTTAAAGTCAAAAAAAACACAGGACTTAAAACAAGAAAAGAATTGGCACAAATAGAAAATGAATTATACAATGTGGGAATAAATATTCCGGTACAGGAATTTTTGATAATCTGGCTGGCAGCATCCATCAGCATTCCTTTTGTAATGGTATTAATCGGAGTTCAAAAGGGAATATGTATCGGATGTGCAGTTATATTTGCTTTATTTCCAATGCTTTATGTACGAAGTAAAAAGAAAAAGAGAAAGGCAAAACTGGAAGGGCAGTTATTGGAGGCTGCTGGAGTAATGGAAAATGCACTGAAAGCAGGACACTCTTTTCAGACGGCAATGAACAGTATTGCAACTGATATGGAAGCACCTATTGCTGAGGAGTTCGGAAGGTGTTTTAAGGAAACACAGAGTGGAATGACTTTAGAAGACAGCATGGGTAGAATGGTTGAAAGAACAGATAGTGATGATCTTGACATGTTGTGTACTGCTATTATTATTCAACGAAAAGTTGGAGGAAATTTGGCAGATGTGTTGGAAAAAATATCAGAAACCATTCAAAGCCGTATTACATTGCGAAAAGAAATAAAAACAAGAACAGCCAGCGGCAGAATGTCAGGATATATAGTAGGAGCACTTCCGTTTCTATTGCTGGGAGCTATGAGCATACTGAATCCGGAATATGCGTCAGGATTGTTTGATACTGATGTTGGACGTATTATGCTGGGGTTCGGTTTGGTATGGGAGTGTATAGGATTTGTAATAATTAAAAGAATAGTTACCATCAAATATTAAAGGAGAAGCAGCATGGTTTTACTATTGTCAGTGATATGTTCGGTAATGATATTTTCGATTATTGTTATTGTGTTCAATAGTGTGGGAGCAATAATTGATGTAAAAAAGAGGCGTATCGAGGAAGTCAAAAATGTTGGAAACCAACCCGTAAAGAAGGAAATGGTAAAAGACAAGAAAAGCCTTAAGGAAAGATATAGTCAGTACTTAAAAAACAATAAAAGAAAAAAAGCCGGAAAGAAAAAGGAAAAAACAAATAAAAAAACCCAGGTAATTGAGGGAATGTTAGAAATAACCGGAACGGATTTAACGGCAGAACAGTTTTCGATGATTAAAATTGTACTTTCAGCATTGTTTATGGCTATTGCACTGATTGTGTGTAAAATTTTTAATCTTGGAATGTTATATTTAGTAGCAGTGATGGCAGCTGTGGGGTTAATTGCCATAATTCTTCCAAACAGCTGGCTGAAAAGTAAAGCAAAAAAACGTAAGGAAAAATTAAGACAGCAATTGCCGGACATAATGGATTTGCTGGTTGTAAGTGTGGAGGCAGGTCTCGGATTTGATGCGGCACTGATCCGACTTTATGAAAAAGACAAATCAGAGTTAATGACGGAATTGATGCAGGCAACAAGAGATATACAGCATGGAATGAGCAAAAAGGAAGCTTATGAGGGCCTTGCTAAAAGATGTGATGTAAAGGAATTGACAACATTTCTAACGGCATTAATACAGGCGGACCAGTTGGGAATTTCCATAAAATCAGTATTAAAAGTTCAGGCAGAAAACCTGAGAAAAGACAGGAAAATGCGAGCAGAAGAAAAAGCTTTGAAGGCTCCGGTTACTATGTTAGTACCTATGGTATTATTCATATTCCCTGTTATATTTATAGTTTTGTTAGGCCCGGCAGTAATAAATATTATGGATATATTTGGCTAGTAAATGCTATATATTACAATGATTATATTTATGAATTAAGAAGCAGATATTATATTTGAATAAAATAATTTTATAGAAAAAGGCGGAAAATGAAAAAGACAGAACTTTATTTAAAAGGAAATAAAATTTCAGACATTATGGTGGCAGACGGCTTTTTCTCCAGATTTATAGGATTGATGGGAAAGACTCCAAAGCAGATTGAAGATATGGGAGGTTTGCTAATAAAACCATGTTCCCAGATTCATATGTTTTTTATGAAAACGCCCATAGATGCCGTGTATCTTAGTAAGGATAATGTAGTTATCAAAATAGACTGCAGTGTTCCCACAGGTATATGTTGCAAAAAGGTAAAAGGAAGTAGGAGTGTATTGGAACTGCCAAGTGGAACCGCATCTCAGTTAGGTTTGAAAGAAAATGATTTATTGGAGGTATTATAATGGGAAAGGATGATAAGGCAACAATTGAAAATTTGCGAAGAAAGATTGAAAATGAAAATAGATTTTCGAGTGCATGGCGAGGTTACAACAAAGGTGAAGTAAACGAATACCTGCAAAATATTGGGGAAAATCAGGCGAAGCAAATCGAGGAAGAGAGAAAGAAAACAAATGCTGAGCATGATAAGAACCAGCAGCTTTTAGCTCAAATTCAAAAGATGAATTCAAAAATTGAAGAATTACAAAATAAACTGGAAAACAGGGATGAAGCGGAAAAGTCAGTCGTTCAAAAAATGATGGATAGTTTAAAGGAAACTAACAGCAGTCTTATGGAAGAAAACAGTAGAAAAAAGATGGAGATTGCCCGGCTGGAAGAACGTATTGAAACTATGAAAAGCGATGTAATCAATTATACAGAAATGCTTGCGGCTCTGGACAAACAGTTAAAGGAAGTGCTAAACGGAAAAATAAGTGAGTGCAATGATTTAATAGATACATGGGAGAGACAGTTTGAGCAGACAAAGGAAGGCATAAAAGAAAAGATGGAGGGGTAAGCCAAATCTATTATTTGGAAGCAGGGATAGAGGCAGCAGAAGCCGGTGGCTTTGATTCAGCTGGGTTAGGCGAAGCATCAAAGTATAGCAAAACTACATACAAGGTAAACAATTTTAAAGAAATATTAGATATAGTATAGTTGGGAGTAATTATAGCAGTAAAAACAGCCTAAAATTAAATATGAGACATATGTCAACTTGTTAACCGGTAAGGGAATGTGTAATACTAAACATACCTTATCGGTTTTTTATTCTTTAACATAAATTCTGTTAAAGAATAAAATTAAGTGTACATTATTTTTGCAAATCAGCACATAAATGGGAATGTGAAAATAACGGGAAATATAATAAAAATTTGGAGGCATATATGATGAATAAAAAATGGGTAGTTATAATTTTAAGCCTGGCGTTGATAATGTTAATAATGCCACAGAACATTACAGCAGAAGACAACAGTGTCAATTATGATAATTTGATAATAGTAAGCGATGACATCGTGTCCGAAGATGGAAGCAATGTTGTAAGATGGACAAAGGATAAAACATATGTAATATGTTCAAAAAATATGGTTAATCGTCCAACTGTAAAGTGTAAATTAATAATTGAGCCGGGAACAACAATTTTGTTTGGAACAGGAACAGGTAATATAGATGGAATAGAAAATTCAGAGGTAGTATATAGACCTTATCCAATTTTTATAGTTGAAGAGGATGGAAGCATTGAGGCAAAAGGCACAAAGGAGAAACCAATAACATTTAAAAACATAGACACTCATGTGGGATGGAATGGTATAGAGATATTTCTTCCGGATAATGGGGAGGTTACAGATACCTTTGAGTACTGTAATTTTATAAATGGTGGAGCTCAATATAGAGATTTTACGGAAGGGCTTATTGATGTATCTTATGGAACAGAAGAGACTAAGTTTAATTTAGTAGTAGATCATTGCAATTTTGATAGTACGGAATTAGTTAAGAATGTTGATTTGCAGACAAGTGAAATAGGAGCCGGCGTCTATTATGGAGACTACGATGGAAATAAAGTTGAGGCAAATATAAAAATATCAAATTCGACTTTTAAATCTCTTTCAATGGGAATTGAGGGGGTAACTTCTGATGAGTATGATAGTTATTTGTATAATGAAAAATCTAATTGTGTTATAGAAAATAACATATTTGAAAATAATGTGTCACAGTCTTATAGCCCATCAGTTGTTTGGGGAGGAAATGCAGAAATAAAGGATAATATATTTTATACTAAAGAAGGAGGAGCATTAACCAAGAATGCATTAGATTTAGATGGTCAATGTAATTATATAATAGAAGGGAACATATTTTATGGAAGCCAATCCACGGAATCTAAAAAGATGAATAAATGTGCACCTATTAAAGTACAGTTTGGAGCTAATATTAACGCTGATAAAACAAGACATTATAAGGAAAACAGGTGCGATTATTCATCAGAATATGGAAATTATGTAGAATTAAATGGAAGTATGATAACTCAGGAATGTAACCTTGGAAATGTGTCCGGGTTGGAGTACTATTTTAAAAATTGTAATATTGGATATAAGAATGGAAACAAATCAAAAGTTAAATTTAATGCAGGCAGTACAAATGTAATAGAGTCATTAAATGTTTTATATAATGGGGAATTAGAGGCAATTGGAGAAAAAGTAAATCCTGTGAGATTTGTTGCTGCATCTGACAGGGGACTTACAACATCTTCTAATGGAATTAGTTTAGAACAAAATTCTTCTTCTGATTATTTAGAGGGAAAGGCAGTGTTTGAAAATTGCGTATTTGATAATGTTAAGTTAAGTAGTACGGTAGTAAGTAAATCAACAGAGTCAGAAGAAAAAATACCACAAGTACTGACTATAAAGAATAGTGATTTCATAAATGAATCATCAGGAATAAGCGTTAAATATAACAGTTATTATGATTATATTTGTGGCAAGATTTTAATAGAAAACGTATTTATAAAAGGAACAGGAAATGACACATATTCAGGAATGAGTATTACTGCATATGGTAATAAAATTCCATCGGAAAATATTTTTGAAGCATCTAATTGCGTGATTTACAATTTTCAACAGCAACGTTACGGAATTGGATTAGACCTTAGTATTGATGATAATCTTACAGATAGCATAATACTTAAAAATATTACCCTGGCAAATAATTATTATGGAATTAAAGCAAGCAAATCAATGACAAAATTTCCTATTATTCAAGATAGTATTATAGCAAAAAATACAAGAGGTTTTGATGTAAGTGAAGATATAAATATATTTAATATTACTTATACATGTATTTATAACGATGGTTGGGATGGAAATACTTATGGATATGGAGAAGGATGTATTTTCAAAGATCCTATATTTGCAGATTTGAACAATGGCGACTTTCATCTTAAGTCAACAGGTGGCAGATGGGACGGTTCAAAATGGGTAACAGATACAGATGCAAGTCCGTGTATCAACGCAGGAAATCCTGCAAGTGATTATGCAAATGAACCTGAACCTAATGGAAATAGAATAAATATGGGAGTTTTTGGAAATACATTTCAGGCTTCAAAAACAGGTAACGGAAGTGTGCAACCAACTACAAATCCTGCCGGTAGAGAAACTACAACTCCGATGACAACTAAGTCCGATGGAGAAACTACAACTCATGTGGCAACTAACCCTGACAGAGAAACAACAACCACAAATGCTAAACCAACAGCTTCCGGAACAATACTTATCGGCAGTACAACAGCTTCAGAAAAGGAAACACTTAGAAAACCATCAGTTAAGAAAATAACAAAGGGTTCCAAAAGATTAACAGTAACTTTTAACAAGATGAAGAATAGTGGTAAAGTATTTTATGAAATACAATATTCTACAAAGAAAAATTTTAAAAAAGCTACAAAGACTTTAAAAGTAAGTGCAAAGAAAACCAAAGTAATAATTAAAAAACTTAGAGGAAACAAAAAATACTATGTACGCATAAGAGCTTATCAGACGAAAAAAATAAATGGTAAGAATAAGAAAGTTTATTCAGTATGGACAAAAGTTAAGGCAGTGAAAACCAAAAAGTAAACAATAAAATCCACGTTTATGGTATAATATCAGAGTTGAAACAATTAATTAAGCTTCAAAGAGGTATAATATGTTTAATTATGAGATTCTGAAGTCATTAAACGATATGGAAATGCTGGTGTATGATTATTTAATGAAGAACAAAGAGAAAGTAACTTACATGACTGTAAGAGAATTGGCAGACGAAGTTCATGTATCAACTGCAACAGTTATGCGGTTTTGTAGAAAAGCCGGTTTTGACGGATATTCTGAATTTAAAGTAAAGTTTAAGATGTTCTTAAACGAAGAGAAGAATAAGAAACATCAGGTTAATGAGGATATTCAGGAGATTCAGGAATATTTTCAGAAGATAAGTTCAGAAATTCACCAGAAGGAACTTGATGAAATTGCAGATGTTGTAAGAGATGCAAAGCAGGTTATTTTTATTGGACTTGGAACTTCAGGCATTCTTGGAAAATACGGTGCAAGATATTTTTCTAACTTAAAGAAATTTAGTCAGTACATAGAAGATCCTTATTTTCCAATAATGGAGGTAATGAGTGATGCAGTTGTTATAGCATTATCTGTTTCAGGTGAAACGGAACAGGTTGTACAAATGGCAAGTGATTTTAAAAAGAACAAATGTAAAATCATAAGTATTACGAATAAGAGTGTTTCTACACTTTCCAAATTATCAGACTACAGTTTATCTTATTATGTTACTGACCATGATATGGGAAATCACATTAATACAACAACGCAGATACCGGTTATTTATTTAATTGAGGCAATAGGAAGAAGGCTATAAAATATAGCAATTTTATTATTGAAAAAACTGTTAAATAGCGGTTGAAAGAGTATATAACAGGAAATTAAAATAAATTTTAAGGGTTAAGAAATATGTTACAGGGTGTTACGCCTATGTAACATATTTCTTTTTTTATTATATGTTACATAAAACGCAGATTTGTAGAAATAAAATATGGTTATGATAAAATACTTTTAGCCGATGAAGACATGACGGAAAAACAAAGAAAAAGGAGAATTTAAAATGGCAATTGATTATCAGAAGACTGCCAAAGATCTTGTAAAAGAACTTGGTGGCGACGGAAACATTTCAAATGTAACTCATTGTGCTACAAGACTTAGATTTATTTTAAAAGATGAGTCAATTGTAGACAAAGAAGAGGTTGCAAAAATCAAAGGTGTAATTACTACTGTTCAGGAAGGAGGTCAGTTTCAGGTAGTAATCGGAAATCATGTAACAGATGCGTACAAATATGTTATGGAATTAGTTACAGTGGATGACAGTACATCAGAGGGCACAGGAAACAAGAAAGCAGGAGTGGTTAGCAGAATCATTGACGTTATTTCAGCAATATTTGCACCGTTCCTATACACACTTGCAGCTTGTGGTATTCTTCAGGGTATTCTTGGAGTTTTGGTTGCGCTTAATGCTATAGATACAACAGGTGGAACTTACAGAATTTTAAACTTTATTTCATGGACAGCATTTACATTCTTACCTGTTTTAATTGCAGTAACAGCGGCAAAGAAGTTTAAGGTAGATACTTTTATTTCGCTTGTAATTGCATGTGCACTTGTTTGTCCTGATTACATAGCAATGGTTAACGCAGGAGAAACAGTTAAGTTTTTGGGAATTAAAGTTCAGCTTTTAAGTTATACATCATCAGTAATCCCTATTATTTTGGCAATATGGATTGCATCTTATGTTCAGAGATTTTTTGAAAAGTATTTGCCAATCGTAATCAGAAACTTATTTACACCAATGTTTACTATTGCAATTATGGTTCCACTTACATTGCTTGCTTTCGGACCTATTGGAAATACAATTGGTGGAGCAATTGGTGGTATTTATAATACATTGTACAACTTAAGTCCTATAGTTGCAGGATTTGTAGTTGGTGGTATATGGGAAATTCTTGTAATTTTCGGTGTTCACTGGGGGATAACACCGGTAACAGTTGGCAACTATGCTAACTTAGGTTATGACACATTTACAGGTTTACAGTCAGCAGCAGTATTTTCACAGGCAGGTGCAACACTTGGTGTATTCTTAAAAACTAAGAATAAAGAAATGAAAGGTGTTTCAGCATCAGCAGCTATTACAGGATTGTTCGGTATTACAGAACCTGCTATTTACGGTGTAAACTTACGTCTAAAGAAACCTATGATTTGCGGATGTATTGCAGGTGCAATTGGTGGTGCAATCGGTGGCGCTTTCCATACAGTTTCATGGAGTTACAATATGCCGGGTATTGCAACATTACCTGCATACTTTAAAGCAGGTCATACAACACAGTTTATTGGACTTTTAATTTCAATCTTAGTTTCATTTGTACTTGGTGCGGTTCTTACTATGATTGTTGGTTTTGAAGATGAACCTACAGATGACTTTGAAAACTTAGAAGGAAACACAGCTATTGAAGAAAATAATGAACCTACAATAGAATTCGCAGTACCTGTAGCCGGAGAAGTTTTCCCAATAAGTAAAGTTAAAGACCAGGCTTTTGCATCAGAAGCAATGGGGAAAGGTGTTGGAATTATCCCTGCAAATGGAGAAGTCCATGCACCATTTGATGGAAAGATTGTTGCATTGTATCCATCAGGTCATTTAGTTGGTATGTCAGACGGAAAAGGTGCAGAAATTTTAATTCACATTGGTGTAGATACAGTTAACCTTAATGGAAAGGGATTTAGCATTAAGGTTAAACAGGGAGATGTGGTTAAAAAGGGAGATTTGCTTATAGATTTTGACAACGAACTCCTCAAAAAAGAAGGTTATGACAATACTGTAATGTACATTATTACTGACACATCAAAAAATATTGAAGTTTTAGAAGGAAAGAAGGAAGCTGTAAAGGATATTGCATTCTTAACAGTTTAGGAGGATTAAATGTTATCTAAAGATTTTTTGTGGGGAGGAGCTGTAGCGGCTCATCAGGTTGAAGGAGCATGGAACGTTGGTGGAAAGGGACCAAGCGTTGTTGATGTTTTAACAGCAGGAGCACACGGTGTTGACAGACAGATTACAGACGGAGTGCTTGAAGGATACAATTATCCTAACCATGAGGCAATTGATTTTTACGGTCATTATAGGGAAGACGTAAAGATGTTTGCTGAAATGGGATTTAAATGTTTTAGAACATCCATAGCATGGACAAGAATCTTTCCAAATGGAGACGAAAAAGAACCTAATGAAGAAGGTCTTAAATTCTATGATGATTTGTTTGATGAATTACTTAAATATGGAATCGAACCTGTTGTAACATTATCACATTTTGAAATGCCATATTATCTTGTAAAAGAATATGGTGGTTGGAAAAACAGAAAGGTTATTGATTTCTTTGTTCATTATTCACTTACAGTAATGGAAAGATACAAGGATAAAGTTAAGTATTGGATGACTTTTAATGAAATTAATAATCAGAAAAACTATGAGTATCCATTATTTGGATATACTTGTTCGGGAGTGATTTTCACAAAAGAAGAACATCCGGAAGAATGTATGTATCAGGTCGTACATCATGAGTTGGTTGCCAGTGCAATGGTAGTTAAGGAAGGACATAAGATTAATCCTGATTTTAAGATTGGTTGTATGATGGCTTGTGTTCCATTATATCCATATTCCTGTAATCCTGACGATATGATGTACTCAGTTGAGGCAATGCATGACAGATATTTGTTTGGCGACGTTCACGTAAGAGGTGAGTATCCATCATATATCTGGCCGGAATGGAAGAGAAAAAACATTCACGTTAATATGGAAGAAGGAGATGCACAGATACTTAAAGAAGGCACTGTGGATTATGTAGGTTTAAGTTACTATATGACTAATGCGGTTAAAGCAGACCATGTGGCAGATGGTAATGGGATTGACGGATTTCCGGGAAGTGTTCCTAATCCATATGTTAAGTCAAGTGATTGGGGTTGGCAGATAGACCCTGTAGGACTTAGATATGCATTGAATCTTCTTTATGAAAGATACCAAATTCCACTATTTATAGTAGAAAACGGATTTGGAGCTATTGATACTGTTAACGAAGATGGCACAATTGATGACGATTATAGAATTGAATACCTTCGTGCCCACATAGAGCAATTAAAGAAGGCTGTAATTGATGACGGCGTGGACCTAATGGGCTACACACCATGGGGCTGTATCGACTGCGTATCATTTACAACAGGGGAAATGAAAAAAAGATATGGCTTCATCTATGTTGACAAGGACAATGAGGGCAAAGGAACCCTAAAGCGAAGCAAAAAGAAGTCATTCTATTGGTATAAGAAGGTTATTGAAAGCAAAGGGGAGCAATTGGATTAGCTAGTGTTAAATAAATAATTTTTCTAAAGGGAAGCTGAAAAATGTGGCACCCGACAATTATTTATCACGTAAGTTTATAGAAGCAGAAATTTGATTAATAGATATGCAAAGAAAGGGTGCCTTGCAAATATTAGGCACCCTTTCTGTAATATGTAATAATAAATTTTAATAGATATCTAGGTCGTAATCACCAAAGTCGGCATAGTCGAATTTTAATGTTTCTACAACTTTTGTTTTCTTGTTTGTCATTGTAAGTGTCATTGATGTATCTTCAGGAAGTGTATAAGAAGAACCTTTAAGTTTCTTTAATTTCTTGCCGTTTTTGTACAGGTAGCAAGATTTGATTTTCCAATTCTTGTTAGGTTTTAAAGATATAATTTTTCCAAGGCTACTTTCCTGACTTGAAAACTTATGGTTATAGTATTTTGTGATGTCTGTATTGTCTAATAAGATTTTCTTAAATGGGTTAGCATATTTTACAACTTTAACTGTTGTTTTGCAGTTGTATATCTTCTTTCCGCATCTTACCTTAAAAGAAACTTTTGTTGTTCCTGTTTTTTAATCTGCATTCCAACACCGGCATACTGTCCTGCATGTGAACCATCAAAAATTGTGTAGAAATTGTTGCAGACTTAACTGTAGCTCCTGAAAAAAGACCCTTATCCATACAACTTAATAATAACATAAATCACAAGTATATAAAAATAATTTTATAAGTATATTTAAAAATTTAAAAGAATATTTTGAAATACCTTTCTAAAATAATGTAAGACTTTACATTGTAAATATGATACAATAGGTTTCATATAACGAGTAGAAAGGATAATTAAATAATGGAAAAAAAGAGGGACGGTTTTAAGAGCGGGACTGGGTTTGTTATCGCCTGTATTGGTTCTGCCGTAGGTATGGGGAATATTTGGAGATTCCCATATATGGTATCAGACTGGGGAGGAATGACTTTTTTGATTCCCTATGTTTTATTTGTAATTTTGATAGGTTCAACTGGACTTATTGAAGAGATGGCTTTGGGACGTGCGGCTAAGGGCGGTCCTATTAAGGCTTTTGGAAAGTGTACTGAGGTGCACACAGGCAAGAAGAAGTCAGGAGAGATTGTGGGCTTACTGCCTGTAATTGGTTCTCTTGCATTGGCTATTGGCTACACAGTTGTTGTAGGATGGATTTTTAAATATGCATTCCTTGCAATATCAGGTCAGCTTTCAGGAATGGGAAAGAATATGGATGTCATAGGCGGTATGTTTGGAACTACGGCTTCAGCTTTTGGAAACAATACTTGGCTTGTAATTGCGGTGATTGTTACAGCAGTGATTATGGCATTTGGTATTGCCGGAGGTATTGAAAGAGCCAATAAGTTTATGATGCCTTTATTGTTTGCGTTGTTTCTTGGACTTGGAATTTATATTTTTACACTTCCGGGAGCAAGCGAAGGATACAAGTATATTTTTACAATTAATCCTAAGGGATTGCTGAATCCAAGACTTTGGATTTATGCTTTTGGACAGGCATTTTTCTCATTATCAATTGCAGGCAATGGAACAGTTATTTACGGTTCATATTTAAGTGAAACAGAAGATGTGGTAAGTTCAGCAAGAAATGTGGCTATTTTTGACACATTGGCAGCCCTTCTTGCATCATTTGTAATTATTCCAGGAATGGCAGTTGGTGGAGCAGAGCTTTCATCAGGCGGACCGGGATTAATGTTTATCTACCTTGTTAACGTATTTAACGGCATGCCGGGTGGCAAGATTGTTGGAATTATTTTCTACATATGCGTATTGTTCGCAGGAATGAGTTCACTTGTTAATTTATACGAGGCACCTGTGGCAACATTGGAAGAAAGATTTGGGTTCAAAAGACCTGTGGCAGTTGGAAGTATTGCCGTTGTAGGTTGCATTGTAGCATTAGTTATCCAGGGAATTGTTTCAGGCTGGATGGATGCAGTTTCAATTTATATTTGTCCACTGGGAGCAATGCTTGCGGCGATTATGTTCTTCTGGGTTGCAGGAAAAGACTTTGCGGTTAATGCGGTTAATCAGGGAAGAGATAAGAATATCGGTCCATGGTTTGTGCCACTTGGAAAGTATGTTTTAGTACCACTTGCTTTTATTGCTTTGGTTGCAGGAGCTATACTTGGTGGTATTGGTTGATAAAAAATCTCAATACAACTCCTTGTTGAGACAAAAGTTACCAGTTTACATAATGCCATAAACCTGGAATTAGAAGTGTTACCAGTTTACATAATGCCATAAACTTGGAATTTAAAGAAAAACGGGTTTACATAAAATTAAGAAAATATTTGGTATATTGAGAAATACCCCAAAAATTCAGAAATATTGAATTTTTGGGGTACATTTTTTGCAACACGGCTAGTATAAGTAACATATTAGTTTACATAACAATATGAGAATAAGTCAATATGTGATAATAGCAAGCTTAAAGCAAGAATATGTGACATAACAAGTTTACATAAGTTGAAAAAGTACCACAAAAAATGAAAAATGATGAAATTTGGGGTACGCTACCAAAAAAACGGGACAAACCGAAGATATGGGAAAATTTGAAAGCTAAGAGCCTAAAGGCTTTCTGTGATAAGTATAAGCCAAAATATGCGGTGAGAACATCCATGTCAGATTTCAGGCAGCAGGATTGGATGACAAACATTCCTCTGTATAACATAGATAAGATATCTGAAATTTTGGATGAATAAAGAAAGATAGAAAAATAAAATACTAAAATAAAAGACAGCCGATTCAGTGAAGCAATTCTTCAGTGGCGCGGCTGTTTTTTTGTGGAAGAACAAGGGGTCAGTTTGTGAAAAAAACGACCATTCCATAGTGGTAAAATTATATCAGAGCTCAAAAATAAAACACATATTTAAGAATTAGGTTAATATTTGAAAAAAATCAATGAGATTTATGAATAAAATTTGTTGTATATGCCTAGAGTGACAATATGTGTCTATGCAAATTTGTATAATTCTTATAAACAAAAAATGGAGGAATGAATATGCAGCTTGAAAGCACTGATAAGATACAACGAGTTCTTGGTATATATAAAAAATTAGTCAGTGGTGAAATTGTTAGCAAGGTTGAGGAAGCTAATAATTATGGAGTAAATGAGAGAAGTATTCAGAGAGACATTGATGATATAAGAAGTTTTATGGAATCAGAAGTAGGGCGAACAGGAATTATAAATAATGTTATTTATGATAGAGCGAAGAAAGGATTTCGTCTGGAACAACAGAATCCGACGGAATTGACTAATGGTCAAATGTTGGCAATCTGCAAGATATTACTTGATAGCAGAGCACTTCTAAAAACAGATATGATAGAAATTCTGAATAAGCTGATTGAAAATTGTGTTACTAAAAATAATCAGAAAGAAATTCTTGATTTAATAAAAAATGAAAGATTTCATTATATTGAACCAAGGCATAAGGTTAGCTTTTTGGACACGATGTGGGATATTGGACAGGCAATCAGAAAATCACAATACATCCATATTAAATATGAAAAAGCAGGAACAAAAGAAATAGTAGAAAGAAAATTAAAGCCGGTGGCAATAATGTTTTCGGAATACTATTTTTATGTAACGGCATTCATCAGTGATGAAGAAATCAAAAAAGATTTTGAAGTTTTAAATGATTCGTTCCCAACAATATACAGAATTGACCGAATAAGAGAGCTTAAAATATTAGATGAGAAATTCTTTATACCATACAGAAACAGATTCGAAGAGGGAGAGTTTAGAAAACGAATTCAGTTTATGTACGGTGGCAAACTTAGAAACGTAAAATTCAAGTATACAGGCGACGATATTGATGCAATACTTGACCGACTTCCAACAGCGCAGATATTAGAAGAAGAAAAAGGCTACTACATTGTGAAAGCAGAAGTATTTGGCAAGGGAATCGATATGTGGTTGAGAAGCCAGGGGGATAAAGTTGAAGTGATGGGATAGAATGGAATGATTAAAAGCTTTTAATAGATAAATTAATAAAATAAAAACAAAGAAAAGGAGGACAAATATGTTTTTAAATTATTTAAATGAAGATTCAAAACAAATGTTTTTGAAATTATGTTTATGTGCAGCAAAAGCAAATGACGTCATTGAAAGGGAAGAAGAGGATATGATGCATGCTTATTGTAGAGAGATGAATATCAAAGAGGAGATACCTAAAGATGATATTGAACCGAATGAATTAATAGCAGAGATTAGTGGAAATACAAACAAATCAGAAAAAAAGATTATTGTACTAGAACTATTAGGACTTATGTATTCTGATGGAAACTACGATAAAAGCGAACATTCATTTATGGATAATATTGTAAAAGGGTTCAATATGAATAAAGAAGACTTAGAAAAATTAGACATAATGTTAAATTCCTATTACAAAGTTTATAAGGAAATGGTTTCGGAAATTTTTTAAAAACGAGGAATTTCATATGGGAGAAAATTTGTATACAATAGGCAATGAAGAAGATAGACAAATATTATTAAATAATGACAAATGTGATAAATACGATTATTTGGTTGCAGTAGCATGTGGTGCAATAGGAGGCGTAATAGATGCATTTTTTGTTGGTGCACCTGGTGAAAGCAAGTTAGGTGATTGGAGTGACAAACAGGTTGATGGAGTTGTAAAAAAATTTGCAAAGATGGTTGGCTGGGAACCTAGTGCTGATAAGGCAAATAATACAGCTAGTGCAATAGGATTTCTAGAAAGAAAATATAAAGTAAATTATGATCAAACAAGTACCGGTCAGGTGGGAAATCAGTTTGATATGTATACCAAAAATCATCATATGAAATCATTGTCTCATTCGCCGGATATTATTGGTTTATTTTTTTCGATATTGAATCAATTTACATCAACATCTTCGTTTGTAGGTAATGGAAAGCTAGTTACAATAAATACAAACACTCAGGAGCTCCAGGGAAACAATTTCATATCTAAACTTTTTTGTGGAGTGGCAAATTGGTTTGGACATATTATGTCAGACATAGCAGGAAGTTCAGGATCGAGAGGTAACAGTGGAAGAGGCACAGGAGTGGTAATTCCATTTTATGAATTGTTTCAGTTTTGCAAATTTGGAAAGTTTAAAGTAGTAAAACAATATACAGTTAATGGAGAAACAAAAGAAAAAGTATTTTTAAATGATTTTGCTACGATAGCTACCAAAGCGTTCGAAGAGGGATATGATTTAAGATTTGGAGTTGCAATGGCAATACCGGTTTTGGTAACAGAATTATCTATAAGATTGATTTGGTCAATTAGGAGACACTACCAATATGAACGACCATTGAAAGATTGTATACCGACTCAAAAACATGCAGATTTGAGAGTTATGCTGTTATTGGGAAATGGAACGTTGTGCATAATAGATGCAATGGATGCTGGAATCAGATCAAAAGGAAATTTTTTAAGTTTCTTTATGCATTTAAATCTTATTGCCTGGATGAGATTCATAATTATGGTATTAAAAGAAGTGTGCATAAGATTTGGTATAGTTGGTGCAATGGAGAAAGCTATTCAGGCATATAAGAGAATAGATCATGAATTACTTATGTACTTGAAAGAATTAGAAAAAATAGATATTGAGCAGTTTAAAAAAGAAACAGCTATGTATAATGATCTTATAAAGGGACTTGATAGGGCTACCTCACAAGAAGAATTAAAGGAGGAATTAAACAATATTTACCAAAAAATGGGATGGAAAAAACCTTGGGAAGGCGACTTTGATGATTTTATGACAAACAGCAATAAGCCTATGGTGTTTGAGTAATGTTTAACTGTGATAAATGTGGAAGTTGTTGTAGAAATCTCGACAAATCTAAATTGTATGAAGATTTAGATAGAGGAGATGGTACATGTAAGTTTTTGAAAGACAATTTATGTACCATTTATGAAAACAGACCATTGAAATGTAGGGTAGATGACTGCTATGATAATTTTTTTTGTGAACAAATTAGTCGTGAAGAATATTATAGAATCAATAAGGAAGCATGCAGAATATTAAGAAGAACGGAGGAATAAATTATGCCTTTACCATTTATATTAGGAGCAGCGGCATTAGTTGCCGGGGTTACAGGAGTTGGAAGCGGAATTCATGGTGCGTCAGAAATGAAAAGTGCGAAAGATACAATGGATGCAGCGGAATACTTGAACAAACAAAATCAAGACAAGTTTAAGAAAAAAGACAAAGCTACAAATAAAACAATGGATAAGTTGGGTAAATTAGAATTAAATATAATGAGTGATTTTAGTGAATTTGCAGATGTAATTGAAAAAATTCAAAATAGACCAGAGTTTAAAACTTTTGATAAAAAAGGTGTTAAGTTACCTAAATACAATAAAAAAGAGTTAAGAGAAGTTTCAATAGGCGCGGGTGTAATATTAGGTGGTTTAGGGGGAGCAGCTGCAGGAACGGCAGGAGGCTTTGCAGCTGCAGGAGCTACTACATCAGCAGTTATGGCTTTGGGAACAGCATCTACAGGAACAGCAATTTCAAGCTTAAGTGGTGCAGCTGCTACGAATGCTGCACTTGCAGCGTTAGGAGGTGGAGCGAAAGGTATTGGTGGCGGTATGGCATTAGGCTCAGCAGTCCTAAGTGGAGCTACGTTAGGGGTAGGATTGCTTGTGGGTGGAGTTATATTTAACAAAGCAGGAAAGAAGATGTCAAATCAGGCAGAAGAAGCTTTTGATCAGGTATATGAGTCATCTAAAAAGGTAAGAAAGATTTGCAATTACTTAGATGATTTAAAAGAAACTGCGGAAGAGTATACAGAATCTCTTGAAGATACATTTGAAAAATACAATGAATGCTTCTCGATTGTACGTGAAACAGTAAATAATGGAAAATTAGATTGGTGGGAATTTACACAAGATGAGAAGAATGCAACGGAAAACTCATCTAGTCTTGTAGGATTGTTATACAAAATGTGTAAAGTTAATTTAGTTAATGTATCAGAAAATGAAGAAGAAATGAACACGATTAATAAACAACAGGTTAATAGTGTTTTGAACGATGCATATGAAGTTGCGAATAATTTAAAATAGCATAAACTTTCAAAAAGGATTTCCTGCATATGGGAAATCCTTTTTAGCAAACAATATTATATTATAAAGTCCATATGATATAATATACTATTCAAACCACAGAAAGGAGTCCACATGAATCAGTTTACATTAACCCAAAGTATTGATGCATATATGAAATCTAAAAATTTAATAATGATTGAACAGTCGTCATGGAACAATGGAGTTATTGTATTTAAAATTGAAGATTGGGATGGACTGCCGAAATCGTTAGTTGTTATTTATCTTGAAAAGGATAAGGCACACCTTAAAAAAGTTGTTGAACAGATTTATGGTGAAAGTAAGAATAACGAATATCTTATTCAATGCACAAGTATGTATGAGGAAAGTGTTGAGGACGGAATTATTATTTACATAGTGACGGAAAGGGTGAATCAGTTAGTTGATTTGGTTTTGGATGGTGGAGATGAGTTAAAGAACAGGACTGAGGAAGAAAAGAAGATTTACCTTTATGAGATTATGTATGATGTTGGAATGAGCGCAAAGTATTTGAAAAGCAGGCTTTCCAAGTTAAATATTTTTGTTAACAATGAAGAGTTGTGCGTTGATGGAAGTGGAAAGGGCAAGTTGTTGCTTTTTGATTTGATTAAGAATCAGGTAATGATTAACAATGAAGCTTATGAGATTTCAAGGCTTGTAAAGCAGGTTGCCAACGGACTGGGCACCAGGATTGACATAGATGTGAGAGAACAAAGTATTGAGGAACTTAATAGGGAATGTCTGGAAAAGATTGAATATTGTAAAAAAAAGAATGAACAAAATAAACTTATTTATCAAATAAATATAGAAAACGCAAAAAAAGGAGACGAAAAGGCCCAATATGTGGTAGGCTATATGTATTACAAAGGAAAAGGAGTTCCAAAAGATTACATTAAAGCAGCAGAATGGTACAAAAAATCAGCAGAAGGTAGTTATACTAAGGCACTTAATAATCTTGCCTATCTTTATCAAAAAGGAAAAGGTGTAAACAAAGATATACATAAAGCTGAACAATTATTGCTTAAATCGGCAAAGCAGGGGGATGATGTGGCATGTTTAAATCTTGGGATTTTATACCAGACAGGAAAACTTGGAACAGCCAATATGGAAGACGCAGAATACTGGTATAGGAAAGCTATGGATAAAGGAAATCCTACAGCGACAAGGATATATAGAAGAATCCAAGCAATGGAGCAAAAAGAAAACTAATATACAGAACAGATATACGGAGCAGAAAGAAAACTAATATACAGGACGGAGACAGGATGAAACATGTAAACACAACAGAGATGTACTTTCAAGTAATAAATTGTGAGGAAATAGACGAGTTAAAGCAGATTTTGAACAAATACAGTCCATATTATTCTAATTGGAGGGATTACGTTAACAATGTTATGTTAACCAATGGACTGTCATATGAAAAACTAGGCAAGAAATGTGGTTTTAGCAAGAATACAATTAAAGGTTGGGTAAAAAACAATAATGTACCCAAATCAAGAGAGAATTTTATTAAATTTGGAATGGGATTAAGATATAACCTTCAGGAAATTAATTTTATTTTGCAAAGATATGGGAAGTATCCAAGACTGTATTCTAAGTCATTAGAAGATGCTATTTGTATATATATTATTTCCCATTATCCAAAGGACGAAAGCATAAATCCATATGACGAATATGAGAAAATTAAAGCCAATTTCCTTGATATTTTGAAAACAAAAAATAAAAGAAAGTTTCTTGCAGATTCACCTAATAGTACAATGGATATAGAAAAGAAAATTATTGGTTTTTCTAATGAAAAGGAACTGGTGGATTTTGTAAGAAAGAATGAAGTAGAATATTTAAACAGTTATTATAAGCTGATTGATTATATTGAAGCCTATGTTAAAGCGGAAAATTTAGGAGGTTCTTATCACAGCCTGATTGAAAATGAAAAGCTTGATAAAGGATTTGAAAAGATGATTTCAAATCTTAAAAACTGGGGCGAAGTTCCCAACAGACAGCGCCTTATGGCTTTAGGTATTAAGCTTAATATGTCTTGTCTTGAAATAAACCAGTTGCTATGGTATGCAAATATGGAGAAGCTTTGTCCAAAGGACAAGATAGAATGTATAATTCTTTATGTGTTGTCTAATATTGATGTGGCAAATCCCACATATCAGACTAATCATATGGCGCTTGTAAGTGCTTATTCCGACAATCCACATATGGACGAACAGTGTAAAAATCTTCTTGTTGAGCTAACAGGACTAAAAACTTCTGAGGAAATACAGGAAGAGGTACAGTATTATATTAAGGATACATTACAATCACTTGATTTGGAGGATGACAATTATGGAATATTTCAGTTGTTTAGGGAAGAAAATAAGTAGAATAGTTATTGTTGTTATTGCATTATTTTGTGTTGGAAGTATTATGCCGGAAGAAGTTAAGGCATATGAAGGGGTGGACTTAAGATATAAAGAGGAATGCAAGCACAATTTATATGATTCAAAAAGCTATACATATCTTGGATATTTAAGAGTTTACTTTGATGAAACACAAGGATATGAACCGGGAGTTTATTTGTATCTATCATTTTATGATTGGACTGTAAAGTCTAATTATTCATTTTCTGTTTATATGGACAATGCACTATTATTACAGGGAATGTGTTCAAATTATTCGTATAAGCCCTTTGGAATTTCATATCAAGATGTTGTTATTCCGCCTGAATACTTTAAAGAACTGAATCGGCAGCATGTTATAACAATATATACAATGAGTCCTTCCGGACAAATAGGCGATAGTACTGTTAATAACATTACGTTGTACAAACCATTAATAAAAAACAATACAACTGTTTCAGCAAAACAGATTAGCGGAAAAAAATCTGTAAAACTGGAATGGGGTGAAATGACAGGTGCAAAAAAATACTCTGTTTATCGTTCAGATAATTTAAATGGAAGATACGAAAAGATAGGTGAAACTACATCAACTAATATTTCAGATAATGAAGTTAAGAGTGGCAATAAATACTACTATTATGTGGAAGCAAAATACGTTGATTGTGATGTTTTAGCTACAAACAAGACATCAGTAGAAGTAAAAAAGCCAGAACTATCAATTCCGAAAATAAAAGTAAAAAAGAAAAGAAAAACTCTAAATATATATTGGGGAATTATACCTGATTCAAGTAAAGGTATAGAAATATATATGAAAGAGGGGAAAAATAAGAAGTATAAGAAAGTAAATACAACTACTAATTTAAAGAAAAATAAAAACAAAAAAGGGGCAGTTGGAATTACAGCTTCAAAAAAATACTTAAAAAAAGGGAAAAAATACAGTTTTAGAGCAAGAACATATACTTATTTTAACAATGAAAAAATTTATGGTAGATGGTCTAAAACAGTTAGCATTAAAGGATAAGATAATAGGAATAGCTTATGAGAAATAATAGATTATTGGAAAATATAAATAAAATAAGTATAGTGTTTGTTTTTACAGTAATGTGTGTAATTACCGGTGTTACTAATGTAAGAGCTGATGATGCAAGGTGTACTTATTATAGAGAAATAACAGAAGATGAAAATTTGACTGTGCATGGAGTTCAGATTAGGTATGAAGAAGATAGTAATTCACTAAATCCACCAGAGGTAAGATTAGACTTTCAATATATATCAGACATTAAAAAGGGAAGCGTATTTAGTGTTTATCTGGATAATAAATGTTTAAAAAGAGACACATGTATTGTTGAGCAATATGAGTCAGTTTCAATAGAACCGGAAAGTTTTATGGAAATGAATCGTAGGTATACACTTGCGTTATATACTGAGGATAGCAATGGAATAGTATATAACGTGAAAAAGTATTACTTGATTTTTCATAAGCCCCTAGTGAAAAAGGCTACTACTGTTTCAGCCAGTCAGGTTTACGGCGAAAAAGCAATTCAGGTTAAATGGGATAAAATAGTTGGAGCACAGAAGTATTATATCTACAGGGCAACTAGTGAGAATGGCATGTATAGAAACATAGGTGTCTGCACAGAGCCAAATATCATTGATGACCAAGTGAATATAGGAACGAAATATTATTACTATATTGAGGCAGCTTATGTTGATGATGATAGAGTTACAACTAACAAGTCCTCAGCTACTGTAGTTTCATCAAAGATAAAATTATCAGGTCCAAAGATTAAAATTAAAAGAAAACATAAGACATGGCAGGTTTATTGGGGAACTATATCAGATGAAAGTAACGGTATTGAAGTTTATATGAAAAAAGCAAATGGAAAATACAAAAAAATCAATACTACTACTAAGATAAAAAAACGAGAAAGCAAGCGAGGAATAGTTGGAATAACAAGTTCTAACAAGGCATTAAGGCCAGGGGTAGAATATAGCTTTAAGGCAAGAACTTTTAGATGGGTTAAAACTAAGAAAGTTTATAGCAAATGGTCTAACACAGCTACAATTATAAAGCGTGGCCAAAAGGATTCATCAATAAAGTTTAAGACACTAAAAAAATAGATAAAACCGGGAGACAACAATGGATTCTATTTTAGGCAGAACAATACTTGGATACAGGGTAGTGGAAAAAATAGGTTCAGGTGGTTTTGGCAATGTATATAGAGTGGAGCGAAATAACATTGTAGGAAATACCACAAGGGCATTAAAGGTTATAACACTACCGGGCGAAAATGAATATATAGAAATATTAAACTCTATGGGCGGAGACAGGGAGAAGACGAATTCTTATTTCAAAAAGGAATTGGATCGTGTTCTTAACGAGATTAGGGTTTTTTCGTTGATTTCTGAAAAAGATAATCATAATATTGTTTCCTATTATGAAAGTGATGTGGAGCAGACAGGTGAGTTTAGATATAACATTTATATTTTAATGGAAATGCTTACACCTCTCACAAAGTGGCTGCAGGAGAACAACCTGACAGTTGGAGAAGGTCTAAAGATTGGTATTGATATAGCAAGCGGATTAAGTATTTGCCACGAAAACAACATTATCCACAGAGATATAAAATTAAGCAATATTTTTGTGTCAAAAGACGGAACTTTTAAGCTGGGAGACTTTGGCGTTTCAAAGCGAATGAACGATACAACTATGGCAGGAACCCTTAAAGGTACGCCTAATTACATAGCACCTGAGATTTATATAGGACAGGAAAAATATAACAGTTCAGTTGATAATTATTCTCTTGGAATACTTTTGTATTATTTGTTTAACAAGAAGAGATTTCCATATTATCCTGATTTTCCATATGAATATTCAACAGAAGATGAGGACAGAGCTTTCTATAAAAGAATGAAATATGAAGAATTAAGTAATCCGGTCTGTGCACCTAAAACAGTTGCCCGAATTATAAAGAAGGCAATTTCAAAACCTGATGGAAGATATAGAAAGACAGAACAGCTTCTTGAAGATTTGATGGAGGCAAAAAATAATCTTACGGAAGATGAACTTAATACGCCAATTGGTTTTGAACCGGTAACAAAAGAATCTCCAATAGTAAATGAGAAAGAGGCAAAGCTAGTTGAAAATCTGTATGGGCAAACTGATGAAAGCATAAGTTTTGAGCAGTATGGCATAACAATGGAAGATACAGATTCGATTAAGGGGCAGAATGCTTTGACGGATGATGAAGCAGAAAAAAATAACCGGGCAAAAATAGATTATAATTATGTGACAGACGAAAAAAACGGTAATAAATTAAGTAGTGGTGGTTCAGAAATAAACAAGCAGGAACTTACCAATGAATCTTCTAGTGAAAAGAGCAAATATAAGTGGCTTCTCATTGGTGCAATAATAATCACCTGTAATGTAATGATTATTTTGTTGGCGGTATATGGAATAAATAACAGAATAAATAACACTCAGGGAGAAAGTAACAATATAGGAAACATAGGAGAAACTATAGCGCAAACAGCCATAGAAGAAACAACTATTGCTGAAACAACTGTGGCTCAGACAACCGTGCAGGAAACTACATCACAGCAACCGGTTACCACAACTGTACCTGCAACTACTAAAGCAAAAAAGAAAAAAGCCAAGAATACCAATACGACGAAGGCTTCAGGCAGCAGTTCTAAAAAAAGCAATGATGATGATTTTAACTTTAAAAATGTGGTAGAATAGTTATAATTAATTACAAAGTAATAGTACGGAAGTGATTATATATAACGACAGCACATATAATCAGGACTTAATCGCATAGGAGAAGTTATGAAGATTGCCATTGTAGACGACAGCAGTTTGGATAGAGATTTTTTAAAGAACGGATTAGAAATAATCTTTGAAGAGAGAAACATAGAGAACATTGAAATACAGGAGTTTAGCAGTGGGGAAGAACTGCTTAATTATCTAAGGGAGAATCCTTCAGATTTTTTCCACATTATTTTTATGGATATTTATATGGAAGATTTAACAGGTGTGGAGACGGCAAAAGCAATTAGAAAGACTGATGAACAGGTGAAAATTGTATTTATTACAACAAGTAATGAGTTTGCCAGTGAAAGTTATGAGGTAAGAGCAGAGGATTATTTGATTAAGCCTTTTGACGGCCGGCGGATGAATAAGATTATTGACAGATTTTTTAGAAAAAACAAAGAAGTTAAGATTTTGGAATTCCCCAACGACAGAAAGGTTTCTGTTAATTCTATTGTCTATACCAGTTTTTCAGGACATTACGTAACTGTTTTTATGAAAGATGGAGAGAAGGTGCAGATAAGATGCACTCAGAAGAATTTTGAAAAAATAATCGGACCATATCCTCAACTTATATCAAGTTTTAAAGGCGTTATAGTTAATTTGGAACAGGTTGACGGAATCGAAGAGGACAGATTTAGAATGAAAGATGGTGAATTTGTTCCAATCAGCAGAAGAAAGTATGGTGAAGTGAAGAAGCAATATACAGATTTTCTTATGAAAAAATTAATGGAAAAGGAGGAAACGTAAATGACCTCTTTTAGAATGTTTGAAATTATATTGTATTCGATGGTTAGTCTTTTGCCATATTTAGGACTGGCGTTGTATCCTTTCGAGGACAAGTTTAGAATGTCCAAAATTAAGTTAAGCGGATGCATTGTTATTCTTACGGTAATTCAAAGTGCTCTTGGAATATATGCAACAATGTGTTCACAGGAACAGAAAGCTTTATTTTCACTGCTAAGCACAGTATGCTACGGTGGATTTTATTTTCTTGCAATAAAAGAGAATGTAGGAAAACTTGTATTTGTTTTATTAATAGTATCTAATTTTGCCAACTTTGTTGTAATGTGTGCAAAGTGTGTGGAAGGTCATATTTTTCCACAGCTTGCAGTTGAAAACAACAAATGGTCTTTTTCTTTATGCACAATGATAGTGCAGCTTATTTTTATTCCACTTTTATTTTTATATTTTAAAAAGTATATAAAAGGGATGGCTCATATAGATACGGGGAAAAAGATTTGGAGATTTTTGTGGACAATTCCGGCAACTTTTTATCTGTTTTGGTATCATGGGCTTTATTTTAGTACAAAATCATCAATTGAGTTAGCAATGGACCCGGTTAATATGATTTTTACGTTTTTTATTAATCTTGGAGCTTTGGTTGTTTATACGGTTATTGTTAATTCTATGGCTGAATTTCAATATAATCTTAATTTGGAAGAAGAAAAGAAACAGCTTGAAATTGAAAATCTTTGTTTTGAAAATATGAAGAAGCAAATGGAATCTACAAGGAGGGCGCGTCACGATTTGAAGCATCATATGAAGGCTGTTCACACAATGGCAGAAAACAATGAGTGTAAGAAAATTACAGAGTACATAGAAACATATTTGGAACACGTGTCATTAAAGAAGCCTTTGGTTTATTGCACCAATTTTACTTTAAATGCACTGATTGTATATTATGTTCAGCAGGCGGAAGCTCACAAAATAAAGTTAAAGTTAAATATTGAGTTGCCGGAAGAAACCAATGTTAAGGAGGCAGATTTAACAGTATTGTTTGGAAATCTTTTGGAGAATGCAATTGATGCCTGTGATGAGGTGCAGGAAAATAAAAGATATATTAATTTAAAAATCTACAAGCCTAATTCAGATTCAATAGTTTTCTATATTGAGAATGGTTTTAATGGAAGTATTAAAAAGAAAAATCAGCAATTTCTGACAACTAAGGCTAACGGCAACGGTATTGGAATTGAGTCGGTAAAATATGTTGTTCACAAATACAACGGAGACGTTAATATAAAAACAGACGAAAACAAATTTATCGTTTCAGGAGTTTTATTACAACCACTTGACGCCACAAAATAACCGTTGGACGCCAGCTTATAGATTTCTTATATATTATTTTTTTATAATAATGTTGTAATAGACAAGGCACGAAAAAAAAGGAGGATAATATATGAGGAGAAAATGGAAAAAATTACTAAGCACAACATTGGCATTGGCAATGGTTATAACAACTATTGGAGTACGTGAAGTGCCGGTAAGTGCAGCGGAAGAAGGGAATACAAATGAGAGTGTGGTTTATATGGATGACATGGCATATGATACCACAACAGGACATTTTTATAAGTTAAGTAGTGTGGGAACATACGAGCAGGTAAATGCAGAAGCTAAGGAAAGCGGCGGCTACCTTGCCTGTATTTCTTCAGCAGAAGAGAATGAGATAGTTGCAAAGGTTTCAAGTACAGGAAAAACAACTACATCATCTTATATTGGACTTATGAGAAATAAGGAAAATATTCAGGAATGGATGTGGGCAGATGGAAGCGAAGTAAATTACACTAATTGGAACGAAGGTGAACCTAACAGTGAAAATGAAACAGTAGCGGAAATTTACGATAGCACAAGAAGTTCAGGTGCAGAAAAATGGAATGACTGTACTGTGTCAAGTAGAAATACAGGTGTCATAGAATACAATGAATGTATTCATCCTGAATCACAGTATGTTGTAAAGAATAAAACTTTTGCAGACTGTGAGCAGGGAGGTTACACAGGAGATACTTATTGTGGATTCTGTGATGAAAAGATAGCAGATGGAAAAGAGACAGAGCCGGGAGGACATGCAGAGGCTGTTATTGATGAAAAAACAGTAAAAGAGGCAACATGTACAGAAGATGGCTATACAGGCGATAAGATTTGCCCTACATGTAAGAAGGTTTTGGAACATGGGAAAACAACTACGGCCAATGGACATACAGAGTCAGAAGAACTTCGTAAGGTTAGGGAAGCAAGCTGTTATTTAGATGGTTATACAGGTGAAATATATTGTACAGTTTGTGGAGAAACATTAGAAGCCGGGGATGCCATTACAAAATTAGAACATAAATATGAAGATAATGTATGTAAAAACTGTGGAAGAATTAATAATGCCCAGTTAGATACAACATATACATCAAAGACAACAAATTCATATCCGTTTCAGGTAATACAGTTTAAGACACCTGAAAATGGAAAGTACAAGTTTCATTGTGAAAATATTACAGTTTGGGATTCATATGGCTATTTATTTAAAGAAGAAAACTTTAATGACCAGGTTATAAAAGGCGGAATAGAAAAGTTTAATGCAAAATTAGAAAATTCGAATGTAGAGAATTCAAGATTAGATGGTTTTTGGGGTGTTAATGATGATGGGGGTAAAAATGGTGCACCTGCAATGACAGCAGAATTAGAGAAAGATAAGACATATTATTTCGTTTTAGGTACTTATTATGCTTATACATATACAGGAGAATTTAGCGTAACAATAACATGTACTCACGATAAAACACATATAGAAGGAAAAACTTTATCGGATTGTACAGTTGGAGGTTATACAGGAGATACTGTCTGTGATACATGTGGAAAAGTTGTGGAACAGGGACAGACTTTGGAACCGGGTGAACATCAGGAAGCAGTATTAGATGTTAAAGATGCAACCTGCTATGTAACGGGTTATACAGGCGATACATATTGTAGTGTTTGTAATAAAAAATTAGCAGAGGGAACAGTTACTCCAAAACTTGAACATGAATATGAAGATAATGTATGTAAAAACTGTGGAAGAATTAATAATGCCCAGTTAGATACAACATATACATCAAAGACAACAAATTCATATCCGTTTCAGGTAATACAGTTTAAGACACCTGAAAATGGAAAGTACAAGTTTCATTGTGAAAATATTACAGTTTGGGATTCATATGGCTATTTATTTAAAGAAGAAAACTTTAATGACCAGGTTATAATAGACGGAATAGAACAGTTTAACGCAAAAATGGAGAATAATGCTGGAGACGATCCTAGATTAAAAGGTTATTGGTATACTAACGATGATGATGGCGTAGGCTCGGCACCTGAAATAACCGCAGAATTAGAGAAAGATAAGATATATTATTTTGTTGTAGGACCTCATTCAACAGCTACAGGTGAATTTAGCATAACAATAACATGTGCTCATGAGAAAACACACAGGGAAGGAAGAACACTTTCAGACTGTACAGAGGGTGGTTACACAGGTGATGTTATTTGTGATACATGTGGAAAACTTGTGGGACAGGGACAGAATTTGGAACCGGGTGAACATACAGTTAAGGTTGTGGATGCCAGAGAAACAAATTGTTATATCGAAGGAAAAACAGGTGAAGAAAAATGTTCAGTATGTGATAAAGTATTAAAAGAAAATAAGGCAATACCAAAGCTCGAACATAAATATGAAAATGATATTTGCAAAAATTGTGGAAGAATAGAGAATGCTAAAAAAGGCACAGAATATTCTTCGCATATAACAAAAGGAATTCCAATTCAGGTAATAGAGTACACTGCACAGGAAACTGAAAAAATTCTTTTTGAATGTAATAACACAAAATATTGGTATAATATTGGATACTTGTTTGACGAAACAAATTATAGCGATGAAATGCTTGAGGAGGAACTTGAAAAATATTATTCAGGAGATACCGACCGTATAATCTTAAAAAACTATCTGACAAAAAATGAGTCTGGTGGTGGAAAAGGAGCTCCGGCAGTTAAATATAAGGTTCAAAAAGATAAGAAATATTACTTGGTGATAGTTCCATATGACGATAACTATGGAGAATTTACTGTAAAGATTGATTGTCCACATGATAGGACACATATAGAAAATGAAACAATTAAAACATGTTCAGAAGGTGGTTATACAGGAGATGTTATATGTGATTTATGCGGAAAAGTTGTAAAACATGGTGAAAACATAGAACCTGACAGTGAACATAATTACATTAATTATAAGTCAATTGAACCTACATGTAATGAATATGGTAAACGTTATTTAAAATGTGTGAATTGTGGAAATGAGAAAGTTTTAGAAGATGAAGACTATGGATATGCAGATCATAGGTATGTCTTAGTTAATAGCGTAAAGGCAACATGTACAACTGACGGATATTTAGGTGACAGTAAATGTAAGTATTGCGGTTTGGAAAATGAAAACCAGCCGGAAAATAAGGTCATAAAGGCATATCATGATATGGATCCGGAAGAAATAGATTCATGTTTGATAAAGGATTATAAAAGTGTAGAAGCAACATGTGAAAAAGAAGGCTACACAGGAGATGTATATTGCACAATATGCCATAAAGTTATTAAAGAAGGCAAAACAATTGAGAAATTAGAGCACTCATTTAAAGATGGCAAGTGTATGGAATGTGGCGCTGACGAGGAAGTAGTAAAAAGCGAGAAAGACGGTTACTATGAAATTTCTACATTTGACCAATTAATTACATATTTGAAAAATGTAGAGTCAGGAATCAGCGGAAAACTTATAAATGATATAGAGTTTCCGGAAAATTATGATGATGAAGATGACGTTATTGGAAGAAAAACACTGAAAAATAGTACTTTTGATGGCAATGGTCATAAAATATCAGGAATTAATTCAAATGGAACTCAAACAAAGTTATTCGATGATATTTACGTAAGTGAAATAAAGGATCTTGAAATCGAATGTAAAGAAAAAGAAGGTGGCAGAGGTTTGGGCGTCTACCTTGCAAATTCTACTATTGATTCAAAATTTACAAACTGTAGTATTACAGGTAATAGGATTGAAATAGACGGTTATTGTTCAGCTATGATAAGGGAAGCATATGCGAGTGAATTTATACATTGTATAAATAATGCAGACATTATATACAACAATGATACGCAGATAGTGGCAGGATTGGTATGCGAGGCAGAGAATTGTATTTTTGATAAATGTGAAAATAATGGAAATATTGCTACCACGAAGGCATATGTAGTTGGTGGTATTATTGCTCAAGCTAAAAATTGTATTATAAAAGACTGTATTAACAGAGGTGACATTACAACTTATGGTTATACAGCAGGAATTGTTGCAGGAGTTACTAATACAGATAATAGACCATGTACAACATCAATAACAGGATGTACAAATGAAGGCAAAGTGGAAAGTATAGCAAAGGGTAATCATACTTATACAGCAGGAATATGTATTATATATAATGGGTCTAATGGATCAACATATGCCGATGAATTAATTATAAATAATTGTGTTAATAACGGTGAAATTGAAGGAGATACAGTAGCAGGAATAATTGGTAACAGTTCTGGAAATTTGAAATTATCAGACTGCGAAAATAACGGTGCCATTAATGGACGATATAGTGCAGGCGGAATCGCACAATGTATAGAAAATAAAAATAGTAATGAGGCTGAAGTAAGCAACTGTATTAATAATGGTAATGTATTTGGTGGCGAAGAAGCAGCAGGAATAATTGATTATGCGGAAGGTATAACTGTTACAAACTGTATAAATAACGGAAATATTTCATCAAATGGTTATGTAGGCGGAATATTTAGTTATACTTCTTCTGTAAAAGGAACAGGACTTGTTAACAATGGTAAAATAAGTGGTTTGGAAGATATTGGTGGAATCAGCTCATATGATGAAGGCAATTCAATATTTAGCAAGTTATATAATACAGGTGTAATTGATGAGGAAAACATAGGTGCTCAAGTAAGTAATCTTGTTAAATTGGGAGAAAGTTCAACAGGCGAAGAACTTGAAGAAGAGCATAAGCATGATTATGTTGCATTATCAACAGTAACAAAGGCTACTACTGAAAAAGACGGTTACATAGAAAAAAGATGTAAATGCGGTCAGACAGAAAAACAGCCTATAAAACAGATTAAGAGTGTTGATATTTCAAATACAAAATTTGAATATACAGGCAACAGCATTATTCTAACAGTAACTGCAAATGATGCAGATGACAAGCTAATTTCATCAGAATACTACACAGTAACTTACAGAAACAAAGCAACAGGCAAGGCAGTAAATGAAGTAAAGGAAGTTGGAACATACGAAGTAGTTGTAACTTTCAAGGACTTATATGAAGGTCAGGTTGTAAAACAGATTGTTGTTGAAAATACAAATAAGCCATCAAATCCAAAAACTGACAATCCTAATGCTGGAGGTAAGGTATCCGCAAAAGTAACAAAACCTGCAAAGGTTAAAGGTGTTTCTGCAAAGAACAATAAGAAGAAATCATTAACAGTAAAATGGAGAAAAGTAAATGGCGTAAAAGGCTATCAGCTTAGATATGCAACAAACAAGAAAATGAAAAAGGCCAAAATAATAACAATTACAAAAAACAAACTTGTAATCAAAAAATTGGCAAAGAAGAAATACTACATTCAGGTTTGTGCATACAAAGTAGACAGTAACGGAAAGAAAGTCAAAGGAAAATGGAGTTCAAAGAAGGCTATAAAAGTTAAGAAATAACAAGTTAGAGAAACAGTAAAGTTAGAGAATTATTTAAGTTAGATAATCAGTAAAGCTTGAGAAATAGTAGAGTTAGATAATTATTTAAGTTTACCTAAACGGGGCGCTGTGTCGATGAAGCAATATCGATACAGCGCCTTAATAGTTGGAGAGGATGGAATTTTTTTGTTATAATAAATGAATAAATATGCAGTGAAAGTATTGCCAAACAGTGTAAAAAAAACTATAATTTTTTGTGGTGAAAATTTTAAAAGACTATGTTGGTTGGTAGAAACCAGAGAGAGGATTAAGTAAAAATATATAAGATGAGGAGAGACTGAAATGAAAACAAGAATTGGTATTTTAGGTTATGGTAACCTTGGAAAAGGTGTTGAATGTGCAGTTAAAGAAGCTAATGATATGGAATTAGTTGCTGTATTTACAAGAAGAGATCCTAAGAATGTAACTATTTTAACAGAAAATGTTCCGGTATGTCATATTGATGAAGCAGCAGACTGGAAAGACAAGATAGATGTTATGATTTTATGTGGTGGTAGTGCTACAGATCTTCCTGTACAGACTCCACAGTTTGCTTCAATGTTTAACGTAATTGACAGTTTTGATACTCACGCAAGAATTCCTGAACATTTTGCAGCAGTAGATAAGGCGGCTAAGGAAGCTGGAAAAGTAGCAGTTATTTCAGTAGGTTGGGATCCTGGAATGTTCTCACTTAACAGAGTTTATGCTAATGCAATTCTTCCAGATGGAAAAGATTATACATTCTGGGGCAAAGGTGTAAGCCAGGGACATTCAGATGCAATTCGTAGAATCAAAGGCGTTAAGAATGCAAAGCAGTACACAATCCCTGTTGAAAGTGCTTTGGAAAGAGTTAGATCAGGTGAAAATCCTGAACTTACAACAAGAGAAAAACATGAAAGAGAATGTTTTGTTGTATTAGAAGAAGGTGCAGATGCTGCAACAGTAGAGAAAGAAATCAAAGAAATGCCTAACTATTTCTCAGACTACAATACAACAGTTCATTTCATTACTGAAGAAGAATTAGAAAAGAACCACAGCGGAATGGCTCACGGTGGTTTTGTAATTCGTTCAGGAAAAACAGGAATGAACAAAGAACATAATCACATTATCGAATATAGCTTAAAGTTAGATTCAAACCCTGAATTTACAACAAGTGTATTAATCGCTTATGCAAGAGCTGCAAAACGTCTTTATGATGAAGGTCAGAAAGGCTGCAAGACAGTATTAGATATTGCACCTGCATACTTAACAGAAATGAGCGATGAAGATTTAAGAGCACATTTATTATAATAAGTAGATAGAATACAAATATTGAAGATTGAAAGTATTGAATTGTAGAGTAGTTGATTCAAAATTGAATTTGTATAATTGAATATTTGAAATAAAAAGGTCTGGTAGAAATATCGGACCTTATTTATTTTTGAAAAAGTGAGCAACGCTCTGAAAAAGTAAACAATGCCTCGTAAGATTACAAGCAGGGGGAACAGTTTTTAAAAAAGAACCCCGAAAAGCATTTTTGCCGTATCGGGGTACTTTCTACAACATTTAATCTACAGCGGACTTTTTCTCTTCCCGTTCATAAAACTTAGCACTTTCTTTTTCGTAGCCTTGTCTTTTATTGGTGCAGGTTGCCAGTTGTTTGTATCTCCGGTGTAGACGTAGCATGGAATTATGTCGCCGGTTTCCTTTGATACTTTATTATTTGAAGTAAGAGTTATTGTGTGCTGGTATATGATTGTGCGGTTTTCGGGATGGCGGTTGCCACCAAAAATAAAGTTGCCCATTGAATAAATAATTGTTTTGTTTTTGTATTTCTCTAATGGCTGTAGCACGTGTGGGTGGTCGCCGATTATCAGGTCGGCACCGGAATCAATTAAAGTATGACAGGCGTTAACCTTCCAGCTTTCAGGTTCGTGAAGACCTTCAGTTCCACCGTGGAAATAAATAATTTGATAGTCACTTTTTTTCGTAGCTTTTTTCAGGGCAGACTGAATTGTAGGTAAAACATAATCGCCATACATAGATACACAAATTACAGCAATTTTAAAATTATGCTTTTCAAAATAAACAATCTTACCTTCCTCGCCCCATTTAACGTTAGCAGCATCTAAAGCTTTTCTTGTGTCTTCATGTCTCTCCAAGCCGTAATCATTAATATGATTATTTGAAATAGAAACCATATCAATTCCACCGGCTGATAAGATTTTGGCATTTTTTGCAGGTGACTTAAACCAAAAAGCACGGACGTTAGGATCTGCATATTGTCCCTTGTCGCTAACTTTCAACTTCTTGCTGTCTGAATAAACATTTTCGCAGTCAGCAATTGTAAAGTCATCATTTAAGAAATAAGAGTTAACTTTCTCTAAAAAATATGAAGGATTCTTAGCCTTTGCAACGTCATTAAAACAATTCTCATAAGAAGTATTTTCGTCTGTTGCACAGAGACAATCCCCAACAAAACTTAACTTAATAGCATTAGCAGGAGCGGTTGTTGCAACAGTACTTGAATCTTTAGTAGTGGTTTGTCCTGAACTTGAAGATTTGCTTTCATCGGATGAATTGCCTGTGTTGCTTCCGATTGATTTTGAATTGCTATTATTTTGAGCTGCGTTTCCTATAGTGTTTTTCTTCGAATTTTTATTCTGACTCATCGTTTCTTTCTGACCCAAAACATTAGTTGCCGTATCCATAGGTTTAACCGAAAGGTTAAAAAATATTGCCACGGTTATAACCGACAGTATTATGGGCAAAATTACTATAATATTTTTTTTCATTTTCTCTCCATTCTTCTATAATTATGTAGAATAAATTTGAGGGTGTTTATAGAAAATATACAAAACCCAACCTTAGAATTTATTGTACCATATGAGTCGTTAAGATGAAAAAGAAAAAACAATAAAAAAGAAGATAAAATATATACAAGGAATAAATAAGTGTGATACAATTATCGAAATTGAAATTTATGGGAGAAATCATATGTCAAAATACATATTAGAAGTTTGTGTTGATTCAGTAGAATCAGCAATTTCCGCATATAATGGAGGAGCAACAAGAATTGAGTTATGCTCAAATCTTGTTATAGGAGGAACAACTCCGGATTTAGAATTGTTTAAAACTATTAGAAACCATATTCAGATTCCAATTAACGTAATGATACGTCCTCGTTACGGTGATTTTTGCTACACAGAATATGAACACGAAATTATGTGCAGACAGGTGGAAAACTTTAAAAACGAAGGTGCGGATGCAGTTGTAATTGGGAGTTTAAATATTGACGGAACATTAAATGAAAAGCAGATGAAAGAACTTATTAAAGAGGCAGGTCAGTGTAAAATTACGCTTCATAGAGCTTTCGATATGTGTAAGGATTATTTTCAAACAATGGAAGAAGCCATAAAACTTGGTGTGGATACGATTTTAACTTCAGGAGGAAAACAGAACTGCATTGTAGGTGCTGAAACCATTAGAAATTTGGTTGAACAGGCGGAAGGAAGAATAGAAATATTAGTTGGTGCAGGTGTAAGTCAAAATAATATTGCAGAACTGATTAAGAGAACAAAAACCAAAAGCTTTCATATGTCGGGAAAAACAATTATAGAGAGCACAATGAAATATAGAAATCCAGACGTTTTTATGGGACTTCCGGGAATTAGTGAGTATAAAAAATATCAAACAGATGAAAAAATTATAAAACAGGTAGTAGAAATACTACAAAGAAATATAGAGTCCAAAACACAGATTCAGGAATAAAAATTTTAATTTAAGAAAATTAATATAATCTGAAAACTAAAAAGTAACTTGCAGGAAAATGCAAAAGAAGGAGGAAAAAGTGTATTCAGCATTATTAGTAATTATTTATTTAGCATTTATAAGTTTAGGTTTGCCTGATACTCTGTTGGGTTCAGCGTGGCCACAGATGCACATCGAACTTAATGCATCATTGTCTTCAGCAGGAATTATAACAATGATTATATCCCTGGGAACGGTTATATCAAGTTTGTTTTCAGACAGATTAAACATTAAGCTTGGAACGGGAAAAGTTACAGCTATTAGTGTATTAATGACAGCAGTAGCATTGCTTGGATTTTCACTATCACATAGTTTCATAATATTATGTGTGCTCGCAGTACCATATGGATTAGGTGCAGGAGCTGTAGATGCGGCATTAAATAATTATGTTGCACTACATTATTCCTCAAAACATATGAGCTGGCTTCACTGTTTCTGGGGAGTTGGCGCGTCAATAGGACCATATATTATAGGAACATGTATGGCTCACGGTTTAGGCTGGCGTGGTGGTTACAGTGTTATTTCAGTAATTCAGTTTACACTTACAGCAGCATTATTTATAACATTGCCATTATGGAAAAAAGTAGAAAACAGCGAAAACAATGTAAGCAATGAAAATAACGAAAGAACTCAGGAAGAGCCACAGGAGAGAAAAGCTAAATCATTATCAGAAGTATTACATATTAAAGGGGTAATCTACATTTTATTTGCATTCTTCTGCTATAGTGCAGTTGAGCAGACAACAACATTGTGGTGTGCAAGCTATCTTGTATTAAATAGAAGCATTGACAGCAACACAGCAGCCAAGTTTGCAGCATTATTCTACATAGGAATTACATTTGGACGTTTCCTGTGCGGATTTATTGCAGACAAGTTAGGCGACAAGAACATGATAAGACTTGGAATTATAATAATTGTGGCAGGTATTGTAATGTTATTTATGCCAATACCGGGTTCAGCCATTGCTTTGGCAGGACTTATAACAATAGGTCTTGGCTGTGCACCAATATATCCGTCAATTATTCATTCAACACCATTTAACTTTGGTGCGGATAATTCACAGGCGGTTATCGGAATACAGATGGCATTTGCTTATGTGGGAACAACATTTATGCCACCATTATTCGGACTTATTGCCCAGTATATTAACATAGGATTATTCCCGGTATATATTTTAATATTTACTGCAATAATGTTTATAACATCAGAGGCATTAAATAATATTAATAAAAATAAAGCTTATAAATAAAAACTTTAATAAAACTAAAACAATAAAAACTTATAATTACAAATAAAAGAAAAACAAAATTTCACTTGAGGGGAAAACTTAAATAAATCTTAAGAAATATATTCATAAATATTAGGTCTTTTAAGATAACATTACGATATCAGAAAAAAGAGATTAAGGTAATTGACAGAAACTATATCAGGAACTATATCAGGAACAAAGACCATTAAGTTTATTGACAGAAAACATGTCAGGAACAATAAGTTTATGAATAAAAAAAGGTGATGAAAATCACAATTATAGGGGAGTGAAGAAAATGAACAACAACAAAAAAAGTCAGGTCAGAAATATATTAGGATTTGTATCAATCTATACTTTTATATTTTTGTGCCTGGCTTTTGTATTGGACAGAATTTTTGATTCGGAGGGAAAAACATTTATATGGAGCATTGATGGGCTTTTTCAGCATGTGATTGCCCTGAAATACATAAGACAGTACATAATTAATCTGTTTACCAAGGGCAGTTTTCCAATGGTTGATTTTAATCTTGGACAGGGATTTGATGTAATTGGAACACTTAATTATTATGGCTTTGGTGATCCGGTAACATTGCTTACAGTTCTTTTCCCGGAGAATGAAATGGAATTAATGTATGAAATATTGATTTTTGTAAGAATGTATTTAAGCGGATTATTTGTTGCCTATCTTTTAAGAACATTAGGAAAAACAAAAATATCAACAATACTTCCTGCCTGCATTTTGTATCCGTTTTGTAATTATGCACTTTTGGGAGGCATAAGACATCCAATGTTTTTTAACGGCATAATGTATCTGCCACTTCTCATTGCAGCAGTGGAAAGGGTAATAACAAAGAAAAAAATCGGACTTTTAGTATTTGTTGTAAGTATAGCGTTCATTAATAATTACTATTTTATGTACATCAACACAGTGATGGCGGCAATCTACTTCTTTGTAAGAAAGATTGGAAGCTATAGGGCTAAAGGTATAAAAGAACTTGCAGGAAGCATTGGAAGAATTGTGATTTCATATATATGGGGAACTTGTATGGGCGCAATGCTTTTGATTCCCTCAGTTTATGCATTCCTTAATAATGTAAGAACAACCACAAAGATTGCTATACCGGATACTTTTTTTGGAGATGACTATTATGAGAAATTTCTAAAGAGCTTTATAATAACAGACAATGATATGAATATGTTTACAATTCCGGGAATTGGAATTCTTGGAGTAATCGCCATAGTAGTTCTTTTGATTTTTAGAAAAAGCAGTGACAAAAAAATACTCACATTATTTGCAATAATGTTTATTATGCTATTATTCCCAATGGTAGGAAAAATGATGAACGGATTTTCATATGTAACAATGCGATTTAGCTACGGAATGGCACTGATTCTTTCGGTGGCAGTTGCTTTTGCCATAGATGATTTAAGAAGCATAAGCATATTAGATAAGAAAAATCTTATTAAATTAAAACAACAAAAAGTAAAGCAGTTCCTTCCATATTTAGTAACATTAGCGTCCATAATTACAATAGTTATTAACATGAATATGATTTTTGGTGAAAATTATTCATATAATAGCAAGGATTATGTTAATAAAGGCACCCTTGAAAAAGAAATGAACACAGCTGACGTGAAAATGATTAAGTCTATTAAAGATGATAGTTTTTATAGAACTGAGCGACTTAGAAGTAGGAGTAACAAGTCTGCTTATTGCGGTTTCAATCAGACCGGTTTCTATTACAGTATTATTCCGGGGAAAATGACAGATATGTATGTGTCAACTTGCCTTTCGGACTGCTACAGGTCATATGTTATAAAAGGGTTGGAGAATAGAATCGGAATGCTTGCGCTGGCAAGTACCAAATATTATGTGAACTACGGTGGAAAGGCGCCTTATGGCTTTGAAAAAATAAAAGAAGAAACAATAGATGGCAGGAAAGTCTGCCTTTATGAAAACAAAAACTACTTGCCACTTGGAGTCACATATTCAAGTTATATGACAAGAACTGAATATGACAAATTAAATCCTATAGAAAGAGAATTGGCACTGCTTAACAGTTCAGTTGTAGATAATAGGATTGAAGAAAAAATTTTTGAAAATAGCAAAACAAAAACAGAAAGCGAAAATAACAAAGCAACAAGTGATAACAACAATACAGAAATAAAAAATAACCAAAACGTAACAGGTGTCTACACTTCTGAAATGAAAATTAATAATGAGAAAAACATTGATGCAGGGAAAAGTTACTTAAAAACAAAATACGGTGGAGCTTTGGAATATAATTTTAATGGGTTAAAAGACAGCCTTACTTATATTGTTTTTAAGGGAGTTCACGTTAAGGATACAGATCAGGGTGACACGGCAGCAGAATACAAAAGTGATGGCAACACAGGAAATCTTAGAGTTATAGGCGATTACTCTGACGGATATTATTACAAAGAAGCCAGTGTTTTTAATATGGGATATTCTAAGGAAAACCAGAACCACGTAGATATTAAATTTAACAGCAACAGAAAATACACTTTCAAAGACGTTTATGCAGCAATGGTACCCGCAAGTAATTATGATAATGCTGCAGCAAACTTAAAGAAAGAAGCGCTTGAAAATGTTAAGCTGTCTGACAATCATATAAGTGGCAACATTAAAGTAAGTCAGGACAAAATACTTCAACTATCAATTCCGTACAGCAAAGGCTACAAGATTTATGTTGACGGGAAAAAGACAGAAACTTTCAACTCAGGAATAGGATATATTGGGGCAAAAGTCTTAAAGGGAAGACACACTATTAATGTTACATACAAAAGCCCCGGAATAGTTGCAGGAGCGATGTTAACTATAATAAGTACACTGTTTTGGGCTTTTTATGTAATTAGAATTGAAAGAGTCAGGGAACAATAATACTAGAAAGTGCAAAAAAAGCCCTAAATTAATACCACAAAACTATGTACATAATTAAAAAAAGTATGTATTATTAAAGACGCGACAGTTAAGGCTGTCGCGTTTTGTGGAAAGAAGGGTGAAAATTATGAAATATATGAGACAATTTGGGATTATTATGTTAGTAACCTGTATAGGTGAAATTCTAAAATATTTAATTCCGTTGGCAATACCGTCAAGTATTTATGGATTGTGTCTGATGATGGTTTTGCTTGTGACAGGCATTGTGAAAGTAGACGATGTAAAAGAGTCAGGAACTTTTCTAATAGAAATAATGCCTTTAATGTTTATTGCATCGGGAGTAGGAATAGTTGTTTATTGGAAACAGCTTAAAACCATACTTGTTCCACTTATAATTATTACTTTTGTGTCAACAGTCCTTGTAATGGCTGTGTCAGGAAAAGTAACCCAGTATGTGATAAAGAGGAGAAAAAAACATGAATCAGATGATAATTAATTCTACAACAATAGGTGTAGTAATAAGTGTAATGGGATACGAGTTAGGCTTATTATTAAAAAGAAAATTTAAGTCAGCTATTTTTAACCCACTTTTAATTTCAATAATATTTGTAATATGCTGTCTGATTTTGTTTAGGGTAGATTATGATAATTACAACAAAAGCGCACAGTATTTAAGTTATCTTTTAACACCGGCAACAGTATGTCTTGCAATACCTTTGTATCAGCAGATTAAATTACTTAAAGAGAATATGGTAGCAATATTTGCAGGCATAATTTCAGGTGTACTTACAAGTTTGGTTTGCATATTTGTATTTGCTTTAATATTTAATTTCGGTCATGAAGAATATGTAACATTGTTGCCTAAGTCCATTACAACAGCAATTGGAATGGGAATTTCAGAAGAACTTGGTGGGTATGTTACAATTACAGTTGCGGTAATAATCATTACAGGAGTTCTTGGTAACATATGTGGTGAGGCAGTTTGCAAAATATTTAAAATAACAAATCCTGTGGCAAAGGGAATAGCTCTGGGAACATCTTCCCATGCCATTGGTACTGCAAAAGCAATGGAAATGGGCGAGATTGAAGGGGCAATGAGCAGCCTTTCAATAGTAATAGCAGGAATTTGCACAATGGTAGGAGCATCTGTTTTTGCAAATTTTATATAAAGAGTTATAATAATGGCGGACAGATTTTTATTTAATAAGAAATTAATTTGGAAATTCTATTAAGCAATAATCCCACCGAGGATTGAAGAGGTGCGGATAGGAGGCATATTATGATAATTACAATTGCAAGACAATGTGGTTGCGGCGGACATGAAGTTGCAAGAATATTGGCTAATAAACTGGGCATGGAACTTTTTGACAAAAAGAAATTGCTTGAAGAAGCAAAGCAGCTAGGACAGGCTGAAGAACATAGTAATTTTTTTAATGAAGTACCTATTAATAGTCTTTTATATGGAATAGCAATGGGGTTTGGAAATACGAAGCCAATGGATAGGTCATTAAAACTTGTTAAGGCTATTACCGAAAACAAAGACGCCATAATTATTGGAAGATGTGCTAATATAATATACAAAGATAGCAAGGATGTTACATCAGTATATCTTTTTGCGGACAAAGAATTTAGAATAAAACATCTTATGGAAAGAGACGGAATTTCAGAAAAAGAGGCGGAAAAGCATATAAAAGAAGTTGACGAGAAAAGAACATCTTTCCATAAATACTGCACTGACACAGTGTGGGGAGATGCAAAAGAATATCAGCTTTGCCTTGATACAGGTAAGATTGGTTTTGAAAAGACGGCAGAGCTTATTATGAATTATATTAATGCAAAAAAAGAATCCTAAAAATTTGGAAATGAAAAAAATATATAAATAATTATACGATAATATTAGAAATGATTATAGGAGTTGATTATTATGAAACAGACAAGGCAGATGTCAGAGACTATAAAACTTGGAATACTTCTTGCATTTTCAGGTGGATTTATGGATGCGTACTCTTACATACAGAGGGATCAGGTTTTTGCAAATGCCCAGACAGGAAACATGTTGCTGTTTGGTGTAAATTTATCAGAGGGAAATCTTAGGGGAGCGCTTCATTACTTCTTCCCGGTTTTTGCTTTTGCAATAGGAATTGCCATAGCAGAGCTTGTTCGTGCCAAAGAAAGAGATCTTTTACATTGGAGACAGGTGGCTGTTTTATTTGAGGGAATTATACTTGTGGGCGTAGCTTTTATTCCACTTGACATGAACCTTATAGCCAACTCACTTACATCTTTTGCCTGCGGAATACAGGTTGAAAGTTTTAGAAAAATCAGAGGTAACGGCATTGCCACAACTATGTGTATAGGAAATTTGAGAAGTGGTACACAGAACCTTTGTAATTTCATTCGCAAAAAAGATAAGGAAGATTTTAAGAAAGCAGTATTGTATTATGGAATTATTGTATGCTTCGTAACCGGGGCAGTAATCGGTAACTTCTTTATACATATGTTCCACGAAAGGGCAATTCTTTGTTGCTCAGTAATTTTATTCTTTGCTTTCTTCTTAATGTTTATTGATTATGAAAAAGATGACGCTAGAGCAATTTAAAGAACAGTTTAATATAAAACTAAATAATCAACAGTTAAAAGCAGTGCAGTCGGTTCAAAATCCTACACTGCTTTTAGCAGTTCCGGGCAGTGGAAAGACAACGGTTCTTGTTACAAGACTGGGGTATATGATTTATTGTCTTGGAATAGAGCCTGAATCAATTCTCACTGTTACATATACAGTTGCGGCAACTAACTACATGAGACAGAGATTTGAAACAATGTTTGGTGAACAGCTGGCGGCAAGACTTGAGTTTAGAACAATTAACGGAATTTGTTCAAAAATAATTAACTATTACGGAAATTGCATCGGCAGAAAGGCTTTCGACCTGATTACGGAAGAAGGCTTTAAATCTAAAATATTGTCTTTGATTTATCAGAAAGAACTTAACGAATATCCGTCGGAAAATGACTTGCAGACAGTTATTACCCTGATTACATACATAAAAAACATGATGCTTTCAAATGAAGAAATTGAAAGTCTTGGCAAGAAGGAAAACCTGCCACTTGCTGAAATTTACAAGGCATATTGTGGGGAACTTCGCAGACAGTCATTAATGGATTATGACGACCAAATGGTTTATGCCTACACAATGCTAAAGACCACACCACAGGTTTTGGAATATTTTCAAAATATGTACCAATATATTTGCGTGGACGAAGCACAGGATACATCAAAAATCCAGCACAAAATTATTGAAATACTTGCAATGAAAAATAAGAAGCTGTTCATGGTTGGGGATGAGGATCAGAGTATTTACGGATTTAGGGCGGCTTATCCGGAAGCATTGCTTTCTTTTGAGTCAACTTATCCTGAAGGAAAAATTCTTCTGATGGAAGAAAACTTTAGGTCTGACGGAGCAATTGTAACTGCAGCAGACAGATTTATTCAGAAAAACAAATTAAGACATAAGAAAAATATGAAAGCTTCAAGGGGTATGGCAAAAGATATTCGACTTATTGAAGTAAAAACAAGAAAGTCTCAGTATAGCTATTTAACAAAGGTGGCAGAAAACTGCAACGTGGATACGGCAGTTTTGTACAGAGATAATGAAAGCATAATTCCAGTTGTGGATATGCTTGAGAGAAGTGGCATTGATTACAAAATCAAAAACGCTGACCTGACGTTTTTCAATCACAAAATAGTTACAGACATAAAAAACATAATAAGATTTGCAGAAAATCCAAAGGATACGGAAATCTTTATGCAGATATATTTTAAAATCGGAACATATTTAAGCAAAATGGGAGCAATTGAAGCCTGCCGTATAAGTGAAGAAAAAGGCATTCCCGTAATTGACAGTGCATTAAGATATGGAAGAATCCCAAAAGGCACGGAGAAAAGTCTAAAGGCAATGAAGACTCATATAGAAAGCATTTTAGAAGAGTCGGCCTACAAAGCAGTTTATAGAATTGTTAATTTCATGGGCTATTCTGCTTATCTTGAAAGAGCAAAAATAAAAGATGGCAAGATAAGTATTCTCCAGGCTTTGGCAGCAAATGAGAAAACACCGGAAGATTTTCTAAATCGTCTTGATGAACTGGCAATGATTATAAAGAATAAAAAGAACAATTATGATTGCAAATTTACTTTGTCTACAATTCACTCAAGCAAAGGTTTGGAGTACGATACGGTATACATAATGGATGTAAAGGACGGAGTTTTTCCTGAAAAAGTGGTTGCCAACAGAAAGAAAGCCACAGATGAGGAAATAAAAACTTACGAGGAAGAGCGAAGACTTTATTACGTGGCAGTTACAAGAGCAAAAAATCAGTTGTGCATATTTGACTTTAAGGACAGCTCAACTTTCAACAACCAGTTGCTTGGCATAAATGTTAAAAGCAGTGCCGACAAAACTAAGTTTCAAAAATCGGGGAAAAAGGGTATAATAGCTACAGACAGGAAGACCTCCAAAGCAATAGAAATGCTAAGGTCAAAATCTTACCTAAGATAATTGGAAAATCTTTAATTAATAATTAGAAATAAATGATTCAAAAACTAATTAGGAATCTATGGTTTCAAAAATAATCAGGAATCATTTTGAAAATAAAAATTACGAATGGAGTAAATATGAATAAAGATAATTCAAAAGTGGACAAGGGACTGCAGGGCAATGAAAAAATCGAAGAAGCCATTGCCACACTTCAAAGTCAGTCTACACCTGAACTGTTGGCGCACGCACTTACAGTTATCAGAAGAAGAATGAAAGAACAGGGACAGCTTATTATTGCAGTTGAACCTTCACCATTAAGCAATGAAATGAACGTTCAGGCAGTAAAAACATCAGACGGAAAAAACTGGTGGGTTGCTTTTACAGGTTTTGATGAAGAGTTAAAAGGTGGCGACAGTGTAAAATCTACTTTTTTAACAGATATGGATAAGCTTTTTCAATCAGCATTAACAGTGGATGAAATTGAGGGTGTAATAATCAATCCTTGGAATAGAACAATAATGTTAAACAAGAGATTGATAAGTATAATCCTTGGAACAGCTGATAATTAGATAAGATTAGCAAGTTAAAACATAATTGCACGGCATATGTGGGATAAGACCTTAGACAATGTGATCTAAATAATAAAGAAGAAACGGAGAAAAGTATGAATGCAATAATTAACAAAACAGGAAATGTAATTCAAAAAATAATATGGGGAATCCTTGTGGCAATGTTTGGGATTCTATCAATTTTTAATATTTTGGGAACAACAAAAATTGATATAAAAGTTAACGATTACAAGGAATATGCAGAGTATAGCCTTAACAATATTCTTATGATAATTTTGTATGTGGTAACTATTTTTGCAATTCTGTATATTATTGACAGATATACAAAATTACTAAAAATGGATACAAAGAAGTTTGCCAATATTGCAACAATATATGTTATTGCAATTGGAATCGCATACATAGTTATGGCAAGGGCATACCCTATAAGTGACCAAAGTGTTGTTCAGAGAATTGCATCAAGTTTTCTTGATGGAGATTACAGCGAGCTTACAGGTGAAGGATATTTGGTAGCATATCCGCAACAGCTTGGAATAATCGGCATTATTCAAATTATTTATTACATATTCGGAAAAGATAATTACATCGCAATAATGCTTTTTAATGTTCTTGCAATGGCAGGAATTTTCAATATGCTATATAAGATTCTAACCAAAATGACAGATAATATTAGAATCCACAATCTGTATTGGGTTATGGTCTTTGGATGTTTCCCATTGATTTTCTATAGCTTCTTTGTGTACGGAACAATATTTGGACTATTCTTCTCATTAGTAGGCTTCTATAATCTTATCCTTGCAAAAGAAAATGGAAAAATCCTTAATTTTGTAATAAGTTTTCTGGCTTTCTGCATGGGAACAATAAGCAAAAGCAATTGTTTGATTTTTGTAATTGCAGCAGTTTTGGTTACTTTATTTTATGGAATAAAAGAACAAAAATTAAAATATGTAGTTTTCTCAATAATCTTAATGGGAGCGTTGATGGCGCCTAAATGTGTAAATCTGTATTATGCAAAAAAGGCTAATGTAACTATTTCAAAAGGCGTTCCAGCGAAATGCTTTATAGCCATGGGATTGCAGAAGGGTACAAAAGAGTTAGGTTGCGGTGTTGATGGCTGGTACAACGCTTATAATTTGACAACTTTTGTAAACGCAGGTCGTGACAGTGAAAAAGCATCAGAAATAGCGGGAGAAAACATAAGTGAACGACTAAGTGAGTTTAAAAGCAAACCATTAGAGTTTGTGGATTTTGCAAAAAATAAAATCACAACACAGTGGTGCGAACCAACATTCCAAACTTTCTGGATGCTTCAGGCAATGGATAATCACGCAGAATGGTCAAAGGTAGCTAAAAGTATAGAAAAGGGAAAAGCAAACAAAATCATATTCGTAATAATGAAACTATATCTTATATTTATCTGGCTTGGAAACCTTGCATACCTTATAGCAAAAAGAAAACAGCTTACCATCTGGAACCTGTTACTACAGGTGGCAGTACTTGGAGGCTTCATATTCCATTTCCTGTGGGAAGGCAAGGCACTGTATATTATGCCGTACTATGTGATTTCCTTTGTGGCAGGAGTGCAGGGGATGTATATGTTATATGAGAAGATAAAAATAGAAACTTTAAATATACAGGAACAAAATAAAAAGGCTGTGAGTGAGGTGAACCACAAAAGTTAGACTTCAATTAGTCTAAAAAACCAACACTTTCATTAATTAATTGAACACTTTACTTTATTAATAAAGGAAAAACAAGGCGATTTCAGTTGAATTTACAACGAAAATATGTATAATATCATATTAGGGAACTTTGTTTTTTAGTTCCACAAGGTTGATATAAGAGCCGGCGCAAGCAGGTGTTCATTATATTACTATATTTAAAGAAAAGAGGTTTAAATAAGATGGCAGAAATCAATTTAAGCAAGTATGGTATCACAGGTACAACAGAAATCGTGTACAATCCTTCATATGAAACATTATTTGAAGAAGAAACAAAACCAGAACTTGAAGGTTACGAAAAAGGACAGGAAAGCGAACTTGGTGCTGTTAACGTTATGACTGGTATTTATACAGGTCGTTCACCAAAAGATAAATTTATCGTTGAAGACGAAAATTCAAAAGACACAGTATGGTGGACAACAGATGAATACAAGAATGATAACCACAAGGCAAGCAAGGAAGCTTGGGCTGCTGTAAAGGATCTTGCTATTAAAGAACTTTCAAATAAGAAACTTTATGTAGTAGATGCTTTCTGTGGAGCAAACAAAGACACACGTATGGCAATCCGTTTCATCGTTGAAGTTGCTTGGCAGGCTCATTTTGTAACAAATATGTTTATTAAGCCAACAGAAGAAGAACTTAAAGACTTCGAACCAGACTTTGTTGTATACAATGCTTCAAAGGCTAAGGTTGAAAACTATAAAGAATTAGGACTTAACTCAGAAACAGCAGTTGTGTTCAATATCACAAGCCGTGAACAGGTTATCGTTAATACATGGTACGGCGGAGAAATGAAGAAGGGTATGTTCTCAATGATGAACTACTTCCTTCCACTTAAGGGAATTGCTTCAATGCACTGCTCAGCTAACACTGATTTAAACGGTGAAAACACAGCAATCTTCTTCGGCCTTTCAGGAACAGGTAAGACAACACTTTCAACAGATCCTAAGCGTTTACTTATCGGTGATGATGAACATGGTTGGGATGACAACGGCGTATTCAACTTTGAAGGTGGATGCTACGCTAAGGTTATCAACTTAGATAAAGAATCAGAACCAGATATCTACAATGCAATCAGACGTGACGCTCTTCTTGAGAACGTAACACTTGATGCTGAAGGAAAGATTGATTTTGCAGATAAGAGTGTAACAGAAAATACTCGTGTATCTTACCCAATCAATCATATCAAAAACATTGTAAGACCTATTTCATCTGCACCAGCAGCTAAGAACGTTATCTTCTTATCAGCAGATGCATTTGGAGTATTACCACCAGTATCAATCCTTACAGAAGCTCAGACACAGTACTACTTCTTATCAGGATTTACAGCAAAACTTGCTGGTACAGAACGTGGAATTACAGAACCTACACCAACATTCTCAGCATGTTTCGGACAGGCTTTCTTAGAGCTTCATCCAACAAAATACGCTGAAGAATTAGTTAAGAAGATGGAAAAGAATGGAGCTAAGGCTTACTTAGTTAACACAGGATGGAATGGTACAGGAAAGCGTATCTCAATTAAGGATACACGTGGTATCATCGATGCTATCTTAAATGGTGACATCTTAAATGCACCAACAAAGCAGATTCCATACTTCAATTTTGAAGTTCCAACAGAACTTACAGGTGTTGATACAGGAATCCTTGATCCTAGAGATACTTACGCTGATGCTTCAGAATGGGAAGCTAAGGCTAAGGACTTAGCTGAAAGATTCATCAAGAACTTTGCTAAGTATGAAGGAAATGAAGCTGGTAAGGCTTTAGTTTCAGCAGGACCACAGATCTAATTTAAAGGTCAAAAGACACATATAAGTGTCATATAAATATACAGAACAATATATGTTTAAATAAAGAACCCGGGTGCGTATTTTGTACCCGGGTTTTATACAAGAGGAGAAAGACAATGATACATTTTACTGTCTATGATTTATTATGGATGTTTTTTATATATTCATTTCTGGGATGGCTATTTGAAACAGTATCGGCATCATTAAAACAGAAAAAATTCGCTAACAGAGGTTTGGTTAATGGACCTTTTTGTGTTCTTTATGGAATAACAGCAGTAATAATTACGGTGGGGTTACAGGAATTAACAGGAATCTGGCTATTTTTATTTGCAATGATTTATGCCACTGTAGTTGAGTGGATAGCAGGACATCTTATTGAATTGGCATTTAAAGAACGTTGGTGGGATTACTCCAATGTTAAATGGAATTTTGACGGATACGTATGCGTTCCTGTTTCAGTGTTTTGGGGATTTTTAGGTTATGTTATTGTAAAATGGGGAAATAAGATTACATTAAAAATTCTTACAATTTTGCCGGAACTGTTAATGAACGTCACTTTATTAGTTCTTGTAGGGGTAATGATAGTAGACATATTGGCATCTTATCTTTTGTTAAAAGGAAAAAGCAAAAATTTAAAAAAATGGGAAAGTGCCAATGATAAGATAGACAGCGTTAGGGTAAAACTTGGAACTTTAATTTACAATTTTGTAGACGGACGTATTCACAAAGCTTATCCTAAAGCACAAAAAACTGAAAATATAAAAGTTCAGTCAAAAGAAGAAAGTGAAACTAAGGTTTTTGCCTACGGATGTAGTTTTTATAAAATAGTATTGTTGTTTTTTATAGGAGCGTTTCTTGGTGATATAACGGAAACTATTTTTTGCAGAATAACTGAAGGCGTGTGGATGAGCCGAAGCAGTGTGGTTTGGGGACCTTTTAGTATTGTCTGGGGACTTGCAATAGCTGTGGTTACTCAGATGCTTTATAAATATAAAGACAAAAGCGACAGCTTCTTATTTGCGGTAGGCACTCTCCTTGGTGGTGCTTATGAATATTTGTGCAGCGTTTTTACGGAGATAGTTTTTGGAAAAGTATTTTGGGATTATAGCGATATTCCTTTTAACTTGGGTGGTAGAATTAATCTGTTGTATTGTTTTTTCTGGGGCATAGCAGCAGTTGTCTGGTTTAAAAAACTTTATCCATACATATCTAGAGCAATAGAATTATTACCAATGCTATGGGGCAAAATTGTCACATGGATTTTGATAATATTTATGGTAATAAATTGTGGTGTATCAAGCTTAGCCTTAATCAGATATGATGAGAGAGATAAGGGCATAAGTGCAACTTCCCAATGGCAGAAGGTTATGGATAGTCATTTTGATGATGGCAGAATGGAGAGAATTTATCCAAAGGCAAAGTCCACGAAATAGAGAGATTAGAATTACAGAATATCAAATATAACAGAGAATAACATATATAATATAGAATGTGTTGGATAGGACGTGTAATAGAGGAACGAAATGTTAAAAGATCAGGATATAAGAGAGCCGTTATTTGATTTTTTTGATGAAAAATTCGGTAAGGTACGAATAATAGAAGAAAAGCAGATTGCAAAATCAAGAGCTGATGTAATGCTTGTTCTTGAAGAGAAGCTTATTGGCGTGGAAATCAAAAGTGATGCGGATACATATGCAAGGCTTGCAAGACAGGTGAAGGATTATAATAAGTTTTTTGATTATAATTATGTGGTTGTGGGAAGTAGCCACTCAAAGCATATTGAAGAACATGTTCCGGAATACTGGGGAATTATTGAGGCGATTAGTAAGGAAGAAAGTGTGGAATTTAATGTTTTAAGAGAGCCGGAAATTAACAAGCGTGCCCAACGAACTTATAAGATGAAGCGTAAGCTAAGTATATTGTGGCGACCGGAACTTTCCCATATACAGGAGATTAACGGTATGCCTAAGTACAAACAGAGGAGCAAGGATTTTGTTATAACAAAGATAATGGAGAAGGTGCCATGGGATTTACTACACAAACAGATAAGTGAGGAGCTTTTTCAGAGAGATTATAATATAATAAACCAGGTTATTCAGGACTGGAAAAGTACAAACAATCATTAACAGATTAATTTTTTCAACATCATTAATATATATTTAAAGAGAAAATTGTCTACTTTGCTACATAGAATCAACAATGGATTTGGTGTAGAATAGAATTATACTTTTAATAAAAGAAACAGACCTGCTTAGGGGCAAGGAGGTATGTATGGCAAAGGGAAATAATCAGAAACTGAAAATAGTATATCTAATTAAGATTTTTATGGAAAAAACTGATGATGAGCATAGTATAACAATGAACGACATTATTAGCGAGCTGAATTCATATGGAATAACGGCAGAGCGAAAAAGTCTTTACAATGACATTGAGAGCCTGCGTCAGTATGGATATGACATTATTGGTGAACAGCATAATAGAACGTATTATTATTATCTTGCCGGAAGGCAGTTTGAACTGGCAGAATTAAAATTATTAGTAGATACAGTACAGTCTGCCAAATTTATCACCGAAAAGAAGAGTAATGAATTAATCAAAAAGGTAGAGGGGCTTACAAGTAAATATGGTGCATCAAAGCTTCAGCATCAGGTTTATGTATCGGGGCGTGTAAAAACAAATAACGAGAAGATTTATTATAATGTAGATTACATTCATACTGCAATTGATAGAAATTCAATGATTAGTTTTCAGTATTTTCAATGGAACGTAAAGAAAGAAAAAGTTTTGAAAAAAGACGGAAAGTCTTATGAGGTAAGCCCGTGGGCCTTAAGCTGGGATGATGAAAACTATTATATGGTGGCTGTCGATTCAAGTGATAACAAAATTAAACATTTTAGAGTTGATAAAATGCTTAACATTAATATTTTGGACAAACTAAGACAGGGTGAAGAATGCTTTGGAGAACAGAATACAGACGTGGCACATTATGCCAAAAAATTATTTGGTATGTATTCAGGAGAAGAGGAAATAGTAAAATTAGAATGTGAAAATAAAATGGCAGGAGTTATTATAGACAGATTTGGAAAAGATACAATGTTTATAAAAAAGGATGAAGACCATTTTACCACAAACGTTAAGGTTATATTAAGCAATCAGTTTATATCCTGGGTATTTTCATTAGGAAACGGAGTGAAAATAGTGGGACCGGATGATGTTGTAGAAAAGGTAAAGTCAGAGGTGGAAAGACTTGGAAAACAATATAGTGATTAAAACAGGAAAGGAGCAATTTCAAAGTTTAAGTAATATGCTGAAATATTTAATTGGCGTTATTTAAACAGAAATGATAGTGAATATATGTGTACAGCAGCAACTTATAAAACAAAGGATTTTTATTTTGGAAGAACTTTAGACTATGAATTTTCATATGGTGATGAGGTGACAATAACACCTAGAAATTATAGATTTAATTTTAGACATATGGGAATATTGGAGAGCCATTATGCAATTATCGGTATGGCATATGTGGCAGGAGGGTACCCATTGTATTATGATGGAATTAATGAGAAGGGACTTGGAATGGCAGGGCTTAATTTTGTGGGCAATGCTAAGTTTCAGCATATAGAAGAGGGCAGGGATAATATAGCCCAGTTTGAATTTATTCCATGGATTCTTGGTAGATGCCAGTCAGTTAAAGAGGCGAGAGAACTTATAGGCAGAATGAATCTTGTTTCAACACCTTTTAGTGAGCAGTTGCCATCAGCTCAGTTACATTGGATTATTTCAGACAGTGAAGAATCCATAACTGTAGAACCTGTGGCAGAAGGATTAAAGGTTTATGACAATCCTGTAGGAGTGTTGACTAACAATCCACCATTTCCACAGCAGATGTTTATGTTAAACAATTACATGAACCTGTCCCCAAGACAGCCAGAAAACAAATTCGCATCAGAACTTGATTTGACAACTTACAGCAGAGGAATGGGAGCGTTAGGACTTCCGGGAGACTTATCATCAGCCTCACGTTTTGCTAAGGTTGCCTTCACAAAGATGAATTCTGTTTCAGGTAATTCAGAGGCAGAAAGTGTAAGCCAGTTCTTCCATATTTTGGGCTCTGTTGACCAGCAGAGAGGCTGTTGTGAAGTAGCGGAAGATAAGTACGAAATCACATTGTACACTTCATGTTGCAATGCTAAAAAGGGAATTTATTATTATACAACATATGATAATCAGCAGATAACAGCAGTTGATATGAACAGAGAAAACTTAGATGGCGCGGAAGTAGTCAGATATCCGCTAATAAAGGAACAGCAGATTAATTGGCAGAATTAGGATAAGAATTACTCCGGATTTTACGGTTTTCTAAGATGCTTTTTTCTCATAATCCGTAATGCCGATTCCAGTTACGTGTCATATAACATTTCCTTTCGCTGACACGTAATTATTCTCGAAATATTAATGAAATTTCTAGTAATTACGTGTGGTACAACGTTTCGGCTCACCGACACGTAAATTCAGCCGAAAGGACAAGCTAAAATTCAATAATTACGTGTCATACAACGTTTTCGCTCTATGACACGTAGTCGTGACCGAAAAAACAACTTATACTGCCTCCAGAGTGTGGACATCTCCACGGACGACTTTGTACGGAAAATGGAGCGAAAATCTTCAAAAAACACAAATAGAAACTAATCTCAAAAGCAAAAGCCACGGCGCAAATCCGTCGTGGCTTTCCAATAATGCTACATCCTCCCTGCAACATTAATCTTCTCCCATTATTCTGCCTTTTCACATATATGTCTTGCAACATACACACCACTGGCTGAAGCATGTGAAAGTGAATGTGTAACACCACTTCCGTCGCCGATAATATATAATCCGTCATATTTACATTCAAGATTGTCATTAAGTTCAACTTCCATATTGTAGAACTTAACTTCTACACCATATAGCAATGTATCATCATTGGCTGTACCTGGAGCAATTTTATCTAAGGCATAAATCATTTCAATGATTCCATCCAAGATACGCTTTGGAAGTACAAGGCTTAAATCACCTGGAGTAGCTGAAAGAGTAGGAGTAACAAGTCCTTCTTCAATTCGGCTTTCAGTACTTCTACGACCTCTTACTAAGTCACCGAAACGCTGAACAATTACGCCACCGCCAAGCATATTAGAAAGGCGGGCAATACTTTCACCATATCCGTTACTGTCTTTGAAGGGCTCAGAGAAATGCTTAGCAACTAAAAGGGCAAAGTTAGTATTTTCAGTCTGCATTTCTTCACCTTCATAACTGTGTCCGTTAACAGTAACAATGCCGTTAGTATTTTCGTTAACAACAATACCGTGTGGGTTCATACAGAAAGTACGAACATTGTCTTCGAATTGCTGTGTACGGTAAACAATCTTGCTTTCATACAATTCATCTGTAAGATGAGAGAAGATAACAGCAGGAAGTTCAACACGAACACCAATGTCAACACGGTTAGACTTAGTAGGTATATCCATTTCGTGGCAAACCTGTTCCATCCACTTGCTTCCGCTTCGACCTACAGAAACAATACAATCTTTACATTCAAAATCTTCATCTTCAGTATGAATACTATAGCCGTTATCTAAATGAGTAATTGAAGAAACAGGTGTGTCAAAGTAAAAATCAGCCTTATCTTTTAATTCGTCATATAAATTTTCAAGAACAACATAGTTAATGTCAGTTCCCAAGTGACGAACAGAAGCATCAAGAAGTTTAAGCTTGTTCTGCATACAAATCTTCTTAAACTTAGTTCCGGCAGTTGAGAAAAGTCTTGTGCCTTCTCCACCGTGTTCCATGTTAATTTCGTCAACATATTTCATTAATTCAATGGCCTGTTTTTTACCGATGTGTTCATAAAGAGTGCCACCAAAATCATTAGTAATATTATATTTACCATCAGAAAAAGCTCCGGCACCACCGAAACCACTCATAATAGAGCAGCTTTTACAATTGATGCAGTTAGGAATCTTGTCACCATCAATAGGACACTTTCTTCCTGATAACTTATGTCCGGCTTCAAAAACAGCAATAGAAAGTTCAGGCTGCTTTTTTGCCAATTCATATGTGGCAAAAATACCACCCGGTCCGGCACCAATTACAATAACATCATAATGTCTCATTCAAAATCCTCCTAAATGTAATAATTAAAGTAAATTAAAAATATTTTTTTTGCACACAAAAATACCGCAAAATAAAATTCACCTATAATAAAGATTATAGATAACCATTTGCGGCAGTTAGTAGAAACGTTCATCCATATCATGAACTTATATAATCCTTTGATATGATAGCAAAATAATAAGAAAAAATCAATAAAAAATAAACAAAAATAGCGTATTAAAAGCTGTATATTTTTAGCGAAAAAATAAGCAAAGCAATGCTACGAAAAATTAGACATTTATGTTAAAATATAGAAAGAGATAGAAAACGAAAGAATGAAGTGGAGGAAGTGAATACTTATGATAAAGGAATCAAGAGAAAAAAATAGATTACTAATTGCGGATGATTCCAAGATGAATAGAAAAATTCTGAAAGAAATCCTCGGAGATGAATATATTGTTACAGAAGCAAAAGATGGAACAGAAGCAATCGAGTTACTAAAGAAGGAAGAAGATTCATTTTCAGCACTTCTATTGGATTTAAATATGCCTGAAACTAACGGATATCAGGTATTGGAATGGATGAATGAAGAATATGTTATTGAACGTATTCCGGTAATTGTGATTTTAGCGGAAGATAATCACGAAAGCATTGAGAAAGCCTACGAATTAGGTGCAATGGATTATTTTACACATCCTTTTGATATGTTTGAAATACAGAAAAGAGTTGCGGGAACTCTTAACTTGTATAAGAAATACGAGAATTTAATTATGGCATCAAAGCAGGTTATATATGTATGTAATTCAGATTATAGTCGAATACTTTATGCCAGTGATGGTTTTTGCCGCAAGTTTAATGTTGAAAGAAACAATCTTTATGGAAAAAATTTTAATAGTGATTCAGGTATAGTTTTGGATCCTGAGGCCAATAAAGATGAGAATATTTTTGGTATAAAATTAAAATTTGATAAAAGAACAAAAAATTATTATCAGTTTAGTGTCGAAAAGACAATGTGGGGATGTAGAAATGCCAACATTGTGACACTTCTGGATGTTACAAAGCTTATTAAGCTTAACCAGGAACGGGTAATGGTATTTAAGAAAAGTGCAAGATTTTTAAGTAATTTAAATGACAATGTTAAAACTATTTTGCACTTGAATCTTTCAGAAAATACTTTTAGCTATATAGATAATAATTATAATGAATTAATCGAAAAAGAAAAATACAAAACAGTAGATGAAATTATGGAAGCTCTTGAAGATTATATGATAGTACCGGAAGAAAGAGAGCAGTTTCATAATAAATTTAATAAACAGAAACTAATAGATTCGTATGTTGAAGATGATGAAAACCAGAGTTTTGTTTGCGCATGTGTTTTGGAAGAAAGATATAGATTTGTATTAAAAATGACATTAGCACTGTATAAGAATGTAATTAATGGTGAAATTGAAGGATTCTTCATTATTGAAGACATAACAGATGCGAAAATGGACAGAATGACATTAGATTTGTTTTACAGCAAGAATTACGTTATTACAGGAATTGCTGACCTAGTAAATAATTCTATATATGTTAAGAGAGAAAATGATAACGAAACATCAAAATTAAAAAATAGATATAGAGATTATGATCAGTTCTGCAAAAATATGGCTGACATTTATATTGACGAAAAAACAAAATCTGAATTTTATAATATGTTATCAAAAGATGTAATAATGCAAAAACTTGAAAAAGACGAACAGTATTTTGAAACTATTGAATATAAGATAGGCAATAACATCAAAATAGCAAAGATTCAGTTCAGATGGTTTATTAAGGAATACAAGTGTGTGCTTATAACTGTTGAAGATGCAACTAATGAATCGCACATGGACATTCTAACAGGTTTATACAACAGAAGTGGCTTCCATAATAAGGCGAAAGATATTATTGAAAAAGCAGAAGACGTAACAAAATATGCCATGATGTATTTTAACCTGAAAGGTTTTAAGGCAATTAACCATTCAGTAGGAACAGAAGGTGGCGATTATATTCTAAAGAATTATGCATCAAGGCTTAAGAATTCTGAATTGGAACCATTAACGCTGGGGAGAACTCAATCAGATCATTTTGGATGTTTAGTAGAAAGAAGAAATATTAATTGGAAGAAATTAATAGAGTTTTGCACACAGGATTTTGAATATAAGGGAATGGATATTAAGATACAAAGTCTTGTTGGTATTTACTATATAGAAGGTAAAATATCGGAATAAATGAAATGTATGATAGTGCCAAGATGTCCAGTGAAAATATTGAGGATGGTTATGTAAAACCATATAAAATATTTGATAACTCAATAAGAAAACAGTATATCAGTTCTAATATGGTAGTTAGAAATTTTGAAACTGCAATGAAAAAAGGAGAGTTTGAAGTTTATCTTCAGCCGGTTTTTGATGCAAAAACCAGAAAAATGGCTTCAGCAGAGGCTCTTATACGTTGGAAATATCAGGGAGATAAATTAATATCTCCGGCAGTATTCATACCGGCATTAGAGGATAGTGGACAGATTTCACTTCTTGATTTGTTTGTGATTAAGACAGTGAAAAATTATCAGGAAAGAAGAAGAAAGTCAGGAAAAACTAATATTCCAATCTCAATGAACCTTTCATGGATGGATTTTTATGACACAAAAATGATTGATTGGATTTTAGATGACTTGCAACAAAATCCTACGCCACAAAATGTTGTTCGATATGAAATAACAGAAACATCATATGCGGCAATAGCCGAGAACAGACAAAATGTTCTTGATGAATTTAAGTCGCGAAATGCAAAAATTATGCTTGATGATTTTGGCAGTGGATACTCATCGTTTAGTATGTTGCAAAGTTACGATTTCGATATATTAAAGCTTGATATGGGATTTGTAAGAAAGATTGAGTCCAGTGAAAAAACAAGGGAAATCATAAAATCAATTATAGGAATGGCTCATAGAATTGGCGCAAAAATTGTTGCGGAAGGCGCAGAGACAGACCAGCAGGTTGAATTTTTGAAAGAAAATGACTGCGATTACATACAGGGATATTATTTTTCAAAACCGTTACCACAGAAAGAATTTGAAGCTTACGTAGAAGAGTATTGGGATAATGATAAGGTATTTGAGAAATAATAAAAAGATTAAAGGAATGTAGTTTATGTCAGAAAGTATAAAAACAAAAAAGAAAGTCGTTAAAATATAACAGGAATTAAATAATAATTTTAAATAAAAAATTTATGCGATTAAAATTAATAATCAATATAAAATCAAAGTAAAATTGAAAGGAAAAATAAAGGAGGAACTTTTAATGAAATTGGAAAATCAGTATCTTTTGGTAGAAGCATCAGAAGACGGAGCAGAGATTACAAAAATTTACAATAAGGAAGATGGAACAGACATTATATGGGAAGGTAATCCTGAGTTTTGGAAGAGACATTCACCGGTTCTTTTCCCTAATGTAGGTAAAACATACAAGAACAAGATGCTGATTAATGGAGAGGAATACACTACAAGTCAGCATGGATTTGCAAGGGATAGTGTTTTTGAATGTGTGGAAAGCACAGATAGTATGGTATCTTTTTTGTTAAATTCATCAGAAGAAACAAAGAAGAAATACCCTTTTGATTTTAAACTATTTATTAATTATTACTTAGAAGGTAAAGAAGTTAAAGTTGAATGGAAGGTTGAAAATACAGGAAATGAGACAATGTATTTTACAATAGGTGCTCATCCTGCATTTAGATTTGCCAAGAAAGATGAAGTTAAGTCAGATTATATTCTTAAATTCCCTGGCAAGGATCAGTTAGAATATATTTTAGTAGATAAAGAAACAGAAGACGGAATGGGAACAGCAATTCCGGAAGAAAAAAGAACACTTAAGCTTGAAAATAATACATATGTATTAAATGAAGAAATTTTTGACAATGACGCACTTATTTTGGATGGAACTCAGATTGAAGAAGCATGGGTATGTCACAAGGATGGAACACCTTATGTTGGAATGAAATGTGAAGGGTTCCCAAGTTTCGGAATTTGGTCAGTTAAGGATGCTCCATTTGTATGCTTAGAGCCATGGATGGGACGTTGTGACGACAGAGGTTTTAATAAGGAAATTTCACAGAAGAACAATATAAATAAAGTAGAGCCGGGAAAAGAATTTTTAAAGGCATATACAATTATAGTTGCATAATATCAAAGAGACCACTTACCATATAAAGTAAGCGGTCTTTTTAAGAGTAAAGATTTAAGGATAATGTAGAGAGGTTTTTATGTCTAATTATAAAAAGGTGAAGAAACAATCAGATAATCCATTTCTTAATTTATACAAATTAGATGCGGTAGATAGAGAAGGAAAAGTCTTTGACTATTATTTTGTTTCAAGAAGAGACGAAGAAGGAATCAAATTAAAAACAAAGGACAACAATCCGGAAGGAATAGTTGTTTATGCAATAACAGATGAGGAAAGTCCACGTCTTCTTGTAATTAAAGAATATAGATATCCTTTGGATGATTACATTTATGAACTTCCGGCAGGAATAATTGATTCGGGAGAAGTGGCAGAGCAGGCAGCAGTTAGAGAGATTAAAGAAGAAACAGGATTTAACCTTAAGGTTTACAATGGAGGAAATAAGGCTTTCAGAAGATCTTTTTATTTGGGACCGGGTTTTACTGATGAATCTAATGGAACTGTTTTTGGAACTATTCATGTGGAGGATGTTAAGCAACAACTTGAAAGTGCAGAGCGCATACAGGTAATGTTGGCGGACAAAGAGCAGGTGAAGAGAATATTAAAGGAAGAAAGAGTAACACTTCGAGGGGCTTATCTTATGATGATGTTTTTGAATTCTGGGGATGGATTGGATTTTTTGGAAGTGTAATTCAAAATATTTTTTTTACACAGATTGCCAAAGCAATCTGTGCCCCCAAAATTCGTATATCGTGAAACTGTTGTTTCACGATATTACTCATTTTGGGGCGCCTTCTAAGGTCATTACTCCACCTTTGTGCAAGCACAGGTGGAGTATGACCTTGAAGGCTGTAAAAAAAATTAGAACATCCGAGGGAAGGATGTTCTAATAAGAAGGAGTAGAAAATAAAAAACTAATATATGTCAATTCGAATTTAATCGAACTATGAATCTTTTTAAAATAGCTTTTTAAACTTTTGAATAAAAACTGTTTTTCGTTTGCTATGGTTATAGTATAGAGTGAAAGTGTGGTTATTTTGTGAATTAGATATGAAATAAAAGTGAATATTGTAAAAAAAGAAGGAGTTTTTTTGAAAAATATGGATAAAAAGGAAGAGATGTCTAAGAAATATTGGGAGGAAAAAGAATTTTCCTATTTTTCTCATAGGAAATGTGAATTTTTCCCTTGTCACAAGAATGCTGATGAAAATAATTTTAATTGTTTATTTTGCTATTGTCCTCTTTATACTTTGGGCAATAAGTGTGGTGGCAATTTTAGGTATTTGGATAATGGGATTAAGGATTGCAGCGATTGTCTGTATCCTCATTTTAAGGAGAATTACGGAAAGATTGTGGAGCGATTTGGTGAAATCGTGAAATCTATGAATGAAAAAAGATAAACATTTACAGATTACTAAAGATTATCAGATTGTTAATTTAATGGATTGACAAGTGCATCAAGAGATTAAAGTTGATAATTAACAAATATTAAATTTAATAATTCATAAATATTAATTTGTTTAATAAATAAAATGATTTTATTTGTTTCATATGTTATAATTTACGCAAATAGCGAAAAAAAGTAAAACCGGCGAAAGGAATTTTTAAATGTCAAAAGAAACAAGATTTACAGGAACAGATACTTATGTGGCATCAGATGATTTAATGGCATCTGTGGAAGTGGCTACTAAATTGCAGAAGCCTTTATTGATTAAAGGTGAACCGGGAACAGGTAAGACTATGTTAGCAGAAGCAGTAGCTAAATCATTGGATATGGAACTGCTTATTTGGAATATTAAATCAACAACTAAAGCTCAGGATGGTTTGTATATATACGATACAATTCAGCGTTTGTACGACAGCCAGTTTGGTGTAGAGGGTGTTGACGATATTTCAAGATATATTAAACTTGGAAAGCTTGGCGAGGCTTTCAAGAAAGATAAACAGGTTGTTTTGTTAATTGATGAAATTGACAAGGCAGATTTGGAATTTCCTAATGACTTGCTTTGGGAATTGGACAAGATGGAATTTTATATTAATGAAACTAAAGAAACAGTTAAGGCAAAGGTTAGACCAATTGTTATTATTACATCTAACGCAGAAAAGGAATTGCCGGACGCTTTCCTTAGACGCTGTATTTTCCATTATATTACCTTCCCTGACGAAAGATTAATGAAGCTTATTGTAAATGCTCATTTTGAAAATTTGGAAGAGAATCTTTTGGAGCAGGCAATGAAGACTTTCTACAAAATCAGAAATATTAGAGATATTAGAAAGAAGCCAAGTACGTCAGAATTTATTGATTGGATTAGAGCGTTAATGATAGGTTGCGTTGATCCTGATACTATTGAGCAGAAATTACCATATCTTGGTGTGCTTATTAAGAAGGATGAAGATTTAGAAACAGTAGTAAGAATGAATCTGTAATAGAATGGAGGAATAATATGTTTACTTCCTTTTTCTATACTATGAGAAGTAATGGTCTTAACATATCCACAACAGAATGGCTTACTTTGATGGACGCCTTGGATAAAGACCTGGCTCATTCTAATTTTACGGATTTTTATTACTTATGTCGTACTATATTTGTAAAAAATGAAGGTGACTATGACAAATTAGACGCCAGCTTCTTAGAGTATTTTAAAAATATTAAAGACAAAAAATTAAATTTGGATCAGATAAATGAATGGCTTCATACTGACAGTGAGATGGGAGAGATGACAGATCCTGACAGGTATGTTGATACAAGATCAGAGCGTGAAGCTGCCGAGGTTCATCGTATGTTTAGGGAAAGACTTGCTGAGCAGAACAGTGAGCACAACGGTGGTAAATACTGGATTGGTAGCGGTGGTGGCTCTGAGTTTGGTAGAAACGGACGAGTTGCCGGTGGTATTAAGATTGGCGACCAGGCAGGAATGAAGACAGCTTTTGCAGTAATGGGAGAGCGCCGTTACAAGGATTTTCGTAGAGATACAAAGCTTACAATGCGTCAGTTTCAGGTTGCTTTAAGGGAGCTTCGCCAGTATTCAAGAAAGCTTGATTTGCCAAAAACGGAATTAGATATAGATGGAACAATCGACTCAACATGTAATCAGGGTGGTTATTTGAAAATTGAATTTCAGCAGCCACGAAAGAATACAGTTAAGTTAATGCTTTTGTTTGACAGTGGTGGATCAATGTATCCTTACAGCGAGTTGTGCAATCAACTATTTCAGGCAGTTCACAAGGCGAACCATTTTAAGGATGTAAAAACTTTTTATTTTCATAACTGTATTTATGCCAAGTTGTACAAGAATCCGGAATGTAATAGCGGTGACTGGATAGACACATCTTGGGCATTTAAGAATTATGACAAGGATTACAAAGTCATAATTGTAGGCGATGCAGGTATGGCACCGGAAGAGTTTTATGACAAAAACGGTAACTACAGCGGTCCTAACAACGGCTTGTCAGGCTACGAATGGATGCAGATATTTGCAAAAAAATATCCACATACAATATGGCTCAATCCGTCATTCCATAGTCAGGCAGACAGCATGTACTGGATGGAATCAGAAGGCAAGATACGTGAGCTGGTAGATATGTATCCGTTAACAGTTGATGGACTAAAACATGGTATTAAGAAACTAATGTCAGATAAAAAATAAAAATCTTAATAGATACAAGATTGGAATTTTAGAAGGGAAATTTGCACTATAAGCAAATTAAATGAGGTGATAAATGATGGAAATGAAATGTCCATATTGCAATTCAGAAATGGAAAAAGGTGAAATAAATCAAGACAGATATGCCTTAAAATGGAAATCTGAAAAGAAGGGTGCTAAAAGTGTAAAACTTACAAGTATGCTAACACAGACATACGTTGACGCGTATCTATGTAGGAATTGCAACAAAATTATAATTGATGTAGATTCGGTTGAAGAGTAATAAGTTAATTATATTGTTAGATATGTCAAGAAAAGGGATTCTTTGCAAACGATAGGCGGATTTTTGAAATTTTGCGAGCATAGCGTAAAGCAAAAATCAACTGTTTGCATGAATCCCTTTTTGGACATATCATACATGAATTTTATTTCTTCTGCAACAGAAACAGTCTGTTCATTCCTTCCTGCCAAGGGTAAGGAAATTCAAGATAACGTATTATTTCATAATATTTTTCAAATGCCTGCTTCCATGAGGCGGTATCAACTTCGCGGTATCTAAGCACCCCATCTTCTTCAAACAAATTGTTGGCAATAGGCTTAAATCCAAAAGACTCAAGGTAGCCTTCCTCATAATATGGGTTTAGTTTTACAAACATAAGTCCACCTTTAGGAATTAGACGTGTAAGTTTTGAAAATGTTTCTGCAGCTATATTTTTTGGCATTACATCAAGAACGTTAGACAAAATAATGCCATCAAAAGAGCCATCCTCATAAGAATCCAGAGCAGAAATATTTCCAACTTTAAATTCCAGATTATCATAGTTGTTAATTTTTGCCATTTTTGTTGCATAGTTAATTCCGGTTTCAGATACGTCAACGCCAAGACCGTAGCCGGTGTTACCAAATTCGTAACATTGGAAAATGATATCGCCCGTTCCACAGCCAAAGTCCAAAACTTTCTTACATTTGCTTGCAAATATGTCAAGACAAATATCAAACATAGGTTCAACAGAAAGAGGTTTGCCTTTCAAGTCTACAAGCTTACATTCTGAGTATGTTTCATTCCAAAGATTTACTGCACGATTATATTCTGTTTCTATTAATTCTTCCTGATTATTCATAGGAAAACCATCCTCTCTAAAATAGTACTGTATTTTTTTCAAAGCAAAACGAACTTGTAATAAAATTTGTTGAAAAGAGTTACTATAAAAACTCATTGCAAAAAAATACGGAAGCACTTTCGTACTTCCGTATATTATAACTCTTAAAAATAATTATTACATAATTTTTCTAAATAATTCTTTGAAATCTTCAACACTTGCATCTTTTGGATTTCCAGGTGCACAAGCATCTGCAGCAGCAGATTCAGCAAGGAACTGTAAATCTTCTTCTTTTATTGCTTCAAGTTTTGAAGGAATTCCAACATCTGCTGATAACTGTTTTACAGCATCAATTGCAGCTTTTCTGTATTCTTCAACTGACATTGAGTCAACACCTTCAACGCCAAGTGCACGAGCAATTTCTCTGTACTTTTCTCCGGTGCATTCCTGGTTATATTCCATAACAATTGGAAGCATCATAGCACAGGCAACACCATGTGGTGTATCATAAACTGCACCAAGTGTATGAGCCATGGAGTGTGCAATACCAAGACCTACGTTAGAGAAGCCCATTCCTGCAATGTACTGACCAAGAGCCATTCCTTCACGGCCTTCTTTTGTATTTTCAACAGCACCACGAAGTGATTTGCCAATAATTTCGATAGCTTTAAGATGGAACATATCTGTCATTTCCCAAGCAGCCTTTGTTGTGTAACCTTCAATTGCGTGAGTGAGAGCATCCATACCTGTTGAAGCGGTAAGTCCTTTAGGCATTGATGACATCATATCTGGGTCAACAATTGCAATAATTGGCATATCGTGTGGATCAACACAAACGAATTTACGTTTTCTTTCAACGTCTGTAATAACATAGTTAATTGTAACTTCTGCAGCAGTTCCGGCTGTTGTTGGTACAGCGATAATAGGAACGCAAGGTTTCTTAGTAGGTGCAACACCTTCAAGACTACGAACGTCTTCGAATTCAGGATTTGCAATAATGATTCCTATAGCCTTAGCTGTATCCATTGAAGAACCACCACCGATTGCGATTATGTAATCAGCTCCAGAATCTTTGAAAGCCTGAACACCATGCTGAACATTTTCAATAGTAGGATTAGCTTTAATATCTGAATAAATTTCGTAAGCAAGATCATTCTTGTCTAAGATGTCTGTAACCTTACATGTAACATTAAATTTGATAAGATCAGGATCTGAACAAACAAAAGCCTTCTTAAATGCATGTGCTTTTGCTTCATTTGCTATTTCTTCTATAGCTCCTGCTCCGTGATAAGATGTTGTGTTTAACATAATTCTGTTTGCCATTGTAAAAATCTCCTTTCAAACCTGTTAGCTTTAGTAAAATAATATGGACTATATCCAATAAAAATATATAATACAATAAGCTTATATTTTTCTGCTATTCATACTTAATAGCCTATAATTAGATTTTAACATATTTTTGCTAAAATGTATTAATATTTTGTAAAATGTACACAAAAAAGTTTACCAAAAATCAGCATGAAAAAACTAAAAAAACTGTTTATTTAGTTAAAAAGGGGGAAAATCATAAAGTTGTAAGGCAAATATTAAAAAATGTACAAAAAATCATAAAAATCATCAAGAAATTATGGACAATATTTAACCTTGAATGTAGTGTGGTAAAGTGGTAAACTAGTGACAGTCAAAAAAACGAAATGCAATGAACGGGATACATCATATAGAGGTTGCCTGATTACAGAGAGTCACAGAAGCTGAGAAGTGACAGATGGTATCTATAAGGACATCACCCGGGAGCAGCTCACCGAAAGTTACGGCAAGTAGGTTGGGACGTGTTCTTCACGTTATAGAAGAAGCTGTTAATTTTGACAGTGTTAAGTGGTTGTATTTTTATACAGCAAACAAAGTGGTACCACGGTTAGTTTATAGTCGCCTTTGTAGTTTTTAAAACTACAAAGGCGTTTTCTTTTTTTAGAATTGTTAGAGCTCAATCCATGTAGCAATTCTAATAATTAGATTTTATAACACTAATAGGAAGTTTTCTTATATTTTATGGTTTTCGCTTTTGTCTTAACAGAAACAATTTATTATCCACAAAGGATGAAAAAATAATAAGAAAGAAGGATGAAAAAATGAGTGGAATATTAATGATGGTTATAGCCATAGTAGTTCTTGGCGGTGCTTATCTGTTATATGGTCGTTATCTTCAGAACAAATGGGGTATCGATCCAAACGCTAAGACACCAGCTTATGAGATGGAAGATGGAGTTGACTATGTACCTGCAGACACAAACGTTGTTTTTGGACATCAGTTTGCATCAATCGCAGGAGCCGGTCCTATTAACGGACCTATCCAGGCAGCTATTTTTGGATGGTTACCTGTTTTGCTTTGGGTTTTAATTGGTGGTGTTTTCTTCGGAGCAGTTCAGGATTTTGCTTCAATGTATGCATCAGTTAAAAACAAAGGTAGAACAATTGGTTTTATTATTGAAGAATATATTGGAAGAGTTGGTAAGAAATTATTCTTAGCATTCTGTTGGTTATTCTGTATCCTTGTTATCGCAGCTTTTGCTGACGTAGTTGCAGGAACATTTAACGGATTCAATCTTGAAACAGGTGCCAAGGTTGCAGCTAACGGTTCAGTAGCAATGACATCAATTATATTTATTGTAGAAGCTGTAGCACTTGGTATGTTATTAAAATATGGTAAATTAAACAAATGGGTTAACACAGCAATTGCAATTGCACTTCTTATTTTCGCAGTAGCAGTTGGACTTAAGTGTCCGGTTTATTTATCAAGAGAAGTATGGCACATTATTATCTTTGCTTATGTATTGGTAGCATGTGTTGCTCCTGTTTGGGCATTACTTCAGCCAAGAGATTACCTTAACAGTTACTTGCTTATATTTATGATTGTTGGTGCAATTATTGGTGTATTCGTTGCTAATCCATCATGTAACCTTGCAGCATTTAATGGTTTCAATGTTGATGGACAGTACTTATTCCCAATCTTGTTTGTAACAATTGCATGTGGTGCCGTTTCAGGTTTCCATTCACTTGTTTCATCAGGTACAGCATCAAAGCAGATTAAAAATGAAAAAAATATGCTTCCTGTTTCATTCGGTGCAATGTTAATGGAAAGTATGCTTGCAGTTATCGCACTTATCGCAGTTGCATCATTTGCAACAGGTGAAGCAGCAAAGCAGGGACTTGTTACACAGCCTCAGATTTTTGCAGGAGCTATTGCAAACTTCTTATCAGTAGCAGGTTTACCTCATCAGTTGGTATTTACATTAATTAACCTTGCTGTTTCAGCATTTGCTTTAACATCACTTGACTCTGTAGCCAGAGTAGGAAGACTTTCATTCCAGGAATTCTTCATTGATGATGATACAGATATGGACAACTTAAACCCATTTATGAAAGTAGTAACAAACAAATATTTTGCAACAATCTTAACATTAGTACTTTCATACTTACTTGCAAAAGTTGGTTATGCAGAAATCTGGCCATTATTTGGTTCAGCTAACCAGTTATTATCAGTATTAGCATTAGTTGCATGTGCTGTATTCTTAAAGAAAACAAAACGTCAGGGCGCTATGCTTTGGATTCCAATGTTCTTTATGATGGCAGTAACATTTACAGCACTTGGCATGACAATCTACAGATTATGTGGTCAGTTATTTACAGTAGGATTAACATTTGGTATGACATTACAGTTAATCTTTGCAGTATTGTTATTATGTCTTGGTGTAATCGTAGCAATCCAGGGTGTGAGAAAGCTTTTTGAAAAAACAAACAAAGCAGTAGAAGCTTAAAAATAAATATAAATGAATTAGTTATAAAAGTGGACTGAGTAAGTCTTCTAAAAAGAAGCTGTTGCTTTAACGATTAAAATCGTTGGCACAGCTTCTTTTTTTGAAAAAATTTTTATGTATGTAAGTATTAAAGAGAATTTTAATTTTGCAGATTTTTCTTTTTTTTCGACGAAAAATTACCAAAAAAGCCAAAAAACATACCAAAAATGCCAAAAGTATAGTGTGGAAATTGAAATTATGTTACCATATGCGCGTGTAATTACATAGACAAAAATTGTGCAAGGAGGATAAGTAATGTTCTGTTTTAAAACAAAAAAAGCTTTAGCTTTATGTTTATGTGCCATTACTTTGAGTATATGTTTCACAGGATGTAAAGCTAATAAAAGCGAGCAGAAAACAACAACTAACAATACTTCCGAGAAATTTACTGTATCCGGAGACAATTTGTCTCTGGATACAACTATAGAGAAAGTACCAGACAGTATTGATGAAGTAGTTGTAAAGCCATATAAAATCGATGTTGAAAAAACAAAAGATATATTTTTAGATAAAGCTGAAAAAGTATCATATGATGTTCCTGACAATACTAAAGAGTATTATCAGGATAAAGAGGGAAACCAGATAAGGATTGATAATAAAGAAGGTTTGTACTTTACAACTGAGTTTTATTGGAATTTGATGAACTGTGTCAGATTAGATCCAAGGGATGAAAAATACAATGGAGACAAATTCTTAAAGGATACGGATTTAGATTTTATGTCAAGAGAGGAAGCATTAAATGTGTTATTGGATAAATTAGAGCTATTAGGAATCCAATTAGGTGACATTGAGTTTAGTTGCTATGGTTTGGAACATAATACATTGGAAGAAGAAGAATATGCTGAAGACGTAGAGGGGCAAGAGGACAAATCTGTATATAAAGATAAATGGACAAAGGACGATGACTGCTATTATTTTGTAATTCGTCAGAAGAAGAATGGAATTGTAGAATATCATAAGTATGGTGGAATAATGATAAATTATGAAGATTGCAATAGTTCCATTCAGGCTATTGTATCTAAAAGAGGGCTTGAATCATTAGATATGGAGTGTGCTTTAAAAATCGAGAATACGGGGAAAAAGGTAAAGATTATTCAACCACAAGCTGTTCTTGATATAGTTTCAAATAAATATGGGAAAATAATTGGAACAGAGAAATACACCATTAATTCCTTTAATCTGTGTTATATGTCAGATTTGTTTAATGATAATAAAGTTACACCTATCTATCAGTGCCATATGCTTGAAGAAAGCGATGAGGGTACAAGAGTTGAACAGTTACTTATTAATGCAGAAACAGGCGAGGAAGTGCAATGAGAGTAATGTTAAATTATTTAAAAATGGATATGTATAGGGCTTTTGTGAATAGCAAATTCATATTTACGGTAATAGTAATAGCATTCTTACCATTCTTGGCATGTGCAGAAAAGCAGGGATATTCATTTGTAAATGTATTTTCCTCCAATTCAATATTTGAATATTTTAATGAAGTAACCTTTTGGAGTCAAATAGGAATATTAATTTTTATAATTATTTCTTTCGTATATGCAGACTGTATTTGTGATGATTTGTCACAGGGAAATTATATATATAGCATAACAAGAGGAAATATAAATGGATATGTAATGTCTAAGATAATATGTGTCTTTATTAACAGCATAGTTACATTTATTACAGGAATGTTATTGTTTGCAGGAGTATCCTATGTATTGTTTGGATTTCAATGGGAAGTTGCAGGAGGAGAAATTAACAATCAATATATTTATTCATATATGACAGATAAAACTTTTAGTGGAATGTTAGAAAATAAAAATTATTTAATATTTTTTCTGTGCAGCGTGGGAACTAAAAGTATATTATACGGAATTACATCGTTAAGCTCTCTGTTAATGTCATTATATATAAAGAATAAACTACTTATTATGTGCGTTCCGGTTCTGCTAATTACAGTAGGTAGTTATAGTTTGGAGTATATTTTACCCAATTATAACGGATACAAATATGTATATTCAGTTGATTTTTTTAATATGAAGGATACATCAGAAGCAATAATAATGTTAGGTTTAATTACAATTGTTATAGTTGGAATTATAACAATGCTGATTATAAGAAGAATGAGGAGGATTGTTGTTGGATAATTTTTTAAAATATATTAGATACAATATTTATTCTATTCAGTATAAAGTATTTTCCACAAGAACCATTACCACAATTGTTTTAATGTTATTATGCAATATTGTCTTTTCTGTGCCAATTCTAAATTTCGCATCAGATACAGGATATAAGGTTAATGTTATGACTTTGCCATTCTTTTTGTGTAATCTTAGTTATATGTGTGCATTTGTTCCCATAGCAATTTACTATTTTTCACAGGTACCATTCCTGAATTATTCAGAGATGTATTGTGTAATACGTGAAGGAAAGACTAAATGGGCGTTAAAGCATATTCTGCATATTGTTTTTATGTCATATATATTTATGTTTTTATTGGAAGTAACAAGTATTATTCCTTATATTTTCAGAGGAGATTTTTCTAATGAATGGGGAGAGGTAATTACTACTTTGTCAATTACGAATAGATGGATGGATTATGGAACTTCTGAAATTCTGTATACGATTTTGGAACATTATTCACCGTATAAGTCTATGGCAATAATTTTTTTATTTGTAGGATTAGTTATTTGTTTCTTAGGAGTATTTATGTTTTCAATGAGTCTGTTATTTACAAGACTTATAGCAATGTGTTCCGGTATGATTTTTGAAGTTTTAATGATTACAGCATTTAATATGAGAACAATTGACAATTATTTAATATATCTTTCACCATTTTCATGGACAGACTTAAGTATTTTTGGAAGAAAATATGATGGAGTGGAATATTTTAACGGAACACCTACAATGGGATGGTGTGTTGGAATTTTACTTCTATTAATAGTTGTTTTGACAATAATATCAATTGTCAGGGTTAATCATATGAACTTTAATTTTACAAGTGAAGAATAATGGAAGGAATATGTAGTATGAATGATATAGTTATTAACGTAAAAGATGCGACAAAGAAATTTGAAAAATATACAGTACTTAATAATGTGAATCTTCAATGTTACAAAGGTGAAATATGTGGAATTGTAGGAAGAAACGGTTCAGGCAAAACGGTACTGTTTAAAAGCATATGTGGATTGGTAAAATTAAATAGCGGAGAGATTACTGTTAACGGAGATGTTATCGGAAAAGATGTAAGCATTATAAAAAATGCAGGGGTTATTATAGAAGAACCGGGTCTTTTAAGATATAAGAGCGGAATGAAAAATCTCGAGTATCTTTATATGATAAACAATAAGTTAGACAGGAAGTATTTAATGACAGTAATGGAAAAAGTCGGATTAGATCCAAAATCAAGAAAAAAAGTAGGAAAGTACTCAATGGGAATGAGACAGCGTTTGGCAATAGGGCAGGCAATAATGGAAAATCCGGAAATACTTATTCTTGATGAACCAATGAATGGTTTGGATAATCATGGAGTGGAAGACATGAGAAAAATATTCCTGGAGTTGAAGAACATGGGAAAAACTATTTTGTTAGCTAGTCATAATAGGGAAGATATTGACGTGCTTTGTGATAAGGTTTATGAAATGGATAGAGGAGAATTAAAACAAATACGTTAGTCTAAGAAAGATGAAAAAGTAAGATACTTCTATTAATATGGCTTGACAGCGGAGCTATTTTTGGAGAAGATGGTAAAGGATATCAGCGAATTAATATAGCATGTCCGAGAAAAACTCTGGAACAGGCATTAAATCAGCTTAAGTCAGAAATTGACAGCCTTAAGTAGAAAATGACAGTTTAAGTTAGAAAATGATATGCTTAAGTAGAGACTGATATATCAAAATAAGAATAAACTTAAGAAAGTAGGATTATTATGACTCTTGCACAATTAAGATATGCCATTACAGTTGCCGGAGCCTCATCAATGAATGAAGCGGCAGGAAAGCTATTTATATCACAGCCAAGTCTTTCAGCGTCAATAAAGGAGTTGGAAGCGGAGGTTGGAGTAGAACTTTTTAAGCGTACCAACAGAGGAATTTCAGTAACTTTGGAAGGTGAGGAATTTATAGGGTATGCAAGGCAGGTAGTTGAACAGTATAACTTAATTGAGTCCAAGTATATTTTAAAAGAAAACACAAAGAAGAAGTTTGGGGTTTCTATGCAACATTACACGTTTGCGGTAAAGGCTTTTGTGGAAATGGTCAAGCAGTTTGGTATGGATGAATATGAGTTTGAAATTCATGAAACAAAGACATACGATGTAATCGAGGACGTAAAAAACTGTAAAAGTGAAATAGGAGTATTGTATATTAATGATTTCAATAAGAAGGTATTAACTAAACTGTTTCACCAGTCAGGGGTAGAGTTTCATGAGTTGTTGAAATGTCATATTTATGTTTATCTTTGGAAAGGTCATCCATTGGCATCAAAGAAGGAGATAACATTAGAGGAACTTGAGGAATACCCGTGTTTGTCTTTTGATCAGGGGCAGAATAATTCTTTTTATTTTGCGGAAGAGGTGCTAAGCACATACGATTATAAAAGACTGATAAAGGCCAATGACAGGGCAACATTTCTTAATCTGATGATAGGCCTTAACGGATACACATTATGTTCCGGTATAATGTGCGAGGAACTGAATGGTTCAGATTATTGTGCTGTGAAGCTTAAGTCAGATGAGATTATGACGATAGGTTATATTTCAAGAAAGGGAGTGCCAATAAGTCCTTTGGGCAAGAAATATTTGGAAGAAATAGGCAAGTACAAGGATAAAGCACTAAGATAAATAATAAAAAAATATTATTTTTTACTAAGAATAATATTAAATATAGAAAAATATATAGACAAAGATTACAAAACACAGCTAGCTATAGAAAAAAACTATGACTAGCTGTATTTTTTTTGGATTAGACAACAATAAATAACAATAGTATACTTTCACACAACAGAGAACAGTTGAAGAGAGGTGAGGACATGTCAGAGATAGAAATTAAAAACGTAAGTAAAAAATATGAAACAAAAGATGGAACTGTTGAAGCATTAAAAAATGTAAGTCTTTCAATTGAGCAGGGTGACATATACGGAATAATTGGTATGTCCGGAGCAGGGAAAAGTACATTGGTACGATGTATGAACTTCCTTGAAGAACCAACAGAAGGTCAGGTTCTTATAAAAGGAAGAACACTTGGTTCACTGTCAAAGAAAGAATTAAGAAAACAGAGAGAAGACATAGGAATGATTTTTCAGCATTTCAATCTTCTAATGCAGAAGTCGGTTATAGACAATGTTTGTTTTCCATTATATATACAGGGAAAGAAAAAGAAAGAAGCAAGAGCTAAGGCATTAGAACTTCTTGAAATAGTAGGATTACAGGATAGGGCAAAAGCTTATCCGGCGCAGTTGTCAGGAGGACAGAAACAGAGAGTGGCAATTGCAAGAGCATTGGCTTCAAATCCAAAGATTCTACTTTGTGACGAGGCAACAAGTGCCTTGGATCCACAGACTACAGCATCAATTCTTGAATTACTTGAAAGTATTAATAAGAGATTTGGAATAACAATAGTAATCATTACACATCAGATGTCAGTAGTCAGAGAAATATGTACACATGTAGCCATTATGAAAGATGGTCAGGTGGCAGAGAAGGGATTAGTAACTGAGATTTTTGAACATCCTAAATCTGAAGTTGCAAGAGAGTTGATTAACAAAGATACAGGCAGCGACGTAGATGGTACCCGCAAAGTAACAAAGGAAATAAATAATAAGAAAAATCTCAGAATTGTTTTTTCAGAAAGTTCAGCTTTTGAACCGGTTATAGCAAACATGATTTTGAAGTTTAATGAGCCGGTAAATATATTGAAAGCAAATACTAAAAACGTTGGAGGCGTGGCAAAAGGTGAAATGATACTGGGCTTTCGCGAAGACAATCAGAAAATAGAAGAGATGAAACAATATCTTATAGAAAAAGGATTAGAAATCGAGGAGGTGGATAATTATGTGGACTAGTGCAACTACAGATATGATTATTACGGGAATAGGTCAGACACTATACATGACAATATTATCCACAGTAGTAGGATATGTGTTTGGACTTCCGTTAGGAGTAATGTTAGCAGTATTTGACAAAGACGGACTTAGACCTAACAAGGCAGTTTACAAGGTGTTAGATGTAATTTCAAATATTATACGAAGCATACCGTTTTTGATTTTACTTATTCTGATAATACCATTAACAAGAATAATTGTAGGTCAAAGCTATGGCTCATCAGCCACAGTAGTTCCCCTGGTAGTGGCAGCGATTCCTTTTATTGGAAGAATGGTTGAGTCATCAATCAAAGAAGTTGATGCAGGAGTTGTAGAAGCAGCAAGATCAATGGGAGCAAGTGATTTAAGAATAATAGTAAAAGTACTCTTACTTGAATCAAGAACATCACTTATAACCGGAGCTACAATAGCCATTGGAACAATTCTTGGCTATTCAGCAATGGCAGGTTCCGTAGGTGGCGGTGGTCTTGGAGACATTGCCATAAGATACGGTTATTACAGATATGAATCTCAAATTATGATAGTAACGGTAATACTTCTTGTAGTATTGGTTCAGGTTTTCCAGTCTATAGGAATGATTATTGCATCAAAACTTGATAAGAGAAGAAAATAACAGGTAACACTGTTACTTATAAAATGAAAAATATGAAAAAGAAGGAGAATGAAAACATGAAGAAGAAAATTTTAGCATTAGCATTAGCAGGAGTATTAGTAGTAGGAGCATTAACAGGATGTGGTTCATCAAAGAGTGAAAGTTCAGAAAAGAAAACTGATGACAAAAAGATTACAGTAGCAGCATCAGCAACACCACACGCAGAAATATTAGAAGAAGCAAAAACATTACTTAAAGACAAGGGATACGAATTAGAAGTAAAAGTATTCGATGACTATGTACAGCCTAACAACGTAGTAGAAAGTGGAGAGTTTGACGCAAACTACTTCCAGCATGTACCTTATCTTGAACAGTTTAACGAAGAAAAAGGAACACACCTTGTAGTTGCAGGAAAGATTCATTATGAACCATTTGGTATTTATCCTGGAACAAAGAAAGACTTAAAGGACATTGCCAAGGGCGATAAGATTGCAGTTCCAAACGACACAACTAATGAAGCAAGAGCGCTTTTATTATTACAGGATAACGGAATCATCAAATTAAAAGATGGAGCAGGAATCAAGGCAACAGTAAATGACATTGAAGAAAATCCTAACAACATTGAAATCGTAGAACTTGAAGCAGCTCAGGTACCAAGAGTAGTAAACGAAGTAGCTTATGTAGTATTAAATGGTAACTATGCATTAGAAGCAAATTACACAGTAAAGAAAGACGCATTAGCTTATGAAAAGTCAGATTCAGAAGCAGCAAAAACATACGTTAACGTAATTGCAGTAAAAGAAGGCAACGAAAACAGCGAAAAAATCAAAGCTTTAGTAGAGGTATTAAAGTCAGATTCAATTAAGAAATTCATCGATGAAAAGTATGATGGAGCAGTAATCGTATACGATGGTGAATAAGAACATAATATAAGATGTAAAAGGCTATTGCAGGGCGTATCAGAGGCTTGCAATAGCCTTTTTTTCTAACATAAAATATGATATAATTCTATGGAAATAACCAATCATACAAGGGGGACAAAGATGCTCAGTATTGCAATATGTGATGACCAGCAGGATTCGTTAGAAACAATAGAAGAAGAATTACATAGATCATCTAAAAATTTAAATGTTGAAATTGAAACCCATCTATATACAGACGGAAATGATATGCTTGAACTGATGAAGAAGAATAAAGACTATTTTGATGTTGTGTTTTTAGACATTGACATGCCCAAAATATCAGGTCTTGACGTGGCTGCAAAGATGAGAAGTATAAATCAGGAAATTTTACTTGTATTCATTTCGGCACATGAACAGTATGTGTTTGACTCAATAGATTACAGTCCCATTAAATATATTAGAAAATTAAAAATGCATGATGAAATAGAACTGGCATTGAAGAAAGTCAATAAATGTATTAATAGCAGAAATACAAAAACAATTATAATCAAAACGGATGATGGGGAAATTTGTCTAAGACATGATGATATTATGTATTTTGAAATGTATAGGAGAAGAATAACAGTATATATAAATAATGGGAAAGCAATAGAATTAAAGGAAAGAAAAACAATCAAATCTCTTTATGAAGAGTTAGATGACGAGGATTTCGTACAAATACATAGTGGTGGAATAGTTAATGTAAAATACATATATGAATATTCGGGATATAGTATAACCCTAGACAATGAAACGAAACTTGTAATAAGCAGAAGCAGGCTGAAAGAAGTAAAAGCACAAATGGCAAGATATTGGAGGAATAGAGTATGACAGCATTATATTGGGTAGTTGACTGTCTGGCAACATTGGTTGAGTGTATAGGATGTTGTGCCTTTACGGGAATATTCGTGGAAAAGAAGAATGTTAAAAAGAGAATATTAGTGGATTCAACATTTTTTAGCATCTTTATTATTATGATGAATAAAATCAGTCTTTTTTCTTCATTAAATGGAGTGATGTCAATAGTAATATTGGCATCCTTACAGGCGGCAGTTTATAAAAGAAAAATTAAAACACTAATATTGTCAACGGTAATATTTTCAATAATAGATATGGCAATAGATTTTACAGTAGTACAAATGGGAGCAATAGTATTTAGTATAAATACAGGAGAGGTGTTATTAAATTATGGAATTGAAAGAATTTTCTGTACAATAATGAGCAAAACAATTTTATTGATTGTTGTATATTTAATGCACGAGTATAACAGAAATAAAACACAGATATCAGGTAGACATTTAGGTATTTGTGGTTTGATAGCTTGTATATTAGTGGCGTTAGATTATTATATTGCAGAAAACAGTATGATGGCAGTAAATGACAAGATGCGTATGTTTCTTGGAATATATTTTATATCATCAATAGTAATTATTCTGCTTGTTTTTAGTTTAGTATTAAAATTAGGCGAGAATTATCACCAAAAAAATGAAATATCTTTATTGGAATTACAAAATGAAATGATGATACGAACTGAAAAAAATACTGAACAAGTATTTAACATGTGGCGTGGTAGCATTCATGATTATAAACATAAGATTTTTGCAATAAGGCATTGGCTTGAAGAGGGAAATGTTGATAACGTTAAAGAATTTGTAGAACAGGAATGCGAGAATTTAACTCAGAAAATGTTCTATGTACAGACAGGAAATAGTGCCGTAGATTCAATAATAAATACAAAACAAAAAATTGCAGAAGATAAGGGAATAATCTTTTCGTCTAATATTTCATTGCCTGCGGAGTATGCAGTTTCAGATATGGATATGGTATGCGTTCTTGGAAATTTGATAGATAATGCCATAGAGGCATGTGAAAAGCAAACAAGTAAATATATAGAAGTTGATATAAATGAAGTGAAAAAAATGATACTGATAAAAATAGTTAACTCATATAACGGAGAAAAAATTGACACTTCAGTTACATCAAAAAAAGAAAAAACAATGCATGGGATAGGAATAAAAAATGTAAAGAAAATAGTTGCTAAATATAAGGGAGCATATGATATGGAATGCGAAGATGATGAAGTAGTGACTACAGTTACAATGTTATATAAGTAGAGAAAAATAGTTGAGAATAGGTTGTTGACACCTAATCTCGACTATTTTTTACTTTTAATTACCAAAAAATCCATAAAATATACCAAAAAATCCATATTGAGTTTTTTTAATAATTTTTGTGCTATTATATGTGTAGGCAATCAGAATGAAAAGATTGTCTGGAGAAAAAGGGAAAAATAAGGGAAGGAGGACACGCTGATGAAGGAAAATAAAACATTGGAAAAAATGTTGGAAACCATTGCAGAGGTATTTAGTGAATCAACATCATGTTTTGGGCTTTATGAACCTAAAGTACCGGAAAAATTGGTAGAAAAAAAGAAGAAAAATGTTTAGGAAGATGTCGGAAGCATTAACATTTCAGTTGGTAAAAAATAAAATATTGGACATAGAATCTTATGAGGTGTGGGCATATTCAATAGAAATAATTCTACTAAATGGAAGTATTTTATTAGGATGCTTATTAATAAGTTTTATGTTGGGAGAAATGACGCACATGTTATCATTTGTTTTATTTTTTATACCATTGAGAATGTTAGTGGGAGGATATCATTGTAGAAAGAGTGAAACGTGCTTTTTTTGCACACTTTTGGTATATGGAGCATCTACGCTGTCTATACGATTGTATGAGATGGAAATTATGGAAGAGGCGATATGGATTTTAGCAGTGATTTCAATTCTGATTATATTGATATGGTCGCCGTTGGTTAACCCAAATCATCTTTTAGAGGATTATCAAATCAGACGAAATAAAAACATTATATATGTAATGGTTGTGATTGATGTTGCACTTTACGGAATATTTTGCAAGACAAACATAGCCATGGCACATAGTGAAATGATGTTTATTATTTTGGTAGCATTGACACTGCTGGCAGGAGTTATGAAAAACAAAAGAATAGGAAAAAATGAGTTCAAAGGAGAAATGCTTTGTATGAAAGACGTTTTAAATAAATAATTTTATTGTATAAATTAGTATTTTGGATTTTTATGCAAGGTGTGTAAAACATAGAAGGTTGAGATAAAAGAAAAATTAAGAAGAACGATTGCACTATTGTTTTGTGGTGGCTTAATGTTTGCAGGATTGTTGAGTAGTTCGGTTAAAGTATGAAGAAAAAAGTTATTATAAGCATTATCGCATTTAGTCTAATAATAGGCGGAACAGTATTGACAAATGCAAAACCTAAAAGTAATTTAGCAAAAATGTGGGGAAATGTGCTTTCAAAGGATTATGAAAAGAAAGAATCAAAGAAAAATAACGAATACAGAATATCATTATATGGAAAAATATCAGAAAAAACAGAAGAAATTAATGATATAGCAGAGGAAGGAAAGGATATTTTAATAGCAACAGATGAAATAGATAAAGCTGAAGAATTTTATAAGATAAACGGTAATGATGAAGAGGTTGCAAAAGAAAAAGCAAAAAGTTATGTAGAAGGTCAGAATGCTTTATATATTGAGGCTATTAAGAAAGGATATGATGTTACGGACAAAGAAATAGACCAGTATATAGCGGAGTTGAAGGAAACAGTTTCAACCGCAGAAAACAGGAAAGTAGCGCAAGACATTATTGATTCTTTTGATTCGGAAGAAGACTATTGGAAATATGAAAGAGAATTATATAAGAAGTTATTACCTATTCAGAAATATGTTAAAAAACTTGAAAATGATTTTATAAAACAAAATTTAAAAAATAAAACCGATGAACAAGTTAAAAATGAATGGACAGAAGAATTAGAAAAAATAAAAGCAAAAGCAGTAAAAAATCAGGATTTTCAAGAACTACAACATGAAGAAAAGATAGATAGTAAGTTTATAAAATAGTGGTTATTCTTTCAATTAACCCGGTTGTTCATAACAGTCTGTTTGTGCTATTATAATGCTAAATCAGTAAGTAGCGCAAAGGAGAAATTATGGGACAGGTTTATTTTACAAGACATGGGCAGACATTTTGGAATGTTGAAAATAAAATATGTGGAGCAACAGATATTGGCTTGACAGAATTAGGACATAAGCAGGCTGAGGAGTTGGGACAGAAGATTTTGAAGGAGGGAATAAAAATCGACGAAATTTTGTACTCACCACTTAGCAGGGCAGCAGATACAGCGAAGCATATTGGGAAAGTAACAGGGATTCCGATGAGAGAAGAAATCCGATTAAAGGAGCAGAATTTCGGAAAGTACGAATCTACACCAAGACACGGCGAAGAATTTGAAGAGGCAAAAAAGAGCTTCATAAATCATTTTGACGGTGGCGAATCAATGTTTGAAATGGCTCAGAGAATCTATAATCTATTGGATGACTTGAAGAAAGAATCAGGCGAAAAGACATATCTTCTTGTTGCCCATAATGGCATATCAAGAGTAGTAAATTCATATTTCCACGATATGACAAACGAAGAATATGCGGCGTTTGGAATAAAGAATTGCGAGATATTAAAGTATGAATTTTAACGCCAGTTAAAAAGTTGAAAACGTAGTAGTTGCAAAGGGAGCATTCCATAATAAAGTGGAAGACTCCCTTTTTATATGCTATTGGGCTGAAAGTAATAAGAAACAGGAAAGAATAATTTTTACTGCGTTATGGCTATGCCTGAAACAAAAGGTGCAGGAAAGCTACTTGAAAAAGGCAAACAGGCATATTTGTGTACGTTTACAATGAAGAACTAGAAATATAACATTAAAGAGGGAATATTATGAGTAAAAAAATATTAGTAATGATGCTGATTATAATTTCAGCTATAAGTTTTATTAAACAGCCTAATTTAAATGTAATGGCAGATGAAAAAGCTAAGATAGAGATTTGGAGTGAATCACTGAATGAAAGAATTGAACATAGAAGTATTGAGGTTGGAAATTCAAACCCGAACTTTTCTATAAAGGTTACTCCAAGTGACACAACAATTGAAAATGTAACTTGGGTTACAGAGAATATAGGTGTGGCAACTGTTGAAGGTAATAATTCAACAGCAACGGTTTATGGAGTGTCAGAAGGCTCCACTAAATTAGTATTATCAGCCCTAACTAAAAAATATGGTATACTAAATTATGATTGTGTAATTTCAATATACACAAAGATAAATGATATATCAGGTGTAATTAAAAAAACAACAACCTTGTATAGAGGTGCAGATAGTAGTTCTTGGGTTAGAACTGAAAAGGCAAAGGTAGGTCAGGAGTTAACTATTATAGGTTCATGTGGCAATTACTATTATGTTAAATTACCGGACAATTATATTTTTGATGATAATAGATCAAAAAGAGAAGCTTATGTATTGAAATCAGATGTGAATATACCGGTAACAGATGTTGTTTTAGATAAGGATAATATTGTTTTGCCAGTGGGAGATAATTCCAACTTAAGTACAGAAGTATATCCAAACATAGCATCAAACAAAAACTATAACTATAAATTATCTGATAGTGGTGTGGCAGAAATAAACAATGGCTCAATAAAGACAAAAAAAGAAGGTATGACGGTTATAACAGCAGTAGCAGACAATAAGGAAGCAAGCTGTAATGTTTCAGTATATACACCAATTAATGCAACAAGTGGAACACTTGCCAGAAATACATCATTATATGCCGGGGCAAGTGAAAAATGTAGAGTTAAAAAGAATGATGGAAAGAAAGGCGACTCATTAAAAGTAATAGGAAAATGCGGAAGCTATTATTATGTAGAATTTTCGGCAAATTATTTTGGAAACAATTCGGATAATAAAGCTTTTGTGCCAATCTCAGATGTGTACATACCAGTTGAAAGAATTGAAGTGTCTGAAACAAATATTATTATGAATATTAATCAGAAAGCTAAAATAAATGTTAAGGTTTATCCGGAAATTGCAACAAATAAGAATGTAGAGTTTAAAGTAATAGTAGGAAACGTAAAAATAAGTAAACAAGGTGAAATAAGTCCAATAAATGAAGATGATGCAGTTATTGTTGCAGTAGGAGCTGACAGAAAGGAATCAGCAGAGTGTCATGTACAAGTGTTAGGAGATAAGGTAATAGAAAAATTAGATCCACAAAATAAATTTAAAGTGTCAAATATGAAGACAGATTTGGATGGTAATTATATTACATTCTCTGAATGTCAGGGAGCTTCTGAATATATTGTATTTAGAAAAGAAGGTAAGAAATGGGAAGATATATATTATTCATATAATAATGATTCCAAGAATTACAGAAGTGTATTTGATCCGGGAGCAAAATTAGGAAAGAAATATAAGTATAAAATAGTTGCATATTACAAATATATAACATATAAAAATGGAAAGTTGGTAACCGAAAGGGTTACAAAAACAATTATATCTCCAGAGATTACAACAGGCACACCTGAATTAAAAGCTAATAAACAAAATAATAAAAAAGGAGTTGTCAAGAATATAAAATTAAAATGGAATAAAATGTCATATGATTATAACAATAAATCATTAAAAGGTGGCTATGTAATATCAAGAAAAATCGGCAGTGGAAAGAAAAAACAAATTAAGACTATTAACAATAAGAAAACAACCAATTATATAGACTCAAAAGTAAGTAAGAACAAAAAATACGTTTATTACATAAAGGCATTTTATGAAACAAAATCAGGTAAAAAAATCTATTCACCAGTAAGAAAGATAGAAGTAAATACTAAGAAATAGGAGGACAAAATTATGTTAAATAAGGTAAAAAAAAGAGTTGGATTGTGTTCAGCAATGGTTACAATAACAGTTCTATTGTTATGCACAGGAATTGTTAAAGAAAATGTTAAAGCAGAAGAAGTGACAACAACTGTCATAGAACAAACAACTAATAAAGCGTTAACAGTACCATCATATTTCAAGGGCATGTCATCCAAGAAAGGCATAGTCCTCAGTTGGAAGAAAAACAATGAAGCTGATGGATACATTATATACAAAAATGGCAGAAAACTTAAAACAATCAAGTCATCAAAGACAAAATACGCAGACAAAAAAGTAAAAACAAACAAGGCATATACATATGAAATACAGTCATATAAGAATGCTGGAGGTAAAAAAACATTAAGCACAAAAAGCTTAAAGATAAAGGTTGTAAAGACAAATGCTAATTCAAGGAAACAGAATGTAACAGGATTTGAAAATATTAAGAAGGAATACAAGTTGGGAATTGGTGAAAGTTCAAGACTGAAACCAACAGTTGAGATTACAAAGAAGTCAAAGAAGAGCAAGAAAGTAAAAAACACAAAGAAAGTAAAGCAGAAGGCTTACAGTAAAAAAATAAGATGGAGTTCCTCAAATCTAAGTCTTGTTAAAGTGGACAAGAATGGCAGAATAACAGCAGCCTCAGACAAAACAACAGGAACAGCATACATATATGTAATGGCTCACAACGGAGTTCAAAAGAAGATAAAGATAAGTGTGGTTAACTATGCATTGTTGGGAAGTGTAAAGAACCTTAAGAAAGTTGACGACAATGCAATTAAAAAGATGATAACTGATAATAAAACAGATACAGCAAAAATAGCGGAATATTTTCAATATAATAATCCAGGAGAGTCCATCGAATTGAAGTATGGTAGAAGAGGAATTAATACAGATGATGGAGGATATACTTATGAAGATTGTATTAAAATGAGCGATGAGATAGAGTTGAATAAAGAAATGTATGATTTTATTTTAAAGTACATTATGTCAAACAATATAAAATCAATTAAAATAGAAAAGAATTATGTTGTATTTCAAAATACGCATTTATATAGTTACGGTTATAAAGTGAACGATTTAGTGTATGTGTTTAACGGAAAAGAGGCATTGGATAATTATCAGTATAACAATGCTGTGTATGATGTAATTCCAGTTTCAGACAGATGGTATTACGGAACATCCTATGCTTATGGAAGCATATTTTAATCAAAATCGTCACAATCAATGGAGATAACTTATGTTGAGAAGAAAAAATATAGTCGTACTTTTTATGGCGCTTATTCTTACAATTGCCATATTCGCAGTTTTGAGTATTAACAGCACCAGAAAAGGCGGCGAAGGTACGGGAATGTTTGAAGTTAATTCAAACAGCCTTTCTATATATGTTAATGAAAAGAAAACAAAAACTTACAGTGGTAAAGAACAGAATGAGATTGTGGCACATATGAAGAATTTTGAAACTGTTTCTAATTTAGATATTAAGTTTGATGAATCTTTTAATATAAAGATAGATTGCAACAATGACATAGGAATAATGTATTTGCGAAGTCGGGACAAAATATGTTATTTGAAGAACAAAGATAAAGCATACCAGTTATCAAAGGAAGACTATGATTTCATAATTAATAAGGTAGAAGAGGAATAATAAAAAAGGCACAGAGTTAATCAGTTACGGTTAGCCCTGTGTTTTTTTTGTCAAGATAAATTATCTCACAGTTATAGATTGAAGATTATTTATCCATTTCAAAAAAATTATTAATACTTTTTCGGCATTTTGAATATATTGAACTGTTAGGAATTTTTCCTGCAAAAAACAGTGAGGAGGTGAAATAATGCACAGGTTTTTCCGGCTATGGAAAAGGCAAAGGATGAAAAAGTTTGGAGCATGTATGTTATGTATGGCAATTACAATGACAATGTTTCAACCGGTTTTGGGAAGTATAGGGCCGGGAACGGATACACTAAAGACTGATGAGGGAACACCGGTAAAAAGTATTTACGTTTCTGACAGCTCCACATCTGACATTGAATCTTTGTTTCAGGGAAAAAACAAAGATGACGGAAGGATAGAAACTGACAAGTCAGTAATGTATGGAAAAGATGATTATTCCATATTTAACAGTTATAATCCGGGAGAATTTAGCGTAATTTTGTCAGCACTTGGACAGAAGTATATTGATACGACTTCGGGAATAATTCATGTACCTTTAGATGTGGTACTTGTTCTTGATATTTCAGGAAGTATGTCTGTGGATGGCGATGGCAAGAGGGCTGATAATCTGGTAAAAGCTGTAAACAAGACCATTACTTATTTGATGAAAGAAGATGAGAATAACAGGGTAGCGGTTGTGGCATACAACACAAAAGCCACAAAGATTTTGCCGCTTGGAAGATATTATGTTGGAAGTAAGGCAGACTACTCTAATACCAATTCTTATTTTTCTGTATCAAAATCATCTAAGAATGATGGCTACAAAAAATTAGATATAGGAAAAATTAAAAACGAAAGTACAAACAATCTTACAGATAAGGCATCGAAATCAATTGAGGTATATGGGGCAACATACATTCAGGATGGAATAAAGCAGGGGGCGGATATTCTTATTAATGAAAAAACAACAACTTACACTGACAGTGTTTCTGGTCAGAAAGTAACAAGAACACCTAATATTCTTTTGCTATCAGATGGTTGCCCTACCCTTGGCAATTCGGATTACAAGAATTTGCCTTCGAATAAAAAATTTGGTGACGGTTCATGTTGTGGAAGTGAAAATACTACGGACAATAACAAGGAGTATTCAGAAAATGACAAGGGGATTTTTGGTTATTACACAATTCTTACGGCAAAGTATTATAAGGACAGTGTAAGTAAGCATTACAATGGTCAGGCAGACCACAAAAACAACAAGTTTTTTACAGTTGGTGTAGGCGTTACTGAAGGGGAAGGTTATGACTACATTAGTCAGGTACTTCATCCAACGGCGCAGAATCTTGAACGATGTAAGAACAGCAAAGATCCGCGAGCTAACGAATTGCACAAGGCTTTGACAAAACAATATGCCGATAATACAAAGATAACTGTAGGAAGTAAAAATACGGGAGTTCAGGCAAAAAGTTCCACGTATTATTACACCAATCCATACAGCAATTATGATTATACCGACAACAGCAAAATGGCAAAAGATGATGCAATGGACAGCGAAACACTGGCGCAAATCTTTAAGCAGTTTTTGCAGGAAGGCATGGAAATAATCAACTATCATTCCTGTGTGGAAGAAGGACTTGATAACGCAGTAGAGTTTACTGACAAAATAGGTCAGGGAATGGAAATAAAGGAAACACCGATTCTAAGATACAATGGCATAAATTACAAAGCGGCAAAAATCTCAGAAGACGGTAACGTTACCACCTATATATATGAAGGAAAAGTTCCATCGGCAACAGATGGAAATGACGATGTAAACTTAAAAAACATCAAAGTCACAGTAACAAAAAACAGTAAAGGATTACAAAACGTAAAGTTCACAATACCATCCAAACTGTTACCGGAAAACATCCAAATCCAAGGCGGCACACAATACACCAAGGCATTGCCAATCAGACTATGCTATAAAGTAGGTCCAACTAAAGAAGCAATCCTTGAAGCAGCCACTTTTGAAACAATGGAAATGGAAAAAATACTCTACACAAATATGTGGGATGAGGGCAAAGAAGCAACAGCCACATACATTCCAAACTCGGAAAACCCATACTACTACGGTTATGAAGAAAATCCAAACTTCGTAGGCTATGAGGAAGGCGAAATAGCCAAAGACGAAAACACAACCAAAACAAAGCTATACTCAAGATCATATGGAAAAATAAAAAACAAAACAATAACGGCAACACTAGGCAACAACGGCAAACTAACCATAAGTGCAGCCAACACAAACAAAATCTACCAACTGCCCGACACAGGCGGAAACGGAACAAACACATACACATATATAGGAGCAATACTAATAGCAACATCATTAATCTACAACCGATACAAAAAAAACAGAGACAATATAAATTTGACATAAATAGAGGCGGGCGACAATTGAAAGGGGAAGTATGAAAAGCATAAAAAAATTTTTAGCAGTCATTTTATCAATGACTTTAATGTTAACACTTGGCACAGCCACTTTTGGCGCACAAAAAACTCTGCCATCAGGCAAGGACACAGGCAGCATTAACGTAACCAACCTAAAGCCGGGAGACACAGTTACCGCATATCAGTTTGTAAAAGCCAACTACAATGAGTATGGCTTCACAGGTTATTCGGCAATAAACAACTACGTAAAAGATCCTGTTGCACCAACAGTACAGGAAGTAATTGATATGGCATCAAATGTAGCCACTATGACAGTTGTAGCAGAGAAGAAAGTTGCCACAGGGGACACGGAAGTTACACTTAATGGACTTCCTGTAGGTTATTATCTTGTAATGGTAACAAGCGGTTCTGAAACAGTTTACAGTCCAATGATTGCCGGTATTTATTATTCAAAATCAGCTACCGACAACACTTTGACAAACGGTGCAATCAGTGCAGATTCTGATTTTGAAATTAAAGCTCAAAAATGTTGGGCAAAGTCATCAACACCTAAGCTTGAAAAAACAATCGTTACACCTTCAAGCAAAAACAGCAAAGGTGACGATATTGCAATTGGCGACAAAATCACTTTTAAATTAAGTGCAACTGTTCCATCTTATAGCAAGGAATACAAGAAAGTAACTTACAAGATTTATGACATAATGAGCGAAGGACTTGACTACGTGGATGGCTCAATGAAGTGCTTTATTGAAAAATATGAAAATAACAGAGAGAATATTAAAGTTGAACCTAAAGTAAATGGAGGCATTATTGAAATTACATTTGACTCAAAATTTATTCTTGAACATCCCGGCCAGAAGATTCAGGTTGAATATCAGGCAAAACTTAATGAAAAAGCAGGTGTAAACTTTGATGCAAACATTAATAAGGCATACCTTGAATACTCAAACAATCCTGCCAGTGGTTCTACTGCAAAAACCGGTGAAGATAAAGTTTACGTGTACACATTTGGCATTGATTCTAACTTATTTGGCAAGAGTACTGAGAAATGGAACGAGAAGACTAAGGAATTAATTAAGGTAGAAGAAGGGGAGTACCAATGGGTTGAAACTGAAAAAGAAAGTGGAATTTTCACTACAACAACGGCCCTTGAAGGTGCTACTTTTACTTTGACAAATAATAAAACTAAGAAATCTTACACGGCAACATCTGACAAATACGGATATCTTAAGTTTACAGGTCTTGATGCAGGTGAGTACACATTGCAGGAAACAGATGCGCCTGACGGTTTTACATTAAATGACGCAAAACATACAGTTGTTATCACAGCAGAATATAATCAGGATGGAACTTTAAAATCATACACAATAAAAATCGATGACAAGGCTACATCAACTTATACTGCAACTTGCGATAAGGGAGTAATCAAAACAATTAATTCAAAAAAAGACAGTCAGGGAAATATTTCTGAATCTGCTATATTAAAGAACTCAAAAATGAGCTTTTTACCTTCAACAGGTGGCGTTGGCACAACTATTTTTGCAATTGTAGGTGTTGTATTTGTGGCAGCAGCGTTAGGTCTTCATATGATTTTAAGAGGAAAAAGCAAGCTGGAACAGGACAGATAGTCTGAGATAGAAAAAAGAGTTTCAGACAGCTTTAAAATAAAAAGTTTAAGATAGGTAGTTTTCGTAATTGAAGGGAAACAGATTAATATCTAAAATTATTATAGTTGTAATTTTTCTTGTAGGATTTGGTTTTATTTTGTATCCAATTGTGGCTAACGAGTGGAACGAAATATGCCGGCGAAAAGTTATAACCGTATACGACAGGCAGGTTGAACAGTCTGTGAAGCAGGGCAAAATCAGTTATGAGGATGAGAAAAGGAAGGCCGACGAATATAATAAAGCTTTAAGATTTAACATAACTGATGACGGATTTGTCGCAAATAATGATAATAGTGTCAATAACAGTGACAATGATACTGATGAAGATAATAATAAAGATAATGAAGAAAGTTCCTTTGATGAAAACAGTGAGTACAACAAGTGTCTTAATTTAAACAATGACGGCATGATGGGATATATTTCAATTCCAAAGATTGACGTAAAACTTCCAATTTATCACTCTACTGACAATGAAGTTTTGCAAAAATATGTGGGGCATTTGGAAGGCTCAAGCCTGCCGGTAGGGGGTAAAAGTACACATGGAGTTTTGGCGGCTCACAGGGGGTTGCCCAGCTCCAGACTGTTTACGGATTTGGACAGAATTGAAGAGGGAGACAGGTTTTATATTTATGTGCTTAATCAGGTTTTGACTTATCAGGTTGACCGGATTTATCCAATGATAGACAAAAACGACAAGGCAAAATTGACGGAAGCATTGCAGACAAAGGAGGGTAAGGACTACATTACCCTTCTAACCTGTACCCCATACGGTGTCAACACTCACAGATTATTAGTTAGGGGAAAAAGAGTAGAAAATAGTAACGAGAGTTATGATAGAAAATTAAACAGCAACTCAAACTTGTGGATTCTAGGCGGCGCAGCAGTTGGGATAATTGCAACGTCAGTAGTGTTGGTTATTTTGATAAGAAAGGGGGAGAAAGCAGATTGAAGAAGCATTGCAAAAGCAATCAGGGAAGATTGGCAAAACACATATTAGGCAAGTATTGTAGAATTAGTCAATTAAGAAATGGTTGTATTTTAAATAAGATTTGTGTGGGATTTACTTTGATTTTTTTATTTGGCTGTTTGGTCTTAAGCAATGGAAAAGTTTTGGCAGAAAACGCTGTAGACATTGGTAAACTTTGCAATCTTATAGTTCAGGTGCCGAAAGAAAATCCGGAGCTTAATAACGAACAATTGCAAGTGAAATTGTACAAAACAGCTGATATTACAAAATTGTGGAAATACAACACAATAGGAAATTATGAACTAATGAACAATTATGAATATTCCGTTATTAATGGTAATAACGTAATTGAAAAAATAAAGGTTAACCTAAATGAAATAGACAGCAGTACCACAGCAAAGGAATGGGAGGGGCTTGCTTTTGTGGCAAAAGAAGTGGCAAAGAGCGAAAAGCCTACTGCCGTGGCAACAATTGCTGACGGAAAAGCTGTTTTTCAGGGGCTTCAACCAGGACTCTATTTGGTGGAAGTGAACGACGCAATTGTAAATGGCAAAGCATACCGATTTATGGCATATTTGATTTCAGTGCATAACTACAACGCCCAAAATCCTACTGGAGAAAAAATAGAATACAACGTTGACACAGAGTTGAAAGTGGAAGTAAACGATAACAACATAACAACTCAGACAACCACGTTTAAACCAACAGAAAACACAACAAAACCTAAAGCCAAAACATTAAAAACACCAAAGAATCAGCCGGATGAAACTTCAAAATATTTTGGCATATTGCCACAAACAGGGCAGCTTAAGTGGATTGTTCCTGCCCTACTAATAGTAGGATTTGTTTGCATAGGAATAGGAATACAACTACTAAAAAAGGAAAATAAAAGTGAATAAAAAAATATCTGCTGTAGTTACACTAGTAGGTTTAATACTTATAATGTGTGCTATGGCAGTTTTGTTTCACAACAAAAAAGAAGACAATCTGGCACAAAAATCATCCAACACAGTTCTGTCAAGTCTGAAAGAAAAAATAGAAGAAAGCAATTTAAAAACTTCGGAGGAGAAAAAAGATTTGAACAAGGATTTGAATCAATATGACGGCTACATCAAAATTCCAAAGTTAAATCTTGAATTGCCTGTAATGAAAAAAACAACTCAGGCAAACTTAAAAAAATCACCATGTATATATTCAGGCACGGCAAAAGATTCAAACCTGATAATAGCCGCCCACAACTACAGCGCCCACTTTGGCAAAATAAACCAACTTGAAAACGGCGACAAAGTACAATACACCGACTTACAAAACAACACCTACAACTACTGTGTAACCGCTAAAGAAAAAATAAATGGTAGCAACTCAGAGCAAATGCAAAACGAAAACTATGCACTAACCTTATTCACTTGTGACTATACAGGGAGGGATAGGATTACAATAAGATGCGAGAGGAAATGAGGAATGTTGGGGATAAATGGGATGAAGAAATGTAAGACAATTAAGTTGAAACGAAGAAATGCAGGAAAGTAGGAATAAGTGTTGAGATGGATTCATAGAATAGAATATAGTGTTTTCAGGAATATTTTTAGTCTGATAGTATACAGAAAATTTTGGAAACAAACAATAGGCAGTGTTGTGCAATTTTGCGAGCATAGTGTATGTGGAAAAACGACTGTTTGAGCCATTAGGCGAGTTTCGTTTTTCCACATACAATGGACGGCGGAGCAAAATAAGAAACACAACGTGTTTGTGCCAAAATTTTCTGGGACTATCAGAAGTGAGAAATAACAAAAACACTATATTTTATAAATGAATTAGGAGGGAAAAATGAAAATACGTTTTAGATCAATTAATGCAATTGAGGAATTTCTAGACATTGTCAACAGATTTTCAGCAGAAATCGACATCAAATCAAAAAGGACAACCGTTGACGGAAAATCAATGATGGGAATTTTTAGTTTGGACTTGTCAAATCCAGTGGAGGTTACTGCAATTGGAAATGAATCAGAGCAGGTATATGAGGCAATAAGCAAATATGCGGCGTAGGCTACATATAATTTAAGATAGAATTCCGGGGGAGGCTCCTGCGGGAGCCTTTCTTTATGCATAAAATAGATTTTGGAAAAACAAAGTTTAAAAGCTGTTTGAAAATAGGGATTACGTGTCATAGAGAAAATTTTTTATATGACAAGTAAAATCTCTTGGGTTTTATGCAATTTAATTGGGGATTACGTGTCACAGAGAAAAAACTTTATATAACAAGTAATTTTTAAATTTTTCAGTATAATTTGACTGGGAATTACGTGTCAGATGAAAAAAATGTCAAATGACAAGTAATTACTTATTATAATGCTTATATTTTCCTAAAAATTACGTGTCATATATCAAAAAGATAATATCACACGTAATTCTTATCCATTACGAAGTTCTGAACAAAAAACGCTGTAATATCCGTAAATTCTTGTTTTTAGCTTGTTCATTCGCAACCATCACATTTTATTTTACACCAAGCTATTGACATATCATAATATTAGTATTATAATCGCTAACACTGTTAATTATTAATAGTGTTAGCAATTTTTTGATTAATGAGTAATTCTTTCAGAATCACTATTAATCAAAAATTCTCCGAAGAATCGCAGAGGCGCGGAAAGGTAGATTTTCTTACGAAACCGCGCCTCGCGGGAGAGTTCGCAAGCGAACTCTGTATTCTTTGAACAACAAAAGAGTAAAGGAGCATTTATATTCTAATGGATGATAAAAAGAAATATTATGAAGAGAAAGCAAAGGAGTTATTAAACTTTAATATGATGGCGAAGCAGTCTAAGATGAGCGATAACCTTCATAAGATGGCAAGGGGAGAAGCCATTATGTTGGAATGCTTAGCACATAGTGACAATGGGTTAATGCCTAATGAGATTGCTAAGAGTGCGCATGTAAGTACTGCAAGAGTAGCAGCTTTTCTTAAAGCAGTTGAGAAGAAAGGCTATATTCAAAGAATTAGCCTTGAAGGGGACAGAAGAAAGGTGAATATTTTATTAACAGACATAGGCTGGGATGCAGTAAAGGGTAGAAGAGAGAGAATGCTTAAAGGCGTAGTGGCTTATTTGGAAAGACTTGGAGAGGAGGACACTGAAAATCTTTTAAGAATATTAGAAAAAACTCGAACTATAATGAAGAAAAATAATGATATGAAAGGAAAACAGTAATGAAACATATTTTTGAAAATTTAAAGAAATACTGGTACTTTGTAATTTTAATATTGGCATTACTTGTTGTTCAGGCGTATTGTGACTTATCATTGCCGGACTATACATCTAACATTATTGATGTTGGCATTGTTAATGGCGGTGTTGAACATCAGATGCCTGAGTTTATAACAGAGAACAGTTACAATAGTTTGAAGTTGTTTTTGAATGAACAGGAGACAAAAGACTGGGATAATGCTTATGAGTTTAGCAAGTCTGACAAAGCCTATAAGCTTAAGAACACAGACAAAGATAATTTGGAAGAATTAGACAGTGAATTTGGCAATGTTATTGCAGTATATTACATGATGTCATCACAGCAGGATTCACAGTTTAAAAATATGAGTGGTAATGCACAGCAGATGACTCCTGAGCAACAGCAGGAAATGGCTAAGAAGCTACAGGAATTTGGTGTTGATCCACAAAGTCCAACATTAATGTATGACTTAAGAAAGGTTTTTGAAAAGAAACTTTCAAGTCTTGGAGATTCAACTATTAGTTCATATGCTAAGAGTTTCGCAAAGAGTGAATATAAAGCCTGTGGTAAGGACCTTGATAAGTTGCAGACAGACTATATGTTTAAAACAGGGGCAAAGATGATTTCAATGACTTTGCTTATGGTAATTGCGGCAATTCTTGTTGGTTTCTTTGCATCAAAAACAGCAGCAGGAGTTGGTAGAGATTTAAGAGAGAAAATCTTTACAAAAGTTATGAGTTTCTCCAACGCGGAACTTGATAAGTTCTCAACAGCGTCTCTAATTACAAGAAGTACAAACGACGTGCAGCAGATACAGATGGTTTCTGTTATGCTTCTTAGAATGGTACTTTATGCACCTATTCTTGCAATTGGCGGAATCATTAACGTAGTTAATTACAGTTCAGGAATGGAATGGACAATTGTTCTTGCAGTGGCAGTTGTTGTATGTATCATAGGCGTGCTTATGGTTGTTGCAATGCCTAAGTTTAATATGATGCAGAAATTAGTTGATAAGGTCAACCTTATTTCAAGAGAGATTTTAACAGGTCTTTCAGTTATCAGAGCTTTCAGTAGAGAAAAGAAAGAAGAAGAAAGATTTGAAGAAGCCAACGGCAATCTTACAAGAGTAATGCTTTTTACAAACAGAGCCATGTCATTTATGATGCCGGCACTTATGTTTGTAATGAACGGCGTTTCAGTTCTTATTATCTGGGTTGCGGCAAAGAAGATTGATCAGGGTGTTATGGAAGTCGGAACAATGACAGCATTTATCACATATTCAATGATGATTATCATGGGATTCTTAATGCTTACAATGGTTTCAATTATGCTTCCAAGAGCAGCAGTTGCAGCTAACAGAATTGATGAAGTATTAAAAACAGAAATTACCATAAAAGACAACCACAATGCATTAACAGAAAAAACAAACAATGCAGTTGTTAAGTTTGACCACGTTAATTTTAAATATGCAGACGGAGAAGAAAATGTTTTGGAAGATATTGATTTTGAGGCAAAGCCGGGACAGACAGTTGCAATTATTGGTAGTACCGGAAGTGGTAAATCTACTCTTGCAAAATTAATTCCAAGATTTTTCGATGTAACTAATGGAAAGATTACTTTGGACGGTGTGGATATTAGAGATATATCAATTGAAACATTGCGTTCACAGATTGGATATGTTCCACAGACAGGTATTTTATTCTCAGGTGATATTAATTCCAATATTTCATATGGTGCACCGGGAATAGATGAAGCAGGAATTAAGGAAGCAGCACAGATTGCTCAGGCTACAGAATTTATTGAAGACAAACCTGACAAATTTGAAAGTGCAATTGCACAAGGTGGTACAAACGTATCAGGTGGGCAGAAACAGCGTCTTTCAATTGCAAGAGCAATAGCAAGAAATCCAAAGATTTATATTTTTGATGACAGTTTTTCTGCGCTTGATTTTAAGACAGATACACAGCTTAGAAAAGCACTTAAACCAAAGACTAAAGATGCAACAGTATTTATTGTTGCACAGCGTGTAAGCACAATTCTTCACGCAGACCAGATTCTTGTTTTGGATGAAGGAAAGCTTGTAGGAAAAGGGACACATAAGGAACTTGTAAAAAATTGTGAAACATATATGCAGATTGCAAAATCTCAGCTTTCAGAAGCAGAGTTTGCAGCAAGTATTGAAGGAAAGGAGGATTAAGCCATGCCAAGAATGAATCGTAAACCGGGAGAGAAAGCAAAAGACTTTAAGGGGACATTAAAGAAGCTTATTAAATATGCCGGAAGATACAGAATAGGCATTATTGCTGTTATGATATGTGCCATAGCAAGTGCCACATTTTCAATTGTAAGCCCTAAGATTTTGGGAAAAGCTACAACCAAATTAGCAGAAGGTTTAATGTCCAAGATTTCCGGAACAGGCAGTATTGATTTTGGTTATATTGGAAGAATACTTATTATAGTATTGGTTCTTTATGGAATAAGCTCATTATTTAACTTAGTTCAGGGCTTTACAATGTCAACAATTACACAGAAGCTATGTTACAGACTTCGTCGTGAAATCGTTGAAAAAATCAATCGTATGCCAATGAAATATTTTGAAAGCAGAACATATGGTGAAGTACTTTCAAGAATTACAAACGATGTTGACACATTGGGTAATGGTTTAAACCAAAGTGTAACACAGCTTATTACTTCATTAACAACTATGATTGGTGTAGTAATAATGATGTTAACAATTAGTCCGCTTATGACTTTAATAACATTATTAATACTTCCTGTTAGTATGATTTTTATAAGCTTTATAATGAAGCATTCACAGAAATACTTTAAAACACAGCAGGAATATTTAGGTCATATTAATGGTCAGGTTGAAGAAAATTACGGCGGTCATTTAGTAGTTAAAGCTTTTGGAAAAGAGCAGGATGTAATAGATGAATTTAAGAAGACAAATAATGTTTTGTATAATTCAGCTTGGAAATCACAGTTCTTGTCAGGTATGATGCAGCCTATTATGACTTTTGTAGGTAACTTAGGATATGTTGGAGTAGCTATTTCAGGTGCGTTCCTTGCAATTAACGGAACGATTACAATCGGTGATATTCAGGCATTTATAACATATGTTAAGAACTTTACACAGCCTATAGCACAGATTGCCCAGGTTACTAATATGATGCAGTCAATGATGGCAGCAGCAGAAAGAGTTTTCGAATTTCTTGAGGAAGAAGAGGAAGACCAGGTTACTGAAAATCCTGTTCCTATTGAAAATGTTAAGGGAGTTGTTGATTTCGAACATGTACATTTCGGATACAATCCTGATAACATTATTGTAAATGACTTTAACGCTCACGTTAAGGCAGGTCAGCAGGTAGCAATTGTAGGACCAACAGGTGCAGGAAAGACCACAATGGTAAAACTTCTTATGAGATTCTACGATGTTAATTCAGGAGAAATAAAACTTGATGGACATAACTTAAAGGATTACAACAGAAATGAACTTCGTAATGCTTTCGGAATGGTTCTTCAGGACACATGGTTGTTTAAAGGTTCAATAATGGAGAATATCAGATACGGTAGACTTGATGCAACAGATGAAGAAGTAATTGCAGCAGCTAAGTCAGCTCATGCACATCATTTCATTAAAACATTGCCAGGTGGATATGACTTCGAGTTAAATGAAGAAGCATCTAATGTTTCTGCAGGTCAGAGACAGCTTCTTACAATAGCAAGAGCAATCCTTGCAGACAACCCGGTAATGATTCTTGATGAGGCAACATCATCAGTTGACACAAGAACAGAACATAGAATCCAGAGAGCCATGGATAACCTTATGAAAGGCAGAACAAGTTTCGTTATAGCTCACAGACTTAGTACAATTAAGAATGCGGACATAATTCTTGTAATGAAGGATGGAGATATAATCGAGCAGGGTTCACACGAAGAACTTATGGCAAAGAAAGGCTTCTACGCAGACTTGTACAATTCACAGTTTGATGTGGTGGCATAAAAATATAGTTATTGAATATATGGATTGTTTTGCAGTTGATATTTTAACAATTCTGTAAAAAGTACGTGTATGGTTTGGGACTTTTCAAAACATACACGTACTTTTTTGCTTTCAATATTCCACATTATTAATACTTATCATATTTCTTTCATATTAAGATGTTATTATCCATAACAGCATAACTATTAAATAATAATAGTTATAATGAAAAAGTTATAAGAATGAATGAAAAGGAGAATTGATATGAGAAGAATAAAAAAGGGTATAGCAGTAGCATTATCGCTTGTTTTGGCATTGTCTTTAACAGCTTGTGGAACTAAAAAATCAGCAGAGAAAAATGATAAGTTGGTAATTGCCTATCAGAATGGTCTTTCATACACACCGCTGTTGGTTATGAAGGAGAAGAAGCTTATTGAGAAGCATTATGGAAAAGACGTAAATGTAGATTGGAAGTTGTTGGCAAGTGGCGCAGCAATTAGTGAAGGGATTACAGCAGGTTCAATAGACATTGGTGCCATTGGAACATCAGTTGCAATTAACGGAATTATGTCAAAGACACCGTACAAGATTTGTACAGGTTTGGCAGCAGTTTCTTGCGGAATCCAGACTAATGACAGTAGCATTAAGACTTTGAAAGATATAAAATCAAGCGACCAGATTGTTGTAACTCAGGTTAACAGTCAGCCTCATATATTATTGGCTATGGCTGCAAAGAAGGAATTGGGCGACGCTCATGCCTTAGATGCAAACTTAGTTGCAATGGCTAATGCAGACGGATATTCAGCGTTAATATCAGGTGCAGTTCAGTGTAATATGGTATTGGCACCATACAATTTAATGGAAGTAAAAGAAGATAACATACACGAAATACCGGTAAGCGAAGACGTTTGGGCTAAAGGTGACACATCAATCGTAGGAATAGCATCAGAAAAGTTATACAAAAATAATCCTGATTTATACAAAGCTTTTTGTGACGCAACAGAAGAAGCAATGAAATATATAGAAGAGAATCCTGACGAAACAGCAAAAATTCTTACTGAAACTTATGATGCTTCACAAGATGAAATTGCATCATGGTTGAAGGATGGTGCCGTTCAGTACAATTCAACTTTGCAGGGAGTTATGAATCTTTCAGACTTTATGGTAGAAGAAAATTTCTTAGACAAAGGTGCAAGTAGTATTGACGAGTTAGTATTCGATAATGTTAAAGGAGAATAGTTTTGAATAAGAATATTAAAAATAGTTTGGTGAAAATAATTTTTATTGTTTCAGTTCTTATTTTGTGGCAGGTATTATATACTTTGAAAATTTGGCCTGATATTTTGTTTCCATCATTAGGCGATATTGGAAAAGCTTTTGTAACTGCTTTTACGGAAAGAGAACTTGGAACAATGGTGTTACATTCCCTTTCACTTATCATTAAAGGATTAATTGTGGGAATAGCGTTGGCTTTGGTTTTTTCAAGCCTTTCAGTTATAAGCGAAACATTTTACACAATCTACAATATGATTGTTTCAATGTGCGACTTAATACCGGGAATAGCTTTAATACCAGTAGCAATTCTTTGGATAGGCGTAGGTGACGGTGCCATAATTTTTATGGTTATTCACGCAGTTGTGTGGCCTATGTCAAGAAGTATAATTGATGGTTTCAATGCAGTGCCGGAATTGTATTTGGAAGTAGGCAGAAATATAGGACTTTCACCGGTTAAGTTGATTTTTGGAGTTTTTCTTCCGGCAGCTTTGCCTAGAATTTTTTCAGGTATAAAAGTAGGTTGGGCAAGAGCGTGGCGTGGACTTATTAGTGCCGAAATGATTTTTGGCGGAGGCGGAGCATTGGGAATCGGCTATTTTATTCAGGACAGACGTACTAACACTGACATTGCCGGAGTTTTTGCAACAATTATTGTTATCGTAATTATTGGTATGATAGTTGAGTACGGAATTTTCCGCAACATAGAAAACAAAACTTTTAGAAAGTGGGGAATGACACGATGAGCAATGAAGTTTTAAAAATAAATAATCTGGTAAAAAAATATGATAATTCAGACAGAGTCATTTTAAATAATCTTGATTTGACTATAAATGATGAAGATTTCTTATGCATTCTTGGCCCTTCAGGTTGCGGAAAATCTACATTAATAAGATGTATTGCCGGTTTTGAAGACTATGAAGGAAGCATAAAAGTTGACGGTCAGCCGGTTGTAAAGCCGGGACCTGACAGAATAATGGTATTTCAGGACTTTAATCAGTTATTTCCTTGGAAAACTGTTTTGAAAAATATTACATATGCGTTAAAAGTAAATGGAATGAAGGATAAGGTGGAAAGAGAGCAGAAAGCAAAGAAATACTTGGAAAAAGTTAATCTGGTACAGTATGCTAATTATTATCCACATCAGTTAAGTGGTGGAATGAAGCAGAGAGTGGCAATAGCAAAGGGAATGGCACTTGGTTCAAAAATAATATTAATGGATGAGCCTTTTGCAGCACTTGATGCCATGACAAGAAAACAGTTGCAAAGTGAATTACTGAAATTGAAACAAAAAGAAAAAATAACAGTTATTTTTATAACTCACAACATTCAGGAAGCAATATCACTTGGAAACAGAATTATGGTAATGTCTAAGGAAGGAACCATTAAGGAGCATTTGTACAACACTATTGAAAAGCCGGTTACACCTGCAAGTGAGGGTTACGCCAAGTTATGGGAACATTTAAACAATCAGCTAACATAGCATTGGAAAAAGTACAGAAAAATATTATAATCATATTAGTTCAAAATTGATTGGGAGTGGAGCTAATATGAATAATAACGAATTTACTTATATAAAAGAAGTGGCAAAACAGAAAAGTTTCTCAAAGGCTTCAAAAGCTTTGGGAATATCCCAGCCGGCATTAAGCAATTACATTAAAAAACTGGAAGACAGAATGGGTGTATTGCTTTTTGACCGAAGTATTTCTCCGATTGAAATAACAGAGTTCGGCAAGGCATATTTGGAATACGCAGAGGATGTTATATCAGCCACAGACAGACTTAATGATGTTATGTCAGATTTGCAGGATTTAAAAAAGGGAGAAATAAAAATAGGAAGTGTTGTATGTTTTTCAACAACATATTTGCCGGGACCAATGTCAGTCTTCCACAAGAAATATCCGGGAATTACTTTTAAATTAACAGAAGAAAAAGTCCCTGAAATAATGAATAAATGCCTTTTGGGAGACATTGATATTTTTCTGACAGATGGAAGAATCGATGGCGAGTTATTTGATAAGGAAACTCTTTTTGAAGAAAGATTGCTTATGGTTGTTCCGAAAAACCTGGCAATTAATGAAGAAATAGGGGAATACCAGATTCCAATAGAAAAATTACTAAGTGACAAAATTGACTATTCATCAGTGAAAACATTGGACATAAGCAGAATGAAGGATGAAGAGTTTGTTTTGTTAAACGAGGACCAGCATGTAAGACGCATGGTAGACAGCATATTTGAAAAAGCCGGTTTTACACCTAACGTAATATTGCAAACATCTCAGACAGTAACAGGGCTAGCCATGACACTTGCCAATATGGGAATCTCTTTCGTTACAGAAACAACCATAAAATACAACAACATAAAAAATCATGCATACTACTACAAGGTAGGCTCAGATAAAGATGCGGTTAGAACAATGTGCGTGGCGTATAAGAAAGGGAAATATATCTCCAAGGCGTGCAGGAAGTTTATAGATACGCTGAAAGAAGAGTTGGAATAAAAAGCAGTATTATAGCATAAAAAAGTATTCAAATTTACAAAAAAATAATATTTCGGAAGAAAATCTGAGAAAAAATCTCATATATTGTTTACAAAAATAATAAATAGATGATTTGGTAAAAAAGTGAAATTTATTAATTTTGTATTGTATAAGCGAAAACGGGTTCTGCAAACGATAGGCAGATTTTCGAAATTTTGCGAGTATAATTTAAGGCAAAAATCAACTGTTTGAGCCGTAGGCGAGTTTTGATTTTTGACTTATAATAAATGACGGAGCAAAATAAGAAAATCAACGTGTTTGCAGAACCCGTTTTTGTTTATACATATTAAACAAAATTAATAAGAACCACACTAATTTGCGTTATCTTTATTAGCCAAGTACAGTATTATATCTTTTCTTGTGATAATACCAATAAATACATTGTTGTCATCCACCACAGGCACGAAGTTCTGGTTAGTGGCTTTTTCAAAAAGTTCTTCCATTGAAACCTGTATGTTGACAGCGTTGTTATCTCTTTTTCGTTCAATGTCCGTAATAGGAATATCCTCCAACTGGTAGATGTCAGGAAAATCGTGGTCCTTAAGGTACCAAAGCAAGTCCCCTTCAGTAATTGTTCCTATGTATTTTCCTTCTTTATCTAAAAGAGGAATGGCGGAATATCCGTGAAACTCCATTTTTTCCACAACCTGTCTCAGTGTATCGTCATTGAATATATGTGACACCTTTTCTTTCGGTGTCAAAAAAAATAAAATGTTCATTAATTACCTCCTGTAAGCTTCGGGCAATCCAGGCATACCCCCGGTCAATGCAATAAGGGAAACATTGACATTTAGCTTCTTTTTTAAATTTTTCTACGCCGTTAATTCTACCAAAAAAATACCAAACTATCCATAGAATACACAAAAAGTTAACAATAAATTAAGAAATCTTTATGGATTAATCAACCTATGATATAATGGGCGGTGTTGAAAGATTTTGGATTAAAAATTAATGGCAAATACATTATCTTAAATAAAGTTCAGAAAATGCTATTGAAAACAAAATATTTATCGAAAACAAAATGTTTATGGAAATAAGAGGGACTGAAAAAATGAAAAATATTACAAAAGAAGAAATGAACATAAAAGAGTTTTTTGAAAAATATCCTAATGTGGCAATTGCTTTGTCAGGTGGAGTTGATTCAGTATTTTTGGTTTATATGGCAAAAAAATATGCAAAGAGCGTGAAGGCGTATTTTGTCAAATCTGTTTTTCAACCGGAATTTGAAAAAAAGGATGCAGAAAAAATTTGCCGGCAGTTAGGCGTTGATTTGAAGATTTTGAATGTGGATGTTTTGTCAAACAAGCTGGTTACAGATAATCCGGTCAACAGATGTTATTATTGTAAGCATGGTGTTTTTGGAACAATTCTTGAAGCAGCAAAGAATGACGGAATGACAGTAATTCTTGATGGAACCAACGCTTCAGATGATGCAGATGACAGACCGGGAATGAAGGCTTTGCAGGAGATGAAGGTTTTGTCCCCACTTAGAATGTGTGGCTACGTGAAATCTGAAATAAGAAAGCAGTCAAAGGAAGCAGGTTTGTTCGTGTACAACAAACCGTCATACGCTTGTCTTGCAACAAGAATACCAACAGGTACTGAAATAGATGAAGAAAAAATCAAGCAGGTAGAAACAGCAGAAACATTTTTGTTTGACTTAGGTTTTTCTGATTTCAGAGTAAGATGGATGGACAACAAAGCCAAAATCCAAATGCCTGAAAGCCAGTTACAGGCACTTATGGAAAAGCGAGAAGTTGTATTGGAAGAATTGTCAAAAATATTTGATGAGGTATTGCTTGATTTGAGAACCAGATAGGAAAAATATAAAACAAGACAAAGAAATATGATTATAAGAAAGGCGACATTATGAAACAATCAGAGTTGATGAATATTTTGGATGATGTTGCAACGGGGAAAGTTACTAAGGAAGAAGCTTTGCTTGCCATTAAAGAAGAGCCTTTTAAGGATATGGGGTTTGCAAAGATTGATACCCACAGAGGCATCAGACAGGGTGTGCCTGAAGTTATTTATGGCGCAGGAAAAACAAAGGAACAAATAAAAGAAATTGTCAAGTATCTACAAAAAAGTGGTGAGGAAACTGTACTTATAACAAGAATGAGCAGTGAAGCCGCTAAGTTTGTCAGTGAAGAAATAGATTTGAGATATGATGAAATATCTAAGGTTGGAATAGTTGGACCAATGCCTAAGAAAGACGGTATTGGAACAATAGTTGTTGCAACGGCAGGAACAAGTGATATGTATGTTGCAGAAGAAGCAGCGTTGACGGCAGAGGTTTTCGGCAATCAGGTTACAAGACTTTATGATGTGGGTGTTGCCGGACTTCACAGATTGATAAGCCACGTTGACGAAATAATGAGTGCCTCCGTAATAATCGCAATTGCAGGAATGGAAGGCGCACTTGCCAGTGTCATAGGCGGAATGGCAGACTGCCCTGTAATCGCAGTGCCGACAAGCGTAGGCTACGGTGCAAACTTCGGAGGCTTATCAGCTCTTTTATCAATGCTAAACTCCTGTGCCAGCGGAGTAAGCGTAGTCAACATAGATAATGGCTTCGGAGCAGCATATCAGGCAAGCATGATAAATCATATGAGAGCGAAGTAGTAGGGTGGGAGAAAACCTGCTCTTTCGGAAGAAATTACGGATAATTCTAGGGAAAAACACACATAAAAGAGGAACTAATATGAGGATTTTGTATTTAGATTGTGGAATGGGTGCAGCAGGCGACATGTTGATGTCTGCTTTGCTAGAACTTGTTCAGGATAAAGATAAGTTTGTTGAAAAAATTAATAATATTGGAATTTCAAATGTTAAGGTTAAGCTTGAAAGCTCGGTTAAATGTGGTATAAAAGGAAATCATGTTAGAGTTTTGATTAATGATGAAGAAGAAGTGTCTGAGGATGTACACAACAGTGATGAATTACATCATCATAACCATACCCATCATCACGCTCATTACCATGCAACTATTGATTTTATTGAGCACACGATTCAAAATCTTGCAGTTTCAGACAAGGTTAAGAATGATGTAATTTCTATATACAAGCTTATAGCTCAGGCTGAGAGTAAAGCTCACGGTGTAGATGTTTCTGAAATTCATTTTCATGAGGTTGGAATGATGGATGCAATTGCGGATGTAACATTTTGCGCTATGTTAATGGAAGAGATTAACCCTGACAAGGTGGTTGTATCGCCTATTAATACAGGTTTTGGAAAAGTGAAATGTGCTCATGGAATACTTCCGGTTCCCGCACCGGCTACAGCTAATTTGCTTGAAGGAATGGTTTGCTACAGTGGAAATATTGAAGGTGAACTTTGCACGCCAACAGGGGCAGCAATTTTGAAATACTATGTTAATGAGTTTGGAAATATGCCTGCAATGATTATGGAAAAGCAGGGTTATGGCATGGGAAACAAAGACTTCCCGGTGGCTAACTGCATTAGAGCAATTCTTGGAGAAAAGACAGAAAACAATTCAATTACGGAAAGTAACAATGACACCAATCAAAATAATAGAACCATTGAGAATAGTGATACTATCCAAGACACCATTGTGGAGCTTCGTTGCAACATTGACGATATGACTGCGGAAGAATTAAGTTTTGCGTTGGAACAGATTTGGCAGGATGATGTGTTGGACGTTTACACTATGCCAATTAGTATGAAAAAAGGTCGTCAGGGAACTTTGCTTAATGTAATGTGCAAAGAGTCGGCTAAGGAAGATGTTGCCGTAACTATTTTTAAGCATACATCAACAATTGGAATTAGAGAATACAATTGCAGCCGAATGATTTTGAATAGAAAGATTGAGAAGGTTAGCACCCAATATGGAGGTATTGATGTGAAAAAGACATATGGCTATGGAGTTGAAAAATCCAAGTTGGAGTTTGAAGATTTGAAGAAAATAGCTATTGAAAATAATATTTCCATAAGAGAAGTGAAGGAGAATATTTAATAAAGACACTTTAGGAGGACAAATTTATGCATATGGCAGATGCCTTGTTATCACCGGCAGTTGCAGGGACAATGTACGCCTGTAGTACAGCGGTGGCAGCATATTCAGTTACAAAAATAAGAAAAGAAGATGATCAGACTAAAATCCCAACCATGGGAATAATGGGAGCTTTTGTTTTTGCAGCTCAAATGATTAATTTTACAATACCTGGAACAGGTTCTTCAGGACATTTGTGCGGAGGAATGTTGTTGTCCGCAATGCTTGGGGCACCGGCAGGTTTTCTGACAATGATAGGTATTTTGCTGATTCAGTGTTTGATGTTTGCTGACGGAGGTTTGATGGCTCTTGGGGCAAACGTGTGGAACATGGCATTTTATGGATGCTTCATAGGAGCGATGGTTATATGGCGCCTTGTGATGAAAAACGGCGCATCAAAAAAGAAAATAATGGCAGCGTCAATTATTGGTTGCGTTGTTACTTTACAACTTGGAGCTTTTTCAGTAACACTTGAAACTTTGGCTTCAGGAATTACAGAACTTCCTTTTACTGCATTTGTTTCAGTAATGCAGCCAATACATTTGTGCATCGGATTGGTTGAAGGAATAATTACCGGGGCAGTTCTTTGCTTCGTCTACGAGGCTAGACCTGAATTGCTTTGGGGAATTGAAGCTGTTGACAAAAAAGAAAAAATGCCATACAAAAAAGTTTTGGCAATTCTTTTGGCAATGGCAGTAATTATTGCAGGTGGCTTATCACTTGTGGCTTCATCTTTGCCTGATGGCTTGGAATGGTCAATTTCAAAAATCACAGGAGCTACGGAAGTGGAAAGCACAGGTGGAATTTACAGCTTTTTTGCAGGAATACAGGACAAGCTTGCAATCCTTCCTGACTACGGATTTAAGTCTTCAGACACAATTGCCGGAACATCATTTTCAGGCATTGTAGGTGGAGTGGTAGTAATTTTACTATGCGTTGTGTGCTGCAATTTGTTTAAGTTTTTTAGAAAGAAAGCATAATGGGAAAATTTGAAAATGCAATACACGAAATGTGTGCTATTGAAAATCAGGCTGGGGAAGATAATTTTCTAAATAATATACACGCACTGGCAAAACTGTTTGTAACGGTTTTGTATGTTTGTATGGTGACTTCTTTTCCGAAATATAATTTGACAGGTCTAGTGGGAATGATAATATATCCCTTGATTATTTTTAACCTTGGGGACATTAAATTTGGAAAATGTATAAAAAGAATCAGACTTATTCTGCCATTGATTTGCATAATTGGTATTTTTAATCCTTTTTTTGACAGAAATGTTTTGCTGACAATGGGTGGAGTGAAAATAACCGGTGGCGAAATTTCCATGGTGACACTGATGATTAAAGGGATTTTGACGGTGATTGCCATTTATATTCTTATAATTACAACTACTATAGACCGAGTATGCATGGCACTTAAAAAAATACATATTCCTGAGATTATTGTTATGATTATCCAGTTGATTTACAGGTACATTAACGTGTTGCTAAAGGAAACAAAAAGAATAGTTGAGGCGTACAGCCTTAGGGCACCGGGCCAGAAAGGCATTAATTTTAAGGCTTGGGGAAGTCTGCCGGGGCAGTTGCTTTTACGAAGTATAGACAGGGCAACCGATGTGCATAACAGCATGAGTCTTAGAGGTTACAATTTTAATAACGTGCGAATCAGAAATTACAAATTAAGTAGCAGGGATTACGTGTGGATGATTTTATGGACACTGGTGATTATCGCTTTTAGAGTGTACCCTGTTTTTGAAATAGTGGGCGGTTTGTTTACATAAAAGGACAAAAAGATGGAGAATATAATTTCAGTTTCCCACCTTTCTTTTGGCTATGATAGCAAGAGAAAGGTTTTGGAAAATATAAATTTTCGATTAAAAAAGGGTGAGTCGGTGGGCTTGGTTGGCGCTAACGGCGTTGGAAAGTCTACTCTTTTAAGAATACTTGTTGGTCTAAATACAGGTTTTCAGGGAGATGTGATGGTCAACAATATTCCCCTTGAAAAAAAGAATTTAAAGACTATTAGAAAAAATGTTGGCTACGTTTTTCAGGATGCGGACAGTCAGCTTTTTATGTCAACTGTTTTTGATGATGTTGCTTTTGCACCGAGAAATTACGGAATGTCTGAGGCAGAAGTTAATGAGAAAACAATGGAAGCGCTGAAAGTTGTGCACATTGAACAGCTAAAGGACAAGCAGATTTATAAGCTTTCCGGAGGGGAGAAAAAACTTGCCTCTATTGCAACAATCCTGTCAACGGAACCGGACGTTATATTGATGGATGAGCCAAGCGTGGCACTTGATCCAAAGAACAGACGAAACCTAATCAACATATTAAATCAACTGAATCAGGCAAAAATAATAGCTTCTCACGATTTGAATATGATAATGGACACTTGCGAGAGAACAATACTTCTTTCAGACGGAAAGGTAATTAAGGATGGTAATACAAAGGAGATTCTTTTGGATAAAGAGCTGATGGAAGAAAGTGGCTTGGAGTTACCGTTAGGGTATTAGGAAAGTTAAAAATCAGATAACATTTTATATTATAAAAGTTAACAAATTGTTTACAAGAAATATTAGCACTCACTATTGACGAGTGCTAACAAAAATGCTATAACATAATCACAGGGAAAAAAGAGAGTCCCTGAAAGAAATAAAATTAACAATTACGACTAATGGAAGTGGCAATATGCAGTCAGCTAAATTCACAGATTTTGATTGCAGATATATAAGGAGGTAAGTATTATGTTAGCACCTAGTATTTTTGGAATGAATGATTTATTTGATGATTTTGGAGATGTATTTGAATTTTCACCTGCATTTAGAAAGCAGGTAGCAGCAACTGGAAATATAAGCTCAGATATTAAAGAATTGGCTGACGGCTACCAGATTGAAATGGAATTACCTGGATTTGCCAAGGAAGAAGTAAAGGCACAGTTGAAAGACGGTTACCTTACAATTACCGCTGAACACAGTGCAGAAAATAAAGAAGAGAACAACGAAGAAGGTCAGAAGAAGGAAGCCGTTAAATATATCCGTCGTGAAAGATATTATGGCAAGTGCCAGAGAAGCTTCTTTGTTGGCAAGAACGTAACAGAGGAAGATATTAATGCCAAGTTTGAAAACGGAATCTTGACAATGTATGTTCCTAAAGAAGTAAAGAAGCCACAGGTAGAAGAAAAATTCATTGCAATTGAGTAATGAAGGTGGAAGAACTTGAATAAATCTTTTGGATAAAAATTAAATAAGGCAGTAGCGCTGCGTGGTGGAAACGGGAATTACAGTAAAAAATAGAAAAATCACAGAATGTTCTGTGTAATGTAAATAAAAAATATCCGGATAGAATGTAAGCTTAAAATACTTTATTCTATCCGGATATTTTATTAATTCATTTTAAAAATTCAAGCCCTATTTTTTCTTCTTAATCTTCAATGGCTTATTTTTCACAACAGCGCTATATGAGCTGTAGTAGTATTTTTTGCCAACTTTTAAGTAGGCTCTAACTTTTACGTAGTATTTCTTTGTCTTTGTAAGGCCTTTAACTTTTACGTACTGTTTTGTGTTGCCTGAAACAGTGTATTTCTTTACGACCTTCTTCATTTTCTTGTCTGTTGCAACTCTAACTTCATAGCCTGTGCATCGTGGTGAGTTAGTCCACTTAACCATGATTCGTCTGTTCTTACTATATCTCTTAGCAGACTTAATTGTTACTTTTGCCGGCTTTGTATATGTAGTCTTTGCTGTGCAAGGTGAAGATGTATATGTTTTGCCATCAGCCTTTAAATATGTTGCAACTCTGTATCTGTACTTTGTAGCAGAAGCAAGTTTAGTGATTTTGTATGACTTTGCATCTGAGTTTGCAATAGTCTTTATGGCTTCATATTTCTTTTTTGAATAGTTGTACCTGTAAACAATATATCCTGTTATTTTGTCTACAGGTGTCCATTTTAAAGTGACTTTTGATGTTGTAGTAGTTGAATCACTAAAGCCGGTCACTTTAGGCATAACAATTTTGTACTTTAATTCTCTTTCATCTGTACAGTTGTTTATACCTGATATGTAAACCTTTGCTGTTCCCGGATTTTTATTGTCAGAGTAGCTTAACTGATAATTAATGCCCTCTACAAGTTCAATATCCTTATATTTAACAGTAACAGCAGGCAACTTTCTTGAACCGTCATATGTGTAACTTGTCTTACTTAATGTGCAACTAAAAGCTTTAGTGTTGTACTTGACACGAAGAATTGTAGGTGTAACTTCATTAGGATTAACCATATTAGTTGTGAAGCTTCGCGCACCCCATTGATAATAAACACCCATTATTGCAGGGGTATCAAGTGTGTAAACACCAACCTTTAAACCTTTAGACAAAGCAAGTTTTATGGCAGCTTCCGTAGTATAATTTTTTTCTCCATTAAAAGTAACTCCTTCAGCGTTACATTTAAGTGCGTCATTTACTGCATCTTCATCCAAAATAGTACTAAGATAAGTAGTTGCTAAAGTGCTGTCAATGCTTTTAATTTTATTCAAATAAGTTTTGCTAAAAGAAATAAAAGTTACACAGTCTTCAACGCCGGCATTTTTTAAAGGTTTAATTAATTCACTTTCAAAATAGTTAGGATAGTTACTGTCAGATACGCTCTTAATTTCAATCTGCCAGTTGACTTTTTTGCCTTCGGATTTGTATTTCTTAATCAAGTCAATAACCTGGTCTAATGTGGCAATTTTAAGATTGCTGTAAGCATCAACATTGTTACCCTTAGTATATGAATATTTTAACAGTTCGCTGTAAGTTGAGTCTGAAATATCAACGTTAACGCCCATTGTATTTTTTAATGAATCGTTGTGTGAGATAACCCATGTAGCCTTGCCGTTTGAATCGGGTTTACATCTTCTGATATCAAGTTCAATCTTTGAAAATCCTGAAGCTGCAGCCATTTCAAAAGCCGGAATTGAGTTCTCCGGTGCATAAGCTGAGTAACCTCTGTGTGCAACTAAGTCAAAAGCATCAGGGTCTACTGTTGTAGGTTGTTCAGTTGTAGTTTCCTGTGGTTTTGTAGTTGTTTCTGCAGGATTAGTTGTAGAACTATCCGTTGTAGTATTGTCAGTTGTTGATTTCTCAGTAGTAGTAATTTCAGTGGATTGTTCTGTTGAAGTTTCAATTGCTTTTCCCAAAGAATCAGAAGAATTAACCACATTAGAAGCAGATTGCACAACATTATATGCGGCAGCTTCAACTTCGGTAGCCTGTGTGTTTACTTCATAAGAATATGATGAGTTAAATGTGTCTGCCTTAACTTCCTTAGGCGGTGCTACATATCCGCTCATCATTGTTGTAATCATAGCAAGAGAAAGAATCTTTGCTACTAGTTTCGTGTTTTTATTTCTTTTTCCCATATTTACATCTCCTTTTCATACAAGATTGTATTATAACATTGATTGTATGATTTGACATCTAAATCTTATAAAAAATTTGTGATAAAAAACAGTTGAAAAAAGAAAAAAAATAGTTTATGCTACTTATATATTCCATACGACTGGCGGATTAGTGGGATTACCCACAGGGAGTATGGATGTACGTAGTCGACCGCCTGGGCAACCCTCTGGGTTACCTGGGTGGTTTTTTCATTTTGTGGAATTTTTAGAAAGGTTTGAAAGATTCTTTTAGAAAATTTCTTATAAGTTCTGCAAAAAAATTAACTATCTTTGGAGAGGACAGAGGAGTTAAAACATGTTTACTAATTCTTTTTGCAGAAAAACTTCGACCCATTTTCTGCAAAGAGAATTACATTAAACAGTAATCTTAAATTAAAAATTTAAAACCCAAAGTAAACTTAAAATCAAAATTAAGGAGATTAAAAAATGCAGATGTTATCACTTGAAAATGAATTAAAAGAAAATTCATATCCGGGAAGAGGAATCGTAATTGGAAAAACACCTAATGGAAAGCATGCTGTAACAGCATATTTTATTATGGGAAGAAGCGAAAACAGTAGAAATCGTGTTTTTGTTGAAGAAGGAGAAGGAATCCGCACAGAAGCTTTTGATCCATCAAAGCTTGTTGATCCAAGTCTTATTATCTACGCACCTGTTCGTGTTCTTGGAAACAAGACTATCGTAACTAATGGCGATCAGACAGATACAATTTACGAATTAATGGATAAGCAGCAGACTTTTGAACAGGCACTTAGAACACGTGAGTTTGAACCTGATGCTCCTAATTACACACCTAGAATTTCAGGAATTATGCATATTGAAGATGGAAATTACAATTATGCAATGTCTATCTTAAAGAGCAACAACGGAAATCCTGAAGCATGTAACAGATATACTTTTGCATATAATAACCCTGTTAACGGAGAAGGTCATTTCATTCACACATACAAATGTGACGGAAATCCACTTCCAAGTTTTGAAGGTGAACCAAAGCTTGTACCTATGATGGACGATATGGACGCATTTACAGATATGCTTTGGAACAGCTTAAACGAAGATAACAAGGTATCTCTTTTTGTAAGATATATTGATATTGAAACAGGAAAATACGAAACAAAGATTGTTAACAAAAACAAATAATTATAATAATCAGTGTAAGTTTTGGAGGAATATATAATGAAGGAATTAGAATTAAAATACGGATGTAACCCTAATCAGAAACCATCAAGAATATATATGGAAGAAGGAGAACTTCCAATTAAGGTTCTTAACGGAAAGCCTGGATACATTAACTTTTTAGACGCATTTAACGGCTGGCAGTTAGTTAAGGAATTAAAGAAAGCAACAGGTCTTCCTGCAGCAACATCATTTAAGCATGTTTCACCTGCAGGTGCAGCAGTTGGTCTTCCACTTAGCGAAGTTGAAGCAAAAATCTACTGGGTAGATGATCTTGGAGAATTATCACCACTTGCATGCGCATATTCAAGAGCAAGAGGTGCAGACAGAATGTCATCATATGGTGACTTTATTGCTTTATCAGATGTATGTGATGTTTCAACAGCAAAGGTTATTAAGAGAGAATTTTCAGATGGAATCATTGCACCGGGATATGAACCTGAAGCACTTGAAATGTTAAAAGGAAAGAAGAAAGGGGCATATGCAATTATTGAAATTGACCCTAACTATGTACCAAAGCCAATTGAGCATAAAGAAGTATTTGGTATTACTTTTGAACAGGGACGTAACGAACTTAACATTGATGATGATTTCTTCAGCAATGTAGTTACAGAAAACAAAGATATTCCTGAATCAGCTAAAATTGATATGGCTATTTCAATGATTACATTAAAATATACACAGTCTAACTCAGTATGTTTCGTAAAGAATGGACAGGCAATCGGTGTAGGTGCAGGTCAGCAGTCAAGAATTCACTGTGTAAGACTTGCAGGACAGAAAGCTGATAACTGGCTTCTTCGTCAGGCACCACAGGTACTTAATCTTCCATTTAAGGAAAATATGAAACGTGCAGATAGAGATAATGCAATTGATCTTTATATTGGTGAAGAATATATGGATATTCTTGCTGATGGAGAATGGGAAAGAGTATTTACAGAAAAGCCACCTGTATTTACAAAGGAAGAAAAGCAGGCATGGCTTGCACAGGCTGACGGTATTACACTTGGTTCAGATGCATTCTTCCCATTTAGCGACAATATTGAACGTGCTTACAAGAGCGGTGTAAAATATGTTGCACAGCCAGGTGGTTCAATTCGTGATCAGGATGTTATTGATGCATGTAATAAGCATGGTATGGCAATGGCATTTACAGGACTTAGATTATTCCATCACTAAAAAGCATAAAATAGTGAGATTATAAGAGGGCTGTATTATTAACGATTGTACTTCTCCTTTTTAAAATTCTTGTGTAATTTAATTGTTTTACATAGCCTGCAGAAATTTTCGTCGCAAACACGTTGATTTTCTTATTTTGCTCCGCCGCCTATTGTAAAACAAAAATCAAAACTCGCCTACGGCTCAAACAGTTGATTTTTGCTTTACTTTATGCTCGCAAAATTTCGAAAATCTGCCTATTGTTTGCTTTCAAAAATTTCTGCATCTATGTAAAAAAAGATATTATAAGAATTTCAAAAGGAGATATCTCACCGTTAGTGATACAGCTCTATTTTCATATAGCAGAGTTAAATATAAAAGGGTAATATAAAAGGGATTGTTTAAACTCTGTTGACATATGTGAGCCTATATAATATAATTTCAATGACATTGTACTATATGGTGTAGTACAATCTTACGAAAAATAGAAAATCAAAGAGGAAAAGTATGGAACGTATTTACAAGATATTGCCTAAATACGCATTTATTCCAATTATATCCTGCCTTTTATTAAATAGTATTACTTATTTTGGAAGCAGAATATTTACAACGGGAATGCACCACTATGATATAAGCATAGCCATTGATAGAATGCTGCCATTTGTAACTCCCATGGTATCGGTTTATGTTTTGGCTTATGTCACATGGATTTTGGGTTTTATCATAATAGGAAGAGAAAGCAAAAAATTATGTTATGAAGTATGTTCAGCGGAAATGATTGCAAAACTCATATGTCTTGTTTGCTTTATAATAATGCCAACAACATTAACAAGACCTGAAATTACAGGTACAGGCTTTTGGAATTGGCTTACCTCACTGATATATTCAACGGATGCGGCGGATAATCTTTTCCCGTCCATTCATTGTCTTGAAAGCTGGATATTATTTAGAGGTGTAATGAGATGCGAAAAGCAGGGCACGGCAATGAAGATATTTATGTTTGTGTCTGCAATTTTGGTTTTTGCATCTACAGTATTAATAAAGCAGCATGTTGTAATTGATATTATCGGTGGTGTTTTGGTTGTTGAAATAGGTTTATTCCTAGCAAAGAAATTAAATACAAAAAGAATTTTTTATGTTATTGAGAATAAATTAGGTTTAGAGTAGAAAGGCTTGGTAGGATTTTGAAGAGCAATAAGAAACAGATTATATGGTCCTTAATTTTTATAGCTTTAATTGTTTTGACAGTATGGGTTATTGTAAAACAGAATGAATCTTTTTCAATAGAAGGTTTTATAAATTATGTATCAGCTGCAAAATGGCAGTGGATAGCGTTAGCCTTTCTTTGCATGGTAGGATTCATCATTTTTGAAGGACTTGCTGTTTTACAATTATGTAAGGCTTTTGGATACAAAGAGAAGGTTAAGCGTGGAATAGTTTATTCAGCTGTTGATATTTATTTTTCAGCCATTACTCCGTCAGCTACAGGTGGTCAGCCGGCATCGGCAATGTGTATGATGCAGGATGGAATTCCAGGAGCAGTAACAACGATTGTTTTGTTACTAAACTTGACCTTATACACAATTGCGATTATAGTTATAGGTGCTGTTTGTTTTATATTTAATTTTGATATGTTTAGGCATTTTAGCATTTGGTCAAAATATATGATACTTATCGGATGTGTTGTCCAGTTTGTGTTATTGACGGTATTTCTTCTTTTGGTTTATAAAGAGAAGATTGTTACAAAAATAGCAAATACCGGCATGAAGATATTGCATAAGCTTCATCTGATGAAGAACATAGAAAAGAGACAGGCACATTTGGTCGAAGTGGAAAGACAGTATAAGGAATGTGCGGCAGCAATAAAGAATAATAAAGTAGCTGTATTTAAGGCTTTTATATTTAACTTATTACAGAGAATTTCACTTATTTGCGTTTCTGTATGTGTTTATATGGGCGTAGAAGGAAATATAAAAAGAGCGTTTGATGTATTTTCAGCACAGGGCTATGTGGTTCTTGGTTCAAACAGCGTTCCCATTCCGGGAGCAGTTGGTGCAGCAGATTATCTTTTTATAGATGGATTTGGCGGTATATTAAAAGATCCTGTTAGTATTGAATTATTAAGTAGAGGGATTTCATTTTATTGTTGCATTATAATTTGTGGAATAATTACACTTGGTATTTATTGTACAAAAGCGTGGAAAGGAATGAAGCAGAAGAAAAAATGTTAGGTTTTTATGATTACACTGTTGTTCTTACATATTGCTCAGTAATTTCAGCAGTAATAGGGATTTATGTTTCACTTAGCGGAGCAGGTCATCCATATATTGGAGTAATGCTTTTGTTATTATGTGGTTTGTTTGATACTTTTGACGGACGTGTGGCACGTTCAAAGAAGAATCGTACAGAGAAGGAGAAAGCTTTCGGAGTACAGATTGATTCATTATCTGACTTAGTTGCTTTCGGTGTTTTGCCGGTTTGTATTGGAGTGGCATTATACAACAGAGATAAGTTTGATTTTATTAAAACAGGGAAGGAAAGCCTGTTATTACATATTCCATTTGTAATAATTGTTATTTTGGGAGCGTTATTTGTACTGTGTGCTCTCATAAGACTTGCATATTTTAACATTACAGTGGAAGAAACACAGGGAGACAGCGTAGGCGATGACAAATATTATTTTGGACTTCCTGTTACATCAACAGCATTAATATTTCCAACATTTTTGTTAATGAGACACATTATGCTTATTACATGTCAGATTAACATTTCGTATATTTATTATATTTTGCTGGTTATTGTTGGAATATTGTATATTTTAAAATTCAAGTTAAAGAAACCGGGAACAGCAATGATTTATCTTATGGTTGCTGTTGGTGCAGTTGAATTTTTGGCAGTAGTGTTAATGAAGATTTGTTTTGGAAGATAATATGAAAAAAGAAAGTTCAGGAATTTTAAGATTTTTATATAATACAGTGCCGGGAAGAATGGTACTTAAGATAATTACAAGCCCCACAATTTCAAAAATCGGTGGGGCTTATATGGATTGTAGGGTATCAAAAATTCATATAAAAAGTTTTATAAAAAACAATAATATTGACATGACTCAATATGAAAAAGCTAAATATGGATGTTTTAATGATTGCTTTACAAGAAAGATAAAAAAAGAAATGCGTCCTATTAATATGGAAGAAAATGCATTTATCGCTCCATGTGACGGAAGACTGTCAGCCTATCATATTTCAGAAAACTCGGATTTTTATATAAAGAAGAGTTATTATTCAGTGGCTGATTTAATAAAGAATAGTAAGAAAGCCCCTGATTTTAATGGAGGAGTATGCCTTGTTTTCAGATTGTGCGTAGATGATTATCACCGCTATGGGTATGTGGACGACGGAAAGATAGTTGAGAACAATTATGTGCCGGGAGTTTTGCATACTGTAAGACCTATTGCATTAAACAGATATCCGGTTTTTGTTCAAAATAGTCGTGAGTATTCTGTTATTGAAACTAATAATTTTGGAACAATTGCCCAGATTGAGGTTGGGGCATTAATGATTGGCAAAATCAAAAACCACCAGAAATCAGGCTTAGTAAAAAAAGGTCGTGAGAAGGGTATGTTTCTATATGGTGGTTCAACTATTGTCGTTCTTCTTGAAAAGGACAAAGTTGATATTGATGAAAAGTATTTCCGAAATACTGCCAATGATATAGAAACAAAGGTGAAGTTTGGCAGTACAATAGGAATAAAATCAAGCGATTAGCTAATAGAAAGTTTTATCGTTACATTAAGCCTAAAATTATACACGTGAATAAATATTCACAAATTTAGTATTTTATACTTAAAAAAGTTAGGTTTAACCATTAAAAATATTGACACAAAATATTTTGTAGTTTATTATCTAACTTGTGCATAGGAGGAAAGACAATGGTCCAAAGTCCGTTGTCTTTTTTCTGCATATAAAATTTATAAATTAGAAGGAGATAAAAGTCATGAAGAAGTTTTTAGCAGTAGTAATGACAGCAGTTCTTGCAATGTCTATGATGACAGCTTGCGGTTCTAGCAAGTCATCAAAAGAAAACAAAGACACAACAGCAGCAAAGGCAGAAACAACACAGGCAGAAACAATCGATGCATCAGAAGTTACATTAGTTTCTGATGGAGTTCTTACAGTTGGAGCAGAAATGGGTTATGCACCATTTGAAACACTTCAGAAAGATGGAAAGACACCTGAAGGATTTGATATTGATATTATTACAGAAATTGCTAAGAGATTAGGTCTTAAAGTTAATTTCATTAACACATCATTTGATGGTATTTTAGGAAAGATTGGAAAAGACTACGACGTAGTTTGTTCAGCAGTAACAATTAATCCTACAAGAAAGAAAGCAGTTCTTTTCTCAACACCATATATTACAAACTATCAGACAGTAGTAGTTAAGAAGGGTAGCGACTTAAAGATTAACAGCTTAAAGGATCTTGACGGAAAATCAGTTGGTGTACAGAAAGGTACAACATCAGATCAGCTTATGTCAGAATACAAGTCAACAAAGACTATTAATGTAGAAGTAGCAGCTAATGACAAGTTATTAAACTGCTTTACACAGTTAACAAATGGTGAAATTGATGCAGTAGTAGTTGATAGTACTGTTGCTGACGGATTCGTAGCAAAGAATCCTGACAAGTATGAAAAGGCATTTTCAGATAAGACAGAACCTGAAGAATTCGGTATTGCTATTGGAAAAAACAATGCAAAACTTCAGGAAGCTATTAACAAAGCATTAGAACAGATGGATAAAGACGGATTCCTTAAGGATACAGCAGATTACTGGTTCTCATCACAGGAATAAAGGATAGAAAAGGTATTTATGAACACTTTAAAAAGAATTGTAAACGTAAAAGGTTGGAAAAAGAAAACTAAGATAGTTACAATCGTTGTAATTATCGCAATAATTGTTGCAAGTATTTTATCAGCAGTTAAGCCAAGTAGGCTTGAAATGATTAGTCAGGCATCACCTGAGATGCAGAAGATGATTGAAAAAGATGAAACGTTAACAAGAAAGAGAGTTTCATCTGCATATAATGACTTAATTATTATTAATTACTCAGCATTTTCAACTTCAGGTGCAACAGAATTAAGTGAAAAGTTTGTTGGTTTTGCAGGAAATATTTATAAGGCAGACAAGGGAACAGCAGGTATTGTAGGAAAGATGGTAAACTATACATATAGAATGTTAGGCTGTGGAGAGAATATGCTTCATGGTGCAAAGCTTACTATTTCACTTACAACATTCACTGTAATTCTTGGTGTTATTTTAGGTGTTTTCCTTGCATTAGGAAAGATTTCAAAGAACAGAGTAATTAACAAGATTGCAAGTGCATATGTATTCTTCTTTAGAGGAACACCATTGTTGATTCAGTTATTTGTTGTTTATTTTACAGTGCCGGGACTTTTTGGTTTCGCATGGAGAGATTTCTTCTCTGCGGCAGATGCTGACGGTGTATATAAAGGAGCTTTCATTGCGGCACTTATTGCTTTTGCATTAAACTCCGGAGCATATTGTGCTGAAATAGTAAGAGCGGCAATTCAGTCAATTGACAAGGGACAGTACGAGGCAGCTAAGGCTTTGGGAATGAACTATAGCCAGACAATGTCATTAATTGTTATTCCACAGTCAATCAGAAGAATGCTTCCTGCTATTTGTAATGAGTTTATTATGGTATTGAAGGATGCATCATTAGTATTTGCTATTTCACTTATGGATATAACAACTATATCTAACAGTATTATGAATAGTGATGGTTCATACATTGTATTTATTCCGGCTTTAATTATTTACTTAATAATTACGGCATTCTTCACTTATATATTTAACAAGATTGAGAAGAAGTTCTCAGTCTATGAATAGGAGGTGCAGTAATGGATAGTAAGTATATTTTGGAAACAGAACATGTTAGTAAAAGTTTTGGTTCTTTAGAAGTGTTAAAAGATATCAATTTAAAGGTTAAAAAGGGTGAGGTTATTTGTATTATCGGTCCTTCAGGAGCAGGTAAGTCAACATACCTTCGTTCACTTAACCAGTTAGAAAAGATTACAAGTGGAAAGATTTTCATTAAGGGAGATTTATTCCTTCATAGAGAAAATGACAAAACCGTAGAGCGTATTGCAAAAGAGAAGCAGAAAGAATTATTACTTGAAATGGGAATGTGCTTTCAGAGGTTTAATCTTTTCCCACACAAGACAGTTTTGGAAAACATTATGATTGCACCTATTAAGGTTAAGAATGTTGATAAGGAAACTGCAAGAAAAGAAGCATTGGAATTACTTAGAAGTGTAGGTCTTGAAGAAAAGGCAGATGAATATCCTAATAGATTGTCAGGTGGACAGCAGCAGCGTGTGGCTATAGCAAGAGCACTTGCAATGAAGCCTGAGATTATGTTATTCGACGAACCTACATCAGCTCTTGATCCTGAATTGGTAGGCGATGTGTTGCAGGTAATGAAAGATCTTGCAAAAGAAGGAATGACAATGTTATGTGTTACTCATGAAATGGGATTTGCCAAGGAAGTTGCTGATAGAGTAATCTTTATGGCAGATGGAGTTATTGCTGAAGAGGGAACACCTGATGAAGTATTTAATAACCCACAGAATCCAAGAACACAGAACTTCCTAAAATCAATATTGGAAGCCTAAGGGCTTGATAGGAAATGAATTAATTAGCTAAGAAGTAATAACTGGGCTACAGCTTTGATGATTTAGAATTGTTAAAGTTGTAGCCTTTTTTGTTGTGGTGATAATTGCCCTTTTTCCACCAATTATGGATATTTCGAGGCAAAGTGCTGTAAAAATCCGTAATTATACGTATGAAGAGTTATCTACACCGTAATTTTCTTTTTCATTGGTATTTGTGCAAGCACAATTGCCACAAATATAAATATACATCCGCAGATTTCCCTTGCGGACATTGTCTGGCCCAGTATTATCCAGCCGGCAAGTACGGAGAATACAGATTCCATACTCATAAGCAGTGAAGCCACTGTAGGGTGCAGGCCTTTCTGACCAACTATCTGAAGTGTATAGGCAACACCACATGACAGGACACCTGCGTATAAAAGAAGTATCCAGTTATTAATTGAAGTCAGATTGTGTAGGCAATTCATTATACCTGCAATGGAATGTTTCATATCAACGAAGAACATTGGAATTGATGTACAGATTGCACTTGTCCAAAACTGAATACATGACAGGCGGATGCCGTCAACAAGCGGTGAAAAGTGGTCTACAACAAGTATATGTATTGAAAACGCAAGAGCGCACAAAAGTAACAATGTATCTGCAAATGTTAATGAAAATGAACCATGTATGCACAATAAATAAAGTCCAACCAGTGAAAAGCAAACTCCAATCCAAATATTCAAACCACATTTTTTGCCGAAGAATAAACCAAGTATCGGAACAATAATTATATAGCAAGCTGTTAAAAAACCGGCCTTTCCGGCTGAAGCTCCGAAATAAAGTCCAAGTTGTTGAATATTACTTGCAATAAAGAGAGCTATACCACAGGAAATTCCTCCAATAATTAATGTCTTTTTTTCTTTTTTAGTCTTAGGTTTCATATAAGTAAGACCGGCGTGATCTAAGATTTTAATAGTAGGTAGCAAAACAATGCCACCAATAAAAGCTCTCAGACAATTAAATGTAAAAGGACCAAGGGCATCGCCACCTGAATCCTGAACTACAAAAGCAATTCCCCAAATAAAAGCTGTAAGAAGTAAAAGAAAAGAGTTTTTTAGTTTAAGCGAATTCATAATTTTTTCTCCAAATGTAAATTTAAAAATTATATTTTTGTAAATAAAATATTTGAAAATGTTAAAAGAATCAATAAGATTATCAACTTATGTTAATAAAATATATATGATTCGGTAGGATTGTGAGAGTGCAAAGCAGGTCACAATTTATACAATAAAGATGTGGGGCGTTTTGACACCCATATCCTAGTATAAAGAAATTACAAAAAAAGGCAACACAAGAATTACCACCATTTTTTCTTTTTGAAAATTATACATAATATTCCTACAACCAATACACTTATGCCAAATAGCAAAGGATAGCCATATTTCCAATGAAGTTCTTTCATATATTCAAAGTTCATGCCGTACCAGCCGGTGATTAACGTTAAAGGCATAAAAATAGTGGTAACAATTGTAAGAACCTTCATAATATTATTTTGATTAACAGAAAGTTTCTGCTGATAAACATCTCTTATTTGGGACGTGTATTCCCATATTTGTTGAGACTCATTGCTTAAAGTAAGAATCTGGTCGCAAAGATTTTCAAGTAGCTCTTTGTTGGCATCATTCATAAAAGTTTTCTCTTTTGAAAGTGCCCGACATATATCCATAAGAATAATATAATAGTGGTGAAGTCTAAGTGAGTTTCCACGAAAAGCCAGAATCTGGTCGGCGTTATAGTTATAATTAGAGGAGTCGGTAAGAATATTAAGTTCAAGTACAGACAGATTTTGGCTAATGGAATTAAGGTTTTCAAGGTCATGTTTCAAAATATTTTTTAGCATAAAATAAATAAAATCTTGGCTTTCTTTTATTTCATTAATATTTTCTTCAATAATGTTACTGAAAATATCAGTCAAAAAATTATCGTAATCAACGAAAAGAATACTGCGCCCATTATAAATAAAAGAAAAATTTTTCCGTTCTTCCTGAATGCATGGAATGGAAATGCAACATACAATGGCATCTTTAAAAAAAATAATTTTTGAAAAATTAAAATCACCAATAACAGTTTTGAAGCTGTCAACATAATTCCTGACACTGCCAGAGTTGGAAATATTACCGGAATTATTAGAAAAAATATTATCATTCATAGAATTTGTGTCAATACTGCAAGAGAGTTTGTTAATATCACTTGCAAGCACAAGCCCGGCGTAGTTTTCATTAATGGAAAAAGTATTCACTTGGGATTTGGCAGATATATCAAAGAACATAAGAACTCCTATAGTTTAATTAAATATTTAACAATATATAGATTTGCCAAAAGTATACATTTTTATTACAAAAAGGTTTATAATAGTAATTGCGAAATATTGAAAGGCAGGCGTTTGTAATGAATAAGGCAGAACAGTTAGTAAAATTATTAATAGAAAAAAAATATACAGTTTCTTTTGCGGAAAGTTGCACAGGTGGAAAAATGGCAGCAAGAATAGTTGATGTGCCCGACGCATCAAAGGTTTTGAACGCAAGCATTGTAACTTATGCAAATGAGGCAAAGATGAAGTATGCCAATGTTTCAAAAGACACGCTGAAACAGTACGGAGCAGTTAGTGAAAACACTGCAAGAGAGATGGCTGAAGGCGTGGCAAAAGCTAATAATGCAGATGTTGCAGCAGGAATTTCAGGCATAGCAGGACCTACAGGCGGCACGGAGGATAAGCCGGTGGGAATGGTTTGCTTTGGATTCTATATAGACGGAAAAGTTTTTTCTGACACAAAACATTTCGGAAATATTGGAAGAAACAATGTTAGGGACGAAAGCGTTGAGTATGTTTTGGATGTGTTAATCAAAGAATTGTCATAAAGGGATTACAAAAACGATTATAAAAATAATTATAAAAGTAATAATAAAAAATCAGTATATAGGACGAACATGAGCAAATCACTAATAACGGTATTTGCCAAATTCCAAAAATGTGTTAAAATCGTCAGGTATACCCTTTATATCAATTAGGGTGAAAGTGCCTGTAATCATATCATTATGTATGAAAATCCGATAAAAACATATTATAGGGTATAAAATAAATTAAAAACAGAGGGTGTTAGTATGCCAATAAAAGTTAAACAAAATTTACCGGCAAGAGATATTCTTGAAAATGAAAATATATTTGTAATGACGGACACAAGAGCAATGACTCAGGATATCCGTCCGTTAAAGGTGTTGGTTTTAAATCTTATGCCAACAAAGATTGTAACAGAAACTCAGATTCTTAGAAAATTATCTAATACTCCACTTCAGATAGAAGTTGAGTTTTTGCAGACAGTTACATATCAGTCACAGCATACGGATGAGTCACATTTAAATGAATTTTATAAGACTTTTGATGATGTTAAGGACGATTATTATGACGGACTTGTAATAACGGGTGCTCCACTTGATTTCGTTGACTATGAAGATGTGGATTACTGGGATGAAATATGTAAGATAATGGAATGGTCCAAGAAACATGTACATTGTACATTCCACTTGTGTTGGGGAGCTTTCGCAGGACTTTACTATCATTATGGAATAAGAAAGAGAGACAGGATTCCTAAACTTTCAGGAATTTACGAACATAAATTATTAAATAAGAAGTCACCTTTGTTTAGAGGTTTTGATGATGTGTTTTATGCACCACAGTCAAGAGCTACAGAGGTTACAAGAGAGCAGATTCTTAATGAGCCTGAACTTGAGTTAATGGCTGAGTCAGATATTGCAGGTGTAACAATTGCGAAATCAAAAGACAGCAGACAGTTATTTGTTTTGTGTCATTTAGAGTATGATGCAGATACTTTGAAACTTGAATACGAAAGAGATAAGGCTAAGGGAATGAATCCGGAAGTACCATATAATTATTTTCCTGATGATGATCCTACAAAAGAGCCGGTTGTAAATTGGAGATCAGCAGGACAGTTGCTGTGGACTAACTGGATTAACTATTATGTTTACCAGACTACGCCATATGACATTAAGGAAGTTGAAAACGAGTAAATCAATAAATATAAATAATTGGTTAATAAAATAGTTTAATCAGAAAAATTATTTTAAAATATTATATAGAAGGTCTTTGGCTATTAGATTTTAAATAAGAACGGAGATAAATATGGTTAAAATTATAGCGGACAGCACATGTGATTTGTCAGATGCTACATTAAAAAAATATGATATTGATATGTTGCCTTTATATATTCATATGGGTGAAAACGAATACAAGGACAGGTTAGAAGTTACAGTTGAGGATATTTTTAAATGGTCTGATCAATACAACACTACACCAAAAACTTCAGCCCCTTCAATTGAAGATGCGCAGAATGCCATTATTCCATATATGGAAAAGAATGCAGATATTATTATGTTTGCCATTTCAGAAGATATGTCAACAACTGCCAATGTTATGCGACTTGCTGCAGACAATCTTGAATATGAAGACCATGTATTTGTAATTAATTCAGAAAGTCTTTCTACAGGAATAGGACTTTTAGTTGTGGAAGCAGCAGTTATGGCAAAGAAGGGGATGGAAGCAAAAGAGATTGTTGACAGAATCGAATCACTTAAGCCATATGTAAGAGCAAGCTTTGTTGTGGATACACTTAAATATCTTCATAGAGGTGGAAGATGCTCAGCAACATCAGCCCTTGTTGGTAGTGTGTTTAAAATTAAACCACGTATTTATGTTGAAAACGGCAAGATGGATGCCGGAAAGAAGTATCGTGGCAAAATCGAAAAGGTAATTCTCCAGTACGTACATGAAATGGAGAAGGATTTGAAAACGGCTAAGAGAGACAGGGTTTTTATTACTCAATCAGGATGCTCCACAGAAGTTGTAAAGTCAGTTAAAGATTATCTTAAAAATCTTAATTACTTTAAAGAAATAATAATTACAAATGCCGGAGGAGTTATTTCAAGCCATTGCGGTCCGGGAACTTTAGGCGTTCTTTTCATTGCAGGTGGGACTAAGTTTGGACCTTACGATAAACAGTTTGACACAAACAAAAACGGTATAATGGAAGATGACGAGAGAACTGAGGAGGCTGCATACATTCGTCATATGGTTGAGCAGGAGAATATTGAAAACAGTCAGGAAGATGACAGTGACGATGAATATGAAAGACAATATGACAATTAAAAATATTTTTTTGATTCAATCATTAACAGTTTGCCTAATATTCTTTTGAAAAAGATTGTATAATATGCCTATGACATTTTTTCACTAAGAAGAGTATAATACTACTTGGAGGAACGCAGAGACTACGTTTACGTCTTTGCGTTTTCTTTGCTCTTTAGGATGTTTTTAGAAGTAGAGGTGACATAATGTTTAACAAAGGAGAATATATTGTACATGGGAGAAAAGGAGTATGTAAGGTAGAGGACATTACCCATTTGGACATTGACGGTGCAGACAAGAAGAGTCTTTATTATGTTTTGATTCCAATGAAGAATCAGGATAGTAAGGTATTTTATCCAACGGATAATGATAAAATACCAATGAGAACTATTCATACCAAAGACCAGGTTGAAGAGATTGTTGAGCATATTAATGAGATTGAGCCTATTTGGATAGACAACGAAAGACAGAGAGAATATAAGTATAAAGAAGTAATAGGATCTTGTGATTGCAAGCAGTTAATAGGAATTATTAAAACATTACATAAAAGAGGACGTAGTAGACTTGCTCACGGCAAAAAGATTACTTATGTGGATGAGAAGTATTTAAGAGAAGCCAAGGAAGTGTTATATGATGAGTTCTCACTGGCACTTGATATGGATAAGCCACAGGTTGAAAATTATATTATAAATAATATTAATGAAAGCGATAAAGCTACAGAATAAAGAGATAATCTGATAATTGAATTGCAAATGCTAATTGTTATGATAAAGTTACAAATAAGGAAATATTAAGTCGGGGAACAGATTAGCCAATATAAATAATTATGCAAATGACAATGGTCGAAAGGGCTGTTGTCATTTTTTACTTGCCAAATATAGTAACTGTGAATTATAATTAACTAGATTTGTATGCGCTTTTTTGTTAAAAAAATCACAACGTTAGGTGTATGCAATAAAATATTAGGGTTTAGCGTTATACTAATAAGAGCAAAAAGAATAGCAGAAGGTGTTAGACATGAAAAAAAAAGAAAAGACTAATGTTATGAGGGTTCTTGACAGTAAAAAAATAAAATACAATGAGTATTATTACGGCGACACGGAGGCAGTAAGTGGTGTTGATGTGGCTAAGGTTTTGGGACAGAATCCTGAAAATGTATTTAAAACATTGGTAACAACAGGAAAGTCCGGGGAGCATTACGTTTTTATGGTTCCGGTTGCAGAGGAACTTGACCTTAAAAAAGCCGCAAAGGCAGTAGGTGAGAAGTCTATTGCAATGCTTAAGTCGAAAGAGTTGCTTGGACTTACAGGCTACATTCACGGTGGCTGTTCACCAATTGGAATGAAGAAATTGTTTAAGACAACAATTCATAAGACAGCACCGGATTTTGACACTATATTATTTAGCGGTGGAAAAATAGGATTTCAGGTGGAGATACCATTTGAAGATTTTAAGAAAGTAATAAATGTTAATACAGCAGATATAATTGTAGAAGCTGTTTAAAATCTAATAATATATTAATGACAAATGTTATTGAGGTATTAAAGGTTTTATAATTGGAAATACATAAATATTAACAGAGCAGATATAATTTTAAATTCTGTATGAAACACAAGGAGGTAAAAGATGTTTTGTAAAAAATGCGGAAAGTACATACAGCCGGGCCAGAATTTCTGTCCAACGTGTGGAACACCGGTGGAGAACAATAACACCGAAAGTATGGGGGACACAAAAGTTATACCAGGGCTTAATAATATGGAAGATATGGGAGATACAAAGGTTATCCCTAATCTTAATGAATTAGAAAATCAGAAATCTTTTGGAAATAACACAAACTCATTTGACAATATTGACGACAGCGATTTTCCTGAAGAAATCGAATATGTTGAAGACAAAATCGAAGGGTTTGATTTTCCGGAGGAACCTGAAGAAGAATTTGAATTTGATTCAGACGAAAATGAAGAATATGTAGTTGATGATGAAGATGAAATCGATAAGTCAATGATTACAAATGAGAATAAGAAGTTAAACATTATTGCTATTGTAGTTTCAGTTGTAATTGTTATCGGAATTGTAATTGCAGCAATTATTCTTACAAAATCATTTGGAAATGATAACAATAACAACACAGTTGAAACAACAGTAGAAGTAACTACAACAGATGATAGCAGTAATGATGAAACAACAGATGCTGTAACAGATGACAGCGATGACGACAATAATGATAATTCCAATTACACAACAACCTACGAAAAGAGTAGTGATGAAACAACAAAGAAAAAGGTGAAAGAAACAACAAAGAAGGATAAAGCGCCAACAAAGCCTAAGACAACAAAAGCACCAAAGGCTACGCCAAAGCCTACGGAAGCACCAAAGGCAACAGAACCACCTGCAACAGAGCCACCTGCAACGGAGCCACCGGTAACAGACGCTTCGGCAGATGAGAAGGTAGAGTAAATAAAAGATCCGCCAGGATGATAAAACACGCAAAAGTGTTAATAAATCCGGCGGATTTTTTGCGTGAAGATTACTACTTTTGTTTATTTTATTAAAAAATCACTTTACTTTTTAGTAAAAAGTCCCAGTTGTTCCAGTAAAATAGGGACTTCCCTTTTTTTAATAATTTAGTATAATAGAGTGGTACAGTGAAATATATATTGAGACAGGAGATAAAAAATGGAGAAAAAAAATGACTTTAAGCCATTTATCCCCGCAGACAAGGTATTACCTGAGTTTACAGTAACTTCAGTAATTCTTGGTATGATTTTAGCGGTTATATTTGGTGGCGCCAACGCTTATCTCGGATTAAGAGTTGGTATGACTGTATCAGCCTCAATACCGGCGGCAGTTATTTCAATGGGTGTTATTAGAGTTATTATGAAGAAAGACTCAATCCTTGAAAATAACATGGTACAGACAATTGGTTCAGCAGGTGAATCATTGGCAGCAGGAGCAATTTTCACAATTCCTGCTATTTTTATTTGGGCTTCAGAAAAAGGAAGCGGAATTAGCACACCTTCATTCGTTTCAATTGCATTAATTGCACTTTGTGGTGGTATTTTAGGTGTACTTTTCATGGTACCTCTTCGTACAGCTCTTATTGTAGAAGAACACGGAACACTTCCATATCCTGAAGGAACAGCTTGTGCAGAAGTTCTTTTAGCAGGAGAAGAAGGTGGAAGTAAGTCAAAAGTTGTATTTGCAGGACTTGGAATTGCAGCAGTTTATAAATTTATTGCAGATGGTTTAAAACTTTTCCCTAGTGAAGTTGATTTTTCAATGCAGGGCGAATACACAACAGCAGTAGGTATGGATGTTCTTCCAGCCTTAGCAGGTGTAGGTTACATTTGTGGTGTTAAGATTTCAAGTTACCTTTTTGCAGGTGGTGTGTTATCATACCTTGTTTTAATTCCTGCAATTGCTTACTTCGGTGGCGAATCAGCATCAAAAGTTGTTGATGATGCCGGAAAAGCTATTGCATTTAATCAGTTGTCAGCAAGCCAGATTTGGAGCAACTATACAAGATACATCGGTGCAGGTGCCGTTGCAGCAGGTGGATTAATCAGCTTAATTAAAACATTCCCAACAATGATTAGAACATTTAAACATGCAATCAAGGGATTTGGTAAGAAGGGTGACAGCCAGTTAAGAACAGAACAGGATATTTCAATGAAGTTAGTTCTTGGTGGTTCACTTGTAATTGCAGTTTTAATCTGGTTACTTCCAGAGATTCCTGTTAGCTTCCTAGGAGCACTTATAGTTGTTGTATTTGGTTTCTTCTTTGCAACAGTATCATCAAGAATGGTAGGTATTGTAGGAAGTAGTAACAACCCTGTATCAGGTATGGCTATTGCAACATTAATCGTAACAACATTTATCTTAAAGGCTACAGGCAGCACAGGTGCAACAGGTATGGTATCAGCTATTTCAATTGGTACAGTTATTTGTATCGTAGCAGCTATGGCTGGTGATACTTCACAGGATTTAAAGACAGGTTACATCGTAGGTGCAACACCTAGATTACAGCAGATAGGTGAATTAATTGGTGCTATTGTATCAGCTTTTGCAATCGGTGGAGTTATGTACCTTCTTAACTCAGCATGGGGATTTGGTTCAGAACAGATTCCTGCACCACAGGCTACACTTATGAAGATGGTAGTTGAAGGTGTTATGGGTGGTACATTACCATGGGTATTAATTTTCATGGGTGTATTTATCGCCATCGTTGTTGAAGTTCTTGGAATCCCTGTATTAGCATTCTCAATTGGTCTTTACTTACCAATTTACTTAAGCACACCTATTATGGTTGGTGGTGTTATTAAGTGGTTTATCGATAACAAGAGAAAATATGCTAATGACGAAGAAAGAAAAGACGCATCAGATCGTGGTATACTTTATGCAGCAGGTATGATTGCAGGTGAAGGTATCGTAGGTATCATTCTTGCAATATTAGCAGTTGTTAACGTTGCTGATAAGTTAAATCTTTCATCATTATATGGTGAAAGTGGAGCTTTCCAGACAGTTGGTAACTGGGTAGGATTAATTGCATTTGTATTATTACTTTCAACATTATTCCACTTTACAAAAGGAAAAAAGACTATAGAAGTGGACGCAAAAGAAAAATAAAAAAATAAAAAAAATATGTATTTCAGTGAGAAAAAGGCACTGCTGCAATTATGCAGTAGTGCTTTCTAAATAAAAATGGAGAGTTCATGAAAGAGAAGAAGAATTATATTGATAACATTCCCAGAATTAATGATATGAAATGGGAAGTTTTAGAGGATGGAATAGTAGAAATCACAGTAGAAAATACCGGATTTTATAATAAAGTAGCACAGAGATTATTTAAGAAGCCACGTTACAGTTTTATTAAATTAGATGAATATGGAAGTTTTGTGTGGCAGCAGATTGACGGCAAAAAAAGTATATATGAAATTGGAAAAGAACTTGGAAATAAGCATAATGGTGCTTCAGATCAGTTATATGAAAGACTTTCAAAATATTTTGGAATATTAGAACGCAATAAATATATTGTTTTTGAAAAATAAAGCCTTAAGGCAGTGAAAAGGATAAAAAATGAAACCATCAACAGTAATTATAGGTATAATTTTATTTGCCATAGCAACAATGATTATATATGGCTGGGGAATCGTAAAACAAAAAAATCAAACAAAGGATTTAATGAATTTGCTTTTTAGCAAAGGACAGGATAAAATAAAAAAGTATTTAAAACAGAATGAATACATTACAATATCGCAAGTTGAGCAGATTTGTGATGGGCTTGAAGCGAAACAGCCTTTTTCGCAAAACAGGGCTGTTGTAAAGAATAAGCAGGACTACGCAAAGAAGCTTATAGAATATATGCTAAAGACTAACCAGATTGAAAAAGAAGGTAGCCGTTATAAATGGCACAAGAAATAAGGAGGACATTATGGCAGTATTATCAGAGTTAGAACCAAACAAAGTGTTTAAATATTTTGAGGAGATTTGTTCAATTCCTCATGGTTCAAATAATTTAAAACAGATAAGTGATTATCTTGTAGATTTTGCAAAAGCACATAATTTAAAATATAGACAGGATGATGATTTAAATGTAATTATTTGGAAAGACGGATCTAAGGGATACGAAGATTCAGAACCTGTAATTCTTCAGGGACATATGGATATGGTTGCAGTTCAGGAAGCTGATTGCAAGAAAGATATGGAAAAAGAAGGATTAGACTTAGAAATTAACGGAGATTTCATTTCAGCTAAGGGAACATCTCTTGGTGGAGATGACGGAATTGCAGTAGCTTATACATTGGCAGTTTTGGATGATGAAGAAATGGCTCATCCACCAGTCGAAGCTATTTTTACAGTAAATGAAGAAATTGGAATGCTTGGCGCTGCAACAATTGATGTTTCAGATCTTAAGGGACGTCTTTTTATGAATATGGATTCAGAAGATGAAGGTGTGTTTACAGTAAGTTGTGCCGGCGGTGCATCAGTAATATGTAAGATCCCATACAAGAGAGATCTTGTAAATGCCCCTGTAATTGAAATTAAATTAGATGATTTTACAGGTGGACATTCAGGTGTTGAAATTATTAAGGGACGTGTAAATGCAAACTGCGCAATGGCAAGAGTACTTCTTAATGTATTCCAGAATGTAGGAATGAGACTTGTTTCAGTTAACGGTGGTGAAAAGGATAATGCCATTGCAAAAATCAGCGAGGCAGCAATTGTTGTACTACCTGACTCAGTAGATAAGGCAAAGAAGATTATTGAAGATACTTTTGCAGACATTAAGGAAGAGTACAGGGTTACAGATCCTGATGCTAACTTAACTTTAAATGTAAGAGAACCAGATATGGTTGATGCCTTTACAGACGCAGCTACACTTGCAACAATTATTGCAATGGTTAATATGCCTAATGGAGTTCAGAGAATGAATCCTGAAATTGACGGTTTAGTACAGACATCACTTAATATGGGAATTTTAAGAACTGAAATGTTAGAAGTTAAGATGACATTTGCAGTTAGAAGTTCAAGCGAAACAGAAAAGCAGTACTTAATTGAAAAATTAAAATCCCTTACAGAAATCTTTGGAGGAAGCGTAGAAATAGTAGGACCTTACCCTGGATGGGAATATAAGGCAGATTCAAGATTACGTGAGGTAATGGTTGATGCTTACAAGGATTTATATAATGGTGAAGAACCTGTTGTAGAAGGAATTCACGCAGGACTTGAGTGTGGAATCTTTGCATCTAAGTTACCTGGACTTGATGCTGTATCATTTGGACCACAGATGAATAATATCCATACAACAAATGAAGAATTAAGTATTTCATCAACACAGCGTACATGGGAGTTAGTTGTTAAGGCACTTGCAGCGTTGAAGTAGGCAGGAAGCGTTAATGTCAAAGCTGGGTGTTTCCAGATAAATAAGAATTTTTTAAAGAGCGGATGTTTCAGTTGAGCATCCGTTTTTTTTTTTTTTGAAAAAATTATCTGTAATGACAGAACTTTACAGATTTTCTTCATATGTATTTACAACTGTCTTGTCAGTTCCATATGTTTGTGCTATACTAAGTGGCAATGTAGAAAAAATATGGCAATTTAAGTCCATATAGCACATTAGGAGGAAGAAATGCAAACAGATATTTTGATAGTAGGCAGTGGTTGTGCAGGTTTATATTGCGCACTTAATTTGCCGAAGGACAAAAATATATTAATGATTACAAAGGATATAGTAGAACATAGTGACTCCTATTTAGCACAGGGTGGAATGTGTATGCTTAAAGATCCTGATGATTTTGACAGTTATTTTTATGATACAATGAAAGCAGGCCATTTTGAAAATGATACTGCAGCAGTAGAAACTATGATAAAGGAATCACCTGATTTGGTGAAAGACCTTTTAAGTTATGGGGTTGATTTTCAGAGAGATGAGGATGGAAATCTTGCATATACAAGAGAGGGTGCTCATGCCAGAAACAGAATCGTTTATCATGAGGATATAACAGGTAAGGAGATTACAAGTCATTTATATGAACAGTGTAAGAATCTTGACAATCTTACAATAAAGGAACATTGGACAATGGTTGACTTATTAACTAAAGACAACTGCTGTTATGGTGTTGTTGTAAGAAAGGATGATGGAAGTCTTGATGTAATAACTGCTAATTATACAGTTTTGGCATGTGGTGGTATTGGTGGAATATACAGATATTCAACTAATTACAGACATTTAACAGGCGATGGTATTGCAGTGGCAATTAAACATGGTGTAGAATTAAAGAATGTAAACTATGTGCAGATTCACCCAACAACTTTTTATTCAGAAAAAGAAGAGGACAGAAGTTTCCTGATTTCCGAGTCTGTAAGAGGTGAAGGTGCCAAGTTATATAACAATAGTAAGGAAAGATTTACAGAGGAACTTCTTCCAAGAGATATTCTTACAGGAAATATCAGAAAGGAAATGAAGAGAGAAGGCAGCGAGCATGTATGGCTTTCAATGAAGCCTATTGATCCTGAACAGTTAAAGGAGCATTTTCCTAATATTGTAGAGCATTGTAAGGAGCATGGATATAACGTTCCTGACGAGATGATACCTGTAATTCCTGCACAGCATTATTTTATGGGCGGAATAAAGGTAAATCTTCAAAGCAAAACTTCAATGGATCAGCTTTATGCAATAGGAGAAACTGCATGTAACGGAGTTCATGGAAGAAACAGACTTGCAAGTAATTCATTGTTAGAAAGCATGGTATTTGCCAAGAGAGCTGCAAAGGAAATGACAGCAGAGTTTGATAAAACTAAAAGAGAAAGTTTTGATAATGTTGATTTTACACCTTATAAGGATAAGAAGAAGCTTGAAAAAGAATATAAGCAGTTAATAAGAGATGAAATCGATAGAGAAAATCAAAAAATGAATGAGGCAGCAAAACAGTAAAACAACAATTCAATCTAAAAAATTAAAAGTTAATTATAAACAGACAGAAAAATCAGGAGGAAAAAATAAAATGTTTGATCCAATTACATTAAAATTATCAGTAGATCCACTTATTTTAAGCGCATTAAAGGAAGACGTAACAAGCGAGGACGTAACAACCAATTCAGTTATGAGAGAGGCTTGTATGGGGCAGGTTGATCTTATTTGCAAGGAAGATGGAGTTATCTGCGGACTTCAGGTTTTTGCAAGAGCTTTTCAGTTATTAGATGAAAATGTAGAAGTTGATTTGTTAGTTAAAGATGGCGACCAGGTTAAAAAAGGTCAGCTTATGGGAACTGTAAAAGGTGACATCAGAATTCTTTTAGTTGGTGAAAGAACAGGACTTAATTATCTTCAGAGAATGAGTGGTATTGCAACATATACTAATTCTATAGCTCAGTTATTGGAAGGAAGCAATACAAAGCTTCTTGATACAAGAAAGACATCACCTAACAATCGTATTTTTGAAAAATATTCTGTTAGAGTAGGTGGAGGAAACAACCACAGATATAATCTTACAGATGGTATATTATTAAAGGATAATCACATTGGAGCAGCAGGAAGCGTTGAAAAGGCTATTCAGATGGCTAAGGAATATGCTCCTTTCGTAAGAAAGATAGAGGTTGAAGTTGAAACATTAGACATGGTTCGCAAAGCAGTTGAAGCAGGAGCTGATATTATTATGTTAGATAATATGGATCATGATGTAATGAAGGAAGCTATTGAAATAATTGATGGCAGAGCTGAAGTCGAAGTATCAGGAAATGTAACAAAGGAAAATATTTCTAAACTGGTAGATTTGGGAGTAGACTATATCTCAAGTGGTGCTTTAACACATTCAGCACCTATTATGGATATCTCATTAAAGAATCTTCATCGTATTTAACAGAGGTGAAAAATGGGCGGAGAAAAAAGAAGAGAAAATCTATTAAAAATTTTACAGGAAAGTGAAAGTGCAGTATCAGGAACAAAACTTGCAGCAAAATTTCAGGTAAGCCGACAGGTTATAGTTCAGGATATAGCATTACTTCGCGCAAAAAATCACAATATAATATCAACACATAAAGGCTATGTACTTCAGGACAAGGGAAACATACAGCGTGTTTTTAAGGTTAAGCATAGTGCAGAGAAAATGCTTGATGAATTAAACCTGATAGTAGATTGTGGCGGAAAGGTTGAGGATGTCTTTGTATATCACAAACTTTATGGTGTAATACGTGTTGAGATGAATATTAAGTCTAGAATTGACGCAAAGAAATATGTTGATAGTATAGAAGGAGGAGTTTCTGTTCCCCTGGAACAAATCACTTCTGAGTATCACTATCATACAGTAACAGCTGACAGTGTAGAAACATTAAATATTATACAGGAACAGTTAGACAAACAGGGATACCTTGTAGCACTTAGAGACTATGAGCCGGTTGATTTCTGGAGTAATACGGAAGCAGAGAGTTAGAAAAATTTTCGGTTGGCAAGAATATAATAATATATAAGTGAACAACAAATCAAGCTGGAAATAGCATTTGTAATTGTTAGTAAATAAAATATTGATTAATATGGTTGCTCCGTTGGAATATTGGAGAATGTTCCGGCGGGGCAGCTTTTTTAAATGATTGTAGTGTGAGTGGTGTAATGGCAGGATAGGTATAGTGGTAGCCATAGAAAAGCCGGATTCATTATGAATCCGGCGTATAAATTTATATATTTAATTAGTACAATTCTAATCCAGGGATTTATTTCTGCTTTCCTTTTTCGATTGCTGCATTTACAAATCCTAAGAATAAAGGATGTGGTCTATTAGGACGGCTCTTTAATTCAGGATGTGCCTGTGTTGCAATGAAGAATGGATGTGAAGGAATTTCAATCATTTCTACAATACGTCCGTCAGGAGAGATACCTGATAACTTCATTCCCTTTGAGGTAAGGGCTTCTCTGTAATCGTTGTTTACTTCATAACGATGACGATGACGTTCATGAATTAATTCTTCTCCATATAATTTATAAGCAAGACTTTCTGTATCCAAGTGACATGGATAAGAACCAAGTCTTAAAGTTCCACCGATATCTGTAATACCTTCCTGGTCAGGCATAAGACTGATAACAGGATGTGTAGTTGCAGGATTAAGTTCAATACTGTGAGCATCACGGAAACCAACTACATCTCTTGCAAATTCAACAATTGAAAGCTGCATGCCAAGGCAAAGACCAAGGAATGGAATATTGTTCTCTCTTGCATATTTGATAGAAGCAATCTTACCGTCGATACCACGGCTGCCAAAACCACCTGGGACAAGAATACCTGAAACATCACTGAAGATTTCAGCAGCATTCTCATCAGTAACTTCTTCTGAGTCAACCCATTTAATATTAACAGTGCAACGGCTTGGATAACCGGCATGTTTCAAAGATTCAACAACACTAATGTAAGCATCATGTAATGCAATATATTTTCCAACTAATGCAACTGTAACTTCCTGAACAGGATGCTTAGCTGCGTCAACCATAGCCTTCCATTCGTCAAGGTCAGGTTCAGGACAATCAAGCTTTAAGCTCTGGCAAACAATTTCTGCAAGATGTTCTTTTTCCATTGCAAGAGGAGCTTCGTAAAGCATATCAACTGTAAGGTTCTGAACAACGTGGCTTGCAGGAACATTACAGAAAAGACTGATTTTGTCTTTAAGATTGTCGTCAATTTCGTATTCAGTACGACAAACAACTACGTCAGGCTGAATACCAAGTCTCTGTAATTCCTTAACACTCATCTGGATAGGTTTAGTTTTCATTTCTTCAGATGCAGGAAGATAAACCATAAGAGCTACGTGAATAAGAATACAATTCTCACGTCCAACATCATGCTGGAACTGTCTGATAGCTTCAATATATGGCTGTGATTCAATATCACCAACTGTTCCACCTACTTCAATAATAGCAATTTCAGTTTCTTCTGAAAGACTGCGGTGAAAACGACTTTTAATCTCGTTAGTAATATGCGGAATAACCTGAACAGTTCCTCCACCAAAATCACCATGTCTTTCTTTTTCAAGTACAGACCAGTAAACCTTACCGGTTGTAACGTTAGAATTTCTTGTTAAACTTTCATCAATAAATCTTTCATAATGACCTAAATCAAGATCAGTTTCAGCACCATCGTCTGTAACGAAAACTTCTCCGTGCTGAATAGGGTTCATAGTACCTGGGTCAATGTTAATATAAGGATCAAACTTCTGCATTGTTACCTTGTAACCACGAGCTTTCAAAAGACGACCCAAAGATGCAGCAGTGATACCTTTTCCGAGACCGGAAACAACACCGCCTGTTACAAATACATATTTTACTGCCATGAGACATTCCTCCATTTGTATAATACACTATGATGTTTAGTAGTATTGGGGCTAAACATCATCTGAACATAAAAATTCACCTTACTAGTGTACTACAATCAAAAAATTAATTCCATAGGAATGTAAAATTTTTAAAAGTTTAAACTTTTTTTATCAAAAATTCACATTATTTACAAAGTATATGGTATATTATTAAAGTCTAAATATATACATAAAAGATATGCAGAATGTAAAGAAAGGGAAGACTTGATGGATAATAATACTAATAGAAATACTAATAGGAATAATCCGAAAAACGATAGGGATAACAAGAATCAAAAGAAAAATCAAATAATAGGCATAGTGGTTGCACTTGTAGCCGCATTTCTTTTTACAACATTAAGCTCATATATAGTTGATTCAATGACTACCAAGGAGATTAGTTACAATCAGTTTATAGCTTTGCTTGAAAATAATAATGTGGAATCAGTTGTTTTCAATAACAATAAGATAGAAATTACACCTAAAGATAATAATGGAAACATTATAAAAGTAAAATATTGGACAACAGAATTAGATGACCCTGAACTTATTCAGGAATTAAAAGAAAAATATACACAGGTAAAATTCAAAGGAGAACAGCAGAGCAGTTCGTCAAACTTTTTGCTTATTTTGCTTGAATTTGTATTACCATTTGTAATGTTCTATGTTTTGCTTACATTCATAATGAAGAAAGCAGGCGGCGGAGCCGGTGGTGGAATGTTTGGTGTTGGAAAGAGCAATGCCAAGGTATATGTTCAGAAAGAAACAGGAGTTACATTTAAGGATGTGGCAGGACAGGAAGAAGCTAAGGAATCAGTAGTAGAATTAGTAGATTTCCTTCATAATCCGGGCAAATATACAGAAATCGGTGCCAAGCTTCCAAAGGGAGCATTGTTAGTAGGACCGCCGGGAACAGGTAAAACATTGTTGGCTAAGGCAGTTGCAGGAGAGGCTAATGTGCCATTTTTCTCATTGTCAGGTTCAGACTTTGTGGAAATGTTCGTAGGTGTAGGTGCTTCAAGAGTAAGAGATTTGTTTAAGCAGGCAGAACAGAATGCACCATGTATCGTATTTATCGACGAAATTGACTCAATAGGAAAGAGCAGAGACTCAAGATATGGCGGTGGAAATGATGAAAGAGAACAGACATTAAATGCACTTTTGGCAGAAATGGATGGTTTTGATACATCAAAGGGTATTTTAATACTTGCTGCAACTAACAGACCGGAAGTACTTGATCCGGCACTTTTAAGACCAGGTCGTTTTGACAGAAGAATTATTGTAGACGCACCTGATTTTAAGGGCAGACTTGAAACTTTAAGAGTTCATTCAAAAGATGTTAAATTAGATGAAACAGTAGATCTTGATGCTATTGCAAACATTACAAGTGGTGCAGTAGGTTCAGACCTTGCCAATATGGTTAACGAAGCAGCAATCAACGCAGTAAAATGTGGTAGAAGAGCAATTTCTCAGGCTGACTTAATGGAAGCAGTTGAAGTTGTAATTGCCGGAAAAGAAAAGAAAGATAGAATTCTCAGCAAAGAAGAAAAGAAGATAGTTTCTTACCATGAAGTAGGTCATGCATTAGTAACAGCATTACAAAAACATGCAGAACCGGTACAGAAGATTACAATAGTTCCAAGAACAATGGGTTCATTAGGATATGTTATACAGGCGCCTGAAGAAGAAAAATATCTTATGTCAAAAGAAGAATTAAATGCAAGGCTTGTAACATTCCTTGCAGGTAGAGCAGCAGAAGAAATTGTATTTGATTCAGTGACAACAGGTGCATCAAATGATATGGAAAAGGCTACAAAGATAGCCCGCTCAATGATTGCACAGTATGGTATGTCAGAAAAGTTCGGCTTAATGAGTCTTGAACAGGTTGAAAATCCTTATTTAGGAAACAGAACAACACTCAACTGTAGCGATAAGACAGCAACAGAGATTGAAGAAGAGGTTAAGATTCTTCTTAAAGAAAAATACGAAGAAGCTAAGAAGCTTCTTAGAAATAACCGTACTAAGCTTGACAAGATTGCAAAATTCTTATACGAAAAAGAAACAATCACAGGCAAGGAATTTATGGACATTTTTGAACAGTGCGAGAGAGAAGAAGCTGAAAAGGCAGAAGCTTCTAAAACACAGAATACAGAAAACAATGCAAATGCAGAAAATTTAGATACACAGAATACAGAAGCATAGAATGAAGGTAATTTAGAAACTACTGAAATGTAGAATACAGATTGTTTGTTCAAAAACAAACAGCACAAAGATTATTACCGGATGACTATATGAAAGCTGACACCTTTGATTATTCAAAGTTGTCAGCTTTCGTAAGTTAGTCTGTAGAATAAATACGATTTTATAAAAGCAGGTAGAACAATGGGTGAATTTAATTTTGCGGAAGAACTAAAAAAAATGCCACAGACACCGGGGGTGTATTTAATGCACGATGCCCACGATGATGTTATTTATGTGGGAAAAGCTGTTAATCTTAAAAGGCGTGTAAGCTCATATTTTAGAAAAAGCACAAAAAGAACAACAAAAATAGAATCCATGGTTTCAAAAATAAGAAGGTTTGAGTATATTCTTACAGATTCAGAACTGGAAGCATTAATACTTGAATGTAATCTGATTAAAGAATACAGACCTAAATATAATACAATGCTTATGGATGACAAAACATATCCTTATGTAATGATTACAGTAAGTGAGGATTATCCACGAATTGTTTTGGCGAGAAGGATGAAGAAGGACAATAATAAATATTTTGGACCTTTTACAAGTAGTGCAGCAGTTAAAGACACCATAGATTTGTTACAGAAAATGTATCAAATTAGAAGTTGCAACAAGGCTATTGTAAGTGATGGCACATATACTGCTGATGGAGAATATAAGAATATTCCAAAGATTAATGGAAGGCCTTGTCTTTATTATCATATTGGACAGTGCAAAGGTCCCTGTCAGGGATATATTTCCAAAGAAGATTACAGGGAAAATATTAATAAAGCCATTAAATTCTTAGAAGGCAATTACACTCAGACAATCAAGGAGCTGGAGGAAAAGATGCAGGAGGCATCAGCTAATCTTGATTTTGAGAGAGCAATGGAATGTAGAGATTTGATTAATAGCATTAATCATGTTGCGGGAAATCAGAAGATTACAACTCATCAGTTTGAGGATAGGGATATTATTGCTTATGCAGAGGAAGGAAACGATGCAGTTGTACAGGTGTTTTTTGTTAGAAATGGTAAGCTTATCGGCCGTGAACATTTTTATCTTACAACTGTCCCGGGAGATACCGGCAAAGATATTCTTACAAGTTTCATAAAGCAATATTATATTGGAACGCCTTTTATTCCAAGGGAGCTTTTGGTGCAGGAAGAGGTGGAGGAGCCGGAACTTTTGTCACAGCTCCTTAGCAGAAATCAGAATTATACAGTCAGAATTGTAAATCCTAAAAAAGGAAGTAAGGAGAAGCTTGTTGAACTTGCAGCAAAGAATGCAGGCAATCTTTTGGAACAAAATAAAGAAAAATATAGAAGGGAACAAAAACGTACTGTAGGTGCAGTGGAGGAAATAGAGGAACTTATTGGTATTATGGGAATCCATAGAATGGAAGCCTACGATATATCCAATACTAACGGTTACGAGTCCGTTGCATCAATGATAGTTTATGAGGACGGAAAACCGAAGCGTAATAATTATAGAAAGTTTAGAATTAAGTCTGTTAAGGGTCCTGACGATTATGCCAGCATGAGAGAAGTTCTTACAAGAAGATTCCGTCACGGAATAGAAGAACGTGAAAAGCTTGATATGGAAGAAAAAGACTACAAACTTGGAAGTTTCAGTAACTTCCCGGATATTCTTATGATGGATGGTGGAAAAGGTCAGGTAAACATAGCTCTTGAAGTTTTGGACAGCCTTAACCTTCATATTCCTGTTTGTGGAATGGTAAAGGACGATAACCATAGAACACGAGGACTTTATTACAATAATGAGGAAATTCCTATAGCAAAGAATTCGGAAGGATTCAGACTGATTACAAGAATGCAGGATGAAACCCATAGATTTGCAATAGAGTATCATAGAAGTCTTAGAAATAAAAAACAAGTACATTCAATACTTGATGACATTCCTGGAGTAGGTCCGGCAAGAAGAAAGGCATTAATGAGAGAATTTAAATCCATTGAAGGAATTAGGGAAGCTACAGTGGAACAGCTTAGTCAGGTTGATACTATAAGCGAAAAAGTGGCAAAGGACATATACAAATTTTTTCATTAATTAATATATACAAAAAAAAGCTGTAATGTTAAAATAATGTATGACAATGAAAAATGGTCGTGAAAAATTATACTTGTAGCGAAAGGAGCAAATTTATGAAAAAAATTAAATTTACAAAAATAATAGAAAACTACAATTTAAAGAATTATATACCTGAAATTGATACGGATAAGATTTATATTAATACTCCGGAAGTTAATAGACCGGCGTTACAGTTAGCAGGTTTCTTTGATCATTTCGATAAGGAAAGAGTACAGATTCTTGGAAACGTGGAATATGCTTTCATTGATAGTATGGAAAGACAGAACAGACTTTGGGTGTACGAAAAGTTAATGAGTAGTGGAATTCCATGTCTGATTTTATGTAGAGGGCATGAAGCAGATGATGATTTGATTGAAGCAGGAAGAAAATATAATGTACCTGTTTTAATGACAGAATGGACTACATCAAGATTTGATGCAGAACTTACAAGATGGCTTAATGTTCAGCTTGCACCGTGTATTACAATCCATGGTGTTTTGGTAGACGTTTATGGTGAAGGTGTTTTGATTATGGGTGAAAGCGGAATCGGCAAAAGTGAGGCAGCCCTTGAATTGATTAAGAGAGGCCATAGACTTGTAACTGATGATGTTGTAGAAATAAGAAAGGTAAGTGATGAAACATTAATTGGTGCATCACCTGAAATTACTAAGCATTTTATTGAATTAAGAGGTATTGGTATCATAGATGTTAAGGCTTTATTTGGTGTTGAAAGTATTCTTGACACAGCCAATATTGACATGGTTATTAAGTTAGAAGAATGGGATAGAAGCAGAGAATATGATAGACTTGGAATTGAAGATAATTACACAGAATTTCTTGGAAATAAAGTAGTTTGCTATTCTATTCCTATCAGACCGGGTAGAAATGTAGCAGTTATTGTTGAATCGGCATCAGTAAACCACAGACAGAAGAAGATGGGTTACAATGCTGCCAAAGAATTATATAAACGTGTAACTGACAATCTTATGAAGCAGAATGACGAGGAGGAATAGGAAAAAATTATGAAAAAGTATTGTTTTGGAGTTGACGTTGGAGGAACAACAGTTAAAGTAGGACTTTTTACAGTAGAAGGTCAGCTCCTTGATAAGTGGGAGATTATTACAAGAACAGAAAATAATGGTGAAAATATTTTATTTGATATATGTGAATCATTAGAAGCTAAGTTAGACGAAAAGTCTATTGATTTAGATGAAGTTAAGGGAATCGGCATTGGTTTGCCGGGACCTGTTTTAGATGACGGAACTGTATTACAGTGTGTTAACTTAGGTTGGGGCAAGTTTAATGTATCAGAAAAAATGTCTGAAATGTTCCACGGAATAGAGGTTAAGGCAGGCAATGATGCCAACGTTGCAGCTCTTGGTGAAGCGTGGAAAGGTGGCGGAAAGGATTTTGATGATATCGTTATGGTTACACTTGGAACAGGTGTAGGCGGAGGTGTTATTTTAGAAGGAAAAATTCTTACAGGACATAACGGTGCAGCAGGCGAAATCGGTCACATGCATGTTGAAGATGGTGAAGAACTTAACTGTAACTGCGGCGGTTGCGGATGCCTTGAACAGTATGCATCAGCTACAGGTGTAGTGAGACTTGCAAACAGATATATTGCAAAGAATAGTGAATCAACTAAGATGACAGAATTTGGTGAAGACATTACAGCAAAAGATGTTTTTGACTTGGCAAAAGAAGGAGATAAGGGTGCTGTAGCTGTTGTTGAACAGATGAGTACATATCTTGGAAAAGCCATGGCAAGTATTGCAACAGTAGTAAACCCACAGGCATTTATTATTGGCGGTGGTGTAAGTAAGGCAGGCCAGTATCTTATTGATGCCATTGCAGATGTTTATGTTAAATATGCTTTCCCAGCTTGTAGAGAAGCAAAAATTGCTCTTGCAGAATTAGGAAATGATGCAGGAATTTATGGTGCGGCAGCACTTATAGTATAAAAAGTAACTAGAGGTTTTAGGAGGATTCAATGGATAACGCATTCATAGAAAAGATTAAAGAAGTAGTTGGAGAAAAATATGTAAAAGAGAATGAGAGCATGGCATCTCATTGTACTTTCAGATGTGGAGGAAACGCTGAATTATTCGTAACTCCGGGCAGTATTGATGAGTTAACACAGGTTGTAGCACTTTGTAGAGAGAATGATGTGGAATTTCTTGTTATAGGAAACGGAAGCAATCTTTTAGTTAAAGATGAAGGCTACAAGGGTGTAATAATTGAAGTTAATTCAAGAATAAGTTTTATTGATGTTATTGGTGAAGATATTGTAGCCGACGCAGGTGCAAAGCTTTCAGCAGTGGCAGTTACTGCAATGGAGAACGACCTAGGTGGTTTTGAGTTCGCTCACGGTATTCCGGGCAACATTGGTGGTGCCGTAATGATGAATGCAGGTGCTTATGGTGGAGAAATGAAACAGGTTCTTAAATGGGTTAAGGTACTTGATAATGAAGGAAACATTATTACACTTGATGCATCTGAGCTTGAAATGGGATACAGAACAAGCATTATTGAGAAGAAAGGTTATATTGTTCTTCAGGCAAGAATTGGTCTTAACATTGAATTCTCAGAGGATATTGGTTTGATTATGCAGATGTTTATGCAGAAGAGAAGAGCAAGTCAGCCACTTGAATATCCAAGTGCAGGAAGTACTTTCAAGAGACCTGAAGGATATTTTGCAGGTAAATTAATTGACGATGCAGGGCTTAGAGGATACAGAGTTGGTGGAGCCATGGTATCAGAAAAGCATTGTGGTTTTGTAATTAATTACGATAATGCCACAGCAACAGATGTTATTAATCTTATGAAGGATGTACAGGCTAAAGTTAAAGAGAAGTTCAATGTACAGTTAGAACCTGAAGTTAGAATTATCTAAAAGTCTAAGTATGAGGGAGTACAAATGCGATTAGTAATAGTAACAGGTATCTCAGGGGCAGGCAAAGTAACTGCCCTTAAGATTTTTGAGGATAACGGGTATTATTGCGTAGATAATCTGCCAATAGATTTAATTGAAAGTTTTGCAGATATTCTTTTTGGACAGACTAATGAAAAGAATAAAGTTGCAATTGGAGTAGATATCAGAAGCGGAAAAAATCTTGAGAAGATGTCAGAAGTTCTTAAGAATATGAAAGCAAAAGAACAGAATTATGAGATTTTGTTCTTAGACTGCAACAATAATACTTTAATAAAGAGATTTAAAGAAACACGAAGAAGTCATCCAATGGGTGACAGAGATAGTGTTGAAAATGAAATTAATGAAGAGAGGGCAAAGCTGGAATTTTTAAGAGAACAGGCTGATTATATAATCGACACCAGCAATCTTCTCGTAAAAGAACTAAGAGGAGAAATAGAAAAGATATTTGTTTTAAACAGAGATTACAGAAATCTTTTTGTTACAATAATGTCTTTTGGTTTCAAGCACGGTGTTCCGGCAGATTGTGATTTGGTATTTGATGTAAGATTTCTTCCAAATCCATATTATGTGCCTGAGCTGAAACACAAAACAGGTAATCAGAAGGAAGTACAGGATTATGTTTTGAACTCGCCTGTGTCACACGAATTTCTTAATAAATTAGTAGATATGATTAAATTTCTTATTCCAAACTATATTGAAGAGGGAAAGAATCAGTTGGTTATAGGAATTGGTTGTACAGGTGGTCATCACAGATCAGTAACAATAGCTAATGAATTATATAATCAATTAAATAGTTCAGACGCTTCTTATGGAATCAGATTATCTCATAGAGACATAGACAGATAGTAGAAATAGTAGGAAGTGGCATGAGTTTTTCAAGTAAGGTTAAAAAGGAATTAGCAGGTCATATCAGTAATGCAACACATTGTCGAATAGCAGAAATTGCAGCTATTATTTCTATGTGCGGAAGTGTACTGATAGACGTTGATGAAAAGTATTCCATAAGAGTCAGAACTGAAACCGATTCAACGGCAGAAAAGTTTAAGACTTTGGTGTGGAAAACATTTCATATAGATGCAAAAATTGTTGTAAAAAAGAATGCATATTCAAAAAATGCAGAGACATATACTATTACCATAAAAGATCACAATCAGGCAATGAAAGTCTTAGAGGCAACTAAATTAATTGATGATCAGGGGCAGATAGGAGAGAATCTTTCAGTGACCAATAATGTTGTTATAATGAAAGATTGTTGCAAGAGAGCCTTCATAAGAGGGGCATTTATGGCAGCAGGTTCGATAAGTGATCCTAACAGCTCTTATCACTTTGAAATTAAGTGTAATAACGAAAAAAAGGCTGAGCAATTAATAAAATTACTAAATAAATTTAATATTGAGGCAAAAACAGTTGCAAGAAAAGGTCATTTTGTGGTATATATCAAGGAAGGCGAAGGAATAGTTGATGTTTTAAATGTAATGGAGGCTCCGGTAGCTTTAATGGAAATGGAGAATGTCCGAATCCTAAAAGGCATGAGCAACTATTACAATAGGCAGGTTAATTGTGAGACTGCCAACATTAAGAAGACAGTAACAACTGCATGCAGACAGATAGATGATATTAATTATATCATTGAAAATGAGGGCTTAGAATATTTGCCTGATAAGTTACAGGATATAGCAACATTGCGAGTTGAAAATCCTGACGCTTCGTTGCAGGAGTTAGGTCAGATGCTTGAACCGCAATTAGGAAAATCAGGGGTTAATCACAGATTGAGAAAGATTTGCCAGATTGCAGAGGAAATAAGGGGAATCCCCAAGGAGGAAAGGTTATAATGATAACAAAGGATGTAACAATTGATATTAAGCAGGCTACAGATGCAAGTCCGGTGGCAAAATGCGTACAGTTAGCTAGTCAGTTCAAGAGTAAAATATATATTGAAAATGGAGCTACAAAAGTTAATGCTAAGTCAATCATGGGAATGATGGCATTAGGAATTCTTTCAGGAGAAGAAGTAAAAGTATCTGCTGAAGGAGACGACGAGCAGAATGCAATTGATACAATGGTAAATTACTTAACAGCTAATTAATCGAAAATAGTATGAAATAAAAAATCCTTTCTGTCGGTGACGGAAGGGATTTTTTTGTGGTGATTACGTGTTGTAAATATAAAGCTTGTCCACATTCAAACTTATACATATCTGCCCACGGAAACATATTCCAAGCTTTACAGTATAAATTCAAAGGCAATTAAACCTGGTAATTCCCCATAAGTCTTTGCTCTTAATTCTAATATATAGTATAATTATTTAATTAGCAGTAAGGTTAATGAGAAGAATATAAAAGAATTAAAGAGTAACATAAAAGTAGACTATAAAAAGAAGAATAACAGTGAACATATATTACCAAAAAGAAAGGAACAGCTTATGAAACTTATATCATGGAATGTTAATGGAATCCGTGCCTGTGTTACAAAGGGCTTTATGGATTTCTTTAATGAAATAGACGCGGATATTTTTTGTATACAGGAATCAAAGATGCAGGAAGGACAGCTTGAACTTGAAATGCCGGGATATTATCAGTATTGGAATTATGCTGAAAAGAAGGGATATTCAGGAACAGCGATTTTTACAAAGAAAGAGCCAATGGATGTGAAGTATGGCATTGGCATAGAGGAACACGACCACGAGGGAAGAGTTATAACGTTGGAGTTTGAAGATTTCTATATGGTTACATGCTATACGCCAAATTCACAGAACGAACTTAAAAGACTGGATTACAGAATGCAGTGGGAAGATGATTTTAAGGCATATCTTAAGAAGCTTGAAGAATCTAAACCGGTAGTTTTATGTGGTGATTTGAATGTGGCACATAAGGAAATAGATTTGAAAAATCCTAAGACTAACAGAAAGAATGCAGGCTTTACAGATGAAGAACGTGAAAAGATGACTAAGCTTTTAGATGACGGATTCATAGATACATTTAGATATTTCTATCCTGATTTGGAAGGAAAATATAGTTGGTGGTCATATAGATTTAAAGCCAGAGAGAAGAACGCAGGTTGGCGTATTGACTATTTTATTGTATCGGAAGCATTAAAGGACAAGCTTGAAGGGGCTGACATTCACACAGAAATACTTGGCTCAGACCACTGCCCAATTGAACTTGACTTGAATATATAAAGACAAAATAACAATTAAACAGGTGATTATATATGAATTTTGCACATTTACATGTCCATACAGAATACAGTCTGTTGGATGGCTCAAGTAAAATTAAAGAAATTACAAAAAGAGCCAAAGAGCTTGGAATGAACAGCCTTGCCATAACAGACCACGGTGTTATGTATGGATGCATAGATTTTTACAGGGCAGCACTTGAAAATGGAATAAAGCCTATTATCGGATGTGAAGTGTATGTGGCACCGGGTTCACGTTTCGAAAAAGAAGCAGGGGACAACGAAGACAGATATTATCATTTGATTTTGTTGGCAGAAAATAATGAAGGATATGCAAACCTTTGCAAAATAGTTTCAAAAGGATTTGTGGAAGGATTCTATTACAAACCACGAGTTGACTATGAAGTATTGGAAAAATACCACGAAGGAATTATTTGCCTAAGCGCCTGTCTTGCAGGAGAAGTACAGAAGTATCTGGCAAGAGGGGAATACGAAAAGGGAAAAGAAGCTGCCTTAAAATATGAGAAAATATTTGGAAAGGGTAATTATTTCCTTGAAATGCAGGACCACGGTATTCCGGAACAGGCAACAGTTAACCAGCAGTTAATGAGAATGAGCGAAGAGTTGGAAATTGACCTTGTTTGTACTAATGACGTACATTACACTTTTGCAGATGATGTGGAGGCACACGATATACTTCTTTGTATTCAGACCGGAAAGAAGAAAGCTGATGAGGACAGAATGCGTTATGAGGGGGGACAGTTCTACCTGAAATCACCGGAAGAAATGTACCGGCTTTTCAAATACGCACCTCAGGCAATGGAGAATACACAGAAAATCGCCGACAGATGTAATGTTACATTTGAGTTTGGAGTAACAAAGATTCCAAGTTTTCCTGTGCCGGAAGGCTACACATCATGGACTTACCTAAAAGAACTGTGTGAAACAGGACTTCACAACCGCTATCCTGTTTTTAAGGGAGAAGTTGACCAGAACTGTCATTTGACAAAAGAAGAACTGGAAGAAAGATTAAATTACGAATTAAATACAATAAAGAACATGGGATATATTGAATATTTTCTGATTGTTTGGGATTTTATTCATTATGCCAAGTCTAACGGAATTGCAGTTGGACCGGGAAGAGGTTCAGCGGCAGGAAGTATAGTTTCTTATTGTTTGGAAATAACAGATATAGAACCTATGAGATATAATTTGCTCTTTGAAAGATTCCTTAATCCTGAGCGTGTATCCATGCCCGATATTGACGTAGACTTTTGTATTGAAAGACGACAGGAAGTTATTGACTACGTAGGTAGAAAATACGGAAAAGACCATGTGGCGCAGATTGTGACTTTTGGAACATTAAAGGCAAGAGGTGTAATAAGAGATGTTGGACGAGTTCTTGATATGCCATATGCTCAGGTAGATAATATAGCAAAAATGATTCCACAGGAGCTTAACATTACTCTTGATGGAGCTTTAAAACAAAATAGAGAATTAAAAACATTATACGATTCAGATCCAGAGGTAAAATACCTTATTGATATGTCAAGAAGACTTGAAGGACTTCCACGACACGCATCAATGCATGCGGCAGGTGTAGTTATTTGTGGAAAACCGGTAGACGAATACGTGCCATTGTCAAGAGCGGCAGACGGTTCAATTACAACACAGTATATAATGACTACTTTGGAAGAACTTGGACTTTTAAAAATGGACTTTTTGGGGCTTAGAAACTTAACTGTAATACAGAATGCCCAAAGATTCATAAAGAAGAACAGAGGCATAGAACTTGACCTGATGAAAATAGACTACAATGACAAAAAAGTTTTGGATTATATTGGAACAGGAAATACAGAGGGAATATTCCAGCTTGAAAGTGCCGGAATGAAAAACTTCATGAAGGAACTTAAGCCTCAAAGTCTTGAAGATATTATCGCCGGAATAGCTTTGTACCGTCCGGGACCAATGGATTTTATTCCTAAATATCTTGAAGGAAAAAATAATCGAGATAGCGTTACTTATGACTGCCCACAGTTAATTCCAATACTTGAGCCAACCTATGGATGTATTGTTTATCAGGAACAGGTAATGCAGATAGTTAGGGATTTGGCAGGATATTCACTTGGCCGAAGCGACCTTCTCCGTAGAGCAATGTCAAAAAAGAAACAGGCAGTAATGGAAAAAGAACGTCAAAGCTTCGTATATGGAAACCGGGAAGAGGGCGTAAAAGGCTGTATCAAAAACGGCATAAGTGAAGAGATTGCAAACAAAATCTACGATGAAATGATAGACTTTGCAAAGTATGCATTTAATAAGTCCCATGCGGCAGCTTATGGCGTGGTGGCTTACCAGACAGCATACCTTAAATATTATTATGCAGCAGAATTTATGGCAGCAATGCTTACTTCTGTAATGGATATTTCAACTAAGGTAGCAGAATATGTTTACTCATGCCGTTCAATGGGAATAGAAATTCTTCCACCGGATATTAACGAAGGTGAAAGTGGATTTTCGGCTAAGGGCAACAGCATACGATATGGACTTACAGCCATAAAGAATGTTGGCAAAAACATTATTGACGGCATAGTTGAGGAAAGAGAAAAACACGGCAAGTACACTGATTTGGAAGACTTTATTACAAGAACAGCCAATCTTGGTGTAAACAAAAGAGCAATAGAAAACTTTATCAAAGCCGGTGCCTTTGATTCACTTAATGCCACAAGAAAACAGATGATGATGGTTTACATTCAGATTCTTGACGGGGTAAACAAGGAAAACAAAGACGCATGGGAAGGCCAGATGTCTATTTTTGATATGGCAGATGACAGTACCAAAGAAAAGTATAAAGTAAAAATGCCTGATGTAGGAGAGTACACCGTTGACCAGAAATTAGCTTTTGAAAAAGAAGTTATTGGAATATATGCCAGCGGTCATCCACTTCAGGCACAGGAACAGAAATGGCGTAAACACATAACAAATATGTCAATTGATTTCACCGAACCTGAAGAAGGGGAAGAGTCAAAAGTTCCTGACAAGAGCAAAGTTGCCGTAGGCGGAATAATTAGTGCCATAACAAAGAAGTTTACAAAAACAGGACAGCAGATGGCTTTCATAACATTGGAAGACTTAGTTGGAACAGTTGAAGTTGTAGTATTTCCAAGACAGTTTGAGAGAAGCCGAATGTTAATGGAAGAAGGTCAGAAGATTTTTGTAAAAGGCGAGGCAAACATAGAAGAAAATTCTGCAGGAAAAGTTTTGGCTAACTCAATTGTATCTTTCGACCAGGTTCCGTCAGAACTTTGGATAGCCTTTAAAGACAAGGAAGAGTACATGGCAAAGGAGAAAGAACTACTTGAAACATTACTTCTTCACAAAGGTGGTGACAAGGTAATGATAGCTTTGGCAAAAGAGCGTCAGCAGAAAGCATTGCCAATAGAATACAGAGTTGATGCCAATAATCAGTTTATTGAAGAACTAAAGAAAACTTACGGACAGGATTTTGTAAAATTAAGAGTTTAATATTCAAAAGGAATTATAATGACTAATTTAAATATAAATTTTAAGAAAATGCTTAAAGAAACAAAATTCAACGCTGCCAGAATAATAATAGTTGGATTTCTTTGGGTGATAATAGTTGGAACATTAATGCTAATGTTGCCGATAAGTTCAGCTAAAGGGCAGTGGACGGATTTTGTGACAGCATTATTTACAGCCACCACATCAACCTGCGTAACAGGATTGGTTGTGGTGCCAACTTATGCCTACTGGAGTCTTTTTGGAAAAGTAGTCATATTAATACTTATACAGCTTGGCGGGCTTGGAATTATCAGCATAGCCACAGGCGTATTAATTATAATAGGCAAAAAAATAAACTTAAAAGAAAGACGATTAATTCAGGAGTCATACAATCTTGACACAAGTCAGGGCGTTGTTTTGCACATAATAAGAATATTTTCGGGAACCTTTGCAGTGGAAGGCATTGGAGCAATACTTTACAGTTTTAGATTTATTCCAAAATACGGAGTGGCTAAAGGCGTGTGGTATTCTGTGTTTCATGCAATTTCAGCTTTTTGCAATGCAGGAATCGACCTTCTTGGAGACAACAGCTTTATGGCGTACAAGGGAGATGTGCTGATTAATATAACGACAATGTTCCTTATTGTGGTAGGTGGAATAGGCTTTATAGTATGGTGGGATATTTTGAAAAACATAAAGAATATTAGAAATAAAAAGTACCCACTTAAAAAATTCTCTGAAAGGTTGTCACTTCACTCCAAGATAGTTCTTACAGTAACGGCAATTGCAATATTTGGAGGAGCAATCTTAACGTTTGCTTTTGAATACAACAATCCTGAAACATTGGGAACTTTAAAGACAGGTGAAAAAATTCTGGCATCATTCTTTCAGTCAGTAACTCTTAGAACAGCAGGTTTTTGCACAATAGATCAGGCGGGGCTTAGAAATGCCTCAGTACTTCTTGCTTTTTTCTTAATGCTAATGGGTGGATCACCAATGGGAACTGCAGGAGGAATAAAAACAACAACAGTAGCCTTGTTGTTCCTTGATGTAAAATCAGTTGTTACGGGAAAAAACGCAACAGAGGCATTTAAGAGAAGAATAAACAGAGACAACATTAAGAACGCATTGGCAGTGATGACAATGGCCATTAGCATATTAATGATTGCAGTTATAGCACTTACATTTACGGAAACAGGTTCTCTTACCAAGATATGCTATGAAGCATTTTCGGCAATAGGAACGGTAGGTTTAAGCATGAACTTTACGGCAAGTCTTTCTCTTGCAGGCAAGCTAATAATTATCGTCTTAATGTTTTTTGGAAGAATAGGACCTATAACAATAGTAATAGCATTGGCGAGAAAACGAAGAATAGACCAGCACATAAAGGACTTACCTGAGAAAAAAGTGCTTATAGGATAGATTAAAGAAAGGACAGCATTAATGAAAGAAATCGCAGTATTCGGACTTGGAACTTTAGGAAAAAGCCTTGCCATATCATATTCAAATATGGGTGGAAAAGTTATAGCCATAGACAAGTCACAGGAAAAAGTAGATGAAATATCAGATTATGTTACTTTTGCCATTCGTGCAGACCTGACTGAAGAAAATGTAATTAAAGGTCTTGGAGTGGCAAATGTGGACGTGGCAATAGTTACAATAGGTGAAAACTTTGAGGCAAGCATAATCGTAACTGCCGTATGTAAGGAAATAGGAATCCCTTATATAATAGCCAAGGCAAGGGACAAATTGCAGGGCAATATTTTAACTAAAGTTGGGGCAGACGAAATAGTTTATCCTGAAAGTGAAACAGGAATCAGAATGGCAAAGAACCTTGCTCACGGCGAAAAGTTTATGGATATTGCAGAAATATCTGACACATTTAGCATAATAGAAGCAAAAGTTCCTGAAAGTTGGGTTGGAAAGAATCTAATGGAATTAAGCCTTAGAAAAAAATATAAATTTAACATTATAGCAATAAAAAAAGAAGGAAAATACAAAATTAATCCTGACGTTAACATTCCTTTTAAACATGGAATGCATTTGGTAGTTTTAGGCGAAACAGAAAAAATGGCAAAGGTATTTAAGTAAAATGGTAATAACATCAACATCAAATGAACAAATAAAAAAATTAATACAGTTAAAAGAAAAATCAAAAGTACGAAAAACAACAGGAACATTTACAGTGGAAGGCAAGAAAATGTTTGTTGAAATACCGGCAGAGGACCTTGTAAGTGTATATGTTTCAGAAACTTTTTTGAAAGAAAACAGTGAACTGGTAAAAGACAAAAAATATCAGATAGTAAGCGACCAGGTATTTAAGAAAATATCAGATACAGTTACACCACAGGGAATAGTTGCCGTTGTAAAGCAGAAATCATACAGCATAGACTACATTATAGAAAAAAGAAACAAGGAAAAAAGTTGCATAGTAGTGCTTGACAGACTTCAGGATCCGGGAAATATGGGAACAATTGTAAGAACCGGGGAAGCAGCAGGAATATCAGGAATAATAATGAGCAAAGACAGTGCAGACATATACAATCCTAAAGTTATACGTTCAACAATGGGTTCAATATTCAGAGTGCCTTTTTCAATAGTAGACGACTTGGTAGCAGCAGTTGACACATTAAAGGACAACGGCATTACAACATATGCTGCCCACTTAAAGGGAGAGCTTTACAATTCAGGAAGCCTTACAAACGACTGCGCACTTTTAATCGGCAATGAGGCAAGGGGCTTAAGCGAGGAAATATCCGCAAAGGCAGACAAGCTAATAAAAATTCCAATGCACGGAAAAGTTGAATCTTTAAATGCAGCAGTTGCAACAGCAATACTAATGTATGAGGCGGCAAGATAAAATAAGCTGATGAAAAAAGTATTTGTATATAATGAAACAAAGAGAGATATTGACTTTTTTAACAAAGAAAGGTGAGAGCTGGTTTAAAGCTATCAAAAGGTTTGTATCATATGCAACAAGTAAAATATAAAATAATAGGAATAACTATTAGTATTATTTGTATAGCATTGATGAGTATAATTATTTATGATTGCAAAGAGAGAGTAAAGAAAGAAAAACAAATACGAAAAAAATTAGGGGTATTTGTTGATATTATATTGGACATATTAGATTGGTATCAGTTAGTGATAGTAATTATAGTCGGATTAATTATAGGGGTGATTCTAATTATATATTCATAAACAGTAAATAGACATTGATTATAATGGAAAAAAATAATTAGCTAATATAATAACAATAGTGCCTATGTAATAACTTTAGTATAGGGGTATAGAAAAAAAGGATTTTATTATCTGCAGAATGGTGGTAAAAAATGGTAGATATTTGTGTTGTAAAAAGAATGTTATCTGAAAAATACAAAATATACAATGACAAATCGAAGTTATGTATTACGCAGAATATAGAAGCGGAGTTTCTGGAAAATGAAATCACAATAATGTGTTGGGATTTTGAATATGTGTACTATTCCTTTGACTACCGTAGTGAGAAAGAAATGTTTGAAAGTATAAATTCTTTTATTGAAACACTTATAGATAGACCTGTTAAGATAAAAGAATATTATTACAAAAATAAGTTATATAAAAGAACTTTAAATCAACAAGATGATAAAGGTGTTTGGAAAAAAATAGGAAGTTCAAAGCGATTTTCGATTATTTTCAAAAGAAAAAATATAAAAATGGTTGAAAAAATATTCAAAAATAAAAAAGAGGAACGTTATGAATGTTACATTGAAGGGAAACGGTGAAAAAATTATTTGTATACAACAAAAAGTAATATATAACGGAGAAAATACTCTAATAGATAACAGAATGCCGATTTCTCTTTCGTCTGTCAATACGAAAACAATAGAATTATTTTATAGAAAGTTTTTTATACCTGGAAAACTTGAAATTGTGTTTTTTAAAGTGTTGTTTGAAAATGGTGGGAATGCTAATTTGGTGCTTAATACCTTTGATTATTATTACAATAAATGCCGGTAAATATAGTATTTATATATGGATTATAGATTGTTGCATAATTTTTGCTTTAATAGTGAAAATATCATTAGAGTATCATAAATTTTGCAATATCAAAAGACAACTCAATCTACAAAAAAAGAATAAGAATGGGTTTGTAAATTATTAAATTAGAATAAAAAGAATAAAGAACCCTGTGTTGTACCGATTCGATGTACAACACAGGGTTTTGTTTATTATAAAGCACCAAGTGTTTCAATTGCTTTGTTTGCAAGTATTTCGTCAAAGTGTTCCATATAGAAAAGTTCTTTGGCATATGTTGGATTCTCACGAACTCCGTGTTCAGTAAGAATACTGTATATACGGTTAAGTTTCTTACCCTGTGAAGCTTCAACACATAAAGATAAGTAATACTTGTCATTGAATGGTGACTTGTATACTGAGCTGTCACCTTTAAATGTTGGAGCAATCAATCTTGAAACATCAATTACCTGGCTTAAACTGTCGAATATATAAATGCTATACAACAATGAATCATCGTTGTCATCTTTCTTGTCATTAGCGGAAGCGTCAATATCTTCCATGTCATCATCAAATTCTTCGAAATCTGTAAGGCCCATATCGGAATCTTCTAAGCGTGAAAGAATACCGTCTTTCATCTCCTTAGAAAAGAATTTTGAGAGATGTTCTTCGGTTTCGGAAGGATTCTCAACCTTGGTTATAACAAGGACGATGGTTTCAGGAGAAACAGGTATTGCTTCTACCATTAGTGGGATGTCATTGACCTCAAAACCGAAATCATCATTAGCCTGCTGCATCATATCCTGAAAAAGTTCACGGGTTTTGCCTGTTCCGTAAGCCAATTCGCTAAGTTTAATGTTGCGGTCAGCTAAGTCTTCCTTACTCAGAGTGCAACGAATCTGATTATCATTGATTTTTTCAATTTTCATAAAAATCACCTCTCTATCATTAGATTCGTGTAAATTCAAAATAATTAAAACAACTATTTCTTGCTATTAGTATATCCAATATCTTAAATAGTGTAAAGTTATTAAGGTAGTAAAATCTTACAAATTGTAGTAAATAAAGCTTTTATGTAAAAAAATATATAAAAAACAAGTATTTGCAAAATAAAAAATTGCTGTAAAACAAAAATCCAAAATAACATTATCCCAATTGCATAAGCAAATATGAAATAAGACCTTTTAATACTGTAATATAATATATATACGAAAAAAATGTACAAAATATTACAATTTTTTGAAAAATAATGAATTAAGACAAAAAACTATTTGAAAAATAATTGAAAAGTACATTCAATATGTGTATAATAGAGACACGGATAATACGAATACGGAAATGTACACATAATAACAACTGTTTAACTTAATATATATCACAAGGCATTGACCGCCTATTTAGTTAATATAGTTAGATTTATTATGGAGTTTCCCTAAGAACGAGAAAGAGTCATATTTTGTGGCTCTTTTTTCATTAATAAAAATTACAAAAAATTTATATTAATGAAAAAACCTATCGTGGATATTTATTCTTTTTTTATGTTGAATGTGGTATCATAGTAGATAGACATTAGCTTAAGGAGGATTTTTGATTTGAGAAAAACTATAAATAAACTATTTTTGATTATAACCGTAATATCAGCACTTCTGCTAACTACAGGATGTGACTTGTTTATAAAGACTAACAAGGGGCAGGTTGACCAGAAATGGTACATGGGACTTACCTACGAGGATGACAATGGCAACGACACGGATTACACAATAGAGACAGATGGAACTATTGCAGCAGTGGCTTTGGAAGATGGATATGGCGATGAGTTCGGAATTATAAAGGGCGAGGAAGCTTACCTTAATATCAACACCATTATAAAAAATATTGACAAAAGATTTTATGTGGACGCAACCAACAATCTTGTAATGTTTACTGATGCCACAAAAACTTACAAAACTAAAATAGGTGGTAAGACAATAAATGAAACTGAAAATACAGACTATGTTATTTCTTTTATGGACGGAAAAAATTGCTATGTTAATGTAAAGTTTGTTAAGAAATACGTGGACTTTGATTATAAAGTTGTGAAGGCGGAGGGAAAATCTCCTGCAAGAATTGTTCTTAAATACACATCAGGCGAGAAAAATCAGATGACTGTTAAGAGTAACATTGAAATGCGTACAAAGGCAGATTACCAGAACCTTATTGTAACTACTTTGAAGAAAAATACCAAGGTTACAGTATTGGAAGAAAGCGGCGACTGGACAAAGGTTGGAACTGACGACGGTTTCATGGGCTATGTTCCTGCAAAGAAATTAAAAGATAAAGAAACAAAGAAGACTGATTTTAAATCTGATGCAGATACATATACACATGTTTTGATGGATAAAAAGATTAGTTTAGGTTGGAATGCGATAACGAATCTGACTGCTAATGGCAATTTGGAAACAATAATCGAACATACAAAAGGTTTAAATGTTATTTCTCCAACATGGTATTCTTTGTCTGACAATAAAGGCAACTTAAGATCATATGCTTCAGCAACTTATGTTGAAAAAGCTCACAGCAAAGGGCTTAAAGTATGGGCTTTGGTTAATGATTTTGGAACTCAGGACAAGGCAAGCAAGGAATACACGAAGAAAGTGTTAACAGATACTACTAAGAGAGAAAATCTTGTTGATAACATTATGACAAACATAAAAGATTATAATCTTGATGGCATTAACATTGATTTTGAGTTTATTAATAAGGATATTATTAACAGTTATTTGCAGTTTTTGAGAGAACTTTCAATTGAATGCAGAAAAGCAGGAAAGGTTCTTTCAATAGATAATTATGTGCCATCATCAGGCTCAGAATATTACGACATTGCACATCAGTCTTTGGTTGCAGATTACATTATTATAATGAGTTACGATGAGCATTACGCAGGAAGTAAGGAAGCAGGTTCTGTTTCATCAATGACTTTCACGGAAAAAGCCGTAAGCGATGCCATTGCTTTAACAGGTGATGCGTCAAGAGTAATTAACGGTATGCCTTTCTACACAAGAGCTTGGATTACAACTCCTGCAACTGATGGCAAAAAGGGCGAAGGCGTTTATGTGGAAGATGCAACTAATGGCAATTACTACCTTTCAAGTCAGGCAATTACAATGGATAAAGCTAAAGAACTTTATACTAATGCAAAAGTAAAGCCGACATTCGATGAAACAACAGGTCAGAATTTTGTTTCATATGAAAAAGGAGACAGCACAGTGAGCATTTGGCTTGAAGATGCTACATCCGTAAAATCAAGACTTGATATTATGGAAAAATACAAGCTTGCAGGTGCAGCTTACTGGAGATTAGGTCAGGAAACAGACAGCATATGGGATACAATTTATCCGTATTTCAAATAGGATGTTTTCACAAACTAATCTAAATAAGGATGAAAAGGATAATCGGAAATCGTTTATTAAAAAGTGATTTTCGCAATGACTATTTATGAATGGTAAGGTTAATGATTTAAATAAAGATATTAGCAACAATGTTGATTTAGAAGAAAGTTATGATTCTAAGAAAGCTAATAAGTACATGAAAGAAGCAATTAAGCAGGCTAAGAAAGCTGCTTCAATAGGTGAAGTGCCAATTGGCTGTGTAATTGTTTATCAGGACAAGATAATAGGTCGTGGTTACAATCGAAGAATGGTTGACAAGAACACGTTGTCTCATGCAGAGCTTAACGCAATAAAGAAAGCCGGCAAGAAACTTGATGACTGGCGCCTTGATGATTGCGAATTGTATGTAACTACTGAGCCTTGCCAAATGTGTGCAGGTGCCATAGTTCAGGCAAGAATTAAAAAAGTCTACATAGGTTGTATGAATCCAAAGGCAGGTTGTGCCGGCTCTATTATGAATCTTCTTCAGGTTGATAAATTTAACCATCAGGTCGAAATCGAAAAAGGTATACTTGAAGAAGAGTGCAGTAATCTGCTGAAAGATTTTTTTAGAAATTTGAGAAAAAAGCAGAAGGATTGAAAAATCTTTATTGACAAAGAAAATTAGTATAAGGTATACTATATTTCTGACCGACAGTTGTCGGTACTAAATTTGATATAACATTTCCGCGCAGCCGGGAAGATAGCGGCGTCCTGTACCTGCAATCCGCTACAGCAGGGGTGATGGTCGGCCTCGGGTTTATTTTGTAGGGCTGCCCTTTATAAGTGATGTTGACGTTTGGGTCTTATGCAATGGAATCCTGTGAACCGTGTCAGGTCAGGAATGAAGCAGCACTAAGCAGATCATTTCATGTGACATAAGGAAGCCTAGACCGAGTTAACTGTAAAGGTAACGCTTATGGAATACTCACAAAGCAGATCGCGCGGATTTAATAATTAATAAAAAGGTGAAACACAGAAAGAATTGTGTTTCACCTTTTTAAATGCCAAATTACCAAAATATATTGCTTGTAACCATTTCCAGTTTATTATATAATAAACTCCAAAGGTGTAAAAGGGCTTACAATGCCCTTGAAATCCATAGCAGTTACTTTTAGGAAAGGAGATATTATGTCTTATACAGCATTATATAGAAAGTTTCGACCTTCAACATTTGATCAGGTTAAGGGACAGGACCACATAGTTCAGACATTAAAGAATCAGATTAATGCCAACCGTATCGGACATGCCTATCTTTTTTGTGGAACAAGAGGAACTGGTAAAACAAGTGTGGCAAAGATTTTTGCCAAGGCTGTCAACTGTGAGCATCCCGTTGATGGAAGCCCTTGTAATGAATGTGAAACATGCCGTGGAATAACCAATGGAAGTGCCATGAATGTTATTGAAATCGATGCAGCATCCAATAACGGTGTGGATAACATTAGACAGATTCGAGATGAAATACAATATTCGCCTTCAAGTGGTAAGTACACAGTGTATATCATCGACGAGGTACATATGCTTTCCATAGGTGCTTTTAATGCATTATTAAAGACACTTGAAGAACCGCCGGCATATGTTATTTTTATTTTGGCTACAACAGAGCCACATAAAATACCCATAACAATATTGTCACGTTGTCAGAGATATGATTTTAAGAGAATATCAATAGACACAATTGCGGCAAGATTGTCCGAATTAATGGAAAAAGAATCAATTGAGGTTGAGGACAAGGCCATAAGATACGTTGCAAAAGCAGCAGACGGTTCAATGCGTGATGCCTTAAGTCTTTTAGATCAATGCATTGCTTTTTATTTGGGACAGAAGTTAACATATGACAATGTGCTTGACGTTCTTGGTGCTGTAGATAATGAAATATTCAGCAGACTTACAAGAAGTGTAATTGATTCAGATGTAACAACAAGCCTTAATATTCTGGATGAAATAATTATGCAGGGCAGAGAGCCGGGACAGTTTGTTAACGATTTTATATGGTATTTAAGAAATCTTATGTTAATTAAGACATCAGATGATGACGAAATAATGGAAGTAATTGATGCGTCAGCAGAAAGAATAGAAGCTTTGAAAGAAGAAGCACAGATGGTTAATGTAGATGTTATTATGCGATACATTAGAATCCTTTCAGAACTTTCAGGACAAATCAAATATTCGTCACAAAAACGTGTTTTAATAGAGATTGCATTAATAAAGCTTGCAAAACCGGCAATGGAAAGAGACGTAAGCTCACTTAATAACAGAATCGCTATTTTGGAAAAGAAAATAGAAGAAGGAAACTTTACGGTTAATGTGGGGGCAGTTCCACAGGCGGCAGGCAGTTCAGGTGCAAATCCGGAACCAAAGCCTAAAAAGGTATTTGAAAAGGCTATACCGGAAGATGTGCAGTATGTTGTGGATAACTGGGGTTCAGTTAGAAGACACATATCCAATCCCTACAAGACTTTCCTGCAGGATGCAAGATTTAGCGTAAAAGGGGAAAACACACTTTTAATAGTTTTTAATCCAGGAGCAATAGGCTACGAAGGCTGCTCGAAACCGGAAGTAATTGAGATGCTTAACACTTTGATAAGTGAAGAAATAAAGAAGCAGGTTAAAGTTGAAGTAACTATGCTTGAAAATAATCAGACTTTCAGCGATTACTATCAGGAAGTCGTAAGCAAAATAAACATGGACATTGAAGAGGAGGATTTTTAAAATGGCAAAGCGAGGAGGATTTCCGGGAGGAATGCCTGGAAACATGAATAATATAATGAAACAGGCTCAGAAGATGCAGAAGCAGATGGAGCAGGCACAGGCAGAATTAGAAAGTTCAGAATATACAGCAACATCAGGTGGTGGAGCTGTTGAAGTGACTATTTCAGGCACAAAAGAAATAACAAAGATTAAATTAGATCCTGAAGTAGTAGATCCTGATGATATAGAAATGTTAGAAGATCTTGTTATGGCGGCAGTTAACGAAGCTATCCGTAAGATGGATGAAATGTCAACACAGAAGATGTCGAAGATAACAGGCGGGTTAGGTGGACTTTTCTAGAAAGAGGTAAGCACAGTGGATTACTACAGTGGTTATATAACAAAACTAATTGAAGAATTATCAGGGTTGCCGGGAATAGGACCTAAAACAGCAGGGAGACTTGCTTTTCATATTTTGGATATGCCAAAAGAACAGGTTGAAAGTCTGGCAAATTCTATGATAGACGCAAAGAAGAATGTAAGATATTGTAAGTGTTGTTACACTCTTACAGACCAGGATATTTGTCCAATATGTAGTAGTAAGGAAAGGGACCACAAGACCATTATGGTAGTGGAAACAACAAAGGATATGGCTGCATATGAGAAAATAGGTGAATACAAGGGCGTTTATCACATTCTTCACGGAGCAATTAATCCCATGGCGGGTATTGGCCAGAATGACATTAAGCTTAAGGAATTGTTTGAGCGTTTGAAGGACGATGTTAATGAAGTAATTATTGCAACTAATTCAAGCGTGGAGGGCGAGGCTACAGCTATGTACATTACAAAGGTCATAAAGCCACTCGGAATAAAAGTTACAAGAATAGCAAGTGGTGTTCCCGTAGGTGGGGACTTAGAATATGTGGACAACGTTACTTTGCTTAGGGCTCTTCAGGGAAGAGTTACAGTTTAGAATTGACAAAGGAATGAGGAAGTCAAATGGATAAAAGCGAGTACAACTTAAAAATAGAAGAGTTAAAAACAGCTATGCATGCTCACGATTTTGAAAAGGCAGTTGACGTGGCAGATTCATTGGATATCAAAAAAATCCGTGACAACAATCTGTTAAGTCTTATTGCCGACGCCTATGAATTAACAGGCGATAATGAGCAGGCTAAGAAAATATTGCTTATGGCATATGAGAATACTAACACAGGAAGACAGTTAGCATATAGGTTATGCCTTATTTCCATAAAATTAAAAGAACTTGATGAGGCAAACGAATTTTATCAGGACTTTATTGAAATGGCACCAAGAGATTCGGCAAGATTTATTTTAAAATATAAAATGGCAAAAGCTAAGAAGAAGCCGGTGGAAGAATTAATAAAGATTCTTGAAGATTACGTTAACATTGACATGGAAGAAAAGTGGGCTTATGAACTTGCAAAATTATATGATATTGCAGGCGAGGGCGAGAAATGTGTCAATATGTGCGACGAAATAAGCTTATGGTTTGCGGAAGGAAAATACGTTGTTAAGGCAATGGATTTAAAGAAAAAATATGAATCTTTAACATCCACACAGCAGGACAACTACAATAAAAAATCAGAAAATAAGTCTAAAGAGCAGGAAGAAAAGAAAGCTTCAACTCAGGAGCTTATGGATAAAATAATGGAAAAAATATCTATTAAGTCAAGAATAGATGAAGCTGTAAAAGAAGCCAACGAACGTAAGGCGGAATCTAAAACAATAGAAGAAGTTACAGACACAGAGAAAAATATAGATAAGATAAAAGTTGTTGGAAAAGAAGCGGCAGATACAGATTCTTTTGATTTTCCGGAAATTAATGAATCTGTAGTGGAAGAAATCAAGCCTTATGATGATATAGAAGGTGCAACAATTGATGTTAACAGCATGACTCATCCCCAGGAAGTTGAAGAAATAAAAATTCCGGGAATTAGTGATGATCTTAATGAGTTTGAATCAGATTCAAGTGATAAAGCTGAAGCTGAGAAGGAAGATGTTGTAGCTAAGACTGACAAAGAGAAGAAAAGATTGAAGCTTAGACCTTTTAGTGTTAAACCTAAAAAGACAGAAAATCCTTTAAAGGAAGATAAAAAGGTAGAAGCACCGGTTAATGCAAACGTTCCACTTGAAGAAGATGAAGATTTCAAATTGATTAACCCGGATGATGTGTCTAAAGTTGAAGAACCGGTTATAGATGACTTAGGTGAAGATACAACAGAACCGGTTGATATGGAATTTGATGAAGATATGGATATGGTTATGAAATCAGATGAAAAGAAAGAAGACATATTAAATGTTGATGATGTAGAAGATATACTTCATCAGTTGCAGGCAAGAGGGATTCTTAAAGCAGAAACTGTTAATAGTGCCGTAAGCATTATTGAGAATGTAAGAGAGACTAAGAAAGAATCTAAAGAAGAAAAGCCTGATGAAAAAGACGTTAGTACTCTTGACAGATGGCAGGAGGATAATGTTGAAGTAGAAAAGCCTTTGGAAAAAGAGCAGACTTCAGTTGAAGACAATACTTCAGATAATGAGGAAAAAGAGCAGACTTCGGTTGAAGACAATACTTCAGATAATGAAGAAAATAAGGCATCCCAGGTTGAGATTCCTGATTTGGAAGAAATACCTGATGAAGTAGAGGACTTGCCAGAAGAACCTGAAAAAGAAGAAGTTGAAACCACAGAGAATCAGGATGCATCTGAATTGGAAGTAATAGAAAGTCAGGAAGAAGAACCTGAGGTTGATATTGAGAAGATAGCAGAAAGCATACCTGATATAGAAGAAATTCAGGTAGCAGAAGAGGCTCAGCCGGAAGAAATTCCGTCTGAACAGGAAGTAGCTGAAAATGTTCAGAAAGAAGCTTCCGAAACAGCAGAAGATTTAGGCAAAACAGCAATATTTACTATACCTAAAGCCGACATTGAAACAGGTAATAATACAGGTGAGGTTGTAGTAGATGAGGAACTTCCTAATATTGATGAACCTGAAATAGATTTAGAAACAGGTATTCCTGAGCTGGGTTTGGGTGAAGATACTAAAAATGCAGAAGAAAGCACGGAAAACGAAAATGCAGAGAGTGTAGATGCTGAAAAATCAGAAAGTACTGAAAAGGAAGAAGCTGTACAGGAAGAACCGGCACAGGATAATTCAATTAATTTAGATATACATTCAACTAAGGACTTAAGTGCCAAGGTTGAGGTGATTTCAGGGACAGACTGGGAGCAACCTGAGTATGAGGAAGAACTTGAAGAGGAAGAAGAGCAATTAGAGGTAGCAAAGGAGGAAGCAGAAGAAGGCACTCCTGAGCGCACAAGTGAAGGTGAGTTACTTAACAGAATACTGAATAAGAACAATGAAGAAATTCCTGAACCGGAATTAGTAGCTACAGAGGAAGAATTAAGTGTATTTAAGAACTTCTTTAATGTAGAAGGTTTGGAAGACAATATTCAGGAAGTAGTTAAGGAACTTATTGCAGGTTATACACCTAACGGTAAGTCAACAGATGGTAATGTGGTTATTCTTGGCGAAGAAAAAACAGGAAAAACATCATTAGCAGTTGAAATCATAAAATTAGTAAATAAGAAACGTGGCAGACGTAACAGAAGATTGGCTAAGATTGATGCTACAGCACTTAACAAGAGAGGATTTAGAAATTCACTTAACAAATTACTTGGAAGTGATTTGATTGTTGAGAATGCAGAAAAGCTTGGTGCAATGATTTTAAGTGAAGTTGTGGACGTTTCAGGAATGTTTACTGACGATATGCTTATAATACTTGAAGGTGAAACTGAGCCAATGGAAAAAATGCTTAAGGACTCACCACGCTTATCAAAGGTATTTAACCACGTTATCCGTATTAAACAGTACGATATAAAGGAATGGGTTGAATACGGAAAAAGATATGCTAAGGACAAGGGATATGTAATGGAAGAACTGGCAAGTCTTGCCTTTTACAAGGCTATCGATGATTACTTTGGTGAACACAAGGGAATCGGAAGAGCTGATGTTGAGAAACTTGTAGATACAGCCATTGCTAATTCTCATAAACTTGGCAGAAAATTATCAGGTTTATTCTCATCAAATAAAAATGATGATGGATTATATATATTAATAGAATCAGACTTTATTTTTTAACACAGGAAAGGATGTAAAAATGGAAAATTTACAACTTGCAAAAATTGCAAATCAGGTACGTAAAGACATTGTAACAGGTGTTTACAATGCAAAATCAGGTCATCCGGGTGGATCTCTTTCAGCAGCAGATATGTTAACATTTTTGTATTTTGAAGAGATGAATGTATCACCTGAAAAGGCAAAAGATTCTAACAGAGACAGATTTGTATTATCAAAAGGTCATGTTGCACCTGCACTTTATAGTGTATTGGCAGAAAAAGGATATTTTCCAAGAGAAGATATCAAAACATTAAGAAAACCTACATCATACCTTCAGGGACACCCTGATATGAAGAAAATACCGGGAATCGATATGTCTTCAGGTTCATTAGGACAGGGAATCTCAACAGCAGTTGGTATGGCTATGGCAGGAAAGATGGACAATGCCGATTACAGAGTATATACAATGGTAGGCGACGGTGAAAGTGAAGAAGGTCAGGTTTGGGAAGCTTCAATGTTTGCCGGATTCAGAAAGTTAGACAATCTTGTAGTTATCGTTGATAACAACAATCTTCAGATTGATGGTGCAATAGATGAAGTATGTTCACCATACCCATTTGACAAGAAGTTTGAAGCATTTAATTTCCATGTAATTAAAATAAATGGACATGATTTTGATGAAATTAGAAGTGCTTTAAAAGAAGCAAGAGAAACTAAAGGTATGCCTACAGCTATTATTATGAATACTGTAAAAGGTAAGGGAGTTTCATTTATGGAGAATCAGGTTTCATGGCATGGTTCAGCTCCAAACGAAGAACAGTACAATATCGCTATGGAAGAATTAGAGAAAGCAGGTGAAGCATTATGTCAGAAGTAAAGAAAATCGCAACAAGAGACAGCTACGGAGACGCTTTAGTTGAATTAGGAAAAGAACATGACAATCTTGTTGTTTTAGATGCAGACCTTGCAGCAGCAACAAAGACAGGAAAGTTTAAAGCAGCTTTTCCTGAAAGATTTATTGATTGCGGTATAGCTGAATGTAACATGGTAGGTATTGCAGCAGGTATGTCAACATGTGGAAAAGTTCCTTTTGCAAGCACATTTGCTATGTTTGCAGCAGGACGTGCATTTGATCAGTTAAGAAATACAGTAGGTTACCCACATCTTAATGTAAAGATTGGTGCAACTCATGCAGGTATTTCAGTAGGTGAAGACGGTGCAACTCATCAGTGTAATGAAGATATTGCATTAATGCGTACAATCCCGGGAATGACAATTATTAACCCTTGTGATGATATTGAAGCCAAGCAGGCTGTAAAGGCAGCTTACGAAATGGAAGGACCTGTTTATTTAAGATTTGGTCGTCTTGCTACACCTATCATCAACAGTGAAGATTACAAATTTGAGATCGGTAAGGGTGTTAAATTAAAAGAAGGAACAGACGTTACTATTGTAGCAACAGGTCTTATGGTAGCAGCATCTTTAGAAGCAGCTAAGAATCTTGAAGCAGACGGAATTAATGCAGAAGTAATTAACATTCACACAATTAAGCCTTTAGATGAAGACATTATTGTTGAATCAGCTAAGAAAACAGGCAAGGTTATTACAGTTGAAGAACATTCAATTATTGGTGGTTTAGGTAGTGCAGTATGTGATTGCTTAAGTGCTAAATATCCTGTTAGCGTTTCAAAGATTGGTGTTGAAGATGTGTATGGACATTCAGGTCCTGCAGTGGAATTATTAAAAGAATTTGGTCTTGATGCAGAAGGAATTTACAATAAAATTAAAAAAATCATGGCATAGTTTTAAATTCTTAAAAGATAACATATTTTAAAAACAATTGAGTTTTGGGCAGAAAATTCACCAAATTGATTAATAACTGAAATGGAAAATTAGCGTAGGGTTAATTTTTAAAAGTTTAAAATTAATAATTTTAATAACCGGTTTTAAATTATTAATGAGAAAACTAATTATTTAAGTTATGTTAAAATCACAGTTGCTTTTTTAAAAAATGATGTTATACTAGCCATTGTTAAACGAAATGCAAGGGAGCAGACGTAAAAAGTCTTGCTCTCTTTTTCTTTTGTTTTAGGTTAAAAAGTTAAGTAGGAGCTAACGGATTAGCCAATGGGTTTAAGAAATTAAATCAGACAAAAGATAAGTTTTTCAATGAAGAAAGCAATCCCCTTTTAAGTAAATAAAGTTAAGTTCATAAAGTTGTGACAACAAAGTTGGAGTGATTTATGAAGGAACAATATTTACAATGCTTTCTTAAGTAAAATAATAGGACAATGGAAAAGAATGGAGGAAGGAACTATGAACGCACAGGAAATTTTACAGGAAGCTACAAACAGTAGCTTCGCAATTTGGTTCTTAATTGGTGCCGGTTTAGTATTCTTTATGCAGGCCGGTTTCGCAATGGTTGAAACAGGATTTACAAGAGCAAAGAATGCAGGCAACATTATTATGAAGAACCTGATGGACTTTTGTATTGGTACATTAATGTACATCATTTTAGGTTTTGGTTTGATGATGTCAGAAGATTATGTAATGGGAATTATAGGTGTTCCAAATCTTGATATCTTTACAAACTATAACAGTTTTAACTGGTCACAGTTCGTATTTCAGTTAGTATTTTGTGCCACAGCAGCAACAATTGTTTCAGGGGCTATGGCAGAAAGAACAAAGTTCAGCGCTTACTGTATTTACTCAGGAGCAATAAGCCTGATAGTATATCCAATTGAAGCAGGATGGGTATGGAACCTTGGAGGACATGGCTGGTTACAGCAGTTACATTTCGTTGATTTCGCAGGTTCAGCAGTAATCCACTCAGTTGGTGGTATGGCAGCTTTGGTAGGAGCAATAATTGTTGGACCACGTATTGGAAAGTATACAAAGAGATCTAATGGTAAGATAAGATCAAACGCCATTGCAGGTCACTCAATAACACTTGGAGCACTTGGTTGTTTCATACTTTGGTTTGGATGGTATGGATTCAACGGTGCAGCAGCTACTAATGTAGATAGCTTAGCATCAATCTTTATGAATACAACAATCGCTCCTGCAACAGCCACAGTAGTTTGTATGTTATTTACTTGGATTAAAGATGGAAAACCTGATGTTGGTATGTGTTTGAACGCTTCACTTGCAGGTTTGGTAGGTATCACAGCAGGTTGTGCTTCAGTTGATACAATTGGTGCATTAATAATTGGTGCTGTATCAGGCATCTTGGTTGATGTAGTGGTTGAAGTACTTGATAAGAAGTTCCATATTGATGACCCTGTTGGTGCCGTTGGTGTTCACTGGGCAAACGGTGTTTGGGGAACAATCGCTGTTGGTTTATTTGCAACAGGCAGAGGCGATACAGTACAGGCTTTCGCAGATGGTTCAACATATGCAGGTTTATTCTACGGTGGTGGAGCAAAACTTTTAGGAATTCAGATTTTAGGTATTGTAGCAATTGATTTATATGCAGCAGTAATGATGACAATAGTGTTCCAGTTAATTAAGCATACAATAGGACTTAGAACAACAGCAGAAGAAGAAATCATTGGTATGGATATTTCAGAACATGGTCTTGCATCAGCATATGCAGACTTCCTTCCGGCAGCACCATCATATGCAGGTGAGAGCGAAGGCTCAGTTGATTTATCTGATGTAAAACCAGTAGCACTTACACTTGGAGAAAGAGCAGAAGGCAGATATACGAAAGTATCTATTATCTGTCCTGAAGAACGATTTGGAGTTCTTCGTGACACAATGAACGCCATTGGAGTAATGGGTATGACAGTTTCTCAGGTAATGGGTTGTGGTGCTGAAAAAGGAAAGACAGGTAGATACAGAGGTGTATCAACAACAATGAATCTTTACAGAAAGGTACAGGTTGACATCGTAGTATCAACAGTTGATCCGGGACTTGTAGTAGCAGCTGCAAGAAAGGCACTTAACACAGAACACTATGGCGATGGTAAGATTTTCGTAACAAATGTAGAAGATGTTATGAGAGTTCGTACAGGAGAAGTTGGTGTGGAAGCATTATCTTACAAGAATGAAAGAAAATAACAGATAATTGATAACAGCTATGAATGTAGTTGGAAATACAGATAGAATTTGAGTTTACAGAACTATTAGATAACAATGATATTTTGGAACTCTGTTCTTAGATATATATTTTACTTAATCTCATTAAAAGGGCCGGTGGGAAACCACCGGCTCCTTTTAGAATTTACTCCAATGGTGCTTCCCCGAAATCATCCAGTGTAATATTTAAATCGATGATTTTTTGATTATTTTCAAGACCGAATATAATAATGCTGTCTCTTTTGATTTTCGGATAAAGTATGCCATTGTTTGAAAGGTAAAGCAGGCGGTTGGCTTCATCCAAAGTCAGCTGCATTGCAAGTGCAAGGGCAATAACTTTGTCGCGGGATGGTGTTTTTGAACCATCAAAGATTTGGTAGCCGTAGTTTTTTTGGATGTTTGAATCAGTGATTACCTGAGCTTTTGTCAGACCTTTTTCATCTAAAAGTTGAGTTAGATATTCATGAAAACTTATGTTACTAATGTTTGAATCATTGTCGGTTAAATAAGAATTTATGTCATTAGAGTTTTGTAAAATTTTAAGAAGCTGGTCTGTAGTTTTTTGTGATTTGTCATTATTAAAATTTGAAAAATTATTTGAATTCATTATAAATATCCTTTCCCCATATTAAAAAATGTGTCGAATAATGATATTATATACGTAATACTGTTAAATTAACAGACTTTTATATAAGGGAATATTATAGAAAATGGACTTTAAGGAAAATTATTATTTTGAAAAATACGAACAACTTGCAGTTTTGGCGGACACGCAAAAGTGCAAGACTATTTTGTCAAGAAATGCAGATACTAATGAAATAGTGGTGTTTAAGGTAATGGATAAACACGGTTTGGATGTGTACCACAGGCTTAAAGATTTGGATAATAGCAACATTGTTGATGTAATGGATTGTTTTTTATATGAAGACAAATGTGTGGCTGTTGAAGAGTTTGTTAATGGAAAAAGATTATATGATATTTTGCAGAAAAATATTCCCGTGGAATTAATTGTTGACTATGTAAAGCAGATTTGCAACGGCTTAAAAGAAGTCCACAACAAAAATATTGTACACAGGGATTTACAACCGAAAAATATAATTGTGGACAGACACAATCATATTACAATCATTGATTTTGATATTGCAAGAATTAGAAAAGAAGAAGCCGATAGTGACACAGAATTTCTTGGAACGGTGGGATATGCATCACCTGAGCAGTTTGGTTTTGCCCAGACAGACAAGCGAAGCGACATTTATTCCTTGGGCGTGCTTATTGGCGATATGGTCAAGCCTTATGCGAAAACCGTTAGGGAGGCCTCGGAGGAAGAAATTGTGTACACCGGTACCGGTCTTACATTAGAAGAGCACAAGATAGTTGAAAGACTTGTGAAAATGAGCAGGAAATGCACTGAGATAGCTCCCGAAAAAAGATATAAGTCAATTGAAGAAATTGAAAAAAACTTGAAATATAATAAACACTACAATCAGGATATTTTAGAACCGGATGAATTACAAGAATTAAGCTTTAGGGGGATAATCAGAACCGTTCCGGGATTTAGAAAAAATAATATTTTGTACAAGATAATTGCAATAATAATGTATGTATTTGTTTTTGCAACATACATTGAAATAGGAACAAGCGCAATAAATGTCGAAAAAGGCTATAAATGGCTATGTGTTATTTTAAGCGAAATGTGTTGGATTATTCCATATATATATTTGACAAACATAGGGGATGTTGTTTATAGAATAAGAAAAAGAAAATTTAAGTACAAATTTTTTGAATATTTAAACAGAATAGGGATAGCATTGGTAATATGGTTGGCTATTTTAATAATTTTGTCAATTATAACTTTAAAATAAAAGTATGCCGCCAGCATAACAAAACAAAAGTGGAAAAGTGTAGAATAATGTAAAAAGAAGGAGGTTTTATATTATGAAGACTTGGAAACTGGTATCAGGAATACTGTCAATAATTATGTTTGTATTTGTAACATTTCAGTCATGTGCAGCAGGCATAAGCAACAGTATAGAGGACAATGGAGAAGTTGGCGGAAGCGCAGGAATCATTGTTGCAATTATGTTATTGGCAGGTGGAATTGTATCAATAGCCACACGAAATTCAAAAGGCAAAGGCGGAAATATCGCCGTAATCGTATTATTTGGATTGGGCGCAATCATGGGATTCACAATGGCTGGAAGTTACACAGACCTTATAATCTGGGCAGCTTGGTGTGCAATCTGTACAGTATTAGCACTTATCTCAATGATAAAAAAGCCAAAACAGATAGAAGAAAACTAATAAAAACTGCTATTTTAAAACAAATCCGAGGACAACGGATTAAATTAAAAGAACTTATACCAATGTAAAAAGGGGAATACCTCTCGTTATATGGATAAGTTCTTTTTTATTGTTCATTTTATGTAGCGTGTAGAATTTTTTTGTTGGCAAACAATAGGCGGCGGAGCAAAATGATAAAAGTAACGTGTTTGCCAACAAAAAAATTCTCCACGCGAATCAAAAAATGTACTAAAAAAGGAGGCATAACATGGATATTTTTGATATTGTAGGTCCGATTATGGTTGGCCCTTCAAGTTCCCATACGGCAGGTGCCGTAAGAATAGGATATATTGGTGGTAAGTTGTTAGGGGAGCCTGTTAAGAAAGCTCAGATTTTATTGTATGGTTCTTTCCTTGCAACAGGTGAAGGTCACGGAACTAAGAAGGCTATAGTTGCAGGTTTGCTTGGCATGGAGCCGGATGATTACCGTATTTCCGACAGCTTCAATATAGCCAAGGAGAAAGATATGAAAATTGAGTTTGGTGAAGCAAAGCTTAATGAAGGTCATCCTAATTCAGCGTTGTTAAGATTAGAAGGAATCAATGGCAACAAAATAGAAGTTTTGGGGCAATCCATAGGTGGATCAAGAATAAATATTGCTCAAATTGATGGGATTGATACTAATTTTTCAGGGGAATGTCCTACCCTTATTGTTCATAATATGGATCAGCCGGGGCACGTGTCGGAGGTTACTTCCATGCTTGCCCACAAGTCGGTAAACATTGCAACCATGCAGCTATACAGGTCGGCAAAAGGTGGCAATGCGGTTATGGTAGTTGAATGCGACCAGCAGATTCCAAAGGAAGGAATCGAATGGTTGAAGCACGTTGAAGGAATACTAAAGGTAACTTATTTTGCAGGAATATAAATTAAGGACGGAGAGTTTATGTTTTATTATCATACATTAAAAGAGTTAGAAGATTTAGTTAATGAAAATAAATTAGAAGTGTGGCAGGTTATTGAACAGTCTGATATGGAAGAAAACGGAAGGACTAAAGAGCAGTCCTACGAAAAAATGTTAAATATGTATTTGGCAATGAAAGAGGCTGACAAAAATTATAATGGAAATTTAAAGTCAGCCAGCAAAAGAGCCGGTGGAGACGGAGAAAAAATTCACAGATATAATGTAGCTAACAAAAATATTTGCGGAAAATTTATTGGAAATGTTATGGAAAAAGCAATTAAGATGGGCGAGTCAAATGCCTGTATGCGAAGAATTGTTGCGGCACCTACGGCCGGTGCCTGTGGAGTTTTGCCTGCGGTACTTATTAGTTATCAGGAAGAATATAATTTAAGTGATGATGAAATGGTTAAGGCAATGTACGTTGCTGCCGGAATTGGCAAAGTTATAGCAGAGAACGCTTTTATTGCGGGAGCTGCAGGAGGCTGTCAGGCTGAAATAGGTTCAGCAAGTGCAATGGCAGCCGGAGCTTTAGCTTTTCTCCAGAAAGGAACAGTTAAACAGATTGTAAATGCAACAGCACTTTCACTTAAAAACATGTTAGGGCTTACTTGTGACCCGGTAAAGGGATTAGTAGAAGTTCCATGTATTAAGAGAAACTCATATGGTGCTGTTAATGCAGTAACATCTGCTCAACTGGCTATGGCGGGTATAGAAAGTGCGATTACACCTGATGATGTAATTGACAGTATGCGTCGCATTGGAAATAGCATGCCGGCATGTTTAAAAGAAACAGGAACAGGTGGACTTGCAGTAACAGAATCAGCCAATAAATATTTGGAAAAATAGTATCATAAATAATTAAACAAGTAATAATTATGCAAATTAATTGATAAATGTACATTGATTTTTATTATAAAATTATATACAAAATTTTTTGAAAAGTAGCATTATAAGGTGGTAAGTGGTATTATATTAGATATAACTGCCCAAGCAGAAATAGCTTAGAACTATTAAGGAGGGACAATGAGAGCTAGTGGAATTTTATTACCTGTTTCAAGTTTACCGGGAAAATATGGAATAGGATGTTTTTCAAAAGAAGCATATGATTTTGTGGATGTTTTGGAAAAAGCAAATCAAAAATACTGGCAGATATTGCCTATAGGGCCAACAAGCTACGGAGATTCACCATATCAGTCATTTTCAACTTTTGCGGGAAATCCTTATTTTATTAGTTTGGAAAAATTAATAGAAGAAGAATTGCTTACAGAAGAAGAATGTAATTCTGTTGATTTTGGTGAGAATAATGAATATATTGATTATGAAAAATTATATAACGGCAGATTTAATCTTCTAAAAAAGGCTTACAAGAGAAGTAATCCAGAGGATGAAGGTTTTAAGAAGTTTGTAGAAGAGAACGGATTTTGGATTGAAGATTATGCCATGTTTATGGCTATAAAGGCAGAGCATAATGGGGAAAGCTTTGAATTGTGGGAAGATGAAATTAGAGTAAGAAAACCAGAAGCAATGGAAAGATATAGGGAAAAGTTTAAGGATGAAATTCTTTTCTATAAATTTATTCAGTTTAAGTTTTATGAGCAATGGTTTAAATTAAAGGAATATGCAAATGATAAGGGAATAAAAATTATTGGAGATATTCCAATTTATGTTGCTTATGACAGTGCGGATGTATGGGCAAATCCTGAATTATTCCAAATGGATGAAGAGGTTAAGCCTATATCTGTTGCAGGTTGCCCACCGGATGCTTTTTCTGCAGATGGACAGCTTTGGGGAAATCCTGTTTACAAGTGGGATTATCATAAGCAGACAGGTTATACATGGTGGATTAGGAGAATTGAAAATAGCACAAAGCTTTATGATGTAATAAGAATAGATCATTTCAGAGGCTTTGATGAATATTATGCAATTCCTGCCGGTTCAAAGAATGCTGTAGTTGGTAAATGGGAAAAAGGTCCGGGAATGGATTTGTTTGATGTCGTAAAAGAGAAGCTTGGAAAGATTAGCATTATTGCAGAGGATTTAGGTTATATAACAGATAGCGTACGACAGCTTGTAAAAGACAGTAATTTCCCGAATATGAAAGTATTAGAATTTGCTTTTGATGCAAGAGATTCTTATGAACCTTGCGAATACCTTCCTTTTACTTACCACAATAATTGTGTTGTATATACAGGAACACATGACAACGAAACTTTATTAGGTTGGTTGAAACATGTAAATGATTACACATTAGGATACATAAAAGATTACATAGGTAGAGACATACCTGTTGGTCAGGAAATGGTAGATGAAATAATAAGACTTGCTCATTCATCAGTGGCAGACTTATGTATCATTCCACTTCAGGACTACTTAGGACTTGGAAATGAAGCAAGAATAAACACACCATCAACCTTAGGTGATAACTGGAAATGGCGTGTTACGAAGGATAAGTTGACAGACAAATTAGCAGATAAGATTAGAAAATATACAAATGTGTATAGAAGGTAAAAAATGGAGATACAGTATGAAGATTACATTAAAGAAAATTTTAATTTTTCCAATTTATTTATGTTACTATGTTATTACCGAATGGATTTTGGCGTTAGGAACAAAAGATCCTTGGGATAAAATGTGGAAATGGGCAGAAAAGTAAATGGTTAAAAACTAATGAAATGTATAAAAAAGCAAGAATACAAGTAGCATTTAGCTTATGGCAGAAGCGGAACTTAGTATTCTTGCTTTTATTATTGGAATTACATCCTTTATTTCTTATTAACTCTCCACTCCAACGGATCTTTTTCAGGTCTTGCAAATGCTTCTTCAGTTGATATTCCATCATAAGCACCATTAGCCTCAGAACCGTCAGTAATCTGTGTGTCTTCGTTAACTGACAATGTATCAAGAGAAGTCTTTAGCAATATAGAAGCTTCATCTTTTGAAATGTTCATAGCTTTGGCAAGTTCGTCTAATTCAGGTACACGACCAAGTTTCTCACTTAAATTCTTAGTAACTTCGTCAAGTCTGTTAAGTTTGTCAGCAAGATGCTGCCCAATTCTGTCTGAGTTAATCTGAACATTAACAGTATTCTTAATTGCATCTTCAATTCTACCTGAAATAAATGAATGGAAATCGCCAACAGATTCTGTGTAATCAGAAACTGCAAGCATTAAACCAACATTACCCTCTTGAATTAAGTCTCCAAAGTTAACGCCTTTTCCACGATGACTTTCAGCAATTTTTGCAACTAAAGAAAGATTAGCTTCAACAATCTTAGATGAAACGGAAGTATCACCGGCTAAAAGCTTGTCAATTAAATCAGCCTCTTCATCTTTTGAAAGATTAGGAAGGGCTTCCATTTCTTCCATATACATCTTAATAAAAGATAATTCTTCTTCTGATTCAACATGGTTATAAACAGAAGCAGTTTCAGAAATAGTTTCATCGGCCGAAGTTTCAGGAGCGTCATCAGCCAAAGGATTATTGGCTGGTGGAGTAAATCCCTCAATCTCAACTTTATTAAGGGCAAGATAGTCGTAAATAAACTGATACTGGCTATCATCATCAATTAAATCTTTAAAATATAATTTTACATCATCCATTGTTACATGGTTAGCATTGGCAGCAGCAAAGTCTACCAATGAAGTAAGAGCTTCATTAAATAATAATTTTTTATCCATTTTACACCTCGTCTATAATAAATAAATGATACATAAAAGCCTTGCAAAAATCAAGGATAATGGGTAACATTTAATATAGTAAAAATTATAGCAGAATAATTAGGGGATTAAAATGGAACAAATATTAAAAAAAATATATAAAAGTAGAATTTTCGGACTTATAAGCATACTGTTTTTTATTGCAGTGTGTATGGGAATAGGAGCTTTTGCAGCCTACGTTAAACACGTTTCCAATCCGACGGAGCAGGCGGTTACATATTTTAGAGCTTTTATGCAACAGGATTATGACACAATGTACAATCTTTTGGACAAGAAAGACGGCTACTATATTAGCAAGGACAGATACAAGGAAATAATGCAGAAAACAAGAGAATCAATGACAATAGATTCTTACAAGATTAACGATCCTAGAAAAGAAGACGGACAATATGTGGTAACAATTGAATGCACAGATGATGAGACGGATAGCTCTCAGAATATGAATATTTATTTAAATAAGAAGATGCATCTGCCTAAGTTAAAGCCTGACTACAAGGTAGATATTGAAAAAATGCTAGTTAAAAATCTTACAATAAAGATTCCACAGGGAGACAAGCTTACAATTGCAGGAATTGAAATTACAGATAAAGACGCAAATATTACAACAGAAAATAATATTCAAATATATAATTTTAAGGCTATTTTAAATGGAAATTATAAAATAACATGTGAGAATGAATATTGTGCAAAAAATACACTTGCAAATGTTATAAAAAAAGATATGGAAGTGGATTTGACAAAGAGTTGGTACACAGCAAATGACCGGTACACTTCAAAAATAACAAACGGCGTTACGGATTTTATTAATAAATATTATAGTGCCGCAAGAAACAGAAGCAAAAGCGATAAAAAACTTATGGCATTTATAGATGACAAAAAGCTTCAAAAATCCGTATCAAAAACAGTAGAAGAAACAATGTCAGGTCTTTATTGGTCGGATAAGAAGAACATAGACAAGTACAAGGTATCTGATTTTAAAATTAAGGATTTGAATAGTACAATAAAATACGACAGTAAAAGTAAAGATTTTCAGGTAACATCTACATACAACTATGACTACACATGTACAACTGACATTGCAACATATACAAGTTATGTGTATAAATATTCAGGAAGTTGTAAGGCAACATTGAAGATTACGTACAGCATAGACAATGGAAATCTTAAGATTAAGAATGTTAAATTAAGTGAAAAACAAAAAAGAAAATAATTTGAAGGAAAAATCAAATAAAAATTTAAACAAAAAAATTAAAGACAAAATAAAAAGTGATTCAAGGAAATAATGGAGGAAACTATGTCAAAAGAAATTTGGAGACCGGGAAATATGTTATATCCCCTTCCATCTGTTTTGGTTACGGTGGCAGATGATGAGGGAAATGATAATTTGTTGACAGTTGCGTGGACAGGAACGGTATGCTCAGACCCGGCAATGGTTTACGTTTCAGTAAGACCTTCAAGATACTCACATCATATGATAAAAGAAACAGGGGAATTTGTAATCAATCTGACAACAGAAGAATTGGCATATGCCACAGATTATTGTGGAGTAAAGTCAGGTAAGGATGAGGACAAGTTTAAGAATGCATCATTAACAAAAGAACCTGCAAAATATGTTAAGGCACCTTTGATTAAGGAAAGTCCTGTAAACATTGAATGCCGGGTAACAGATGTTGTTTCATGTGGCAGTCACGATATGTTTGTGGCGAAAGTACTTTGCGTACACGCGGACAAAAAATATATGGACGAAAATGGAACATTTAGTTTTGAAAAGGCAAAGCCGATTGTATATTCTCACGGCTGGTATTATGGTCTTGGTAAAAAAATAGGCAAGTTTGGATATTCTGTAATTAAGAAAAAAGCAGCAAAAAAGAGATACAGAAAAAACAAATAAATATTCAAAAATGTCTAAAGATTAGTTTGACAGATAAAGAGAAATTAATTTGCCAAGCAAGAATGAAAAATAATTTAATCAAAATAACTGTTTAAGGATGGCAATATATGGGAATAATATTTCATATTGATGTAAATTCAGCTTATTTAAGTTGGACAGCAGTAAAGTTGCTTAAAGAAGCAGCAAAAGATGAAAAGAAAATCGACATACGAAATATTCCTGCCATCATAGGCGGTGACAGGGAAAAGCGACACGGAATAGTTTTGGCAAAATCCATCTCCGCAAAAAAGTTTGGAATAGTTACAGGTGAGCCTATAGCCAATGCGTTGCAAAAGTGCCCTAACATACTGATTGTTCCGCCGGAGCACGGTTATTACAATGAACAAAGCCATAAACTAATGAATTTGCTTAGAACATTTACACCTGACATTGAGCAGGTAAGCGTGGATGAGTGCTATATGGATTTTTCGGGAATACAAAACGAGTATCCATCGCCATTAGCATGTGCGTACAAAATAAAAGACACAGTAAAAGAGAAACTTGGCTTCACCGTAAACGTAGGAATATCCGATGTGAAAGTTTTGGCAAAAATGGCATCAGATTTTACTAAGCCTGACAAAGTTCATACATTATATAGAAGAGAAATAAAAGAAAAAATGTGGCAACTACCTGTTGAAGAACTCTATATGGCAGGTAAATCAAGTGTAAACACGTTGCACAAACTTGGAATATACAATATTGGCCAACTGGCAACAAGCCCTGAATATATTTTGGAGGCACACCTGAAAAAGCATGGAAAAATACTTTGGGAGTACGCCAATGGAATAGATAAAAGCGTGGTAAATACCAAGCGTGAAGAACTAAAAGGAGTGGGCAACTCCATCACATTGCCATATGACCTTGATAATATGGAAAAAATAGAAAAAATCCTACTTCAACTGTCAGAAAAAGTAGCCGGTAGACTTCGAAAAGGAAAACAAATGGCAAAAACAGTAGCTGTAGAAGTGAAATATAACGACTTCATAAAAGCATCAAGGCAGACAACACTTGATAGATGCACAGACTCAGGCACAGAAATATACCAGCTCTCAAAAGAACTTTTTAGAGAACTTTGGGAAAAAGATGGAAACAAAAGCGTGCGCCTGCTTGGAATACGAACTGCCAACTTAGAAGAACAGGGAGCCTTAGAACAAATGTCCATAATGGACATAATGGCGCAAACCACAAACAAACAACAAAACGCCACAACCAACATATCCAGAGAAAAAATGAAAAAACTGGACAAGGCACTAGATGCCATCAAAAACAAATACGGCGAGGACAAAATAAAAAGAGCAAGCCTGTTAGCTGAGCAAACAGTAGACATGAAAAACAAAAAATATTATGAAGAATAACAAAAAACAAAAGCAAAAAATTTAAGTAAGATTATAAAATAAAAGATATAAACAGAAAAAAAGCAATTTGGCAATGGAAGATGGTAGCAATTTTGCCGACAAAAGGAGACTGAAATGAAAAAAAACATTGTATTAATAGGTATGCCGGGAGTAGGAAAAAGCACAATAGGAGTAATAATTGCAAAAATACTGGGATATCAGTTTATAGATGCTGACCTTGTAATTCAGGAGCAGTACGGCAAACTTTTGAAAGAAATCATAGCTGAGCGTGGAACAGAGGGCTTTGTTCAGGTAGAAAATGACGTGAACAAGTCATTGAATCCTGAGAAGGCAGTAATTTCCACAGGAGGAAGCGTTGTTTACTGCACAGAGGCAATGGAACATTTATCAGAAATAGCAACAATAGTTTATTTAAAATTAGACCTATACTCTTTAGAGAGAAGATTAGGAAATCTTAAGCAGCGTGGGGTGGTTTTAAAAGAAGGACAGACATTAAAGGACCTTTATGATGAAAGATGTCCTTTATATGAAAAATATGCTGATATTGTGATTAGCGAAAATCATTGTTCTGTTGAAAAAACAGTTGATAAGGTTGTAACAAAATTACGCCAGAGTGGATTTTAGAACAAATTATATAATTTGCTAAAACAAAAAATACATACGGATATTAGCTAAAAGAATAGAACATTTATTTTTAGGGGGATAAAATAATGTTTATTAATAAAAAATCACATAAAAGCGCTTTCGTCTGCATAGCAGTATTTATGGTGACTATGATTATGATTTTGACTTTTTACCAATTGGCAGTTGAAATATATGCATATGGATTTATTACAAAAAATAATGACTACCGGGTGAAAGAGAGTACAGCAAAGGTTCTAACATTAAAAGAAAATCATAAAGATATTAACAAGAAAAATATAAATGTTAATGGTAAAATAAAATCTATCAACAATAAAGCCATAAATGCAGACCAAGAAATGTTAACAACGTCCATAGTTAACAAAAATGATACAAAAAATGTTAATAATTTCGTTTTGAAAAAACCGGTAAAGGGTGGAATTACCACATCAGGTTTTGGGGATACAATTTCAAGAACTGCAAGTCATAATGGACACGATTGGGCTGTTAATATAGGCACAAAGGTGAGAGCGGCAGCAGAGGGTGTGGTTGAATTGGCTTATTTTAGTGAAAGTTATGGTTATAATATTTTGATTAATCATAATAACGGGTTCAAAACCAGATATGCCCACCTTTCGGAAGTGAAAGTTTCAAAGGGAGAAAAAGTTGAACAAAGTCAGGTCATAGCACTTAGCGGTTCCACAGGGTTTAGCACCGGACCACATCTTCACTTTGAAGTTGTAAAGGATGGAAAAAGGGTTAATCCTATTGAGTATGTTAGTAACAGGTAACACATTTTGAAAATTATCATAATGTAATAATATAGTAAAGCACAATTTATAAAAATTGACCAAAAAAATCGCTGAAATTTATATATATTGTGCTTTTATTATGTTTACAAAGATAGATATTGTGCTATAATTGTGTAGATATACGAAGATAATTATTGGTGGGAGAGGGCTTAATTGTGACCAATCCCTGTTTGATATAAAATATACATATATACCGGGAGTAAAGAATGGAACGTTTTGTAATAAAAGGTGGAGTAGCACTTAATGGCGAAGTTGAAATAGGCGGAGCAAAGAATGCTGCATTAGGATTACTTGCTGCAGCAATAATGACAGATGAAGACGTGACAATAGAGAATTTGCCTGATGTTAGTGATATTAATCAGTTGATAGATGCTATTGCAAACATTGGAGCAACAGTTAATAGAATAGATAGACATACAGTAACAATTAACGGAAAAACAATTAGAACACATGTAGTAGAATATGAGCAAATGAGAAAGATTAGAGCTTCATATTATCTGCTTGGCGCTCTTTTGGGCAAGTTTAACAAGGCAGAGGTTGCTCTTCCGGGTGGATGCGCAATCGGTAGCAGACCTATTGACTTGCATCTTAAGGGATTTAGAGCTTTGGGAGCAGATGTTATTACTGATCATGGTATGGTTAATGCTCAGGCGGAACGTTTAGTTGGAAACCATATCTTTTTTGACACATCTTCTGTTGGAGCAACAATTAATGTTATGCTTGCAGCAGTTAGGGCAGAAGGAAAGACAGTAATTGAGAATGCGGCTAAGGAACCTCATGTAGTAGATATTGCCAATATGCTTAACAGTATGGGAGCTAATGTAAGAGGTGCCGGAACTGACAAGATTAGAATTGAAGGTGTTCGTGAACTTCACGGAACAGTATATTCAACTATTCCTGACCAGATTGAGGCAGGTACATTTATGTGTGCTGCAGCAGCTACAGGTGGGGAAGTTTTGATTAAGAATGTTATTCCTAAACATTTAGAGTGTATTTCAGCTAAGCTTATTGAAATGGGATGCACAGTTATAGAATATGATGACGCAGTACGCGTTAAGGCAGGAGATTTCATTAGAAGTGCAAAGATTAAGACTTTACCTTATCCGGGATTTCCTACAGATATGCAGCCACAGATGGCAGTTGTTCTTACAATGGCCAACGGTAGCAGTACAGTAACAGAAAGTATTTTTGAAAACAGATTTAAATATGTAGATGAATTGACACGTATGGGTGCAATAATGAAGGTAGAAGGCAATACAGCATTTATTACAGGTGTTGGAAGTCTTGCAGGGGCACAGGTTGCAGCACCAGACCTTAGAGCAGGAGCAGCACTTGTTATTGCAGGCATGGCAGCTAACGGATTTACAGTAGTAGATGACATTGTTTATATCCAGAGAGGTTATGAAAGATTCGAAGAGAAGCTTTCAGGTCTTGGAGCAATTATTGCAAAAGTAGATTCTGAAAAAGAAGAGCGCAAGTTTAAATTAAAGGTCGGATGATTACTTGATTAAAAATAATCAATAAAACTGATTAAAATTGTCACTACACAAACAAATTTGCGTATGTTAATATTAGACCATCCTAAAAATAAAAAGGCTTTGAAAAGGAATAGTAGTTGCTAAGTGGTTAACAGAGAGCTGTCGGCAGGTGTAAGACAGCAGAAGCGATGCAATGAACTCACCTTGGAGCTGCCGGCTGAATGGTTTGGATAGTAAGACTGACGAAATAATCTTATTATTTCAAGAGTAGGCTTGGACGGATTCCACCGTTAAAGGGAGCGGATGTCAAAGGCATCCTTAGAGAGCATGTATAACATGAAGCAGAGTGGTACCGCGTAGGTAGAGAATACGTCCCTGCATTTCCTAATTGGAAGTGCAGGGTTTTTTTCGTTCTGACTCGCGAGAAAGTTAGCAAGCTAACTATTTATTATATTAAGAACCTACCAAATCTTGACATAAGGAAACTAAAAATATATTATTTAATTGATTGAAAAGGAGATTTTAAGATGAATTTTGGAAAGTATAAAAGACAGTATTTTATGCCACCTACACCAACATATGATTGGGTAAAGAAAGAATATATAGATAAAGCACCTATTTGGTGTAGTGTAGACTTAAGAGACGGAAATCAGGCACTTATAGAGCCAATGAGTTTAGATGAAAAATTAGAGTTTTTCCAGATGTTAGTTAAGATTGGCTTTAAAGAGATTGAAGTAGGTTTCCCTGCAGCATCAGAGACAGAATATAATTTTATGAGAGCCTTAATTGAACGTGATATGATTCCTGACGATGTTACTGTTCAGGTTTTAACACAGGCAAGAGAACATATTATTAAGAGAACTTTTGAAGCAGTAAAAGGTGCAAAGCACGCAGTAATTCATTTATATAATTCAACATCTGTAGCACAGCGTGAACAGGTATTTAAAAAGAGTAAAGATGAAATAAAGAAGATTGCTGTTGACGGAGCAGAATTATTACAGAAGCTTGCTAATGAAGTAGAAGGAAACTTTTCATTTGAATACAGCCCTGAAAGTTTTTCAGGCACAGAAATGGATTATGCATTGGAAGTTTGTAATGCAGTGCTTGACGTTTGGAAACCAACACAGGATAACAAGGTTATTATTAACTTACCTGCAACAGTTGAAAATGCCATGCCACATGTTTTTGCAACTCAGATTGAATATATGCATAAGAATTTAAAATATCGTGATGCGGTAACTATTTCAGTTCATCCTCACAATGACAGAGGTTGTGGTGTTGCAACTGCAGAATTAAGTGTTTTGGCAGGAGCAGACAGAATTGAAGGAACATTATTTGGAAACGGTGAAAGAACAGGTAATGTAGATATTGTTACGTTGGCTATGAACATGATTTCACACGGTGTTGATCCACATCTTGATTTCAGCAATATGCCTGAAATCTGTGAAATGTATGAGCGTGTAACGAGAATGAAGGTTGGACCACGTCAGCCATATGCAGGGGACTTGGTATTTACAGCGTTCTCAGGTTCACATCAGGATGCTATTTCAAAGGGAATGGCATGCAGAACAGAAAGTAATGACGAAACATGGACAGTCCCTTATTTGCCAATTGATCCTGTAGATGTGGGAAGAACATATGATTCAGACGTTATCAGAATTAACAGCCAGTCAGGAAAAGGTGGCGTAAGCTACATCTTGAAACAGAGTTATGGATTAGCATTACCAGAGAAAATGAGAGAAGAAGTCGGATATTCCGTAAAGAATGTTTCAGATAAGGAACATAAGGAATTATCACCGGCATGGGTATATCAGATTTTTGAAGACAAATATATTAATGATAACAGCATATTTAGTGTGTCTGAAACACATTATGTTCAGAAGAATGGAATTGTTGCAGAAGTAACAATTGCACAGAATGAAGGAACAAGAGTTGTTAAGAGCACAGGTAACGGTAGACTTGATGCGGTAAGTAATGCATTTAAACAGTATTTTGATATTAGTTATGAATTATCAGTATATGAAGAGCATTCATTATCAAGAGGTTCATCATCTAAGGCTGTTTCTTATGTGGGAATAAGCTGTAATGGTAAGATGTATTGGGGTGTTGGTATCGATGAAGATATAATAAAGTCATCTATTTATGCACTTACAGTTGCTGTTAACCAATTGGTTGCAGCATCAGGTGAAAAAAAGTTTCAGGATGAAAGATTAACTGAGATTTTGAATTATATCAATACTAATTATCTTACAGTAACATTAGATGAGTTAGAAGAACAGTTCCATCTTTCAAAGCCTTATTTGTCAAAATATATAAAGGAAAAATCCGGAAAAACTTTCGGTGAATTAGTTAAGAATGTTCGTATGAAGAAAGCAAGAACTTTATTAAAGGGTGGCAATATGACAGTTGAAACTATTGCTGAAAAGGTTGGATATCAAAATGTGGAACATTTTACAAGATTATTTAAAAAGAAATATGGAATGACACCTGTTCAATTCCGTAATGAAGATAAATAATCGGTGTAATGTTATTGATGATATACCATCGTATATCTGTGTTTAAAGTGTATTGAGAGCGATGTGTTATCGTATAAAAATATTTTAAAGAATATTTTGAATTTTAATGTAATTATATATTAAATGTGATAAAATGGTGTCAGGGTAATAAAACGGACACCATTTTTTCAATTTAAGGAGGATAAAAAGATGAAAACAATGAAAACAAAAATAGTAGCTATTATGCTTGTTTTAGCATTAGCATTAACAGGGTGTGTCACACAGAAGTCAACAGTAGTTATTAACAGCGATGGAAGTGCTAAGATGACTACAAATATCAAAGTTGATAAACAGGCAGCTATTCAGGCTTACATTCAGATGATGAAGTCACAGGGACAGACTGTATCAGAAGCTGAAGTAACAGCTTTGATTACATTAATGCTACCAAAATTAAAAGATGAAGGTATAGATGTAAAAACTGTTACTGAGAATGGAAAAGATTATTATGTAATTGACTATTCACAGAATATTAAACAGGGTGATTTACAGAAAGAATTTGGTGTAGAGGGATTTGATACATATGTTACTACAGATACATTCTATATGAACGGTGACATAATGAAATTATTAGATGCAGAAGATGTGGACATTTTTGCTGAATACAAGGAAATGGGAGTTGAACTTAAGGAAGAAGATATTCAGACAAGCATAACAGTACAGTTCCCTAATGCTATCGTAAGCACTAACGGAGCTAAGGATGCTTCAAATCCAAACGCAGTAACATTTAGTATTCCTTTAACAGGAAAGATTAATATGTTTGCTACAACTAAGGCTGGTGTTACAGAAGCTTCAGTTAAGGCTACAATTAAGAAACTTAACACAGTAAAAGCTACAAAGATTAAATCTTTAAAGGCTAACAAAGTTAAGAAGAATGCTAAGAAAGCTACAGTTACATTAAAGTTCAAGAAAGTAAAAGGCATTAAGAAATATGAAGTTGAATATTCATTAAAGAAGAACTTTAAGAAGAGCAAAGTAAAAACTGCAAAGAAGACTACATACACAATTAAGAACCTTAAGAAAGGTAAAAAGTACTATGTAAGAGTTAGAGCTACAAAGACTAACTATGCAGGAAATGCTATTTATAGTAAATGGGTTAAAAAGTCAGTTAAAACTAAGAAATAAACTGTTTTTATAAATTTTGTTTTATTACGTAAGGAACCACGCCGGAAGGTGTGGTTCTTTTACGATACTTTTACGATATGGTAATATTATCTATTGACATATATATTGTTTAATGTTATAACTGTCAAGAAAATATTATTTCTCTTATTAAGAGTTGGCGGAGATACAAGGATCTGTGATGCCACGGCAACCCCCGATTATGATGGAAGGTGCCCACCGGAGCAATGATACATTGATCAATAAGAGGATTTGAATACCTTGATTTCAAGTCCACTGTAAAACAGTGGACTTAATTTTTGCTTGTAGTTAACAATAGATTATTCATAATTTTTACGAGTTTAAATAATTAGTTCGTAAATTGCAAATGCGAAAGCTTATTTTCAGAGAGGAGAAAAAATGGAGAAAAGATTATTTACTTCAGAATCAGTAACAGAAGGACATCCGGATAAAATCTGTGATCAGATTTCAGATGCGATTTTAGATGAACTTATGAGACAGGATCCAATGAGCCGTGTAGCTTGTGAAACAGCTATTACAACAGGTCTTGTACTTGTAATGGGTGAAATTACAACAAAGGGATATGTTGATATTCAGAAAGTTGTAAGGGAAACAATTAGAGAGATTGGTTATGACAGAGCTAAATATGGTTTTGACTGCGATACATGCGGTGTTATTACAGCTCTTGATGAACAGTCAGCAGATATTGCTTTAGGTGTTGATAAGGCATTAGAAGCAAAAGAAAATAAAATGACAGATGAAGAAATCGATGCTATAGGTGCAGGCGACCAAGGTATGATGTTTGGTTATGCAACTAACGAAACAGAAGAATATATGCCTTACCCTATTTCATTGGCTCATAAGCTTGCAAGAAAGCTTACAGAAGTTAGAAAGAATGGTACATTAAAATATTTAAGACCAGATGGAAAGAGCCAGGTAACAGTAGAATATGATGAAAATGGCAAGCCTTCAAGACTTGATGCTGTTGTTCTTTCAACACAGCATGATCCTGAAGTATCACAGGAACAGATTCATGAAGATATTAAGAAGTATGTATTTGACACTGTATTGCCACAGGATATGATTGACGAAAATACTAAGTTCTTCGTTAACCCAACAGGACGTTTCGTAATCGGAGGACCTCACGGAGACAGCGGTCTTACAGGACGTAAGATTATTGTTGATACTTATGGTGGATATGCCCGTCACGGCGGTGGAGCTTTCTCAGGAAAAGACTGTACAAAGGTTGACCGTTCAGCAGCTTATGCAGCAAGATATGTTGCAAAGAATATAGTAGCAGCCGGTTTAGCTGACAAGTGTGAAATCCAGTTATCATATGCAATCGGTGTTGCACATCCAACATCAGTAATGGTAGACACATTTGGAACAGGAAAACTTAACGATGAAAAATTAGTAGAAATCATTCGTGAAAACTTTGACCTTAGACCTGCAGGAATCATCAAAATGTTAGACCTTAGAAGACCAATCTACAAGCAGACAGCAGCTTATGGCCACTTTGGAAGAAACGACATCGATGTACCTTGGGAAAAGACAGACAAAGTAGAAATGCTAAAAAAATATATGTAGCTTACAGCGTAGAAAAGTCTTACTGCACCTGTGCTTGCACAAAGGTGCAGAAAAGACTTTGAGACGCGCCCCGAACATGAGCAAAAAAGCGAAGCGAAGCAGAGCGATATGCGAATGTACGGGAAGGATTGTGTGAGTGCGAAGCACGTAGCAATCCGGTAAGCTACAGAATATTAAATAGTAGAAAACAGCTTGGATTACCTTAATGTAAAGGCATTCCAAGCTGTTTTTGCTTGGGAATATTATAAGATTTGAATTGAATTAATTTCTACACCACACCATTACACTTTCCTAATAAGCTTCAACAGATATGGTATTTCACTTTCGAAGTTCACAGCATAGTTAACTGCCTCTGGGTCATTGTAAGTGTTGTTTATACAGGCTTTTGTAAAGTCAGCGGCAATTTTTAAAGAATCCTGAATATTGTAATCATTCATTAACGCTCCGGTAAAGGTGCTGGCAAAAACGTCGCCGGTGCCGTGGGATTTCATTTGGACTTTGGGAGTGTAGTATTCAAAAAACTCTTTTGTTTCTGAATCGTATCCCATAAAGCCGAATTTGTGGTCAGCAGATTCAACCCCTGTAATAACAATTTTTTTAGAACCAAGTTTGGCAAGGCTTAGAAGCAAATCTTTAATACATTCATTAGAAGCATTTTCTCCCGGATATGGCATACCGGTCATAAAAGCAGCTTCTGAAATATTAGGAAGAATAACGTCTGCATACTTGCAAAGCTTTGCCATTTTTAAAGGAAAATCTTTATCGAAACCTGAATAGAGTTTGCCATTGTCTGCCATTGCAGGATCGACGATTATATATTTGCAGGTATTTCCAAAAGTTTTAAAATAATCTTTTACAAGAGTGATTTGTTTTTCACTTCCAAGATAGCCTGTGTAAATGGCATCAAAGGAGAAACCTTCTTTTTGCCAATGCTTCTTAATAGGTTCCATATCGTCAGTTAAATCACGAAATGTAAAATCGTTAAACATAGTATGTGTTGACAAAATGGACGTAGGTAATATGGATGTTTCAATGCCCATTGCCGAAATAATAGGCAGGGCAACGGTAAGTGAACATTTACCTATACATGAAATGTCCTGTATGCTTAAAACACGTTTCATAGATAATCTCCGTTCGTTTACATTTTTGTTATAATCAAGTATAATTCCTTATGTGGTATCATACAATCGCTATTTTACCACAAAAATATAATACCAGAAAGATTAGGTTTATTTATGCTTACTTATGACTTTGGAAAAAGAGAAAAAACATCTTTATATGAATATTTGTACAAGTGTATAAAAGAAGATATTTTATCAGGAAAAATTAAAGCCAATGAAAAGCTTCCGTCAAAACGTGAAATGGCAAAAAATCACGACATTAGTGTAATAACAGTAGAAAATGCCTACGCTCAGCTTATAGTGGAAGGCTACATATACACTAAGGAGAAGAAAGGATATTTTGCCAGTGATATTGGAAGTCAATACATTGAGCAGAAGCCCAAAGTCAAATATGAGAAGAAAAAAGAAAAGAAGAAATGGCTTGTGGACTTTAATTCAAACCATATAATGTATGATAGTTTTCCTTTTGCAACATGGTCAAGAATAATGAGGCAGACACTTTTAGACAAAGAAAATTCTTTCCTTTCTGTTCCTGAAAAAAACGGTGTAATGGAATTAAGGGAGGCAATAGCCGATCATCTTCAGCATTTTAGGGGAATGAATGTTAATCCTGATAACATAATAGTAGGTGCAGGAACAGAGTATTTATACAGCATTATTGTGCAACTTCTTGGCAGAGATAAAGTTATAGCAGTGGAGGATCCGGGATATAAGAAGATAGGCAATGTATACGAAAGTAATGGCATAAAGTGCCTCCACATTAAAATAGATCAAAGAGGCATACAACTTAATGAACTGGTGGAAAGCAAGGCAGATGCAGTGCATATTTCACCATCTCATCAATTTCCGACAGGAAGAGTTATGCCTATTTCAAGAAGAACTCATTTGCTTAAGTGGGCAATAAATAATAAGAAATACATTATAGAAGATGACTACGACAGTGAATTTAGATTTTCGGGCAAACCAATTCCACCAATAGCAGGAATGGAGGGAAAACGTGTAATTTATATGAATACATTTTCAAAAACACTGGCACCGTCAATTAGAATTGCATATATGGTTTTGCCTGATGAATTAATGGACAAGTTTAATACGAAATTAGGTTTTTATTCCAATACTGTGTCAGGATTTGAGCAGTACACACTGGCTAATTTTATAAGCAAGGGTTACTACGAAAGACACATAAACCGAATGCGTAATTATTATAGAGATTATAGAAATAAAATAATAAGAACCATACAGAATCACCCTATTTACAGCAAGGTTTCAATAGAAGAGGAAAACTCAGGTCTGCATTTTATTTTGAATATTAATAAAAAAATAGACGACGAACAGTTTAAGAAGGAATTGCAGCAAAACAATATTAACATATCAGGTGTGTCAGACTATTGTTACAATAATTTGGATGAGTTTAAACACAAATTTATAATAAACTATTCGGCTGTGTCAGAGGAGAATTTAAAGAAAGCTTTGGATGTAATGAATGAGGCATTATCAGAGTAATGAAGCGTTAAATAATAGATATGTTAATGTAGTAAATAAGGCATTATTAAAAGTGTGACATTGGAGAAGAAATATGAGCAAATATAATGGTAATAGAGAATTTAAAATCAATATTCCGGGAAGCGTAAAGCTTATAATAGATGTTTTGGAAAATAATGGATATGAGGCGTTTGCCGTAGGTGGTTGTGTAAGAGATACCATTTTGGACAGAGAGCCTCAGGACTGGGATATAACAACATCAGCTCTTCCGGAACAGGTAAAGGAACTTTTTAACAGAACTTTGGACACAGGAATACAACATGGAACAGTTACAGTAATGATTAAGCATGTGGGCTATGAGGTTACAACTTATAGAATAGATGGGGAATACAATGACAGCAGACATCCTGAATCAGTGGAGTTTACATCTAATCTTATAGAGGACCTTAAACGCAGAGATTTTACAATAAATGCCATGGCGTACAATGAAAGAGAAGGTCTTGTGGATGCTTTTGATGGAATTAATGATATAAATAACAAGATTATAAGATGTGTGGGAGAGCCGGAGGAAAGATTTGGTGAAGATGCCCTTAGAATTTTGAGAGCAGTAAGATTTTCTGCCCAGTTAGGTTTTGACATAGATGAAAAAACAATGGAGGCAATTAAGAAACTTGCCCCAACACTTGAAAATATCAGTGCGGAAAGAATTAAAACAGAACTTGAAAAGCTTATAATCTCAAAGAATCCATGTAAGCTTATTACAGCATATAACGCAGGTATTACAAAAGTGATACTCCCTGAATTTGACGCTATGATGGAATGTGAACAGAATACACCATACCATATGTATAACGTAGGTGAGCACACAATAAAAGTAATGGAAAACGTGTCGGCAGACAAGCTTATGCGTTGGACTGCATTGTTCCACGATGTGGCAAAACCATTAGTGAAAACAACAGATGCTAATGGCAGAAATCATTTTAAGGGACACGCATTGGAGGGAAGCAGGTTGGCACCGCAGATAATGCGCAGATTAAAGATGGACAACAAAACCATAAAAACAGCTTCACGTCTTATAGAATGCCATGATGACAGACCTGCATCTAAGGACTTTAATCCTGAGGCAATAAGACGAAGTGTCCATAAAATAGGCAAGGATATTTATCATAATTATCTTGAATTAGTATATGCTGATTTTATGGGTAAAAGCAAGTATGGAAAAGACGAAGGCTACGATGCCTATGTTTATGCATGCAAGCAGTATGAATATATAATGGAAAACAATATTTGTACAAGTACAAAGGAACTTGCCATAACAGGTAAGGATTTAATAGCCTTAGGTTGTCCTTTAGGAGAAAAAATCGGCAGAGCATTGGATGAATTGCTTGAAATAGTATTGAAAGAACCTGAAAAAAATACAAAAGATAAACTGTATGTGGAAGCAGAAAAGATAATAAAATCACTGTAGTTCTAAACTTGAGCACCTTTTCATATTTTAGAATACAAGCATGACTTGACTAAATAATTTATGGGAGGGTGTGTATGAATGAAAGGGCACTTACGGTTTTTGAACAATATGAATTAGATATTACGGAAACGTTTAAAATCAGAGGAAATTATGGATGTAACACACCTGACGGAAAATACATTTTGCAGGAATATGATAACAGCAACGATAAAATGGTATCAATGAAGTCTCTTTATAATCATTTGGAAAGCAGTGGCATAAAGACAGACTACGTAATTCCAAATAAGGAAGACCGGTATGTTTCAGTAAGTGAGGACGGTTACACCTATATTCTAAAGAAATGGTTTGAAAGTCAGGAGTGTAACATAAATGAGGAAAAGCATATAGTAATGGGAGCTGCAAATCTTGGAAGGTTTCATACTTTGTGCCAAAACAGCCAAAGATTTATGGAGGAGACTAAAGGTTTTCATCCCGGCAAAAATATGCTTGTGATTTATGAAAAGCACAACAAAGAAATAATAAACATAAGAAATTACATAAAAAAGAGAAAAAACAAAAACTATTTTGAACTGGCATTAAAAGAAATGTTGGTAGAATATTATAGTCAGGCAGATGAAGCCTTAAAAGCTTTAAGGCAAACAGGTTATGGGAAAATATACAACAACGCACTAGAGCATAAGAATCTTAATCATGGCAGTTACAATCATCACAATATAGTTTTACTTAACGGAAAAATTGCAATGATTAATATGTCAAAAATAAACTATGCACCGGCTATTCAGGATGTTTATGATTATTTGAGAAAAGTAATGGAAAAAAACAACTGGAACATAGACCTTGGCAGAAAAGTTTTGGCTGAATATGAATCAGAAAAAATTATAAATCAGGAAGAGCACAATATTTTAAAAATAATGTTTTCTTACCCGGAAAAATTTTGGAAAATTATTAATTATTATTTTAATTCTAACAAGGCGTGGTACTCTGAAAAGAATGAGGAAAAATTGAAACAGCTTCAAAATCAGGAAGAAATACGAAAAAAATTCATAGAAAATATGTGAAAATTCTATATAAAAACATTTTTTGTAGTTTCCTTTCTTTTTACTTTGTATTATAATGGGTTAGAATTGAAAATAGTTCTTGGAGGTACGAAATGGATTACAAGGAGTTATATGAACTGTGGCTTACAAATCCTTATTTTGATGAGGACACAAGAAAAGAACTTGAAGCCATTAAAGATGATAACAAAGAGATTGAAGACAGATTTTATAAAGATTTAGAGTTTGGTACAGCCGGACTTCGTGGAGTTATTGGAGCAGGTACTAACAGAATGAACATTTATACAGTTAGAAGAGCAACACAGGGGCTTGCTAACTATATTATTAAAATGAATGGTCAGGATAAGGGGGTTGCTATCGCATTTGACTCAAGACATATGTCTCCTGAATTTGCTGATGAAGCAGCTTTATGTCTTAATGCTAACGGAATTAAGGCATACGTGTTTGATTCACTTAGACCTACACCTGAACTTTCTTTCGCAGTTCGTGAATTAAAGTGTATCGCAGGTATTAACGTAACAGCAAGTCATAACCCTGCTGAATATAATGGATACAAAGTATACTGGGAAGATGGTGCACAGATTACACCACCTCACGATGTTAACATTACGGACGCAGTTCTTGCAATTACAGATTATGCTGATGCAAAGACAATGGATAAGGACGAAGCTGTTAAGGCTGGTCTTTATGTTCAGATTGGAAAAGACGTTGATGACAAATATATTGCAGCATTAAAGAAACAGGTTAAACACCAGGATGCAATTGATGCTGTACAGAAAGATATTAAGATTGTTTACACACCACTTCATGGTACAGGAAACATCCCTGTTAGAAGAGTGTTAAAAGAATTAGGTTTTGAGAATGTTTATGTTGTAAAGGAACAGGAACTTCCTGATGGGGATTTCCCAACAGTAAGTTATCCTAACCCTGAATCGGAAGAAGCTTTTGAACTTGCTGTGAAATTAGGCAATGAAATCGGAGCTGATATTCTTCTTGCAACAGACCCTGATGCAGACAGACTTGGAGTTTATGTAAGAGGAAAAGAACCTGGTACATATCATGTTTTAACAGGAAATATGTCAGGATGCCTTCTTGCTGAATATGAAATCAGCCAGATGAAGGAAGCCGGAACATTACCTGAAGACGGTGCGTTAATTAAGACTATCGTTACAACTAACCTTGCTAACGATATTGCAAAATATTACAATGTTAACCTTATTGAAGTTCTTACAGGATTTAAATATATTGGAGAACAGATTTTAGGATTCGAAACAACAGGTAAGGGTCATTATTGTTTCGGTTTTGAAGAAAGTTATGGTTGTCTTATTGGAACACATGCAAGAGATAAGGATGCTGTTGTTGCAACAATGGCTCTTTGTGAAGCTGTTGCATATTACAAGACTAAAGGTATGTCACTTTGGGATAAGATGACAGAAATGTATGAAAGATACGGATATTGGTTAGATGGAGTTCAGGCTATTACTCTTAAGGGTAAGGAAGGAATCGAAAAGATTCAGAATACAATTGAGAAGTTAAGACAGCAGGTTCCTACAGAAATCAATGGTTACAAAGTTCTTTCAGCAAGAGATTACAAGCTTAACACGATTAAGAATATGGAAACAGGTGAAGTTACAGAAACAGGACTTCCAAAGTCAAACGTTCTTTATTATGACTTAGAAGGTGGAGCTTGGGTTTGTGTACGTCCTTCAGGAACAGAACCAAAACTTAAATTCTACTACGGAGTTAAGGGTACAGATGCTAAGGATGCAGAAGTTAAAGAAAAAGAATTAGGTCAGTATATGATTAATCTTGTAAATTCAATGTTATAAAATAAAAGATAAAATAAGAATAAAATACAAACACCATAATATATTTAAATAAAGATATATTATGGTGTTTTTTATGCAAAAAAATAGATTATTGACAGGGGCACTTATATTATTTCTAATGATAATAGTTTCCTCCTGTGGAATAGAAAAAATAAGCAGAAAAAAGATAAAAGACATAGATTTTACCGTTGTGGCAGAAATTGAAATGCCTTTAGAGGTAAAGCAAATTGTGGAAAAAAGAAAGGAACAGCCTTTTAAGGTTACATATTCTGATAATCAATATACATATATTATCATTGGATATGGAAGACAAAATCATCAGGGCTACAGCATTAAGGTCAACAACCTGTATGAAACAAAAAACGGCATATATATAAAAACAGAATTTCAGGGACCAAAGGAGTATTCCAATTCTGAGAATGTAACATATCCATATATAGTAGTGAAAATCCAGCAGACGGACAAAAGCGTTATTTTCAGTGAATAACAACAGATAGTGGCGTATATAAGATTATTAAAAAAGTATGATTTTTATAGCATGATAATATAAGCAAATTAGGATTAATTAAAAGGGGGAGTTTAAATGAGATTAGAAAAGAAAAACATTCATATGAACAAAATTGTAAAAAGTGAAACAGTTATTTTTTTTGTTAGCAGAGAGGAACGAATTATGGATGCTGACAATGAGATTGAGAACATAATCAATCAGAAAGAAATAGTTACAACAGATAGCGTTGTTACAAGAGAAAATCAGATTACGGTAAACGGAACAATTAACTACAATATTCTGTATTATCCAAAGAACTCGGAAATGGTTTGTGGCGAGGAAAAGGAAATAAATTTTGAAGAAAATATAAAGTTAATGGGAATAAATTCAGAAGACAATGCTAATGTAGCAATGGAAGTTTTGTCTTCATCAATAAAGCCTGTTGATGGGAAAAACTACATATACAGGATTCAGTTGAAAGCATACATTATAGTTGAAAAAATCGAGGATTTAGATATTGCAACTGCAATAGATACCGATTCTCAAGAAGAAAATTATGAAAATAATTTTGCAAAAGAGAATTCAGGAAAAAACAATGTTGAAAATATAATGACGAAGAAAAGAAATATTGACAGCCTTGCTATTATGGCAGACAAAACGGATACTTTCAGGGTAAGTGAGCAGATTACGGTTCCACACGGCAAACCTCCAATTGGGACAATTGTGTGGAGCGATATTAGAATAAAAAATCAAAATATTAAGACAATGGAAGGCAGTATAATTATAAACGGACAGCTTAGTATTTTTATTATTTATATACCTGAAATGGAAAATATGCCTGAGCAGTGGCTGGAGCAGACTATTGATTTTAACGGTCAGCTTGAAATGAGCGAGGCAACGGAAGATGCGGTATCTTATATTGAATTGTGGCTTAATAATGTAAACGTACAGCCGGAAATTAATCAGGATAATGAAATGAGAAACCTGTCCGTAAGTGCTTTGCTTAAATTAAATGTAAAACTGTACAAGGAAACAAGTATTAATGTTATTGAGGATGTTTATAAGCCGGGGGCTAACCTTGTGCCTATTATGGAGCCGAAAACTTACCAGAAACTTCTTGTAAAGAATGCTTCAAGAACAAAAGAAGTGGTAAAAATGAAAATCGACAAAACAAAAGGTCAGCTATTGCAAATCTGCAACAGTCAGGCGGAAATAAAAATCGAAAATATTCTTGTAAGAGATAATAGTTTGAAAGCAATTGGAAAAATTAAAACTTGTATAATTTATATTTCTTCTGATGACAGACATCCAATATGCTGCCAGTGCAGAGAATCTAATTTTGAACACGGAATAGATGCGGAAGGCATTGAAGTAAATGATGAATATTTTCTTAATTGGAAAGTGGAGCAGGTTAACGCCAATATGCTTAATGCTGATGAAGTGGAAATAAAGGCTGTAATAGCTTTGGAAGCCATTGTTTTCAAAAAGGTGGAGCAAAACTTTGTAACGGAAATCAATCAGGAGCCGGTTGATATGGAGGCTTTAAATAATGCACCTGTTTTAAAAGGATACATTGTTCAAAAAGGAGATACTCTTTGGAAGCTGGCAAAGGAAAATTACACAACAATCGAAAAAATAATGACAGTTAATAATCTGGAAAATGAAACAATCAAAAAAGGCGATAGATTATTGATTATAAAATCTTGTCAGGCATAATGAAAAAAAGTATACTAGGGGGAGAGTATATATAGTAAATTATGTATAAAAAAAAATATAGTCTGATTATAGATGATAAAAAGATAATGAATCCATCGGAGGAATACAATGGAGAAAATAGAATTAAAGGCGTACGGTAAGATTAACCTTGGTCTTGATGTAATAAGAAAAAGACCGGACGGTTATCATGACCTTGATATGATAATGCAGATGGTTGATGTGTACGATGACATAGTAATTACAAAAAATAAAACAGGAAAGATAGAAGTAAAGACTGATACGGCAGTTTTGTCTAATGGCAAGGATAATCTTGCATATATGGCGGCAAAAATGTTAATGGATGAGTTTAAAATTAAAGACGGTGTTAATATATATATTAACAAGCGTATTCCAATTGCCGGTGGAATGGCAGGGGGAAGCTCAGACTGCGCAACAACATTAATGGGAATTAACCAGCTTTTTGAACTTGGTCTTTCAAAAGAAGAATTAATGGAAAGAGGAGTAAAACTTGGAGCAGATGTTCCTTATTGTGTTTTAGGTGGAACAGCCATAGCAAGAGGCATTGGAGAGGTTTTAACACCACTTCCTGCACCGGCTGACTGTCACGTAATTATAGCAAAACCACCTGTTTCAGTTTCAACAGCATATGTTTATGGACATATAAAACCTTTGGAAATAACTAAAAGACCGGATATTGAAGCCATGGCACAGTCTATTAAAGATGGTGATTTGAAGAAAATGGCGTCTTTAATTTACAATGTTATGGAAGATGTAACAGTAGGAGAATATCCAATTATAAGTGAGATTAAACAGGTGATGCTTGATAATGGAGCACTTAACTCAATAATGAGTGGAAGTGGTCCTACAGTTTTTGGATTATTTGATGATAAGGAAAAGGCACAGCAGTGTGTTAAGACTTTGGAGGAGAAAGGTCTTACACAGCAGCTATACCTTACAAAATTCCATAACGAATAGAGCTTATGACAAGCAGGTTATTAATTTTGACATAGGTTATTGAAAAATTTCAAATATTTAAATTTGAAATTATATTTTGTTACGGTGTGATACTGGGTATCAGACAGTGAATCACGTAATTTTTCCTTGGAATTGTCAGGTAGGACGCCCGTTGAAACGTCAACAAAACATAGTGGAGGATATAGGACACACCACCAGTTGTGTCCTTTTCCATTGCCGATTTTAATTGTGTATGAAGTATAGGTTCCCTTAGGAAAAATCACGTCACCATATGTTTTTACGGGAAAATCGCTGAAACCGAAAGTTGAACTTACAGTGTAATCATATCCATTATCAGCTATGGCTTTTGTGGCGATTGATTTTATTGTTTTGTCATTATTAAGAATAAAGTTTTTTGCTTCATCAACGGTTTTAAAATCGCCGGTTTTTTCATATATGTAGTTAACAACGGATTCCTTGACACGCATTTTCAGAGCCTGGTCGCTTACAGAGTCACTGTTGGCAAGTATATGAAAACGAATGGCACTGTGAGACAGCACCGAAACAGTTGATTTGGTTTCAAGATTCAGAAAAATGTTCCAGGTTAAAATACCGGTGGCAAATATGGCAATAACCATACAAAAAGATATTTGTTTTATATATTTCATGGTAATCTCCTTTTTTAAGCTTGTTTTCATAGAAGATTATTGACAATAAAGGCATAAGTTATACAAACATATTGAATTATTTTCAGATAAAAGGTAAAATAAAACGAATAAATAAGTAGGTGTAAAGGTATGAATGATAAAAATGCAGCAATTGGAGTATTTGATTCAGGTGTTGGTGGATTAACAGTGGCACGTGAGATAATAAGACAGCTTCCGGAAGAGAGCATTACATATTTTGGTGATACAGCTAGAGTTCCATACGGTAGCAAGTCTAAGGATACGATTATACGTTACTCCAGACAGATTATTAGATTTTTGAAAACAAAGAACGTAAAGGCAATTGTGGTTGCGTGTAACACGGCAAGTGCTTTTGCCCTTGATACAATAGAGAAAGAAATAGACATTCCAATCATCGGTGTTGTAAAACCGGGAGCAAAGTCGGCAGTTGAAAGTACAAAGAACAAACGTATTGGAATTATTGGTACAGAAGGGACAATAAAAAGTGAGTTGTACACACAGTATATCCACAGCATTGATCCTGAAATTACGGTGGTGGGCAAGGCATGTCCATTGTTTGTTCCGTTGGTGGAAGAAGGAATGCTTCACGATTCCGTAACTGACGAGGTGGCTTCAAGATATTTGGAAAGTATGAAAGAAGAGAATATTGACAGTCTTATTCTTGGCTGTACACATTATCCGCTTTTAAGAAGCACAGTTGGAAAGATTATGGGACCTGAAGTTAATCTTGTTAATCCGGCATATGAAACGGCAATAAGTCTTGATGGACTTTTAAGACAGAATGGCATAAGGGCAGACAAAGATGCAAAGCCGGAATATGAATTTTATGTCAGCGATGCAGAAGAGAAGTTTAAAGAATTTGCCAATTCAATAATGCCTCTTCACATTGAAAAGATTAATCAGATTAATATCGAAGAGTATTAAACAGAATGGAGAAGAAATGAATAATAATGTATTGATTAAAATCTCCGGTCTTCAGATGGTAGACGACACAGGTGATAACGTAGAATCAATGTCTGCCGGAAAGTATTATTTAAAAAAGGACAAACATTATATTCTTTATGAAGATATGGATGACGAAAATGATGAAATAACAAAGAATACAATAAAGTTTAATAGTGAAACAGTAGAAGTCACAAGAAAAGGTCTTGTAACGGGCAAGCTTGTTTTTAAAAAGGGCAAAAACAACCAGTCCCTGTACAGCACACCTTTTGGCGATTTGCTGATGGAAGTTTATACGAAAGATATACTTCTTGAGGAAAATGAAGATAACATTGACTTAAAGATAGACTATGAACTTTATGCCAATAACAGCAAAGTTTCAGACAGCATAATAAATATAAATATCCGTGAAACGGTATAGGAGTTGAGGAGTTGCATTAAGATGCGGCTCCTTATTATTTGGTGCTGTTGTTAAAATAAATAGAGAGTACATCAAACGATGTACTCTCTAGCTTTACGCAGATATTACTTTCTGCCAAATCTCTTCTTTTTCTTAGGTGGTTCATAAATCGGACCACGGATTCTCTTAAATGAAGTAATGTAAAGACCACTTACTGTAGCTTTAATGTCCTGCTTAGGAAGAATCTGTTCGTAAACCTTAGGGTCAGCAATAAGATTCATAACTCTAGGACCTGCCTTTACTTTAACAATAGGAACCTTTGATATTCTTGCATATTTTGGAGACTGTTCCAAAACAATACTTGGAAGACCGGCTTCCTTAAGTTTTAATTTCTTTTTATCAATTACAAAAGCATTGATTGTCTGAGCGTTAGCTTCCATAGTTTTCTGCTGTTCAGCCTGTTTCTTTTCAGCATTACGTCCAAAGAAATAAAGACCGATAAGAGCAGCAACAAGGACTACTAAAATCACAATCAAAACAATGCTCCAAGTAGCAAGTGCTAATACTGGTGTGTTTGTAATCATTGTGTACCTCCATATTAAATTATCATAATCTTGTGATATTTTATCATTTTATAAGTAATTTTACAATAGCTGTTAAAGCTGGTTACTTAATTTTTTTACCTGTTCATAGGCTTTTCCCGGTAAAAGCTTCTGTTCAGCACGGTCCATGTCTGTTGTGTAAATAGGTTTACCAAAGGAAACAATAACCTTACCTGATTTAATAAAAGGAAAATGATTTTCCAAAATATCGTTAGTTCCGGTAATGCCAACAGGAACTACAGGAGCTTTGGACTTAGTTGCTATTTTGAAACCACCATCCTTAAATTCACCCATTTTCCCTGTTTTTGAACGTGTACCCTCAGGAAAAAGAAAAACGGAAATACCGGATTTAATCATATCAGCAGCTGAAAGTACAGCTTTAAGTCCGTTCCTTGGATCTTTTCTATCAAGAAAAATACAGTTAACAAAACGCATTATCCAACTTAAAAAAGGAACTTTTTCAAGTTCTTTTTTCGCAATATATCCTGTAGGACTGATCATTAAAGGATATGTTACTACAATATCAAAGAAACTGATGTGGTTGGCAACAAAAAGACATGCCTGATTAGGAATGTTCTCTTTTCCGTTAACTTCTAATTTGACACCACTTAAAAATGAAATACATTTTAGACCAAATTGTACAAATTTAAGCGAAGAACGGTTTCGAAGGTCCATATTAAAATGTTGAATAATCCATTCAACTAGCATAACCGGCAGCGAAACTATAAAAAATATTATAAGAAATACTGCAACTAACAAAAGTCTTATCATATAAATTTACCATCCTTAATATAATAATGTATGGGACAAGCACTACATATGTAGATATGATTTGAAAATACAAACATAAATATGTATATTTGAACTTTTTCCCACAGATATATATGTTATCATAAAACAAACAATAATTGAACTGATTGTTTGAAAAAGCATGGCATATAAATATAAAGAATAATAGAGAGATAATCTGAGAAAATAATTTATGAATGTCAGGGAGATAATCTGAGAAAATAATTTATGAATGACAGAGATATAATCTGTGAAAACATAATCTTGAATGAAAAGTTGGAATTGGTAAAAGTATACAGTTATTTTGCAAAATAATTGTAAAAAGTGTTAAAATAGCGGATAAAAATGTTTTTATTTATTGAATATACTATATGTTCGTGCTATACTCAGCATATGTAGCGAGTAGGATTCGCAAGTAAAGAGGAGGAATAATAATGAAGAGTTTAAAGAAAATAGCAGCAGTTGTAGCTACACTTGCTTTAACAGTAGGAATGACAGCTAACTGTTTTGCAGCAAGCTGGCAGAGTTACTTTGGTGTAAATGAAGCTTGGTTTGAAGGTGCAGAAGGAAAATTAAGTTCACAGTCAGCAACAGGTTGGACAGCAGATATGAAGACAATCGGTTGGGGAGGATGCTGGGGTGCTCAGGTTAAGCAGTCAGTTAAAGTTAAAAAAGGTGAAGAATACACAATCAAATACACATTATCATCATCTAAGTGTGATAAATGGGTATTCGTAAAGATTGCTGATAAGAAAGAAAACTTTGCTTATGGTAAGTGGGTTAAAATTAAAAAAGGTAAATCAGTATCAGTAAACGAAACATTCAAGGCTACAGCAGATTCAGATACACTTACATTTGGTATCGGTGGTGAATTTGGTGATAGAAAGGGTATTGATAAAGATGCAACAAAGAGATATTCATATGCATCAGGCGGAGCTGCTTCATTAAACGATGGAGATCCTACATATTCAACAACAGTCAAGTGTACAGGATTCTCATTTGAAGCAAAGTCAGCAGCAAGCACAGGAACAAATAGCACAGACACAAACACAAACACAAACACAAATACAAATACAACAGGTTCTACAGGAACAACTAACAATAATACAACAAGCACAACAGTAGCAACTGGTGATTTCTCACCAATGGCATGTGGTGCAGCAGCAATCTTAGCAGGAGTTGCATTAGTAGTATTTGCAAGAAAAAGAGAAGCATAAAATATAAAAGCTTATTTAGAAAGCCGCATTCAGAAATGAATGTGGCTTTTGTTATGTCAGGAAAAATTTAAACGATTTTATGAATCACTGAAAATAATTTTTAAAACAAAAATAAAAAATCGTTTTTGTATTGATTATATAAAGAAAAATCAAAAATTTAAGAGTACAAAAAATGGGACTTAAAAACGATTTTAAAAGCACAATATACGGTATAATAGGCGAAACGAAAACAAAATATAGTTATTGTGAATAACTTAACAAATCCCCGTTGTGTAAATTAGTCAAAAAATGAGCAAGTTATATAAGGGGACAATTTATAAAATGTGAAAAATACACAAGAAAAAGAAATGAAAAATCGTTTTTAATTGTTGATTTGTACATATTGTTGTGCTAAAATAAGTTTTAAGGAAATCACTATGTGAATTCTAATGTAGGTGAAATGATTTTATCAAAAGGTAAGGAGGAAAAATATGATGAAAAAATTTGGCCGTAAAGCATTAGCTTTATCATTAACAGCCGTTCTTGGAGCATCAATGGTGCTTACAGGATGTGGCAAATCAAAGAGCGAAGACAAGAAGGGTGAAGACACAACAGCAAAGATTGGTCTTACAACAGGTTTGGCTTCTGACACAACAGCAGATATTTCTATTATGACTTGGTCAGGAGATAGCAAATATTATGAAGATATCGGAAGTATGGATTTATCAACTGATAAGCTTACATCACAGAATGTGGCTCAGGTTTATTCAGTAGCAAAACAGTTTAAAAAACTATATCCTAATATAAAGATTAATCTTTGGGCAAAGACAGGAGATCCTGATCAGCCGGGTACACCAAAGTGGGAACAGGAAATGACATCATTTAAGGCTAAGTATGGTAAATACCCTGATATCTGGGCATCAACTAGCGTAACAAACGATATTAAGAAAGGCCTTGCAGCAGACTTATCAGTATTCAAGGATGATGAAACATACAAGGCATACAATAAAAACCTTATGAGTAACCTTAACTACTACGGTTTCCAGGGTGGATTACCATCATTCTCAATCCCTTGGGGTATTTGGGTAAACAAAGCTTTAGCAGAAAGCAAGAACATTAATGTTCCTGATCCTGACTGGACAATTGATGAATATACAAGATTCTTCACAAAATCAGACAACACAAGCTTCTGGGGTGACAAGAGCACACCTGTTAATATCATTAATATGGGAACAACAACAATTAATAAGCAGATTAAAGAAAAAGGTACAGTTGATCTTGACAGCGATGAAGTTAAGTCATTGTTAAGCTACATTCCAAAATGGGCTGCTTCAACAATCGACGTTGCTGAAGGTGCAGGAACACTTTCAAAAGATATTAAGATTGAAAGCAAGACTTACTCATGGTATTACTTCTGTAACAACAGATGTTTAACAAACATTACAGATCCTTGGTACTTAACAGCAGGTGCTGATGAATCAGCTAAGGAAAGCGAATCATACATTGATTCAAAGGATTGGGATATTTATCCGTTCCCATCAACAGATTACTGTGGAAATACAATCAAGGTAGTTATGGATCCAATTTGTATTCACAACTATGCAGCTGATGATGGAAACAAAGAATGGAGCGATGATGAAAAAGCAAAACTTAAAGCTACATATACATTCGCTACATACTGGACAGCAAGTACAGAAGCTAAGCAGGCTATCTTCGATCAGAAGTGGACTGACAACGGCGCTGAAAAATCTGCAGCAGGAGATTCATTCCCTGTAGTAACTGGTGATACATACAATAAGCAGATGGATATCTGGAACAACCTTCCGGCACATAAGACATACAAAGATAAAGAAGGCTGGAAAGAAATCTTAAAACTTTGGGAAAACAATGAATCATGGGATTACATTGACAAGTGCTGGACAAGTAAGATTACTGAAAAGGGTGAAACAACAGATGTTCTTTATGAATGGAACAATATGTGGAATGAAGAAGTTGCAGGTGTTTGGATGACTGATAAGGACTGGGGAGACAAAGTTAAAGCCAGATTATCAGATTGGAACACAACAATCAACAAACGTATCGAAACAGCTACAAAACAGTTACAGGATAAGTTAGTTGAAAACTACAACTTCGATAAGTCAAAATTCACATCTGACAACAAATAAGATTGAAAATGACTGATTAAATCAAATAATAATTGCGGAACTGCAAAAAGCAGTTCCGCTTTTATAACAAGTAGAAAGGACAACAATGAAAAAGAAGATTATCGCAATTGTAATTGGAATACTATGTGTCATTGTTGCAGCTATAGGTCTTTTCCAGTTTGCATTCAAAACAAAAGCAACTTATGTAAAAGATGTAGATAGTGATAAGTTTAATAAAGCATATGATTTATTGGCAAATGCATATCTTGAGGATGGCGAAGAAGCTGACGTATATTATACAGACTTTATAAAAAAGAATACTGAAGCCGGAGAAGGGGAGCATAAGGCTACGTTAACTAACGGAGTGGATTCGGTTAAGTATTATGAAGAAAACAACAATGAAGACAACCAACTACCAGAGGATGTAAAAACATACTCTGATAAAATGATTGAATTAGAATATCAGAAATCAGCTAACTATAAAGTAAATGTAGAAAAAGCAGGATTATATACATTAAATGTAGATTATATTTCTGTTGGTGATTCGCTTTCAGATTATACTGTTAGCGCAAAAGTTAATGGAAAACATCAGTATTCAGAAACTAATACTATAGCATTACCAATTCATTGGACAGATGTTGACCAGGACAAATATATCGGAAGTGATGTTCAGAAAGAATTTCCAAAAGACAGCTATGGAGACGAAATGGCTCCTAGCCAGTCAAGAATTCAGAAATGGGTTAATACAAATATTTACAATAATACTTACGTATCAAGCAAACCACTTACTTTCTATTTAAAAGAAGGTGAAAACACAATTTCACTTGAAAATGTATCTTCAGGAGGATTGGCTTTAGGCAAGCTGACAGTAAAGGCAGCGACGGATGATACAATTTCATATGAAGAATATGCTGCACAGCATAGTGATGCAGAATTAGTAACAGACAAGGAAGAAGCATTACAGATTGATTCTGTTTATTATTCAGAAAAGAATTCTACAGATGCAATATATGGCACAAAGGTCACAACAGCACTTACAAGATTCAACATAGATACAGAAAAACTAAATACTTTGCACTGGAGTGCAGCAGGTAATGAAGTTACATATACATTCAAAGTAAAGAAGTCAGGAAATTATAACTTAGCTTTCCACTATAATAATGGAAAGAAAGAATTCGATACTTTTGAAACAATTAAGATTGACGGCCAGGTTCCATTTAAGGAAATGTATAATTATAAGTTTAATCCGGTTTCATCAGGATATGCTAATGAAACACTTAAGGATTCAAATGGAAACAACTACAATTTCTATTTTGAAGAAGGAACTCACACAATCACAATCAAGCAGGAAAATGAACCAATTATGGAAGCATACAGATATGCATTACTTTTACAGGAACATATCACAAACTTCCAGTTGGAAATCACAAAGATTACAGGTAGCGATGTAGATACTGAAAGAAACTGGAAGATGACAAAATACATTCCTGAAATTCCAAAATATTTAAATGCTTATGAAACAGTAATTCAGCATATCAGATATTTACTTCAGGATTATTCAGAAGGTGGAAACAGTGGTGCAGTTTTAGCTTACTTAGATGAAGCAGAACAGTTTATCAAGACTATGAAGAAGTATCCGGATGACATTGCTCTTCATACAGCAGACTTAACAGGTGCAGAGAACTCAATCCTCGTTTCATTAAGCAACTTCACAACAGAAGTAACATCAAATGATTTTACACTTGATAGAATTTATGTGTACGGAGACAAGAGTGAATTAGAAAGTCCTAATGCATCATGGGCAAGCTCATTATGGACGTCAATTAGAACTTTAACCAATACATTCACATCTTCAAAATACTCAACAGGTGTATCTGACAAAGATAAGAATACAATTACTATCTGGGTTAACAGAGCTATTACTCACGTAGATTTATTACAGAAGATGGCTGATACAGAATTTGTTCCTTATTATAAAGAAAAAACAGGAAAAGATATTAAAGTTCAGGTAGCAACAATGCCTGATGTAAACAAGTTAACATTGGCAATTGCGGCAGATAAAACACCGGACATTGCTTTAGGACTTGCTTCATATGTACCATTTGATTTGTCAAGCCGTGGTGCTTTATATGATTTATCACAGTTTGATGATTTCTGGACAGTAGCAAGAAGATTCCCGACAGGATCATTTGTTTCATATGTATATAATGAAGGAATGTTCGCAATTCCTGAAACAACAGACTTTAATGCAGTTGTTTACAGAACAGATATCTTTGATCAGTTAGGAATTAAATGCCCTTCAACATGGAATGAATTGATAGACATTCTTCCAACTCTCCAGAGATATGGTAAGAACTTCTATCATAACATTTCAGCAGGTGTTTCAGGATACAAATGGTTCTACCAGACATCACCAATGATGCTTCAGAATAATGGAGAACTTTATACACAGGATGAAAATGGTCTTGTAACAACAGGTATTGATTCAAAGAACGCAGTTAAGGGACTTCAGCTTTTAGGAAATTTGTTTACAAAATACTCTCTTGATACATCAGTACAGAACTTCTTTAACTCATTTAGATACTCAACATTACCAATTGGTATTGTAGGTATGGAAGATTATACATTAATTAAGAATGGTGCTCAGGAATTGGACGGTAAGTGGAAACTTGCCGAATATCTTGGAACAGAACAGGAAGATGGAACAATTAACAGAAAGTTTGTTGCCAACGGAACAGGTGGAGTTATCTTTAAGAATTCTGAAAAGAAGGAAGCTTCATGGGAATTCCTTAAATGGTGGACAAGCAAGGATGTTCAGACAGAATACACATACACATTACGTTCAACATATGGTAAGACATATTTCTGGTTATCAGCCAATATGGCAGCTCTTCACAACAATCCAATGGATGAAGCTGACAAGCAGGTTGTATTAAAGCAGATTAATCAGGTAACTGATGTAACAAGAACTCCTGGTCAGTACTTACTTGAAAGAACAATTTCTAATATTTGGACATCGATGGTATTCGACGGTACATCAGCACAGGTAGCAGTTGATGAGGCAAAGAACGATGTTAACAAAGAAATTGTAAGAAAGATGAAAGAATTAGGATTTTACGATGAAAATGGAAAACTTATAAAAGATTTCAAACTTCGTGGATATGATTGGATTAAACAGAATCAGGATAATGCAAAAGCAGATAAAGGAGAGGAGGTAACACAGAGTGGAAGCAACTAAAGACATTGCAACAAAACCGGCTAAGCCGGCAAAGATAAAAAGCAATAAAAAGTTTACAGAAACTGAAGGTTTTCATGCTTTTGTTCTGTTCCTTCCTTACGGATTATTGTTTTTTACATTTATCTTATTACCTATTATTATAGCAATCGGATTATCATTTACATATTTTGATGTAATTAATACTCCAACTTTTGCAGGACTTAACAACTACATCACTTTGATTACAGGCGATGAGGTATTTATGAAATATGTATTACCTAACACTGTGCTTTACGCTATCGTAGTCGGTGTTGGTGGATACGCATTATCATTCCTTATGGCATGGATTCTTGCTCAGGTAACACCTAGAGCAAGAACACTATATGCGTTAGCAATGTACACACCTTCAATGGTAGGTCAGTTAATGATTCAGGTTATTTGGAAGACAATTTTCTCAGGTGACCAGACAGGTTTGGCAAACGCATATTTACAGAAACTGGGATTAATAAATCAGCCTATTCAGTGGTTGATATCATCTGATTACTTTATGCAGATTATGATTTTTATATCGTTGTGGTCATCAATGGGTATTGGTTTCTTATCAATGCTTTCAGGTATTATGAACATCGACCAGGAATTATACGAAGCAGCTTATGTGGATGGTATTAAAAATAGAGCCCAGGAAATTATTTATATTACAGTTCCTTCAATGAAGCCACAGATGTTGTTCGGTGCGGTTATGTCTATTGTAAACGCATTTAACATGGGTTGGATTGGTGTAACATTGGCAGGAGCAAACCCTACACCGGATTATGCAGGTCAGTTAATTGCTAACCACATTGATGATTATGCCTACGTTAGATACGAAATGGGATATGCATCAGCGGTATCAGTTGCATTGCTTTGCTTAGTTTGGATTTGTAGTAAAGTAGCAAACAAGTTATTTACAGAAAAAGATGAATATTAGAAAGGAGGATACATAAATGGCAAATTTTCAAGGTAACAGAATTAACCCAACAAGATTTTCAAGCGGCCAGATTAAGTTTCATATTATAGCATTTCCGCTTTCTATATTTATGATCCTTCCGGTAGTATTCCTTATTGGAAACGCTTTTAAACCACTTGGTGAGTTGTTTAAATTTCCACCAACTATTTTTGCACACAACCCAACATTGGACAACTTTAAGAATCTTATGAACTTAGCAGGTTCTACAGGTATTCCAATGTCAAGATACTTCTTGAACTCAATGATAGTTACTGTGCTTACAGTAGTTCTTAACTTATTGATTACAATTATGGCAGCTTATGTTTTCTCAAAGAAGAAATTCAAGATTAAAGGTGCTTTATGGGAAATCAACCAGATGGCTCTTATGTTCGTAGCCACAGCGGTTTCAATCCCAAGATACTTAATTATAGTAAAAATTGGTGCATACAATACATGGTTTGCACATATCCTTCCACTTATTGCCATGCCTGTAGGTTTATTCCTGGTTAAGCAGTTCGTAGACGGAATACCTGATGCACTTATTGAAGCAGCGGTAGTTGACGGAGCAGGAGATGCAACAATCTTAAGAAAGATTATCATCCCATTAACAAAACCGGCTCTTGCAACATCAGTCGTTTTAACATTCCAGCAGGTATGGAGCAACGTAGAAACATCAAACAACTATATTACTAACGAAGCATTAAGAACATTGACATATTATGTAAACTCTATTGGCACAAACAATGCAGTGGCAGCATCAGGTATGGTTGCGGCAGCCAACTTGATTATGTTTATACCTAACCTGATTATTTTCATCTGCATGCAGTCAAAGGTTATGAACACAATGGCAAGTTCAGGTATCAAGTAAGGAGAAGGGCACATGAAAAAATTATTGAAAAAATCATTAGTGCTGTTCCTGGCACTGATATTTGTAGTGATGTCTGTTCTTCCTGTAGCAGCTTCTCAGGCAACAAGTTATTCATATACACTTGATGACGAAGGGGAGTTAGTTAGAACACAGGATGCTTACTTACCAGACAGAACTATAACAAACCTCGGATTATCCGATCCGGAAGATATGATTATAGATGATGAAAATAATGCATATATCGTTGACACAGGTAATGCAAGAGTTCTCGTTTATAATTTGGATGATGAAAAAGTAGTAACTCAGATTGATAAAGATACTGTTGGCTCAAAAGATTTTGAAGGTTTTAACTCACCTAAGGGAATTTTTCTTACAAAAAGTGGTGAAGTTTATATAGCTGATACAGGAGCTAAGACAGTATTCAGATTCAAGAAAGTTAACGAAACAAAATATGAATTTGTAAGACGTTATGACAGACCAACAGCACCAATCTTCGCAGATACAAACTACGAACCAAGTAAGGTAGCAGTTGATAGTGGTAACAATCTTTACATAGTTTCAGAAGGTGTTTACGCAGGTATTATTCAGCTTGCTAACTCAGGTGATTTTTTAGGATATTTCGCATCAAATAAATCTAAACTTACACCACAGCAGGTTTTCCTTAAAATTATTTATACAAAGGAACAGGAGAAAAACTCAACTTTGTTAAATACTTTACCATCAACATTCTCAAACGTTTTTGTTGATGCAGAAGGAACAGCTTATTCAACATGTATGGGTAAGGGAACGGACCTTTTAAAGAAACATAGTACAAACGGAACAAACTTATTTAAAAATGTTATTGCTTCATCAGGTGCATTTACAGATGTAATAGCAGATTCAAATGGAATTATTTATGCATCTGACTCAAAGGGATATATATATGTATATACAAGAGACGGAGAGTTGATTTTCAGCCTTGGTGAAAAGGCAGGTAACAATGACGTGTCAGGTTTGTTCTCATCACTTACAACAATTGCTGTTGATAACAATGGAAACATTTGGACAGCAGATGGTAAGAAGGGATTTATCCAGTCGTTTACACCAACAGAATACGCAACAACAATTTATAAAGCATTACAGGAATATGAAAACGGTGATTACACAGATGCTCTTAAAGATTGGAATTACGTATTAAGATTAAACCAGATGTCAGTTTTGGCACATAACGGTGTTGCAAAAGCTTATTATAACGATGAAGAATATGATAAGGCAATGGAACATTTTGAAATTGCCGGAAACAGAAGTGGTTATTCAGATGCTTTCTGGGAAGTTAGAAATAAAGGCATCCAGAAGGACCTTGGAGCAGTATTAACAGTTGTAATTATCTTAATTGTTTTGAGTATAGTTATTAAACTTATTGATAAGAAGAAAGTTTTAAGAACTAAGAGAAAACAGTTAGGAACTAAACTAAAAGAACTTCCTGTAATTGGAGAAATCGGTTATGCATTTAAGTGTGCTAAACATCCAATTGACAGATATTATGATATAAGAGTTGGAAAGAACGGATCAATGATTGCAGCAACAATTATTTATGTAGCATTCTTTGCAGTATATATGATTTATCAGACAGGAAAAGGATTTATTTATCAGTATACAAGCGTTGAAGATATGGATATGGGAGCCGTAGTAGTTGGTTTCTTTGCTATCTTAATTCTCTTCATCGTATGTAACTTCCTTGTTACATCAATTACAGATGGTGACGGAACATTAAAGCAGGTATATATGATTCCTGCATATGGTATTATGCCATTAATGATTTGCATGATTGTTACAACAATTATGTCATACCAATTAACATATAACGAATCATTTATCTTGACAGTTATTATGATGATCGGTGGTATTTGGAGTATCGCAGTAATATTTGAAGGACTTTCAACAGTTCATGACTATGACTTTAAACAGACAGTAGTCAGCCTTATTATTACAGCAGTATTTATGTTAATTGCGGCTATAGTTGTTCTTGTAGTAATTATTATGTGGGAACAGTTATACGACTTCTTAATCACAGTAGGAAAGGAGATAATAAGAAATGTTACAGGCAGCTAAAAAGAATAAATTTAAAGCAACAGCAATCATTGTATGTCTCTTATGTGTCCTTTCACTTTGTGTAGCAGTTGGCGCTGCATTCATTAACACTAACAGAGATACAAGACCTGTACCTGATGTTGCAAAATCTTCATTAAAGTATTCAAATGCTTACGAAGAATTATGCACAATAGGAGATTACAAATATCTTTTCTATGAAGACAGAGATATCTTAGCAATCGAAAATACAAAAACAGGATATGTTTGGAAAACAGGCGTAGACGTTCCTTTCTTAAATGAGGCATGGGAAGCAAGAGATATTATTACAGATGCTAAGGAAAGCGGTGATAATACAGAACTTAAAGACTATGCTAAAGAAAAGAATATGACAATAGCAGAAGTAAAAAAAATGGCAAACTGTGTTGATTCATCATTTAACAGTAGCCAGTATACAGCTTTTGCCAATTCTCTTGTAACAGTTGAATATTTTGAAGGCTCAGGAGATTCAATGACAACACAGAGAGCATCATCAGCACCAGAAAAGAAGAGCCAGGGCGAATCACAGCTTACTAAGGGAAGCAGTGAAAACGAATGGGTTTTGGATTGTAAGTTTAACATTGATGATGAAGAATTAGGCGTTAAAGTTCATATGACTTTAGGCGAAAATGGAAAGGTTAACTTTAAAGTTCCTTATGAAGAAATTACAGGTTGTATTAGCAAGATTAAATGTATCGAAATTGCTCCTTTCTTAGGAACAAGCGGTGGTATTCTTAAATACTATGATAAAGATGCAGATGATTTTGTTAAGACAGAAGTGAAAGAACTTACACCTGGTTATGTTTTAGTTCCGGACGGAAGCGGAAGCTTAATCAGATTTAATGAAAACAAGACAAAGTTTAGTGAATACAATAGTAAGGTTTATGGAACAGATCCATCAACAGAATCTAACTACTATTCATCATTAGATGATGTTGTACCACTTAAGAATCCAACAATGCCGGTATTCGGTATTTCACATGGTGATGGTACACAGGCAGCATTTGTAGCTTATGCAGATCAGGGTGATGAGTATATGTCAATTAATGCAGCTCCTGCATCAACAACTGATGGAGAAATTGCTTACACATATGCATATGCATCATTCCAGTACAACGCTGAATACTTCCAGGTTATAAACCAGGCAGGTGATTCATATCGTAAAGTACAGGATAAACCTAATAAGTTTGATATTGACTTAACATATCAGTTTTTAGAGGGTGACGGCAGTGATGGTTACAAAGCTGATTACACAGGTATGGCTAAGGCATACAGACAGCATTTAATTGATGAAGGAATTTTAACTGAAAAGTCAGTTGATGAAAAGAACATTCCTATTAGAATTGACTTCCTTATGTCAGATTCTAAGAAGGGGGTATTCTCGACACAGGAAGTTGAAGTTACTTCAGCATCAGATGTTAAGAATATTTTAAATCAGCTTAATAAAGATGGTATTGAAAATATTAACACAGGACTTATAGGATGGCAGAGAGGTGGAGAAACATTATCAAAACCTAACAGCACTAAGTTCTCAAGTTCAGTTGGAAAGAAGAATGAATTTAAGAGTTTAATGTCAGAATTCGCTAAAAAGGGAATTGATATTTCATTTTCAAGAGAGTTCTCATCAATAAACGAAACAATGGTTAATTATTATGGAACTGCAGCAAAGCATATTAACTCACAGTATCTCTCAGTAGATAAGTCAGAAGTTCTTCCAAAGAACGTTCCTGTTACAGAATACGGATATGCAACACCCGCTAAGACAGCACAGTGGATTACAGATTTGTATGAAGATTTAGGAGACTTAAGCGGTTCATTTACAATTGACGGAGCATCAAACATTCTTTTAAGCCATTATAAGAGTGATGACAATAAGACAACAGTTCAGAATACTGTAAAACTTTATCAGGATGCTATTTCAAAGATTCAGAAGAACGGAACAAAGACAAACCTTGTAAATCCTAACAAGTACTTATGGAAATATACAGACCGTTACTTACAGTCACCTGTAGGAACATCACAGTATGTATATGAAACAGATACAGTTCCTTTCTTACAGATGGTACTTAATGGAACAATGGAAGTTTATGCACCATATGCTAACTTCTCATTCTATGCACAGACAGATATGTTAAGAATGATTGATTACAACATTTCACCATCATTTGTCTTAACACAGAAACCATCATACTTATTAGGTTCAACAACTTCATCAGATTACTATTCAACAGAGTTTGGACAGTATGAGGAATTAGTAAATACTATTTACAATACAGTTAATACACCATTGTCACAGGTTATTAATTATAACTGGGATAGCAGAACAGTTTATAGCTGGGATGGAAAAGAATTAACTTCAGCATCAAAAGATGCTAATGGTAATGAAACAGATGGTGGTATAATTGCAAACCAGTATTCAAAGGATGGAGATGTGAAGACAATTATTATAAACTATACATCTGATGAAATTCAGGTTAATGGTACAAGCGTTGCAGCAAACAGCGCAGCAGTAGTAGAAGGAGGTGTTAAGTAATGGCTGAAAATACAAAAGTAACTTCAGAAGAAGTTAAAGAAGAAAAAGTAGAAACAGCAAAAACTTCCAATACTACAAAGAAAAAGGAAACAAAAGCACCTAAAAAGAAAAAAATGAGAACTTATCAGCAGAGACAGAATAGATCAGGTTACATGTTTATGGCACCTTGGATTTTAGGTTTTTGTGCTTTTACATTGTTCCCGTTCGTATTTACAATTTATTTAAGCTTTACATCTGTAGCTTCAACTAACTGGGGTTACAAGATTGAGTTTATAGGTTTAAGCAATTACATTAATGCATTTGTTGGTAACCAGGAATTCTTACCTGCATTACTTTCATACATTAAGATGATTATACCTTACACATTTATAGTAGTAGTTTTATCATTCATTATTGCTTACTTACTTTGCAAGATTAATGTAGGTAAAGGAATTTTAAGAACTATCTACTTCCTGCCGGTTATTATCATGTCAGGTCCTGTAATGTCACAGTTATTAACTGTACAGAATGCAGGAGATCAGGCAGCAGAAAAAATTGCGGCAGTAACACAGCAGACTAACGCTTATTCAAATATTTTCATAATGCAGATTATTGACAGTTACTCACCTGCATTAGCAAATGGACTTGCAGGAATATTTGATCAGCTTTCAATTATACTTTGGTTTACAGGTATCCCAATTGTATTATTTATCAATGGTTTACAAAAGATTAACCCAAGTATTTATGAAGCAGCAAAGATTGATTCAGCCAATGCATGGCAGATTATGTGGAAGATAACAATTCCAATGATTAAGCAGGTTGGATTAATTATCACAGTATTTACAGTAATTCAGTTAGGTATGTATGATTCAATTAACCCTGTATACAAGTTAATCGAAGAAAAGACAGGTGAAACAAGTTCAGGACTTGGTTTCGCAGCTACATACGCATGGATTTACAGCCTGTTAGCTCTTGTAATGATAGGAATTGTATTCCTCATATTCAGGGATAGAAAACCTAAGGACATTAAGGCAAGACAGAAGCAGGAAAAGAAATTAAAGAAGCTGGAAAAGCAGCAGAAGAAGAGATTAGCTTCACAGGCAAGACATCAGAAGAAGGAGGCAAAGTTATATGGCAAATAAAGATAGCAGTGCAAAGAAAATTGATTTGTCAGCAGTAAAGAAAATCAACTTTGCCAAATTAAAGAGATTAAAGGCAGTAAATATTATTGCAAAAGCAGCAATTTACTTTTTACTTATCTGTATTGGATTCGTATTCTTACAGCCAATATTTGAGATGATTTCAAAGGCAATTATGACTTCTAAAGACTTAATTGATCCTTCTGTAACATGGATTGCAAAGCATGCTACACTTAGTAACTTTAAAAACGCAATAAAAACTCTTGAAATGCCTGGCTCATTGTTTAACTCAATCTGGTTTTCAGCATTGTTGGCATTAGCTCAGACAGCAGTATCACTTACAACAGGTTTTGCATTATCAAGATACTCATTTAAGGGACGTAATTTCTGGTACATAATGTTAATCTTAGCATTTATTTTACCAATACCACTTCTTACAATCCCAAGAATTATGGTATTTACGGAAATTGAATCTATTGTAGGATTTAAGGTTATTGGAACAATTATTCCACAGTTCCTAATGTCATTATTAGGACAGGGAACATATTCAACAATGTTAATTTTGATTGCGTTTAACTTCTTTAATATGATACCTAAGTCATTAGATGAAGCAGCCATGATTGACGGTGCCGGTTCATTTAGAGTTTTCTATCATATTGCAGTTAGATTATCAATTTCAACAATACTTGTTGTATTCCTGTTTTCATTCGTATTTAACTGGAATGAAACATATACAACAAACACAATGCTTGGTGATGCATTAACTCTTGTACCTGCAAAACTTGCATTATTCGATAATGGTTCAACAGGGGCTACAGGTAACGTAGTAAACGAAGCAAACCGAATGGCAGCAACACTTATTTCAATTGCTCCATTGTTGGCATTGTATATGGTAGTACAGAAACAGTTCATTCAGGGTATTGAAAATACAGGTATTACCGGTGAATAAAAATATTAGGAACCTGCAATGCAGGTTCCAATATATAAAGAACGTGATGTTTATTAAAAAGGAGGAAACAATGAAAGGATTTAAGAAATTAGTTTCAGCTTTTCTTGTTGTGGCTATGGTTGTTACTCTTGTAACTATTACACCAAGTACAGATGCAAATGCGGCTGTTACAATTTACTCAGGAAAGAAGATTACTTTAACTATTGGTAAATCTGAAAAGATTTACTTAAAGCAGAAAGGTGCTAAGTTTAAAACAAGCAACAAAAAAGTTGCAACTGTTAACAGGAAAGGTGTTGTAAAAGCAAAAGGCATTGGTACATGTAAAATCAAAATCACAGTAGGAAGCAGTTCAAAGAATTCTAAAGTTACAGTAGTACCTAAAAATGTAACAATTAAAGCAGCTACTTTATCAGGAACAACAGCAAAGGTTACTTGGAAAAAGGTAAAAGGCGTAAAAGGATACTATGTATACAAATCAACAAACGCTAACAGCGGATTTAAGAAAGTAGCAACAGTTAAGGGTGCAAAGAAGACTTCAGCAACAATTAAGAATCTTGCATCAGGAACAACATATTTCAAAGTTAAGGCTTTTGGAAAATCAGGAAAGAAAACAATTACTTCAAAGAAATATTCAAAGGCTGTATCAGTTAAGGTTTGGAAATTAGTATGGTCTGATGAATTTAATGGTTCATCACTTGACATGAATAACTGGACTTATGAGACAGGTACAGGCGATGGCGGTTGGGGTAATCAGGAATGGCAGACTTACACAGCAGGAGATAACGCTAAAGTAGAAAACGGTAATCTTGTTATCATTCCAAGAATGGAATGGAAGAATGGTAACAACGCTCCATCTAAGGTAACTTCAACAAGAATTATTACAAAGAATAAGAAAACATTTAAGTATGGTAAGATGGAAATCAGAGCTAAAGCAGCAGGCGGACAGGGAACATGGTCAGCAGGCTGGATGTTAGGCGATGGAACAGGTGACCAGAGAGGTTGGCCATATGATGGCGAAATCGACATTATGGAAGCTATGTCAGGTGGAGTCCCACAGACTATCCATTGCGAAAGATTCAACAACCAGTCATGGTCACATGGTAATAAAAACTATGCTACAGGTTTAACACAGGCTAAGAGTGCTGAGGCATATCATACTTATGGAATTATCTGGACAGACAAATATATTCAGTTTACAGTTGACGGAGTAAACAAGGGATTATATGATCCATCAATGTACGACGCAAGCATTTATGATCAGTGTTGGGCATTTGATCATCCATTCTTCTTTATTTTAAACTGTGCAGTAGGCGGAAATGCTGCAGGTGAGGTTTCAACAGATGGATGGACAAACAAGGGAACTGTAAACGGAGTTACAACATGGGAAGATTACTACTATGTTGATTATGTAAGAGTTTACCAGTAGAAATCTAATAAGAAGGATAGAAAAAATCAGGCAGGTCATCCTGTTGGGTGACCTGCCTAAAAACACTAAATGCTTGAAACGTTTAGCAGGAATTTGAAGGAAAATTAAAGTAAAAATAAAATTTAAACAAAATTGAAAAAAAGGGGTTAAGCAACTAGGGAGGAACATTGTATGGTTACAATTAAAGATGTTGCACGAGAAGCAGGTGTAGCAATTTCAACAGTATCAAATGTATTTAACAATGGTGACATTGTTAGTGAAGAAACAAAGCAGAAAGTTTTAGAAGCTGTTGAAAAACTGCATTATATACCTAACATGAATGCCAAATTATTAAAATCTAATAGAAAAAATACTATAGGACTTTTTGTAACAAGTTTACAGGGTGATTTCTATAACGTATTAACACAGGCGATTCATTTACAGTGTAAATTAAATAATTATATGCTTAATATTTACGTAAGCAATGATAATTCACCGGATGAAATTTATAGAATGATTATTGCATCAGGTGTAGCAGGAGCCATTATTTATCATGAAGATTTGACAGGTGATTATGTAAAAAGAATCGCAACAGTCAATATTCCAATGGTATTTATTGACAGAGACAGTAAAGACAAAAACATTTCAGGTGTATTAGTTGATGATAAGCTTGGGGCAACAATGGCAGTTGACCATTTAATCAAACTTGGTCATAAGCGAATCGGATATATTCACGGAAATGAAACAGGAGATGATAAGCACCGTTTCCAGGGATATAAGGAAATGATGGAAAAAAATAATCTTCCAATTGATGAAGACATAATTTTAAGAGGATATTACGAAGAAGCATTAGCATATAGTGAAATGCGTTCAATGTTATCAAGTGGAATCAAACTTCCTGATGCTATGTTTTGTGCCAATGATGAAATGGCATGGGGATGTATTCAGGCATTACAGGACGTTGGAATTAAGGTTCCTGAAGATGTAAGTGTTATCGGATATGATGATAGTACTTTAAGTGCGTATTATGGAGTTCCACTTACAACAGTTCACAGTCCAATTGTCGAAATGGGTAGTGCAAGTGCAAATGAGTTATTCAGATTGTTAAACAGTGAGGGAGACAAAAGTGGCACAGTAACTAAGTTGTCACCAACAATGGTTTACAGAAGCTCATGTGGAAAGCATAAGGAACGCAAATAATAATAAATATTAATAATAAAAAAGGTTAAAATTATTCAGTTGGGAACGCAGTTGTACAACTAAAGGAGGAATATAATGGAAAGTTATAGACTTGAAGGACAGACTTTTGTTATAGATGATTATGACAGAAAGCCGGCTTTTTCCAGTTTTTTACCAGGTCTTGCAGGAGTTAAGGGAATTCCACTTTGGACATTCTACACTAACAGAGGTCAGGGAATGAACAGTTTTGGTATTGACAATAAGGGTAATGCCATTATGGAATTTAATTCAGCTAACACAGCATTTGAAAATACTCAGGTAAAAGGTTTTAGAACATTCTTAAAAATTGACGGAGAATATTATGAGCCATTTTTCACTTATGAAAAAGAAGCAAAACGTCAGATGAGAATGAATAAGAACAGTTTTAAGATAATTGAAACAAACGAAAAGTATGGAATAGAAGTTACAGTTAATTACTATGTTTTACCAAATGAAAGCATAGGAGCACTTGTAAGACAGGTATCAGTAAAGAACATCGGAGACAGTGCTAAAGAAGTTCAGGTAATTGACGGCCTTCCAAAAATTATTACATATGGTATCGCTAACGGCGAGTTTAAAGAAATGTCAAACTTATTTAAGAGTTGGGCAGATATTAGAAATCTTGAAAACAAGGTTCCATATTATACACTTAGAGCATCAACAAAGGATTCAGCAGAAGTATCTGATGTTGAGGGCGGATATTACTATTTAACAGTAAGAGACGGAAAGTTACAGGATGTAATCTATGATGTAGATACAGTATTTGGATATGATTTATCATTAATGACACCTGTTAACTTTATTGATGGTTCAATTGAAGGTGTTCTTTCTAAAGAACAGTGCTTTGCTAACAAGGTTCCATGTGGATTTACTCCATTTAAGGAAGTTGTTGAACCAGGCAAGGAATTAGCTTTTGACACAATGATGGGCTTTGCAGGTTCAACAGAACAGATTAATGCAAAACTTGATACATTCTGTGGAAAGGATTACCTTGCAAATAAATTTGTAGAAGCAGAAGAATTGGTAGACAGTTTTACATCTGATGTTAAGACACATACAGCAGCAGGAAAGTTTGATCAATACATTGAACAGTGTTACTTAGATAACTTCTTAAGAGGTGGTTATCCATATGTACTTAACAAAGATGGAAACAAGTCTATTATACATTTATTTAGCCGTAAACACGGTGATCCTGAAAGAGATTACAACTTCTTCTCAATTGCCGCTGAATATTACTCACAGGGTAATGGTAACTTCCGTGATGTTTCACAGAACAGAAGAAATGACGTATTCTTTAATAAGAACGTTGGAGAATTTAATGTTAAAACATTCTTTAGCTTAATTCAGGCTGACGGATACAATCCATTAGAGGTTCGTCCAAGTCTTTTCAATATAAAAGAAGGAAAAGAAGATGAAGTTAAGGCATATGTAGCTGATAGCATTTCAGGTGATGCTACAGCAATTCAGAACATTGTTGCAGGTAAATTTACACCGGGACAGATTTCTAATACTATTGCAAAACTTCAGTTAGAATTAAAAGTAGATGATGGTGACTTTATCGCAAACATTCTTAATGATTGCGACCAGAACATTGAAGCAGGTTTTGCTGAAGGCTACTGGAGTGACCACTGGGATTACAACATGGATTTAGTAGATAACTACTTATCTATTTTCCCAGACAAATTAGATGAATTAGTATTTAAGGATAATACATACAAGTTCTATGATAGCGTAGCTTATGTTGTTCCTAGATCAGAAAAATATGTAATCAACAAGAAGGGTGCTGTTCGTCAGTATGGTATGGAAGTTGAAGATGAAGCTAAACTTGCAAGACCAGGATTTAACAAGTGGGCGACTAACTGGTTAAAGACTCCTGATGAAAAGATTTATAACACAACTCTTGCAGTTAAAATGATTACATTGGCACTTAGCAAATTCGCACAGTTAGATGTGGATGGTATGGGTGTTGAAATGGAAGGTGGAAAGCCGGGATGGAATGATGCCATGAACGGACTTCCTGGATTATTTGGTTCAGGTACACCTGAAACATTTGAATTAAAGAGATTAATCAAGTTTATTACTGATAACTTTAATGGTAGCGAAACAGTTGTTATGCCTGCTGAAATTGCAAAATACTTAGATGATGTTAAGGCAGTTTTAGACAAGTACAACAACGGACAGGTTTCAGACTTTGAATACTGGGATGAAGTTGCTACTATCAGAGAAAACTACAGAGAAAGCGTTAAGTTATACTTAAGCGGTGAAGAAACAGAAGTTTCAAAAGACTATATCAATGAAGTATTCAGCGCTTTTGCAGCTAAGATTGATAAGGGTATCGAAAAGGCAGTTGAAATGGGAAATGGCCTTGTTCCAACATACTTTACACATGAAGCAGTTGATTTCGAACCTGTAGTTGATGAAAATGGAAATCCTGTAATGAGCCATTATGGATTACAGAAAGCAGTTGTAAAAGAATTTAAGACAGTTGCTCTTCCATATTTCCTTGAAGGACCTGCAAGAATGATGGGAAATGTAAATGAAGAAACAGCTAGAGAAATGTACAACAATGTTAAGAAGACAGGTCTTTATGATGAAAAATTAGCAATGTACAAAACATCAGCATCTATTGAAGGATGTTCAATGGAAGCAGGACGTTGTAGAGCATTTACACCTGGATGGCAGGAAAGAGAAAACGTATTCCTTCATATGGAATATAAGTACATTCTCTCAATGATTAGAGCAGGAATTTGCCCTGAATTCTACGATACAATTACAAGAGCACTTATTCCATTCCTTGATCCAAATATGTATGGAAGAAGTACACTTGAAAATTCGTCATTTATAGCTTCAAGCGTAAATCCAAATCCAGACATTCATGGTAGAGGATTTGTTGCAAGACTTTCAGGTTCAACAACAGAAATGCTTTCAATCTGGATTGAAATGTTTATGGGGGGAAAAGTATTTACATATGAAGATGGCAAGCTTGTTCTTAACTTTACACCAAAGCTTTCAAACTGGTTATTTGATGAAGGAAAGGTAACATTCAGATTACTTTCATCTTGTGACATTACTTATGTAAATGAAACAGGCAAGAATACATTTGGCGACGACGCAGCAGTTGTAGACAGAGTTGAAATTAATGGAGAAACAGTTTCAACAGAAAACAAGATTGTTGGAGAAATGGCCGAAGCAGTTAGAGATGGTAAAATAAATAATATTACAGTTTATTTTAAATAAAAATTGCAACTTTAAAGGAAACTTTTAAAAACAGTTTCAAGAAAAGCCCCGGCTACTATGTAGTCAGGGCTTTTCTTCTGAAAATAAAATACCTGAAACGTTTCAATTCCTTATTGTAACTGAATATATTATCTGCTATTATTGTATTAAAGCAGAGGTTTAACTTAAATTTAGTAAAAGGAAAGTTAGGAGAATTAAATGAGTGAATTAAAGTACTTAGATAAGAGGGGAACATTTACATTAGACAATCCGGATCTTACAAGTTATATGTATTTTCCATTGGCTAATGAAGCAGGAATGATGAGTGCTATTACACCTGACTTAGGTGGAGACATTAAGCTGGACCAGAATACATTTTTATTGGAACCGGTTAGCAGTGAAAACTTACATAATAACAAGTCAACAAGAAATTTTTGGGTTTATGTTGATGGAAAAGGTGCCTGGTCAGCCACAGGACGTTCTGCTAAGCAGCAGGCTAAGCTTTTTGATGATGACAAGGAACAGGTAAAACTTACAGCAGGTATTATGTGGCATAAGGTTGAAAGACAGACCGATGAAATGGGATTAAAAGCAGAATTAACTACTTTTGTACCATATACACAGGACAAGGTTGAGCTAACAAAAGTAACAATCACAAATACTGCTGATACAACACAGAAGATTACATCAACAGTTGCAATTCCAATGTATGCCCGTTCTGCATCAAATATTAGAGATCACAGACATGTAACATCTTTACTTCACAGAACATTTACTATTAAAGACGGTATCATGATTTATCCAACATTAACATTTGATGAAAGAGGTCATAATAAGAACACTGTTTTTTATGGCGCACTTGCAAAGGAAATGGTTAATGGAAAAATGGAATCACCGGTTAGCTTTTGTCCTGTAACAGAGGAGTTTATTGGTGAGGGTGGAAATTTTGAAAACCCATATTATGTTGCAAAGAATAAGCCACTTCCATATACAGAGGGACAGGAAGTAGACGGTTACGAAACAGTTGCAGCTATCCGTTTTAATAATTGTGAATTAAAGCCGGGAGAATCAAGAAGCTATGTTATAGCTTTAGAATATGGTACTTCTAAGGAAGAACTTGAAAGCATTGGAAGTAAATATATTGATGTAGATTCATTTTATAAATATTTAGAAGAAACAAAGAATTACTGGCAGGATAAGATTAACGTAAGTTATAATTCAGCAGACAAGAATTTTGATAACTGGATGCATTGGGTTAACTTCCAGCCAATGCTTAGAAGAATTTATGGTTGCTCATTCCTTCCACACCATGATTATGGAAAAGGTGGAAGAGGCTGGAGAGACCTTTGGCAGGATTGTCTTGCACTTCTTATTATGGAACCAAAGCAGGTTAGACAGATGCTTATTGATAACTTTGGCGGAGTAAGATTTGACGGAACAAATGCCACAATTATAGGTTCTAAGCAGGGAGAATTTATTGCTGACAGAAATAACATTACAAGAGTATGGATGGACCACGGTGCTTGGCCATATCTTACAACAGAATTGTATATGCAGCAGACAGGTGATGTTGAATTTTTAGTTGAAGAAAACTCGTATTTTAAAGATCCGCAAGTTTGCCGTGGCGAAGAAAAAGATATGATTTGGAACGACGAACAGGGCAACAAACAGCTTGCAGAAAATAATGAAGTATATGCAGGAACAGTTCTTGAACATATGTTAATTCAGCATTTGACAGCATTCTATGATGTTGGTGAACATAATCATATAAGACTTCGTGGTGCTGACTGGAATGACGGACTTGACATGGCAGCTAAGCGTGGCGAAAGTGTTGCATTTACAGCTTTGTATGGCGGAAACCTTAAGAATCTTGCAAAAGACATTAAGGCTTATGCAGAAAAGACAGGCAATGAAACAGTACTTCTTGCAAAAGAATTACTTATATTATTAAATGTAGACAAAACAGTATTTGACAGAATAGATGAAAAGAAACAGGTACTTGACGCATATTGCGAAACAGTAAAACATACAATCAGTGGTGAAAAAGTTAACGTAAGATGTGATGAACTTTGCAGTATTCTTGACAGTATGGGTGACTGGATTGGAGAACATATCAGAACTACTGAATGGACAACTGACAAAGATGGACATGGTTGGTTTAACGGTTACTATGATAATAGTGGGAATGCTGTTGAGGGAGATTTCCCTACAGGTATCAGAATGATGTTGACAGGTCAGGTATTTACAGTAATGGCTGACGTGGCAACAGACGAACAGGTTGTAGCAATTGCAAAATCAGCGGACAAGTATCTTTATGATGAAGCCATTGGCGGATACAGATTAAATACAGATTTTAAGGAAGTAAAAACAGACCTTGGAAGATTATTTGGTTTTGCTTTTGGCCACAAGGAGAACGGAGCAGTGTTCTCACATATGGCAACTATGTATGCTAACTCACTTTATCATAGAGGTTATGCAAAAGAAGGATATAAGGTTATAAACAGCTTATTTAAACATTGCGATAACTATTCAAAGAGTGGTATTTATCCGGGAATCCCTGAATATGTAAGTCAGAGAGGCCGTGGAATGTACCATTATCTTACAGGTGCGGCAAGCTGGATGCTTCTTACAGTTCTTAATGAAATGTACGGTGTAAAAGGTGAATATGGTGCCCTTAAATTAAAACCACAGCTTTTAAAAGAACAGTTTGAAAATGGTAAAGCTTCAGCAACATGTATGTTTAACGGTAAAAACATTACAGTTACATACAAAAATGACAAGGCGCTTGATGCAGGACAGTATAGCGTTAAGGAAATCTATATTGACGGTAATAAATATGGCGATTGTGATACTGTATTAAAAGAGGATGTAATGAAGTTAAACGATACTGTAAATATAGTAGCTATACTTGATTAACAAATGTCTGGGGGAGGTTTTCTCCCTTAGATTATAAAATTAAGTTTTGCAAACAAAAGAAAGAGGTAAAATATGTTTGAATGGGGAAGGGCAATATGTTACTCAGGATATAGGCAGGGACAAAGTCCCCAAAATGCTACATATCCAACTTATGAACAGATTAAAGAAGATTTGACATTGTTAAATGAATTAGGTTTCAAATATTTAAGAATGTATGATCCTATAAGTTATGCAGAGGAAACATGTAAAGTTATAAGAGACTGTGGATTTAACATGCAATTAATGTTAGGACCTGGATTAATATCAGAAGTTAACAATCCGGGATGTCCATGGAATCAGACAAGTTATTCTGATGAGGAATTAAAAGAACGTGCTAAACGTAATGACAGAAATATTGATGAATTAATCAGAATAGCAAATGAGAACAGCGATGTAATTAATGCAGTTTCAGTTGGAAATGAAAACACACCTGATTGGGGTGAAAATAATGTACCTGTTGAAAGACTTATAAGTTTTGCAAAAAAACTCAGAAAAGAAACAGGTAAACAGGTAACCTTCAATGAAGGGGTTTATGAATGGGAACATCTAAAAGAGCTTGCAGATGAACTGGACATTATTAGCATTCATTCATATCCATTGTGGAATGGAAATACAGTGGAAGAAGCTTTGGAAGTAAATAAGACATGGTACAAAAAAGTTAAGGAATGGTATCCTGGCAAGCCTATAGTATTCTCAGAAGTAGGTTGGGCTACTGATTGTGCTGATTTTAAGCAGATGAAAGAGGGGCAGGCTAATGAGGAAAACCAGAAGAGATATTATGAAGAATTCTGGGAATGGAGTGACAGGGAACAGATTATTTCTTATATGTTTGAAGCTTTTGACGAGCCTTGGAAAGGTGGAAATAGACCTAATGAAGCAGAAAAACATTGGGGAATATTCAACGAAGACAGAACTCCTAAACTGGTAATTAAAAAGTAAAATAAGTAATAAAAATATTTTTATGAAGAAAGAGCTTTAAATAGGCTCTTTTTTCTTTTATATATAGAAAAATAATAAAAACGGTTTTTAAAATAAACAATGGTTAAATAGTGTCAAAAATGGTAAATAAGTAAAAAAAAATAAAGAAAATTGTGGAAAATATATATATTTTGAGATTGAAAATGTAGCATATATAAAAGGAATGTTATAAAAAAGGAACAAGTCACATATATAGCTTGTCAAAAATGCACAAATAAAAACACTTTTAAACGTTTCAGATTATTGAATCGCATAAGAGATTGTGATAAAATGCAATTATTGTTTTAAAGAAGAGAAATCTTTAAACAAAAGTAAGAAACTAAAAGGGGAAAGGAGACTTTAATATGAGTAAAAGTTTCAAGAAACTAGTGGCTATTGTAAGTGCTATTGCAATGGTTATCGCAGGTATTACAGTTCAGCCACAGACAGCAAATGCAGCAGAAGCCTTAGAGTGGTCAGAATTAACTGACGGATTAGGAAAAGCGACAATTAAAAATACTTCCACAGAAGAAGTACGCGGAGCAGAATACAAAGGCTTCGAGACAGATCGTTCATGGGGTGGAGATAGCAAATGGCAAGGACAAGCCAAAGTTAATGATGTAACAGTTGAAGCAGGACAGGCATATAAGGTATCATTAGATGTAAGTTCTACACCAGCTAAAAAAATTTTAGTCCAGACACTTTCAGGTGGAGAATATGTTGAAAAGGAATACGATACAACAGTAGGACATATTGAGCAGACATTTGCAGCAAATAATGATAAGGTAAATATTGTTGTTGCTTTTGGTTCATTTAGTGATGATGAAGTTGGAAAATATGATGTTTCAATTTCAAACTTTAAATTAGAGAAAACAGAAAAGTCAGAAGAACAGATTGAAAAGGAAAGAGTTGAAGCTTTATTAACTGGTGATGAAAACATTGCCAAAGGAAAGACAGCATTTTCAAATTCTGTGAAGGAAAAAGATTACCAGCCAGAAGAAGCTTTTGATGGAAATTTAGGTTCAAGATATGCAGCAACATCATATGAGAGTGGCGTGACACTTGGAGTAGATTTGGGTAAGACATATAAAGTTTCAAGTGTTGCTTTCAAGTGGGAAAATGCATATGCAACAGAATATAACATTCAGGTTTCAAAAGATGGTAAAGCATATGACACAGTAAAAACTATGACAGCAGATAAAGCAGAAACAATAGAAGTGCCATTAGATGAAGCAGTTGAAGCAAGATATGTAAGAATTGAATGCGTTAAGAATGCTCTTAATTATGGATATTCTCTTTGGGAAATGGGTGTATATGGAACAGAAGTAGCTGAAGTTGAAACAACTACAAATACACCAGTTGTAGAACCTGGAACAGGTGAAACAACAACACCGGCTAAGCAGGACGAAACAACAACACCAGCTAAGCAGGACGAAACAACAACACCAGCTCCTGTAGCACCAACAGTACCTGTAGCAGCAGAAAAAGATTGGTCAGCAGAAGACTTTATTAGCTCATCAGATGCTACATACAATGATACATATAAAGCAATCAAGGATGGAGCAATTAATGAAATCGTTAATATTCAGCCAGCTGATGATACATTAGGATTATATGTATCATTCGCAGATGCTGATTTTGGAACAATAACAGTAAATGGAAAAACAGCAGATATTAAAGTTGCTGGAGCCGGAATTTGGTTCAAGTTATCAAACTTTACAGATATGTACAGTGATGTTGTAATTACAAATGGAGCTGGAACAGTTAAGGCTACATTATATGTATACAACAAGAACGGTGTTGATAATTCTAAGAAAGATGATGAAACAACAACAGCAGCACCTGCACAGAATGAAACAACAACAGCAGCACCTGCACAGAAGGAAACAACAACAACAGCAGCACCTGCACAGAAGGAAACAACAACAGTTGCACCAACAACTAAGGCTATTAGTACAACAGCAGCTCCAGCAACAGTTAAGAAGACAACAGTTAAGAAAACAACGGTTAAGGCAACAGCTAAAAAGTTATCTTCTAACAAGGTTAAACTTTCAGTTAAGAAAGTAGCAGGAGCAAGCAAATACGCTGTACAGATTTCAACAACAAAGAACTTCAAGAAAGTTGTTGCTAAGAAGACATCTAAGAAGGCAGTATTTACAGTTAAATCTAAGAAACTTAAAGGTAAGAAGAAACTCTATGTAAGAGTTAAAGTTTACAAGAAAGTTAACGGAAAGACAGTTGCAAGCCAGTGGTCAAAGGCAACTAAGATTAGATTAAAAAAATAAGATTACAGAAGGTAATCATAATTAAGTAAACAGAGGCTATGGATTAGTACTAGTAAGAGGTACTATTCCGTGGCTTCTTTTTTTGTTAATAAAAATTCTATATATTAAAAATTACAAAAAGACAAAACAATACAGAAAAATCGAATTTGTTACAATAGTGATTTTTGTATAAACAACAATAAAAATGAATATTCATATTAACTAATAAAAACAATTTTACTAATTTTATCTTATTAGGGCAAAGTTAACAAAACAACAGTAAAAATATAACTTTAAAATCAGATTTTAATGTTAAATTTGTATAATGAATTAGGCATTTTGCTGAAAAGAAACTAAAACTTTTTTTAACATTGAGATAAAAAAAAGGCAATTTATAATATTAAGTATAATATTAGGGAATGGAGGAATATTATGCTAAAAAATATGAAAAAAGCATTGTCTTTAACTTTGGTTACGGCTATGGTAGTCACCATATGTCCTCAAGGACAACTTGTAAACATATCAGCGGCTGATAATACACCATATTGCATATCAGAAGGTAGACCTGTATATGTAAGTTCAGGTAAGAATGAAGACTATGCAGTAGATGGTGACACATCTACAAGATGGGAAAGTGATTACAAGAACAAAATAGAATGGATGTATGTGGACTTGGGAGCAAAAGCAGACCTTGACCATGTTTATCTGAAATGGGAAGCAGCTTATGCTAAGTCATATCAGATTCAGTTTTCTAACGATGAAGAGAATTGGACAACAGTTTACACAAAGGGTAACGGTTCAGGTTCAGAAGAAACTCCTGAAGAAACAGTTAATCCGGGAGCTATGGCAATCAGTGTTGGAAGCAAGAAAAAAAATGACAATGGTACAGTAAGTTCCGGCTTTTCATGGAATGCGGTATCAGGAGCAGTTACTTACAAGATTTTCGTTGAAAACAACGGTCAGGAAGAAGTAGCAACAGCACCTGATGGATTTACTTTTGATAAGGATTCAAGACTTGATCTTAATAATGAAGTTAAATTATTAGAGGGTACTCACAAGTATATTGTAAGAGCATACAACTCAAAGGGTGAAGTTATTACAAGTGGTGAGGTTACAGTTTCAGGAGATTATACAGTTCAGGAAACGACAAAAGCCCCAACAGGAGAAACAACACCTGTAGTGGATGAAAAGGAACAGACAATAGATTTAACAAAAGTTATTACAAATAAAGAAGACAGACAGGCAAGATATATAAGAATCCTTATGACAGAAAAAGCATTGCCTGCATATGGATATTCATTGTTTGAATTCCAGGTTTATGGTACAAACGGAGTGGTTGAAAGACCTGTGGATTATGGAGTAAACCTTGCACTTAACAAACCGGTTAAGTCAAGAAGCAACACTGTTAAGTCAGGAGATACAACTAAGGAAGTAAACACCCGTGATGAATGGTGGATGTATGACAGTGATGGAAATCTTAGAGAGGATGCATATAACAATGTAAAACCTGAAAACGCAGTAGATGGAAATACAAAATCAGCATTTACATCATATCAGGGTGATGACCAGTGGATTTATGTAGACCTTCAGAAAGAATACACAATCGGCAGAGTTGTTGTTAACTTTAACAGCGATGCTGCAAAGATGTATGACATTCAGGTTTCAAATGATGCAAAGACATGGAAAACCGTTCACAGAAATCTTAGAGGATACGCTAATATGATTGATGATGTTACCATGTATCAAAAGAATGTCAGATATGTAAGAATCTTAGGCTATACTAAGGTTGAAAGCGGTAGTGGTGTAGGAATTAACGAATTAAGTGTTTATGAATACAGAGAAGGCGATAGTAAGGAAAACGAAACAATCGCTCCACTTCCAACAAGACAGGTTATTAACAACAAGAATGGTAAAGGTTCATATGTTTCAGGTGAAATGTATAAGGAAAAGAACAAGTTACCAACATTTGTTAATGAAGAAACTATAAAGACACCAATCGATTCTAACAGCTGGTGGTCATCAGCAATGGTTCAGACATTTAGTAACTTACTTTGTTCAACACCATTAAAGGCTAAGTTCTCAACTAAGGGACTTGGAGTTTTGCTTGCAACAGCAGGATGGGTTGGAACAAGAAAGGAAACTGACCTTGGAACAGACCAGTCTACTGAAACAGGAATTGACTTCTATGTATTACCTGAAAAATACAACTCTAAAAAGGGTTATGACAGAGTAGAAAGCTATGGTGATTACTCAGTACAGTTAGGTTTAATGGACAACAGTGGAATGCAGATGAAGTCAACTGTAGTTAAGGGTTCACCTTACATTTTCAGTGAGTTCTGTGATAACACAACATTTTTCATTAACTCATCATCAATTACAGAATTTTTTGATGGCAATGGAAATAGTATTTTAGCTAAAGAAGGGGACACAATTACAACAGACCACATTGGTTTTAAGTCAATGGATGATGAAAATACTAAGGCTAAAAACGATGGTTCTTATTATTGTATGAACGTACCTGAAGGAACAACATTTAAGGTAATGGTTGCAGGTTCAAGATATAACGTTAAGGTGACATTCCCTTCAAAGAATGAAAATTATATGTCACTTGCAGCTATGACAAAGAAAGGTGACATTGACCGGTATTATAAACATGGTTACGCATTTGTAACAAACACACACGTTGGCTACACATTTGATCAGGCTAACAATAAGGTTGTAACAACATATACAGCTACAACTAAGACTATGAGAAAGGGATTCTCAAATGAAACAATGCATTGTTTATTCCCACATCAGTGGAAATATTCATCAGATGCAGATAACCCGGATGCAACATATTACTCAATTCGTGGTGACATGAAATCTATCTGGGCTAATGAATACAAGACAACACAGCAGTTCTCAGGTTTACTTCCAACATTTACAAAGCCTGACAGCAGCATGTTTAATACAACTGAAATGGTTGAATACCTTAACCAGGTAGTAGCATCTAAGATTAACACAGCGCCTGTTGCTGATGCTTACTGGGAAGGTAAGAATGTTCACCCACTTGCAATCAGCGCTCTTATGGCTGACCAGTTAGGTGAAACAGAAATTAGAGAAAAATTATTAAAGAAATTAAAGAGCATTATGATTGACTGGTTCACATATGACGGTGAAGATGATGACTGTTACTTAATCTACAATAAGGATTGGGGAACTCTTTATTATCCTGAAAGTTCATTTGGTGCCAACGCAGCAATCTGCGACCACCACTTTACATATGGATACTTTATGTTTGGTGCAGCAGTACTTGCTACATACGACAAGCAGTTCTACAACGATTACAAAGATATGATTGAACTTCTTGTAAGGGATTACGCAGACCCTAAGGAACCAGAGGATGACGGAGACATGTTCTGCAAGTTCAGGGCATTTGACCAGTATTCAGGACACTCATGGGCAGGCGGATATGCAGACAGCGATTCAGGTAACAACCAGGAATCAGCTTCAGAAGCATTGTTCAGCTGGGTAGGTATGTATCTCTGGGGTGAAGTATCACAGAATAGCACTTACATTGATGCCGGAGCTTACGGCTTCACAACAGAAATGGAAGCGATTGAGCAGTACTGGTTCGACTATGATGAAACTAACTGGTTAGGTGATCATCCTGACAGAGTAGCAGATCAGGCTTATGATTATCCGTTCCAGGGAACAGGTCAGATTTATGGCGCTTCAATGGGATATGGAACATATTTTGGTGGACAGCCTGTTTATGTATATGGTATCCAGTGGTTACCTATTTCTGAATACCTTACAAACTATGGTATGAATCAGGAAAAATGTGCCAAGATATATCAGGGATTAGTAGATGATACTAATTATGCAATAAACATAGAAAAGAAATTATTTGATCAGGATTTGGCAAACGGAGTTAGTGCAGATGATTCATGGCACAATCCGGACAAGTATGTAACACCTGATAACGGATGGCAGCATATTACATGGCCATTCCTTTCACAGACTAATGCACAGAGTGCATATGACAAGTTTAAAGCTAACGTAACAAATGTACAGGTTGAAGATAGAGCTAATACATTATGGTTTATTTCAGCAATGGATCAGTTAGGCTACAGAACAAATGACTACATGGTAACAGGCAACATTACAGGTTCTGTATATCGTAAGGATACAAACGGCAAGACAGTATACACAGCAGAAGTTTGGAATGCTACAGACAAGACACAGACAGTAGCAATTAAAGATAAGTTTGGAAAACAGATTGGTAAAGCTAACATTGGTGCAAAGGCATTTGTAAGCTTTAACATTGACACAGAAAAACAGTTTGAATTAACTCAGACAGCAACACCTACAGTTAAGGCTAAAGCTTTAGCAACAGGAAAAGTTACAGAAGATGTAGCAGGAAAAGTAACATTTGATGATACACAGTTAGTTGAATTATCATGCTCAGATGCAGATGCTAAGATTTACTACACAACAGATGGTACAATTCCAACAACAGAATCAAAAGAATACACAGGAAAGATTTTGATTTCAAGCAACACTACATTAAAGGCAGTTGCAGTTAAGGATGGATATCTTGATTCAGCATATTCAGCAACAGTATTTGAAATTGCCGGAGATACAGTAAGCAGTAGTGATAATTTAGGACTTAAGAAGAAAGCAACAGCATCTTCATCAAAGGGTGCAAATACAGCCGATATGACTTTGGATGGTACAACAGACACAAGATGGCAGGCTGATAATGAAGCAGATGATGAATGGATTCAGGTGGATCTTGGTTCAGTACAGGCAGTTAACGCAGTTACAATTAACTGGGAAGCAGCTTATGCGGCAAAATACGAAATTCAGGTATCTACAGACGGAAAAGAATGGACAACAGTTGCTAAGGAAAATGGTATGGTTGGAGAAATCACATCAAGTTTTGCGGCAACAAAGGCAAGATACGTAAAGATGCAGGGTGTTTCAAGAGGAACTCAGTATGGTTACTCAATTTATGAAATACAGGTATTTGGTGCAGTACAGGCTAAGGCACCAACAATTACACCTGTAAGTGGAAATTATAAGGGAACACAGACAGTAACAATGTCAACAGCAGTAAAGGGTGCTGAAATTAAGTACACAATTGATGGAGCAACTCCAACAGAAGATTCAGCTACTTATGAAGGACCAATTACAGTAGACAAATCAGTAACAATTAAGGCTGTAACATATAGAAAGGGAATGTTATTATCAGATCCTGTTCAGTCAGATATTATTATTGAAGGAACAATTTCATTAAATAAGACAGAAGCAACAGTAGCAATTGGAAACAAGTTACAGCTTTCAGCAATAACAGACCAGTCAGTTACATTTAGCAGTGATAATGTAGGTGTTGCCAAGGTAGATGCTAACGGTTTAGTTGAAGGTGTTTCAAAGGGAACAGCTACAATTACAGCAAAAGCTGCAAACGGACAGAAAGCAACATGTAAGATTACAGTAACAGATCCTGTACATATTACATCAATTGAAATTGCTCCACAGAATCTTGAAATTAAGAATAAGAATTCAGAAACATTGAAGCTTACAATTAAACCAAGCAACACAACAGATGACACAACAGTTACATGGACATCAAAGGATGAAAAGATTGCAACAGTTAATGATGCAGGAACAGTAACAGCTAAGTCAGAGGGAACAACAACTATTACAGCTAAGATAGGTAAGTTTGAGGCAACATGTGAAGTGACAGTTTTACCTATAACTGTAGAAGAAATGGTTGCAGACGGACAATTTAACATTGGATTAGGTAAGAATGTTGTAGCACTTCCTAATAAGCAGGATGGTGAAGGCGGTAGCGAAAGCGATCTTACAGATGGTAACTTTGAAGGCAAACATATTGCTACAGCATTTGCCACAACAGGAACAAGTTATACAATTGATTTAGGAGATGCTTATGACAGCGCAACTATTGATAAGTTAGTTGTAAAATACAAAGAAAACAATGGAGGAGATACTCCTGTTAACGGTTACGAAATCCAGTACTCAACTAACGGAGTTGATTTTGAAACAGTTAAAAAAGTAACAGGAGATTCTGTAAAGGATGCCTGCGAAAACAAGAATTGTGTAGATACTCAGGATATGACAGGAGTAACAGGCGCAGCAAGATACATTAGATTCTATTATCCTGAAGCATACACATGGGGTGTTCAGGTAAGAGAAATTGCAGCATTAAGTACAGACAAGAATGCTAAGAAGGCAGAATTACAGTACTGTGATGATCCTGCAGAAGTAACAGTAAAATCTGATAAGTATTGCCAGATTACATATACAATTAAAGCCGGTGAAAATCAGGATGATTACAAGTATATGGTATACTTAAACAACAACCTTGTAGGTGACAGAGTAACTGCAGGAACATATACAATTGATAACTTAGATGCAGGAACATATACAGTTAAGGTAGTTTCATATTACAACAAGTTAACATCTAAGGGCATCTCAAAGGAAGTTAAAGTAGATGACGGTTCATTAAAGGATTACATTAACACTGTAAGAAATATTTCAAAGGGAGCAAAGATAACAGTTGACAAGGTATACGAAGGTGAAGGAAACCAGGATGTATCATCATTAACAGATGGTATCGTATCAGATAACAACGGTGTTTGTGTTCACACAGAACATGGAGCACAGACGGCAACAATCAATATGGACCTTGGAGAGAATTATCCAATTTCTAATATTGAAGAATTTTTAATAGCATTTAAGGCAGACAATACATATGCTAAGATTTATACAGTTGAGTTCTCAGCGGATGGACAGAACTTCCAGGAAATGGTTAACGTTAAGGATGCTAAATACAAAACAGTTATGGAAAACAAAATTGACCAGTCAGCATATAATTACGATACAGTAAGATATGTAAGAGTTAAACTTAATGACGGTTCTTATAACTGGGGATATCAGATTTCAGAAGTAGCAATTATGGGATCAGATGTTTACATGCCTGTTGAACCTGAAGGATTAGTTGTAGAAAGCCCAACTTATAATACTGTTACAGTAACATGGACAGGGGCAGACAACGGTCAGACATATTGGGTATATATCGATGGTAAGGTTAAGGATATGAACTTAGCTACAGCCGGAACATATATATACAACAATATTGATGCCGGAACACATATTGTTAAGGTAACATCAAGATTAAATGGAATTGAATCAAAGGGTGTAACAAAAGAAGTTGTAGTAGCTAATCAGCCAACAACAACACCTACACCACCAACAACAGCAAAGCCTGCACCAACAACACAGGTGCCTACAACAGCTAAGCCAAGTGAAACAACTACAAAGGCTGGTGTTAAGCCGGATGAAACAACTACAAAGACAAACGTAAAACCAGGCGAAACAACAGTCAAGACAGAGCCTGTAGCTAATGAGACTACAACAGTACTCAACAATGGTGGCAACGAAGACAAGGCTAATGTAAAACTTGGAAAAACTAAAGTGACAAAGGCAACAAAGAAGAAGAGAACAACTAAAGCAAAGATTTCATTAAAGAAGGTTGCAGGTGCCAAGGGCTATGAAGTAAGAGTTTCAACAACTAAGAAGTTTAAGGCGAAGAAGACTATTACAAAGGTATTCAAACGTAATAAGCTTACATTTAAGAAACTTAAGAAGAACAAGAAGTACTATGTACAGGCAAGAGCATTCACAGTAATCAATGGAAACAAGAAGTATGGTCCATGGAGTGCTAAGAAGAAAATGAAACTTACAAAGTAAAATGTAAAATTATTATAAAAGAAAAAGGCTATCCACTAATGTGAGGTGACCCCAAAAGTTAGACTTTTTACGAGACGACTTCGGTCGTCTCGTTTTTCTTTTATGCAGTAAGGAGATGGAGCCTGTATGGAACAGGACTCATCCATCTTAACTTTTCTTTTATTCGTTTTTGCTTCGACCTAGCCATAAAAATACCGGCCTCCAATCGTTAGATTTTTAGGTCTAACTTTTTGGGGTCGGTACAATTTATAGCTATCAGGTATGCTTTTAATTTAATTTATTCTCCGAGGAAATTTTTCACATTTCTAATATGTTTCAGCCCTTCTTTGCGACCAATGTCATATAGAGCCTGCAGTTTTTCAGGATCTCTTTCGGTGCGCCCGATTGTAACAGGATTCTCAGGTCTGATAATGTAGACAAGTCCTTTGCGTTCAAGTTCTTTTAGGTCATCTAATGTTTTGTTGTACATAATATGGCGGACTTCCAAGTCGTGTACAAGATTAGGATATTTCTTGCCCAACTTTAATCTGATTAACGGAAGCATTGAATTTTTCTTTTTTCTGTAGCCGTCATGCTGGGTAAGAATGACAACATTTTTCTCGTAGCCCATTTCCATAAACTTGTGAATTGGAATTGAATCTGAAATTCCACCGTCAAGCATTTTAAAACCGTCGATTTCTACAATATTTGAAACCATTGGCATTGAAGCAGAAGCCCTAAACCATTTAATGTCCGTTGCATCGCCGTTAGGACAAAGATGATAAATAGGTTTTCCGGTTTCAACATCTGTAGTTACAACGTAGAAATCCATTGGATTCTTCTGATAAGTTTCCACGTCAAAAATATCAAGGCGGTTAGGAATCTGATTATAACAAAAATCAGCACCGTAAATATCGCCGGTCTTAATTAAAGAGCGAAGCCCAACATATCTGGGATCACGACAATATTTGGTATTGTATCGTATTGTTCTGCCAATCTGTTTTGACTTAAGATTGCAACCAAAGGCAGCCCCGGCAGAAACGCCAATGGCACCGTCAACAGTAATATCATTTTCCATAAATATATCAAGTACTCCGGCAGTATACATTCCACGCATGGCACCGCCTTCCAAAATTAATCCTTTTTTCATATAAATACCAATCCTTTTTAAAAAAAATTTTATAATGTGAAACAACCGAACTTTTATTACAGGGGTTGTTACGTGCTTCACGTTTTTTACACTATAACAAATTATACAGCGAATTTGTTAATTTTGTATCAATAAAATAAGTTTTATTTTCAAAAAAATTAAGACCGGTCATAATCATAAAAAAGAAATTAAAGAACAAAAAATATGAAAAAAAACTATTTTATTTTCAATATTTGTTTGACATCTCTACGCAATTATGGTATAAATATCCTTGTGCAAAATTGCAGATAGGGGTGTAGTTCATCGG